>Ga0302136_1000010_pt1 | contig 199976 bp, 167 predicted proteins | sample CBN3_20m_MG_FD_203116 | JGI IMG/M metagenome (GOLD analysis project Ga0302136, IMG submission 203116) | Marine microbial communities from Western Arctic Ocean, Canada - CBN3_20m | ecosystem: Environmental > Aquatic > Marine > Oceanic | place: Canada: Western Arctic Ocean | collected 2017-09-15
CGCGGCTCTGCCCCAACCATCTCGATAATTCGCGTCGCCATAATGCCGCACCGGTGCCTGCCACAGTGCCGCACCTGTGGCTTGCGCATCACCTCGTCAGCAAGGCGGGGAACACCGGACGCTTACCCCTTACCCGCTCGACAGACGCGTTTACCGCCGCAGGAACGTCATTGAGCGGCTGTTTTGTCGGTTCAAGAATTGGCGGCGCATCGCCACCCGATACGACCGTCACGCCAGCAACTACCTGCCGCCATCGCGTTCGTTGCCACCGTCGCCGAGTGACTCAAATGAGTCCCCAACCTAACTAAGGTCAAATGCCCTTGCGCCGGCCCCATAGTTTCCGGCGATATCCTCGGGATTGCGTAGGGGGCATTCCGAGATGGAAAGGCAGCCGCAACCGATGCACGAGTCCATCTGATCGCGTAATCGGGAAAGCAGTTTGATCCGCTCGTCGAGTTCGGCTCGCCAGTCAGCTGACAGCATTGACCAGTCGGCGGTCGTGACGGGTCGATCTCTCGGCAATCGATCGAGGCGTGCGCGGATGCGGGCGAGCGGAACACCGGCACGCTGCGCGACGCGAATGATCGCGATCAAGCGCAGTACCGAACGGACATAGCGCCGTTGGTTGCCCTTGGTCCGACGGCTTTCGATCAGCCCCTGCGCTTCGTAGAAGTGCAGCGTCGAGACGGGCACGCCAGCGCGGCGCGCCACCTCCCCTACGCTAAGTTCAGTCTGCCGTTCGCCATCCACGGCCTGCTCCAATGTTTTGCGATTCGCTCTCAAAAACCCCTTTACCTCAACAATGGTTGAGGTTCTATAGGGGAGCTTTCCGGAATCATAACGGGGAGCAGTTTCTTGAACGATGCGACGGAAAGGACGGGCGACAGTCAGGTCTTGTCATGGCGTCAGGCGTTGATCGCCTTGGCAATCGTCGGCCTGACATTCGGGCTTTTCTTCGGATGGCGTTGGCTACGCGTGGGCATTCCTCCCCAGGCGGCACCACCCGCGGTCGCGGTCGTCGCGACGGCGGTGACCCCCCGTGAGGTGCCAAGCGCCCTCGAAGCCGTCGGCTCGCTCCGCGCAGTGCAGGAAGTGACGCTTGCGCCGGAAGTTGCCGGTCGCGTTACGGCCATTGCCCTTCAACCCGGCGTGCGCGTGTCGCGCGGCGCCGCACTGGTGCAGCTCTATGATGCACCGGAGCAGGCCGATCGCGTCGCGGCACTCGCCCGGATGAAGCTCGCCGCCGCCCAACTGGCCCGCACCCGCTCACTGGTCCCGGGCGGAGCGGAATCGCAGGAGCTGCTGCAGCAGCGTCAAGCGGAGTATGACCAGGCCGCCGCCGCCGTGCGTCAACTCGACGCGCGGATTGCGCAAAAGCGCATCAGGGCACCTTTTAGCGGACAGATCGGTATTCGCCGGATCAACCTGGGGCAGTATCTCAATCCCGGCGATGCGGTTGCCACGCTGACGGCGATCGATCGGCTTTATGCGGATTTCACCGTTCCCCAGCAGGATCTGGGCAAGCTCAGGCTCGGCGCGACCGTACGTCTCACCACCGATGCATGGCCTAGTCGCACCTTTCGCGGTCGGGTGACGACAATCGAACCGCGCATCGGTGAGGACAGCCGCAACGTCATGGTGCAGGCGCTCGTCATCAACTCCGACAGCGCACTGCGCCCGGGAATGTATGTGACGGCAGCGCTGGAACTTCCGCCACGGTCCAATGCGCTTGTGGTCCCCGCAACCGCGATCCAGACATCGGCATCCGGTGACAGCGTGACGGTGATCCGGGGGCATGTGCCAAGCAGAGCCGGCAAGGCGGAGATCGTACCGGTCGTGATCGGACGCAGGATTGGCAATTCCGTCATTGTGACCAGCGGCATCAGGCCGGGCGACGTGGTGGTGGCCGAAGGGCAGCTTCGCGTGCAGCCCGGCGCGCAGGTGCGCGTCGTCCGGCTCGTTTCGGCGACGATCCAGGCATCGGGGGTGTGACGGCCATGCGGTTCACCGATCTCTTCATCCGCCGCCCGATCCTGTCGATCGTCGTCAGTCTGCTGATCCTGCTGGTCGGCGGGGCCTCGCTGGTCCTGCTCCAGGTGCGCGAGTATCCCGAGATGCAAAGCGCAACGATCGTCGTCGACACGGCCTATCCGGGCGCGACGCAGGACGTGATGCAGGGCTTCGTCACCACGCCGATCGCGCAGGCGATCGCGACGGCCAGTGGCATCGAATATCTCACCTCGACCTCCACACAGGGACGCAGCCAGATCAAGGCCAAGCTGGTGCTCAATGCCGATGCCGACCGATCGATGACGGAAGTGCTGGCCAAGGTGCAGCAGGTGAAGTTCCGCCTGCCACCCGGCGCCACCGATCCCGTTATCACCAAAATCACCGACGGCGCCTCGGAAATCCAGTATGTCGCCTTCACGAGCGACACGCTGTCGATCCCCCAGATCACCGATTTCGTCTCCCGTGTCGCGCAGCCGCTCATCACGGCTGTGCCCGGGGTCGCATCGGCGAACATAATGGGCGGCCAGACGCTGGCGATGCGCATCTGGCTCGATCCCGACAAGCTCGCCGCGCGCGGCCTGTCCGCCGACGATGTGGCGCAGGCGTTGCGCAGCAACAATGTGCAGTCAGCGCCGGGCCAGTTGAAGGGCAGTGACACCGCCATCAACATTACCGCGGCGAGCGATCTGCGAAATGTCGGCGAATTTCGCGACATGGTGCTGAAGTCTGCCGCCGACGGTATCGTCCGACTGCAAGATGTCGCGACGGTAGAACTGGGCGGGCAGAATTACGACGCCAGTGCGCTGCGCAACGGCCATACCACCGTCTATGTCGCAATCGCTCCGACACCGGACGGCAACCCGCTGACGATCGTGAAGGCGGTGAACGATTTGCTGCCGCGTATCCAGCGTGTCGCCCCGCCAGGCGTCACTGTCATCAACCAGTTCGATGTCGCACACTTCGTCAACGCCTCGATCGAGGAGGTGATCCACACGCTGGCCGAGGCGATCGTAATCGTCGTGATCGTGATCTTCCTGTTCCTCGGGTCGCTGCGCGCCGTCATCATACCGGTCGTGACCATACCGCTGTCGCTGATCGGCACGGCGGCGCTGATGCTGGCCTTCGGCTTCTCGCTCAACCTGCTCACCCTGCTGGCGATGGTGCTGGCGATCGGGCTGGTCGTCGACGACGCGATCGTCGTGGTTGAGAATATCCATCGCCATATCGAGGAAGGATTGTCGCCGTTCCGGGCGGCGATACAGGGCGCGCGGGAGATCGTCGGGCCGGTGATCGCTATGACGATCACGCTGGCGGCGGTCTACACGCCGATCGGCCTGATGGGCGGGCTGACTGGGGCATTGTTTCGCGAGTTTGCCTTCACGCTGGCGGGGTCAGTGATCGTCTCGGGCATGATCGCGCTCACCCTGTCGCCGATGATGAGCCGGTATCTGCTCAACGCGAAACTGACCGAAGGGCGGCTATCCCAAGCGATCGAGCATAACATGGCGCGGATCACAGCGGGTTATGACCGATTACTTGGACGTACCCTCGCGGCACGCGGTGCGGTCTTACTGCTGGGCGTGGCGGTGCTGGCAGGGATCGTCCTGTTGTTCGCAGGCGCACGGCGCGAACTCGCACCGCAGGAGGATCAGGGCTATGTCTATGTCCAGACCAAGGGTCCGCAATATGCCAACATCGACTATACGGCGCGCTATGCGCATGCCGTGGAGGCGATGTTCCGATCGCTGCCGGAATATACCGGCTCCTTCTTCGGCAACGGCATGGACGGTCTGAACAACGGGTTCGGCGGCGTCATCCTGAAGGAGTGGGGAAAGCGCGCGCGCACCGCCGATACCATCCAGGCCGAACTCAATACGAAGGGCGGCGATATCACCGGCGTCTATGCCACAGCGTTCCAGCCCGCCCCGCTGCCCGCCGGCAGCGGCGGGCTGCCGGTGCAAATGGTGATCCGCTCACCCGACGATTTCCCGGCACTCTACCGCGCGCTGGAGGGAATCAAGGGCGCGGCGTGGGGCAGCGGCCTGTTCGTCTTCGTCGACAGCGACCTCGCCTTCGACAGCCCGGAAGCGCATATCGCGATCGACCGCGCCAAGGCAGGCCAGATGGGTGTATCGATGGCTGCGATCGCCGACACGCTCGCAACCCTTGTCGGCGAGAATTACGTCAACCGCTTCAACTGGCACGACCGGTCCTATGATGTGATCGCGCAGGTGCCGCGCGACCGCCGGCTGACGCCCGACAGTCTGGGGCGCTTCTATGTGAAGGCCGCGTCCGGCGTGCAGGTGCCGCTCGCCACCTTGGTCAGCATCGACATGCGCCCCCAGGCCAACCGGCTGCCGCAGTTCAACCAGATGAACGCAGCGACACTGTCGGCAGTGCTTGCCCCGGGCGTCACCATGGGTGAGGCGGTGGCCTTCCTGCAGGCGCAGCCGCTGCCGCCCGGCATGACGATCGACTGGCTTTCGGACAGCCGTCAGTATGTCCATGAGGGCAACCGGCTGACGATCAGCTTCGGTTTCGCGCTAGTCGTGATCTTCCTCGTGCTTGCCGCGCAGTTCGAGAGCTTCCGCGATCCGCTGGTCATCCTGGTGACGGTCCCGCTCGCCATCTGCGGCGCTCTGCTGCCCCTCTATCTCGGTTATGCGACCCTCAACATCTATACGCAGATCGGGCTGGTGACGCTGATCGGCCTGATCTCGAAACATGGCATATTGATGGTGTCGTTCGCCAACGAGATCCAGCACCGCGAGGGCCTCGATCGGATCGCCGCGATCCGCAAGGCGGCCGCAATCCGCATGCGGCCGGTGCTGATGACCACCGCCGCGATGGTGGCGGGCCTGGTTCCGCTGCTGTTCGCCAGCGGCGCGGGGGCGGCAAGCCGCTTCGCCATCGGCATCGTCGTTGTGATGGGGATGTTGATCGGCACGCTGTTCACCCTGTTCGTGCTGCCGACCATCTACAGCTTCGTCGCGCGTGACCATGGCGCGGCGACCGAGGAAGAGCAGGCGCTCCAGATCGAAGAAGGAGGGATCGCTCATGCGTAAGCCCAACCTGCACGCAGCGACACTGCCGCTGCTGCTCGCCGCCTGCGCGGTGGGTCGGGACTATCGCCCGCCCGCCCTTCCGGCGAATTCGTCCGCGGGAAGCTTCGTGTCCGCCGCAGCCGGGACGGACTCCCGTCCGGCACAGGATCAATGGTGGCGGCTCTATGACGATCCGGTGCTCGATCGGCTTGTCCGACAGGCGTTCGCCGCCAACACCGACCTGCGGATTGCCGCCGCCAATCTGGACCGGGCGCAAGCGGTGTTGCGGGAAGCGGGCGTGGCCCGCCTGCCTTCCACAAGCCTGAGCGGAGGCGTCTCCCATGGCGATGCAGTTCCCGGACAGGGCGGTAGCGGCCATGCGCAATGGTCGTATGACGCCGCGCTCAACGTCGCATGGGAAGTCGATCTGTCCGGTCGTATCCGTCGCTCGATCGAGGCCGCCCGCGCCGATGCGCAGGCGAGCGCGACAGCACAAAACCGGGTCGCGGTGACGATCGCGGCGGAGACCGCGCGCGCCTATGCCGATGCTTGCGCGCTCGCCCAGGCGGAGGAGGTGGCGCGCCGTTCGATCGGGATCGCGCAACGAGGGCTGGACCTGACGGAAACGCGACAAGGGGCGGGTGCCGCGACCCAATTCGATGTTGAACGGTCGGCAGCCGCATTGGCCGAGACGCGGGCGACCCTACCCGTCTTCACCGGCAGGCGGCAGGCGCGACTGTTCGAACTCGCGGCGCTGCTCGGCCTGCCGCCGGCGCAGGTGCCCGAGGACGCAAGGCGATGTGTCGTTCCGCCTGCGCCCGTCGCCACCATTCCGGTGGGTGATGGCGCGGCACTGCTTGCGCGCCGGCCCGACGTGCGCGAGGCCGAGCGGCAACTGGCGGCCGATACCGCACGGATCGGGGTAGCGAGCGCCGATCTCTACCCGCGCATCTCGCTGGGCGGATCGGGCGGTTTTTTCCGCAACGATCAGGTAAAGGGCAGCGACTCGTTCAGCTTCTCCATCGGCCCGCTGCTCTCGTGGAGCTTCCCCAACATCGCGGTGGCCCGCGCGCGCATCGCGCAGGCTGAGGCCCAGACGCAAGGCTCGCTGGCCCGGTTCGATGGCATCATGCTGACGGCGCTCAAGGAGGTCGAGCAGGCGCTTGCCGCCTATGCCGCTGCCGGGCGACGCGCCGAGGCACTGGACGAAGCCGTGCGCCGCGCCGACGCGGCCTACCGGCTCGCGGACAGGCGCTATCGGGCCGGGGCGATCTCCTTCCTGGAATTGCTCGACAGCCAGCGTCAACTTGTCAGCGATGAGAGTGCGCGGAGCGAGGCGATCCAGACGCTTGGCTCTACGCGCGTCGATCTGTTCAAGGCACTGGGAGGAGGCTGGCAATCCGCGCCGATCAACACGTCGTCACGGAGCGCGCCAGCGCAATAGGTGATTTAGCGTCTGGCGGGGCGGCATAGGCCGCTCCGCCACGCGAAGCGTTCACTCAACAGCAGGTGCGAGAGAGCAAGGACGTTGATCGGCATCGGCGACATGCAGAGCATATGCGAATGACTTCCAACGAAACACCTGCAGCCGGGGTACTCCACTTCCACCGGTGAAACGAGGAGAGGCGGGCTGCTGTTAATCCATGTTTGGGAGACGTCGGCCTTTTATCACTATCACTCGGGGTAAGTTACACGCGCCTCGCAAGCGCGACCGGGATGCGAAGCTGCTTGCCGTTGCGCTCAACCGAGGCCATGCGAGCCGATGCGTCCGGGCATTGGTTCCGTGGCCACCGCCCTACGACAATTCCAGGTCAGATCGACTGGCAGCAGGCTAGGATCAAAATCCAGACCTGCATCCGCGTATCAGCGTCGCGACGCGGCACCTCTCCGGAACCAAATGACACCCGCCATCGTCGCCACGCCCCGATCGAGCGAGAACCGGCTACACTCATAGGCCCAGCAGGCCGCGCACTTGTCTTCCGATCTGATTGACCGAGGGAGAGATGTTGCCGATCTGCTCCGCCGTCAGAGCATCGAGGATCGTCAGGGCCTTGGAAAAACTACTTACTTGCTGATAAGCAAAATCGCGATCGATCCTGTCGATGCCGCCATTCGGCAGTTCCTGGCACAAATAGTCCGGCCCCGGGACCAGCGATATCGACGGTATGCCGCACTGATACAGCGGAGCGCCTTCTCCCAGGAAAACACCGCTCAGCCGCGGCGCAACCGTCAGGCTGCGCAACTTGGAGCGCCCCTGCACCGACGCCCGGTAAATCTGTTCCATGACCGGGTTGGTCGTATAGACGATCTCGCGCTCCAGTCGTCCGGTCGGTTGCGGTCGCTGCACTTGACCGTGGTCCTTCCATTCGAGGCATCCGAGATGCTCGAGCGTCAGTCCGGCGACTGCGCGCGCGTGACCCTCCTTTCCATCCCACAATTCTTGATGGCGCTGCAGCCATGCCAGCGTCGCCTGCCCGTGTCCCTTGACGATCTGGGGTATCTGAAAATGTCCCGTCGAGAACACAAAGACAATCGAGCGCCGTCTCTCCTTGCGCTGCAGATGGGCCTGGGCCAGCGCAAGCAATCCTGCAGCTCCGTTCTCCTCGCACGCATTCGGCCCGTCGGTGTGGGTGTTGACGATGATCGTCTCGTCCCGAACCCTCCCGGGCAGGACCGCATGGATGCTGTCGGTTTCGGCCATCTCGAGCGCAGCGTCGAGTACCAGCGTCGCCGATCTTCCCCCGCCCCCTGCATCGCGTAATAGGGCCTCCTGATCGCTTGCCACCCACAAGGCGGGAATATCCGCATAGGGCGTGGTGAACGGTAGCACCTGACCTCGAGCCAATTCTTCCGACATTCCATCGAACAGACAAATCACGCCGCGAACGCCCGCCGCGCGAGCGCGAGGCAGGAAGATCGTTGTCAACGGCCCCAGCAGGGGAAGTGCCTCGCCTTCAGCGAAATCGGAGTTCCCATCCGGCAGGCGTGATTTCCGTTCGAACATCATCCACGCTTTGAATCGTGTGAGATCGAAGGGTTTCACGGGAAGTACCGCAATCCGATCGCGGGCTTTTGAAAAATCCTTTGGCGGTTCATCGAACCAGACAAGCTCTCCGCTGACCCCTGCGGACGATGTCCGGCCCGAATAGGGATAAGGTGCAGCGACGGGAATGGCCGTCCCGTTATCCAAGGTCAGGCTGGTCCGCTTCGGCGTCCAGCGCTGAATGCGATGGGTTTGGCGCTGCGCGGAAAATCCCAGTGCTTCCAGTTCCGTGGCAATATAATCCACCGCACGCTGATGCGCTGGGCTGGCGGTAAGACGCGGTCCGAAGGCGTTCAGCCGCTCGATGTGCTGCCATAGCTTGGGTGCCTCGGGCATAGGACAGGAACCGTCCACCGGCGGAAGCGGCGCGAGACGGTGATTCCGGATCAGGTGGCATCCACCAAGCGCGGCGACGCCGGTTAGCCCGCTGCACAGCAAGGTCCGGCGGCCGATCCCGGTGCCCGAAGTCTCGCGAGTCATAGCGACCGGGCGCCCGCTCGGAGGCGCAGAAGCTTCTTGTCGACTTTGCCGACGCTCGTCCGCGGCATCGCGTCGAGGCGGACGATATGTTCCGGAATAGCGTAACGGCTAAGCCGCCCCTCTGCGGCCTCTCGGCGCAACACCTCACTCGTCCTGGCGGGATCAAAATTATCCGTCGCAACTACGAAGGCGAACGGCCTTTCACCCCATTTCTGGTCGGGCACACCGATCACTGCCGCCTCACTGATCTCGTCCTGTGCCGCCAGCATGGCCTCCAGCGCGACGGAAGACACCCATTCGCCTCCGGTCTTGATGACATCCTTCAGCCTATCGACGATATGCAATGCGCCCTCGGCATCGGTTGAGGCGACATCCCCGGTGTGCAGCCAACCACCTGCCCAAAGATCGTCCGACGCGACGGGATCCGAATAGCCCTGGGTTAGCCATGGCGCTCGCAGGAGCAGTTCGTTGCCGTTGCGCGGGTCGACGCGTGCATAAGTGAGGGGAATGGGAAAGCCGGCGCGGGAGAGTTGTGCGGTCGTACCACCTTTTCCACCCCTGCTGTCGCCGGAACGCGCGAGCGCGATGACGGGCCCGGTCTCCGACATGCCATATCCCGCCACCGTGACGATGCCGACCTCGGCGGCATCGCGTGCGAGGCCTTCGGGAAGCGCGGCACCGCCAATGATGATTGTCCAGGGCGACAGTTGCTCGCCCGGGTTGGCATCAAGCAGCATGCGCAGAATCGTAGGCACGCAATGCGAAAGGGTTACACCCTCGCGATGGCGCAACGCCAGCAATCGGCGTGGATCGTAGCGACCCGGATACACCTGCTTGAGCCCCAGCATCGTCGCCACATATGGCATGCCCCAGGCATGGACGTGAAACATCGGTGTCATCGGCATGTAGACGTCTGATCGACGCATCCCCTGCCCGTCAGGCTGGTTGGCCAGTGCCGAGGAGAGCGCCAGCGTGTGCAAAACCAGCTGCCGGTGGGTGAAAAACACCTGTTTGGGATCGCCGGTCGTACCGGTGGTATGAAAGGTGGTCGCGACCGCATTCTCGTCGAAATCGGGAAACTGGAATTGATTCGAGGCTTCGGCGAGGTTCGCTTCGTAATCGTCCTCGCCACCCGCGTCCGTCATCCGGATCGTGGCGCGAATGGTCGATAGCGCGGGCAGGAGATCGGCGCAGAGGTCATCAAAGTCGGTATTGTACAGTAGCAGCGACGCCTCTGACTGCCGCAACGTGAAGACGACCTGCTCGGGTGAGAGGCGCACATTTACGGTCTGCAGCACGGCTCCCATCATCGGGATCGCAAAATAGCACTCGAGATAGCGATGGCTGTCCCAGTCCATCACCGCCACGGTATCCCCTGGCTTGACCCCCTTGGCCGCCAGCAGCGACGCGAGCCGTGCAATGCGGTCTGCCAGGTCTTGGTAGGTCAATCGGTGGGCGCCGCTGACGATCACCGCATCGCTACTACTGGCATTGGCAAGGAGGTGGCGGATCAACAATGGATAGGAGTAAGCCTGGGCGGCCGGTACATCAACAAAACGAGGCAATGCAGCTAATGTCCCATTGGCGGTAGACATGGTCATGCAATCACCCGATTTTGGTGCAGGATGCCGAGCGGGTGCCGCTCGGTCCGGAGACGGGATTGGCACCCAAGCTGGCGTCCGCCCGTCTGAGCTCCGCTATCGAGAGCGTATCGATCGCCTTGATGATCTCCGCTATCATCGCGGTTTGGCGCGATGCGAGCCCAGCGTCGAGCTTGTCCATGTGACCGTTCGGCGCCACACTCAGAAGATAATTGGGGCCGGCGATGCAGGCGATCATCGGGATGCCGCTTTCGTGAAAGACGCGGCCGGTCGTATAGCCGGGTGCAGCCTCGACTGCATGACGGAGCAGATCGTGCCGTTTGATCCCGTCGATCAGTAGCTCAGTGAGAGGCCCTGCGGTGGCCGGCCAGTTCATATATTCGTTGTGGCCCGTCGCGGCATACCCCTTGCCCGGGATATCGGCCCATTCACTCGCGCCCAAATGCTCGATCGTGAATGCCGCCGCCGCCCGCCGCATCAGTTCGGGGTGCGCCCGCGCCCATCCCGGTGCTTCCGGGAGTGATCCGCTCATGTGACCGGGCCAAGCCCCAAACACGAGGGTTCGACGAAGACGCTGCCCGACTGGCAAGCTCGCGAAATGCCGCGCCAACTGGAGCATGGCGATCGCACCATTCTCCTCGATGAAATTCTGGCCGTCCGTATGGCTGTCGACGATTACGATCTCGTCGGTTTCGCCAGGTAACACGGCGGTGATCTGCGGTACGACTCCGTCGATCCATTGTGCGTCGAGCGTGAAACGCGCCGTCCGTCCGGCCTTCGCCGCCGATCGGACCCAATCACCTTGATCTTCGCCGACGAATAGAGCTGGCAATTGCGATTTATATGAAGAAGCGTGCGGCGAGAAATTGCCAGCGATCATCGCCGATGACGCATCGATAACGATGACTGCCCCGGCCGCCCCCCGCGCCGCCAATTCGTCCATCTGAAAGGACGGCATCGTCCATAGTCGATGATAGGGAACGTCGAGTACGTCGCTTTCGCGTTCATCACGCAAATGAATGAAGTGCGGACGGACGATGTCATGCAGCGTCTTCTGAGGCAGGCGGGCGTTGAAAACGAGGATGCTTCCCTTGGCAAAGTCCGGCATGTGCGCGGGGCCTTGCGGATTGAGGTCCCCAGCATAGACCAAAGGCCCCTCGACCCCTGCCGATCCGGTCGGCTTCGAACGGACGAAATAGGCCACGTCGCGAACGCTACGCGTGTCATCAGTTTCGAGGATGTCGAGCCCCCAACGCTTCGGCTCCCAGCGCGTATAGGCATAGCTCTCGCATGGGCCCGTTGAGAGCCCGGCCGCGCGAAACTCCCGCGCGAGCCAATCGACGAAGCGGAGATGGTTCTTGCTCCCGGGCAACCGCGGGCCGAAATCGACCATTGTCTGGTAATCCCGCCTGATCTGGTCCGGCGAAGGCAGAGGTACGGGCGCACGCGACGCCGGGACGAACGCCCGCCCGGCCGAACTGAGGGCAGTCGCGGAAATCGCTGCCATCAGCAAGGCGGACCGACGCGACAGGATGGAGGAAGCGGACATGGAGTATCTCCAAGCAAAACCTATTGCGATTTAAAAACTGACATCGACGCCTGCGGTGAACTGACGGCCGACGACGTCGTAAAGCGCTGGATTTGTCGGCGTGAACGTTGAGAGCACACCATTGGGCGCCAGCGGCGGGTCGCGGTCAAAAATATTGTTGACGGTAAAAAACAGTCGGAAAGACTTTTCCACCCGGAACGACATGGTTGCGTCCGTATAGAACACCGGTCTAACCCTGTTGTTCTCGATCGTCGTAGGCTGGATACGAGTCACGTCATACGTACCGGCGCTGATAAAGCGTTCCTGCGCGAAGAGTTCGAACGGGCCGCTTGCCCAGTTGATATTGGCCGTCGCCGACCAATGCGGGTTCGCGGTCAGCCCCACCTCGCCCGCTCGATCAATCGATGTACCGCCGCTGATATCTTGCCGCTGCTCCTCGAGGTAGCTCGCCACCGCGCGAACCGCCATCCTGCCGCCAAGTATCGGAGATGAAGGACGATAACCGACCTCGAAATCAATCCCCGCGGTCTTGAGGCGATTGAGGTTGAGCGTCGGCGATTCGATCCGCGTGATCTGCCCGGCTGAATTGCGCAGGATGTTGGTACACAGGCTGGCCGCTCCAGCGAGGCACTGATCGAGCGTGATCTGCGGCGTCAGCGACGAAATCACCCCTTTCAGATCGATTTGGTAATAGTCGACCGACATCGTCAGGCCGGGAACCGCACGCGGGACGACGACTATGCCCGCAGTATAGGTCTTCGCCCGCTCCGGCTTCAGCGCCGCATTACCGCGCGTCACTTGGATGATCGGCACGGTTACGCCGTTCTCGACGACGGATCCGGTATTCTGCACCGTTCCGGCGAACAATTCCGGTACGTTCGGCGCACGAATGTCCTGGGAAACCGTTCCGCGAAGCCGAACATCCTCGATCGGCTGCCAGACAAGGCCCGCCTTCCACGTGGTCACGCCGCCGCTGGTGCTGTACTTGGTATAGCGAACTGCGGCGTTCAGATCGAGCTTATCGAAGAACGGCAGGTTCCGAGCAAGTGGAACTGCAGCCTCTCCGAAGACTTCCCATAGATGATAGCCGCCCGACACCGGGGAGACGTTCGTTAGCAGATATCCACCCCGCTGGTTCTGATAGGCGGCTGGGAAACCGCGCAAACCTGTCGCGTCGTTGATGCTTGTCGCAATGTCGTCAGACGTCTGATCGAGCCTGATGCGCCGATACTGGCCACCGGCTGCAAGAGAGACGTCACCGGCCCACGTCGCGAACGGCTGGCTACGGATCGTGAAATCCGCGACGTCCTGCTTGAAGACGGTCTGAAACGCCGCGCTCCCTTCGACATAGCTAATCGCCTCGCGCGAGGGCGCCCCCACTCCGAAGAGATTGATCGGGATACAACCTGGGTACAGTCCGGGATTGGTCAGCGTCGCCCGGCAGACTATGGCGTTGGTCGCGGGGTTCCGCACCGCATCGACTGCGGCGTATAGTCGCTCGAGTATGATATTGTTATCGGTCCGGATATTGGTACGGTTCCGTCCGCGGCTGAAATAGCCCTCCACTTCCAACGCCTTTCCGCCGGAGTAGCGGAAGCCTGCCTTGATGTCGGTGGTTCGGGCGTTCGCCGTCGCGTTAGCGGGATCACCAAAATCAAAATTCACGCGTCCCATTGCGAACGCCGGCGTGTTAGTGTTGGTGAGGATCTGCTGGACGGCCGGATTGAGAAAGGCGTTGCCGCTGTAGATGGTGAAGCCGTTGAAGCCGACCAGATTGAACTGCTGTACCTGATTGTAATGGTTACGAGCCAGCGCCAGACTCCCTTCCGCGAATACGGTCAAGGACGGCGTGAGATCGTATTCCGCATGCGTGTAGTAGCTCTGCGTGCGAATGGCGGCAGACAGATTGCTGAATATCTGCGCGCCGTCACCTCCAACCTGTACCAGACCGGATTGGACCGATCCCCGCGAGAACGGCACGAGGGTACCGCCCGGGGCAAACTGCTGGAGCGCCAGCGGACCGCTCAGGATTAGTCCGCCAGGCGAGCCGGTCGCCGCACGCACGTCGTCGCGAAAGATGAGCTGTCCGCGCACGGTCGGGTTGCTTAGAAAACCGGTACCTCGTCGGCCCCAGTCCCGGTCTGCCACGCTTTGCAGACCACCGACATCGAAATAGGATGCGCTTGCCACGATCCGACCACGACCGTCTGCAAACCCGTGCCCCACGGTCAGGTTCACCTTGTGCGACGGAACATCACCCTGCCCCGAGATTCCCGACTGCGCCGTCAGCTTCATTCCGGTAAAGCTGGTATCCAGAACGAAATTGACGACACCCGCCACGGCATCCGACCCATAAGCAGCCGATGCGCCACCGGTCACGACATCGACACGCTTGATAAGTTGCTCGGGCAACAGATTGATGTCGGTCGAACCGTCGCGTGCGGACGGCGCGGCGCGACGACCGTCGACGAGGACGAGCGTTCGCTGAGGACCGAGGTTGCGAAGATTCAGATAGCTTCCGGTGCCGGGGCCGGTAGCCCCCGTGAACCCCACGGTCGGTCGCGTCGAGCCGCGGAAAACGGGAAGTTGATTGAGCCCGTCTGCGATGAGCCCAGGCTGCGCCTTGCTCAGCGTGTCCGCCGAAATCACTGTAACGGGCGTCGGAGCCTGCGAACCGTCGCGAATGGCGCGTGACCCAGTGACGACGATGTCGGGAGTTTCAGAACTTTCCTCACTCTCCGCCACCGGCTTGCCATCGGTCGGCGCTTTCTGCGCCAGTGCCGGAGCGCTCAGTGCCACGCAGGCACACGTGCATAAAAAGCAGATCCTTGCGGCCATTTGCCACCCTTTCCGCATCGGACGTCAGCGCTGTGCGCCATCCGTCCTACCTCTCCAAGGCGACCTTGGTCGGCTACAGCAGATAAAAAGTCAATAACCTTCTTTCTTAGAAAAGAAATTTTTAGAAGGGAAGAAGGCCGAAAATGATATTCATCAGGTATTGCAGGCACTTAGCTCTTGCACGAATGATGCGAGATGGGCGCTGGTATCTCGATCAGCCTTTCCTCGTCAGAGGCAGAAAGTCTTGATCGGATCATCGAGGAACGTATCGCAGAAGCACGCAACGCGCGCCGAGATTGTGCTTTTAACGAACGATCGCGTCCCCGCTAACGCGAAGACGCGACGAACCCGGACGATCTGAGCCCCCGCCCCCCGATAAAATAATTGCCGTCGTCGGGCGCGGGCACCACCTGTCACATTACTGTCGTTAAGCTACTGTTTCGTACTTGGAGTTTTGCTGAACTCGCAAAGGGCGCGAATTCCCGAGGCTGCAAAGACCGGCAAGCGATCCGCCAGGGCCGCGAAATCCTCCGAACTTACCGCTCCGTGCGACAGGCGATCAATCCGCCCGGTTTGTCCAAGCGAAAAGGTGAAGGCGCCGGTCAGAAAATGATATCCCCAGTATAACGCTTCCCGCGGCGCGTCGGGCAGGATCCTGCCCATGTCCTCAATGAAAACGTTAGATACCTCATCGAACACTTCAGACATTAGGGAGTGCATCGCCCCCTTTGAACTGTTCACATATGCAACAATTGCTGCGTAATGGCGATATCCCGCATCATTTTTAGCAAATTCGAAACCGGGTCGTACGAAGGCATCGATTACCCCTTCGAGTGTACCTTCCTTCCCATGTTGCTCGCGGTACTCATCGAGCGCACGCATTCGGGCTTCGTTGATCAACGGGCCGCGGCGGCGAAACACTTCCGCGAAAAGATTTTCTTTGTCATAAAAATAGTATCGCATGAGCGAAGTATCGACGCCTGCCTTTGCCGCAACGTCGTTCAATGTTGTGCCGTTGTAGCCCTTATATGCAAATTCCTTCTCGGCGTGATCCAGAATGTTCCTCATCGATTCCTCACGCCGTTCTTTATTGGTGCGCTTGGTGATCGTCCGCTGTGCGGCCATAGCTATTCCTCACTGTTCGCCTCCGGCATAGCAGCAGGCCACAACGCACTTCAATATTTTCTTTTCTGGAAAGAAGTTTGCACCGAGATGGGCGGCTTACGTATGCTCTGAAATGGCGCATCTCGCCGGCGAAACCCCTGCGGACGCCATGTTCGCACCCGCTGACATTTGCGAACCATAATCGTGAATGTCGCAGACCATTTGAAGTGCCGGGGATTAGAGAGACCGCATCCAAGGCGGCAGAAACGCGCATAATCGTGCATAATTCATATTGAATGTGCAAGATCATGCACATATATCGCTGGTCATGGCTGATATTCCCCTTGCCCGTCGCGACGATATCGCTGCCCGTCTTGCGGCAGGACAGCCGGTCAACTCCGGTGTTCTTGCAACCGAGTTTGGTGTGTCAGAAGACGCGATCCGCCGCGATCTGCGGGCCTTGGCTGCGGCGGGGCTGTGCCGCCGGGTATATGGCGGTGCGCTACCACTGGCTTCTGGCGTCGTGCCATTCTCGGATCGGCTTGGTGCCGACGTCGAGCGCAAGCGGGCACTCGCTCGAGCGGCAATGCCGCTGGTCGCACCTGGCAGCTTCCTATTTCTCGACAATGGCAGCACCAGCCTCGTCGTTGCCGAGGAGCTGCCACGCGATAGCGACCTGATCGCCGCCACCAGCTCGATCGAGATCGCCGCGACGCTCGCCGCGCGCGGTGATGTGCAGATCCACATGGTGGGCGGCGAGGTCGACACTGTGATCGGCGGTTCGATTGACGGCATGGCCATCGAGGCGGTCACCCGCCTTAACATCGATACCTGTTTTCTTGGCGTCTGCGCGCTTTCTGCCGATGGCGGCGTGAGTGCCTTCGATGCGGCCGATGCCACCTTCAAACGCGTGCTCGTCGCGCGGAGCCGCTGCACGCTGATCCTCGCCACCAATGAGAAGATCGGTGCACAAGGCCCGCACCGCATCGCCGCGCTGAACAATGCGACCCGCGTCATCGTCGAATATGATGCCGACGAAGCCGCGCTGGATCGCCTTCGTGCAGCGGGCGCCAAGATCGATAGGGCCCGGCCCAGCCCGGAATTCTGATCGGCCAGACTGGATACGACCATGCCCCACCCCGACGCAGGATCGCGTCTTGCGACCCGGATCGCCTTTTTCGTCGCAGGTTTCGGCCTCGCCTGCTGGGCACCGCTGGTGCCGCTCACCAAGGCGCGGCTCGTTATCAGTGACGGATCGCTCGGGCTATTGCTGCTGTGTCTCGGGCTGGGCTCAGTTCTGTCGATGCAGTTCGCCGGCGCGTTCATCTCAAAGCTCGGCGCACGCCCGATCATAATCATCGGTGGGATCGGCCAGGCGATCCTGCTGCCCTTTCTTGCCTTTGCGCCGACCGTGCCGACGATGGCCGCTGCGTTGCTCATATTCGGCGGTTTTCTGGGACTGATCGAGGTCAGCATGAACGTCCATGCCGTCGAGGTCGAAAAGCGTGGCGACAAGCCGCTTATGTCAGGCTTCCACGGCCTCTTCAGCGTCGGAGGCTTTGTCGGATCTCTGCTCTTGACCGCGATCCTCTCTGCGGGTGTGGCCCCCACGGCCGGCGCGATCGGCGCGTCCTTGCTGATGATCGTCGCAGTGCTGTTCGCCGCGCCGCGCCTGATCGACACGCCGCAGGCGGACCAGACACCATTTTTTGCCGTGCCGCGCGGAATCGTCGCGCTGCTCGCGATCCTCGCTTCTATTACCTTCCTTACCGAAGGCGCCATGCTCGACTGGAGCGCGCTGCTTTTGACCGATAGAGGCATCCTGCCGACGGCACAGGCGGGAATTGGCTACAGCGTCTTTGCCGTCGCCATGACCGCAGGCCGCCTCACCGGCGACGCTGTGGTGATGCGGCTCGGTAATCGACGCACCATGTTCTGGGGCGGCATCCTCGCCATCATCGGCTATATCGTCCTTTTGACGGCGCCGACCGCTGCGCTGGCGCTGTTCGGCTTCCTGCTGATCGGTCTTGGGGCATCCAATACCGTCCCAGTGCTGTTCCGGCAGGCCGGCGCACAGACGGCGATGCCCCCCGGCCTCGCCATCGCGGCTATCACCACTGTTGGCTATGCAGGCGTGCTGATCGGTCCGGCTGGCATCGGCTCCGTCGCCCAAGCTATCGGCCTGCCCGGTGCGTTCGTCGTCCTTACCCTCATGCTGATCCTGGTGCCACTGTGCGCCGGGGCCGTCACCCGCCGTACGGTATGACTCTCCCCTCCCGCCGGATATGCCAATGATCAAGCCTCTAAACCTGATCGCCCGCGCCCTGCTGTTCGACATGGATGGCAACTTCGCAGCCTGCGGATATGATGCAGACTGATCGAAAAGCGCTCTGAAGAAGGTGGCCCCAATCCGCCGACATCGACCTTTCCGGGCGGCTGGAAACCGGAGAAGCCCCATTGATATCCGCTACGCGCCAACGGAAATCGTAAGAGCTTGAGCAGCTTCCGCTCGATCGTTGGGAATCGATCGAGCGGATCTTCTCCGGCTATGGATCACGAAGGCGAGTTGCGGGCAGCTTGCTGCTCAGCGGACCTCGTGATCCGAATTTTCGACTGATCACGCATTCTGTACGGATAGGGCGGTGTTCTCCTCCCGCTCCGAAAAATGCTCGACGTGATTACCGTCAGAACGACGACCAGTCGTCCGCCAACGCGGCGTTGCTGTTCGAAACCAGCCGGACCGCCGGGACAGCCTTGGCAGGCGATGCGACGCGGGGCGCGATCGGTGTGGCCGCACCCCGGACGCGGAAGCGTGCGACATGACCGTTCAGTTCGTCCGCCTTCTCCGCCAGTTCACGGGCGGCGGCAGTCGTTTCTTCGACCATGGCGGCGTTGCGCTGGGTCACGCCGTCCATTTCATCCACCGCGACATTCACCTGTCCCAGGCCCGTCGCCTGCTGCTCGGCCGAGGAGGCCAGACTACGGACCAGCGCGCTGATTTCCGCAACACGGTCGATGATCTGCTCCAGCGCCTGGCCGGTCTGGGCGACGAGTTCGACGCCGGCCTCGATCTGCTCGTTGCTGCTGGTGATACGTTCCTTGACGTCCTTTGCGGCATCCGCCGAGCGCTGCGCCAAGGCGCGCACTTCGCTGGCCACCACGGCGAAGCCCTTGCCCGCGTCGCCGGCGCGGGCCGCTTCGACGCCCGCATTGAGCGCCAGCAAATTGGTCTGGAAGGCGATGCCGTCGATCACGCTGATGATCTCGGAAATCTCCAGGCTGGACCGTTCGATGCCGTTCATCGCGGCCACCGCATCGCGCACCACCTGGCCACCGCCCTGCGCCGCGCTGGTCGCGTCGGCGACGGCGACATCGGCGCGCTTGGCGTCGGAGGCCGACTGCGCGACGACGGTCGTGATCTGATGCATGGAAGCGGCCGTCTCCTCCAGGCTGGCGGCCTGTTGCTCGGTCCGCTGCGACAGGTCTTCCGAGGCGGAGCGGATTTCGCCGGAGGCGGCGCGGAGCCCCTCCGAAACGCCGCTGACCGCCTGCATCGCCTGCTCCATCTTCGCCATCGCATCGTTGAAGTCGACGGCCAGTCGCGCAAACGGCTCCTGGAGCTTGGCATCGATGCGCGCGGTCAGATCGCCGGCGGACAGGGACTGAAGCCCCGTACCCACGGTCGAGACGATCAGCGCCGCCTGCTCCTCCTTCTCCTGATCCGCCCGGGCCAGTTGATCACGCAGCGTCGCGGCGGCGCGCATCATGTCGCCGATCTCGTCACGCGAATCATTGGCGGCGATGACGACCGAGCGCTCGCCGGCCGCCAGTTGCGCTAGGGTTCCGCTCATCGCGCCGACCGGCCGGGCGATCAGGCGGACGAGCGCCATCAGCATCCCGATCGTCAGCAGCGCGACCAGAAGGACGGTGCCGATCATGATCATCCGGCTGACGGCATAGGTGTGCTCGGCCTCCGCCACCAGCGCATCGATGGCGCGCGACTGCTTCTGGCGAAGCGTACTCGCCGCCTTGTTCGCGGTGACGAAATAGGGGCCCGCCGCGCGGAACAGCACGATCGCATTGCTCGCGCCCTGGGCCACCGCTCGCGTGGTTTCGTTGGCATGGCTGAGATATTCGTTCCAGGCACCGGTAAAGGCGTCCAGCGCGGCCTGTGTATCGTCATCCGCCAAGCGCGGGCGCAGCCAGTTGGCGCGGTTGGTCACCTGATTGCTCAACTCGATGAGACGCTGCTGGGCCGCTTCGCGCGCTGCGGGCGATTCCGCCAGCAGCAACTGTCCGACGGTCGCGCGATAGGTTGCCCCTGCGGCATTGATGACGGCGATGGCCTCCAGTTGCGACCGCTGTTCTCCGCCCAGATTGACCGCCACATCGCGCATCTCGCTCAAACGCACGACGGCCAATGTCGCCAATCCCAACAGGGCGACCAGCAAGACGGAGAAACAGGCGATCAGTTTCCCTGGAATGCGCATGTTCTGCACGGAGGCTCTTCCTTTTGTCCAACTACGCCCCCCGGCGTCGGCGGCCTCACCTGCCCATGAGACATTAAACTTTTGACATAAATCTACGTTAATTTCATTTAAGACTTGGCTGGAGCATGGTCAGCTGTCGATAACGTGTGGCACGAACCGTGCAGTGTTGGAGGTGATCAGGCCCCCCTCGCGAATCCCCATGCCGGCGGCCGCCCCATCGACGATCCAACTCCCCAAGACCGGGAAACAGCCTGGCGCCATTTCCGGCAGGCGATAGAGCGACTGATAGATATAACCCTCCCCGCCATATTCCCCCGGCGTCTCGGCGATGATGGTATCGGCGCGGCGGATCGAGATATTGGCCCCTTCGCGCGAGAGCAACGGCTTGGCGACGGCATCGCCGCTCGGGATGGTAAAGCTGGCCGGCAGGAGATTGGGGTGGCCGGGAAACAAGTCCCACAGGATGGGCAGGATCGCCTTGTTGGACCAGATCATCTTCCAGATCGGCTCGATCCATAGCAGATCGCCCCTGGCAAGATTGTCGAGCAGATGCGGCGCGAAGCCTTCATGCACCAGCCATTCCCAGGGGTAGAGCTTGAACAGCGCCTCGATCCGGATGTCGCGATCATCGACGAAGCAATGATCGTCGTGATTCCACCCGATATCCTCCATCAGCAACGGCATGGTGGTGATGCCGGCCGCCTCTGCGGTGTCGCGCAGATAAGCGGCGGTGATCGCATCCTCACCCGACAGGTCGGCGACATGCGCGACATGCAGCGTGGCGGGCAAAGCGGGTGCCAGTTCGCGCCACCGCGCCACCAGCGCCTCATGCAGGCTGTTGAACTGGTCGAGTGCCGGGAAACAATCGCTCTTCCAGTCCCATTGCACCACCGCCGCCTCCAGCAGCGAGGTGGGGGTGTCGCAGTTGAACTCGAACAGCTTCGGCGCATCCTCCCCATCGAAACCCAGGTCGAAGCGGCCGAAGTTGAGCGCGGGCGGCTCGGCCTCCCAAGCCTCGCGAACGGGATCGTGAAAGGCGAGCGGAATGCCGAAACGGGCGAACAGCGCGGGATCGCTGACCACCGCCTCCCCCGCCGCCAGGAACAGGCGGTACAGTTCGGTCGTCGCGGCCTCGATCCGATCGACCTCGTGCCGGGTCAAGCGATAGCAGACGCTTTCATCCCAGTAGGGGCGATCCGATCCGGCATGCCAGACGAGACCCAGCGCTTCCACCTTGGCCTGCCAATCAGCGCGCGGTGTCAGGCTTTCGCGGATCATGCGTGAACGCTGCCAAAGCGATGCGCCGACGATCCGAAGCCCCCACGACTGATCGCCGCCGAGCGGGTCATCGCGGTAGCGCTGGGGGCGGTCTGATAGCGGGTTCCGCCCATGGCGCGAAAGCTGCCCCCCGTGGCGCGTTCACCGTAAAAGGGGATCAATCGGCCCCGTCCCAGGAAATACCAGAAGGCCCCACCGCCGCCGACCCGGTGCTGCCGGCATCGGTCATCGGGCAGACGCTTGCCCTGCGCATCGGTGCAGATGGCGGTGTCCGTTTCCGCCGTCCAGCCATCGTCCGCATTGTTGCGATTACAGCCGCCCGCCAGCAACGCGGCCGCCAGCGCGGTCGTCCATTTCAAATCAAAGGCCATATTGTTCTCCCCACTCCATCATGGAGCAGGATACGCATCCTTGGCCAGTATCTGATCATACCTATAAAACAGGCGCCGGTCCGTTACGAACCGGCGCCCCTTTCCTTCCTCAGCGGCAGCGGACCTTGCCGCGATCGATTGAGCGGCCCAGCAGCGCGCCACCGCCGGCGCCCAGCAACGTGCCCAGCGTACCGCCGCCGATCACATTGCCCAGCACGCCTCCGCCCAGCGCACCGACGACCAGGCCGGTGGTGCCGTCATTGCGCTTGCAATAGGTGCGGCCATCGCGCCCACGAAAGACCTGATCGTCACGGTTCAGGCGGCGTTCGCGATAGCTTCCCCGCCGATAGTCACGCGAGGGTTCCCAGTCATCGCGATCGCCATGCCAGCGATAATCGCGATTCTGCGCCATGGCCGGCGTCGTGGCGATCGGGGCGGCGACGGTCATGACGGCCAGCGCGGCGAGCAGAGGGGCTTTCATCGGAACTCTCCTTGTGCAGACTGCGGCTCAACGCCTGGAGAGAACAGCCGTTCAATTATGCCCGAAGCGATGGCATCGTCCGGCCGGCTGGCGCATTGAACAGCCATGCACCAAGCCACCACCATCTTGTCGTTCGACACCCATGGCCAGGGTCTGACCGATATCACCCGCTCCATCAGCGCCTGGGTCAACGCCCAGGCGATGCACGAAGGGTTGCTGACCCTGTTCTGTCGCCACACCTCGGCCTCGCTGATCATCCAGGAGAATGCCGCGCCCGAGGTGAAGACCGACATCCTCGCCTATTTTGCGCGGCTCGCACCAGAGGATGCGCGGGCCTATGCCCATGACGATGAAGGGCCGGACGACATGCCCGCTCATCTGCGCACCATCCTGACGGGGGTGAACCTTTCGGTCCCGCTGATCGGGGGGCGTCTTGCGCTCGGCACATGGCAGGGAATCTATCTGTTCGAGCATCGTAGTGCCCCGCATCGACGATCGGTGGCGCTGCATATGATGGGCGAATGAGCAGCGCATGAGCAACATTTCATCGCGGGAGCAAAACTGTTCATCGCCCGTTCTGCCGTAATTGGATAAGGTCTTTGCGCTCTCGGTCCGTCCGGGGAGCAGGAAAGGAAAACAAGACCATGCAATTCGGTCGAAAGGTCGCTCTCGCCCTGGTCGGCGCCAGCACCCTGATGGTCGCCGGCTGCGGGACCGAAACCACATACCGCCCGGCCACGGGCACCGGCTTCTACCGGACCGGCTATTCCGATCAGCAGTTGGAGCCCGGTCGCTTCATCGTCAGCTTCGCCGGCAACACCGTAACGTCGCGCGACACGGTCGAGCGCTATCTGCTGTTCCGTGCGGCCGAGCTGACCTTGGCCAATGGCTATGACTATTTCGTCATGGCCGATCGCGACACGCAGCTTCGTTCGCGCACCTATTCCACGCCGGGCGCCTTCGGGCCGGGATTTGGCGGATGGGGCGGCGGCTGGTGGGGCCCGTCCTGGCGCTATTATGGCCGCGGCTTCGGCTGGCGTAGCTGGGATCCGTTCTGGGGCGATCCCTTCTTCGGCAACAACATGGACATCAACACCATCGACCGGTACGAGGCGACCGCCGAGATCGTGATGCGCAAGGGGCCGATCCCGCGCGATAATCTCCGCGCCTTCGACGCCCGCGCGATCGTCAATACGATCGGGCCGACGGTCGTCCTGCCGAAGTAATCGGATACATATCGACCGATTGGGGCGGCGGATCCGAGCGGACTCGTCGCCCTTTTTCATTCAGGGTTTACCGCCCCTCACCCGGCGCGCATGGACCATGGATCGCAGCGCATCGAGGCGGGCCCGCACCTCAACGGCGCCGGATGGCATCGCACCAGGCGCCCCCGAACGCCATTGAACCGAGCGAATGCCGGCCAGCTCCCGGCGAAAGGCTCGTGCTTCCTCCGCCGTGATATCGCCGCTCTTTTCCCCGGCCCGGATGCCACGCTCGATCTTGCGCGTTTCCGATCCGATAAAGGGGGCGGCACTGTCGCGCCATGCGCTACCGCGCCGATCCGGATTTTGGGAGAACGACTTGATCGCCTCCGCCGGCGGGCCAGGCCGAACGAATTGAGCCGGTGCCATCGTCGGAGCAGTCAATCCGACGGCCATCAGAATCGCGCGACGCTTCATCCCCGTTTCTCCCCTGTTGCCGGAGGATCGCGCTCTGTCGCTGAATGGAGGATGTCTGGCCTATTCCTCCCCTGCAAAGCGAGAAATGAAAAGGGCGGCGGACCGAGGTCCACCGCCCTTCCCTGAACCCGCAGGGGTGACGGTCAGGCCGTCACCGCCCCGTGGCAATGCTTATACTTCAACCCCGATCCGCACGGGCACGGCGCGTTGCGATTGACGCGGCCTTCCCATTGCGACGGATCGGTGCCCAAATCCGCGCCTTCCGGCTGCGGGATCTGCATCGGCGGCATTTGCGGCTGGAGCAGCCCGCGCGCGGCGGCGTCCCAGTCGTTCGTATTGTCCTCGCCCGTGAACGGGTCGAAATGCGAGGTGATGAAGTCCGGCAGTTCGGGCAGTTCCGGCGGCGCCTGAATCTGGAACTGGGCATAGGCGATGGTCCGCGTCACATCCTCGCGGATATTGTCGAGCATCCGCTGGAACAGCGAAAACGCCTCATGCTTATACTCGTTGATCGGCGTCTTCTGCGCATAGGCGCGCAGGTGGACGACCTGGCGCAGCGCGTCGAGCGTCGCCAGATGCTCCTTCCAGTGATGGTCCAGATTCTGCAGCAGGATCGACTTTTCGACGCTGGCCCAGGTTTCCGGCTCCAGCTCCTTGGCCTTGGCCTCGACCATCGCATCGGCCTCGGCGGTCACACGCTCCAGCACGATCTCGGGGTCGATCGCTTCCTCGGCCAGCCAAGCATCGATCGGCGGCTCCATGTTGAGCAGGTCCTTGAGCTGCTGCTTCATGCCCGCCACGTCCCATTGCTCGGGATAGCTGTTGGGCGGGCAGGCACTGCCCACGATCGCATTGATCGTCTCGGCGCGCATGTCGGTGACCATCTCGCCCACCGTCTCGGCATCCATGATGTCGGCGCGCTGTTCGTAGATGACCTTGCGCTGGTCATTCATCACGTCGTCATATTCGACGACCTGCTTGCGGATGTCGTAGTTGCGCGCCTCGACCTTCTTCTGCGCGGTCTCGATCGCCTTGGTCAGCCACTTGCTGCCGATCGCCTCGCCATCCTCGATATTGTTGCGCATCATCTTGGCGAACAGCGTGTCCGGGCCGAAGATGCGGAGCAGATCGTCATCGAGGCTGAGGTAGAAGCGCGACAGGCCGGGATCGCCCTGACGGCCCGAACGGCCGCGCAGCTGGTTGTCGATGCGGCGGCTCTCATGCCGCTCGGTGCCGAGCACGAACAGGCCGCCCGCCTCCAGCACCTTCTGCTTTTCGGCCGCGATCTCGGCGCGGATGCGGGTCGCCGCCGCCTCATATTCGGGGGTGCCCTCGACCAGCTCGGGATGCTCGTCGAGCATCCGGAACTCCAGGTTGCCGCCCAGCTGAATGTCGGTACCGCGACCCGCCATGTTGGTGGCGATCGTCACAGCGCTCAGGCGGCCGGCCTGCGCCACGATATGCGCTTCCATCTCGTGATAGCGCGCGTTCAACACCTTGTGCGGCACGCCCTCCTGGGTGAGGAATTCGCTGAGAAGTTCCGACTTTTCGATCGAGACGGTGCCGACGAGGACCGGCTGCCCCTTGGCGGCGTGATCGCGGATTTTCTTGGCGATCGCCAGGAACTTGTCCTGGGTGTTCTTGTAGAACTCGTCTTCCTCGTCGACGCGCGCGATCGGCAGGTTGGTCGGGATGGTGACGACGTTGATCTTGTAGATGTCGTAGAATTCCCCGGCTTCGGTCGCGGCGGTGCCGGTCATGCCCGAAATCTTCGGGTACATGCGGAAATAATTCTGGAAGGTGATCGAGGCCATGGTCTGGTTCTCGGGCTCGATATTGACGCCCTCCTTCGCTTCGACCGCCTGGTGAAGCCCTTCCGACCAGCGACGCCCGTCCATCATGCGGCCGGTGAACTCGTCGATGATGATGACCTTGCCGTCCTTCACAATGTAATCAGTGTCGCGCTTGAACATCATGTTCGCGCGCAGCGCCTGGTTCAGGTGGTGGACGACCTGGGTATTCTCGAAGTCATAGAGGTTTTCGCCCTGGAGCAGCCCGGCCGCCTCCAGCAGGCGCTCGGCGCGCTCGGTGCCGTCCTCCGTCAGGATGATCGACTTCTGCTTCTCGTCCTTCTCGTAATCGTCGGCGGTCAGCTGCTTCACGATCGCATCGACGCTGATATACAGTTCCGACTTGTCGTCGGTCGGGCCAGAGATGATGAGCGGCGTGCGCGCCTCGTCGATCAGGATCGAGTCGACCTCGTCGACAATCGCATAGTTGAAGGGGCGCTGCACCATCGACGAGCGCTCATACTTCATATTGTCGCGCAGATAGTCGAAGCCGAACTCGTTGTTCGTACCATAGGTGATGTCGGCGTCATAGGCCGCGCGGCGCTGCCCGTCGTCGAGATTCGGGACGATGGTGCCGGTGGTCATGCCCAGGAAGCCGTAGATGCGTCCCATGGTCGCGGCGTCGCGGCTGGCGAGATAGTCGTTGACGGTGACGACATGCACGCCCTTGCCGGGCAGCGCGTTCAGATAGGTGGCGAGCGTCGCGACCAGCGTCTTGCCCTCGCCCGTGCGCATCTCGGCGATCTCGCCGCGGTGGAGGACGATACCGCCGATCATCTGCACGTCATAATGGCGCTGGCCCAGCACGCGCTTGGCGGCTTCGCGCACCGTGGCGAAGGCTTCGGGCAACAGGCTGTCGAGCGTCGCGCCGTTCGCCAGTTGCTCGCGGAACTTGACCGTCTGCGCGGCGAGCTGCTCGTCGGTCATCGCCTGCATTTCGGGCTCGAACGCGGCGATCTTGGCGACGGTCGGCTTGAGCGACTTGACGTAACGGTCGTTGGACGAACCGAACAGGGACTTGGCGAGGCCGCCGAACATAAGCGATTTCCTGACTGAAATATCGTGAAGAGGGCGCAGCCATGTTCAAGACAGCGGCGCGCGCGATCGAAAGGGGTAGGGAATGGTGCCGGCCGACCGCCGACGTCCGCGCCTATTCGCGCCGGCGGCCCATGAAGGGCGCCACGATCGGGCGCGGCATCGCGGCCAGGAACAGACTGTTCGGCCGGGCGCTGTCGATCAGGCTGGCAAGCGGCTGCATCGGCCGGGTCGCGGCCCGCGCGACGGCGGCCTGCTTGGCGGCGGCGGCAATGCTGCGCTCGGCAACGACACCCCGCGCCTCCTGCCCACGCGCAGCCGAACCCACGCCGGTCAGCGCGGATAGGAGGGCGGAAAGGAGCAGAAGCAGGTTCATGCGAGGCTTGTCTTAGGCAGATACGCGCGGCGCGTCCATCCGTTGCACGCTCTATTGCACGTCATCACCCGCGCGACGCCGGCAACCCTAGGAGAACTCCCCCACTTCATGCCCAAACGGCCCTCTTATCGTCACCTCGGCATCTGCCAGCGCACGTTGAACGTCCGATAGATGCCTGCGATGGGCTGCCCTTTCCGATTACGGGCGGGTTCGAACCGGACATGGTCGACCGCCATATGGCAAGTCGTGCGGTCAAGGACCGCGTGGCCGCTGCTTTCCACGACCTCACAGGCCGTGGGCACACCCGTGTCGTCAACCAACAGGGCTATGCGGGACCGCCCCTCCCAATTGTGGCGCAAAGCCTCGTTGGGATAGGAATCCGGCCCGAAATAGGCGGCGGGGTTTCCCGTCAGGCGTGGCGGTGTCGCGGCAGCGGGAAGATCGCGAGGCAGGCGTCCCGGCTCCCCACGGGTTCGCCATTCATAGGCCCGGTCGATCAACAGCGAAACCAGGACCAGCAGCAACGCGATGAGCACGCCGACAAGGGCAAGCACGCCATTCCGAAGACCTTGCCCCGTACCCCACATATCGCCCTGCCCATTCGCCCGCGGAACGCATCAAACCCGTCGACCCGGCATCGGTCAACCCGCCGGAAGCGCTTGCTCCCGATCCGTGCTGGGCTATGTAGCTTGCCCTCATGAGCACCGCCACCTCGCCCCTCGCCCAGCCCTTCCCCGCCCTGCCCGCGATCGACGGCGTGACGCTGCGCGTCGCGCGGGCGCGATACAAGAATTGGGATCGCTGCGACATGACCTTCGTGACGGTCCCTGAGGGGACGAGCGTGGCGGGCGTGTTGACCACCAGCAAATGCCCCAGCCCGGAGGTGGAATGGTGTCGCAAGGCGCTGGTACTGGGCAGCGCCCGCGCGCTCGTCGTCAACGCGGGCAATTCCAACGCCTTTACCGGCCACCGGGGCCGCGCTGCCGTCGAGGCGATTGCCGCGCGCACCGCCGCTGCGATGGATTGCCAGCCCTCGGACGTCTTCGTCGCCTCGACGGGCGTGATCGGTGTGCCGCTGCCCATCGACAAGGCCGAAGCGGGCCTTGACGCCGCCTTCACGGCCGAGCCCTGTGATTGGGAAGATGCCGCCGCCACGATCATGACCACCGACACCTTCGCCAAGGGCGCGACGACCACCGCCGTGGTCGATGGCCGTACGGTGACGTTGGCGGGCATCATCAAGGGCTCAGGCATGATCGCCCCTGACATGGCGACGATGCTGGGCTTCATCTTCACCGACGCCGCGGTCGAGCCCGAATTTCTGCAACGTGCGCTGAGCACCGCCAATGGTCGGAGCTTTTCCTGCATCACGGTCGATGGCGACACCTCGACCAGCGACACGGTACTGGCCTTTGCCACCGGGCGCGCGGGCAATGCGCCGCTGGTCGATGACGAGAGCGACGGGGCCGACGCCTTCCGCGCGGCGCTAGCCGATTTGTGTCACCAACTCGCGCTGCTGGTTGTGCGCGACGGCGAAGGTGCGACCAAGCTGATCGAGATCCGGGTCGAGGGCGCGGAGAGCGACCGCTCGGCGCATCGCATCGCCATGTCGATCGCCAACTCACCGCTGGTGAAGACCGCCATCGCGGGCGAGGATGCCAATTGGGGCCGCGTCGTCATGGCCGTCGGCAAGGCGGGCGAACCGGCCGAGCGCGACAAGCTGTCGATCCGCTTCGGCGAGACGCTGGTGGCGAAGGACGGCCTAGCCGTCGAAGGCTATGACGAGGCGCCCGTCGCCGCGCATCTGAAGGGGCAGGAGATCGCGGTCGGCGTCGACCTGGGCCTGGGCGACGGCGTCGCGACGGTTTGGACCTGCGACCTGACCCATGGCTATATTTCGATCAACGCCGATTACCGGAGCTGAGGCGGATGCTGACCATCTGGGGCCGGATCAATTCGCACAACGTCAAGAAGGTCGTCTGGCTGGCCGAGGAAATGGGGCTAGCCTATGACCGGCGCGATGTCGGCGGGTCGTTCGGAATGGACGCGGCGTATCGTGCGCTAAACCCCAATGCGCTGATCCCGACGATCGAGGATGACGGCTTCGTCCTGTGGGAGTCGAACAGCATCCTGCGCTATCTGGCTGCGAACTACGGCGGTGAGGCCTTCTACCCCATCGACCGCAAGGCGCGCGCCTCGGCCGAGCGGTGGATGGACTGGCATTTCACCTGGGCCGATGCGGTGCGGCCGATCTTCTTCCAGATGGTACGGACGGCACCCGAGAAACGCGATGCCGGACTGGTCGAGCGCAGCGTGGCGCGGGCGGCGACGCTGTCCGCCATCCTCGACGATGTGCTGGGGCGGCAGCCCTGGTTGTCGGGGGATGCGTTCGGGATCGGGGATATTCCCGTCGCCGCCTATGCGAACACCTGGTTTCAGTTGCCGGTCGAGCGGCCATCACGGCCCAATCTAGAACGCTGGTATGCGGCTTTGCAGGAGCGCCAAGCCTTTCGCGACGTGGTAATGATCCCACTGAGCTGAGCGCATTCCCACCCGGCCAAAGAAAAAGGGGGCCTTCCCAGACCAGGAAGCCCCCCTTTCTTTACCAAACCGATATCGGCGTCAGAGCGCGCCTTCCAGCCAGGCCTTGATCCGCCCCTTGGGCTCAGCGCCGACCTTGGTCGCGGCGGCGGCACCGCCCTTGAACAGGATCATCGTCGGGATGCCGCGGACCCCGTAACGACCGGGGGCGTCGGGATTGTCGTCGATGTTCAGCTTGGCGATCGTCACCTGCTCGCCCAGTTCCTCGGACAGTTCCTCCAGCGACGGGCCGATCATCTTGCACGGTCCGCACCATTCGGCCCAGAAATCGACCAGCACCGGCTTGTCGGAGTTCAGGACGTCCGCTTCGAAGCTAGCGTCGGTGATCTGCTTGGTTGCCATGTTCGTTTCTCCTTGATGGCCTACATCTAGGGGGCGGCCGATGCTCGCTCAACCTCCGAATGCCAAGCTTTGCTCCCCGTCGCGAAAGCCCGGCTTGTGGGCGGCGAGCACCCTATCGGGCACAGGGATCAATCGAGGCCCGGCGGTATAGAGCAGCGCCACCGAGACGCGCCGCCCCGGAAAGATGACCTCCAGCGCGGCGGCATAGCCCGCCATCTGCGCAAGATGGAACACCGGCACATCGTCCAGCCCGCCCGGCGCGCGGCGTCCGGTCTTGTAGTCGATCAGCCGGATCTCATCCGCCTCGATCAGCAGCCGGTCGACCCGGCCCGACACCACCAGCCCGCTCGCCAGCGTCGCCGCGATCGGCGCTTCGGCCAGCGATCCCGGCCCGAACAGCGCGGCATAGGCCGGATCGTCCAGAATACCGAACACGGCCTGGCTGACATCGGCGCGCAAATCGGCATTCTCGACGCCGGCGGCCTGGACCAACCAGCGCTCCGCCGCGCCGCGCCGCGCTTCGGGCGCGACCGGGGGCAGCCGTTCGAGCAGGCAGTGGATCAGCCGCCCTCGCTCCGCCGCCGCGCGCATCGCCGGGGTCGGTGGCGGATCGGCCACCAGATCTTCGCCTAGCGACGACGGGGCCAGCGGACGCGGCGGGCGCGACTCCTGCGGGGCGGGACGATGCACCCAATCGGGCAAGGGTGCCTCCGCCCGCAGGACCGGCGACGGCGTGGACGCGCCCGAATGGGGCGCGAACGGCGCCTGTGGCGTCATGCCGTAGAAGGTCCGCGACTGGCCGTCCCCCGGCTCGGTCTCCGCGACGCCCAGCGCGGTCATGGCGCGGGCGCAAGTCGCGTACCAGCTATGCATCGGGGGCACGCCCGCCGCCCGCTTGCCCAGCGCGCCGGCGACCACCAGCTGCTCCTCGGCCCGCGTCGCCGCGACGTAGAACAGCCGCCAATGCTCGGCGAGTTCACGCGCGGCGATCTCGGCCGCGACCGCATCCAGCGGCCCGCCCCGCTCCTCGGCGCGTGGCGGAAAGACCGGGATGGGCAGCGCGCCGGGTTCGGGCGTCCAGCGCAGGATCGATCGCGGGCTGGCGGTCGGATCGGCGGTGGCGTCGGCCAGAATGACGAGCGGCGCCTGCAACCCCTTGGACCCATGCGCGGTCATCACCCGCACCGCATCGAGCGGCGCGGAAGGATCGCGCACGATCTCGACGTCGCCGCGATCGAACCAGTCGAGAAAGCGCTGGAGCGAGGGCGTGGTCGTGCTTTCGAAAGTCAGCGCGGCGTTTAGCAATTCCTCGATCGGATCGCGCGCCTCGGTCCCCAGCCGGCGGATCAGCTTGCGTCGGCCATCAAGCGGCCCCGACAGCAATTCCTCCAGAAACTGATAGGGGGTGAACACATCGGCGCGCCCCAGCATCTGCCGCAACGGGGCGAGATCGTCAGCCGGTAGCGTCCGCGTCAGATGCGCCCAGAGCGATCCACGCTCGCGGTACCCCGCCTCCATCAAGCGTTCCTGCGACCAACCGATCAGCGGCGACACCAAGAGCGCCGCAAGCGACAAATCATCTTCGGGTTGCAGCACGAAGCGCACCGCCGCCAGCAGGTCCTGCACCGCCAGCGGTGCGTTCAGCCGCAGCCGGTCGACGCCCGCCACCGGCACCCCCTCGGCATAGAGCCGCGCGACGATCAGCGAGGCCAAGTCACCGCGCCGCTTGACCAGGATCATGATATCCTGCGGCTCCAGCCGGCGCCCCTTGCTCTCCAGCATCAGCCCGTCGTCGAGCCAGCGGCGGACGGCGCGCGCGATGTCGGTCGCGACCTTGCGCACCGCATCGTCGATCCAGCCCTCCTCGTCCTCGTCGCTGCCCCCCGCCACGACCGGCGGCCAGAGCGTGACGCGACCGGGGCCTTTCACCTCGCTGGCATGACGCTCGACCTCGCCGGCCAGCCCCATGCCCGGCTCCGCCAGCGCCTCGACCGCGGCATCGACGAATTCCAGGATCGGGCGCGTCGAGCGGAAGCTGTGTGTCAGCGACAGGCGGTTGAACGGCAGGCCGCGCTCCTCGGTCGGCCAATCCTCCTCGCCCGCCACCTGCAGAGCGCGGCGGTGGAAATGCTGCTCCGCCGCCTGGAAATTGATCGGGTCGGTCCCTTGGAAACCGAAGATCGCCTGCTTGTAATCGCCGACGGTGAACAGCGTCCGGGTTGAGGGTGCATAGAGCCCCCGGCCGACGAAGAACTCATCGGCCAGCGCTCGGACGATCAGCCACTGGTTGAGGTTGGTGTCCTGCGCCTCGTCGATCAGGACGTGCTCGGTCACCTGATCGAGCTTGTAGCGGACCCATTCGCCGATGCCCGGACGCTGGAGCAGATCGACCGTCATGCGGATCAGGTCGTCGAAATCGACCGCCCCAATCGCGCGCTTGGCCTGGCCATAGGCACGGGCATAGTCGCGACCGACGCTCAGGCCATCGGCGAGCAGATCGGCATGGCGCGCACGCGCGGCGAGGCTTAGCAGATAGCGGCAGGCCTCGCCGACTTCGCTCGCCATATCCTCATAATCGGGGTCGGCATCGACCAGCTTCTTGGACGCCTTGCGCGGCTCGCCCTTGGCAGTGAAGACCGTGCCCATCAGCGCTTCGAGCAGCGCCACCCGCCCTGCCCGGTCGCTGCCCAGCCAGCGTTCCATCGCGGCCGCCGCCTTCTCGCCGGTCGCGGTGCCCCAGGCCCGATTGGCCCCCGCCAGCCGGGCGACGGCGTCCTCGTCGATATCCTCGACGCCCTCGGCGATCGCTTCGTCGATATCGCCCGATGGCAGGTCCAGGGCACGACGAAGCCAGGGCAGGATACCGCTTGGCAAGGCCTCCAGCGCCGCCGGGGCATGGGCACAGGCCGCGAGGAACGCCTCCGCCCCGCCCTCGCCCAGACGCAGCGACAGCGCGCCGACCGTCTCGACCGGACCGACCCGCCCTTCGCGCTCGGCCGTCTCCAGCATCCGCGCCAGCGCTTCGCGCGCCAGCACCGCCTCTTCGCGCGCCTCCAGCGGACGGAAGCCGGGGGCGAGCCCCGCCTCGACCGGAAAGGCCGCGAGCAGCCCTTGGCAGAAGCCATGAATGGTCTGAATGCGAAGCCCGCCGCCCGGCGCGTCGAGCACTCGTGCGAACAGCGTCCGGGCGCGTTCGCGCAATTCGGGGCCGGCGGTCTCGCCTAGCGCCTTGAGGTCGGCGAACAGCTCGGTCTCGGGCATCCGCACCCAGGCAGCAAGCCGGCCATTGATCCGCTGCGCCATTTCCGCCGCGCCGGCCTTCGTAAAGGTCAGGCAGAGAATCGACTCGGGCGCGACGCCGCGTAGCAACAGGCGAAACACGCGGGCGGCGAGCACCTGCGTCTTGCCCGTGCCGGCCGAGGCGGACAGCCAGACATGCGCGGTGGGATCGCTGGCGGCGGCCTGGTCGCCCTTGAGTGGGGGGAGGTTGGCCATGGGGCGGGCGCTCATGCGATGTGCTCCATGGGGCGAGCGGCATCCCGTGCGCTTCGACTTCGCTCAGCGTGAACGGAGGTTGGGACCAGGCCTCCTGCCCCCTTCAATCCCCCGCCCCGTTCCGCCTGAGCGAAGTCGAAGGCCACGTCCAAACGCTCGCCGGGAACACCGTTCATCACGTCCGCTTCGACTTCGCTCAGCGCGAACGGCCCAGAGGATTTACCGATCACGGCCATACCATTCATCCCGCCGCATCAGCTGATCATATTCCGCGTAGGGCGCATATTCGGGCACCAGCTTGGCTGTAAACGGCGCATCGCCCGTCAACCACTGCCCCGCCGCATCGGCAAAGTTCGCCGCCGCGATCGCCACGAATTCGTCGGTGCGGATGCGGTCGCGCTTGCCCTCGGGATCGACCGGGGTGGCGATATAGCCCAGGCCTTCGCGGCTACGACCCAGCGACCAATATTCGAAACCGCCCGCCTTGCCCGCCACGCCCTCGAATCCACCCCGTTCGGCGATCAGGCCCAGGAGACCGAGTTGCAGGCTGAACCCCTCACGCACCGCAACGGCGGAGGGCGGCTTGCCGGTCTTATAGTCGATCACCACCAGCCCACCGTCCGGGGTGCGGTCGATCCGATCGAACCGGCCGGTCAGCGTCACACCCGCCAGCTTCGCCTCTCCCTTGCCCTCCGCGCTCAGCACATGGCGCCCTTCGGCGGCCTTGGCGGCGACCTCTGCGGCGATCCAGTCGATCGCCTCGATCAACCGGGGCTGCCACAGCGCGCGCATCATCGGATGGGTCCGCTGGTCGCGCAGCATGGCCAGCGCGCGGGGGCGCAGCGCCTCGACCGCGCACGCATCTTCCTTCCACCACGCTTCCAGAATGTCATGGACGGCGGTGCCGCGCCACGCCGCGCTGGGATCGGCATCGACGGGATCGAGCGGGGTCAGGCGCAACACGCGCCGGGCGTAGAAGGCATAAGGGTCGGCCTTCAACCGGTCGACCTCGGTCACCGAAATAACGGTGGGGCGCAGGCGCGCGGGCGGCTTGGGCGCGGGCCGATCGACGGGCGTGTACGCATCCGGCCGGTCGAGCCGCTCCGCCCACGCCGCCAGCGTCGGATGCCCCTCAAACCGCTCCCCCGCCATGGCCTGAAGCCGCAACCAGAAGCGCGAGGCGAGCGTCGGGCCACTGGCATCGCGGCGCGCACGCGTCAGGATCGCGCGCGGCGCCCCCATCGCCTGCGCCAGATCGTGCGCGGCGATGCCGATCCGCTGCTCAAGCCCGACCAGCCCCAGTTGCGCCCGGATACGCGGCGCGAGCCAGGGGTCGGGCGCGGGTCGGCCGGGCCATACCCCTTCGTTCAAGCCCGCCGCGATCATCAGGTCGGCGGTCTGGAGACGCGCCTCGATCGGCCCGTAGATGGCGAGACGCGGATGCTGGCCTTCGCGCGGGATGGCCCGCACCGCGATCTCGTCGAGCAGGCTGCGCATCAGGCCGGGCAGATCGGCGGGATCGATCCGCACCGGGCCGTGATCGGCCTGCTCCTCATAGCCCGACAGGAATTCGGCCGCCGCGCGCCCCGCCGGCCCGGTCCACAGCGCATCACCGCATAGCGCCTGCCCGCACTCGCGCAGACAGGCGAGCAGCCCGCGCAATGTCTGCGCACCATCGCCGAACGTCCGGCCGACCGGCTGGAGCATCGGCGCGACCTTGGCCCAGAAGCCGGCGGCGGTGGGACGGTCGGCGATATGCGCGGCGATGCCGTCCAGCCCCGGCGCCGGTCGCGGCCCCCGCAATCCGCGATCGAGCGAGCGGACTCCATCGAGCCAGTCAACCCGCTCCATATCGCCATGGATCAGTGGATGCTTGAGGAGTGCGAGCAGCGGCAAGGGCGCGAAATGCTGTGCCGCCGCCTCGGCCAGTTGCAGCAGGAAAGTGCCCGGCAGCAGGATCGACAAGGGCCGCCCCGCCGTATCGTCGATCAAGATGTTCCAGCGTCGGCAATGCGCCGCCACCCGCCGGGCCAGCGCGCGGTCGGGGGTCACCAGCGCGGCGGTGCGCCCGGGCTCCTCCACGGCTTCCCGCAGAGCCAGCGCGATAGCCTGCGCTTCCTCGGCAGGGGTGGCGAGTTCGATCGTGGACACGCCCGACAGCCGCCGATCCTCGGCGGGCAGGTCGGTCCATTTGCCAGTGAAGTCGGCCGGGGCCATGGCATTGGCGATGGCCCGTCCGCGCGCCGCCCCCGCATCATAATCGCCGCCGCCGCGCCATATGGTCACCTCATCGCGCCCGACCCCCATGCGGTCGAGCAACAGCTTCAGCGCATATTGCGGATGAGTCTCGATCGATCGGCGGATGCGACCCGTCACGGGATCGGGCTTGTGCGGCCCCAGCGCGTCCCATTCCTCGGCAGGCATGGTCAGGTCGAGCCCGGCGAACACCACCGAGCCACCCGGCATTTCCGACACGCAGCGCAGCACCCGCGCGACGGCGGGCGCGGTATCGGTGACGCCGGCGGCACAGACGAAGCCGGCGGGCGGCTGGTCGCGCCAGCGGGTGACGATCCGGTCGAACAGCAATGTCCGCCGCCGCGCCGCATCGATCCGCCCCATGCGCGCTAATATGGCGGGCCAGCGATCGAGCACGACCGAAAAGGTCTGGAGCGCGGCCTGCCAATGCTCGGTCAGCTCGGGGCCCAGATCAAGCGCGGCGAGCTCGGCGGGCTCGACTTCCTCGATCAGCATCTGATCGAGCGTGCGCGCCAGATCGCCCGCCAGTCGCACCGCCTCGGCCGCCGTCACCGGCTGGCCGGCGCGCTTGCGCTCCTCCTCGACAAGCCGTGCCAGGATCATGCGCCGCGCCGACGGGGCGATGGCGGGCGGCGGCGGGGCTTCGGCATCGGCGGGGTCGAGCGCCGAGCCCGCCGCCTCACCCAGTTCGGGATCGCCCAGCGCCACCATGCGCGGCAGGATCAGCCCGCCGCCGCTCGCGCGCACGAACGCCTCGGTCACCGCGCGCACGCCGCGATTGGTCGGCAGCAGGATCATCCCCTGTGCCAGCGTCAGCGGATCGCCCCCGGTACGGCGCATCAACCCGGCGACCAGCGCGTCGGCGAAACCGCGATGGGCAGGAATGGTATGAAGGCGGGGGCGGCGCGGCTCAGCCATCCCCCAGGATCAGCTCCGTCTGTGGAATGGCGCGCGGGGTGCCGACATCGAACCACAGGCCCTGATGCACCTGGCCATAAGCACGCCCGGCCTCGATCGCGCGATCCCAAAAGAGATTGGTCGAAAACGGCCCCTCGGGCGCATCGGTGATCAGGCGCGGATGGAGGATCTGAAGCCCCGTATAGGAAAAGGGCGCAACCCGGTTGGGCGCACGCCGCGCGATGATCCGGCCGTCAGGGCCCAGATGAAAGTCCCCCTGCCCATTATGATTATGCGCGCGCGCCAAGGGCACCATCAGAAGCAGCGCGTCCATCGTGGCCTCGCCCCAGCGCGAGGACAACAGGCGGATCGCATCGACCGGCCCATCGACCCACAGATTGTCGCTGTTGACGACCAGCACCGGCTCGTCACCTAGCAGCGGCAGCGCCTTGACCAGCCCGCCGCCGGTTTCCAGCAGTTGCTCACGTTCGTCCGAGATGAGGATCTCTACGTTCGGAAAGCGATCCCGCAGATGCGCCTCGAGCTGGTCGGCGAGGTAATGGACGTTGACCACCGCCCGCTCGACCCCGGCCGCGACCAGCCGGTCGAAGACATGATCGATCAACGGCTTGCCCGCGACCGACACCAAAGGCTTGGGGCGCGTCGCGGTCAGCGGGCGCATCCGCTTGCCCAGGCCCGCCGCCATCACCATCGCGGTGCGGGGAACGCGTCCGCCAGGCACGGGACGCAGCGAAAGCTGTCGGGTCATCAGCCGTTTCCTCGGGCCGCCAGGAGATGGGGGTCGCCGCGCAATTCGGGCGGCACGTTGTCGTCGAACCAAGCCGCGACCGGCGCCAGCACCGGCTGCGACAGATCGCGTTCCAGATAGGCCCAGACACGCGGGCACAGACCGGCATAACGCGGCTTGCCGTCGCGCTTCCACAACCGGGTGAAGATGCCCAGGATCTTGGCGTTCCGCTGCGCGCCCAGCACATGATAGGCGCGCAGGAACGCATCGCCCTCGCCCGTCGCGGCCAGATAGCGTTCCAGCATCGCCTGCTCGATCGACGGCTCGACATCGCGGCGCGCATCCTGGAGCAGCGAGACGAGGTCATAGGCCGCATGACCCGCCAACGCGTCCTGGAAATCGAGCAGGCCGAGGCCGCGCATCGGCCCGACCAGCATCAGATTTTCGACATGATAGTCGCGCAGCACGGTGACGGGATTGTCGGTAATGGCATGGGCGAACACCTGCTCCCACGCCGCGCGATAGCCCGCGACGTCCACGTCGAGCCCGACCGCCGGACAATACCATTCGGGGAACAGCCCGGCCTCGCGGTGCAGCACCGCCGCATCATAAGGCGCCAGGCCCTCCGGCGCATGTCCCCGCAGCGCCGCGAGCAGATCGACCGCGCCGGAATAAAGTGCCATCGCCTGATCCGGGTCCGCTTCGATCGCCTCGCGCATCCGGTCGTCGCCGAAATCCTCGATCAACACCAGGCCGCGCGCTTCGTCTGCGCCCAGGATCGCGGGGGCAGCAAAGCCGCGAGCGACCAGCCAGCGCGCGATCGCGATGAAGGGGCGCGGGTCCTCATGCGGCGGCGGCGCGTCCATCAGCACGGCACTGCGGCCCTCCAGCGTCACCCGGAAATAGCGGCGGAACGACGCGTCGCCGGCGAGCGGCGCGATGACCGCGCCCTCCCATCCAACGCTGGCGAGAAAGGCGGGCGCATCTGCGGGCGGGGTCATATCGGCCATCGCGCTTCCCAGCCCGAGGGCACCTTGGCTGTCAAGATACGACCGCCGCTCGGATCCATCTCCAGCGTCAAGGCGAGGGCCTGAGGCCAGGCCCCCTCGCCCGCGCGGTCGGGCCATTCGACGACCAGCGCCGAGTCCCACAGCGCCTCGTCCAGCCCCAATTCGTCGAGCTGCTCGGGGCCATCCAGGCGATACAGGTCGACATGCAGGATCGGAATGACGGTCTCCGGCGGCGCATAGGGCTGGACGATCGCGAAGCTTGGGGAAGGTGCCTCACCGGGCAGGCCCAATGCCGCGAGCAGGCCGCGCGCGAGACTGGTCTTGCCCGCGCCCAGCGTGCCGGTCAGCGTCACCACATCGCCGGGGCGGATATGCGCAGCCAGGCGTCGTCCGAAATCTTCGGTCGCCGCCGCATCGGTCAGCCGGATCGTCATGGCTTTTTCGTCTCCACCACGCGGCGCGGCAGTTCGACCGTCACCAAAGTCCCCTGCCCCGGTTCGGACAACAGCGTGATGGTGCCGCCATGCGCCTCGACAAATTGCTTGGCGAGCGGCAGGCCCAGCCCCAGCGCACGTTCGCCGGTCGCCTTGATCTCGGGCTCGGCGAACCGGTCGAAGGCATGGGCGACCGCTTCGGCATTCATGCCCTGTCCGTCGTCGGACACGATGATCCGCGCCCGACCGGAATCGCCATCGGCGTGCAGCAGGATACGGCCGCTCTCGGGCGTCTGTTCGACCGCATGGCGCAGCAGATGCTCGATCACCTCCTGCAAGCGCCGCCGGTCGCCGGTGACTCGCCCGACCGAGCGCTGAATCTCCACCGCGAAGTCCAGCCGCCGCCGTCCCACGACCGGGCGGATCGTATCCGCCGCCGTCCGCGCGACGCGGGCGAGGTCGACATCCTCGCGCTCGATCTCCGCCCCCTCGCCCCCGCGCGTCAGGTCGAGCACATCGTCGACCAGCAGCCCCAGCCGCTCGGTCGACTCCAGGATCGCCTCGACATAGCTATTGGCCGTCTCGGGCAGCGGCCCCGCGAAGCCACCATGCAGCATCTCGGCAAAACCGCTGATCGAGGTCAGCGGCGTGCGCAGCTCATAGCTCATATTGGCGACGAAGGCGGTCTTGACCTTGTCCGCCGCCTCCAGCGCATTGGCACGGTCACGCAGCGCCTGTTCGGCGCGGCGGCTGTCGGTGATGTCGAGCAGGGTGATCAGCGCATTGCCGTCGGGCAGCGGCACGCCGGCAAATTCGTAATGACGGCCATCGGCCATGGCGACACGGCCGCCACGCTGTTGCCGCTCGATCGTCGCCGAGCGGACCAGATCGACGATCAGCGCCGAGCGATTGGGCGTCGCCAGCCGGCCGGCGACCTTGTCGGCAAAGACATCGACACGCGGATGGCTGGACAGGAATTCCTCCTCCAGCCCCCACAGCACGCGGAAGCGATTATTCCATAGCTGCAACCGGCCATCGGCGGCGAAGACGCCCAGCGCCTCGAACAGATTGTCGAAGGTCGCGGTGCGCACGCGCAGCAGCGTGTCGCGGGCGGAGGCGAGTTGCACCTCCTCGGTCCGATCCTCGAAGATCAGCAGCAGGCCGCCATCGGGCAGCGGCTGCGCCACGACGCGCAGATGCGTGCCGCCGGGCAGATGCCATTGCTCCTCGATGCCACCGCCCGCCTGGCGGAACCAGCCGATGCGCTCCGCCTTCCAGCCGGGAAAGTCGCGCACCTCGGGGCTGCGATTGGCCTCGCGCATCCGCTCCAGCACGCGGTCGAATTCAGGATGATCGGCCAGCCACTCGGCGCGCATCGCAAACATGCGGCGGAAGGGCTGGTTGCAGAAGACGAGTTCGCGATCAGGCCCGAAATGCGCCACCGCCGCCGACAGCCGGTCGAGCATCGCGCGCTGCGCCTCGGCAAAGCGCTTGGCGCCCGCACGCGACTGCTCCAAATCCTCGATATCGACCGCGAAGCCGGCAATCCCGCCGGTCGTCAGCGGCACGTCGAAGATGCGCAGCGCCCGCCTGGCGCCATCGATCGTCGCGGGCAGCACCTGTTCGTGCGGCCGCCCCTGATCGCGCGCGGCGGCCGCGCCCGCCAGCGGCCCGCCGCGTCCCGACCCTTCGACCAGTTCCAGCCCGCGCGCCACCACATCGGCGGCATCGCGACCCTCCACCGCATCGACATAGGCGGTGTTGACCATGGCAAGGCGCAGATCGGTGCCCCGATACCACATGGGCAGCGGCGCGGCCTCGATCAGCCCGGTCAGCGCCTCGAACGCATCACCCAGCCGCCGTGTCTCTGCATCCAGCCGGGCGATCTCGTCCTGCGCCTCGGTCATATCGAGCGCCCAGACGACAACCGCGCCGCTCGCCCCCTGATCCTGTGGCGCACGCGCTCCTTCGAGCACCAGCGTGCGCGCCGAGCCCTGCGGCCGGACGATCCGGCGGAAACGACGGCCGGTCTTCTGCGCGGCGTTCAGGTCGGCGGCGAGCAGCGCGGCATCCTCGGCGGCCAGGCCGTTCTGGTCGCCGGTCATTTCCTCCAGGAAACGCGCAGGGTCGACCAGCCCCAGCCAGTCGGCCAGCCGCGCCGGCATCTCGATGCGGCCATCGGCGCAGACCAGCATTGCCTGAGCGGGGCCCGCCCGCAGCAGCCCGTCCAGCCGCTCATGCTCGCGCCGGATCGCTCCCGCCTCCGACCGCGCACGCAAGCCCAGAAACAGCAGCAGCGTGCCCACCAGGATCAGCACGCAGGCGCCGGCCCCCAGCAGAACCGCCTCGACGCTGTTGATCGTGATCATCCGCAAAGGTCCGGGGCAAGGCTGGCCATCCGCCATGCTCTAACCCGATCCGGATAGGATACGCCAGTTGGAAGCCCAAAAGAAAAGGGGCCATCCTTTCGGACGGCCCCCTCTTTTCGCGAGGATCGACGAGCGATCAGTAGCGATAGTGATCCGGCTTGAACGGACCCTCTACCGGCACGCCGATATAGGCGGCCTGCTTCTCGCTCAGCTTCGACAGCTGGACGCCCAGCTTTTCGAGGTGGAGCGCGGCGACCTTCTCGTCGAGGTGCTTCGGCAGGACATAGACTTCGTTCTTGTAGTTCTCGCCCTTGGTCCACAGCTCGATCTGAGCGAGCGTCTGGTTGGTGAACGAGGCCGACATGACGAAGGACGGGTGGCCGGTCGCGCAGCCCAGGTTCACCAGGCGGCCCTTGGCTAGCACGATGATCTGCTTGCCGTCCGGGAACTCGACCAGGTCGGTGCCGGGCTTCACTTCGGTCCACTTGTAGTTCGACAGCGCCGCAATCTGGATCTCGCTGTCGAAGTGGCCGATGTTGCAGACGATCGACATGGGCTTCATCGCCTTCATGTGATCGGCGGTGATGACGTCGGCATTGCCGGTCGCGGTGACGAAGATGTCGGCGCGCTTCACGGCCTCATCCATGGTCACGACCTCGAAGCCTTCCATCGCCGCCTGCAGCGCGCAGATCGGGTCGATTTCGGTCACGAGCACGCGCGCGCCACCATTGCGGAGCGACTGGGCCGAGCCCTTGCCCACGTCGCCGAAACCGGCGACCGCAGCGACCTTGCCCGCCAGCATGACGTCGGTGGCGCGACGGATCGCGTCGACCAGCGATTCCTTGCAGCCGTACAGGTTGTCGAACTTCGACTTGGTGACCGAGTCGTTGACGTTGATGGCGGGGAAAGGCAGCTCGCCCTTCTTCGCGATCTCGTACAGGCGGTGCACGCCGGTGGTCGTCTCTTCCGACACGCCCTTCAGGTTCTGGACGGTCTGGGTCAGATAGCCCGGCTTCTTGGCGATGAACGCCTTGACCGAACGCTGGAACTCGACCTCTTCCTCATTCTCCGGCTCGCCGAAGGTCTGACCGGCTTCCAGCTTGGCGCCCCAGAGCGCGAACATGGTCGCGTCGCCGCCGTCGTCCAGGATGATGTTGGCGGTGGTGCCGTCACCATTCTTGTCCCAGTCGAAGATGTCGCCGACATAGTCCCAATATTCGGCCAGCGTCTCGCCCTTCACGGCGAAGACGGGGATGCCGGCGGCGGCGATCGCCGCGGCGGCATGGTCCTGGGTCGAGAAGATGTTGCAGGTCGCCCAGCGGACATCGGCGCCCAGTGCGGTCAGCGTCTCGATCAGCACGGCGGTCTGGATCGTCATGTGCAGCGAGCCGGTGATGCGCGCGCCCTTTAGCGGCTGCGCCGCGCCGAATTCCTCGCGCAGGGCCATCAGGCCGGGCATCTCGGTCTCGGCGATCTTGATCTCGGCGCGGCCGAAATCGGCCAGGCCGATATCCTTGATGACGTAATCGTTCTTGGTGGCAGCAGTCGTGGACACGACGAAACTCCGTGCAAAATGGGGCCGACCAAGACGTGACACACGCCGATCGGCACGGCCGACGCCTTAGCGGCGATCGCCTTACGGATCAAATATAAAGATATCTTTATATGCTTCAGCGTTTATCGGGAGAGCGCCGCCCCCCCGACCCCAGTCAGGCGGTGCCGCCCCCCGTCGCCAACTGGCGCGGGTCGATCCCCGCCGTGCCGAACGCCGCCTGCCAGCGATGCTGGGGTTCGACATCGAACAGGATGTCGCGCTCGCCGCCGACGGTGAACCAGCATCCGGGCTCGCGCAGTTCGCCCTCCAACTGACCCGCGTCCCAGCCGGCATAGCCCAGCGCGACGATCCAGCGTTCGGGCCCCGTCCCCTCGGCGATGGCGCGCAGCACGTCGACCGTGCTCGACAGGACCCAGCGGCCGCTGACATCGACGCTGTCCTGCCCCTGCCAGTCATGCGAGTGGAGGACGAAGCCGCGCCGCGGCTCGACCGGGCCGCCATAATGGACCGGCGCATTGGGGGCGTCGCCATGCGCGATATCGAACTGGTCGAGCAGCGTGTGAAAGCCGATGCCGTCGATCGTGGCACCGAGACCGATGCCCAGGGCACCCCCTTCATCGTGCGCGCACATCGCGATGATCGCGTGATCGAAGCGGCTGTCCGCCATGCCCGGCATGGCCAGCAGGAATTGGCCGGAGAGATAGGTCAGTTGATGCACATCCCGACTATAGGGATCAGCGCTTCGCCTCGCCATGCTTGAAATCAAGCCATGTTCCACCGCATGAGGGCGCGGCCTAGCCCGGCACGGTGCCGGAGCCATTCCAAGGACTGGGAACATGACGATCAAGGTCGGAGACCGCCTCCCCGCCGCCACGCTGGTCAAGGTGACGCCGGAGGGCCCCGAACAGGTGTCGAGCACCGATTATTTCGCGGGCCGCCGCGTCGCGCTGTTCGCGGTGCCGGGGGCCTTCACCCCGACCTGCTCGGCGCAGCACCTGCCCGGCTTCGTCGCGCAAGGTGATGCGCTGAAGGCCAAGGGCGTGGACGAGATCGCCTGCACCTCGGTCAACGATGCCTTCGTCATGAAGGCCTGGGGCCAGGCCAGCGGATCGGCGGGCATCACGATGCTGGCGGACGGTAATGCGGACTTCGCCAAAGCGGTCGGCCTGACCATGGACGGGTCGAAGTTCGGCATGGGCACGCGCAGCCAGCGCTACGCCATGCTGGTCCATGACGGCGTGGTCGAACAGTTGTTCGTCGAGGCGCCGGGTGAGTTCAAGGTCAGCTCGGCCGAACATCTACTCAGCCAGATCTGACCCGCCCAACCGCGCCGTCGATCGGATCGCTGGTGGAACAGCGACCACCGGCGGCGCGTTTTTGCAACTGTCCACAGGATGAAAGAGGAAAACGGTCATGACCACCTATGTCCCCCCCGAGAAGCAGGCCCAGGCCAAGAGCTTCAGCGAAAAGGCACAGGGTGCAGCCAAGGCCGCGGGTGAGAAGGTGAAGGGTCATCCCTATGCCGCCGCCGGTATCGCGGCGGGCGTTGCCGCGGCCGTCGCCGGCGCCGCGTTCGGCGCGTCGAAGCTGCGCAGCACGGGCGATGACGAGAATTCGGCCCAGGGTGCCTGACGATAGGTCCGGCGGAAGGCGATCCATCGCCTTCCGCCCTATCGCCCCAGGGGTCCGGCTTGCCAGCATGGGCGACAGCGCCTAGCTCCTAGGGCATGACTCAAGCCGTTCAAATCGTCGAGGAACTCGACCGCCTTTATACCGCCTCCGTCACGCGTCTGAAGGAGGCCCTGACCGCCTATCTTCAGGACGGCACCACGCCCAGCCTGGATGCCCGCGCACAGGGGTGCTTCGCCTATCCCGAAATCCGGCTGGTCTATCGCGGCGAAGGCGGCCGTCCAACGCCGATGCGGTCCTTCGGGCGGCTGGTATCGGCGGGCGATTACCGGATCAGCGTCACCAAGCCGGCCTTGTTCAAGGACTATCTGGTCGAGCAGCTCACGCTGTTGATGGAAGATTATGACGTCTCGGTCGAAGCGGTGCCGGGGCGACAGGAAATCCCCTTCCCCTATGTGCTCGATCCCGGCCATGCGCTGAGCCTGGATCAGGTGTCGGCGGCCGAACTAGCACGCTTCTTCCCGGCGACCGAATTGGCGCATATCGGTGACGAGATCGCCGATGGGCTATGGATGACGGCGGACGGCAATCGTCCGCTGGCGCTGTTCGACGGCTTGCGCACCGACTTCTCGCTCGCCCGCCTGCGCCATTACACCGGCACGCCGCCCGAGCATTGCCAGCGCTATGTGCTGTTCACCAATTACCACCGCTATGTCGACGAATTCGTCCGCTGGGGCGCGTCGCAACTGGGCGAGGGTTCGCGCTTCACCGCGCTGTCGGGCGCGGGCGGGATCGTCATCGAACGCCCCGAAGACGTCGACAAGATCGTCACCGACAGCGCGTGGCGGCGGCATCAGATGCCGGCCTATCACCTGGTCGCCAAGGACGGCACGGGCATCACGCTCGTCAATATCGGCGTCGGTCCCTCCAATGCGAAGACGATCTGCGACCATCTGGCCGTCATGCGGCCCGAGGCGTGGCTGATGATCGGCCATTGCGGCGGGCTTCGGCCCAGCCAGCGGATCGGCGACTATGTGCTGGCCCACGCCTATCTGCGCGACGACCATGTCCTCGATGACGTGCTCCCGCCCGAAATCCCGGTTCCCGCCATCGCCGAGGTCCAGGTCGCGCTCGCCAAGGCGGCCGAGATCGTCTCGGGCCAGTCGGGCGACGAGCTGAAGCGCCGGCTGCGTACCGGCACGATCGTCACCACCGACGATCGCAACTGGGAGTTGCGCTACTCCAAGTCGGCGTTGCGCTTCTCGCTCAGCCGTGCGGTCGGCATCGACATGGAGTCGGCGACGATCGCGGCGCAGGGCTATCGGTTCCGTGTGCCCTATGGCACGTTGCTCTGCGTGTCCGACAAGCCGCTGCACGGCGAGCTGAAGCTGCCAGGCCAGGCCAACCGCTTCTATGAGCGCGCGATCAGCGAGCATATGCGGATCGGCATCGAGACCTGCGAACAGCTCCGCCGAGAGGGGGACAAGCTGCACAGCCGCAAGCTGCGCGCCTTCAACGAGCCGCCCTTCCGCTGATCGGCAACCGGCGCGGGGGCGGTGCGTTACGGATACGAACCGAAACAGGGGGTTTCTCGTCATGGTCGATACGCCGGACCCAAAAAAGCCACGCCCGCCGCGCCGCCGTGCCAGTCCGAAAACGGCGGGTACGACCGCCCCGCGCAAACGCCCCGCGCCGAAGGTCGTAGAGGGGGAGCCGACTGCACCCTCGCCTGCTGAGCCGGTTGGGGAAACGGCGCCGGAAGCGCCCACCCCAGCGCCCAAGCCGAAGGCGCCGCCCAAACCCCGCTCGACCAAGCGCACGACTCCGCGCAAGGCACCGCCACGCAAACCGACGGCGATCAAGCCCGCGCCGGCACCGGCGCTGGGCAAGCATGGCCTCGACAAGGTCGGCGGCAAATGGGGGGTGGCGTCGATCCTGGGAAGCCTGGCGGCCTTTGCCGGCGTGACGGCGGCGCTGCTGTCATTGCGGGGGAGCAGCGCAAGGCGGGATGATGAGGGTGAGCGTCGGGGGGACTGAGGCGACGCGGCGCCCCTCTCACCGTTCAGGCTGAGCGAAGTCGAAGCCCACGCCCCAACAATCGCCCAGCAGACAGGGTTTCCCTTGGCCTTCGACTTCTCTCAGGCTGAACGGAGGTTGGGTAGCTCCCCCATTCCCCCGTCAGGGGAGGGGCCGCTGCTCGTGACAAACCAGCAACGCCAGCGACAACGCCCCTCAAGGCAGTGCCCCTCCCCAAGCCAGCCCAGGGAGGGGCCGCACATCACCACCCCTGCGGCTTGCCCTTGTTCTGCTGATCCAGCCAGACTTTCAGCGGCGCGAAATATTCGACCAGCGCCTTGCCCGACATCTCACGGCTGCCGGTAAAGACCTGCAACGCATCCGGCCAGGGCTTGGACTGGCCCATCGCCAGCATCGCGTTCAGCTTCTTGCCGACCTCCTCGTTGCCATAGAAGGAGCAGCGGTGGAGCGGCCCCTTCCACCCGGCCTGCTCGCATGCCGCCTTGTAGAATTGGAACTGCAGCACCCGCGCCAGGAAGTAGCGCGCATAGGGCACGCCCGCCGGGATATGGTATTTGGCGCCCGGATCGAACTTCGTCTCGTCGCGCGCGACCGGCGGCACCACGCCCTGATATTTCAGGCGCAGCGCGTCCCAGCCGGCCTGATACTGGCTCGCCGGGATCTGCCCCGAGAACACGCCCCAGCGCCATTTGTCGATCAGCAGGCCGAAGGGCAGGAACGCCACCTTGTCCATCGCCTGGCGCAGCAGCAGGCCGATGTCCTTGTCGGCACTCGGCACCTTGGCGGGATCGAGCAGACCGATCTTCACCAGATAATCGGGCGTGATCGACAGCGCGACGGTATCGCCGATCGCCTCGTGGAAGCCGTCATTCGCTCCGTTCTTGTAGAGGAACGGCTGGTTCTTATAGGCGCGCTGATAGTAATTATGGCCCAGTTCGTGGTGGATGGTGACGAAGTCGTCGCCATTCACCTTGGTGCACATCTTGATGCGGATATCGTCCAGATTGTCGATGTCCCAGGCCGAAGCGTGGCAGATCACCTCGCGATCGGCGGGCTTGGTGATCTGCGACCGCTCCCAGAAGGTCTTCGGCAACGGCGCGAAGCCCAGCGATGAATAGAAACCCTCGCCCGCCTTGACCATCTTGATCGGGTCATAGCCCTTGGCCTTCAGCAGCTCGCCGGTGTCATATCCGACATCGCCGGCGCCCTTGGGGGCGACGACGTCATAGATATTGCCCCATTCCTGCGCCCACATATTGCCGAGCAGATCGGCGCGGATCGGGCCGCTCTTGGCCTGGACGGCATCGCCGTACTTTTCGTTCAGCTTCCAGCGGACATAGGTGTGCAGCGCCTTGTACAGCGGCTCCAGCTCGCCCCAGATCTTGTCGGTCAGCTGCGCGAACTGTTCGGGGCTCATGTCATAGCCCGAACGCCACAACGCGCCGGCATCGGCATAGCCGAGTTCCTTGGCACCCTGGTTGGCGAGGGTCGTCATCTGGGCATAATCGGCGCGCATCGGTGCACCGACATTGTCGTGCCAGCTGACCCACATCTCTTTCAAGCGGGCGGGATCGCGCTCGCTGCCCATCGCCGCCTCGATATCCGATCCGTTGATCGGCTTGCCGTCGAGGAGGCCCTTGCCCTTGCCATAGGAGGAGGACATGCGCGTGGTCAGCATCGACAGCTGCGCCGAAGCGCCCGGCGTGGTGGGCGCGGGCAGCGTGATCCCGCCGCGCAGCAGGTCGAGCTTACGCTTGGTGTCATAGGACAGGCCCGGCAGCGCCTGATAGCGCGCCGCGCCCAGGCCATAGCGGACGGCAAGGTCGGTCATCTCCGCGCCCGACGCGGCGGCCAGCGCGTCGGTGTCGTCGGTGATATAGGTCGCGTTGACCCAAGCGATCTGCTGCGCCGGCAACGACTTTTCGGCCAGCGTCTTTTCGGCGTCCGCGACAAAGGCATCGGCCGAGGCGACGGTCGCCGGTGTCGTCGGCGTCGGCGCGGCGGGCGCGGTCGTCTGGGCTTGGGCGGCGCTGGCCAGCGCCATGGCGAGTACGGTGCCGGAAACGGCGGTACGGATCATGCTATCCCCCTAAAATCCTGAAGCGCCCTCGCAGCGGGGCGGATGGCGCGCAGTTGCGCGGCTTTGGCGGCCGCCGTCAAGCCATCAGGAACTGCGCGATCGCCGCCCCCAACTCGGGCTTCGTCACCGAGCTCATATGATTGCCCGGTATCTCGACATAGCGGCCGCGCGGCAGGGCATCGGCCAGATCGACGGCGGCGCCATTGTCGAAATCCTCGGCTCCGGCGGCGACCAGTGCGGGAAGATCGAACCCCTCGATGGCCGACAGCGGCGTGTCGGCAAAGGTCTTCAGGATATGGAGCAGCGCCACCGGATCGCCGCCGGTCGTCTTCAGGAACGCCTCGGCCATCCATTCGGGACTGCCGCGCTTATGCTCGCCCAGCCGGGTGAGGATATTGGTGAAATGCTCGACCCGGCGATCGGTATGGAGCAGCCCCTCCAGCCCCATGCCCGCAAAGATCGCCTTGCCCGGCTCCGCCCCCGTCGCCAGCATCCGCGACACGGTCCGCGCGCCCAGCGAATAGCCGCCCAGATCATAGTCGGTCAGCCCCAGATGCTCGACCAGCGCATGGCCATCCCGCGTCAGCGCATCGGCGGGATAGGCGGCGGGATCATGCGGCTTGCCGCTTTCCCCATGCGCGCGCAGATCGGGCATGATCACCCGGTAGCCCTTGGCGGCGATGGCGGCAGCATGACCATAACGAATCCAGTTGGTGTAGGCGTCGGAGAAATAGCCATGGATCAGAACGACCGGCCGCCCCTCCCCCAATTCGCGCCAGGCGATCGGAGTGCCATCGAAGCTGTCGAAGAAGCGGGTTTCGGGGGCGGTGTCGGCCAAGGGTTCGGTCTCCGAGAGGCATGCTGTATGTCAGCCTCCTAATCTGATCGCCCGGAATGTGCACGCAATCATCCCGCCCCCAACCTCCGCTCGCACTGAGCGAAGTCGAAGTGCACGCCCCGACATAGCCACAAATGGCATCCCGTGGCCTTCGACTTCGCTCAGGCTGAACGGCCGTGGAATTCACGGGAAACGAACGCGACCGGACGATCAGGCCCCTCCTTACCCCACATAAATGCCCGCAACCCGCCACGCGCCGTCTTCGCGCTCCAGCGTCAGCGTTTCGACGATGTCCGCCGAGGTCCCGAACCGCGTATTGAAACGCACCATCCGATAACCGGCGGGTGGCGCGGGAATGTCGTCCTGGCTCAGCAAGGTCCGCGACACCATCCTGCCCAGCGGCGTCCGCACCTTTTCCGACGTCGCGGCCCAGACCTGTTCGGTGTTGAGCTTGCGGAAACTGCTGGTCGTCAGGCGGTAGCTCTCGGCCCAGCGCCCCTGGTCGATCAGTTGCAGGAAACGCCGGGCCGCCTCCACCACCGCCGGGTCGGCGGCCGTCGCGGAAACCGGGGCCGCTTGTGGCGGGGCGGAGGCCATCTGGGTCAGGCCGCCAAGGGCGAATAGTCCGAGGACTAGGGTCATGAGGGTCGCTCCGATGATGATCCGGGGACGGCGGATGCCGTGTCCCACGCCGACAACCGGCGCCCGGCTTTCATCCGTCATCGGCTGCGGCGGGGCCTCCCCGATCCTTCTGTCCCCCATATATTCGGGGGGCGGCGATGCGATCGCCCCGCCTTCCGCATCCAGAAGCATCCGCACCGCTTCCCGGCTGCTCGACACCGACAGCTTGCGACGCGCGTCCCGCAGCCGTTCGTTGATGGTATGGACCGATAGGTCGAGTTGCTGCGCGACCGACTTGGCGTCATGGCCCCGCACGATCAGGCGCAGCGTCTGCTTCTCCTTTTCGGTCAGCGCCGTGAGGCCGTGTCTCTCCCGCATGGTCATCGCCCCTGCCCTATGGTCGGGCCGGGCGTGTCGCCAACCCCCAATAATTTGTATCATCGGATTGAGCGCGGCGCGTGGGCTTCGACTTCGCTCAGCCTGAAAGGAGCTTGGGGATCGAGACTGTTTTCCCACAGCCGTTCAGGCTGAGCGAAGTCGAAGCCGACGACCACCGCCCACCAATTGGCTTGCAGGGACATATGCGGTAGAAGCCCGAAAACTGCCGCCAGAAGCAGACCGCCAGGAGCGGATGCCGGACCCCATATCCGGACCCTCGATGACCGCAGCGACCGCCTCCCCTGCCGACACCCCGCCGCCCAGCCCGATCGGCCGGCCGCATAGCTTGCTCGAAGACGCCTATGCGATCTTCATCGGCTGCGCGCTGCTGATCGTGGGGCTGGTGTTCCTGAAAGCGGCGGGGCTGGTGACGGGCGGGATCGCGGGGGTTGCGCTGTTGCTGTCCTATCTGATCCCGCTGCCCGCCGGCGTGCTGTTCACGCTGGTCAACATCCCCTTCTTCCTGTTCGCGCACAAGGTGATGGGCGCGCGGTTCGCGGTGAAGACGGTGCTGGTTAATATCGGCATCGGCGCGGCATCGGCGATCACGCGCGTGTCGGTGCATGTCGATACGGTGCACCCGGCCTTTGCCGCACTGGTCGGCGGCACGGTGATCGGCATGGGCATATTGGCGCTCGCCCGGCATCAGGCGGGCGTGGGCGGCACCGGCGTCATCACCATCTGGCTCTATCGCAAGCGAGGATGGAATATGGGCATGACGCAGGTGGCGCTCGACGTCTTCATCCTGTCGCTGGCCATTCCGGTGGTGACCGGGCCACAACTCGCCTGGTCGGCGGTCAGCGCGGCGGCGATCAGCCTGATCCTCTTCGCCTGGCACCGGCCGGGGCTGTATATGGGGCGGTAATTCTTTTTTCCTCCCCTGTAAGGGGAGGGAAACAGCGAAGCTGGTGGAGGGGGTGTCACCCTATCGAGAGCGGGATACCCCTCCGTCAGGCCTTCGGCCTGCCACCTCCCCTGCAAGGGGAGGAAGCAGGTCTTCTCAACCCTTCTTCAGGTGACGACGGCCGAGCAGTTCGGCGATCTGCACGGCGTTCAGCGCGGCACCCTTGCGCAGATTGTCCGACACGCACCACAGCGACAGGCCATTGTCGACCGTCGAGTCCTCGCGCACGCGGCTGATGAAGGTCGCATAGTCGCCGACGCATTCGATCGGCGTGACGTATCCGCCGTCCTCGCGCTTGTCGATCAGCATGACGCCGGGGGCCTCGCGCAGGATGTCCTGCGCTTCCTGCGCCGAGATCTCGTCCTCGAACTCGATGTTCAGCGCCTCGGAATGGCCGACGAACACCGGCACGCGGACGCAGGTCGCCGTGACCTTCACCTTGGGATCGAGGATCTTCTTGGTCTCGGCCACCATCTTCCACTCTTCCTTGGTGGAGCCGTCGTCCAGGAAGCTGTCAATGTGCGGGATCACGTTGAACGCGATCTGCTTGGTGAACTTCTTCGGCTCGGCAGGGTCGCCGACGAAGATGTTGCGGCTCTGCTCGAACAGCTCGTCCATGCCCGCCTTGCCCGCGCCCGAGACGGACTGATAGGTTGCGACGACGACACGCTTGATCGTCGCCTTGTCGTGGAGCGGCTTCAGCGCCACCACCATCTGCGCGGTCGAGCAGTTGGGATTTGCGATGATGTTTTTGGCCTTGTAGCCATCGATCGCATCCGGGTTCACTTCCGGCACGATCAGCGGCACGTCCGGGTCCATGCGATAGAGCGACGAATTGTCGATCACGACGCAACCGGCGGCGGCGAATTTGGGGGCATAGACCTTGGTCGCGTCGGATCCGATCGCGAACAGCGCCATGTCCCAGCCGGTCGGATCGAAATGCTCGATATTCTTGATGGTGAGCATCTTGCCGGTCTCACCAAATTCGATCTGGTCGCCCTGGCTGCGCGAGGACGCGACGACCGCGATCTCGTCGATCGGGAATTCCCGCTCCGCCAGAATGTTGATCATTTCCCGGCCGACATTGCCCGTCGCCCCGGCGACCACCACGCGATAACCCATTAAACCCTCCACTCGGAAGCGTGAGCCGGTAGCGTCATTGCGCGGACGCGTCCACCAACTTTGCGAAAAGTGCGCGTTTGGCAAGGGCAAGCGGGGGTTTAGGGGCAAGAGCGTTACCGCTGAACCTCCGTCTTCGCCGGGGTGACAGCGCAGAATCATCCGGCTGTCGCATCAATCGTGGGTGCTCGCTGCCCAGGTGGCATGGACAATGCCGTGAACGGTCTGGAAATGATCGGTGATCCGATCCAGTTCGCCCGCCTCAACGATGGTGCTGGTCAGGGTCGCAGTGACCGTCATTTGGCCTTCGCCCAGTTCCTCGGTTTCGAGTTCGCCGACTGGCAGCCCTGCGCCTTCCAGATGCTCGACCAGCAGGTCGCCGACCGGGCCGGCATTCGCCGCATCGGTCGTCAGGCTGACCGAATAGGTCGCCTCGATATGCCGCCCCTCGACGGGGAAGCGGTTGATCGCGTCGACCAGCGGACGCAGCGCCGTGTTGGCGAGGAGGACGACGATGGTCAGCAGCACGGCCTCGGCCACCATGTCGCTGCCCGCGATCGACCCGACCGCCGCCGAGCACCAAAGGGTCGCGGCGGTGTTCAGCCCGCGGACGTTCATCCCCTCCTTCATGATGACGCCCGCGCCCAGAAAGCCGATGCCGGAGACGACATAGGCGATGATCCGGATCGATTCGACATCGCCGCCCAGCCGCTGGCCGAGATCGACGAACGCCGCCGCGCCGATCGCGACCAGCGCATTGGTGCGAAGCCCGGCGGTGCGCTGACGATACTGCCGCTCCGCCCCGATCACGGTGCCGAGGATGAAGGCGGTCAGATAGCTGATTGCCGTGTCGAGGAACGGCCAGAGGTGGAAGGTCTTCAGAAATGCCATGTGCAGATCCGTAAACCCTCCCCGTTACGGGGAAGTGGCAGCGCGCCAGCGCTGACGGAGAGGGGCGTGCCACAAAGGTCACCCCTCGCGGCACGCCCCCTCCAACATGCTTCGCATGGTCCCCCTCCCCGTACCGGGGAGGATCGGGTTACTTCGTCGGCTTATCCTTCACCGTCCGGTCGAGGAAGTTCAGGATCGTGTGCCACAGATGCTGCGAGACGCCCGGCCCGCCGACCCGGTGGGTCTGGCCGGGATAGAGCATCATCTCGAACGGCGTGTCCGTCTTCTGCATCTCGGCGGCGAAGGCCGTCGCATTGTCGAGGAAGACATTGTCGTCCGCCATGCCGTGGATCAGCATCAACGGATCGCGGATCTTCGCCGCATCCGTAATCGCCTGCGACGTCGCATAGCTTTGCGGATCGGTGCGTGGGTCGCCCAGATAACGCTCGGTATAATGGGTATCGTAAAGCTGCCAGTCGGTCACCGGCGCGCCCGACACGGCGGCGGCATAGACACCCGGCGTCTTCTCCAGCATCTTGATCGACATATAGCCGCCATACGACCAGCCATAGGTCGCGATCTTGTTCGGATCAACGAACGGCAGCGACTTCAGATAGTTCGCGCCCGCCAACTGATCGGCAACCTCGACCGTGCCCATCGCATGATAGATGGCATCCTCGAACGCCTTGCCGCGATTATACGAGCCGCGATTGTCGATCTGGAAGAAGATCCAGCCCTGATCGACCAGATATTGCGGCAGCGCGCCCTGCCAGCCGCGCGTCACCTGCTGGCCGGTGCCGGGGCCGCCATAATGCTGGAAGAAGACGGGGTAGCGCTTGCCGGGCACGAGCTTGGGCGTGATCATTTCCCAATAGAGCGTCGTGCCGTCATCGGCCTTGATCGTACCGAATTTCGTCTCGCGGTGGCTGGCGAGATAAGGCGCATAGGGGTGCCCCGCGACAATCGCATTCTCGTTGATCCAGTTCAGCCGCTTGCCCGTCGTATCGGCCAGATAGATTTGCGTCGGCTGGGTCGGGCTGGAGCGCGACACGATGAAGCGGCTGGCCGAGGAGTCCATCGACGCGCTGTTGGTATAGCCGCGCTCGGTCAGGCGGGTGATGACGTTGGGCTGTGCGATGTCGACGGCATAGAGATGCTGTTCGAGCACATCGTCCTTCAGCCCGGTGAAATAGAGCCGGCCCTTGGCTTCGTCGACGCCGACTAGGCCGGTCACGACCCAGGGCCCCTTGGTCAGCTGCGTCCACTGGCCGTCCGCGAAGCGATAGAGATGGCCATAACCGTCCCGCTCCGACCGCCAGATCAGGCTGCCGTCCTTCATCGGGCGATAGGCGTCGGACAGGTTCAGCCAGCTCCGGTCGCCCGAACGCTCGGTGAACAATAGGGTCGACTTGCCGGTCTTGGGATCGACGCGCAGCATGTCGAGCGTCTTCTGGTCGCGGCTCTCGCGCTGAACCAGCATCGCTGAACCGTCGGGCGTCCAGTCGACCCGGGCCAGATAGATGTCGGGATTGCTGCCGAGATCGACCTTCACCCGCCCCGATCCGTCCGCCTTCATGACGTACAGGTCGACCAGCGCATTGGGCGTGCCCGCCGCCGGATAGCGCTGTTCATAGACCTTGGTCCCTGCGGCCCCGATCGCCGCGCGGACCGCGACCTTGACGGGCGCATCGTCGAACCGCTCGACGGCAATGTAACGCTCGTCGGGGCTCCACCAGTATCCGGTAAAGCGGTGCATTTCCTCCTGCGCGACGAACTCCGCCTCGCCGAAATGGACGGTGCCGCCGCCCTCCTTGGTCAGCGCGCGCGCCTCGCCGCCGGCCAATGGCATGGCCCAGAGATTCTGGTCGCGCACGAAACTGACATAGCCGCCCTTGGGGCTGACGATGGGATTCAGCTCGCCGCCGGGCGTGTTGGTCAGGCGGCGGACCTGCCCGTCCAGCCCGGCAAGGTACAGATCGCCATCGAGCGGCACGAGAATCGACTTGCCATCGGGTGCCCAGTCATAGGCGACGATCCCCTTCGACCCGCCGATGCGCGCCCGCTCACGCTGCATCTTTTCGGCTTCCGACAGTTCGGCGCCCGAGCCGACCTTCTTGGAGTCGACCAGCATCCGCTCCTCGCCGGTGCGCGTGTCACGCGCCCAGAGGTCGAGCCGTTCCTTCTCATCGGCGCGCGGGCGCAGCGAGGTCAGCAGCGTCCCGTCGGGCGACAGGCGCAATCCGCGCGGCTGCGATCCCGACAGGTCGGGGCTGCCGAACACCCGGTCCAGGGTCAGTTCGCCCACCTTCTCATTCCGATCAGCGGCCATGGCCGGCACCCCCAGTCCGAACGTGACCGAGACCCCGACCGAAGCCAGCGCCAGACCCAGCACCCATTTGCGCATCCATAGCACTCCAAACCATCGTTTCGCCGCGTATCCCGGCGCATGGCGCGCGTTATCGCGGGCGTGCCCGCATCCGTAAAGCGGCATCCGCGTCGGTCGGAATGCCGCCCGCCCGAATATTCGTAAACCCGGCGTTAAGGAAAAGCGGATAGGACCAAGGATCGGGAGCAAAAGGGCGGCGTACCTCCCCGGTCGGGGGCGGGAGGTTTATCGGAACGGACATGACGATCACGACGGCATATGACATGCAGCATGACCGACGCGGTGATATCGACGCTATCCTGGCAAGGCTGGGTAGCGCCGGGCATCCGCATGTCCAGGCGCTGCTGCTGCCCCAGGCCCTGCTTCACGACCTGACCGATGCGGTCCATGCGCTGTGTACCGTGCACGGCAATCACCCCAGCATGATCGATTATGCGATGGCGCGCGGCATCCAGATCGAGACGCTGCCCTGGCTGATCCGATCGTCCAACGCCTTTGCCCATGAACGCGCTTTTCTCGCCAACCTGACCTCCGCCGCCGGTCCGTTGCCCTCGACGCCGGGACAGGCGCAGGCCGACACCGCACTCACCCAATTGCGCCATACGCTTGAGATGCTCGCCAATTCCGACCGGCGCGGCTGTGCGACCGGTGCCGTGTCCGCCCTGATCCTCGACTGGCGGATGATCCGCCAACTGCTCGACCATGCCGCCCGCCGCTTCGGCATCGAATCGCCCCCCGGCCTGATGCCGGAGCCCTTGGGGCGCGAGGTAGATGGCGACGATCCCGCCATGGGCATCGCCCGCGCACGCGGCTTCGGCGCCACCCAATTGCTCACCCAGCATCGCGGCCTTTGGGAATTGCTCGAAGCCCGCGCGAGCGCGCGTCGGGGATAGGGGCATGGCGGCGCGTACCCTCCACCGGGCGTACGCAACACTCCGTTTACCGACCTGCCACGGCGTTAACCATATCGGGCAGGTCCAGGTTAATCCTGCGAAAGCAGCATGGTGACCATGAAAGGCATCGTTCCCCCCGTAACTTTGTCGCTCTGCGCAGTAGCGATCGCATCGCCCGCCCCTGCCCGCTCGCTGCTCGACTATGTCGGGCAGTGCGTGCCCTTTGCCCGCCAGGCCTCCGGCATCGCGATCTATGGCGATGCCTGGACCTGGTGGAGCCAGGCAGAGGGCAAATATCCGCGCGGACATGCCCCCCGCGTCGGCGCGGTCGTCGTCTTCGCCAAGACCAGCCGCCTGCCGCTGGGCCATGTCGCGGTGGTCAGCCGCGTCGTCGAGGACCGGGTGCTGATGCTCACCCACGCCAATTGGTCTATCCAGAATGGCGAGCGCGGACATGCCGAACAGGACGTCACGCTGTTCGACGTGTCGCCCAACAATGACTGGAGCAGCGTGCGCGTCTGGTTCCGCGACTCGGACGGGCTGGGCAGCTCGACCTATCCGCTCTACGGCTTCATCTATGGCAAGGGCCGCACCGCGCCCGAGTTGACCAGCGAGAGGCCCGATTATGTCGGCGCGCTGATCGACGCCTATGTCGCGCGCTGATTGCCGTCCTGCCCGATAAGGCATAGGCTGTCGCCTATTCTTTGGGAGGAGAGTGGCGATGCTGTTGCTCGTTGCGTTACTGACCTTGTCGTCCATCGGTGAAGACGTGCCGAACACCATGCCAACCCATGGTCAGCCCCTAGCGCGCTGCGTGCCGCATGGCGACCGGGTGGCCAGCCCCGCCGCCACGGACAAAGCCGGCCCCCGCAAGCTTAACGAAATGCCCGCCGCCGAGCCGCATCTAGCGGTATGGCGCAGCGTTGATGGCTGCCCGGTTCCCGCCAAGGTTCGAACAGAGGTCGCGCCCCGCCGCTGACCCTACACGCCGGCGGCGTGATGCATGACGCCGCCGGTCATCGGCTCGGGCGCGCCGGTCGTGCCCGGAAAGCTGATCGGCAGGTCGCGCAACCGGCGCACCGCCATATAGGCGAAGCCCTGCGCCTCCAGCGCGTCGCCGTTCCAACCGAGCGTGTCGGTCGACTCGGGGGTCAGACCCGTCTCGGCGGCGATCATCGCCAGCATCGTGGCATTGTGCCGCCCGCCGCCCGCGACCAGCAAGCGACGCGGCCGCTCCGGCAGATGGTCCAGCGCACGCGCCACCGTCCGCGCGGTGAATGCGGTCAGCGTCGCGGCTCCATCCGCCGGTAACAGGCCCCGCGCCGGCTGAATGGTGAAATCATTGCGGTCGAGCGACTTGGGCGGCGCCAAGTCGAACCAGTCATTGTCCATCATCGTGTCGAGCACGGTCGGCTCGACCCGCCCCGCCGCCGCCAGCGCGCCGTTCGCATCGAAACGCTGACCCGACTCGGCCTCCATCCAATGATCGATCAGCCCGTTCGCCGGTCCGGTATCGAAGGCGACCAGCGATCCGTCACGCCCGATCCAGGTGATATTGGCGACACCGCCCAGGTTCAAGATGGCAACCGGCCTCTCCAGCCCGCCGGCTAGTGCAGCATGATAGACCGGGATCAGCGGCGCGCCCTGCCCGCCCGCCGTGACATCGGCGGATCGGAAATCGCCCACGACCGTGATCCCGGTCGCATCCGCCAGCGCCTGGCCATCGCCGATCTGCCAAGTCCAGCCGCGATCGGGGCGGTGCGCCACCGTCTGGCCATGAAAGCCGATCACATCGACCGCATCGGCGGCGAGCCCGGCATCGCGCAACAGCTTCTGCACGACCATCGCATGGGTACGCACGATCAGCTCGCTGGCCGCCACGATCGGCGGACTGGCGCGCGGCCGCTCGAAGGTCAGCGCCAGCGCGGTCGCCTCGGCCAGTTCGGCGCGCGCGGCGTCGGAATAGGGCTCGCTTCGAAAGGCCAGCGCCCGGACTTGCGCCTCGCCATCGGTCTCGATCAGCGCGGCATCCACGCCGTCGAGCGAGGTCCCCGACATCAATCCGATCGCCAGCATCACGCCTAACCCTTATTAAGTTTCGCCCCTCATGCCGGGATCGTGGCGGCCTGTCGACCACATGGCGCAAGCGCATCTGGAAAAGCGGTCCGATTTGGACTATGTGCGCGCGCATCCCATGGCAACCAAACTCCCCACTCCGCCGCGCGTCGGCATGGTCTCGCTCGGCTGTCCCAAGAATCTGGTCGACAGCGAACGCATCCTGACCCAGCTCCGCGCCGATGGCTATCAGATGTCGCCCGACTATGCCGGCGCGGACGTCGTGCTGGTCAACACCTGCGGCTTTCTCGACTCCGCCAAGGAGGAAAGCCTGGAAGCGATCGGCGAGGCGATCAAGGAGAACGGTCGCGTCATCGTCACGGGGTGCATGGGCAAGGAAGCCGAGGCGATCCGCACCCGCTTCCCGGACGTGCTCGCCATCACCGGCGCGCATGAATATGAGCAGGTGGTGGAGGCGGTCCACGCCGCCGCGCCCGCGAACCTGTCGCCCTATATCGACCTGATCCCGGACGCCGGGCTGAAGCTGACGCCGCGTCACTACAGCTATCTGAAGATTTCGGAAGGCTGCAACCATCGGTGCAGCTTCTGCATCATCCCGTCGCTGCGCGGCGATCTGGTCAGCCGCCGCCCCGACGCTATCCTGCGCGAGGCGGAGAAGCTGGTCGCGGCGGGCACGCGCGAGCTGCTGGTCATCAGCCAGGACACCTCGGCCTATGGCATCGACATCCGCAAGGAACCGCGGATGTGGAAGGGGCAGGAGGTCGTGCCGCACATGACCGACCTCGCCCGCGAACTCGGCAAGATCGCACCCTGGGTGCGGCTCCATTATGTCTATCCCTATCCGCATGTGGATCAGGTGATCCCGCTGATGGCGGAAGGACTGGTGCTGCCCTATCTGGACATCCCGTTCCAGCACGCCGCGCCCTCGGTCCTGCGCCGCATGAAGCGCCCCGGCAACGACGCCAAGGTGCTGCAGCGCATCCATCAGTGGCGCGACATCTGCCCCGACATCGCGATCCGCTCGACCTTCGTCGTCGGCTTCCCCGGCGAGACGGAGGAGGATTTCGAGTATCTCCTCGACTGGCTGGACGAAGCCCAGCTCGACCGGGTCGGCGCCTTCCGCTTCGAGCCCGTCGAGGGTGCCGCCGCCAATGCGCTTCCCGATCACGTCCCCGAAGAGGTGAAGGAAGAGCGTTACGCGCGGATCATGGAAAAGACCGCCGCCATCTCCGCCGCCAAGCTCGCCGCCAAGGTCGGGCGCACCCTGCCCGTCATCATCGACGCGGTGGACGAGGAAGGCGGTGCTACCGGCCGTAGCCAGGCCGACGCTCCCGAGATCGACGGCGAGGTCTTCCTGCGCGATGCCGGCCATCTGTCGGTCGGCGACATCGTGAAAGTCGAAATCGAGGATGCCGACGAGCACGACCTGTACGGCGTCCCCGTCACAGGAAACGCATAAGCATCATCACCAGTCCGGCCATCGACACCAGATAGGCCAGCGACCGCACATAGCGGACGCCAAAGATGTACAGCGGCACATAGGCGACCCGCGCGAGGAACCACACCCAAGCGCCGGTCGCCGCGATGCCGCCGCTTTGCCCCGTCACCGCGAGGCCGAGCGCGAGAGCGATGAACACGGGCCAGGTCTCGCGAAAATTAGCCGATGCCCGCTCGGCACGGCCGGCATAGCGCCCCAATGGCGCAGGCGTTCCATCGCGCGGTCCTGCATTCCAGCCAATGCCCCGGTCCAGCGTCGCCATTTGCGATTGCAGCGCGATATGGACGAACAGCAGGATGATCGACCAGCCGAGAATGGTCAGTTCGGTCGTCATTTGCCCTTACCCCTTACACCACCCCGGCGAAGGCCGGATCCCATGCCATACCTCTTCCAACGCAAAGCATCGCGACTGGACCCCGGACTCCGCCGGGGTGGTAAAGAAATTCACCCCCACCCCGGTTCAGCCTGAGCGCAGTCGAAGGCCAAGGGAAACCCCGTCCACGTAACCCCGGATCACGCGTGGCGAATGTGCTAGCATGGCCTTCGACTGCGCTCAGGCTAAACGTAGGTAGGGGTAATTTTGCAAAAGCCATTCAGGCGGAGCCCACGCTCCACACCCCGTTGCACCGCCCCCGCAAACCTGCTTCCTTGGCGCGCATGAGATACCCCCATTTGCTGGCGGCGATCGCGTTCATCGCCCCCGCCCCGCTGCTCGCCCAGGCGCTCACCACGGCCGAAACCCAGAAGATCGATGCGCTGGTGACGAAGACGCTGGCCGATACCGGCGTCCCTTCCGCCTCGATCGCGGTCGTGCGCGGGGGCAAGACCGTGCTCGCCAAGGCCTATGGCAAGCAATTCGAGGGGCAGAAAGGACCCGCCGATCCGACCCTGCCCTATCAGATCGCCTCGGTGTCGAAGCAGTTCACGGCGACCGCTGTCCAATTGCTGGCGGACGAGGGCAAGCTGTCGCTCGACGACACGGTCGGCAAGTATATCCCCGGCATCACGGGTGGCAACACGATCACCATCCGCCAGTTGCTCAGCCACACCTCGGGCCTGCGCGACTATTGGCCGCAGGATTACAGCTTCAAGGCGATGGCGACCCCGACCACGCCGCAAGGCATTGTCGACCGCTGGGCCAAGGCGCCGCTCGATTTCCAGCCCGGTACCCAGTGGCAATATTCCAACACCGGCTATGTCGTCGCCGGCATGATCGTCGAGAAGGTCTCGGGTGAGCCGCTGCTTCAGTTCCTCCAGACCCGCGTCTTCCGCCCGCTCGGCATCCGCGCTCTGGACCAGGACAAGGCGATCGGCCCCGGTTTCCCGCAGGGCTATCTGCGCCACGCGCTCGGCCCCGTGCGGGTCGAGACGCCGGCCGCGCCCGGCTGGCTCTATGCGGCGGGCGAGTTGTCCATGTCGCCGCAGGATCTGGCGAAGTGGGACATTGCCCGGATGAACCGCACGCTGCTGCCGGCCAAGGACTGGGCGGAGCAGGAAACGCCGGTCAAGCTGGCCGACGGCTCCAGCACCAATTACGGGCTGGGCGTCGGCATCGGTGTGACCGATGGTCGCCGGATCGTCGAACATAGCGGTGAGGCGGTGGGCTTCCTGACCGAGAATATCGTGTACCCCGAGGACAAGGCGGCGATCGTCGTCGCGGTCAATGCCTGGTTCGCCGACGCGCAAGGCCGGATCGCCAAGGGCATCGCCGATGTCATCCTCCCCCAGCCACAGACGAACAATGCCGACGCCGCCGCGCTCGATCGGACGAAGCAGGTCTATGGCCAGTTGCAGACCGGCCGACTCGACCGCTCGCTGCTGACCGAGGATGCGGCCTATTATTTCACGCCATCGACGCTCGCCGACTATCAGTCGAGCCTGTCGCCGCTGGGCAGCCCGACCAAGATCGAGCAGGTCGGCAAGACCCGGCTGCGCGGTGGCTTCGTCAACCGCGCCTACCGCGTGACCTATCCGAGCCGCAGCCTGCGGATCAGCACCTATGCCGAGCCCGGTGCGCAGGGCCGCATCGAACAATTTCTGGTGAGCCCCGTCGAATGACCGACTTCGCCCCCCTGCTTCAGCCCGATCGCGGTCAGGCCGCCCAGACGATCACCCTCCTGTCCGCCGACGGCTTTGCCGGCTGGCTGAGCCAGCAACCCGCCACCACCCGCATACTGGCGACGGCGCAGCGCTTCTCAGCCAAAGCCGATACCCATCTGCTGGTGCCGCATGGCGATGGCGTCGCTGTCGTCGCGGGCGTGACCGATCCCGCCTCGCCCTGGGCGCTGGCCAAGCTGGCCGAGACCCTGCCCGAAGGCACCTATCGCCTCGACGAGGCGGAGGTCGGTGCCAACGCGTTGGGCTGGCTGCTCGGCCAGTATCGCTTCACCCGCTATCGCAGGGGCGAGGCCGCTGGCGACCGCGTGCTGTTGACCGGTGACGTCGCGCACCGGGAGGAGGTCATCCGGATCGCCACCGCCACCGCGCTGGTCCGCGATCTGGTCAATACCGGCGCGGGCGATCTCGGCCCGGCGGAACTGGAAGCGGAAGCGGAAGCGCTCGCCCGTCTCCATCATGCGCAGATCACGGTGACAGCGGGCGATACGCTGGCACGGGACTATCCGATGATCCACGCGGTCGGCCAGGCCGCCACGCGCGAGCGCGCGCCCCGGTTGATCGAGTTGATATGGGGCGATCCTGCCCATCCGCGCATCGCGATCGTCGGCAAGGGCGTGTGCTTCGACACCGGCGGGCTCGATATCAAGCCGTCCGCCGGCATGCGGCTGATGAAGAAGGATATGGGCGGCGCGGCGCATGCGCTGGCACTCGCGGGGTTGGTGATGGCGGCAAAGCTGCCGGTGCGGCTCCACCTGTTGATCCCGGCGGTCGAGAATGCGGTATCGGGTGCGTCCTTCCGCCCCGGCGACGTGCTGCGGACGCGCAAGGGCCTGACCGTCGAGAACACCAATACCGATGCCGAGGGTCGCCTGATCCTGGGCGATGCGCTGACCCGGGCGGGTGAGGAGAAGCCGGAGTTGATCCTCGACTTCGCCACGCTGACCGGCGCGGCGCGCGTGGCGTTGGGTCCGGACCTTCCACCGCTGTTCACCGACGATGAACGGCTTGCCACCGATCTGCTCGCGGCGGCGGCGAAAGAGGACGACCCCGTATGGCGCCTGCCGCTCTGGGACGCCTATGACGAGATGCTGAAATCGGACATTGCCGACATGGTCAACGCGCCCGATGGCGGCTTTGCGGGGGCGATCACCGCCGCGCTGTTCCTGCGCCGATTCGTGCCGAAGGACACGGCCTGGGCGCATCTCGACGTGTTCGCCTGGCGGCCGTCGCGCAAGCCGGGGCGTCCCAAGGGAGGCGATGCTTATGCCCTGCGCGCGGCGTATCGGATGTTGAAGGAGCGGTATTCGGGGGCCTGAGGCGCGGTCGGGGCGTGGCCTTCGACTACGCTCAGGCTGAACGGGGGTTGGGTTTCAATCCAAACAGCCGTTCACGCTGAGCGGAGTCGAAGGGCACGCTCCGCCCTCACCCCGAAATCACAACCGCGCCGCCGCCTCGATGATCGGCACGAATTTGGCCGCCGTCAGGCTCGCCCCGCCGACCAGCGCGCCATCGACATTCTCAACCGCGAGTAGCGTCGCGGCATTGTCGCCCGTCACCGAGCCGCCATAGAGGATACGCACCTCATCCGCCGCATCGCCGATCAGCATCCGCAGCTTGGCACGCGCAATAGCGTGGATGCTCGCGATCTCCTCAACGGTCGGGGTCTGGCCGGTGCCGATCGCCCAGCGCGGTTCATAGGCCAGCGTGAACCAGCTGCCATCGGCATTGTCGGGCACCGACTTCTCGATCTGCGCCTGCACCACCCGCTCGGCGCGGCCCGCATTGCGCTCTGCCTCGGTTTCGCCGCAGCACAGGATGACCTGCAGCCCGTTGCGATGCGCCGCCGCCGCCTTGGCCCAGGCGTCCTGGCTGGTCTCGCCCTGATCGGCGCGACGCTCGGAATGGCCGACGATGGTGAAGCGCGCGCCCGCCTCCTTCACCATCCCCGCCGAGACGCAGCCGGTATGGGCCCCCGAGTCGCGCTCATGCACATCCTCCGCGCCGATCGACAGGCTCGGCACCCGCTCGGCCGCCGGCGCGATCAAGGTAAAGGGGACCGCCATCGCCACGTCGATGCCCGGTGCCGCCTGAGCCGCCGCCGCGACGGCGTCCAGCTCGGCCAGTGCCGCGCGGGAACCGTTCATCTTCCAATTGCCCGCCACCAGTTTGCGCCGTGCCATTTCAGGGGCTCCCATAAGTCGACTGTTATACGCGTTCAACATCGATAGCGGATCGCGCGCGCGGCACAAGCTTGATGCGGGCGCGCCGTCCCCCTAAAGCACGTGCGTTTTTATCCTTTGCCGATCGGTCGTCCATGCTCAGCTTCTTCCGCCGGATCATCAATTCCAAGGCCGGCGTCATCGTGACCTTCATCGTGCTGGGCGTCATCGCGATCGCCTTTGCCGCCGGTGACGTGTCCAATATCGCGGGGATGGCCGGCGGCCTGACCGGCTCGACCGTGGCGAAGGTCGGCAGCGCGAAGGTGACCGTCGACGACCTCCGCACCGCCGCGCAGAACGAGGTCGCCGCCTATCGCCAGGAACAGCCGACCCTCGACATGGCGCAGTTCATCGCCGCCGGCGGGTTCGAGGGCGTGTTGCAGCGCGAAGTGACCGGCCTGTCGCTCGAACAGTTTGGCAAGGACCAGGGCATGGTCGTCTCCCGCCGACTGGTCGATGGTCAGATCGCCTCGATTCCGGCGTTCCGCGGCCCCAATGGCCAGTTCGACCCGGCGCTCTATCAACAGCTTCTGGCGCAACGGAAGATGACCGACGCGCAGGTCCGCACGGACCTGCAGCGCACGCTGTTCGCACAGCAGCTGACCGTGCCGACCATCGGTGCCACGCAGATGGCGAGCCAGATGGCGCTGCCTTACGCCTCGCTGCTGCTCGAAAAGCGGCAGGGCGAGGTCGGCTATATCCCGACCCGTCTGGTCAATGCCGGCGGCGCACCGAGCGATGCGGATATCCAGACCTTCTACAGCCGCAACGTCCAGCGCTATACCCTGCCCGAGCGTCGCGTCGTGCGTTATGCGCTGGTCACGCCGTCGGCGATCGCGGCTCAGTCCGCGCCGACCGACGCCGAGATCGCTCGCTATTATCAGACCAACGCCGCACGTTACGCCGCGACCCAGAAGCGCGACGTGACCCAGGTGATCGTCGCCGATCAGGCGGGCGCCAATGCGCTGGCCACCCGTGCCAAGGGTGGTGCGAGCCTGGCCGAGGCGGCACGCGCTGCCGGGCTGGAGGCCTCCGTTCAGAAGGGGGTCGACAAGGCGACCTATGCGACGCAGAGCGCCCCGGCCGTCGCCGATGCGGTGTTCGGCGCGGCGCAGGGCGCGGTCGTCGGCCCGATCCGGGGTCCGCTCGGCTTCGTCGTCGCGCGTGTCGATGCAGTGACCCAGGTTCCGGGCAAGACGCTGGCGCAGGCCCGCCCCGAAATCGTGACCGAACTGACCAAGCAGAAGCAGACCGCCGCGCTTGGTGAGATGCGTAATGCGATCGAGGATTCGCTGTCGGGCAATGCGACCTTCGATGAGGTCATCGCCGATCGCAAGCTTCAGGCGCAGGCCACTCCGGCCGTGACCGCGCAAGGTGCTGCCCCCGATGCGCCCGCCTTCCAACCCTCGGCCGAACAGCGCGCGATGATCACCGCCGCCTTCACCGCCGAAGACGGCGACGCGCCGCAGATCGTACCGATCGGCCAGGATGGCGGCTTTGCCGTTGTCGGCGTCGGCCAGATCCAGCGTTCCGCACCGCGCCCGCTGGCGCAGGTCCGCCAGCAGGTGATCGCCGACCTGACCGCCGACCGTGCCCGCGCCGCTGCGCGCAAGCTGGCCAATGCCGTGCTCGCCAAGGTGAACAAGGGCATGCCGATGGCGCAGGCGCTGAAGGAAACCGGGCTGGCGGTGCCGCCGGTCCGCCCGATCGCCGCGTCGCGTCGCGATCTGGCCGCCGCGCAGAACACGCCCGCCGCCGCCCCGCTCGCGCTGCTGTTCTCGATGCCGCAGAACAAGGCCAAGACTCTGGAGGCTCCGGCCAATGAGGGTTGGTACATCATCCGCGTGACGAAAATCGATGCGGGCAATGCCACGGGCAACGCCGCCGCGATCCAGGCCGCACGCCAGGATATCGGTCGCCTGATCGGCCGCGAATATGTCTCGCAATTCGCCCGCGCGGTACGCGACACGGTCGGCGTCAAGACCGATCCCAAGGCGGTCGCCAAGGTCCGCGCCGAGCTGCTGAACAATGGTGGTTCCGATAACTGAGCATAATGCCTCCGACGCCGTCAGCCGGCTGGCCGGCAGTCGTCCTGCGCTGATCTGGCGTAGGCAGATCGCCGACACCGAAACGCCGGTCGCCGCCGCGCTGAAGCTGATCGAGCCGGGCCGCGGCGACTTCCTGCTCGAATCGGTCGAGGGCGGCGCGACGCGCGGGCGCTACAGCCTGATCGGCCTCGCCCCCGATCTGGTCTTCCGTGCGCATGGCCATGACGCGGCGATCAACCGCCACTGGGCGAGCGATCGCGACGCCTTCACGCCCTGCACCGCGCCGACGCTGGAGGCGCTGCGCCAGCTCGTCGCGGAATGCCGCGCCGATGTGCCGGAGGGGCTGCCCTCGGCGCTGGCCTGCCTGGTCGGCTATTTCGGCTATGAGACGGTCGGCCTGGTCGAGACGCTGCCTCAGCCGGCCGCCGATCCGCTTGGCCTGCCCGACATGATCTTCGTCCGGCCGACGGTGATCCTGGTGTTCGACCGGCTGGCCGACGCGCTTTATCTGGTCGCGCCGGTCTGGCCCGGTTCGGGCATCGATCCCGCTCGCGCGGTCGCCGAAGCGCAGGATCGGCTGGACGCGACCGCCGCGCGGCTGGCCTCGACGCCCCTGCCGGCGCCGGTGCGCGCGGAACTGCCCGAACCCGCCTACACCCCCGCCCTGCCCGCCGGGCGCTATGCCGAGATGGTGGCCCGAGCGAAGGACTATATCGTCGCGGGCGACATCTTTCAGGTCGTTCTGGCACAGCGTTTTTCCGCGCCCTTCGCCCTGCCGCCGTTCGAACTCTATCGCAGCCTGCGCCGGATCAACCCGTCACCCTTCCTCTATCATCTCGACCTGCCCGGCTTTTCGCTGATCGGATCGAGCCCCGAAATCCTGGTGCGGGTGCGCGATGGCGAAGTGACGATCCGGCCGATCGCGGGCACGCGTCCGCGCGGGAAGACCGGTGCCGAGGATGTGGCCAATCGCGACAGCCTGCTCGCCGACCCGAAGGAGCGTGCCGAGCATCTGATGCTGCTCGATCTCGGCCGCAACGATGTCGGCCGCGCAGCCCAGGCGGGCAGCGTGCGGGTGACCGACAGCTATACGGTCGAATTCTACAGTCATGTGATGCACATCGTCTCCAACGTCGTCGGCCGTCTGGCGGACGACAAGGATGCGCTCGATGCCCTGTTCGCCGGATTTCCCGCCGGTACGGTCAGCGGCGCGCCCAAGGTCCGCGCCTGCCAGATCATCGCCGAACTGGAGCCCGAACGGCGCGGCGCCTATGCCGGCGGCGTCGGCTATTTCTCGCCCGACGGGTCGATGGACTCGTGCATCGTGCTGCGTACCGCCGTGGTCAAGGATGGCACCATCCATGTCCAGGCGGGTGCGGGCATCGTCGCGGATAGCGATCCGGCCTATGAGCAGCGGGAATGCGAGGCGAAGGCCGGTGCGATGCTGGCCGCGGCAAAGGATGCGGTCGCGCGAGCGGACGAAGGAAATTTCGGGCAGTAGGGCGCGGCGTCGACAAGCCTTCAGGCGGGCGGGACTACCTGCCGCATAAATCTGCCGAGATTTGGGTCGTAACCAGTACCCGTGGAGGCGGGGGCCTTAGTTTTCCAGTACGCCTCGATTATTCAAAAGCTTGCCGTTTCACCGCAGCGGCTTGGAAACTGGGCCCCCGCTTTCGCGGGGGTGCGGCATAATGGGCGGGTGTTGGCTCAAAGCCAGCCGATCAATCCCCGTCGGCGGCCGGCGGCGTGGCCTCGGCCTGCCGCGCCCGACGCTCGGCGCGATATTGCTGGTTCCACAACATGCTGCAGCCGCTCTGACCACCGGTGCCCACCGGCGAGCAGGTATCGGGGATTCCGCCGGCCACCCGCCCGACCTGGTCCATGGTCGCCGCGCGATTGACCCAGCTCTGGTTCTGGGCGGGGATCGGCCGATCGTCGCGCAACGCCTTGGGAATGCGATAGGGCTCGTCGTCACGGCCGCAGACCACGACCTCTTCCGCCGTGCTCTCGGGGCATTTCTGATCGCCGGTCAGCGTCACGTTGCGCACGCGCTTGGGCGGCTGTCCGGTGGCGGCCTGCTGATCCTGCGGTGCCGCCTGGGCTAAGGCGCTCCCCGAGGACAAGAGCAGGGCGGCAATCAGGGCGGCTCGAACCATGGCGACGGGACTCCTTTGATATCCTAACGTCAGACACGGCGCATGGCTCCATGCTGAACGATCTGTCCAGACGACCGCATTCGGGCGAAATTACGGCCACACTCACCATAAGGGAAAGCGGGGCGTTGCACCGCCCGCACGATCGTCTATGGCAGTCCCATGATCCTGGTCGTCGACAATTACGACAGCTTCACCTGGAACCTCGTCCATTATCTTCAGGAATTGGGCAGCGAGGTGGAGGTCGTCCGCAATGATGCGATCTCGGCGGGCCAAGCGCTTTCGTCGGGTGCGCAGGCTTTCCTCATTTCCCCCGGCCCCTGCACGCCGACCGAGGCGGGCGTCAGCCTGGACCTGGTCGCCGCCGCCGCTGAGGCCGGCCGGCCTTTGCTGGGCGTATGCCTGGGCCATCAGGCGATCGGCCAGCATTTCGGTGGCCTGGTCGAGCGCGGCGGGCTGATGCATGGCAAGACCTCGCCGGTGCTGCACGACGGAACGGGGCTATTCCATGGCCTCCCCTCGCCCTTCACCGCAACGCGCTATCACTCGCTGATCGTCAACGACGTGCCCGACGACTTGGTCGTCAACGCGCGCGCGGAGGACGGGACGGTGATGGGCTTCCGTCACAAGACCCTGCCGATCCACGGCGTGCAGTTCCACCCCGAAAGCATCGCCACCGAATATGGCCATGCGATGCTCGCCAATTTCCTGCGCGAGGCCGGCGTGGCGCACGACCTGCCCGAACGGCTGCGTCCCCCGGTCGGACAGGACGCGTGACCACCACCACGCTGCTGCCCGACACGATCAGTCCTTTGTCACGCGAAAGCGCGGCGGCGGCCTTTGCCGATATTCTCGACGGACGGGCCGGTGAGGACGCCATCGCCGCCTTTCTGATCGGTCTGACCGAACGCGGCGAAACCTCGATCGAAATAGCCGAGGCGGCACGCGCAATGCGCCAGCGGGTGATCCCGATCGAGGCGCCGGCCGGCACCATCGATGTCTGCGGCACGGGCGGCGACGGGCATCATACCCTCAACGTCTCCACCGCCGTGTCACTGGTCGTCGCCAGCCTGGGCGTACCGGTCGCCAAGCATGGCAATCGTGCCGCTTCCTCCAAGGCGGGGGCCGCCGACACGCTGGAGGTTCTCGGCCTCGACATGCAGCGCGCGGGCGAAATGGCGCAGGCGAGCCTGACCGATATCGGCATCGCCTTTCTCTTCGCCGCCAACCACCATCCCGCCATGGCGCGGATCACGCCCATTCGGAAGCAGATCGGGCGGCGGACGATCTTCAACCTGATGGGCCCGCTCGCCAATCCCGCGCATGTCGGCCGCCAGTTGATCGGCATCGCCCGCCCCGACTATGCTCCGGTCTATGCCGAAGCGCTGGAGCAACTGGGCGCCGAGGCTGCGCTGGTCGTCTCGGGCGAGGAAGGACTGGACGAATTGTCGGGCGCCGGACCCAGCATCACCGTCTCGGTCGGCCGCGTGACCGCCCCCCGCACCATCACCCCCGAGGATGCCGGGCTTCCCCGTCATCCCATCACCGCCATTCGTGGCGGCGACGCGCGGCACAATGCCGAAGCGCTTCGCCGCCTGCTCGCCGGAGAGCCGGGCGCCTATCGCGACGCCGTTCTCCTCAATGCTGCGGCCGCGCTGCTGGTCGCCGGGCATAGCGCCGATCTGGCCCAGGGGGCCGTGGCCGCCGCCCGCGCGATCGACAGCGGTGCGGCAGCCGCGCTTCTCGATCAATGGATTGCTTACCGATGACGATGCTCGACCGCATCCTGGAAACCAAACGTGCCGATGTCGCCGCGCGCAAGGCGACGATGTCGCATGCCGATCTCGACGCGCGGATCGCGCAGGTTTCCGCCCCGCGTGGCTTCCGCGCTGCGCTCGACGCCAAGACCGGCCATGCCCTGATCGCCGAAGTGAAGAAGGCCAGCCCGTCAAAGGGGCTGATCCGCGCCGATTTCGATCCGCCCGCCCATGCCCGCGCCTATGAGGCAGGGGGTGCCGCCTGTCTGTCGGTCCTGACCGACGAACGCTGGTTCCAGGGGGCGGATGCCTATCTGGAACAGGCGCGCGCGGCGGTGTCGATCCCGGTGCTCCGCAAGGACTTCATGGTCGATCCGTGGCAGGTCCACGAGTCGCGCGCACTGGGTGCCGACGCGATCCTGATCATCGTCGCCGCGCTCGACGATACGCAGATGCAGGAGATCGAGGCGGCCGCGATCGAATGCGGCATGGACGCGCTGGTCGAGGTGCATGACACCGCCGAGATGGAGCGCGCCGCGCGGCTCAAGTCGCGGCTGATCGGGGTGAACAACCGCGATCTGAGGGACTTCTCCGTCGATTTTCAGCGGACCTATGATCTGGTCGATCGCGCCCCCGCCGGCTGCACCTTCGTCGCCGAGAGTGGGCTGACCAGCCGCGCCGATCTTGACGCGATGGCCGAGCATGGCATCCACTGTTTCCTGATCGGCGAGGCGCTGATGCGCCAGCATGATGTCGAGGCGGCGACCCGCGCATTGGTCGGATGAGCGGCCTTACCCATCTCGACGAACATGGATCGGCCCGCATGGTCGATGTCGGGGACAAGGTGGTGACCCAGCGTCAGGCCGTAGCGCAGGGGCGCATCACCATGACGTCCGACGCTGTCGCCGCGATTGCCGCCGGGCGGGTGAAGAAGGGCGACGTGCTGGCAGTCGCCCGGGTTGCGGGGATCATGGCCGCCAAGAAGACCAGCGACCTGATCCCGCTCTGCCATCCCCTGCCGCTCAGCAAGGTCGAGATCGAACTCGACCTCGACGATAGCGGCGTCACCGCCACCGCGACCGCCGCCACCGCCGGGCAGACCGGGGTGGAGATGGAGGCGCTGACCGCCGTGTCGGTGACGCTGCTCACCATCTATGACATGGCAAAGGCGTTGGATAAGCGCATGACGGTCGGCGATATTCGCTTGCTGTCGAAGATCGGCGGCAAGTCGGGCGACTGGCACGCCTGACGCCGGAACGCGGGCGGCCCTGGATGCGTCTTTCCCGCCAACAGGAGTGACCGCCATTCTCTTACCCGTCGCCGAAGCGCAGCAGCGCCTGATCGCACTGGCCGCTGATCGCCCCGTTATCGAAGCCCCTTTGCGCGAAGCGGCCGGCCGCTGGGCTGCCGAGGATGTGCTCGCCCGCCGCACCCAGCCGGCCAGCGACTTGTCCGCGATGGACGGCTATGCGATCCGCTTCGCCGACATGCCCGGCCCCTGGACGGTGATCGGTGAGAGCGCCGCGGGGCGGCCTTATTCGGGTCGGGTCGAACAGGGCCAGACCACGCGGATCTTCACCGGCGCCGCCCTACCCCAGGGCACCGACACGGTGTTGGTGCAGGAAGAAGCCGCGCGCGATGAAGCTACGCTGATCCTCGCCGGCGAAGGCCCCGCGCATCGCGGGCGTAATGTCCGGCGAAAGGGACTCGATTTCACCACCGGTGACCGCCTGATCGCCGCCGGGGAGCGGCTGACGCCCGCGCGGATCGCCGTTGCGGCGACCGGCGGCCATGCCACCCTCCCCGTTCGGCCCCGCGTGCGGGTCGCCATCGCCGCGACGGGGGACGAACTCGTCGCCCCGGGCGTGACCGATCCCTCCGCCCTGCCCGAATCCAACGGCGCGATGCTGGCGGCGATGCTCGCCGACCTACCGGTCGACATCATTGATCTGGGCATATTGCCCGATAATTTGGAGCGGCTGCGCGAGGCTTTTGGCCAGGTCGACGCCGATCTGCTGGTCACCACCGGAGGCGCGTCGGTCGGCGATCATGATTTGGTCCAACCCGCGCTCAAGGCTGCGGGTGGCAGCATCGACTTTTGGCGGATCGCGCTTCGCCCCGGCAAACCGATGATGGCGGGGCGCTTGGGCAAAGCCGTCGTACTGGGCCTGCCCGGCAATCCGGTATCCGCCTTCGTCACCGCCATCCTGTTCGTCAAACCGTTGATCGCGCATTTGGCGGGCGCGGCCGATCCCTTTCCCACGCCCATTCCGGCCATGCTCGGTGAAGATCTGCCCGCCAATGGCCCACGGATCGACTATCTGCGCGCCGCGATGATCGACGGCCGCGTCCATGCCGCCGCGATCCAAGACAGCTCTATGCTACTGACCCTGGCCCGTTCGACGTGCCTGATCATCCGCCCACCGCATGCGCCGCCAGCCAGCGCCGGCGACTCGGCGGAAATCCTGATGCTCGCTTGACGCAAGCCTTTCCGTTCCATATAAGTTCCACGTCTGTTCTGGACGGAGGATCGCGATGCTCACCGCAAAGCAGCATGAGCTTGTCTGCTTCATCAATGACCGCTTGAAGGAAACCGGTGTCTCGCCGTCCTTTGAGGAGATGAAGGAGGCGCTGGACCTCAAGTCCAAGTCGGGGGTCCACCGGCTGATCTCCGCGCTCGAAGAACGCAACTTCATCCGCCGCTTGCCCAACCGCGCCCGTGCGCTGGAGGTGTTGCGGATGCCGGACCGCCCGGAAAAGCCGGCCAGCGCCCCGGCGGCGACGGCCGGCAATGTCCGTAACCCTTCGGCCCGCACCGTGGGGGAGCCCGCCAACGACGTGGTGGAAATCCCGCTGCATGGCCGCATCGCCGCCGGTGTGCCGATCGAGGCGTTCGAGGGCAGCTCGATGCTCGCCGTGCCCGCCGCACTACTGGGATCGGGTGAGCATTATGCGCTGGAAGTGTCGGGCGATTCGATGGTCGAGGCTGGTATATTGGACGGCGACTATGCGCTGATCCGCCGCACCGATGTGGCCCGCGACGGGCAGATCGTCGTTGCGCTGATCGATGAGTCGGAGGCGACGCTGAAATATTTCCGGCGCGAAGGCTCGATGGTCCGGCTCGACCCCGCCAACCGTGCCTATGACCCGCAACGTTATGCGCCGGCGCAGGTCCGGGTGCAGGGCAAGCTGTCCGGGATTTTGCGCCGTTACGATTGAGGGGTATCGTCGCCGGGTGATGGGCGGATCGCCCGTCATCGCGGGAGTGTCAGGCGTGCGGGCATTCGGCCTGATGCACAAGGAGGCTATGCCGAAACGCAACGTCTCGGCAAGCCAACAGAAGCAGATTATAATATCCCATCCTCACGGCGGATAGCCTGGATCCGCTCCGCCATGACGGTCCAGAATGACTCGATGCGATCGAGCAGGCACTTGATCCTCCCCTACAAGGGGAGGTGGCAGGCCGAAGGCCTGACGGAGGGGTGTCACCGGTAGCAAGTACGGGCTGGCTTTCGATCTAGACAGCCCCAGCACCATGCTTCCTATGGTCCATTCCCCAGACCGGGCTTGGAAAAACTGGCAAGAAACAACGCATTGTCGATCGCCACTGAGGTCCATTGGAGGTGGCGGCCCCTCCGGTAATAGTGGTAAAAAAGACCATCCTTTACGCCCCTCCGCCTTTGAAACGCCGCCACGGATGCCCATCGCCTGGCTTATTGACCGTTTCGACACGCGGTGGATCAAGCCATAGGGTCGCCCCACCCGCTTTCCGCAAAGTCGGCGCATCCAGCTTCAGCCAGCGAGGTTGACAGGCCTCCGGCAAACGCCGGTCGGCAATCATAATATCGACGCGGCGACATAGAGCGATCAAGCTGACCCAAGGCAGATTGTAACCACTCCGCGTCGCGCCGATGCGCCAAAGCCGCCCCGCCCGCCTCAGCTGCGTTACGCAAACATCCGGGCCGCACCGCCCATGATCGGACAAGGCGACCAGTTCGGCCTGCGATCCGCTCATCTCGGCCAGGGTCATACGCATATAATCCCCCGCCCGCTCACGCAGCAGCGCCATGCCATGGTCCGTGCGGATCGCCGCATGGCGCCCGTCCCCCGTTACGATCAGATCGGGCGATGGCGCCATCAGCATCTCGACTGATCCCATTAATATGAGGGGTACGCCCATCCACCGCGCCCGCGTCCGCCACAACGCCAGCCAAAGCCCTCCACCGACTGCCGTGGCAAAGGCCCAACAGGAGGCGACCGGCAACGCAATTGCGGCACCGGGCAGCGCCGCGACATAATGCGCCAACGCCAACAAGGCTCCCAACGCCCATCCGAGCAAATGCCACAACGGCCCCGCCAACCCCAAGGGCTCGAAGAGCAGCGCCAGCATCTCGATCGGCATGGCGATGAAGGTCGTCCACGGGATCGCCACGATATTGGCGAACGCGCCGTAGAGCCCCGCCTTGTGAAAGTGGAAGATCGCAATCGGCATCAGCGCGGCCTCGACCACCAGCCCGGTGACCAGCAAGGCGCCACCCTGCCGGACGATCGACCAACGCCAATCGGGATGCGCCCCAAACCAACGGCGCATGACGGGATGCTCGTGCAGGGCGATGATGGCGGTGATCGCGGCGAAGGATAGCTGGAAGCTCGCCCCCATTAAGGCTTCGGGCCGGAACAGGAGCACGATCAACGCCCCCGCCGCGACCAGCCGCAACGTCATCGCCTCGCGCCCCAAGGCCAGTGCCGCCAGGACGAGCATCGCGGCGACGCAGGATCGGATCGTGGGTACTTCGGCACCGGTCAGCCAGGTATAGCCGATCGCCGCTAACGCCCCCGCCAGTGCCCCGATCAGGGGCAGCCGCACCCGAACCGCCAGCCAGGGCCAGAGCGCCAGCAGCCGGATGGTGATCGTCATGACGATGCCGACCACCGCCGTGATATGCAGCCCGCTGACCGACAGGAGGTGCGCGAGACCGGCGCGCCGCATCGCCTCCGCATCCGCCTGCCCGATCGCCCCGACATCGCCGGTCGCCAACGCCGCCGCGATCCCGCCCGCGCTGCCGGCCACCCGCTCGGTGATGCGCCGCGACAAGCGCTGACGCAGGCCGTCTTCCTGCTGCGATGCACGCAGGATCGTGATTGGCGCAAAACCGCGTCCCGTCGCGCCGATCCCCTGAAACCAGGCGGCGCGGGCAAAGTCATAGCCGCCCGGCGCGACCGGCCCCGCTGGCGGCATCAACCGCACCCGCAACCGGATCACAGCGCCCGGCCCCAGCCCCGCAGGTGCATCATTGTCGGCCAAGGATACACGGATACGCGGCGGCAGGGTGATCGGCCGCCCGCGTCCATCGCGCGCCTGAGCCGGATGAAGCATCACGCGCCGCAACTGCCGAGCCGCCAGATGATCGACGGTTTCGACCCGTGCCACCATCTCGGCCAGGACCGGCCGCGACAGGATCGGGGCCGCCAGTGATTCGGCGCGTATCCAGACCAGCGACAGTCCGGCCATTATCAACAGCGCCATGCTCATGACCAGCCGCGCCACCCGTCCACCATTTGCCAGCGTCGCCGCCGCTACCGCGATCGCCGCCAGCAGGCACAATGACGCCGTCCACCCCCACGCGTCGGGCAGCACGAACCACGAAGCGATCCCCATCCCCAGGCAGACCGGCGTCCAAAGCGGAAGCTGGGTCCGCTCCACCTGCGCCCACTGCTCCAGTCGATCGCCAAGGGCCCGCACGAGATCGAGCCCATCGGCGAAGCGCGGCATTTGGCGGCGCGGGCGCTTGATGCTAGGGGCTGCGGCGGCTGAATGGGCCATCGGATCTTATGCTTGGGAGTATGCGCGGTTGAGCGCAACACATGAAATCGCCCCCGCCCCGACGGCGGACGCCAATGCGGTCGTAACCCGCTTCGCACCGTCGCCGACCGGGTTCCTTCATATCGGCGGCGCGCGCACCGCGCTGTTCAACTGGCTGTTCGCCCGTCACCATGGCGGCAAGTTCCTGCTGCGCATCGAGGATACCGACCGGGTCCGCTCGACCCAACCGGCGATCGACGCGATCCTGGACGGCATGCGCTGGCTGGGCCTGGATTGGGACGGCGACGCGGTGTTCCAATTCGCCCGCGCCGACCGCCATGCCGAGGTCGCCCGCGAGATGATGGAGCGCGGCCACGCCTATCGCTGCTACATGACGCAGGAAGAGATCACCGCCCAGCGTGAGGCCGCGCAGGCCGCCAAGCAGCCGCTGCGTATCCGTTCGCCCTGGCGCGATGCCGATCCCGCGACCGCACCCGAGGGTCAGCCCTTCGTCGTCCGCCTGCGCGCACCGCGCGAAGGCTCGGTCACGATCGAGGATCAGGTGCAGGGCAGCGTTACCGTCCAGAATGCCGAGCTCGACGATCTCATCCTGCTGCGCTCCGACGGCACACCCACCTATATGCTCGCCGTGGTGGTCGACGATCACGACATGGGCGTGACCCATGTGATCCGCGGCGACGATCACCTGAACAACGCCTTCCGCCAGTTGCCGATTTACAAGGCGATGGGCTGGCCGGAGCCGACCTATGCGCATATCCCGCTGATCCATGGATCGGATGGCGCCAAGCTGTCCAAGCGCCACGGCGCGGTCGGGATCGAGGCGTATCGCGACGAGATGGGTATCCTGCCCGAGGCGCTCGACAATTACCTGCTCCGTCTCGGCTGGGGACATGGCGATGCCGAGATCATTTCGCGCGAAGAGGCGGTGAAGTGGTTCGACCTCGCCGCCGTGGGCAAGGCGCCGTCGCGCTTCGACATCAAGAAGCTGGAAAACCTCAACGGCCATTATATCCGTGAGGCGGACGATGCGCGTCTCGCCGCGCTGACCGCGCAGCGCATGGGTGTGGATGACGTTGCGCTGCTGACCGCCGCCATGCCATCGTTGAAGCCGCGCGCCGCCAATCTCAACGAGTTGGCCGATGGCGCCCGCTTCCTGTTCGCCACCCGTCCGCTGGCGCTGGACGAGGCCGCGAAGGGGCTCCTCGACGAAAAGGCACGGAACATTCTCTTTTCCGTTCACACCGCGCTTGACGCGGTGCACAACTGGGATACGGAGCTTTTGGAAGACGCGGTACGCCAGGTGGCCGAAGCCGAGAGTGTCAAACTCGGCCAGGTCGCCCAGCCACTCCGTGCTGCCTTGACCGGACGCAAGACGTCACCAGGGATCTTCGACGTGCTCAGCCTGTTGGGCCGTGAGGAAAGCCTGGGTCGGATCGCGGACCAGATGACCGCAGATAGGAAGGATAATTGAGCATGAGCGATACCGCGAAATTCAACATCGCAAGCAAAGAGTTCGACTATCCGGTCATGTCGGGTTCGATCGGCCCGGACGTGGTCGACATCCGCAAGCTCTATGCGCAGACCGGCGCATTCACCTATGATCCCGGCTTCACCTCGACCGCGTCGTGCCGGTCGGAGCTGACCTATATCGACGGCGACGAGGGCGTGCTGCTCCATCGCGGCTATCCGATCGGCGAACTGGCCGAGAACAGCAGTTTCATGGAAGTCGCCTATCTGCTTCTGAACGGCGAACTGCCCAGCCAGGACGAGCTGTCGACCTTCACCAACACCATCACGCGCCATACCATGGTGCATGAGCAGTTGGCGGCGTTCTTCCGTGGCTTCCGCCGCGACGCGCATCCGATGGCGATCATGTGCGGCGTCGTCGGCGCGCTGTCGGCCTTCTATCACGACTCGACCGACATCCATGATCCGGTGCAGCGCACGATCGCGTCGCACCGCCTGATCGCTAAGATCCCGACGATCGCGGCGATGGCGTACAAGTACAGCGTGGGCCAGCCCTTCCTGTACCCGGACAACTCGCTGTCCTACACCGGCAACTTCCTGCGCATGACCTTCGGCGTTCCGGCCGAGCCCTATGAGGTGAACCCGGCCGTCGAAAAGGCGATGGACCGCATCTTCATCCTGCACGCCGATCACGAGCAGAACGCCTCGACCTCGACCGTCCGTCTGGCCGGTTCGTCGGGCGCGAACCCGTTCGCCTGCATCGCGGCCGGTATTGCCTGCCTCTGGGGTCCGGCACATGGCGGCGCGAACGAAGCCGCGCTCAACATGCTGCGCGAGATCGGCACGCCCGACCGCATCCCCGAGTTCATCGCGCGCGCCAAGGACAAGAACGATCCGTTCCGCCTGATGGGCTTCGGTCACCGCGTCTACAAGAACTACGATCCGCGCGCGACCGTGATGCAGAAGACCGTGCGCGAAGTGTTCGACGCGCTGAAGGTCAACGATCCGCTGTTCGAGACCGCGCTCCGCCTCGAAGAGATCGCGCTGAGCGACGATTATTTCGTCGAGAAGAAGCTGTTCCCGAACGTCGACTTCTATTCGGGCGTCATCCTGTCGGCGATCGGCTTCCCGACCGAGATGTTCACCGTGCTCTTCGCACTCGCCCGTACCGTCGGCTGGGTCGCGCAGTGGAACGAGATGATCACCGATCCCGACCAGAAGATCGGCCGTCCGCGTCAGCTCTATACCGGCCCGACGCAGCGTTCCTACGTCCCGGTTTCGCAGCGCTAAGCCATGAACCGGGTCCGGCCGATCCTGATCGCTATCGGCGTCATGCTGGCGCTGACGGGTGCTTTGTGGATCGGTCAGGGCCTGGGTTATATCCGCTGGCCGCAGGAAAGCTTCATGCTCGGCCGTGGCGAATGGGCCGATCGAGGCGCCTTCACCGCGGTGGCCGGCTTGCTGCTGATCCTGGTCGCACGGCGTCTGCCCCGACGACGCTGACGATACGGCAGCACTGACAAGGAAAAGGGCTCCCTCGGGAGCCCTTTTTTATCGCGCCCGCAGGCGGAAGGTGAAGGTGGCGCCCTCGCCGGGTATGCTCTCGACGCTCAGATCGCCACCCATCGCCCGTGCCAGACGTCGGGCGATATATAGGCCCAGGCCGTTGCCGCCCGGCTCGGACGGATCGACCCGTTCGAACTTCTCGAAAATGCGAGCCTGATCCTCGGGCTCGATGCCCTTGCCGCGATCGCTCACGCGGGTCAGCGCCCAACCATCCTCGCGTTCGACCGTCACCACCACTTCACCACCACGCGGCGAATAGCGCAGGGCGTTGCCGATCAGATTGATCAGGATCTGCAGGCTGCGACCGAAATCCCCGGTGGCCCCCATGCCCTCGCTCGGGCCCGGGCGACGGATCGCCACTCCGGCGGCCTCGGCGCGGACGGCCAGCAGTCCGGCGGCGCGGCGGGTGACGTCGGCGAGGTCGATCGGCATCGATGCCAGCTTGAAATCGGGCTGCTCGATCGCCTGAAGCTCGACCAGATTGTCGACCAGCCCCATCAGATGCCGTCCCGCATGCGCGATGTCGCTCGCATAATCGGCATAGGCGGCCGCAACCGGGCCATCACCCTGCGCGGCGATGCTGTCAGCATTGGCGACGATCCGCGCCAGCGGCGTGCGCAACGCGCGGTCGAGGCCATTGGTAAAGCTCTCGGTCAGCGGTGGTCCGGCCGGCGACACGGTCTCGGCCTCCTCGCCCGCTTCGTCGATTAGATAGGCCGCGCCGATCAGCCCGGCGATCCCTCCCATGGCATCGTGCCGGATCGCCGCCGACAGGCGCACCGGCGCGTCGGTCGGCCGCAATCTGGCCCCCTGTCCGTCGAGCGGAACCGGATCGGCGAGCAGGCGTCCGCCCGCCGCCTGATCAAAGGCGAACAGCGCATTGAGCGGCTGGCCCAGCATCGCCTTGGCATCAAAACCGTGCCGCACACCTGCATCCGAAGACAGCGAGATCAGGCGGAGCGCGGCGTCGGTTTCCCAGCGGAAGTCGGCACCCGCCATCGCGTAATCGGGCGGCGTCGCGCTCGGCTTCCACGCCTCGCGATCACGCCAGCCGCTGACGCTCAGCCGGATCTGGCCCGTCTCGGGCCGCGCCTGCACCCAGAGGTCGAGATCACCTTCGTCATCCGCCACCACGACACGCCGCGACACGGCAATGCCCAGACGTCGGGCAAGCTGCGCGATCGTCGCGATCGGCGCCACCGCCAGGCGATCGCTCGCCGCGCCCCCGGCGCGAATATGGAGCAGTTCGATCGGCGGATCGGCGGACAGGATCCGGTTCTCACCGTCGAGGATAGCCCGCGCCACCATCGACTCGCCTGGGCTGTTCATCGACGTCATCGCGGGGCAGCCCCGTCCAATCGGTCGATCGCCCTGCGGAATGCGCGTGGCAGCTTCAGCATCGCCAGCGCCTCGGCCGCCTCCGCCGCGGGGATCGCCATCAACGCGTCCAGCCCATCGGCAAAGGCTTCGACATCGCGCCGTCGATCCGCCTCACTCAGCGCCCAGCCGATCCGCGCGATCGTCGCCCGGTTGAGATCGAGCGCCCGCAGCGCCAGCCACAGCCGGTCCCCTTCCGGCTCCAAGACGATCTCACGAATATCGCGATCGTCGAGACCCAGGGCATGGGCCAGAAATGCGATGAACAGACCAAGCTGTCGGTCCGACAGGCTTTCGAGCAGCAGGTCGGGCAACTCGCTCGCCCGCGCATCGATCGCCGCCGCCAGCCGCAGCGCGGGCACGCCGAAACGCTCGCTTTCATCGCGTGCGTCGAGCATCCGCTCCGCCGCCTGCGCCAATGCCCGGTCCGCCGTCGCTATGGTACCGGCCCGCATGGCGGCGGCGACCGCCCACACAAGCCGCTCCTGCGTCTCGGCCGAAAGGAGGGAATGCCCCTCGCCTTGCCCGGCAGCGGCCTGCTCCCGGCTTTCCGCCGCCAGCACGGCACGGGCGGCCGCCGCGACGATCCGGTCGGGCGCCTCGGTCAGCCGGACGAGCAGGCTGGGGCCGTCCCCGCCCATATTCTCGGTCGGCAGGACATCGGCGATCAGCCTTTGCCGCAATTGTGCGAGGAGTTCCTCCACCAGCCGCGCGTCATGCAACTGGCCGGCCATGTGCAGCCGCTGGACGATGTCGGATGGAAGGGCCGGCCAGGGATCCGCCGCATCATGCCCCGAGTCGCCTGCCAAGCGGGTGGCCTGATGCTTCAAATCGCGGGCGATTGCTTCGATCAGACCATTCAGCCGGGCTACCAGCGCCAGGCGAATCTGGTCGCTCAGACGGGCGTCTTCGTCCAGCCCCAATTCGGCAACCGCCGCCCGCTGCCGACGCGACGCGCGACGGCGCGCCTGCGCGACGCGCGCGAACAGATCAGCCTGATATGGGTCCGGGTCGACTGCCATCCGGCATCGCTACCCGCTATGATCTTAATGCGACACTAAACTTGTGCCCGCAATGTCTCGATTGCGGACGCCAAAGTGGCAATGGCGTAGATGCCGGCCAGCGCCAATCCCCAAAGGCCGATGCCCAGGATCGTCGCCGGCAGGATGACCAGCAGATAGGCGGGCGGGCTCGCCCACCAGCGCCGCCGGAACCGGTACAGCCCCGCCCGTTCGGCCAATATGCCAAGGATGACCAGCATCAGCGCCAGCACCGGACCCAGTTCCTCCCCTGCTACCCGATAACATTGCCAACCGAGCGCCGCGATGGCCAGCGCCGAGAGGACGGCGATGGCCGCCGACTGCGCCTTGGCCGCCGGCTGTTCGTCGCGCAGCCCCGCCAAGGTCTCGCCCAGCCCGAGCCCCAGCGTTCCCGCAATCGTCACGCACAGGCCCAGTGTCGGCAATCCGAACAGAATGAGGACCAGCCCCAGTGCCCCGAGCGCCGCCCCCGAGCCACCCGCGACATGCGCCGGCACCGCGCGCTCGACCAGCCGCGGCAGCGCAAAGCGCGCGACCGGTGCCAGAATATAGCGATCGAACCAGCTCCGCCGCCCCGACACCAACCGCGCCACGACGGCGCGCCCACGCGCATCCAGCGTCTCGGCGCGGTGGACGATGCCATGCCCGGCCTTTTCGGCATCGGCGGGCAGCAGGATATGGGTGGCCCGCGCTTGCGCCGCCAAGCGCAACAGGGTGGATTGCAGGTCGTAATCGCGGGGCAGCGCCGCCACCTCCGCCACGCGGCGCGGATCGACGCGGGCGACGCCGGCCCAGGCCATCTGCCCGCCAACCCGCTCCAGCCCGGCCTCGGCGCCCGCTTCGGGCACGACCATCAGCGCGTCGTGCCCGGTATCGCGCAGGACGAGCGCAATCGTCCCCTCGGTGGTGATCAGGCCATCGGCCAGTACGACCAAGCGCGACAGCGGATGCAGCTTCTCCGCCGCCTCGACCGCGCTGCGCACCGTATCGACCACCACGCCGCGCTGCGCGATTCGAGCGATGGCGCCGAGCAGTTCGGGGGTTAGCCGGGCGACGACGATGATCACCTGCGCCGCCCCCGCCGCGATCAGCAGGCGCGCCTGATATTCGATCAGGGTGACGCCGGCGAATGGCAGGGTGGCCGTCAACCGCCCGGGGCGGTCATCGGCATCGTCGATCGCAAATAAGAGCCCGGACAACATCGGTCGCTGTTAGGCGCTTGGCGGCATCCATGCCAGCCCCGACCGCTGTTCCCCTTTCACCGGGGATAAGCCCTTACAGACGGGCGACAACCTCGCCGATCCGCTCCAGCAGTGCCGGGTCGGCGGCATCCTTTTCCGCCGCCTGGCCGGCCAAGGTCATCAGCGGAAGGGCGTTGACGCTGGCGGCCAACCCCTTCAGGCGTAGCGCGGCCTCGCGCCATTCGCCGCCGTCCTGGGCGAGGTGCATCGCCTCCAGCGCGCGCGTGGCGCTGTCGACAAAAGCGATACGCAAATCCTGGATAACCGCCGGCTCGTCACCCGCAACGGCCGCCAAAGCCGAGTCGATCGTTCCGCGTTCATAGGTCATCCTTGCTCCCATAAACCGGAAGCTCCTGCACGGAATAGCGCAATTCGCTTTCTGCCGCCGGCAAACGTGATAAACCGACCCATTGTGACACGGGGGCTTGGATGATCGTGGATTTGCGCGCGGAGCGTCAGGACAGATCGGACCTGCTGGACGAAGAGCCGATCGGCATGGCCACACAGGCTCCGTTCGACGCGCCCGAACCGATCGCCCCCCCTGCCCCCGGCCAGCCCGCCAGCATCTGGCTGGAGGATCAGATCGGCATCGCCGCCGAGGCGCCCGCCCCCCGCTGGCCGCTGTTCGTCGCCATCTCCACCTCCGCCCTGTGGCTGATCGGCATTCTTATTTGGGGTATGGTCGGTCTGGCGCAGGTGACGCCCACGACATTGGCGCCGATCGTCACGCTCGCGCTGGCGGGCCCCATGCTCGTCGCGGTCCTCTGGCTGATCCTGCAACGCGGCAGTCGGGCCGAGCAGCGTCGCTTTGCGCTGACCGCGCGCGACATGCGCGACGAGGCGCTGGCACTGGAGAGCGCCGTCGCGGCGGTCGGGCGGATGCTGGAGGCCAATCGCTCGGAACTCTCCGCCCAGGCCATCGCGCTCGCCGAAATGGCGCAGGCCGCTGAAACCCGCTTCAACGCCATTGCCCGTGACCTGTCCGACGATATCCAGATGGTCGAGGCGCATGGCCGCACGCTGGCCGATGTCGCCGGGACCAGCCAGACGAGCCTGGCCCAACTCCTTGACGCCCTCCCCCATGCCGTCGATGAGGTCGGCGAGGCGAGCGATCGCATGGCGGAGGCCGCCCGTTCGGCCCAGAGCCATGCCGCCGCCCTCGATGCCCAGCTTGTCGCGCTCGGCCGGCGCGGACAGGATGCCGACACCATCGCCAGCGGCGCGGCGCAACGGCTGGCGGCGCATATCGAGCAGATGGAGGCGACCAGCCGTGTGGCCAGTTCGCATCTGGAGACCGTCACCGCCAATGTCGCGACCACCATCGACACCCTGCTCGATAGGACGGCGGACGCGATCGACCAGTCGCGTCAGGGAATCGCCGCGCAGGGCGAGGCGATGCTGGCGATGGTCAGCGCCAACCAGGCGGCGCTCGACAGCGCGGCGCGTGACAGTGCCGAGGCGCTGGCGGAGCGGCTGACCCAGGTCGATGGCACGGTGACCCAATTGACCGCCCAACTCGAGGCGCAGCGGATCGCGGGTGAGGCGATCGTCGACACGCTCGACACGCAGCTCGACCGGGTCGAGACGCGGATCGCGACGCTGCATGTCCAAGGCACCGAGAAGTCGCAGATGCTCGCCGCCTCGATCAGCGCGCTGGGCGGATCGGCCGATGCGATGACCGGCGCGCTGGAGGCCGGCGAGACGATGGCCAACCGCGTCATCGGCACGACCGAAACCCTGCTGATCGCACTCGATGCTGCAGCTCGCGAGATCGACGAGACACTGCCCGAAGCCTTGGCGCGGCTCGACCAGCGGATCGCCAACAGCCATGAGGTCGTCGTCCAGACCAAGCCCGAATTGCTCGCCCTGGTGACGGCGGCCGAGAGCACCCATGAGGCGATCGAGGCGATCGCCGAGGTCATCGCCGAACAGCGCCAGACCCTGGAAAATCTGTCGGGCACGCTGATCGAGACGCTGTCGACCGGCCGCGCCAAGGCCGATGCGCTGGGCATGATGGTCGAGGAGACGATCGACCGGACGAATCAGTTCGCCGACGAGGCTGCACCCAAGCTGGTCGATGCGCTGCTCCGCGTCCGCGAGACCGCCGTCACCGCCGCGGACAGCGCGCGCGAAACGCTGGCCAATGTCATCCCGGAGGCCGCGACCATTCTGGAACAGGCCAGCGCCGAGGCGATGCGCCGCGCCACCGGCAACACCGTCGAGCGGCAGGTTCACGCCATTGTCGACGCGACCCAGAGCGCGGTCGAGGCCGCCACCCGCGCCACCGAGCGACTGGCACGCCAAGCCGAACTGATCACGGAAAAGACGGCCGTCATCGAAAGCCGGATCGAGGATGCGCGGACCGAGCGCGAAGACGCCGATCGCGACAATTTCGCACGCCGTGCTTCGCTTTTGGTGGAATCGCTCAACTCCGCCTCGATCGACATCGCCAAAATCTATGCGCCGGAGGTCACCGACAGCGCCTGGGCGGCCTATCTGAAGGGCGATCGCGGCGTCTTCACGCGGCGGGCGGTTCGCATCCTCGACTCGCATCAGGCCCGCGACATCGCCGACCTCTACGATCAGGACCTCAAGTTCCGCGAGCATGTAAACCGCTACATCCATGATTTCGAAGCGATGCTGCGCGGCGTGCTGGCCCAGCGGGACGGATCACCGCTGGGCGTGACGCTGTTGTCGTCGGACATGGGCAAGCTCTATGTCGCGCTGGCCCAGGCGATCGAGCGGCTTCGTTAATCGGCTCAATCGTTCAGCGCATAGACCCGCAGCCGATGCCCATCGGGATCGAGCGCGACGAAGCTGCGCCCGAACGGCCGGTCGGTTGGCGGCATCAGCATCGCGACATCCTGGGCTAGCCAGTCGGCATGGCAGGCATCGACGCCTTCACGGTTCTGCTTGAAGCCGATCTCAATGCTGTCCGTCGTGCCGGTCGCCGGCGGATCGATCGCATCTGCGCGCCACAGCCCCAGCGCAAGCCCGGGTGACAGGAGGAACAGGACAAAGGCGTCGCTGGCCTCCACCGGCTCGCGATCCAGGATGTGGCGATAGAAATCCGCGCTGGCCGCCGGATCGGCGACATGCAGCAACAGGGTCGAAACATCGGTCATTGCAAAGCTCCTTCGTTTGAGAGGAGCCCTTCCTATTCCGTGCCCGCGTCAGTTTCCGTCAGCAGGAAACGCTGCTGCCCGATGCCCTCACGCTCGCACCAATCCCGCAACAACACCGCACGGCGGCGCGGATAGCGATCGGGCAAGGGGCGCGCCGCAGCGATCCGGTCGATACGAAAGGTTCGATAATCCCCGCGCAACTCGCACCACCCGAGCAGGACGGTCGCCCGGTCGAACAGGGCGATGGCAAAGGGCCAGATTATGCGTTCCGTGGGCTCGCCCGCCGCATCGCGATAGAAGAGCGAGACACGCCGCTCCATCCGGATCGCCTGGCGTAGCGGCGCGGGGTCGATCTCCGCGTCATATCCCTCCGCGCCGGGTCCGATGAACAGGGCGATGGAGCGCATCGCCTCCGCCTGCTCGGGCGTCATCGCGCGCATGATCCGCGCGATCGCGCTGCGCGCCGCCTGCCCCATCGCCGGGTCCGCGCGCTCGGCAACCCAGCGTGCGCCGAGAACCAGCGCCTCAACCTCCTCGATCGGGAAGCTCATCGGCGGCAACAGGAAGCCGGGGCGCAGGCGATAACCCAGCCCCGCTTCCCCCTCGATATCCGCGCCCATCGCCTGAAGCGTCGCGATGTCGCGATAGAGGGTCCGCAGCGAGATGCCGAGTTGCTCGGCCAGATGCCGTCCGCCGACGACGCCGCTCTGCCGGTGGAGCAGGTGCAACAGGTCGAACAGTCGGGTCGCACGCGCCATGTCAGACGCGCCTGTTCACCCCGCTCCAGTCGAGCATGTCGGCGGTGATCCAGCCATAGATATAATTCAGATAGAACAGCACGAACATTACCGTCGCGACAATCGTCGTGCGCAGGAAGAAACGCCCGATGAGGAAGACATGCGGAGCGCTCTCGGCCGTGCCCGGAATATGCTCCGCCCCCGCTTCATGGGCGGTCCTGACCCCGAAGGGCAGGACCAGGAACACGGCCAGGAACCAGAACAGGACGTAGATCGCGAGGGCCGACGTCCAGTGCATGGCCTCACCCCTCGATCAGCAGGACGTCGACGATCGGCTTCTTGCCGGTCCAGCGGGTCGCGACCTTGCGCACCGACAGGCGGATATCCTCGCGCAGCTTGTCGGTCGCGCGGCGCGGACCATCGACCGCCTTGGCGGCGGCGGCGACCGCCTCGGCGATGAAGGCGTCGCGCTCATCCTCGACCGGTACGCCCTGCACGCGGACCTGCGGGCTGCCGACCAGCCGCCCCTTGGCGACCGCGACGCCGACTGAGATCTGACCATTGATCGCCAGCTTGCGCCGCTCGTTCATGGTCGAGCCGTCCGAGGGCAGGATCACGTCGCCGTCGAGCACGAGGCGACCGACCGGTGCCTGGCCGATCTTGGTCGCGTTGCCCGGCAGCAACCGGACGATATCACCGTCCGACTGGACGATCGTCTGCGGCACACCCTGCGTCGTTGCGAAGCGGGCATGTTCCATCATGTGACGCATTTCGCCATGCACCGGCATCAGCGTGCGCGGGCGCAGCCACTTGTACATCTGCGCCAATTCAGGCTGGCCGGGATGGCCCGAGACATGAACATGCGCCTGACGCTCGGTGACCATGCGGACGCCCTTGCCCGCCAGGATGTTCTGGATGCGGCCGACCGCCGTCTCGTTGCCCGGAATCTGGCGCGCCGAGAAGATCACCGTATCGCCGGTGTCGAGCCGGATCGTGTGGCTGCCCTCGGCGATACGCGACAGCGCCGCACGTGGCTCGCCCTGCCCGCCGGTCGCGACGATCAGGACGCGGTCCTTCGGAAGGCGCATCGCCGTCTCGGGATCGACCGTCTCCGGGAAGCCCTTGAAATAACCGCACGCCTTGCCGACCTTCAAAATTCGGTCGAGCGATCGGCCGGTGACGCACAGCTTGCGCCCGGTTTCCTTGGCCACCTCGCCCAGCGTCACCAGACGCGCGGCGTTGGAGGCGAAGGTGGTGACGACCACCCGCCCCTTGGCCTTGGCGACCGTCTCGGCGATGCCGGGGCGGACGCTCGCTTCCGAGCCCGATGCCTCGGTGTTGAAGGCGTTGGTGGAGTCGCAGACCAAAATATCGACGCCGCGATCACCGATCGACGCCAATTGCGCCGGGGATGCGGGCTTGCCGATCACCGGCGTCTGATCGAGCTTCCAGTCGCCGGTATGGAAGACCCGGCCTACCGCGGTTTCGATCAGCAGCGCATTGGCTTCCGGGATCGAGTGCGACAGCGGCACGAAGGTGAAGTCGAACGGGCCGACCTCGAACGCCTTGCCCGGCTCGATCACGCGCAGCTTGACGCGATTGGCGCTGCCCTCTTCCTCCAGCTTGCCGCGCACCAGCCCGGCGGTGAAGGCGGTGGCATAGATCGGCACGCCCAGATCCTCGGCGAGGTAAGGCAGCGCGCCGATATGGTCTTCATGGCCATGGGTCAGCACGATCCCGACCAGATCGTCCAGCCGGTCCTCGATGAAGCTCAGGTCGGGCAGGATCACGTCGATACCGGGATAGGCCGGATCGGCGAAGGTGATGCCGCAATCGACCATCACCCACTTACCTTCGGTGCCGTACAGGTTTACGTTCATGCCGATTTCGCCCGATCCACCGAGCGCGCAGAACAGCAATTCTTTCTTGGGAGTCATTCACTTCCTGACAATAGACGCCCACCCCGCTGAAAGCGGGTTCGGGGCGATAAGGATGCGCCGGTCAGGGCGCGGTCATCTCTTTTGCGGACCGAGCGCCCTGCGGCTTTTCGCGGGCTGCTCCGTCCGAAATTTCTCACGCAATATGGGCGCGTTCCCACAGGATCGCCAGCCCCTGAATGGTCAGATCGGGCTCGATATGATCGAATACGTCCGTGTGCGGGCTCAAAAGCGCCGCGAGGCCGCCGGTCGCGAGCACCTTGACCGGCCGCCCGACCTGCGCCTTCAACCGCGCGACCAGCCCCTCGATCATCGCGACATAGCCCCAGAAGATGCCGATATGCATCTGGTCGACCGTGTTGCGGCCGATGACGCTGCGGCTCTCCGGCGCCTCGATCGCGATGCGGGGCAGCTTGGCGGCGGCCGTCACCAGCGCGTCGAGCGAGAGGTTGATCCCCGGCGCGATGATCCCGCCCTTATACGCCCCCTGATAGTCGCTGACGTCGAAGGTCGTCGCCGTGCCGAAATCGATGGTGATGAGGTCGCCCGGATGGAGCGCATGCGCGGCGATGGTGTTCACCGCCCGGTCGGCGCCCAGCGAGGCAGGTTCGTCGACATCGATCGGAATGCCCCATTCGACCGGCGCACGGCCCGCGATCAGCGGATCGACCTTGAAATATTTCTGCGCCAGCACCTCCAGATTATGGAGCGCCCGAGGAACGACGGTGGCGATGATGACGCCGGTCACGTCTTCACGCGCATAGCCTTCCAGCGCCAGCAACTGGCTGAGCCAGACCGCATATTCATCGCCCGTCCGACGCGGATCAGTGGCGATGCGCCAGCGGCCCTTGATCGTCCGCCCTTCGAGCAGCGCGAAGACCACATTCGTGTTCCCGGCATCGATCGCAAGCAGCATGATGGTTCCTCAGACCAGGAAGATGTCACCGGCGTGGATGACATGGGAAGCGCCATCCGCCAAGCCGAGCCGCAGCGCGCCGTCGCTCGCCAGCCCCTCGAACGCGCCCGTCAGCACCTGACCGTCGGGCAGTCGGGCGATCAGCGGCGTGCCGCGTGGATGCGCGCGCGCTTCCCAGCGTTCGATGACGGCCGACAACCCCGCCTCGCGCCAGATCGTCACCCAATGCGCCATGGCGTCGGCGAGCAATCCCTGCATCCTCGCGGGGGACACCTCGGCTCCATGATCCACCAACGCGGTGGTCGAGCGATCGGGCAGCTCCGGGGCGGATACCAGATTGATCCCCATGCCGATCACCACCGCATCGCCCGTGCGCTCCAGCAGGATACCGGACAGTTTGGCGCCATCGATCAGCAGATCATTGGGCCATTTGAGCGCCAGACGCGTGCCGATGTCGGGAAGGCAAGAGCGGACCGCCGCCTCGATCGCCACGGCCGCGACCAGCGCCAGCGTGGCGGCCATCGGATCGCCCGGCCTGAGCCGTACCAGCGTCGATCCGTAAAAATTGCCGGAGGGCGAGGACCAGTCCCGCCCCTGGCGTCCGCGCCCCGCCGTCTGGCGGTCGGCGCGGAGCCAAAGACCGTCTTCGCCGCCCGCTTCCGCGAGCTGGCGAAGATCGGCATTGGCCGATCCCGTCTCCGGGACGTGCAGCAATCGGCTCAGAACAGCGCCCGAGCGGCGGCCAGCGACCAGGCGCCGAGCAGCGGGATCGCCAGATAGCCGATCGGCGAGACAAACAGCGCCGACAGCGCGATCAGGCCGCTCTCGACCGGCTGGGCGTCATTGGCCCAGCTTCCGGCCGGCTCGTCGAAGAACATCGTCTTGACGATGCGCAGGTAATAATAGGCACCGATCACCGAGGCGACGACACCGATCACCGCCAGCGGGAACAATCCCGCCGCGACCGCCGCATTGAACACCGCGAACTTGGCGTAGAAGCCGAGAAGCGGCGGGATGCCCGCGACCGAGAACATGAAGAACGCCATCGCCCAGGCCAGCGCCGGACGCGTCCGCGACAGGCCCGACAGGCTGGCGATCGACTCGAGCGGATTGCCGTTCTCGTCGCGCATGCGGATCACGATCAGGAACGCACCCAGCGTCATGATGACGTAGATGGTTAGGTAGGTCAGCACCGCCGCGACACCCTGCGCCGTACCCGCCGCCAGACCGATCAGCGCGAAGCCGACATTGTTGATCGATGAATAGGCCAGCAGCCGCTTGATGTTGGTCTGCCCGATCGCCGCCACAGCGCCGAGGATGATCGACGCCAGCGCGGCGAAGGTCACGATCTGCTGCCACTGCTGCACCGCCGAGCCCATGGCCTCGACCGCGACGCGGATCGCCAGCGCGATCGCCGCGACCTTGGGGGCCGAAGCGAAGAAGGCGGTCACCGGGGTCGGCGCGCCTTCGTAGACGTCCGGGGTCCACATGTGGAACGGCACCGCCGACATCTTGAACGCCAGGCCGGCGAACACGAACACCAGACCGAACATCAGCCCCAGCGAACGCGTGCCCATGACTGCGTCACGACCATAAGCACCCGCGATCTGCGCGAAGTCGGTCGAACCCGAGAAGCCGTAGACCAGCGAGATGCCGTAAAGCAGGATGCCCGACGCCAGCGCGCCGAGAACGAAGTACTTCAGGCCCGCTTCGGCCGAACGCCCGTCGCGCCGCATGAAGCTCGCCAGCACATAGGCCGACAGGCTCTGCAGTTCGAGACCGACATAGAGCGTCAGCAGATCGCCCGCCGACACCATCATGCCCATGCCGACCGCCGAAAGCAGCATCAGCACCGGATATTCGGGACGCAGATCCTCACCCGGCGAACGGGCGAAGAAGCGCGGCGCCATGATGATCGCGACCGCGGTCGCCAGATAGATCAGCACCTTGGCGAACCCGGCAAAGCTATCCGCTCGGTACAGGCCATCAAACGCCACGCCGCCGGTAGTCGCCGGACCGGTCAGCGCCACCATGGCACCCGCCAGCACGAACACCGCCGCGATGGAGATGCCCCGGGTGGAGGCGGTTCCACCCCAGGCGGCGACGAGCATCAGCGCGATCGCGCCGAGGGTCAACACCAGCTCGGGCAGGACCATCAAAAGGTTCAACGAATAGCTCATCAGTGCGCCTCCCCGTGCGCAGCTTGGTGCTCAGGGGCATGGGTGGTGGCGAGCGCGGGGTTGCCGGCGGTCGGACGGCTGTCCGAACCCGGGTTCGCCCGGTCGATCCGCTGGAGCAGGATCGTCACGTCCTTGCGCATCGGCGCCAGGAAGCTTTCCGGGTACACACCCATCCACAGCGTCACCGCCGCGATCGGGGCGAGCAGCCATAGCTCGCGCGCCGACAGGTCGGGCATCGCCGCCACCTCGTCCGACTTGATCTCGCCATAGGCGACGCGCCGGTAAAGATAGAGCATGTATGCCGCACCCAAGATGATGCCGGTGGTGCACAGCAGCGCGGTCCAGGTCGACACCTGATAGGTGCCCATCAGCGACAGGAACTCCGCGACGAAGCCGCTGGTACCCGGCAGACCGATCGACGCCATGGTGAAGAACAGGAACAGCACGGCATATTTCGGCATGTTGATCGACAGCCCGCCGTAGCGCGCGATCTCACGGGTGTGCAGCCGGTCATAGATGACGCCGACGCACAGGAAGAGCGCGCCCGACACCAGACCGTGGCTGAGCATCATGATCATCGCGCCCTCGATGCCCTGCTGGTTGAAGGCATAGAGACCGATGGTCACGATCGCCATGTGCGCCACCGACGAATAGGCGATCAGCTTCTTCATGTCGGACTGCACCAGCGCGACCAGCGAGGCGTAGATCACGGCGACGGCCGACAGCGCGAAGATCAACCAAGTCAGCTGTCCGCTCGCCTCCGGGAACATCGGTAGCAGGAAGCGCAGGAAGCCATAGCCGCCCAGCTTCAGCAGCACGCCTGCCAGGATGACCGAACCCGCCGTCGGCGCCTGCACGTGCGCGTCGGGAAGCCAGGTGTGGACCGGCCACATCGGCATCTTGACCGCGAACGAGGCGAAGAAGGCGATCCACAACCAGGTCTGGACCGAGGCCGGGAAGTCATAGGCGAGCAGCGCCGGGATCGAGGTCGTGCCCGCCGTGCGCGCCATATACAGCATCGCGACGAACATGAGGAGCGAGCCGAGCAGCGTGTACAGGAAGAACTTGTACGACGCGTAGATGCGGTTCGCCCCGCCCCAGATGCCGATGATCAGATACATCGGGATCAGGCCGGCTTCGAAGAAGACGTAGAAGAGGAACAGGTCCTGCGCCGCGAAGGTGCCGATCATCAGCACCTCCGTGAACAGGAACAGGCCCATATATTCGGGCACCCGCTTGTCGATCGCGCGCCAGCTGGCGCCGATGCAGATCGGCATCAGGAACACGCTGAGCATGATCAGCAGAAGCGCGAAGCCGTCGATGCCGAGCGACCAGCCGAACGGGCCGAAGATGCCCGGGGCATGCTCGACGAACTGCCACTGCGCGCCGCCGACATCGAACTGCGTCCAGAGCACGATGCCCAGGGCGAAGTCGATCAGCGTGGCGGCGAGCGCCAGCATGCGCGCGCCGTTCGCGTTGAGGAAAAGGCAGGCGATCGCGGCAACAGCCGGGACCGCCAGCATGACGGAGAGGATCGGGAAGCCCTGCATCACGCGATCAACCCAAAATGGCCCAGGTGACGGCCGCGGTCAGGCCGATCAACATGACGAAGGCATAGCTGTAGAGATATCCCGTCTGGAAGCGCGCCGCACCCTTGCTGCCCTGCTGGATAAGCCAGGCAACGCCGTTGGGGCCGAAGCGGTCGATCGTCTTCTCGTCGCCACGGTGCCACAGGAACCGGCCGATCGCGAAGGCGGGGCGCACGAAGAGGAAATGGTAGATCTCGTCGAAATACCATTTGTTGAGGAGGAAGCGGTACAGGATGCGGAACTCGTCCGCGAACTTGGCCGGGAACTCCGGTGCACGGATATAGGTCAGATACGCGGTCAGCAGACCAAGCAGCATCACCACCGTCGCCGACAGCTTCACCCACACCGGCACGCCATGCATCGAGTGCATCAGGTGCTCGTTGAAGGCGATCGCACCCTTCCAATAGGTCTCGCCTGATTCCGGCTCGATGAACCAGCCGTGGAAGACGAAACCCGCCGCGATCGCGCCGATCGACAGGACGATCAGCGGGATCAGCATGACCAGCGGGCTCTCATGCGGGTGATAGCCACCGGTGCCCTCCGGCAGATCGGTGTGCGCCGCACCGTGCACGCTCGGTTCGTCACCGGCGTCTTCGGCATGGGCGACGTTGTGATGCGCCTCGTCATGATGATGCGCGTCATGAGCATGGGCATGATCGTCATGACCGTGGCCATGCGCGTCGTGCAGCGCGTGCTGGATATGCTCCGACCCGGTCCAGCGCGGCTTGCCCCAGAAAGTCAGGAACATCAGGCGCCACGAATAGAAGCTGGTCAGCAGCGCGGCGATCACGCCCGCCCAGAAGGCGAAGCCCGAACCACCGGCATAAGCGACTTCGATGATCGCGTCCTTCGAATGGAAGCCCGCGAAGCCGAACGCCATCGGATTGCCGAACAGAGCCGGGATACCAACGCCGGTGATCGCCAGCGTACCCATCATCATCGCCCAGAAGGTGAGCGGGATGTGGCGACGCAGACCACCATAATACCGCATGTCCTGCTCGTGATGCATCGCATGGATCACCGAGCCCGCCCCCAGGAACAGCAGCGCCTTGAAGAAGGCGTGCGTGAACAGGTGGAACATCGCTGCGCCATAGGCACCGACGCCTGCCGCGAAGAACATGTAACCGAGCTGCGAACAGGTCGAATAGGCGATGACACGCTTGATGTCGGTCTGCACCGTACCGATCGTCGCGGCGAAGAAGCAGGTGCAGGCACCCACCACCGTCACCACGCCCAGTGCGGTCGGCGAGGTTTCAAACATCGGCGACAGGCGGCACACCATGAACACGCCGGCGGTCACCATGGTCGCCGCGTGGATCAGCGCCGACACCGGGGTCGGGCCTTCCATCGCGTCCGGCAGCCAGGTGTGGAGCCCGAGCTGCGCCGACTTGCCCATCGCGCCGACGAACAGCAGCAGGCAGAGCACGGTCATCGTGTCGAAGCGATAGCCCAGGAAACCGATGGTCGAACCCGCCATGCCCGGCGCGGCGGCCAGGATCGCCGGGATCGAGACGGTCCCGAACACCAGGAAGGTGCCGAAGATGCCGAGCATGAAACCGAGGTCGCCGACGCGGTTGACGACGAACGCCTTGATCGCGGCGGCATTGGCCGAAGGCTTGCGGAACCAGAAGCCGATCAGCAGGTAGGACGCGAGACCCACGCCTTCCCAGCCGAAGAACATCTGGACCAGATTGTCCGCCGTCACGAGCATCAGCATCGCGAAGGTGAAGAGGCAGAGATAGGCGAAGAAGCGCGGCTGATCCGGCTCCTCGCTCATATAGCCCCAGCTATAGAGGTGGACGAGTGCAGATACGCTGGTGATGACCACCAGCATGATCGCGGTCAGCGAGTCGACGCGCAGCGCCCAGTCGACCGACATGGTGCCGCTGGTGATCCAGTGGAGCACCGGCGTGACCGTCGCGACGCTATGGCCCGACAGATAGCCGATGAAGATCGGCCATGACAGCGCGCAGGAAATGAACAGCGCGCCGGTCGTGACGACCTTGGCGGGCACGTTCCCGATGGCCTTGTTGCCGAACCCCGCAATGGCGGCGGCCAGCAACGGCAGGAAGACGATAGCGAGGATCAACCCGATTACCCCTTCATCCGGTTGACGTCGTCGACCGCGATGGTGCCGCGGCCACGGAAATAGATGACCAGGATCGCCAGACCGATCGCCGATTCACCGGCGGCCACGGTCAGCACGAACATGGCGAAGACCTGACCCACCAGATCCTGAAGCGCGGCCGAGAAGGCGACGAGGTTCAGGTTCACGGCGAGCAGGATAAGTTCGATCGCCATGAGGATGACGATCAGGTTCTTCCGGTTGAGGAAGATACCCAGCACCCCCATGGTGAACAGGATCGCCGCGACGACCAGATAATGGACGAGACCGATCGTCACAGTTCCACCCCCTGCCCGATGGGCTGATTGATGTTGCGGATCGCTTCATGCGGCTGCCGCGCATTCTGCTTGGCGATGTTCTGCGGACGGACGCCGCCGCGCTTGCGATGCGTGAGCACGATCGCGCCGATCATCGCGACGAGCAGGACCAGACCCGCACCCTCGAAGATGAACAGATAGCGCGTGTACAGCAGGTTGCCGATCGCCTGGATGTTGGACACCTCCGGCGCGATCGGGGCCGCGCGGGCCGCCAATTGCACGCCGCCGACGCTCCACGCCTGGAACGCGATGATGACCTCGGCCAGCAGCGCGACCGCGAGCGCCAGGCCCAGCGGCAGGTAGCGCGCAAAGCCCGCCCGCATCGCCGCGACCTCGATATCGAGCATCATGACGACGAAGAGGAACAGCACCGCGACCGCGCCCACATAGACGATGACGAGCAGCATCGCGATGAACTCGGCCCCGCACAGCACCATGAGGCCCGCGGCGTTGAAGAACGCCAGGATCAGCCACATGACCGAGTGCACCGGATTGCGCGACGCGATCGTGAGCCCTGCGGACACGATCACCACGGTCGCGAAAATATAGAAGGCGATAGCCTGTATCACTGCCTGTCAGGCCCCTTTTCTGTCCGCCCCGAACCGTTGGTCGCGGGCTTTAACGGTACGGCGCATCGGCGGCAAGGTTCGCCGCGATCGCGCTTTCCCAGCGGTCACCGTTATCGAGCAACTTCGACTTGTCGTAGATCAGCTCTTCGCGGGTCTCGGTCGAAAATTCGAAGTTCGGACCCTCGACGATGGCGTCCACGGGGCAAGCCTCCTGGCACAGCCCGCAATAGATGCACTTGGTCATGTCGATGTCGTAGCGCGTCGTGCGGCGACTGCCGTCGTCGCGGGGTTCCGCCTCGATCGTGATCGCCTGGGCGGGGCAGATCGCCTCGCACAGCTTGCACGCGATGCACCGCTCCTCGCCATTGGGATAGCGACGCAGCGCGTGCTCACCCCGGAAGCGCGGAGAGATCGGGTTCTTCTCGTACGGATAGTTGATCGTCGCCTTCGGCTTGAAGAAGTAGCGAAGGGTCAGCGCATGGCCCTTCACGAACTCCCACAGCGTAAAAGCCTTGACGTACTGAGCGACGCTCATGCCGGAACTCCCACGCGCGCATACATCAGCACGCCAGACACCAAGAATACCCAGAACAACGACACCGGCAGGAACACCTTCCAGCCCAGCCGCATCAGCTGGTCGTACCGGTAGCGCGGTACGGTCGCCTTCACCCAGGAAAACACGAAGAAGAAGAAGCACATCTTCAGCAGCAGCCAGACGATGCCCGGCACGGCGTAAAGCGGCGCCCAGTCCAGCGGCGGCAGATAGCCACCCCAGAACAGGATCGCGTTCAGCGCGCACATCAGGATGACGTTGGCATACTCACCCAGCCAGAACAGCGCGAACGACATCGAGCTATATTCGGTCTGGTAGCCGGCGACGAGCTCCGACTCCGCTTCGGTCAGGTCGAAGGGCGCGCGCTGCGTCTCGGCCAGCGCCGAGATGAAGAACATCACCGCCATCGGGAACAGCAGCGGGTTCAAGAAGAAGCCGTTGACCGGAATGCCCAGCACGCTCTTCTGCGCCTCGACGATGTCGGTCAGGTTGAAGCTGCCCGCCCACATCACGACAGAAATCAGGATGAAACCGATCGCGACTTCATAGGACACCATCTGCGCGGCCGCACGAAGCGCCGAGTAGAAGGGATATTTCGAGTTCGATGCCCAGCCCGACAGGATCACGCCGTAGACGCCCAGCGACGAGGCGGCGAGGACATAGAGCAGGCCGACATTGATGTCGGCGACGACCACGCCCGGTTGGAACGGCACCACCGCCCAGACGATCAGCGCGACCGTGAAGGTGATGATCGGCGCCAGCAGGAACAGCCCGCGATTGGCGGCGGCCGGAACGATGGTTTCCTGCAGGAAGACCTTCAGACCGTCGGCGAACGACTGGAGCAGACCGAAGGGGCCGACGACGTTCGGACCACGGCGCAGCGCCATCGCCGCCCAGATCTTGCGGTCGACATAGATGACCATCGCCACCGCCAGCATCAGCGGCAGGGCGATCGCCAGAATCCCGACCAGCGTCGCGATCGTCCAGGCCCAGCCATAGGGAAGGCCGAGCGTCGTGTTGAAAAACGCGGTCACTCCGCTGCCTCCGCATAGCTCTCACCATGGACCAGTTCGGCCGAGCAGCGCTGCATCGTCGGGCTGGCGCGGCAGATCGCGTTGGTGAGGTAGAAGTCCTTGATCGGATAGCCCTCGAGCGTGCCGGACGCGGTCGCGTTCAGCGACGGCGCGGCCCAATCGAAGGTCACGAGGCCGACCTGGCCCAGCGCGGGAACCTCTGCGGCCATCGCGGCGCGCAGTTCGTCCAGCGTGTCGAAGCTCAGGGTCTGGCCGAGCACTTCGGACAGCGCGCGGAAGATCGTCCAGTCGTCCCGCGCGTCGCCCGGTGCGAACACCGCACGGTCGCCGCGCTGCACCCGGCCTTCCAGATTGACCCAGGTGCCCGACTTCTCGGCATAGGTCGCGCCCGGCAGGATGACATCGGCATGATGCGCACCCTTGTCGCCATGATGGCCGACGAACACCTTGAAGCTGCTGCCGAACTTGGCGAAGTCGACCTCGTCGGCGCCCAGGAAGAAGGCGAGCTTCGGCGCGGCCGCGACCACGTCGGCGATGCCGCCCTTCTGCGCGTAACCGAGCATCAGGCCGCCCATGCGCGCGGCCGCCATGTGGACGACATTATAGCCGTTCCAGGCCGAGCCATCTTCCAGCGTCCGCACCAGATTGAACTGGTCGACCAGCTTCAGGCTCGCGCCATGCGCGCCCTTCAGTGCAGCGCCACCGACGATCACCATCGGACGGGCGGCCTTGCCGAACAGTTCGGCCACCGTGTCGGGCAGGTTGCCCAGCACCGACAGATCGGCACCCAGCCACTCGACCTTGTAGGTCAGATCGGTTTCGGGGCCGATCGCGAAGACCTTGGCACCCTTCTTGATCGCCTTGCGGATACGGGTGTTCACCAGCGGCGCTTCCCAGCGCAGATTGGTGCCGATCAGCAGGATCGCATCGGCGCGCTCGACGCCCGCGATGGTCGTGTTGAAATTGACCGCGGCCAGGCTCGACACGTCATAGTCCATGCCGGTCTGACGGCCCTCGAGCAACGTCGAGCCCATCTTCGCCAGCAGCGCCTTGGCGGCGAACATCGTCTCGCAATCGACCAGATCACCGGCGATGGCGGCGACGCTCGAACCGGCATTCACGTCACGGATCGCGGCGAACGCCTCGTCCCAGGTCGCGGGCACCAGCTTGCCGTCGCGGCGGATGAACGGACGGTCGAGACGACGACGGACCAGGCCGTCGATCGCGTGACGCGTCTTGTCGCTCGCCCACTCCTCATTCACCTCGTCGTTGATGCGCGGCACGCAGCGCAGCACCTGACGACCCCGGCTGTCGAGGCGGATGTTGGTGCCGACCGCGTCCATCACGTCGATGGCGAGCGTCTTCTTCAGCTCCCAGGGACGCGCCTCGAACGCATAGGGCTTGGACGTCAGCGCGCCCACCGGACACAGGTCGACGACATTGCCCGACAGTTCGCTCGTAACCGCATGTTCGAGGTACGAGGTGATCTGCATATTCTCGCCGCGATAGATCGCGCCGATTTCCTCCACGCCCGCGACCTCTTCGGCGAAGCGGACGCAGCGGGTGCACTGGATGCAGCGGGTCATGACCGTCTTGACGATCGGACCCATATATTTCTCGGTGACGGCCCGCTTGTTCTCGTCATAGCGGCTATGGCCCTTGCCATAGGCCATGGACTGGTCCTGCAGGTCGCACTCGCCGCCCTGATCGCAGATCGGGCAGTCTAGCGGGTGGTTGATGAGCAGGAATTCCATCACGCCTTCGCGCGCGGCCTTCACCATCGGGGTGGTGGTGAAGATTTCCTGATTGTCCGCCGCCGGAAGCGCGCACGACGCCTGCGGCTTGGGGGGCCCAGGCTTCACCTCGACCAGGCACATGCGGCAATTGCCCGCGATGGACAGCCGCTCATGATAGCAGAAGCGCGGGATTTCCTTGCCCGCAAGCTCGCAGGCCTGCAGCACGGTGGCGCCCTGGGGCACCTCGATCTCGACGCCGTCGACTTTGACCTTAGGCATTATTCGGCAGCTTCCATCATCGGGGCGTTGCCGCCCGTCTCGCCTTTGCGTTCGCGAATGCGGCGTTCCATCTCCGGGCGGAAGTGGCGGATCAAGCCCTGGATCGGCCAGGCCGCCGCGTCGCCCAGCGCGCAGATGGTGTGGCCTTCGACCTGCTTCGTCACCTGGAACAGCGTGTCGATCTCGGAGACGTCGGCATCGCCGGTACGCATCCGCTCCATCACGCGCCACATCCAGCCGGTGCCTTCACGGCACGGCGTGCACTGGCCGCAGCTCTCATGCTTGTAGAAATAGGACAGGCGGCTGATCGCCCGGACGATGTCGGTCGACTTGTCCATGACAATGACCGCCGCCGTGCCGAGGCCCGATCCGACCGCCTTCAGGCCGTCGAAGTCCATCGGCGCGTCCATGATCTCGGCGGCGGGCACCAAAGGCACCGACGAGCCGCCCGGGATCACCGCGAGCAGATTGTCCCAGCCGCCACGGATACCGCCGCAATGCCGCTCGATCAGCTCGCGAAAGCTGATCGACATGCTTTCCTCGACCACGCAGGGGCGATCGACATGGCCGGAAATCTGGAAGAGCTTGGTACCCTTGTTGTTCTCGCGCCCAAAGGAGGAGAACCACTCGGCCCCGCGCCGCAGGATCGTCGGCGCGACCGCGATCGACTCGACGTTGTTGACCGTGGTCGGGCAGCCATAAAGGCCCGCACCAGCCGGGAAAGGCGGCTTGAGGCGCGGCTGGCCCTTCTTGCCCTCCAGGCTTTCGATCATCGCGGTCTCTTCGCCGCAGATATAGGCGCCCGCACCGCGATGGACGAAGACGTCGAAGTCATAACCCGAGCCGCAGGCATTCTTGCCCAGGAAGCCCCGGTCGTACGCTTCGGCGACCGCCGCGAACAGCGTCTCGGCCTCGCGGATATATTCGCCGCGAATATATATATAGGCCGCCCGCGCGCGCATCGCGAAGCCCGCGACCAGCGCGCCCTCGATCAGCTTGTGCGGATCGTGGCGGATGATCTCGCGGTCCTTGCACGAACCGGGCTCGGACTCGTCGGCGTTGATGACCAGGAAGCTCGGCCGGTCGGGGCGCGGTTCCTTTGGCATGAAGCTCCACTTCATACCGGTCGGGAAGCCCGCACCGCCGCGCCCGCGCAGACCCGACGCCTTGATGACGTCGATGATCTTGTCCTGGCCCAGCTCGAGCAGCGCCTTGGTATTGTCCCAATCGCCGCGCTTCATCGCCGCGTCGACGTTCCACGGCTGATAGCCGTAGAGATTGGTGAAAATGCGGTCCTTGTCAGCGAGCATTATGCGCCCCACTCCACGCGATAGTCGTGATTGTCGCCGACCATGGCGGTCAGCGTGGTCGGACCGCCCAGCGGCTCGACCGTGTGGCGACCCGGCTCCTGCGTGCCGGTCTTGGGGCTCTCGCCCCGGGCCAGCGCTTCCAGGATCGTGACCGTGCGGTCGTAATCCAGATCCTCGAAATTGTCGTCGTTGATCTGCACCATCGGCGCGGAGGCGCAATTGCCCATGCACTCGACCTCGGTCAGCGTGAACAGGCCGTCGGGCGTCGTCTTGCCCTTGATCAGGCCCTTGTTCTTGCACGCCGCCAGCACGTCGTCCGACCCGCGCAGCATGCAAGGCGTCGTGCCGCACACCTGAACGTGATAGCGGCCGACCGGCGCGAGGTTGAACATCGTATAGAAGGTCGCGACCTCGTAGATGCGCATATAGGCGACGCCGAGCTGACGCGCGACGAACTCGATCACCGGGACCGGCAGCCAGCCTTGCGTCTGCGTCTCCGCCCCCACCTGGCGCTGCGCCAGATCGAGGAACGGGATCGAGCACGACTGCTCGCGACCCTTCGGATAGCGCGCGAGGATCTCGTTCGCCTTGCGCTGGTTCTCGTCGGTCCAGGCGAAATTGCCCCAGCGGGCACGAACTTCCGCCTCATCGGGAATGTTGGGTGCTTCAGCCATTACAGTTCATCAACTCTGCTACGAGAGATCGGCAGGAGGCTCCACACGAGCGCACCGATCCACCCGACAAAAGTCCAAGCCAGAAAGATATTCACCAGCAGGATCCACAGCATCCGGGGATGCATCCGAGCCGCCGCCACGATCGAGGGCAGGAACCCGATCGGCAACGTGACCAGGAGTATCAGTATGTGGACCAGGCTGAACGATCCCATCAGCGATCGCACTCCCCAAAAACGATGTCCATCGCGCCCAGGATCGCGGTCGTGTCGGCCAGCATGTGGCCCTTGGACATGAATTCCATGGCCTGCAGATGGCTGAACGCGGTCGGGCGGATCTTGCAGCGATAGGGTTTGTTCGATCCGTCGGAGACGAGATACACGCCGAATTCGCCCTTGGGGCTTTCGGTCGCGACATACACCTCACCGGCGGGGACGTGATACCCTTCGGTATAGAGCTTGAAGTGGTGGATCAGCGCTTCCATCGAGCGCTTCATCTCGGCGCGCTTGGGCGGCGTGACCTTGCGATCGGTGGCGAGCACCGGACCTTCGGGCATCTGCGCCAGGCACTGCTTCATGATCCGGGCCGACTGGCGCACTTCCTCGACGCGCACCATGAACCGGTCATAGCAGTCGCCGCTGGTGCCCACTGGCACGTCGAAATCCACCTTGTCATAGGCGTCATAGGGCTGCGACTTGCGCAGGTCCCACGGAATGCCCGAGCCGCGGATCATCGGGCCCGAGAAGCCCCACTTGATCGCATCCTCGCGGTTGACCACCGCGATATCGACGTTGCGCTGCTTGAAGATGCGGTTGTTCGACACCAGGCCGATCGCATCCTCGAATAGCTGCGGCAGACGCGTATCGAGCCAGTCGGCGATATCGGTCAGCAGCTTGAGCGGCACGTCCTGGTGGACGCCGCCGACACGGAAATAATTCGCATGCATGCGCGCGCCCGAAGCCCGCTCATAGAAGTTCATGCAGTCTTCGCGGATTTCGAACATCCACAGGTTCGGCGTCATCGCGCCGACGTCCATCACATGACTGCCCAGATTGAGCATGTGGTTCGAAATACGCGTCAGCTCGGCGAAGAACGTCCGCAGATATTGCGCGCGCAGCGGCACTTCGAGGTCGAGCAGCTTCTCGACCGCGAGCACATAGCTATGCTCCATGCACATCGGCGAGCAATAGTCGAGGCGATCGAAGTAGGGCAGCGCCTGCGCATAGGTCTTGTATTCGATCAGCTTCTCGGTGCCGCGATGCAGCAGGCCGACATGCGGATCGACGCGTTCGACGATTTCGCCGTCCAGCTCCATGACGAGGCGAAGCACGCCGTGCGCCGCCGGATGCTGCGGGCCGAAGTTGATCGTATAGTTCTGGATCGACACGTCACCCGTGGTCGGGTCGGCATCGTCCGTCTTGTGGAGCAGTTCGTCGACGTAGTCGCTCACTGATTCTGTCCTCCGCCCTTGCTCGGCACGACGTCCGGATCGTTGGGCTTGCCCTCGGCCTTGTTGCCCGGATGCGGTTCGCCCGCGCCCGTCTGCTTGGAGCTTTCGGTGGTCTTGGTCTCGGGCGCGTTGGCGGCGGCCGTCTTGTCGGGCGCCGCATCGGCCTTCTTCACCGCATCCGCACTCGCCGGAGTCTGCGCACCCTTGCCCTGCGGCTGCGCGCCCTTCTCGTCGCCCGGCAGGACGTACTCGGCGCCTTCCCACGGGCTCTGGAAGTCGAAATTGCGGAAGTCCTGCGCCAGCTTCACCGGCTCATAGACGACCCGCTTTTCCTCTTCCGAATAACGCAGCTCGGTATAGCCGGTCAGCGGGAAGTCCTTGCGCAGCGGATGGCCGCGAAAGCCATAGTCGGTCAGGATGCGACGCAGGTCGCTATTGCCCGAGAACAGGACGCCGTACAGGTCATAGACCTCGCGCTCCAGCCAGCCCGCGACGGGCCACAGCCCGGTCACCGACGGCACCGGCTTGTCCTCGTCGGTGCAGACATGGACATGCAGGCGGTGGTTGCGGGTCAGCGAGAGGAGGCAATAGACCACCTCGAAACGCTCGTCGCGTTCGGGATAGTCGACGCCCGCGATTTCCATGAGCTGCTGATATTCCAGCCCCTTGGTATCACGCAGCGCAATCATCGCAGGAACCAGGTTCACCCGGTCGACGACCAGCGCGACCTCGCCGACATGCTCGCGCGCGTCGACCAGCCAGGGGCCGAGCGCGGCGCGAGCCGCATCGATCACGCCGTCGTTCGCGGCGAAACGGGGAGCAGGCGCCCTCACCGTTCGATGCTCCCGGCGCGACGGATCTTCCGCTGCAACTGCATCACGCCGTACAGCAGCGCCTCGGCGGTCGGCGGACAGCCTGGGACATAGATGTCCACCGGCACGATCCGATCACAGCCGCGCACCACCGAATAGCTATAATGGTAATAGCCGCCACCATTGGCGCAGCTGCCCATCGAGATGACGTATTTCGGGTTCGACATCTGATCGTACACGCGACGCAGAGCCGGGGCCATCTTGTTGCACAGCGTACCCGCGACGATCATCACGTCCGACTGGCGCGGCGACGCACGCGGCGCAGCGCCGAAGCGCTCCATGTCATAGCGCGGCATGTTGACGTGGATCATCTCCACCGCGCAGCACGCCAGACCAAAGGTCATCCACCAGAGCGAGCCGGTGCGCGCCCACTGGAAAAGCTCCTCGGTCGAGGTGACGAGGAAGCCCTTGTCGGTCAGCTCGCCGTTCAGCCCATCGAAAAAGCCCTGATCGGGCTGAATGACGGCCTGGCCATCATGGACGGCTCCGCCATGGGCCTGCGGCTTGAACTCAACCGGACCGGAGTGAAGATTTACTCCCAATCCAACGCTCCCTTCTTCCACGCATAGACGAGACCCAGCGCGAGCTCGCCGATGAAGATCATCATCGAAATCCAGGCGACCCAGCCAATGCTGAACACACTGACCGCCCAGGGGTACAGAAATGCCGCTTCCAGATCGAAGATGATGAACAGGATCGCGACGAGGTAGAAACGCACGTCGAACTGGCTGCGCGGGTCTTCGAACGCGGGGAAGCCGCATTCATATTCGGACAGCTTCTGCTCGTTGGGCTGGTGCGCACCGGTCAGGCGCGCGACGAGCATCGGCAGAAACACGAAGGCCGTCGACAGTGCCAGGGCAACGCCCAGGAACAGGAGGATCGGCAGATATTGCGACAGATCGACCAAGTTTTTCTCTCGCAGATGCGGAACTGGATGCGGATGGCTTTAGGCCGATGGGTCGGCTGGAGCAAGCCAGCGGAGCTATGAGAATGAATCGCAAATGAACCGCGCCATTCATCCTATCCGACAGGATTTCAGATGGTATCTGAGGGGCTTGAGCGCAATGGCGATCCGCCATCGCGCTCGAAATCCCTCAAAAAACCTTAACGGAGCGCGTTCGCCAGCAGCTTGTGCAGCTTGGAATGCAGGCCCTCATTGGCGGCCAGATACTCGCCGCGGTCGAGCGACTTGTCGCTGCCCCGGAAATCGCTGACGAAACCACCGGCTTCTCGCACCAGCAGCATGCCGGCCGCCGCGTCCCAGGGCTTCAGCCCCGACTCCCAGAAGCCATCATACCGGCCCGCCGCCACCCAGGCGAGATCGAGCGCGGCCGAACCGAAGCGGCGGATACCGGCGACCTGCGGCGCGATCGCACCGAAAATGCGGCTCCACTGAACGAAATCGCCATGACCCAAAAAAGGAATGCCGGTCGCAATCAGCGCCTCGGAAAGATCGCGGCGCGACGACACGCGCAGGCGGCCGTCCTGCAACCACGCGCCCCGGCCCTTCTCGGCCCAGAAGCTCTCATCGGTCAGCGGCTGATAGATCAGGCCCGTCGTCACCTCACGCTTGCCGTTCGCCAGCGGCTCCTCGACCGCGATCGAGATGGCGAAGTGCGGGATGCCGTGCAGGAAGTTCGAGGTGCCGTCGAGCGGGTCGATGATGAAACGCGGCTTGGACGGATCGCCCTTGATCTCGCCACCCTCCTCCATGAGGAAATTCCAGTCGGGACGCGCCTTCTTCAGTTCCTCGAAGACGGTCTCTTCGGCGCGCTTGTCGGCCATCGACACGAAGTCGGCGGGCCCCTTGCGGCTGACCTGGAGGTGCTGAACCTCGTTGAAGTCGCGGCGGAGACGCGGGGCGGCCTTGCGCGCGGCGCGTTCCATGATGGTGAGAAGCCCGGAGTGCGAGGCCATGATCGTCCTTTCGGTCGCGCCTCTGCATCTCGGGCGCTGGAAGTGAAAAGGCCCGCCGCGAACGACGGGCCGGGACGGCGGATGACGGTGTCGCGCTTAAATCGCGCCGGTCATCCGCCGATACCGATTAGTCCGCGCGGCGGACGTAGGTCTGTTCGTACACATCGACCACGATGCGCGTGCCGCTGGCGATGTGCGGCGGCACCATCACGCGGACGCCATTGTCGAGGATGGCGGGCTTGTACGAGGACGAGGCGGTCTGCCCCTTCACCACGGCGTCGGCCTCGACGATCGTCGCTTCGATCTGGTCGGGAAGCTGGACCGAGATCGGCTTTTCCTCGTGCAGTTCCATCACGACGTCCATGCCGTCCTGCAGGAACGCGGCGGCATCGCCCAGCAGGTCGCGCGGCAGCGTGATCTGCTCGTAACTTTCCTTGTCCATGAAGGTCAGGTCGTCACCCTCGGCGAACAGGAACTGGAAGTCCTTGGTATCCAGGCGAACGCGCTCGACCGTCTCGGCGGAGCGGAAGCGGACGTTCGTCTTGCGGCCGTCGATGAGGTTCTTCATCTCGACCTGCATATACGCACCGCCCTTGCCGGGCTGGGTGTGCTGAATCTTCACGGCGCGCCAGATGCCGCCTTCATACTCGATGATGTTGCCGGGACGAATGTCCACGCCGCTGATCTTCATGGGTCTTCAACCTGCTGGAAAGAGCGAAGGATGCCGGGGCATGAAGCGGCCCGGCGGTCCGTGTCGGCCGCTTTAGCTCGAAGCGGTCTTTCCGGCAAGCAGCGGATAGGGATCGACCGGCTCGCCCTGCCACCAGCGGTCGCCGGCGCGCATCCAACTGACCGCGAAATGCAGATGCGTGTTGCCCGCTCCCGCATTGCCCGTATCGCCGACATAGCCGACCACCTGCCCCTGCCGCACGCGCTGCCCCTCGGTCAGGCCAGGCGCATAGCCTTTCAAGTGCGCATAATAGAGGCTCCAGCGGCGATCAAAAGACCGGATATAGATGGTATGCCCGCCGCGATCGCTGTCGAACAACTTCTCGACCGTGCCGGGGAGCGCCGCAACGACCGGCGTGCCCGAGGGCGCGATGAGGTCGATGCCCTGATGTTTGCGCTGGCCGCCCTCGCGCGGATCGCCCCAGTCATGGTGGAGCGATGCCGCGGGATAGTTGGCGATCGGCATGGCCAGGGCGGCCGAGCTTCCCGCAGCCGCTTGCACGGTCGGCGCGGCGACATCGGGCACGACGACCTCGCCGGGCCCAAAGGATAGCATCGATAGAAAGCCGCCGACCGCGACCACGATCAGCCCCAGCATGACCCAGCCGAAACGCGATAGCGGGCCCGTTCCCCGCTTGCGCGTCATTCCGGCGTCACCAGCAGATTGCCGATCCTGGCATCCCTTGCTTGCGGCGCCGAACGATCGATAGGCTTAGCCCCGTCCATGCCGCGCGCCGCAGGTCGCGACAGCGCATAACGCGTATCCGGTGCACCCTGCGCCGGGGCCGGCGAAGGATGCGTGGCCACCGCCACCAGCGCCAAAGCGATGCCGCCACCCATGGCCATCGCCAATTTGTTCATGCGCCGCTCCTTCCCGCCTTTTGCCACCTTGGTAGATCAACGCAGGCGAAAGGCGCTTGTTTCCGGAGCGCAACGGATTGCCCTTTATGCGACACCCCGGCGACCCCGTTATGACGTGGAGGCGGATGTGGTTTGGCGGACGGGGGAAGCGCATCTCGTCCTGCCCGCTTTTCCTCCAACGCGATCGACGAGCAGACCGGAAGCGGTAGGGCACCTGGGGCCCCGGCTTTCGCTGGGGTCGTGCAGGCTGAATCAGACCTTCAAAACCTCAGCAAACGCCTTCACCGCCGCGGCTTCGTCGCCATTCCACACCGCGCCGGACGCGGCCAGGAAGTCCGCCCCGGCCTTCACCAACGGTGCCGCATTGGCCGGGGTGATCCCGCCGATCGCCACGCAGGGGAGCTCGAACAAGGTCGACCACCAGGACAGAACCACCGGCTCGGCCCGGTGCTTCGTTTCCTTGGTCGTGGTCGGATAAAAGGCGCCGAACGCGACATAGTCGGCCCCCGCCTCCCCCGCTTCCATCGCCAGATGGCGGCTGTCGTGACAGGTCACACCGATCTGCACCGATGGCCCCAGCACATCGCGCGCTTCCCGCGCATCGCCGTCCTCTTGCCCCAGATGCACGCCATCCGCACCCAGTCGCTTGGCCAGGCTGATGCTGTCGTTGACGATGAAGGCTACCTCACGATCGGCACAGATGCGCTGGAGCGGCTCTGCCAGCTTGGCGGCCGCATGCTGATCCATGTCCTTCACGCGGAACTGAAAGGCCGCGACGGGCCCGGCATCGAGCGCGCGCGCCAGCCGGTCGGGAAAGTCTCCGCCTACTTCGAGCGGCGAGATCAGGTAAAGCTGGCAGGGCGGACGTCGCATATCGCGGACAAAGGCATCGGCGAATTGCGGATCGAGGGGGCCCAGGGGATCGTCATCAAGCGTCATGCCGCTTTCCCTAGCGCCTGACGCGTCGCCCGTCACCTATGCCGGGCGGATGTAGAATGGGCGTCCCGGTTCCCCAACCGGAACGCCCACACCCACAAGAACTTATTCTTCGTTCTTGTAGATCGCGATCAGCTTATCGAGCATCGCCAGCGCCTCGTCGCGCGGACGCTGGAATGTGTTGCGGCCGATGATCGAGCCATTGCCGCCACCGTCGCGAATGTCGCGCGCATCCTGATAGACGGCGTCCGCCCCCTTGGCCGCGCCGCCCGAGAAGACGACGATGCGACGGCCCGCGAAGCTCGACTGGACGACATGGCGCACCCGGTCGGCCTGGTTGGACCAGTCGGTGCCCTCATAGGCCTTCTTGGCCTCGGCCTGTTCGATATGGTCGGTCGGCAGCTTCACCTTGATGATGTGGGCGCCGAGCAGCGCCGCCATGTGCGCGGCATAGGCGCCGACGTCGAGCGCCAGTTCGCCGTCCTTGGTCAGCTTGCCGCCGCGCGGATAGCTCCAGATGACGGTGGCGAGCCCCGCCTCGCGCGCTTCGGCCGACAGGATCGCGATCTGGTCCATCGCGTCGAAAATGCCGTCCGAGCCCGGATAGATGGTGAAGCCGATCGCCGCGCAGCCCAGCCGCACTGCGTCCTGCACGCTGCCGGTCACCGCCTGGGTGATCGAGGTGCCCCAGCTGTTCGAGCTGTTGATCTTCAAAATGGTCGGGATCTGGCCCGCGAAGGTGTCCGCGCCCGCCTCCAGCATGCCCAGCGGCGCGGCATAGGCCGAGAGCCCGGCATCAATGGCGAGCTGGAAATGGTAATGCGGGTCATAGGCCGGCGGGTTGACCGCGAAGCTGCGCGCCGGGCCGTGCTCGAACCCCTGATCGACCGGCAGGATGATCAGCTTGCCGGTGCCGCCCAGCCGCCCCTGCATCAGGATGCGCGCCAGATTGGCCTTCACGGCCGCCGGCGTTCCTTCATATTTGTCGAGAATGGCTTTCACGGTCGGGGTCATGAATTCTCTCCGGATTGGATATGGGGTTCGAAACGGCGGTCAGAGCATCAGCCAGCGGCGAAGCGCCTGATCGACCTGCTCCATGCGGGTGGGGGAAGCATGGCCCAGGATCTTGACGATGCTGTTGCGGGGAATGGACAGAATCTTGTCGACCTGCACCTCGCACTCGACGGTCAGGCCGGTATGCTCGCGCGGGGAAAAGGCGACGCGGAACAACGCCTCGCCGCCCACGACCGAGGTCATCGGGCAGACGGTGATGGTGTTGTGCGTCTCGTTGTAGAGGTCCGACTGAACAACCAGGAAGGGACGGTGATCGTTCCCCTCGCCGGTCGTCGCCAGGACGATGGCGGCGTGCGAAATCTTCACGCTTCCGCCTCCTTGGCCAGCCTGTTCCAGAACGCGAAATCCTCGGGCGTGTCGCGCTTCGACGCGCGGGTCGACTGGCGGCGGGCTTCGCGGCGATAGGCCTCGTCGTGCAGATCGACATAGCGGCGCACGGCCTCGCGGGCGATATCACTCTTGCTGCGCCCTTGTGTGCGCGCGACGGCCGCCAGTCGCTCTTCCAATTCGGTATCGAGGCGGACGCCGAGCATTGCCACTTCCTTCGTTTAACGCGTTTAACCTAGCAAGTCGTACCATTGGGATCAAGCGCTCTTGACCCGCCGATGGGCCGGGGATCATCCTGCATTGGGGCAGATGGGGTTATAGGGATGACGTGGTTTCGTTGGGCGCTGGCCGCCGCGCTGGCATTGTCGCCTGTCGCATCATCCGTAGCGGCCAAATCCGGGCCGAAGGTCGGTGAGACGGCGCCCGATTTCGATCTGACGCTGATCGACGGCACGCATGTTCGGCTGGCCGATCTGCGGGGTCAGGTCGTCGTGCTCAATTTCTGGGCTACGTGGTGCGGGCCGTGTAGGGCCGAGCTGCCGCTGCTCGACCAATATTACCGCATTCAGGGCAAGCACGGCCTGAAGGTGTTCGCGGTGGTGACGGAGGATTCCCTGCCTCTGTACCAGCTGAAACCGCTGTTCGCCGCGATGGCCATTCCCTCGGCGCGGAGGATCAAGGGCCCCTATGCAACGCTGGGCGCGGTGCCGACCAACTATATCATCGATCGGGCGGGCCGCGTTCGCTACGCCCAGGCGGCGGCATTCGATATCGACGATCTCAACCGGCTGCTGGTGCCACTGTTGAAGGAAACCCCGCCGCCAGCGGCGACGGGGTCCTGACCTTCTTTTCCCCCCTGTAAGGAGAGGTGGCAGGCCATAGGCCTGACGGAGGGGTGTCACGGCTTGTGGCCTCGCCCCTCCACCATCTAGAATGGGGAGGATTGAAGGTTACGCCATCAGCGCGGCGACCCCGGGGAGGTCCTGGCCTTCCATCCATTCCAGGAATGCGCCGCCTGCCGTCGAGACGAAGGTGAACTGCGTCCCCACGCCCGCCTGATTGAGCGCGGCGACGGTATCGCCGCCCCCTGCGACCGAGACGAGGCTGCCATCTTGGGTCAGCGCGGCGGCCGTCTTGGCGAGTGCAACGGTCGCCATGTCGAAGGGCGGCGTCTCGAACGCGCCGAGCGGGCCGTTCCAAACCAGCGTCCGGCAGTTCTTGAGCACATCGCCCAGCGCCTCGACGGCGTTGGGGCCGAGGTCGAGGATCATTTCGTCGGCGGCGACTTCGTGGACATTGACGGTGCGGGTGTCGGGGTTCGGCTTGAACTCCTTGGCGACCACGACGTCGTACGGCAGGTGGACGGTGCAGCCCGCCTTGTCGGCGGCGTCTAGAATGTCCTCGGCGGTGCCGGTCAGGTCATGCTCGCACAGCGACTTGCCCACATCGACCCCGCGCGCGGCGAGAAAGGTGTTGGCCATGCCGCCGCCGATGATGAGGTGATCGACCTTGCCGACCAGATGCTTGAGCACCGCGAGCTTGGTCGAGACCTTGGCCCCGCCGACCACGGCTGCGACCGGGTGCTCGGGGTTGCCCAGCGCCTTTTCCAGCGCGTCGAGTTCGGCCTCCATCGCGCGCCCAGCGAACGCCGGAAGCTGGCGCGCCAGCCCCTCGGTCGAGACGTGCGCGCGGTGCGCGGCCGAGAAGGCGTCGTTGACGTAGAAATCACCTAGCTTGGCGATCGCTACCGCCAGTTCGGGATCGTTCTTTTCCTCACCGGCATGGAAGCGGGTGTTTTCGAGGATCGCGATATCGCCGGGGTTCAGCGTCGCGACCGCCGCTTCCGCCGCCTCGCCCGCGACATCGTCGATAAAGCGCACCCGACGGCCCAGCACATCGCTATAGGGCTGAGTCAGCATCGCCAGCGAGAATTCCGGGTTACGCTGCCCCTTGGGGCGGCCGAAATGGGCGAGGATCAGGACGATCGCGCCCTTGTCGGCCAGTTCGGTCACGGTCGCGATCGTCGCGCGCAGGCGGGTGTCGTCGGTGACGCGGCCATCGGCCATCGGCACGTTCAGATCCTCGCGGACCAGCACGCGCTTGCCGGACACGTCACCCATATCGTCGAGCGTCTTGAAGGGCTTGGTCATGATTCCTCGATCCTGATTGTATCGCCGATGCGGATCGTGCCGCCCTCGATCACCCTGCTGCACGCGCCGCCGCGCCAATCGGGTTTCAAGGCTACCTGCAATCCGTCGGCGATCGCGTCCATGCGGTGGCACGGATCGCATTCGATGGTGATTTCCAGAAGCACGGGCCCGATCCGCAGCCGAGTGCCCGGAATTTGGGGAAGGTCGAAATCCTCGACCAGCAGGTTCGCGCGGCGCTCCTGCCAGGGGATGGCGCGGTCGATCTCGGCCAAGGCGGCATCCCAGTCGGCGCGCTCGATCAGCGTCACCTGACGCCGTCCGCGACCGCCGGGCTTGATCCGCCCGCGCACATCGCCTTCGACGCCGCCCTCCAGGGTGACGATGGCGGTGTCGATTACCTCCATCGGCCCCTTGGGCACGGCATGGCGGGCGATGCCGGCCAGACGCCCGGTCATCGCCCGCTCGTCCGTCATTAGAGGAACTTCGCCATCGCGGTCGCGGTGTCGACCATGCGGTTCGAGAAGCCCCATTCATTGTCGTACCAAGATACGACACGCACCAGCTTGCCGTCGATCACCGCCGTCTCCAGGCTGTCGACGGTCGAGGACTGCGGCGAGTGCATCAGGTCGATCGAGACCAGCGGCTCGTCGGTATAGACCAGCACGCCCTTCAGCGCCTCGCTCTCCGACGCTGCCTTCAGGATCGCGTTGACCTCTTCCTTGGTCGTGTCACGCGCAGGCGTGAAGGTCAGGTCGACCAGGCTGACGTCCGGGGTGGGCACGCGGATGGCCGAGCCGTCCAGCTTGCCCTTCAGCTCGGGGAGAACCTCGCCCACCGCGCGGGCAGCGCCCGTGGTGGTCGGGATCATCGACATGGCGGCGGCGCGGGCGCGGCGCAGGTCGGGGTGGATCTGGTCGAGGATCTTCTGGTCGTTGGTATAGGCGTGGACCGTGGTCATCAGACCGCGCTCGATGCCGATCGCATCGTTCAGCACCTTGGCGACCGGCGCCAGGCAGTTGGTGGTGCACGAGGCGTTCGAGACGATGGTGTGGTCGGCGGTCAGCTTGTCATGGTTGACGCCATAGACGACGGTCAGGTCGACATTCTTGCCCGGCGCCGAGATCAGCACCTTCTTCGCACCGGCGGCGAGATGCTTTTCGCACGACGCCTTGTCGGTGAAGAAGCCGGTGCACTCCAGGACCAAGTCGACGCCCAGTTCCTTGTGCGGCAGGTTCGCCGGATCGCGCTCAGCGGTGACGCGGATACGCTTGCCGTCGATGACGATGTCGTTGCCGTCGGCGGTCACTTCGCCCGGATAACGGCCATGGACGCTGTCGCGGCTGAACAGCCAGGCGTTGGACTTGGCATCGGCCAGGTCGTTGATCGCGACCAACTCCAGCGCATCGCCGCCCCGCTCGAGAATCGCGCGAGCGACCAGTCGACCGATACGGCCGAAGCCATTGATTGCAACCTTGACCGTCATGCCAGCAAGCTCCTGTGTATCTCTGTCGCGATGCCTGAACGGCACCGCCCCGATAGGATGAAATTCACCTTTATAGTGATTCCTTGTCGCGCCACGCCTTTCGGAGCCGACGGGTTCGCTGTCAACCGCCAGCCGACCCCGCATCGTCCAATTGCGGGTTGCCGCGTGAAGCCATCCTGCTAAGCCCGTCCCATGTCCGAACCCATTGCCGACGATGTCCTTTCCTCCGTCGAGCGTATCGACCGAGCGATCGCCCGTATCGAACAGACGATCCGGAGCCGTGCCGCCAAGGAGGACGCCCTCGCGCGCCGCCATGCCGCGCTGAAAGCCCGGATGGCCGAGGCGGTCAGCGCGTTGGACGACGTGATCAGCCGGGGGAGCGCCGCCTGATGGCCGAAGTCACGATCATGATCGGCGATCGCCCCCATACCGTCTATTGCCAGGACGGCGGCGAAGCGCGCGTGCGGATGCTGGGCCAGATGCTTGACCAGCGCTGGCCCGCTGCGCTGCGCGCCTCGGGCGGGCATAACGGCGAGCGGGCGCTGCTGTTCGTCGCGCTGATGCTCGCCGATGCGCTGGAAGAGGCCGAGCGTCGCCCCCCCGCCGGTGCCGCCGTCAGCGAGGCCGCACTGGCCCGCATCGCCGAGCGGCTGGAGGCGCTGGCCGACGCGCTGGAGCCCGAAGGTAGCGGCCCCATTGGGTAGCATCCGGCCCTTGAGTAAGGCGACGCCCTCGCCTACATTGATCGGTGGCGGGTTCTGCCCGGTACGAGCCACGATAATCCCTGAGGCTATTCTTCATCCAAGGGGGCTGTCCCTGCCCGGACCCTGGTCCGACGCACATGGTCCCCACCTGACGTATTGGGCGTCAGTGGATATTACGGCACACGGCCACGGCGGTCCCGCCACCCGCCCTTTCCTGACATGACCGACAAGCGTGCCCTCCGCGCCCGGATGCGGGCGGTGCGCGATGCGCATGGCCCCGGCCTGCTGCCGGTGGCGCGACCTTTCCTCGACCGCCTGCTCCCCCATCAGATCGTCGCCGCCTATCACCCGCTGGGCGCCGAGGCCGATCCAGCCTTATGGGTCGAAGCAGCGCTCCATGCGGGCGCGACCATCGCCTTGCCCCATGTCACCGACCGAGCGAGCCCGATCCGCTTCCTGCAATGGTCCCACGGGCAGGATTTGAGCATTGGTGCCTTCGGGCTGCATCAACCCTCCCCCGATGCGCCCGAATGCGCGCCCGACATCATCCTGACGCCGCTCGTAGGGTTCGACCGGCGGGGCAACCGGCTGGGCCAAGGTGCCGGCCATTATGACCGCGCATTCGCCGCCCATCCCGATGCCTGGCGCGTGGGGATCGCCTGGAGCGTGCAAGAGATCGACGCGCTCGTACCCGATAGCTGGGACATACCGCTCCACGCCATCGCCACCGAATCGGAATGGATCATCCCATGACCCCCAGTTGGCGCAAACCGGCCGGCATGTTGCTGATCGTCGGGATCATCATCGCCTGGGCGGCGCTCGTCGCCAGCCTGTCGAGCGTGGTGGGCCAATGGCATTGGGTGTTGCAACTGGCCTTCTATATCGTCGCGGGGATCGTCTGGATCACGCCGATGAAGCCGTTGCTGCGCTGGATGGAGGGGGGCCGGGGTTAGGGCTTCCCGTGGCCTTCGACTTCGCTCAGACTGAACGGCTGTTTTGGCGTGGCTTGTCGTCATACTCCGCTCAGCCTGAGCGAAGTCGAAGGCCATGCCCATCGCTGGCCCAGCAGAGCGACGAACCATCGCCGAATATCCGGTCTGAAGACAAAAACGCCATCCCGAAGGATGGCGCGAGTGACGGGGCTCGAACCCGCGACCTCCGGCGTGACAGGCCGGCGCTCTAACCAACTGAGCTACACCCGCTTGGAAGCCATATGATACCGACCTATATCGGCATCGGCCCTTTCGGGGATTTCGAAATTTTCAGCCATTCCGGCAAGGGAATGGCGCGAGTGACGGGGCTCGAACCCGCGACCTCCGGCGTGACAGGCCGGCGCTCTAACCAACTGAGCTACACCCGCTGAAAGCGTCGAGGCGCGCCAACTAGGCGAGCCTCCCGACCCTGTCAACGCTTCATTTCAACTTTCTTGCGGAACGTCCTCCGGGTCGCTGTCGCGGTCGAGATGGGTGAGCGTTCCATGCTCGAACAGGAAGCCCGCAATGTCGGGTTTTCCGGCGGCCTTGAGGACAGTCTGAAGGATGATGAGCAGCGGCACGGCGAGCAGCGCGCCCACCGTTCCCCACACCCATCCCCAGAAGCTCAGCGAGACCAGGATCAGCACCGGACTGATGGTCAGGCGGTGCCCGACGATCAGCGGGGTGATCAGGTTCGCCTCGACCAGATGCATGCCGTACATGATCGCGGGCGGTGCCAGGGCGACCCAGATGTCGTTGAAGGTCATGAGCCCGCCCACCGCGAGCAGCAGCGCGCCGATCACCGGCCCGAAATAGGGGATGTAGTTGAGGAGCGCGACGATACCGCCCCACATCAACGGATAGGGCATGCCGAACAGTGACAGGGCCCCCGCCACCGCGCCGCCCAGCGCCAGGTTGATGATGGTGATGGTACCCAGATAGGCAGAGACATCGTCCACCACCTCCTGGATGACCCGCGCGGTCGCCATCGCACCGTCGAAGCTGGTCCGCCCACGAATGGTCTCACGCCGCATCCGCGTCCAGCCGGACAGGACGAAGAACACGACGAGGACGCCGAACAGGAACTGCACGATAAGCCCGGGCGCCGAGGTCGCAGCCAGTTCCAGGATCGAGCTGGGCGGGGAGACCGCCGCCGTTTGGGGCTGGCGAATGGGCGTCGAGGCGACCTGGCGCAGCGCCTTGTTCACATAGCGTTCGAGGTTCGAATAGAGGTCGAGCAGCGGCGCCAGATTGTCCTGGATGCGCCCGATCCGGCTGGGCAGCAGCCGGAAGAAGTCGGTCGCCGGCACGATGATCGCGGCCAGCGCGATATTGGCGACGATCAGGAACAGCAGCACGCACATCAGCGCCGCCAGGGCCGAGGGCACCCGCCGCCGCTCCAGCCATTCCAGGATCGGCACCAGCGCGATGGCGATGACCAGCGCGGTGGTCAGCGGCAGGAAGAATTCCGCCCCCTCGCGAAGCGCGAAGGGCAAGGCCAGGATGAAGCCCGCCCCCGCCGTCAGGGTCAGCCCGGCGAGCAACCGGTCCCGGCGCATCGCGATCCGTACGGCATCGCGTTGCCCCATGCCGACCGGCATCCCCAATATCGAATCGCCGGCCATGCTGCTCTTGCCGGCGATTTCATCCTGCGCGTTACTCATGACGGTCACGTTAGCGGCTTTCCCCCAACTGAGAAGCCGCTAACGCGCGCAGATGGCAACGATTTTCATGACGAATACGTCATATTGCGCAATCGGCCCCTGCCCCCTGCGCCAAGGGGCGGTCCAAACCCGCTCCAATGCTACCAGGCGCGAGGAATCCCGCCGGTCCGTTCGGCCACCGCATTTTCGATCGACTGGAGCTGGCCCCGGGTCAGAACGCCCGCATCCATCAGGTGACGCATCAATTCATCCGTCAGCGCCGCCAGGAAATGCAACTCTGCACGCTCCGATGCGCCATCTTCGTTCAAAACTTCCATCGCAAACTCCCGGTTTGAGCGATCCTGCCTGTGTAGCCGTCTGACAAATGGCGCGATAGTCGTTTCCGATCATGCTCCAAGGCTTGACGTTGACGTAAACTGCAACCATCAAAATGGCATGAACGATGCCGCTCGCCCTGCCCCCTCCCCCGATCGCCTTGTCCAGGGTCTGGTCGATCTGCTCGATGTCGAGGAGATCGACACCGATCTGTATCGCGGGGCACGGCGCCCCGGTGGCCAGGGGCGGGTCTTTGGCGGGCAGGTGATCGCGCAGGCGCTGCAGGCCGCGCAACGCTCGACCGAGGCGCCGCGCATGGCCCATTCGCTCCACGCCTATTTCATGCGGCCCGGCGACGAGCGTTTCCCGATCATCTACCGTGTCGAGCGGGATTTCGAGGGGCGCAGCTTCGCGACGCGGCGGGTGATCGCCATGCAGAAGGGCAAGCCGATCCTCAACATGGCCTGCTCGTTCCAGATGCCCGACGAGGGGATGCATCATCAGGATGCGATGCCCGAGGTGCCGGGGCCGGACGCACTGCCGTCCGAACGCGAGTTGCTCGCCACGCTGGGCGACCAGATTCCGCCCCCGATCCGCGCCTTTCTGAGCAGCGTGCGCCCGATTGAGATGCGGCCGACCGATCCTCGACAGGTCACGACGCCCGCGCCGCGCGAGCCGGGCCAGTCGATCTGGTTCCGCCTCGTCGCGCCGATCGCGGACGATCCCACGCTGCACCGGGCGATCCTGGCCTATGCCAGCGACTTCGTGCTGCTGGGCACCTCCACCCTGCCACACGGCGTCAGTTGGCTGACCCATGACATGCAGACGGCCAGCCTGGACCATGCGCTGTGGCTGCACGAACCGTTCCGGGTCGATGAGTGGCTGCTCTACACCACCGACAGCCCCTGGGCGGGCCATGCGCGCGGCTTCAACCGGGGGCGGATCTTCACTGCCGACGGGCGGCTGGTGGCCAGCGTCGCGCAGGAAGGATTGATCCGCCTGCGCCAGCCGCGCGACGACACGGGCGCCTGATCAGCGGCGCAGCATCCGCCGCGCCGATTGGGTGGCGCTGCGCGTGTCCTCGGCCAATTTCTTGACCTCGGCGGCGACGATGCCGAAGCCGCGACCGGCAGGACCGGCGCGCGCCGCCTCGATACCGGCATTCAGCGCCAGCATGTTGGTCTGTTCGGCGATGGTGGTGATGCTGTCGACGATCCCCTCCATGTCGCGCAGCATGACCTCCAAATTGGTCTGGCGCTCCTCGGCCATGCGGCGGAACTGCTCCGCCTGCCCCAATTGCTCGGTCGCCTGCGCCTCCAGCAATACCCGGTCGGTCATGTCGCTGGCGAACTTCACGACCTTGTAGGGTACGCCATCGGAATTGAGGATCGGCGTGTAGGTGGCCTGCAACCACACCGGACTGCCATCGGAGCGACGACGCTCGAAACGGCCCGAGATGAATTTCCCCGCCGCAAGATCGGTCCAGAGCTTGGCATAATCGGCGGTCCGCACATATTCGGGATCGCAGAAGCGGCGGTGATGGCCGCCGACCGCCTCGCTCCGGCTATAGCCCATGACCGACAGGAACAGGTCGTTGGCGGCCAGGACATGGCCCTTAAGGTCGAATTCGATCACCGCCTGCGACTTGTCGATCGCGTCCAGCTTGCTGTGCGCCTCGCCATCGGCCCGGCGACGCTCGGTCACGTCGCTGCCGACCTTCAGGATCATCTCGACATTGCCCTGCGCGTCGAAGATCGGCGTGTAGCTGGCCTCCAGCCATACCGAACGGCCGTTGCGGCCCACCCGGCGATAGGTGCCGCTGTGGAACTGGCCCTGCCAGAGCGACCGCCAGAAGCGCTCATAATCCTGTGCCGACATGATATTGGATGGGCAGAGCAGACGGTGCTGCTGACCGATCACCTGTTCGGCACGATAGCCAAATGCGCGCGAGAAATTCTCGTTCGCCCACAGCACCCGCTTCTCCAGGTCGAACACCGCGACGAGATGTGCCTGATCGATCGACTGGAAGAGCGGATCGGCCCTCTGCCAGATACGGTCAGTTGCGGTGGCGTAAGCGGTGGATAACATGAGGCATATCTGCCCATAATGGGCTAAACAAAGATTAATCGGCTCGTATTTCCATGCTTTAATTGACGAGGCAGGCGAGCCGGTCGGCCATACCGAACTGGCGGTTACCCTCTCCGCCCGGCATCGCAATGTCGCTCCGTCAGCGCTGAAAATCCCGGTGACCGGCCATACTTTTTCTTCTAACCTCATCGACTTGACCACAAGGGAATAGCGAACATGGCGGCGACGTCCGTCGCAGAGGGGCAGAATACCGAGCGCTACCGCCAGAAACGCGACGCGATCCTCGCGGCCGCGGCGGCGGCGATCAACGAGCAATCGGCCAAGGGGATGACCTTTGCCGATGTCGCGCGGCGCGTCGGGCTGAACACCACCAGCGTCACCTATTATTTCAAGCGCAAGGAGGATCTGGCCGCCGCCGCGTTCGAGAACACGCTCGAGCGGCTGCTAGACATGCTGGCGATCGCGGGACAGGAAGCCACGCCGCAAGCTCGGATCGCACGCTATATCGCGCTCAACATGGACCGGCTGGCCCGGATCGAACGCGGCGAGGAAACCGCCTTTGCCGTACTGTCCGACCTGCGCGCCACCGAAGAGCCGATCCGTGGGCGGCTGATGGCCGGCTGGCAGAAGGTGTTCCGCACCACGCGCAGCCTGTGGGGGCCGCCGGCCAGCCGCGCGCATCAGGACCTGTACGGCGCCCGCGCGCATGTCCTGCTGGAAAATACCTTTTGGCTGCCGATCTGGCTGACCCGTTACGAACCAGATCAATATAATCGGGTCGAGGAGCGGCTGCTCGATGTGCTGACCCATGGCGTCGCCGCACCGGGTTCGGGCTGGTCTCCTTCGCTTCTGCCGCTGGGTGTCCAATCGACACCGGGGCGGGAGGCGGAGCCGGGGCGCGAGGCGTTCCTGCTGGCGGCGACGCGGCTGATCAACCAGCTCGGCTATCGCGGCGCGAGCGTGCAGCGGATCGCCTCCGAGCTGAACGTCACCAAGGGCAGCTTCTACCATCATCTCGATGCCAAGGACGATCTGGTCGTCACCTGCTATCGCCGCAGTTTCGACACGATCACCGCCGCGCAGCAACTGGCCGATGCCGCCGGGGGCAGCCACTGGCACCGCCTGTCGAGCGCGGTCGCGACGCTGCTCGATATCCAGTTCGCCGAGCGGGGGCCGCTGCTGCGGACCACTGCGCTGTCCAGCCTGCCCGCCGATGTCCGCCGCGCGATGGTGGACCGGTCGGACCGGATCGCGCGGCGCTATGCCGGGACGATCATGGACGGCGTGGCAGAGGGGTCGATGCGCCCCGTCGACGCGCTGATCGCCGCGCAGACGCTGATGGCGCTGCAGAACGCCGCGTTCGACATGCGCAAATGGGCCGCGACGATGGAGCGGCCGCATGCGATCGCGCTCTATGCCTCGACCATCCTCTACGGCCTGTTCGACGACCGATTGCTGGCGATCTGAGGTAAGCGCCTCTACAATTTGCGACAATTGACCGGGCACGGCGACATTATCGGGGGACAGGGGCGCGACATAAGGGCGATGATCGGAAGGGATCGGCCCTTCCCTCCACCCAAGGACGCCCCCGCCATGCGAAAGACCCTGATCGGCCTTTCCCTCGCCACCATGATTGCCGCCACCGCTGCCCAGGCCCAGAGCGACACCCCCGCGCCCCCGCCCATGCGCCACGGTCTGATGGGCGTGCAAGCCGACGCGCAGGGCAACATCACCCGCACCGCCGTAATGGCCGCTGCCGATAGCCGCTTTGCCGCGATGGACGCCAATCACGACGGCACCGTCACGCCCGAAGAGATGCGCGCCTATCGCGACCAGAAGCGGGCGGAGCGCGGCATGGGCCAGCCGCAGGGCGACCGCCCCGGCCGCCGTGTGCCGCAGCCGATCACCGCCGACGCCTTCCGTGCGCGGGCCGCCGCCATGTTCGACCGGCTCGACACCAATCACGATGGCAAGATCGATGCGCAGGAACGCGCCGCCGCCCCGCGCCAGCGTGGCCATTGGGGCCGGCACGGTGGCCCGGGCGAGGCAGCCCCGACCGCTCAGCCCATGACCGACGGCAACTGATCATCATCGCAAGCGGGGCGGCGCCACGCCCATTGGCCCGGCCCGCTTGCGAGGATCTGCCGCCATGCTAGACCCCAGCCCCATGTCCGACACGCCGCACCTGCTGCTCGTCGATGACGAGCGTTCGATCCGTGAGCCGCTCGCCGTCTATCTGACCAAACAGGGGTTTCGCGTGACCCAGGCGGGCGACGCCGCCTCCGCCCGCACGCGGCTGGCCGCCTATGCCATCGATCTTGTCATCCTCGACATCATGATGCCGGGCGAGGATGGGCTGAGTCTCTGTCGCCATATCGCCGCGACCAGCGAAGTGCCGGTCATCCTGCTGACCGCCCGCGCCGAGGAAACCGACCGGATCGTCGGACTGGAAATGGGTGCGGACGATTATGTCGTGAAGCCCTTTTCCCCGCGCGAGCTGGCGACCCGTGCCAAGGTCGTGCTGCGCCGGACCCAGGCGGGCGGCGCGCGTGTTCATGCGCCCGACAGCGGATCCTATGCTTTTGCCGGCTGGGTTCTCAAATCGGGCGAACGCTCGCTGGTCGACCGGGAGGGCGTGTCGGTGATGCTGTCGACGGGCGAGTATAATCTGCTGCTCGCGCTGGTCAGCCGCCCGCGTCAGGTGCTGACCCGCGACCAGTTGCTCGACCTGACGCAAGGGCGTGAGGCCGCCGCTTTTGACCGCGCGATCGACAATCAGGTCAGCCGGTTGCGCCGCAAGATCGAGGCGGACCCCAAATCGCCCGAGATCATCAAGACGGTATGGGGCGGCGGCTATACCCTGGCGGCCGAGGTCACGCGCCTGTGATGACGTGGCTGTGACCCTGCGGCTCTGGCCGCGTCGGCTGGCCGCGCAGCTTGCGCTGCTGCTCGCCGTCGCGCTCTTCGTGGCGCAGGCGATCAGCTTCACGCTTTTGCTGCGGGAGCGGCGGTCGCTGTTGCTCGAACAGATTTCGGGCCCCGCCATCGCGCGGCTGAACGACGCCATCGAGCGATCGGCCAATGGCCGCATTCCCCCCCATGAACGCGGCCGGGTGCGTCGCATGGCCGTCAACCCGGTCACCCATGGCCTGCCGCGCATCACGGGCGTCGAGACGCTGATCCGCGAGGGGCTGGTGGAGTCCGGACACCCCGTCGGTCGCATCATCACCGGCATCCGCCCGTTCAACCCCGCCGATTTCGACTGGCCCCGCCGCCGTTTCGGGCGGCGCCATCCGGTCGACGAATTGCTGATCGCCGTTGAGCAGCCGGGGCGCGGCTGGCTGGTCACCCGCTCGATCTGGCCGCGCGACGGCATGTTCCTGGTGTGGCGGCTCATCACCCAGACGCTGATCCTCTATGGCATCATCCTGTTGCCGGTGTTGTGGATCGGCCGGCGCATTTCGCGTCCTTTGCGCGACCTGACCCGAGCGGCCGAGCATTTCGATCCGCGCGAGCCGGGCGCTCCGATCCCCGAACAGGGGCCGCTCGATGTTTCCGCACTGATCGCCGCGTTCAATGCGCTGCGCCTGCGGATCGGTGCGATGCTGGAGGAAAAGGATCGGATGCTCGGCGCGATCGGTCACGATCTGCGCACCCCGCTCGCCGCATTGCGGGTGCGGATCGAGTCGGTCGAGGATGAACAGGATCGGCTGCGCATGGCCGATACCATCGCCGAGATGAACAAGACGCTGGAGGACATCCTTTCGCTCGCGCGGGTCGGCCGGCCCAGTGAGGCGGAGACCGATGTCGACCTCAACGCGCTGGTCGATGCCGTCGTCGCCGACTTCCACGATCTGGGGCAGGACGTGACGTTCGAGGAGAGCGGTCGGCTGCGGCTGAAGCTCCGCCCCTCGCTGATGCGCCGCGCGGTGCGCAACCTCATCGAGAATGCCGTCAAATACGGCCATGCCGCCGATGTGCGGATCGATGCCCGAGCGAACGACGTGGCGATCATCGTCGCCGACCAGGGCCCCGGCATCGCCCCCGATCAACTGGAGACGGTGTTCGATCCCTTCATCCGCCTGGAAAGCTCGCGCAACCGCGACACCGGCGGGATCGGGCTGGGGCTGGCACTGGCCCGCTCGATCGTGCGCGAAGCGGGCGGCGATATCCGCCTCGCCAACCGGCCCGAGGGCGGGTTGGCCGCGACCATCACCCTGCCCCGCTGAACCGCCTCACGCGTCGCGCGGCACCCGCACCATGGCGAATGCGGCCAGCGCCATCACCCCGGCGGCGATGGCCATCGCCCAGACTAGATCATGCGGGAAGAAGCGGCCCACGACCGCGCCCATCACCGACGACACGATCAGTTGCGGCAACACGATAAAGATGTTGAACAACCCCATGTAAATACCAAGCTTTTCGGCCGGTAGCGCCGCCGACAGGATGGCATAGGGCATGGTCAGGATCGAGGCCCAGGCGATGCCGACCAGCACCATCGCGCCCAGCAACACCCACGCATCGGTGATGACCAGGAAGGAGGCGAACCCCGCCGCCCCGCAGAGCAGGCCCAGGATATGCGTGTTGCGCCGCCCGATCGCCCGCGCCAACGGAGGCAGCGCGAAGGCCCAGAGCGTAGCCACCCCGCTATAGACCGCGAACAGCACGCCGACCCAGTTCGCCCCCTCGTTGAATGCCGCGCTCGACGCATCGCTGGTATGGAACACCCGCGCGGCGACGATCGGCGTGGTGTAAATCCACATGATGAACAGCGCCGACCAGGTGAAGAACTGGACCAGCGCCAGCCGCCGCATGGTCGCCGGCATTGCTGACAGGTCGGCCAAGATCTGGCTCAGCGCATTCTGCCCTCGCCCGCCACGCACCAGAAAGGCGCTGACGATCTGCGCAAGGCCGAAGGCGATGAGGCCACCGCCCAACAGATAGACCGGCTTGTCGAGCCCCAGCCACCCCACGGCCGCGACGATCACCGCGCCGGCGGCGATCCACAGCGGCGCAGAGCCGATCCGCGTCGACGGAGTGGCATCGCTACGCCCCGCCTGGCCCTCATCCTGCTCGGCAAAGGCGGCGATCTGCGCGGGCGAATATTCGCGAGTGGTCAGCACCGTCCACAGGACCGCGACGAACAGGGCCGCCGCGCCGATATAAAAGCCATAGCGGACCGAGGGCGGAACCTCGCCCGCCGGCGCCACATTGGCGACGTGGAAGACATCGGTCAGCACCTGCGGTGCCAGCGACCCCAGCACCGCGCCCGCGCCGATAAAGGCCGTCTGGAAGGCATAGCCGGCCGTGCGCTGGCGGCTGGGCAGCATGTCGCCGACAAAGGCGCGGAACGGCTCCATCGAGACGTTGAGCGAGGCATCGAGCAACCAGAGCAGCATCGCCGCCACCATCAGCCCCCCGGCATTGGGCATCCCCACCAGCGCCAGTGTCGCCAACAACGCGCCGGCGAGGAAATAGGGGCGCCGCCGCCCGAAACGGCTCCAGGTCCGGTCGCTATAATGGCCGATCACCGGCTGGACGAGCAGCCCGGTCAGCGGCGCGGCGATCCAGAGAAAGGCGAGATCCTTTTCGGCCGTGCCCATCGACTGGAAGATCCGGCTGACATTGGCATTCTGCAACGCAAAGCCGATCTGAATGCCGAAAAAGCCGAAAGAGGTATTCCATAACCCCCAAAAGCGCTGACGCGGCTTCTCCATAACCTCTCCCAATAGTCTGTTTTCTTTATTGATTATGGTCGAACGCTCGATCCACGCACGACCAGTGTCGCCGGCAGCAGATTGGCGGTTCGCGGCTTGCCGGCAATCTCCGCCAGCAGCGCGCGGACCAGCAAACGCCCCGCCGCCGCTGCATCCTGCACTACCGTGCTGAGCGGCGGGTGGGCGAAGCTGGCGGCCGGAATATCGTCGAACCCGACGACCGAGACATCGGTCGGCACGCGCCGCCCCGCTTCGGCCAGTACGCGCATCGCGGCCAGCGCGATCAGGTCGCTCGCCGCCATGATGCCGTCGAAGGGCAGCTCCCGCGCCAGCAATGCCCGCGCCGCCCGCTCGCCTTCTTCCTCGCTGGAAATGGCGCCGACCTGCAGCGCCGGATCACAGGCCAGCCCCGCCTCGGCCAAGGCGTCGCAATAGCCGCGATAGCGATCATGGAATTCGGGATAATGATCGGTCGCGTCGCCCAGAAAGGCGATGCGCGTCCTTCCTTGTGCGATCAGGTGCCGGGTCGCCGCCAGCGCACCGGCATGATTGTCGCAACCAATCGTCAGCCCCGGCTGGCCCGGCGCCACCGATCCCCAGCGTACGAAATGCGTGCCGCGCGCGACCAGTTGGTCGAGCTGCTCGCGATAATCGGCATAATCGCCATAGCCGAGCAGGATCAAACCGTCGGCGCGGTGGCTGTCCTCATAATCGGCCTGCCAGTCGTTCTCGACATTCTGGAAGGAGACGAGCAGATCATATCCGACCTCCGCGCAGCTCTCCATGATCGAGCCCAACATGCCGAGAAAAAAGGGATTGATCAGCGTCCGCCCGGGCGAAGGATCGCGAAACAGCAGTAGCGCCAACGTCCGCGTCTGGCCGCTGCGCAAATTGGAGGCGGCGCGGTCGACCGTGTAGTTCAGCGTCTTGGCGATTGCCTGTATCCGCGCGCGGGTCGCGGCGCTGACAGAGGGGCTCCCCCGAAGCGCACGGCTAACCGTGGGCTGCGACACGCCCGCCAATTGCGCGATATCGAATGATGTGGGCTTTCTCTGGCCGACCACGCTGCGGGCATCCTCCTGTGCGTACGCCCGATCCTATGACGGATCCGGGTCAGCCGCGCACCCTGTCGTAATAATGCAACAGACCGAAACGGCCGCATTGAATACGTATGCGGGCTTGTTGGCTTTCGTCGCCATCGATTTCACAGGAGGGGCAACAACCATACCCGTCCCTTGAAAGAAGACGGGGTTTCCTGGAGGGGATTTCATGACGGTTCGCCCTGTGGCGCCGGCCGATGCCGCGCGCTCGTTCCTGAAGCTCGGCGTCAGCACGCTCGCCATGGTCATCGCCGCGCCGGTGTTCGCGCAGGCCTCGACCACCCTGCCCGACCCCGCCGCCAGCACCACCGCCGCCAACCCCAATGACGGGGCCGCCGCCGGCACGCAGGCCCAGACGTCGGCGGAAGGTGATACGAGTTCCAGCGATATCGTCGTCACCGGTTTCCGCGCCGCGCTCGAAAATGCCGTCGCCGAGAAGAAGAACCGCGATCTCGTCGTGGAATCAGTGTCGGCCGAGGATATCGGCAAGCTGCCTGACGCCTCAATCGCCGAGTCGATCGCCCGCCTGCCCGGCGTGACGTCGCAGCGGGTGAACGGCCGCTCCAACGCCATCTCGATCCGCGGTTTCGCCCCCGACTTCTCGACGACGCTGCTCAACGGCCGCGAACAGACCTCGACCGGCGATAACCGCGCCGTCGAATATGACCAGTATCCCGCCGAAGTCGTCAATCAGGTCCTGATCTACAAGACCGCCAATGCCGCGCTGATCGGCCAGGGCTTGTCGGGCACGGTCGACCTGCGCACCATCCGTCCGCTGGACTATGGCAAGCGCGTCTTCTCGGTCGGTGCGCGCGGCACCTATGCCGATATCGGCAAGCTGAACGCCGGGTCGAAGGACTTCGGCTATCGCGCGACGGCGACTTATGTCGACCAGTTTGCCGACGACACGATCGGCGTCGCGCTGTCGGCCAGCTACCTCAACGAACCATACCAGATTCAGGAAGGCAATGCCTGGGGCTATGCGCCGGTCACGGTCGGCGGCCAGACGGTCAACGTCATCGGCGGCTCCAAATCCTATGTCACCTCTACCACGCTGAAGCGGCTGGGCCTTTCGGGCACGTTGCAGTGGAAAATGAGCGACACCTTCACCAGCACGCTTGACGGCTTTTATTCGGACTTCAACGACGACCAGATCAAGCGCGGTATCGAGCTGCCGCTGGCCTGGGGCAGCGGCACGACGCTGACCAATCCGACCGTCAGCAACGGCCTCGTCACCTCGGGCACGTTCAACAATGTCGAGGGCGTGATCCGCAACGACTCGTTCCAGCGCAAGGCCAAGCTCTATTCGTTCGGCTATAACGGCAAATATGACGGCGGCGACGGCTGGAGCGCGATGCTGGACGTCAGCTATTCGCGCACAGATCGCGACGAGGTCACCTTGGAGACCTATAGCGGCACCGGCTATGGCCAAGGCAATGGCGCGACCGACACGATCGGGTTCACCACGGGGCGGAACGGTACCGTATTCAAGCCGACGCTCAACTATTCCGATCCCAACCTGATCCAGTTGACCGATCCGCTGGGCTGGGGCGGCTCGACTCGCCAGGCGGGCTATTTCAACGATCGCACCGTCACCGACGAGATCAAACAGTACCGGGTCGAGATCGACCGTGAGGTCGAAACCCCGATCGTCCATGCGATCCGCGTCGGCCTGAACTATACCGATCATGCCAAGTCGCTGGCGCCGAACGAGTCCTTCGTCACCCTGCCGGGCAGCGCCACGATCGCGCCGTTGCCGCAGCAATATCGCCAAACGCCGACCGACCTGACCTATCTCGGCCTGGGTCCGATGCTCAGCTATGATCCGCGCGCCCTGCTGGCGGGCGGGGTCTATGTGCTGACGCCCAACACCAGCGCGGACGTGCCCGCCAAGGCCTATACCACCACCGAGCGGCTCATGACGGCCTATGTCCAGGCCGATCTGAACGCCCAACTGGGCACCGCCGAACTGACCGGCAATATCGGCGTCCAGGCGGTCGCGACCGAGCAGAAGTCGCGCGGCCTGATCTACAACGGCACCGGCTATGCCAACATCGTCCAAGGCGATGATTATTGGGATATCTTGCCCAGCGCCAACCTGTCGCTACGGCTGCCCAGCGACTGGGTGTTCCGTGTCGCGGCGGCGCGCCAGATGATGCGCCCGCGCTTCGACGACATGCGCGTCGCGCTGTCCTATGGCTTCGATGCCGCGCAGGGGATCATCTCGGGCAGCGGTGGCAATCCGTTCCTCCGCCCGATCCGCTCCAACTCGTTCGACGTGACGGCGGAGAAATATTTCGGCACGCGCGGCTATCTGGCGGCGCAGGGCTTCTACAAGGATCTCAAGAGCTTCGTTTACAATCTTGAGCAGCCTTATGACTATGCCGGCCTGCCCCTGCCCGCCGCGGTTCCGATCGGCACGCCGACGCAGGGACGGATCAACCGACCGATCAACGGTTCGGGCGGCAAGATCTATGGCGTCGAGCTGGCGGGCACGTTGCCGCTGGGCCAGTTGGTCGGCTTCCTCGACGGCTTCGGCCTGACGGGCGGCGGGTCCTACACCAAGACCGAGATCACGCCCGTCCCCGGCGGCGACCCGGAGGACATTCCCGGCTATTCGCGCTGGGTGGCGAACGGCACCGCCTATTTCGAGAAGTGGGGCCTGAACATCCGGGGATCGGTGCGGTATCGCTCGACCTTCGTGGGTGAGTTGTCGGGTTTCGGCGCCAACCGCGTCCGTCGCCGCGCGATCGACGAAACTATCGTCGATGGCCAGATCGGCTATGACTTCCAGCAGGGCACGTTCAAGGGCCTGTCGCTCTTCCTGCAAGGCCAGAACCTGACCGATACGCCGTTCGTCACCACCAATGGCGGGCAGCGCGATCAGGTGATCGATTATCAGAGCTATGGCCGCCGCTTCCTGGCCGGATTTACCTATCGCTTCTGATACCCCTTCCCGCGCCGGTTTCCCCAACCCTCCGGCGTGGGAATCCCGAATGTGAGACGCCGCATGGACGCCCACCCCACCGCAGACCGTATCGCCCGCCGGCCTGCCCAGCAGCGTGTGGTGATCGTCGGGGGCGGCACCGCCGGGTGGATGACGGCGGCGGCATTGGCGCGGTTCGTGCCCGTCGGCACCCGCATCACCCTGATCGAGTCCGACGCGATCGGCACGGTCGGGGTGGGCGAGGCGACGATCCCCGGCATCCGCCTGTTCAACCAGATGCTGGGCCTGGATGAAGCCGCGTTCTTGCGCGAGACGAACGGCAGCTTCAAGCTGGGCATCCGCTTCGAGGGCTGGTTGGGCGAGGGCAGCGGCTATCTCCACGCGTTCGGCAGTATCGGCCGGGCGCTGGGGCTGGTGCCCTTCCATCATTATTGGTTGCGCGGTGGCGGCGCGGCCAATCCCGCCTCGCTCTGGACCCACATGGCGAGCGCGCAGGCCGCAATGGCGGGCCGCTTCGCCCCCGATCCCGGCCGCCCCGACCTGCCCAGCGGGCTCGCCTGGGCCTATCATTTCGATGCCAGCCTGTACGCCGCACTGCTCCGCCGCCATGCCGAGGCGGCGGGGGTGGTGCGGATCGAGGGAAGGATCGCCTCTGTCACGCGAGACGCGAGCGGGCGGATCGACCATGTCGTGCTGGAAGGCGGCGAAGCCCATTCGGGCGACCTGTTCATCGACTGCACCGGCTTCCGCGCGCTGCTGATCGGTGAGACGCTAGCCGAGCCGTTCGACGATTGGTCCGAACTCCTCCCCTGCGACCGCGCGCTGGCGGTGGCGGGCGAGCGCGCCGCTCCCCTGCCCCCTTATACCCGCGCCATCGCGCATGGCGCGGGTTGGCGCTGGCGCATCCCGCTTCAGCATCGCACCGGCAACGGGCTGGTCTATGACAGCCGCCATCTGTCGGACGATGAGGCCGCCGCCCGGCTACTGTCCGCGCTCGGGAATGAGGCCATGGGCGAGCCGCGCCTCCTGCGCTTCACCACCGGGCGACGGCGGCGAGCCTGGGTCGGCAATTGCGTCGCACTGGGGCTGGCCGCCGGGTTCCTGGAGCCACTCGAGTCGACCAGCATCCACCTGATCCAGTCGGGCATCGCGCGACTGCTGGACTATTGGCCCGGCACGACGCTTCAGTCGGTCGAGGTCGATGCCTATAACCGCGAGGCCGAAGCGGAGTGGCTAGCCATCCGCGACTTCCTGATCCTTCACTATCACGCCAATGCGCGACCTGAGCCCTTCTGGGCCGAGCGACGCGCGGTGCCTTTGCCCGCTAGCCTCGCCGCACGGATCGCGCTGTTTCGAGCCAATAGCCGTTTCCGCCGCGAGGGCGACGAATTGTTCGCCGAACCCGCCTGGGTGCAGGTGATGGTCGGACAGGGCATCCTGCCCGCCGGCCATCACGCCCTCGCCGACGCGCTGTCAGCGGACGAGCTGGACGATTTCCTCAGCCTCACCCGGCGTCACGCCGCACAGGTGGCCAGCCGGCTGCCGACGCACGACGCCTTCCTCGCCGCGCATTGCGCCGCGCCTGCCCAAAGGGTTACCCCATGAAGAAGCTGCTGCTCGCCCTCCTCGCGACCGCCGCCCCGCTCGCCGCACAGGATTATCGCCAGCGCCTGCCGCAGGACGAGGTGATCTATTTCGTCCTGCCCGACCGGTTCGAGAATGGCGACACCGCCAATGATCGCGGCGGCCTGAAGGGCGGCCCGCTGATCACCGGCTTCGATCCGACGCACAAGGGCTTCTACCATGGCGGCGACCTGAAGGGGCTGACCAAGCGGCTCGACTATATCCAGGGGCTGGGCGCGACGGCGATCTGGTTGGGGCCAATCTTCAAAAACAAGCCCGTCCAGGGTGCCAAGGGCCATGAGAGCGCCGGCTATCACGGCTATTGGATCACCGACTTCACCACGGTCGACCCGCATCTCGGCAGCGAGGCCGATCTGCATGCCTTCATCGACGCTGCGCATCGACGGGGGATGAAGGTCTATATGGACATCATCGTCAACCATACGGCGGACGTGATCCAGTATCGCGAATGCGCCGAGGGATCGCCCTGCCCCTATCGTGACCGCGCGAGCTATCCCTATCAGCGGCGCGGCGGGGTGACTGGTCAGGCGATCAATCCGGGCTTTGCAGGCGACGATGTTCAGACGGCCGCGAACTTCGCCAAGCTGGCCGACCCGAATTATGCCTACACACCTTATGTCCCGGCGGCCGAGGAGAACGCCAAGACCCCGGCCTGGCTCAACGACCCGATCTACTACCACAATCGCGGCAACACGACCTTCGAGGATGAAAGCTCGACCACCGGCGATTTCTCGGGGTTGGACGATCTCTACACCGAAAACCCGCGCGTAATCGCGGGGATGATCGATATCTATGGCAGCTGGATCGACCGGTTCGGCATCGACGGCTTCCGCATCGACACCGCCAAGCATGTGAACCCGGAATTCTGGCGCAGCTTTGTCCCCGCCATGCTGGAACGCGCCAAGGCCAAGGGCATTCCGAACTTCCATATCTTTGGCGAAGTGACGGCGGGGATGGACCCCGGCTATCTCGCCCGCTGGACCAAGGTCGCGGACTATCCGGCCGTCCTCGACTTCGCCTTCATGAACGCGGTGATCCAGACGGTCGCGGAGAACAAGCCGACCCGCACGCTGGCCAGCCTGTTCGAGGGCGATGTCCTTTACGCCAAGGGCGAGGCGACCGCGGACATCCTGCCGACCTTCCTCGGCAATCACGACCATGGCCGCTTCGCGCGTGACGTGCGGGCCGCGAATCCGAACGCATCGGACGAGGAAATCCTGAAGCGCGTCGAACTGGGTCACGCCATGCTGCTGACCCTGCGCGGCGTGCCGACCATCTATTCGGGTGACGAGCAAGGTTTCGCAGGCGACGGCAATGATCAGGATGCGCGCGAAGACATGTTCGCCAGCAAGGTCGCCAGCTATAACGACAACACGCTCGTCGGCACGAGGAAGACGACTGCGACCGACAGCTTCGTGACCAGCCACCCGCTCTACCGCGAGATCGCCAGCCTCGCCCGCCTGCGTGTCGCCAATCCGGCGCTGACCCGAGGGCGACAGATAATCCGCGCACGCGGCGATGCGCCGGGCCTGTTCGCCGTCTCGCGTTTCGACCCCGCCACGGGGCGCGAATATCTGATCGCCTTCAACACCTCGGCCAAGCCAATCACGCAGGCGGTGCAGGTTGAAACGGCATCGCAACGTTTCACGACCATGGCCGGACGCTGTGCCCCGAGCGCCGCCGCGCCGGGCAGCCTGATGTTGGAATTGCCCGCCTTCGGCTATGCCGTCTGCGCGGCGGAGAGCCGTTGATGACCGATACTGCCCGCATGCCCCCACGTCCTTGGTGGAAGGGGGCGGTGATCTATCAGATCTACCCGCGCAGCTTTGCCGACAGCAATGGCGACGGCATCGGCGACCTGCCCGGCATCACCGCGCGGCTGGATCATGTCGCCAGCCTGGGCGTGGATGCGATCTGGCTGTCGCCCTTCTTCACCTCGCCGATGAAGGATTTCGGCTATGACGTGGCGGATTACCGTGATGTCGATCCGATCTTCGGCACGCTTCACGATTTCGACGCGCTGGTCGCGCGCGCGCACGAATTGGGGCTGAAGGTCGTCATCGACCAGGTGTACAGCCACACCTCCGACGAGCATCCCTGGTTCACCGAAAGCCGCTCCAGCCGCACCAATGCCCACGCCGACTGGTATGTCTGGGCCAATGCCAAGCCCGATGGCTCGCCACCGTCCAACTGGCAGTCGGTGTTCGGCGGCCCCGCCTGGACCTGGGACGCGCGGCGCGGGCAATATTACCTGCACAATTTCCTGAAGGAGCAGCCGCAGCTGCACGTCCACCACCCGGACGTGCAGGCCGAATTGCTGGCGACGGCGCGCTTCTGGCTCGACCGGGGCGTGGACGGTTTCCGGCTCGATGCGATCAACTTCATGATGCACGAGCCGACGATGCGCGATAACCCGCCTGCCCCCGATACGGGCAAGACGCGCACTCGGCCGTTCGATTTCCAACTGAAGCTCTACAATCAGAGCCATGCCGACATCGTGCCCTTCCTAGAGCGGATCCGCGCGACGCTGGACGAGTATGGCGACCGCTTCACCGTGGCCGAGGTCGGCGGCGACGAGGCGGATCGCGAGATGAAGCTGTTCACCGCCAGCGACCACCGGCTGAACACCGCTTACGGCTTCGATTTCCTATACGCCGACCGGCTGACCCCGCGCATTGTCGCCGAGGCGGTGGCGAAATGGCCCGCCGAGCCGGGTGTCGGCTGGCCGAGTTGGGCCTTCGAGAACCATGACGCGCCGCGCGCCGTATCGCGCTGGACCACGCCAGAGCATCGCGACGCGTTCGCGCGGATGAAGATGCTGCTGCTGCTATCCCTTCGCGGCAATGCCTTCCTCTACCAAGGCGAGGAACTGGGGCTGACCCAGGTCGATGTCCCGTTCGACCGGCTGGTCGATCCTGAAGCCATCGCCAACTGGCCGCTGACCTTGTCGCGCGACGGGGTGCGCACACCGATGCCGTGGAGCAGCAATGCCATCAACGGCGGCTTCTCGGATGCCGAACCCTGGCTTCCGGTCGGTCCGGACCATGCCGCGCTGGCGGTCAATCGGCAGGATGGCGATCCGGACTCGCTTCTCAACCTGACGCGCCGTCTGGTGCGCCTGAGGGCCGAGACGCCCGCGCTGGCGGTCGGCGATCTGACGCTGCTCCATGCCGACGACCAGCTACTTGCCTTCGAACGGCGCGAGGGGGCGCAACGCCTGCTCTGCCTGTTCAATCTGGGCGACATGCCCGTCCAGCTTCCCCCCGCCGTGCCACGCGGCGGCCGAACGCTGGTCCAAATCAATAGCGCCACCGACGAACGCCTGGACGCGTTCGGGGCGGCGATCCGGGAGATGACTGCATGAAGACGACGATTGCCTTGGGGCTCGGCCTGATCGCCGGAGCGGCGCAGGCCCAGAATGGCCCCGCCGATCCGGCGGTCAACGAGACGTTCAAATTCGCCAAGCCCGCCGGACAGCCCGACGCCATTGAAACCTCGCCCGACGGCACGATTACGGTGCAGGTGTCGACCGACAATGACGGCCGCGCGGTCTATATGATCGCCCGCAACGGCAAGGCGATCGTCGCGCCCTCGCGACTGGGCATGATGTTCACCGACGCGCCCAAGATCGAGCGGGGGCTGAAGATCGAGTCCGTGTCTCATGCCAAGTCGGACACGAGCTGGACCCAGCCCTGGGGCGAGTGGCGCACCATCCGCGACAATCACCGCGAGATGCGCGTCCGCCTGATGGAGTCGAGCGCGCTCCATCGCCGCTATGACGTGGTGTTCCGGGTGCAGGATGACGGCGTCGGCTTCCGCTACGAATTTCCCGAGCAGCAGGCTTTGCCCAAGGCGAACATCGCCGAGGAGCTGACCGAGTTCAACATCGCTCAGAACGGCACCGCATGGTGGAAGCCCGCCTTCCTGTGGAATCGCGAGGAATATCTTTACAACCGCACGCCGATCACCGCGGTCGGCACGGCGGCGACGCCGATCACCATGAAGCTGGACGACGGCACCCATATCGCCATCCATGAGGCGGCCTTGGTCGACTATGCCAGCATGGCGCTGATGAAGACCGAAGGGAACAACTTCAAGGCGGTCCTGACCCCCGGCTCGGGCGCGCCAAAGGTGGTGAAGACGGGGGCGTGGACGACGCCGTGGCGGACCTTCCTGATCGCACCCGATGCGGGCGGGCTCTATATGAGCCATCTGATGCTCAACCTGAACGAGCCCAACAAGCTGGGCGACGTATCCTGGGTAAAGCCCGGCAAGTTCGTCGGCGTTTGGTGGAAGATGATCAAGGGCGAATGGAGCTGGGCGCGCGGGCCCCGGCACGGCGCGACGACGGCGAATGTGAAGACCTATATCGACTTCGCGTCCAAATACGGCATCCCCGGCGTGCTGGTCGAAGGATGGAATATCGGCTGGGACGGCGACTGGGCGGGCAACGGTTCGGCGATGCAGTTCGCGACCCCGACCGAGGATTTCGATGCGGATTATCTGGCGAAATATGCCAAGTCCAAGGGCGTCTCGCTGATCGGCCATCACGAGACCGGCGGCGCGGTCAGCCATTATGAGAGCCAGTTCGACCCCGCCTTCAAATTCGCCGCCGATCATGGCGAGCATGTCGTCAAGACCGGCTATGTCGCCGATGCCGGGCAGATCGAGCGGGCGAACGCGGACGGCACGGTGTCGCGCGAGTGGCATGAGGGCCAGTGGATGGTGAACCACCATCTGCGCGTGCTGGAGGCCGCCGCGAAGTACAAGGTGTCGATCGACAGCCATGAGCCGGTCAAGGACACCGGCCTGCGCCGCACCTATCCCAACTGGCTGGCGCGTGAGGGCTCGCGGGGCATGGAATATAACGCCTGGCCCGGCAAGAACCCGCCCGAGCATGAGGTCAACCTGGCCTTCACCCGAATGCTCGAAGGGCCGATGGACTTCACGCCAGGCGTGCTGAGCCTGACGGGGAGCGACAACAGCCCGATCCAGTCGACCATCGCCAAACAGCTGGCGCTGTACGTGGTGCTCTATTCCCCGGTGCAGATGGCGGCCGATACGCCGGAGAATTACGCCAAATACCCGCAGGCGTTCCGCTTCATCGCGGACGTGCCGGTCGATTGGGAAGATAGCCGCGTCCTGAACGGCGAGGTTGGGGATTACGTCACCTTCGCACGGCGGGATCGGAAAAGCCGCGACTGGTATATCGGCTCGATCACCGACGAGAATCCGCGCGACCTGACGGTGACGCTCGACTTCCTCGATCCGGGCAAGACGTACGAGGCGCAGGTCTACAAGGACGGCCCCGGCGCGACCTATGCGACCGAAGCGCGGCACTCGATCGCGTTCGAGACCAAGCGAGTGAAGAAGGGCGACACGCTGACCCTGTCGCTCGCCCCCGGCGGCGGCCAGGCGATCCGGTTGAAGGCGCTGTAAAACCTGTTCCTCCCCCATAGGGGGAGGGGACCATGCGTAGCATGGTGGAGGGGTATCGCCGGTGGCGAGGTTGGTTTCACCTCGCCGACCGGGACACCCCTCCGTCAGGGCTTCGCCCTGCCACCTCCCCTTACAAGGGAGGACTTTGAATTACTTCGTCGGGAAGCCCCGCTGCTTGAGCAGCGCGTTCACGTCCGGATCGCGCCCCCGGAAAGCGCGATACGCTTCCGCGCGGTCCGTTTCATTCCCCGTCGACAGCAGGATACGCGCGAAGCGGTCCGCCGTCGCCTTGTCCCACGGGCTCCCCGCTTCCTCGAACGCGGCGAAGGTATCGGCGTCCATCGTCTCCGACCAGAGATAGCTGTAATAGCCCGCCGAATAGCTGTCCGACGAGAAGAGGTGATTGAACTGCGGCAGGCGGTGCCGCATCACCAATTCCTTCGGCATCCCGATCTCGCGCAGGGTCGTCGCCTCGAACGCCGCCGGGTCGACGATCCCGTCCGGGATGGTGTGCAGCTTCATGTCGACGATCGCCGAGGACAGATATTCGGTCGTCGCGAAGCCCTGGTTGAAGGTCTCCGACGCCTTGATCTTATCGAGCAGCGCCTGCGGCATGGGCTGGCCGGTCTTGTAGTGGCGCGCGTACTTGTCGAGCACGTCGCGGGTCAGCAGCCAATGCTCGTTCACCTGGCTGGGATATTCCACAAAGTCGCGCGGCGTGCCCGCCAGCCCCGGATAGGTGACGTTCTGGAGCATCGCGTGGATGGCGTGGCCAAATTCGTGGAACAGCGTCTCGGCATCGTCCAGGCTGATCAGCACCGGCTCGCCCTTCGCGCCCTTGGCGAAGTTGTTGTTGTTCGACGACAGGACATTCTGCACCGGCGGCAGGTTGCGCTGGCCGCGATAGGTGTTGGCCCATGCGCCCGAACGCTTGCCCGTCCGCGCGAAATCGTCGCGGTAGAACAGGCCGACTTCCTTGCCGTTCCGGGTGACGTGCCAGACGCGCATGTTCGGCTCGAACACCGGGACCGTGCCGGTGATTTCCTTGAACTCGAGCCCATAGAGCCGGTTCGCGGCATAGAGCGAACCCTGGATGATGTTATTCAGTTCGAAATAGGGCTTCAACTCGGCCTGATCGAGGTCGTAGCGGCTCTTGCGGACCTTCTCCTGATAGAAGCGATAGTCCCAGGGCTCGATCGTGATCTTCGCTCCTTCCTTATCCGCAATGGCCTGCATGTCGCGGACCTCCTCGGCGACGCGCGCCTTGGCGGCCGGCCAAACGCGCATCATCAGGTCCATGGCGGCGGCCGGGGTCTTGGCCATCGTGTCCTGCATCCGCCAGTCGGCATGGGTCTTGAAGCCCAGCAGATGCGCGCGGTTGGCGCGCAGGCGGACGATACGAGCGATCGTCGCCTTGGTGTCATTCACATCGCCATTGTCGCCGCGCTTGGTGAAGGCGCGCCACACCTGCTCGCGCAGTGCCCGGTCGGTGGCAAAGGTCAACACCGGATCGACCGCAGACCGCGTGTTGACGATCGCCCAGCCCTGCTGCCCACGCTCCGCGGCGGCCGCCTTGGCCACCGCCTTCACGCTGTCGGGCAGACCCGCAAGGCGCGCCTCGTCGGTAACGATGATCGCGGTGCCTTCGTCCGCCAGCAGCCGCTGCGAAAACCCGCTGAAGTTGATGGCGAGATTCTGGTTGAAGGCGGACAGCTCCTCCTTCTGCGCGGGCGTCAGCTTGGCACCCTGCCGCACGAAGCTGTCATAGGTGCGCGTGACCAGCCGCTTCTGCTGCGCATCCAGCCCGCTCGTGTCGCGTGCCTTGTAGATCGCCTCGATCCGAGCGAACAGCTTGGGGTTGAAGGTGATCTCGTCCGACGCCTTGGAAAGCTTGGGCGACCATTCACGGTCCAGCGCCTGATAGGCGGGCGTATTCATATTGCCCGTCATCACCCCGAACAGCGTCATCACGCGGTTCAGCGTCTGCCCGGCATTCTGCATCGGCACGAAGGTATTGGCGAAGGTCGGCTTGGCCGGATTATTGGCGATCCGGTCATAGTCCTGCTTGCGCTCGGCCAGCGCCGCTTCGAAGGCCGCCGGGAAGAGTTCCGGCTTCACCTTGTCCCAAGGGGGCACCCCGCCATAGGGGCCAGTCCAGGGCGCGAGCAGCGGGTTGGTGGCGGGCGCCTGGGCAGCTTGGGGCGGACCGGCCAGCACGGAACTGCTCAGAAGCGCCGCAAGGCCAGCGGCAAGGTAGAGATGACGCAAGAGTAACTCCCGTTCATGAAACAGGCGTCATCATAAGCCACGGGACAAACGGGTAAAGTCTCCTGTCTTACCAAGCGCTCATCAGGACCCATCGCGCAACTGCGCCTCGGCCATCCGCGCCGCCGCGATCAAGGACTCGCCGGTTGCCTGCGCGGCATATGGCGTCATCGCCACCGCCACGCCATTGGGGCCGTCGAGCATGACGATCCCCTGCTCGGCCGTCGCGACCCCCGCATCACCATGGACGGGCCACGGGTTGAAGGCGGTGCTCATGCAATCTTCTCGTTCATGGTCGGACCACCACCGAACAAATAGCCCGGATCGAAATCGGCCAGTGTCCGAAGCGCATCGGAATCGAGGATGTGCACATCCCCGCTGCGAAAGGTCATCAAGCCCCGTTCGCGCAACGAGCGCAGTACGCGATTGAGATGAACGGGCGTGATCCCCGCTGCCTCCGCGAGATCGATCTGGGTGACGGGAAAGCGAAAGGCGCCATCGCGGACCATATCCACCATGGCGAGCCGCTCATGCAGTTCGCAGAACAGATGCGCGACACGGCCATCGGCCTCCAGCCGCCCCAGCCGGAACACCCATTCGCGGTGCATCGCCGCGTCGAGTAGGGTCGAAAACCACAACAACCGGGTCAGGCGCGGGCGATGCTGGACGATCGCCTCCAGCCGGTCATGCCCCACCGTCGCGACGCGCACCGGCGTCAGCGTGGCGACATCATGGTCCAGATAGCGCATGGCAAAGCCGTGCAGGTCGACGAAATCACCGGGGACATGGAAGGCCACGATCTGCCGATTGCCATGGCGATCGTCCATGTACCGACACATCACGCCTTCCAGCAGTAGGCTGCTATACCGCACCCGTTCCTCGCGCCGGATCACGATCTTGCGGGCGGGCAAGGCGATGACATCGGCGACGCTGTCCTCCAGCACCGCCATGTCGTCGGGCGTCATCGCGTCACGTCCACGCCCCTTGAGGAACAGATGCGTGTGCCTGAGCGGATTGGAAACGAACCCTTTACCCTCCAGGGTATCGATCGCCGATATCGGCATGGGTATTCCTTTTCGCCAGCGTTACGACATGGGTAATCGTTTCTGGCGGCAAGGGTTCCGGATCAGGAGTTAACCGACTTGCCCGTCGCGCGAACGGGGTCGGCGCTCGCCAGCGACTCTTCGGGATGTTTGCGATTGCTGCGCACCGATGCCCAGAAGGACAGGCCGATCAGCGTGGCACCGATCAGCCCGGTGACGGTCTCCGGAATCTCGAACCGCACCGACAGCAGCATGATCGCAGCCAACGCCAATATGGCATAGAAGGCGCCATGCTCGAGGTAGCGATATTGGGTCAGCGTGCCCTTATCGACCAGCATGATCGTCATCGAACGGACGAACATCGCGCCAATGCCCAGGCCCAGCGCGATGATGAAGAGATTGTTCGACAGCGCAAAGGCGCCAATCACCCCGTCGAACGAGAAGCTGGCATCGAGCACTTCGAGATACAGGAAGGCCGCGAAACCCGACCGGGCCGCCGCACCCGTCGCCGCGTCGCCATCCCCCTCGAGCAGGACGCCGACCGCATGGACCGCGATATAGGTCAGCAGCCCGAAAATGCCGGCGGTCAGGAAGGTCATCGCCTCCTCGACCGGAATGAACTGAGAAATGGTGTAAAGGGCGAGCAGGACGATGCCGGTCGCCAGACCCGAAATCTCACGCAGCGCCGCCAGCGGACGCTCGATCACCCCCAGCCAATGCTCGTCCTTCTCATCGCCGAGGAAGAAGTTGAGGCCGACCATCGCCAGGAAACTGCCACCAAAGCCCGAAATGCCGACATGGGCGGAGGTGATGATCTGTTCATAGCGGACAGGGTCACCGGCGGCGAGCTTGATCGCCTCGATCGGGCCCATATGCGCGGCGATCGCGACGATCGCGAGCGGAAAGACGATCCGCATCCCGAACACCGCGATCAGGATGCCCCAGGTCAGAAAGCGACGACGCCATTTGTCGTCCATGTCCCGCAGCACGGTGGCGTTGACCACCGCATTGTCGAAGGACAGCGACACTTCCAGAACGCCCAGCACCGCAACGATCCACAGCACGCTCAGCGTGCCGGGCAAGGTACCCGTGCTCTGGAAACCCAACCACGCCGCGATCGCCAGGCAGATGCCGGTAAAAAGGAACGATCCCTTATAATATTTCAGCAGCACCCGATTCCCCTGTACGCATCCGGCCCCCAAGGCCGGCACTCCGGTATGTGGGCGATAAAGCCCGCACCGATCCGATTTGTTCAATCGGCCGGGGCTGTATCGTCAGGGCCGTCAATCAGGCAAGCGAGCCAGGAAGGGCTTCCGGTCATCGGGTGCGGCGGCATCTCAGATGCCGACGTCGTTCCCGGATAGCTGATTGCCGATCCGCTCGGCCGCGGCGCGGAGCTGGTTCAGCGCCTCCTGCTCGTCCACCACCGCATGGGTCAGGCGGATGAACGGAACGGTCAGCACGGCGCATGCCCGCTCACCCCGCAAGATCGGGGCCGCCAGTTCGACCAGGCCCGTCATCTCGCGGCTGTCCGTGCGCGCATAGCCCTGCGCCCGGATCACATCCGCCTGGGCCACCAAGGCGGCCTGGGCGTCATCGGTCAACGGCGGATCGAACATCGCCTCCCATTCCCGCCGGACATCGTCCGTCTGGAAGGCATAGAGGACCTGCCCCGAGGGCGCCTCGTTGAGCGGCTGCCGGTAGCCGACCCGAACGGAAAAACCGATCGTCGTGCTGGCCTCCATCCGCGCGACGACCGACGACGACGCGCCCGATGGGATTGCCGCATAACAGGACTGGCCAATCCGATCGGCCAGGCTGCGCATCTCCGGCAAGGCCAGTTCCATCAGGCTGCGCACCGGCGGCCGCTTCAGTCCCAGATGGAACAGCCGTTCGGTGATCACATAGCCATCAGAGCCCTGGCGCACATAGCCGCGATGCTCCAGGACCTGGATCATCCGGAACAGCTCACCGGTCGAACGGCCCAGGCCAGTGACGATGGCACTCATCGTCAGGGGCCTTTCCTGCGCGGACAGGAGTTCTAGGATGTCCAGCCCCTTCTCCAGCGCAGGTGCGCGGTAGAGCCTTTTGTCTTCCGAGACATCATCCGTCGATCCAGTGATCAAGCAAACCCTCCGTCCTAGCGCAGGCCAATACCCACACTGAATCGCTCGGGCGCGATTCTTGATCCGACTACATCTACTAGCCAAACATCATCAAGTTGATTTATATTAATAAATTGACCCCGATTCGGTCAGAATGTGAACAATGTCACCCCCGGTCGCCGCAACAATCCGAACGCCCGGTGCCGTAGCGTCCGTTGCGACCCGGCCGGTATCGCGCAGTTCCACGCGCCAGCGCCCGGCATAGGGCTGTGCCGATCGGACATTGTCGGCCCCGCCCAGCATGGCCAGCATGCTGTCCGGCAGGGTGGCGGGAGGCTGCACCGCGGCTTCTGCGCCCGACAGTGACGCAGGTGCAGTCGGCACCGCTTTGGATGCGATACGCTGACCGAGACCTGCCTCGATCGCGGCGCGCATTTCCATCGCCACGGTATCGGCCACGGGGCCCAGCACCACCTGCACGCCCGTCGGCGACGGCCGCAGGATGCCGCGAGCGCCCAGCCGCTTGAGCGCGGGCTCGTCGACAATGGCGGGGTTCTTGACGATCAGGCGCAGACGCGTGGTGCACGCCGCCACCTCGGCCAGATTGGCGCCACCGCCCATCGCCACGACGAAGGAGGCACCGCGCCCACCCTCGATCGCCGACTGCTCGCCTTCGGCGACGCTCTCGCCCGCAGGCTCGGCCTCGCGGCCCGGCGTCTGGAGATTCCAACGGCGGATCGCGAAACGGAAGACCGCGTAATAGAGCAGCGCATAGAGTGCGCCGATCGGAATCAGCAGCAGCGGCTTGGTCGCCTTGCCGAAATTGATGACATAGTCGAACAGACCTGCCGAGAAGGTATAGCCCAGCCGGATGCCGAGCGCGTTCATCAGCGCTTCCGACAGGCCCGTCAGGATCGCGTGGAAGGCGTAGAGGACCGGCGCCAGGAACATGAAGCTGAACTCGATCGGCTCGGTCACGCCGGTCAGGAACGACATCAGCGCCAGACTGAACAGCATGCCCCCGACGGCTTTCTTCCGCTCGGGCAGCGCCTCATGATACATGGCCAGACACGCGGCGGGCAGGCCGAACATCATGACCGGGAAGAAGCCGCTCATGAACGCGCCCGCCGTCGGGTCGCCGGCGAAGAACCGGGTCAGGTCGCCGGTCTTGCCGTGATAATCGCCGACCACGAAATAGGCGACGGTGTTCAGGATGTGATGCAGGCCGGTGACGATCAGCAGCCGGTTCAGCACGCCAAAGGCGAACAGCCCCAGGCCGCCCGCCTGGACGATGCCTTGGCTCAAGCCATCGATCCCCGCATTGACCGGCCCGAACGCCGCGCCCAGCAGCGCCGCCAGCCCCAACCCGGCGATGCCCGAGATGATCGGCACGAACCGGCGACCACCGAAAAAGGCCAGATATTCCGGCATCTTGATCGTGGCGAAGCGGTTGTAGAAGCTGCCGCCGATCAAACCGGCGACGATGCCGACCGGCACGTCGAAACGGTGCACCGCCTTGGTCCGCCAGGCGGCATCCAAGGTCGCGGCGACGTCCTTGGCCAGCCCTGCCCCGATACCGGCCGGCGGCACGGCCAATGTCTCCGCCCCCTTGATGGTGACGAGATAGCAGGCGATCCCTGCCAATGCCGCCGCACCATTGCCGTCGCGGGCGAAGGCGGTGGCGACGCCGACCGCGAACAAGAGGCCCAGATTGTCGAAGATCGCATTGCCCGCATTCGCCATGAAGGCGATGTTCAGCATGTCCGGCTGGCCGAGGCGCAGCAGCAGACCCGCCACCGGCAGGACCGCGATGGGCAGCATCAGCGCCCGCCCGAGCGATTGTAGCGAGGCCATGGGCGAGCTCATGCGCCGATCTCCTGAAGCATCTGGGTAATATGCGCGCGCACCGCCCCCGCCGAGGGAAGCTCCATCGCCTCGCCCGCCACCGTCCGGCAGCGTGCGAGGTCGAGCTTGCCGACCAGCGCCTTGATCGCCGCAACCCGCGCCGGGGGCACCGACAATTCGGTGACGCCCAGGCCGAGCAGGATCGGCACCGCCAGCCGATCCGCCGCGAGCGATCCGCACACGCCGACCGGCGTATCATGCTTGGCCGCGCCGTCGCAGGTCGTCCCGATCAGGCGCAGCACCGCCGGATGCAGCCCGTCGACCCCCGCCGCCACCGCCGCATTGCCGCGATCCATGGCGAGGGTATACTGGGTCAGGTCGTTGGTCCCGATCGAGAAGAAATCCGCCTTCCGTGCAAGGATATCGGCGGAAATCGCGGCCGCCGGGGTCTCGATCATCACGCCGACTTCTGCCCGATGACCAAGGTGGCCGCCCTGGCGTTCGACGACGGCACGCACCGCCTCGAGTTCGGACAGGCTGGCGACCATGGGCGCCATGATCCGGCAGGGCTGACGCACCGCCAGGATCGCACCGATCTGATCCTCCAGCAATTGCGGATCGGCGAGCGATACGCGGATGCCACGCAGACCCAGCGCCGGATTCTCCTCGACGGGCAGGTCCATATAGGGCGCGGGCTTGTCGCCGCCGACATCGAGCAGGCGGATGATCATCGGCCGATCGCCCAGCGCATCCGCAATCGCCTGATAGTCGCGCGCCTGTTCGTCACGGGTCGGCGCGGTCGCGCGTTCCAGGAACAGGAATTCGGTGCGCAGCAGGCCACAGCCTTCCGCGCCTTCGGCCACCGCCGCTTCGGCATCGGCGACCGAGCCGAGATTGGCGAACATTTCGATCCGGGTGCCATCCGCCGTGCGACAGGGCCCCTGTGCCGCGCGCGCGGCCTCCATCTCGGCCTTGCGGCGGGCGATGGTCTCACGCGCCTGGACTTGCGCAGCGGCATCGGGTTCGGGATCGATCAGCCCGCGATCGGCATCGAGAATGATGGTGCGCCCGTCTTCCAGCGCCGCCAGCGAATCGCCGAACGCCACCGCCATGGGCAGACCCATGCCGGCCGCCAGGATCGCGGCATGCGAAGTCGGCCCGCCCTTGACCAGCGCGATGCCCGCCACGACGCCGGCATCGAGCGCGGCGACCTGGCTGGGCAGCAGGTCCTCGGCGACCAGGACCGCCCCGGCCGGAACGCTCGGCCCCTCGATCGGCAGACCAGCGAGCGCGGCGAGGACATGGCGTTCCAGGTCGCGAAGATCATCGGCCCGCTCGGCGATACGACGGTCGCCGCTCGACATCAGCACCGCGACCTGCTCGGCAATGGCTTCCTGCCACGCCACACCCGCGCTCAGCCCCCGGCCGACGCCCGCTATGGCGGCCTCGGACAGGGTGGGGTCGGCCAGCATCGCGCCATGCGCGGCCATTACGCCGCCCCGCGCACCACCGGCGGCGGCGGCCAGGACCAACGCCTCGCGGACATGAGTCAGGGCATCGGTCAGCTTCTGCCGCTCCGTCTCGGGGCTGCCGGCGACCGTCTCGACGGGGATGGCCGCACGGGTCAGCCGGTGGATTGGCCCCACCGCCAGACCGGGGGCAGCAGGCACGCCGCCCAGGCCCGGCCCTTCGCCGCGCGTCGGCTCGGGCGCTTCGCGCGGGCCTTCCTCGACGGTCGCATCATTCAGAAAGGCGATGACCTCGGCCAGTGCGGCGGCGGCCTGAGGCCCGTTCGCCTCGATCCGCACAGTGGCGCCGTGGCCCAGCCCCAGCCCCAGCAGACCGACCGCGCTGAGCGCCGACGCATGGCGATCGCCATGGTACAGCGTGACCTGCGCCTCATGCCGCCGCACCGCCTCGACCAGTCGGGCGGCAGGACGGGCATGGAGACCGTGCGACAGCGCGACGACCGTCTCTTCGACCAACGTCTCGCCCGATGCCTGCGCCTCGCCTGCCTCCGCCGCCAGCGGCACGACGCGCAACAGCGGATCGCCGATGGCGACCACACCCGATGCGATCGGTTCGACACCATAAAGGGTGGCGTCGGCGACGATGATCGGCGTGACCACGGCGGGCGCGTTCTGGACCAGATAATCGAGGTCGAAGCGGATCAGCGGCTGGCCGGCCAGCACCTTGGCGCCGGCCTCGACCTGCGGCGTCAGCCCCCTGCCGCCCAGCGACACGGTGTCGATGCCGATATGGCAGATGAGTTCGAAGCCAGCGGTGCTGCGCAGCGTCACCGCATGCCCTGCTTCATGCACGGTCAGCACGGTCGCGTCGCAGGGCGCGCACAGGGCGTCGTTGACGGGGTCGATGGCAATTCCGTCACCCAGCATCTTTTCGGCAAAGACCGCGTCGGGCACCTGCGCCAGGGGCGTCACCCAACCGGCCAGCGGGGCAAAAATGGTCAGGTCACTCATCGCACGTCACTTTCGCCAAATCGCCCATCCTTCTCGCAAATTCCCCGCGGTCTCAGCGCGGACGGACCGTCACACGGCCGATCAGGCCACTCTCGATATTGCCGAGCCCCGCGACGACCAGCGCGATCGCCCGCTTGCCCTCGCCCGCCGGTAGCGTCGCGGTCAGCGGGCCCGGCTTGGGATCACGCTTTTCCGCGACCAGCTTGCCGTCGACCCACAGGCTGGCCATGCCGCCAATGGACGCAAAGCTCAGCTCGCCACCACGCGCCGCCACCGCCCGACGTGGGGTCAGGACGGTGCGATAGACGCGCCAACCGGCCGCTTCCGGCGGGGTCGGCGTGCCCGCATGGACAAAGGCCCAGCCATTATTGTCGCTGGCCGCCGGGGCCAGATCGGCCGATGGCTTGGTGTCGAACCGGGGCGAGCGCCGCCAGTCGCGCAGATCGGCCTCGGCGGGCATCAACGCGACTTGCGCGCGCGGCGCCACGCCCAGCCGGTCGAGCCGAAGCGTCGCAGGCTTCAGTCCGTCCGCCGTCGCGCGGATCGTGATCCGCCCGCGCCCGGTATCGGGTCGGACGATCATCTGGGCCAGCCCGTTGAACAGCGAGCGCTGGTTGCCCTTTTCCGACTCATGGCTGTTGGGATCGCCATTGCCGACGCCGATGATCGCCCCGCCCTCGATGGTGAAGCGGGTCATCAGATTGGCGGTGGGCACATGCCGGCCCTTGGCGTCTACCGCATCGATGGTGATCGCCTGCGCGTCCTCGGTATCGCCCGCCATCACGGTACGCGCCGGCGTCAGCCGCAGCGCGACCGGCGCGCCGACCGTCTCATGCGCGGCGCGGCCGACCTCGCGGCCGCCGCGATAGGCGATCGCCTCGATCCGGCCGGGCGCGTAGGGGATAGTCCATTCATTGCCCATCAGCCGGTCGACCATGGCCTCGCCCACCGTCTTGCCGTTCAGGCGAAGCACGACGCGCTCGGCGTTGGACAGGACCATGACCTTGGTCGGCTTGCCCTCGCGCCCCGGCCAGCTCCAGTGTGGCGCGATCGCGACGACCGGCTGATCATCGACCCAAGCGGCACGGTGGATGTCGAAGGCGACCTTCGGGAAACCGCACAGATCCATGATGCCGAAGAAGCTGGCGATGGTCGGCCATTCATAGGGCGTCGGCTCGCCATGATAGTCGAAGCCGGTCCACACGAACCCGCCCGCTACATAGGCGCGCTCGGCAATCTTCTTCCACGCGCCGCGATGCGTGTCGCCCCAGCTCGCCGCCTCGATATCATAGCTCGACGCGATGTGCCGCGCCGGATCGCTCTCGAACGCGCCGCGCGTCATGAAGGCGCTGGTGTCCTCGGAGCTGGTCATCGGCTTGGCCGGATTCAGTTGGTGATAGCGGTCGTAATCACCCTGATAATAGTTGAACCCGGTGACATCGACGACCTGCGCGACGTTGACGGGATCGAAGAAGGCCCCGTTCATTGCGGCGGTCACCGGGCGGCTATCGTCCAGCGCGCGCACCCAATGCGCCATGCGCTGCACCATCGCGACGCCGGCGGGCGTACCTTGCATCGGCTCTTCGTTGAACACCGACCACAGGATGACGGAGGGATGATTGCGATCGCGCCGGACCAGCCATTCCAGCTGCGCGCGATATTCAGGCGCCGGATTGAACTGCCGGTTCTCGTTCATGACCAGCAGGCCCAGCCGGTCGCACCAGTCGAGCAATTCCGGCGTCGGCGCATTGTGGCTCGACCGCACCGCGTTGCAGCCCATCGCCTTCAGCCGCTCCAGCCGCCAGCCGATCAGCGCGTCGGGGATCGCGGTGCCGACGCCGGCATGATCCTGATGCAGGCAGACGCCCTTCAGCTTCACAGGGCGGTCGTTGAGGAAAAAGCCCTGCGCGGCGTCGAAACGGAGCGTGCGGAAACCGATCGGCACATGGCGTTCGTCCGCCACCTGCCCGTCGCGTAGCAGGCGTACGTCGAGCGTGTAGAGCGTAGGTCGTTCGACCGACCAGAGCACCGGATCGGGGACGGGCAGGTCGAGGGTCGCCGTGCCTTCATCCAGCGCGGGCACCGTCGCCTGTGCCTGGCCCTGCGCCACCACCCGGCCTTGCGGATCGAGCAATCGGGCCTCGACCGTCACCGCGCTATCGGTCTCAATGATGCTGGTCAGTGTCGCGGTGACGGGGACATGCCAGCCTTTGTCCGTCTTGCGCGGATCACAATGCACGCCGTCGGTCGCGATCGACACCGGCGCGTAATCGCCCAGCCAGACATGGCGGTAGAGGCCGGCGCCCTCATACCACCAGCCCTCCATCGCATTCGCATCGACGCGGACGGCGATGACATTCGCCTCGTCCCCGAAGCGCGCAAATGGCGTCAGGTCGATGCGCACGGCGTTATAGCCGGAGAAATTGTGCGAAACGACGCTGCCATTGACCCAGATGGTCGCGAAGGTTGCGATGCCACCGAATTCCAGCTCGATCCGCCGGCCACGAAGCGCGGGGTCCAGCCGGAAGCTGCGCCGGTACCAGCCGATCCCGCGCGGGCGATAGCCTTGCGCGACATTGGCGGTCTTCACGAAGGGCTGGAAAGAGGCCCAGTCATGCGGCAGGTCGACGGCCTGCCAGTCGCTATCGTCGAAATCGACCGCCGCCGCACCACGGGCGTTGCCGGCCTTGACCGACAGATAGGTCGCATTGTGCGTGTCAAGCGGGGTGGGCTCGACATCGCCCTCATGGAACAGCCAGCCGCGATCCATCAGGACGCGTGCGGCGTCCTGCACCGGCAGAGCGGCGGGAAGCCGATCGGTCGGGGCCGGCATGGGAAGCGCGCCGGCACCATCCGCCGGGCGGCGATCGGCGGCGAAGAGCGGGACGGACGGAATCCCGCCCACCAGCCCCACCACCGCGCTGCCCAGCAACAGGTCCCGACGCGCAACCGTCATGCCGCGATCCGCGTGTCGACGGGCTTGAGGCGTGCGTCGAGCACCACCCAGTCGGCGCGCAGGCCGGCAACCAGCGCGCCGCGCTCATGGGCGAGGCCCAGAAACGCCGCCGGATGGGTCGCCGCCATCGCCGCCGCCTGATCGACGGTGATACGCAACTGCTCGACCGCATTGGCGACCGCCGACCCCATATCGAGGTCGGAGCCCGCCAGCGTGCCATCGGCATAGGTGCACTTGCCGCCCGACACGTCGATATGGCGGCCGTGCAGGACAAAGTCTTTCTCCACCGCGCCGACCGACGACATGGCATCGGTGACCAGCATCAGCTTGTCGAACGGCCGCGCCTTCAGCGCCAGGCGCAGCATCGGCGCGGAGACGTGGAAGCCGTCGATGATGAGCCCGCTATAGGGACGTGGATCGTCGAGCGTCGCGCCCGCCAGCCCCGGCACGCGCTGCTGCATCGCCGGCATGGCGTTGTAGAGGTGCGTGATGCCGATCAGCCCGACATCGAACGCCGCCATCGCCTGTTCGTAGCTGGCCTCGCTATGCCCCGCGCTGACCAACACGCCCGCATCGACAAGGCGCTTGATCGTCGCGACCGGCACGCGCTCGGGCGCGACGGTCAGCATGACCTTGCCCTTGCGCGGGCGGGTCAGGACGGCGATCATCTCCTCGTCCAGATCGCGGAAGCGCGTCGGGTCGTGGATGCCTTTGCGCGCCGGATTGAGGACGGGCCCTTCGACATGGATGCCGACGATGCCGGGCACCTTCGCCTCGATCGCCTCGTCGATCGCGTCGAGCGCGCGGGCGATCTTGTCGGGGGTCTCGCTGACCAAAGTCGGCAGCATCGCGGTGGTGCCATAGGCGGCATGCGCCGCCGCCATGGTCGCAATGCCCTCCACGTCGAGCCGATCGTTGAACAGCACGCCGCCGCCGCCATTGACCTGCGTATCGATATAGCCGGGGACGACCCAGCCGCCGTTCAGATCGATCGTGTCAGCCGAACCCTCGACCGCGCCGATCGACGCGATACGGTCGCCGTCGACGACGATCTCCGCACCGGGCAGGACGCCGCCCGAGGTCGCGACATGGCCGTTGACGAAGCGGAAACGGGTCATAGCGTGCGGGTCACTTTCTGAAGATGCGGCGGCGAGTCAGGGTCCATGCCACGGGCGAGTGCCAGCGCCTCGACCATGCGGTAGAAGCTGGCGAGCATCGAAATCGGCTCCAGCGCGGGGTGGCCGGCGACCATGGGCAGCACACCACCCTGCCCCGCGACGAACGGCTTGGCCCCGCGCGCCGCGAACTGATCGGCGACGGCCTTCACATCCTCGCCCGCCACGTCGGAGGTGGCGAAACCCAGCACCGAATAGCCGGGCTCGACGATGCGCATCGGGCCGTGGCGCACTTCGGCGGCGCTGAACGGCTCGGCCTGGATCGAGCAGGTTTCCTTCAGCTTCAGCGCGGCTTCCTGCGCCACGCCATAGCCGTAACCGCGACCCAGCACGAACATCTGGCTGACGTCCCGGAACGCTTCGACCGCAGGCGACCAGTCGAGGCCCAACGCCTGTTCCACCTGAGCGGGCAGATCGGCCAGCGCGGCTTCCAGCGTTTCGTCACCGGCCCAGGCGGCGGCAAGTTGCGCCAAGCCCGCCAGCGCAGTCAGGCAGGACTTGGTGGCGGCGACGGCGCGCTCTGGGCCCGCCGACAGCGGCAGGAAGGTGTCGGCACCGGTCGCCAGCGGAGACTCCTCGTCATTGACGAGCGCGACGATATGCGCGCCGCCCGCGCGGTACGCCTCGACCGTCGCCAGCAGGTCCGGGCTGCGGCCCGATTGCGAGATGGCGATGACCAGCGCCCCCTGCACCTTCATCGGCGTCTCGAAGATCGACGCGACCGAGGGAGCGGCCGACGAGACCGGCACGCCGGTCTTGGTCTCCAGGATATATTTGCCATAGGTCGCGGCGTGATCCGACGACCCACGGGCGATGGTGATGATCACCGGCGGCGGGGACGCGCGCAGCCGCTCGGCCAGCGCCTTGACGGTCGGCGCATTGCGAGCCAGCAACCGGGCGATCGCCGCTGGCGCCTCCCCGGCTTCCGCACCCATCAGGGTGCCGGTCCCCGCCTGGCCGGCGGTCATCACATCAGACATCGGTTAACTCCGCGACGAAATCATAGGCATCGCCGCGATAGAAGGACTGGGTATATTCCACCGCCCGTCCATCGCGTAGAAATCCGCGCCGCTCGATCAACAGGCCGGCATGGCCCGGATCGACGTCCAGCATCTTGGCATGATCCGCCCCGAACGGCACCGCGCGCAGCCGCTGGAGCGCGCGCACCGGGCGATTGCCGGTGCGCTCCAGCGCGGCATAGAGCGAGCGATCCACCGCCTCGACCGAGGGGAGCGCGAAGCCGGCGATGGTCGAAATCTCGATCGCCATCGGCACGTCATCGGCATAGCGAACGCGCTGGAAGCGATAGACGGCCGCGCCCGGCGACAGGCCCAGCGACAGCGCCTCCTCGGGCGTGACCATGCCCGGCGCGCGGCTGACCCATTCGCTGCTGGGCGTCCGACCGCGCGCGATCATGTCTTCGGAGAAGGAGGACAGCTTGGAGAAGCTCTTCTCGACGCGTCCCGCGACGAAGGTGCCCGCCCCGCGCCGGCGGGTCAGCAGACCTTCTTCGACCAGGCCGCCAATCGCCTTGCGCACGGTGATCCGCGACACGTCATATTCGATCGCCAGATCGCGCTCGGCGGGGATCGCATCATCCTCGGCCAGCACATTGTTGGTGATGGCGTCGCGCAACAATTGCTGCAGCTGCAGGTACAGCGGCGCCGGATTACCCTTCCGGAAAGAACCGACCTGCGCCGAGAATGTCATGGCCGCGCCATCCCCCTTTGCCCGGACCTCGTTCATGCCGCGCCCCGCTTCGCATCAAGGCTTATCGCAGCCCAACCACGGGAGCAATAGGTATTATATTTGGCATACATTGGGATTTATTTCCTCTCTATGGCCTGACGCAAGCCCGCCACTCTCTCCACACTGGTCCTCCGCCTTGGGCCGCTGGCAAAGCCCATCGCGGTGATCCGCTCATCGCCCCAATCTTCGCGAATGCTCGCCGAGGCATGGACCGCATCCACCCCGGTCCGAGCGATCAGGGCGGCGGCATTGTCCGCCGAGACGCCCGATCCGGCAATGATCGCAATCCGCCCTTTCGCCGCCGCGACCATCGCTGCGATGACATCGGCACCAGCCTCGGCCGTCGCCGCACCGCCCGAGGTCAGGATGTGATCATAGCCCAGCCGCACCGCCTGCTCGACCGCCGCGACTGGATCGGCGACCAGGTCGATGGCGCGGTGAAGAACGATCGCGACATCGCGCGCCGCGTCCCGCCACCGTGCCAGGGTATCGAGGTCCAAGGTCCGATCATCGGCCATCGCACCGACCACCACACCGGCCGCGCCCCATTCCACCATGCGACCAATTTCCTCGGTCGCCAGTGATATATCCTGCACATCATATCGAAAGTCGCCGTCGCGCGGCCGGACCATGGCATGCACCGGAACGCCCGATGCCACCGCCTTCGCCACCAGCGCCGCCGATGGCGTCAGCCCGCCCAGTGCCAGCGCGCCGCACAGCTCGATTCGGTCGGCGCCCCCCGCAACCACCGCTGCCACGCCTTCGGCATCGTCGATGCATATTTCGAGCAATGGCCGAACTGTGGGCTTCGACGATATTGTCATGTCCATCCCCCGCATTTCGTCCCAATTTGATCCAGCATCCGGCCCCGGACCCATCAGGAAGTCCGCTATTTAAGCAGCAACCAAGGCCGGGGGCCAGCCTAATGGTCTCATGACAGCATGATGACGTTTTTCCCGTTTGCAGACCAATGTCAGTTTGGTTACAAGTTGGTAGTCCGGGCATATGATATAAAAAGCTCGTCCGGGGAGGATCCACCGAACTCCCCGCCGTGGAACACGACCATCTCGCGTGGTGGCGCGATCGGATTTGGGGGGATTTTCGACATGTTGAGCTTTCGCAGCATGATCCTGACGGCGACCGCGCTCGCCGGACTTCAAGGCACCGCCTTCGCACAGACCAGCAACCAGCAGGCGCCGACGCAGACCGCCGCCGGCAGCGACAGTGCCGATGACAATGGCGACATCGTCGTCACCGGCTTTCGCCAGAGCCTTCGCAACGCCATCAACGTCAAGCGCGAGGCCAATGCCGTCGTCGACGTGATCACCGCCGAGGACGTGGGCAAGTTCCCCGACCGCAACGTTGCGGAATCGCTGTCGCACATCCCGGGCGTCAGCATCGACCGCCGTTTCGGCGAAGGCGAAAAGGTCGCCATCCTGGGTACCGACCCCGCGCTGAACCGCATGCTGCTCGACGGCCATGCGCTCGCCTCGGCCGATTGGGGCGGCAACGACAACGACCCGTCGAGCCGTACCTTCAACTATTCGCTGCTGGCCCCCGAACTGGTCGACCGCCTCGAGGTCTACAAGTCGCCGGAACCGCGCATCGAGGAAGGCAGCCTGGGCGGCACGGTCATCGTGCGCACCCGTCGTCCGCTCGACCTCGACCCCAATTCGGTCTTCGCCTCGGGCGGCTACACGTACAATGACCGCTCCGAGAAGGGGAATATCCGCGGATCGGGCCTGTATAGCTGGCACAACGAAGCCGACAATTTCGGTTTCCTGGTCGCCGCCACCTATGACAAGCAGAACCTGACCCGCGCCGGCGTCGAGTTCTTCGGCTATCAGAGCGGTGCTGACTTCTTCCAGAAGGACGCCAATGGCAATGTCGTGCGCGATGCCTCGGGCCAGGGCGTGCTGCGCAACCCGAACGCCACCGTCACCGGCGGTACCAAGAACGACCTGATCAACGCGGTCGCGCCGTTCGGCATCAACTATGCCTATTTCCAGCAGACCCGCGAGCGCGCCAGCGTGTCGGGCACCGTGCAGTATCGCCCGGCCCCGAACCTGACGCTGACCCTGAACGGGCTGCACATCGACGGCAACTACAACAATTACAGCCAGTCGATGTATACCATCCCGGTCGCCTGGACCGGCAGCGTGCTGCAGACCGCCAATGTCGCCAATGGCGTCGTCAACTCGGCCAGCTTCGCCGCCGCACCGAACCAGTCGGCGCAGCTCGACACGCTGGTCCGCCGCACCAAGCTGAAGACCGACAATCTGAACTTCTTCGCCGATTGGGAAGGCGATGACGGCGCGAAGATCAGCTTCGCGGGCGGCTGGTCGAAGGCGACCGGCGGGCGCAATCCCGAATATCTGTTCAACGTGCAGACCAAGCTGCCGTTCAACTATGCCTTCACCCCGACCTCGGCGACGGTGAACTTCACGGGCGACCTGACCAACCCGGCGAATTACTTCACCAACCCGAACAACAACCCCGCCCAGATCGAAGGCCGTCCGGTCATCATCAACGGCCAGCGGTTGAACGGCGCGCAGATCGGTGGCCTGGATTACAGTGTCACCACCGACCGCGATATCTATGGCGGCTATGATGCGACGATCCCGGTCGAATTCGGTCCGTTCAAGCAGATCCTGCTGGGCAGCCGCGTGACCGACCACGTCAACCGCGTCGATGCGCGTGGCATCAACACCTACAAGACCAGCTCGCAGACCGCGAACCAGCTCGGCGTTCCCACGCTCGTCACGCCCGGCGGCGTGTTCGACGGCAGCGGCGGCATGGGCAATGCGACCCAGTATCTGAACCTGCCCGAGCAGTCGGTGATCGACATCCTGGCGAATTCGATCAACAGCCCGCTGGTCAACAAGGTCGGTGCCTCGACCAAGGTGCGCGAGACGGTCATCGCGTCCTATGTCCAGGCCAATTTCGACGAAGGCGGCCTGCGCGGCAATATTGGCGGTCGTCTGGTCTATACCCGCGACAAGTCGAACTATGCGCTGACGCTGTCCAACACGGTCAACCCGGTGCCGGTGCCCACCACCACCTCGACCGACTATCTGAAGTTCCTGCCCAGCGTGAACATCGCCTATTCGATCACGCCCGAGGTCCTGGTGCGTGGCTCGGTAGCGCGCGTGATCTCGCGTCCGCGCTATCAGGATCTGGCGGCCGCGACCTCGCTCAACGACGTCACGCTCGATGGCGGCGGCGGCAACCCGAACCTGAAGCCCTATGAGTCGACCAACTACGAACTGACGGCGGAATGGTATCCGCGCGCCGGCTCGCTGATCGCGGTCGAACTCTTCCGTCGTGACATCTCGAACTACATCATCAACACCCGCACCGATGCGGTGTTTTTCAACGCACTGCAGAACCGCCTGACGACCTACAACGTCAATCAGCCGATCAATGGCGGCAAGGCGAAGGTCAACGGCGCACTGGTGTCGGGCCAGACCGAAATCTGGGGCGGCTTCGGCATCCAGGCCAACTATTCGTACCAGGACAGCTCGACCTCGTCGGTCGACTCGAGCGGTGCGGAACTGAACCTGCCCTATCTGTCGAAGCACACCGTCAACGTGATCCCCTATTTCGAAAGCGGGATCTTCCAGGCGCGCTTGAGCTACAATTACCGCTCGAGCTATTTCCGCACGATCGGTCGCCTGAATTCGCGCGAAATGGTGGCGCCGTACAGCCAGCTCGACTTCTCGGCGGGTGTGAACCTGACCAAGGAGATCACGCTGACCGTCAATGCGCAGAACCTGCTCGACGAGACCTATTACCAGTATAACGCGACCCGCGACCGTCCGACCGCCTTCTACAAGAATGGCCGGACCTATGCGGCGTCGGTGGCGGTGCGCTTCTAAGAAAAGCGCTGTTCCACAATTGCTTGAAGAAGCCCGTCGGTCACCGGACCGGCGGGCTTTTTCATGGGCGTGACTTGAAGGAGTCATCGAAATGCTGCGCGTCTGTCACCGATCTGCGACGTGGACGTAACAGATGACAGGCATGACAGGCACAACGCCAAGCGTGGGGAACGCCGATGCCGATGACCAGCATTCCGATGGATGGTTCGCTGCACGAAGACGCCGCCATCCTGGATTTCGTGCCGCGCGCACCCACGACCCCGGAGCCCGAGGGTCATGAGCGGCGTCGGTATCGCACCATCTGGATTTCCGACGTCCATCTCGGCACGCGCGGCTGCAACGCCGAGATGCTGATCGACTTTCTCGACCATGTCGACAGCGAGACCATGTATCTGGTCGGCGACATGATCGATGGCTGGCGGCTGAAGAAGAAATTCTACTGGCCCGCTGCGCATAACGACGTGGTCTGGCGGCTGCTGAAGCGCGCCAAGCGGGGTACCCGCGTCGTTTACATCCCCGGCAATCACGACGAGATCTTCCGCCAGTTCACCGGCATGGATTTCGGCGGCATTGCCATCTGCCGCAAGGCGATCCACGAGACCGCCGATGGCCGCCGCCTGCTGATCCTGCACGGTGACGAGTTCGACGCGATTACGCTGGCGCATCGCTGGCTCGCCCATGTCGGCGACTTCGCCTATACCGCGCTGATGGAAGTGAACCGCTGGGTGAACATCGTCCGGCGGTGGATGAAGCGCCCCTATTGGTCGCTGTCCAAGCATGCCAAGGCCAAGGTGAAGAACGCCGTCGCCTTCATCTCGCATTTCGAGGAAGTTGTAGCCCATGCGGCGGGCGCGCGCGGCGTGGACGGCGTGGTGTGCGGCCATATCCACACCGCCGAAATCCGTGAGATCGGCGGCGTCACCTATTATAATGACGGCGATTGGGTGGAGGGCTGCACCGCGCTGGTCGAGCATTTCGACGGGACGATGGAGATCCTGCACTGGGCCGATGAGATGGAGGCGCGCCGCCGCCGTCCCGTCGACACGGCAGCGGCCATCGCCGCCTGACGAACGGAGTTTAGCGGATGCGGATCGCGATCGTCACCGATGCCTGGACGCCGCAGGTCAATGGCGTCGTCCGTACGCTACAATCGGTGACGGCCGAGTTGCGCGCGATGGGGCATGAGCTGTGCGTCATCGCGCCCGATCTCTATGCCTCGGTCCCCTGCCCCACTTATCCGGAAATCCGCCTGGCGCTGCCGGCACCGGGCAAGGTCGGGCGGACGCTGGGGGCGTTCCTGCCCGATGCCGTCCATATCGCCACGGAAGGGCCGCTGGGCCTGCTCGCAAGGCGCTGGTGCCTGGCGCAGGGCCTGCCCTTCACCACCGCCTATCACACCCAGTTTCCCGAATATGTCGCGGCGCGGGTGCGGGCGATCAGCCCCGAATTCGTGTGGCGCTATGTCCGCTGGTTCCACGCGCCCTCGGCCGCGATCCTGGCCTCCACCCCTAGCGTCGCGGCGACGCTCGCCGCACATGACCTGCCGCAAAGCCGGCATTGGGGGCGCGGCGTCGATACCGCGCTGTTCCGTGCCGAGGGACCGCGCGACGCGTTCGTCTCGGCGCTGCCGGGCCCGGTCCAGCTCTATGCCGGACGGGTCGCGGTCGAAAAGAACATCGCCACCTTCCTTGCCACCGAGACGCCGGGCAGCAAGGTCGTCGTCGGAGATGGTCCCGCCCGTGCCAGCCTGGCGGCGCAATATCCCGATGTGCATTTCCTGGGCGCCAAGTTCGGCGAGGATCTGGCGGCGATCTACCGCGCGGCCGATGTCTTCGTCTTCCCCAGCCGTACCGACACCTTCGGCCTGGTGATGATCGAGGCGCTGGCCTGCGGCACGCCGGTCGCCGCCCTGCCGGTCCAGGGGCCGCTCGACGTCCTCGCGCCCGAAGTCGGGGTGATGGACGAGGCGCTGGATCGCGCGATCAAGGGTGCGCTGACACTCGATCGGCAGACTTGCGCGGATTACGGTCAGGGCTTTTCCTGGCGCGCGAGTGCGGAACAGTTCCTGTCGGCGCTCGCCCCCATCGAGCGGAACCTGCGCGTAGCGGCTTGATCCCCATTCCTCCCCGCAAGGGGTGGGGACCATGCGAAGCATAATAGAGGGGTGTCACCGGTCGTGAGGACAGGAAGCGCTCGCCTATGATGCCCCCCATGTCGGGCCTGCGGCCTGCCACCTCCCTTTTTTGGGGAGGATGAGGATGGCACCTGCCCCCCGCCCCAGGAAACCGTAAAATCACCTGTAAAACCCGTTTAACGGGTTGAACCGCCCTTACCCCCCATGTCATGCTGCGGCTCGCGCGATTCGTGGTGGCCTGGCCTCACCGGTCGCTGATCTGCCGGCCGTGCCGCCCGTCGCCATGGCCACTCCAACCGCTGCACCCGAAAGGTCCCCGATTGGACATCGTCACGCTCAGCCTGTTTCTCCTGCTCGCCGTGGTATTGAGCGGCATCGTCTCTCGCATGCTGCCCGCCGCCCTGCCCCGCCCGCTCGTGCAGATCGCGCTGGGTGCGGTGATCGGCGGGATCGCCCAGATCCGCGTCGAACTGGATCCGGAAATCTTCTTCCTGCTGTTCGTCCCGCCGCTCCTGTTCTTGGACGGCTGGCGTATTCCCAAGGACGAACTGTTTCGCGACGCGGGCGCAGTGCTGGGACTGGCGCTGGGGCTGGTGTTCCTGACGGTGCTGGGCATGGGGCTGTTCATCCATTGGATGATTCCGGCCGTCCCCTATGCGGTGGCCTTTGCCCTCGCTGCCGTGGTGTCGCCCACCGATCCGATCGCGGTGTCCGCCATTGCGCAAAAGGCCCCGATCCCCAAGCGCATGATGCATATATTGGAGGGGGAGTCGCTGCTCAACGACGCCTCGGGCCTGGTCTGCCTGCGCTTCGCGGTGGCGGCGGCGCTGACGGGCGCGTTTTCGCTGACCTCGGCCTCGCTGACGTTCCTCTGGATGGCTGTGTCGGGCGTGGGTCTGGGCGTCGCCATCGCCTGGGGCACGATCAACGCCAAGAACATCTTCGCGCGCCGCTTCGGCGATGACAGCGGGTCGAACATCCTCGTCAGCCTGCTGATCCCCTTTGCCGCCTATATGGTCGCCGAGCATGTCGAAAGCTCGGGCGTGCTGGCGGCGGCGGCGGCGGGCATCGCCATGTCCTTCACCAACGTCTCGTCCGGCGCCAAGGCGGCCACCCGCATCCGTCGCCAGGCGGTGTGGGACATGCTGCAATTCACGCTGAACGGCATCATCTTCGTGCTGCTGGGCGAGCAGTTGCCGCAGGTGTTCGCCGGCGCGCGCGATACGGTGATGCTGACCGGGCATGCCAGCGTCTGGTGGCTGGGCCTGTATGTCGCCGCGATCATCGTCGGGCTGGCGGTGCTGCGCTTCGTCTGGACCTGGGTGGCGCTGCGCCTGACCCTGTTCCGTCAGCGCAACGATCCCAAGCGGACCAGCCCGCCCCGCCGGGTCATCACCGCCATGTCGGTCGCGGGCGCGCGGGGTGCGATCACGCTGGCCGGTGCGCTTACCCTGCCGCTGACGCTGAATGACGGCTCGCCTTTTCCCGCGCGCGATCTCGTCATCTTCCTGGCCTGCGGTGTCATCCTGTTCTCGCTGGTGATCGCCAGCCTGACGCTGCCGCTGCTGCTGCGCGGTCTGGAATTGCCGCTTGAGGATGCGAACAACGAACTGGACCGCACGCGCGTCGCCGCCGCCAAGGCCGCCATCGCCGAACTGGAACGGCTCCAGCACGAAATGGCCGAGGGACGCGACGATGCCGACCAATATGTCGAGATCGCGTCGCGCCTGATGGATGGCTATCGCAGCCGCATCGACACGCTGGAGGGGGATTCCGACCCTGACGAGGCGCGGCGGATGGAGGCGCTGGAGCGCAAGATGCGGCTGGCCGCGATCCGTGCCGAGCGGCGTGTGGTGTTCGACCTGCTCAACGCGCGCGTCATCGGCTCCGAAACCGCCAGCAAGCTGGGTCGCGAACTCGATCTGCTCGACACCCGCCTGTCCGCCCAGACCTAATCGGCCGATAATTCCGTATCTTACCCGTTGCGCGGGTCGTGAAATTATCGTGCCTCGTGCGCGGGGCGGCACACTGCCTGAATTGCGGCGCCGAACTGCTGGGCCATTATTGCCATGCCTGCTGACGGTCGCCATGGTTTTGTGGAAGCGGGCGGCGCATCTGCCGGGGGGTTGCGCTCCTGATGCTCGTCTTCCCCGTGCATCTGTTCCAGCAGGTGCGCGGCGCCTATGTGCTGGGTCCGGCGGTGGCGCTGGTCATGACGCTGGCGATTCTGGTCATGGCGACGGTGGCGCTGATGCTCTGGATCGTCGCGCTGCTGGCCCTGGGCATGGCGCATTGAGGCGCCAATCCATTGCAATGACGCAACCCTGAAGCCGACGCGCAAAAAGGGTGGACGCCCCCGATCCACCTCGCCATGATACCAAAACATATCATGAGAATACCGGCGAACGATAAGCCGGTGGATTTGGGGGTATAGGGTGGCGAGGAAGAGCCTGACACGACGGGGGATTTGTCCTTCTGGCGTCGTTCGCCCCATTCCCGGCGCTATGCATCCGCTTCTGTCCATGGCCTTGGCCGCGCGTCGCTCGGCGACCGCCAAGGCGCCGTCTTCGGGGAAAATCGTCTTGAAACATCGTCTCGGCCTGATCCTGGCCGCGCTCGCCCTGCCCTTCCCCGCGCTGGCCGCCCCCAAGACGGTGGCGACGCTTGATCGCTGGCAGGTGCGGATCGATCCCAAGGATGCCGAGGCCATGCGCGCCCATCCGCAAGCCGCGAACTGGTTGTCCGCGACCGTGCCAGGCAGCGTGCAGCAGGATTTGATCGCCGCCAACATCGTCCCCGATCCCTATAAGGGCGCGAACGAAGCTGCGATCCAATGGGCGGGCCTGACCGGCTGGCAATATCGCACCAATCTCGACGTGACGCCCGCGATGCTGCGTCGCGATCATCTCGACCTGGTGTTCGACGGGCTCGACACCTTCGCGACCGTCACGGTGAACGGCCAGCCCCTGCTCTCCGCGGACAACGCCCATCGCCGCTGGCGCGCCGATGCCAAGCCGCTGCTCAAGGCGGGCGCGAACGAGGTGCTCGTCACCTTCGCCTCACCAATCAAGACGCTCCAGCCGATGGTGCTGGCCGAGAAGAATCCGCTGCCCGGCGAATATGACTCGCCCTATGGCGACGAGCCCAAGGGCAAGCAGACCTCGCCCTATATCCGCAAGCCCAAATACCAATATGGCTGGGACTGGGCGCCGCGCATCGTCGATATCGGCATCTGGCGCCCCGCCCGGCTGGAGGCGTGGGATGCCGCGCGGATCGACAATCTCCGCATCGAACAGGAAGCGCTGACCGACGCCGAGGCGCGCATCCTCGCCCGCGCCTCGGTGGTCGCCGACCGTGCGCAGACCGGCCGCATGGACGTGACCGTCACCGGCCCTGACGGCCGCCGTATCCGGGTAAAGCGCGACGTCGCCTTGCAGCCTGGCGAGAATGACGTGGTCGTCCCCGTCTCGATCACCCGCCCACAGCGCTGGCAACCGATCGGCTATGGCGCGCACCCGCTCTACACGGTCAACGCCGTGCTGGCAGGCGCGGACGCAACCGAAAAGCGCACCGGCCTGCGCACCGTCGAACTGGTCCGCAAGGACGGCAGCTTCGGGCTGAAGATCAACGGCAACGTCATCTTCGCCAAGGGCACCAACGTCATCCCCTTCGACGCCTTCCCCGCGCGCGTCACCGCCGCGACCGAGCGCCAGTTGCTCGAAAAGGCGGCCAAGGCGAACATGAACATGGTCCGCATCTGGGGCGGCGGCTATTATCCCGAGGATAGTTTCTACAACGCCGCCGACGAACTCGGCCTGATGGTTTGGCAGGACTTCATGTTCGGGGGCGCCGTCACGCCCCCCGACGCCCAGTTCCGTGAGAATGTCCGGATCGAGGCGGAGGAACAGGTCGCACGCCTGCAATCGCATCCCTCGCTCGTCATCTGGGCGGGCAATAACGAGGTGCTGTCGGGCTGGGAAAACTGGTCGGATCGCAAGGCGTTTAAAAAGGCGGTCGGCCCCGACGAGCAGGAGCGGATCGGCACCGGCATGGCGGTGCTGTTCGACCGGGTGCTGCGCGAGGCGGTGACCAAGAATTCGCCGGGCATTCCCTATTGGCCGGGCTCCCCCTCGACAGATTATGAAGCGCCCACGGATACCGACAAGAATGGCGACCGCCATTTCTGGGACGTCTGGTCGGGCTCCAAACCGATCGAGCGCTATACCGACAGTTGCCCGCGCTTCATGTCGGAGTACGGCTTCCAGGCTTTCCCCGACCTGTCGACCATCGCGACCTTCGCCGATCCGGCGGATTTCCGCATCGACAGCCCGGTGATGAAGGCGCACCAGAAGTTCCTGGCGGGTGAAGGCAATGACCGCATCACCTTCTACCTGAAGCAATATTACCGGACCCCGCGCGATTTCGCCGATCTCGTCTATCTGTCCCAGGCGATGCAGGCCCGCGCCATCGGCCTGGCCGCACGTCACCACCGCGCCTGTCGGCCGGTGACGCTGGGTTCGCTCTATTGGCAGCTCAACGATAGCTGGCCCGCGATCAGTTGGTCGAGCATCGACTGGACCGGGCATGACAAGATGCTCCAGCACGAGGTCCGCCGCTTCTTCGCGCCCCAGACCATCGTGGCGGAAACCAAGCCCGACGCGACCCGCATCGCGCTGGTCTCCGACGCCACCACGCCGAAGCCGCTCGGCTGGCGCGTCACCGGATATGGCATGGACGGCCGCAAGCTGGGCTCGCAATCGGGCAGCGTGACCATGGCCGCCGCCTCGGCCAGCGATGTCGCGATGATCCCCGACGCGACGCTCTTCACCGGTGCCGCGCCGGAGAGCAGCTATGCCGTTGCCGAGCTGTTCGATGGCGACAAGGTGATCGCCCGCCAGATCATCGAGCGGAAGATGCCGCGCGACATGGCCTATCCTGCCCCCGGCATCACCGCCCGCTGGGCGGGCAAATCGCTCACGCTCACCGCCCGCAACCTGGCGCGACAGGTACAGGTCAGCTTCGGGACCATCGCCGCCGAACCGTCCGACGATGGCTTCGACCTGTTGCCCGGCGAGAGCATCACGCTCACGATCGACAGCGACGCGGACGCCGCCACCCTGGCACAGACGCTCGCCATTCACACCCTCGGTCCGAAGGACGCCCAGTGATCCCCTTCCTCCTCCTCGCCGCCGCCGGTCAGGCCGCCGCCCCCGCCCTTCCCGCCGCCGCGCAGAAGCTGACCGTCGAACAGAAGGCGGCGCAACTGGTCAACGAGGCGCCGGCCGAACCCGCGCTCGACCTGCCGGCTTATGACTGGTGGAGCGAAGGGCTGCACGGCATCGCGCGCAACGGTCCCGCGACCGTCTTCCCGCAGGCGATGGGCATGGCCGCGACCTGGGATCCGGCGCTGATCGAAAAGGTCGGCGATGTCGTCGCGGTCGAGGCGCGCGCCAAATTCAACACCAAGCCGATCAATGCCGATCGCGGTCTGTTCGAGGGGCTGACCATCTGGTCGCCCAACATCAATATCTTCCGCGATCCGCGTTGGGGCCGGGGCCAGGAGACCTATGGCGAGGATCCGTTCCTCACCAGCCGGATCGGCATTGCCTTCGTACGGGGCCTTCAGGGCCCGGACCTGAAGCATCCCAAGGTCATCGCGACCGTCAAGCATCTCGCCGTCCATTCGGGCCCCGAGGGCGGGCGTGACAGCTTCGACGTGATGGTTTCCCCGCGCGACCTGGAGGCGACCTACCTCCCCGCCTTCCGCGCGACGGTGACCGAGGGCAAGGCGCTGTCGCTGATGTGCGCCTATAATGCGATCCACGGTACGCCGGTCTGCGCCAACCCGATGCTGATGACGGAGCGGCTGCGCACCGATTGGGGCTTCAAGGGCCTGACGGTGTCCGACTGCGACGCGGTCGGCAATATCTGGATGTTCCACCATGCCCAGCCTGACGCACCGGCGGCGGCAGCGGCGGCGTTGCGCGCGGGCACCGACCTCAACTGCGGTAACACCTATCGCGCGCTGCCCGAGGCGTTGAAGCGCGGCCTGATCACCGAAGGCGAGATCGACACCGCGCTTGCCCGCGCGCTGGCGGTGCGACGGATGCTGACGGTCGATTCCCCATGGAACCGGATCAAGCCCAGCCAGCTCGGCACGCCGGCCAACCGTGCACTGGCGCTGGAGACGGCGCGCAAGGGCATCATCCTGCTCGACAATCCGAACGACCTGCTGCCGCTCAAGGGCAAGAAGCTGGCGGTGTTCGGCGCCGATGCCGATGACCTGGGCGTGCTGGAGGGCAATTATCACGGCTCGGCGATCGATCCGGTCACCCCGCTCGACGGCATCCGCGCCAAGTTCGGCCGCGATGTCCGCTATGCGCAAGGATCGGTGCTGGCCGAGGGTGCCTTCATCAACGTTCCTGAAACCGCACTGTCGGCCAACGGCAAGCCCGGCTTGGCGGTGGAGACGATGGGGGCGAATGGCCAGTGGATCGCCGCTGGACAGGATCGCCGCATCGATTTCAACTATACCAAGATCGCCCCGTTCCGCCGTCGCTGGACCGGCACGCTGACCCCGCCGGGGCCGGGCCAGTACAAGCTGCAACTCAACGGCCCCGCCTGCTGGCACGCCTGCCCGCCACATGATCCGGTCAAGCTGTGGATCGACGATCAACTGGTCATCGACGGCGTGATCGGGGCCAAGAACCTCGAAACCACGATCGACGGCACCGCGCCGCGCCGTATCGGGGTCGAGATCGATCACAAGGGCGGCGACGAAGGCTTCCGCCTGCAATGGCTGCCCCCCGCCGAAGCGCTTCAGGCCGAGGCGCTGAAGGTCGCCGGGACCGCCGATGTGCTGGTCGCGATCGTCGGCCTGTCGCCCGATCTGGAGGGCGAAGCGCTGGGCGTCTCGGTCCCCGGCTTTGCGGGCGGCGACCGGACAGAGGTTGTTCTTCCCGAGCCGCAGCGCAACCTGCTCGCCGCGCTTCAGGCGACCGGCAAGCCGGTGGTCGCGGTAATCGTTTCGGGTTCGGCCGTATCGCTCGGTGATATCAAGCCCGCCGCGACGCTGGCGGCCTTCTATCCGGGCGCCGAAGGCGGCACCGCGCTGGCCGAAATCCTCAGTGGCGACGTGAATCCGTCGGGCCGCCTGCCCGTCACCATCTATCACTCCGCCGCCGACCTGCCCGCCTTCGCCGATTACGGGATGAAGGAGCGGACCTATCGTTACTTCACCGGCAAGCCCGCCTGGGGCTTCGGTCATGGCCTGAGCTACACGAAATTCGACTATGGCCAGCCGAGCGTGACCGCCAGCGTCGCGGTCGGGCAGCCCGTCGATGTCGCGGTGCAACTCCGCAATATCGGCCAGCGCGGTGGCGAGGAAGTGGCGCAAGCCTATCTGGTTCCCCCAGCGACCGACGAAAAGCCGGTACTGACCGATCCGATCCTGCAACGCCAGTTGGTCGGCTTCACCCGTGTCGCACTCAAGCCCGGTCAGACGGGCACGACACGCTTCACCATCGATCCGCGCATGATGAGCCAGGTCTGGCGCGACGGCACCCGCCGCATCCTGCCGGGCACCTACAAGCTCTATATCGGTGGTGGCCAGCCGGGCGATGGTGCGGGTCAATGGACCCAGTTCACCGTGACCGGTGACGCGCAGGAGTTGCCCAAGTGACGCCGAACCGTCGTGAGCTGATGGCGGGGGCTGCCGCGCTCGCCGCCACGCCAGCCTTTGCCGCTGCGCCCGCGCTCGTCAGCAAGCGCCCGCCGGTTGCCGAACGCCGCTTCGTATCGAAGGCGGTCGAGGCGGAGATCACGCGTATCTCCAAGTTGATCGCCGATCCGACGCTGCGCTGGATGTTCGGGAATTGCTATCCCAACACGCTCGACACCACCGTGTTGTCGCTGGGCGAGGTGAACGGCAAGCCGGATGCCTTCGTCATCACCGGCGACATTCCGTGCCTGTGGCTACGGGATTCGGCGGCGCAGTTGCGGCCCTATCTCCATCTGGTGAAGCGCGATCCGGCGCTGGGGCGGCTGTTCCGTGGGTTGATCGGGCGACAGGCGCGCTCGATCCTGATCGATCCTTACGCCAATGCCTTCATGCAGGACCCGAGCGCCAAGACCAATCTGAGCTGGGCGCTGAAGGACGATACCGAGATGAAGCCCGGCGTCGCCGAGCGAAAATGGGAAATCGATTCCCTCTGCTACGCGATCCGGCTGGCCTATGGCTATTGGCGCGAGACGGGCGATGTGACGCCGTTCGATGCGGAATGGAAAGCCTCGGCCCGTCTGATCGTGAAGACCTTTCGCGAGCAGCAGCGCAAGGACGGCCTCGGCCCTTATGGCTTCCGCCGCTCCGCGCCCGAGCCGACCGAGACGCTCTATCGCGGCTATGGCCTGCCGACGCGCCCCAACGGCATGATCCATTCGGGCTTCCGCCCCTCGGACGATGCGTGCCTGTACGAACAATTCGTACCCGCCAACCTGTTCGCCATGACGACGCTGCGCGAGTTGGCGACCCTGTCCAACGCGGTCGGTGAGCCTGCTCTGGCACAGGACGCGACCGCACTCGCCGCCGAGGTCGAGGGTGCGCTGAAACAGCATGGCACCATGACGCTGCCGAGCGGCGAGCACGTCTGGGCGTTCGAGGTCGATGGTTACGGCAATGCCGTCTTCATGGACGACGCCAATGTGCCGTCGCTGTCGGGCATGGCCTATCTGGGCTGCGTCGATCCGACCGATCCGCTGTGGCAGCGCACCGTCGCGGCATGCTGGAGCACGAACAATCCCTGGTATTTCGAGGGCAAGGCCCTGACCGGCATCGGCGGCCCGCATACCGGCCCCGGCCAGGTCTGGCCGATGTCGGTCATCGTCCGCGCGCTCACCTCGACCGATCCAGCGCTGCTGCGATCTAGCCTAGCGATGTTGCGCGGCTCGCAGGGTGGTACCGGCTTCATTCACGAAGGGGTCGATATCGACGATCCCACCAAGTTCACGCGCGACTGGTTCGCCTGGGCCAATGGCCTGTTCGGCGAATTGATCGTCCATGTCGCGGCCACCCGGCCGCAGGTTTTGCGGGAGACGTTCGCATGATTTTGACCCGCCGCTCGCTTCTCGCCGGGACCGCGCTCGCCAGTCTCCCGATCCGGGGCGTCACGGCCGCCGTGCCGATGACGGTCGCGCGTCCCAATCTGTTCGTCGGCACCGGCGGCGATGGTCATACCTATCCGGGCGCGGTCCTGCCCTTCGGCATGGTTCAGCTCAGCCCCGATACCGATGTCGAGCGCTGGGATACCTGCTCGGGCTATCATCATGGCGACGGCTCGATCATGGGGTTCAGCCACACCCATTTGTCGGGCACCGGCATCGGCGACATGCTCGACGTGCTGGTCGTGCCGACGCGGGGCGAGTTGAAGCTGGTACCGGGGCCGCTCTCCAACCCCGATGAAGGCTATCGCCAGCGTTATTCGGACGAACGAGCCGAGCCTGGCTATTACCGGGTCAAGCTGGAGTCCGGCGTCTTGGCCGAACTCACCGTGACCGAGCGGACCGGCTGGCACCGCTACACCTATCCGAAGGGGCCGGGCCATGTCCTGATCGACCTGTCACACCTCGTCCTCGACAAGAGCGATGCCAAGCCCCTGATCACCGATGCGGAACTGACCATCGAGCCCGATGGCACGATCACCGGCACCCGCCGTGTGTTCCGCTGGGCCAAGGGACGGCGCATCTTCTTCGCGCTGCAGATGTCGAAGAAGCCGACACGCATCCAGCTTTATGGCGACAATGATGCCCCCGCGAACGGCAAGGCCGTCAAGGGCAACCGCCTGAAGGCTGCGCTGCATTTCGACGAGCTGGGCGATGCGCCATTGCTGATCCGTTGCGGCATCTCGGCGGTCGATGTCGCGGGCGCCAAGGCGAACTTGGCCGCTGAGGCCCAGCATTGGGACTTCGACCGCACCCGCCGCGCCGCCATGGCGCGCTGGGCCGAGACACTGGGCGGCGTCCGCGTCGAGGGCGGGACCGAGGATCAGCGGACGATCCTGGCCTCCGCCAACTATCACACGCTGATTGCGCCCACGCTCTTTTCGGACGTGGACGGGCGCTATGTCGGGCTCGATCAGAAGGTCCACACCCTGCCTGCCGGACAGTTCGCCTACAGCACCTTCTCCACCTGGGACACGTACCGCGCGCTCCACCCCTGGCTGATCCTGACCCAGCCGGCGCAGGCCAAGAAGCTGATCGACGACGTGATCCGCCAGACCCAGCAGAGCCTGTATGGTCCGCCGGTCTGGACGCTTCAGGGCAAGGAAACCGGCGTCATGATCGGCTGGCACGGCACGCCGATCATGGCCGAGGCGATGGTCAAGGGCATTCCCGCCGATTACGCCGCCGCCTGGCCCGGTATCGCCAAGCGCAGCTTCGACTTCTCCGCGCCCGATCTGGACAATAGCAAGGGCCGCGACCTGTATGACGCCAAGGGCTATGTCCCCGCCGATATCTGGTTCGAAAGCGTCAGCCGGACGCAGGAATACGCCTATGACGACTGGGCGGCGTCCCACATCGCCCGAAAGGCCGGCAAGACGGCCGAGGCCGACCGGCTGCTCAAGCGATCGGGCAATTGGCGCAACGTCATCGATCCGACGATCGGCTTTGCCCGCCCGCGCTTCAACGATGGCAGTTGGTGGAAGGATTACGACCCCATCCAGCTCGGCCACATGCCCAAGCCCTGGTGGCGCGACTATACCGAGGCCAATGGCTGGCAGGCGACCTTCCTCAACCAGCATGACGTCTATGGCCTGATCCGCCACATGGGCGGCGACGCCAAGTTCGAGGCCAAGCTGGACGAACTGTTCTCGGCGCCCTCGACGCTGCCCAAGAATGCGCCGCCCGACATTTCGGGCCTCGTCGGCCAGTACGCCCATGGCAATGAGCCGGACCAGCATGTCGCCTATCTCTACGCCTATGTCGGTGCGCCGTGGAAAACCCAGCGCATGGTTCGCCGCCTGCTGACCGAGATGTACAAGAACGCGCCCGACGGCATCATCGGCAACGATGACTGCGGCCAGATGAGCGCGTGGTTCCTCTTCTCGGCGCTCGGTTTCTATCCGGTCGATCCGGTCAGCGGCGCGTACGTCTTCGGCGGTCCGCTGTTCGACCGCGCGCAGGTCGCGATGGGTGGTGGCAGGACGCTGACCGTCGAGGCCAAGGGCAATGGCCCGGACGCACCTTACATCCAGTCGGTGACGTGGAACGGTCGTCCCTGGACCAAGAGCTGGATCGACCATGCCACGCTGGCCAAGGGCGGCACCCTGTCCTTCACCATGGGGGCAAAGCCCAATCCCGCCTTCGGTCGCGATCCGAAGGACCGGCCGCCCTCCTTCGACCATATGCCCGCCTGATCCCTCCCGGAGCCGACCCGACAATGACCGATTTCTCCCGCCGCGCCGTCCTCGCCTCCGGGCTCGTCGCATCCGCCACGCCGGCCTTCGCCAAGGTGAAGGCCGGCGCGCCCGCCCCTTATGGCGCGGTCCCCTCGGCGCGGCAGTGGCGCTGGCATCAGCGCGAGCAGTACGCGTTCGTCCACTTCGCCATGAACACCTTCACCGACAAGGAATGGGGTTATGGCGACGAAGACCCCAAGATGTTCAACCCGTCCGATTTCAGCGCCGATCAGATCGTCGCGGCGGCCAAGGCGGGGAATCTGAAGGGCATCATCCTGACGGCAAAGCATCATGACGGCTTCTGCCTGTGGCCAACCAAGCTGACCGAACATTGCATCCGCAACTCGCCATACAAGGACGGCAAGGGCGATATCGTCCGCGAGATGTCGGACGCCTGCAAGCGCGGCGGCATCGCCTTCGGCATCTACCTTTCGCCCTGGGATCGCAACCATCCGCAATATGGGCGGCCCGCCTATGTGGAATATTTCCGCAAGCAGGTGGTCGAGCTTTGCACCGGTTACGGCGAACTGTTCGAATTCTGGTTCGACGGGGCGAATGGCGGCGACGGCTATTATGGCGGCGCGCGCGAGACGCGGCAGATCGATGCGCCTAAATATTATAACTGGCCCTCGATCATCGCCCTGGTCCATCAATATCAGCCCATGGCCTGCACCTTCGATCCGCTGGGCGCGGATATTCGCTGGGTGGGCAATGAGGACGGCGTAGCGGGCGATCCCTGCTGGCCGACCATGCCGAACCATCCGTACGTCCAGTCGGAGGGCAATTCGGGCGTACGCGGCGGCGCGCTGTGGTGGCCGGCCGAGACCAACACCTCGATCCGGCCCGGCTGGTTCTATCATGCCGACGAGGACTCGAAGGTCCGATCGCCGGAGAACCTCGTCGGCTATTTCGACACCTCGGTCGCGCGGGGCACCAACATGAACCTGAACCTGCCGCCCGACCGGCGCGGCCGCATCCCCGATCAGGATGTGAAGATCCTGAAGAGCTTCGGCGACGCGATCCGTGCCAGCTTCGCGACCGACCTCGCGCAAGGCGCGGTGGCCAGCGCCAGCCATGTGCGCGGCAAGGGTTTCGAGGCGGCGAAGGTGCTGGACGGGAACCGCGACACCTATTGGTCCGCGCCGGACGGCGTGACGACACCCAGCCTGACGCTCGACCTGCCGCCGAACCGCAGTTTCGACCTGATCCGTATCCGCGAATATCTGCCGCTGGGCGTGCGCGTCACCCGCTTCGCGGTCGACGCCGAGGTGAACGGCCGGTGGCAGCAACTTGCCGAGCATGAGTGCATCAGCGCACAGCGGATCATCCGGCTGCCCGCCCCCATCACCGCGAAGCGAGTCCGCCTGCGGATCGTCGAGGCGCCCGTCGCCTGCGCGATCAGCGAGGTTTCGCTGTTCAAGAGCGTCGCACCGGTCCCCGTCCCCGCGATCGTGTCGAGCGATCCCACGGTGCTGGCCACGACCGATTGGAAGATCGTCTCGGCCACCGCGCCCGGCGCCGAGAAGCTGCTCGACAATGACGCCAAGACCATCTGGGTCCAGCCGGCGCCGACACCGGGCAAGCCAGCCAGCGTCACCGTCGATATGGGCCAGGTCCGCAACGTCGCGGGCTTCAGCCTGACGCCCTCGCGCCAGGTGATGATCGATGCCGCCCCGCCGCGCGGCTATGTCGCGGAGACGAGCGTCGACGGCAAGAGCTGGACCCCGGCGGGCTCGGGCGAATTCTCCAACATCGCCTATGCGCTCTCCACCCAGCGCCTGCCTTTCACCAGCGTCCGGCCGGTCCGCTATCTGCGCCTGACCTTCGCGGAAATGTCCAAGCCTGCGGAAAAGCTGGCGATTGCCGGAATCGGCGGCTTCACCAAGCGCTGATCCCGCCGCTCTCCCCACCCCATCGCGGCAGTAAATACGCCGCGATGGGGTGGTATTTCCCTTTTGTGCGTTGCAGCATGGATCAACACACAGGAGGGATGGTATGACCGACCGTCACGATCCGACGTCAACACGAAGCCTATCGGCGCGGCGCCCGCGTGTCGCGCTGGCCTTGCAGGGCGGGGGTGCGCACGGCGCCTATGGTTGGGGTGTCGTCGAACGCCTGCTCGAAGAAGACATCGATCTGGTCGGCGTCAGCGGCGCCAGCGCCGGCGCGATCAACGGTGCCGCCGTGGTATCGGGCTATGCCTCCCAGGGCAGCGAGGGCGCGCGGGCGGCGCTAGAAAAGGTCTGGCGCAATGTCGCCGATGCCTCGCCGCTCGCCCCGCTCGATGTCGGCGCGATGGGCGGCCCCTTTTTCGAACCCCTGCTGCGGCGGTCGCTCGACATTGCCAAGCTTTCCAGCCGCTATGTCGCGCCCTTCCTGCCCGGCGTGCGCGACATGAGCGGTTTGCGCCGCGCGGTGGAGACCAGCATCGACCTGGATCTGCTCGCCCGCCAGACCATATTGCCCTTCTACGTCGCGGCGACGCATATCGCCTCCGGCTCGGCGCGACTGTTCACTGGCGAGGCAGTGACGCTCGATGCGCTGATGGCCTCGGCCTGTCTACCCGAGCTGTTCGCTGCGGTGGAGATCGATGGCGAGCAGTTCTGGGATGGCGGCTTCACCGCCAATCCCGCGCTGGAGCCACTCTTGTCCAACGCGATCGGCGCGACCGACATGATCATCGTCCAGATCACGCCCTTTACCGTCGAGGATGTCGGCGATTCGGTGGGCGAGGTGATGCGCCGGGTCAGCGATATCAGCTTCAACGCCTGTCTGCGGCGCGACCTGCGCGCCTTGTCCGAGATTCAGGATATCGCCCGTGCCGCCCCCTCGCGCGACCCGCGCATGCAGGCGATCGCGCGGGTCAATCTGCACCTGCTGTCGCCACCCGATGAACTGGCCGGTCCCTCGGGCACGAGCAAGGTCGATACGCGCTGGTCGGTGCTTCAGGATCTGCGCACCATGGGCCGGGCACAGGCCGAACAATGGCTGGCCGCCCATCGCGACTTTCTGGGCCGCGATTCCTCATTCGAGGGGCTGCCGGAGGATATGCGGGGTTGATCCGCCGATAAGGGCTCCGAACGCGATCGATCGGTAGGGCGCATCGGAACGCTACGTGATGGCGACGGTTGTGGCTCACTTGATCGCAAGGCAGGAGCCAAGGACATGGCCAGATTTACCGGCAAGATCATCGTCATCACCGGGGCGGCATCGGGTATCGGCGAAGGCGCTGCACGACGCTTCGCCGAAGAGGGCGCGACGCTCGTCCTGGGCGATATGGATGGCGAAGGGCTGAAGACGCTGGCCGAACAACTTGCCCCCGCCACCGTCGCGACGCGGGAAACCGATGTGTCCGACATGGCGGCGTGCGAAGCGCTGGTCGCGCTGGCCATCGAGCGATTCGGGCGGATCGACGTGCTGGTCAGCAATGCCGGGGTCGATCATCTCGGCAAGCTGGATGAGGGAGATTTCTCAGCCTTTACGAAAGTGATCGAGACCGATCTTTACGGCGTCGTCCAGATGGCCCGCGCAGCCATCACCCATCTGCGCGCCTCCAAGGGGTGCATCATCAATATGTCGTCGGTCTCGGGACTGGGTGGCGATTGGAACCACAGCTTCTATTGTGCGGCCAAGGGGGCGGTGACCAACTTCACCCGCGCGCTGGCGATGGACGAGGCGAGGAACGGCGTGCGTGTCAACGCGGTGAACCCGTCGCTGACCTACACCCCGTTGACGGAGGGCATGAAGGAACAGCCCGAGCTGATCGCCAAATTCGAGGAGCGCATTCCCATGGGGCGCGGCGCGCAGCCGGAGGATATTGCCGGTGCCGTCGCCTTTCTGGCGAGCGAGGACGCGCGCTTCATCACAGGCATCAATCTGCCGGTCGATGGCGGCCTCAGCGCCTCCAACGGACAGCCGCCGCTAAGCTAAATCGGAATAGATGCAGATCAAGATTTGGTGGAGTTATATCATCTGGCACTGCCTGGCTCTCTATTCTCTCAGGGCCTCGGGAGCCAAATAATAAATCCAACGTTGTCGCTCCATAACGAAAGGGGCGAGATTGTTTATCCTGCATCTGGCGCTTGGCGGTTGCCTGAAATCACCACCTGTCCATTATGGCATCACCGCCGACACGGGCGGACATATTGCTTATATTCTTGATGCAGCCGCCGCACAGGCCGATAATATTGATACAGATCAAGTCTCCGTCGTCACTCGGTTGTTCGAAGGTGACGGTTTGGCACCTGAGCATGCCCTGGTTTCCGAACGGCTTCGGCCCGGTCTGACCATCGATCGGATTGCGACCGGCAATCGGCGCTACCTCGAAAAGGATGCACTGGCCGAGGATATGCCGGCCTTTATCGAGGCGTTCTGCGCGCATCTGGCGCGCCTGCCGCGCTTGCCGGATGTGATCCACGCGCATTTCTCGGACGCCGCCGCCGTCGCGGCGGAGGCGCGGCAACGCTTCGCCATTCCCTTCGTCTATACGCCGCACGCGCTCGGCATCGACAAAAGGGCGCATCAGGGCCCCTGCCCTGCGCTCGACGCACGGATCGCCGCCGAGGAACGGGCAATTGCGCAGGCCGATGCAATCATCGTCTCCACCCGTGACGAGGCCGATCGACAGGTCCATGCCTATCGGGCGTCGACCTCCGCGCGCATCCATTGCATCCCGCCGGGCGTGCCGAGCCGTGACGCCGCATCAATGGCGGACGGGTCGCTGGTCGATCGGCTGGACCAGTGGCTCGATGATCCGGCCAAACCCATCGTGCTCGCGATCGCAAGGCCGGTCGCCAAGAAGAACCTGATAGGTTTGGCGCGGGCCTATGCCGGATCGCCCGGGCTACAGACGGCGGCCAATCTCGTCATCCTGGCCGGACAGCATGACGGCCCCGGCTCGGCCGAGGAACGCGGCGTCCTGGCCGAGCTTCAAGCCCTGGCGGCGCAACCCGCCATTCGGGGCCGCATCGCCCTACCGCCCACCCATGACGGGCGCGACGTCGCCGCGCTGTATGATCTTGCCGCGCAAGGCGGCGTGTTCGTCAATCCCGCCTTCCACGAACCGTTCGGCCTGACCCTGATCGAGGCGGCGGCGGCGGGCGTGCCAGTGGTCGCCACGCAAGCCGGCGGCCCCAGCGAGATCGTCGCGGCGCTGTGCCATGGCCTGCTCATCGATCCCCGCGATGACGAGTCCATCGCCGATGCCTGCCTTGCCATCCTGAACGACCCCGAACGCCATGCCCGGATGAGCGCATCGGGCCGACGCGGCGTCGCGCGCTATGACTGGCAACGCTATGCGGCGGAGTCGATCGCCCTTTACGCCCGACTGCCGCGCGCACCCTCGCTGCTCGCCAGCGATATCGACCATACGCTGACCGGCTGTCCGGTCGGAGCCCATGGCTTTGCCCAGTGGCGGCGGAGCAGCAGCCTGCCCTTCGTGGTCGCGACCGGCCGCTCCTTTGCGATGGCACGGATGATCCTGTCGCAATGGGGCCTGCCCGAGCCCGACGCCTTCATCACCGATGTCGGCACGCGCATCATGCTGAAGGGGCAACGCGGCTGGTACGAATGCCCGGTCTATGCCACCCGGCTGGACGAAGGCTGGGACCGCAAGGCGGTGGCCGCGGCGCTCAAGCCCTTGCGACTGCGTCCCCAGCCGCGCGACACCGCTGGTCCGCACAAGCTGAGCTTCTTCGGCACCGCCGCTGATGCCGAGCAGGTCCGCACCGTCCTTGCCGAGCAAAAGCTGGCGGCGAAGGTCGTCTTCTCGCACGGCCGATTGATCGACGTGCTCGCGCCCTTGGGCGGCAAGGCGGCGGCGATCGCGGCCTATGCCCGGCGGCTGGATCTGTCGCTGGGCGCCTGCATCGCGGCAGGGGACAGCGGCAACGACGTCGACATGCTGGAGGCCTGTGGCCACGCCATCGTCGTCGGCAACGCCAGTGACGAGTTGAACGACCTGACGGTGCGCGAAGGGTTGATGCGCGTGACCGGTCATCATGCGCATGGCGTGCTGGAAGGGCTGGAGCGGCTGGGCCTGACCGAACCGGTGCTGGCCCAGGCCAGCGCGGCATGACCCGTCCCTTCGGCTATTTCGTCCATCACCAAGGGCGTGGCCATGCCGAACGCTGCGCCGCCATTCTGAACGCGCTGCCGCCAGAGCGGCCGGTGACGATCTTCTGCGCGCGCGATGACATCTTCCCGTCCCTGCCGCCCCGTGCGACGATCGTGACCATCCCGTCGCTGTTCGAGCCGACCGGGGCCGAGGCGGGCTCGATGGACGCGATCCCCACCCCCGACACGCTGCACTGCGCGCCGCTCGGTTGGCCGGGTATTCGCCACGCCATGGCGGTGATCGCGCAGTGGTTCGACGCCGCTGACCCCGCGCTGATGATCTGCGACGTGTCGGCCGAGATCGCGCAACTGTCCCGCATCTGCTCGGTCCCGCACGTCAAGGTGCTGCAACATGGCGACCGCCACGATGCCGGCCACCGGGCGGCCTATGACGGCGCGGCCGGCTTGCTGGCGGCGTTCGACGAGAAACTGGCCCAGCCCGAATGGGATGCGGCGATGCGCGCCAAGACCTGCTTTGCCGGGGGCCTGGGCGTCGACACTCGCGTGCCCGAGCGGGAGCTGGCGCGGCAACGGATCGGTGTTGGGCCGGACGAGGAGATGATCCTGGTCATGGCCGGCGGTGGTGGCGGCGGCTTTGCCCAGGCGCCGCTCGGCGTCGGCGCCCGCAGTCGGCCGGACGCGCGCTGGATCACGATCGGCCCAGTGCTGCGCGACTGGCACGCGACCGAGCCCGCCAATATCGAACATCGCGGCTGGGTCGACAATCCGGCCGACCATGTCGCCGCCGCCGACCTGGTCATCGCCTCGACTGGCAACACCACCTGCCAGCAAATCCTGGCCGCCGCCCGGCCCTGGCTCGCTATCCCTGAGTGGCGTTATTTCGATGAACAGCATCGCAAGGCCGACGCGCTGGCGGCGGCGGGGGTGGCGTGCGTCCGTCCCCACCTCCCCTCCTCGGCCCAGGCCTGGACCGCTGCTTTGGCCGAAACCCGCAGCAATCATCGCCCGGCCGCGCAGCGCACCATGATCGCCGACGCGCCGGCACAACTCGCCGCCGACTGGCTGGAGGAGCTCGCCGCCCGGCTCTGGCCGATCACGATCGATACGCCTGCCGCCACCCCCTCCCCCGATCCTACCGGAGCCCATTCATGATTTCGGTCGTCACGCTTGCCGGGGGCCGCCCCGAACACCTCCGCAACGTCGTTCTCGGTCTGACCCGCCAAAGCCTCATGCCCGCCGAACTGATCGTCGCGGTGATCCAGGATCAGCCCTATGATCTGCCCGACGCCCCCTTCCCCATCCGGCAGATGATGATCGAGGGCCCCCGCCTGCCGCTGGCCGCCGCGCGCAATGCGGCGGCACGCGCGGCGATCGGCGACAAGCTCGTCTTTCTCGACATGGACTGTATCCCGACGCCCGAGCTGCTCGCCGATTACGACCGCTATCTGGATGAGATGGACGCGCTGCTGATGGGGGAGGTCATGTACCTGCCCGGCGGCGCGACGCAGGGCGATTGGTCGACCGACGCATTCGCCGCCATCGCCGTGCGCCATTCGGACCGGCGCGGACCGCCGCCGCAGGGGATAGAGGTGTGCGAGGATTATCGCTGCTTCTGGTCGCTCAACTTCGCCATGCGTCGCGCGACCTTCCTTGCGACCGGCGGCTTTGATGAACGCTATGCCGGTTATGGCGGCGAAGACACCGATTTCGGCAAGGTCGTCGACAAGGCCGGCGTCCCGATCGCCTGGATCAAGGGCGGTCTCGCCTATCATCAATATCATCCCCATCACATGCCGCCGGTCCATCATCTGGAAAGCGTGGTCCGCAATGCGGAAGCGTTCGAGGCCAAATGGGGCTATCGTACCATGGGCCATTGGCTGCACGCCTTCCGCCTGATGGGCCTGATCGACGACACACCCGGCCTGCCCATCCGCATCCTGCGCGCGCCCGATGCGGATGACCTGACCCTTACCGGCCAGCAGAGCCATCAGCCCTATGCGAATACCGCCAGCGTCATCCGCCTGCTTGAGGAGCGGGCCGCGTCCGGCCGGGCGGCGGCATGAGGATCGCGCTGCTCGCCCACGTCCGCCAGCCGATCCGGCAACCCTTTCTGGGCGGGATGGAGGCGCATGGCTGGTATCTGGCCGAGGGGCTGATGGCGCGCGGTCATGAGGTGGTGCTGTTCGCCGCCGGTGACAGCGACCCGCACTTCACGATCGATCCGGTCCTGCCCGTCCATTATGAAGCGGTGTTTCCCTGGGCCGAGCATCGCGGCAAGCCCGAACTGATCGCGCATGTCGATCGCGGTTATGCCGAGGCCTGCGAGCGGATCGCGCGCGGCGGGTTCGATGTGGTCCACAACAACAGCCTCCACCGCTTTCCGCTGGAACAGCGTCGCACGGCGGTGACGCCGACCGTCACCTCGCTGCACGTGCCGCCCTATGACGCGCTCCATCATTTCGTCCGGGTCAGCCCCTCCCCCAGCCACCGCCTGACCGTCACCTCGCAGAGCCAGCTCAAGGCCTGGTGGCCCGAAGGCGCACCTGTGGAGGCGTCGGTACTGCACAACGCCATCGACCCGGCCGCTTGGCCCTTTGTCGAACAGGGCAACGGCGAGGGCGTATGGTGCGGGCGGATCACCCCGAATAAGGGCCCACACTGGGCGATCCTGGCAGCGCGGGAGGCGGGCATTGCCCTCACCCTTTTCGGCGCGATCGAGGATCGCGACTATTGGGCGGCCGAGGTCGAGCCGCTGCTGGATAGCGACATCCGCTATGGCGGGCATCTGGATGGTGCAGCGCTAGCCGCCGAACTGGGTCGCGCCTCCGTATTCCTGTTCACGCCCTGCTGGGACGAGCCGTTCGGACTGGTGGCGATCGAGGCTATGGCCTGTGGCCTGCCCGTCGCCGCCTTCGATCAAGGGGCCGCGCGCGAAGTCGTGGGCGAAGCCGGTGCCGTCGCGCCCGCCGGAGACGTCATGGGTCTGGCCGCCGCCATTCGTGACAGCCTGACCATCGACCGTGCCATCCCGCGCCGCCGGGTCGAAACCCATTTCGCCCGCGACCTGTGGCTCGACCGCTGCGAGACGCTCTACGCCGCCGTCACCACCGCGCCGCACAGCGCCATCGCGGCGTGAGCGATCCGGTCATCGCCGCGCAGCACGCGGCTCTGCTAGACCTGTACCGGCGCCATGCCCCGCCGCCGGGAGCACCCTATGCGCTGGTCGACTTCCCCGACCATCCCAATGTCGGCGACAGCGCGATCTGGCTCGGCGAGATCGCGTTGCTGCGCGCGGTCGGCGCGGGCGATCCGGCCTATGTCTGCCGCTGGGACGATTTCGACGAAGCGACGTTTCGCGATGCTTGCCCGACGGGACCGATCTTCATCCATGGCGGCGGCAATCTAGGGGATATCTGGCCGCATCATCAGCATTTTCGCGAAGCGCTGCTGACCGATTTTGTCGACCGGCGGATCGTGCAACTGCCCCAGTCGATCCACTTCCGCGATGCCGCCCATCGCGATCGCTTCGCGGCGGCCGTCGCGAGGCATCCCGACTTTCACCTTTTCGTTCGCGATGCGGCCAGTCTGGCATTGGCCAAGGCGTATTTCGACTGCCCCAGCGACCTCGCACCCGACTCCGCTTTCGGAATCGGCGCCTTGCCCCGGCCGGTCGAAGCCGATTGCCGCATCCTGATGCTGCTCCGCTCCGATGCCGAGCGGGCGGCGCGCGATGATGAAGCCTTGCGCGATCTGCCCAATGCGGTCGCGCTCGATTGGCTTGAGGAGGACGCGGTCATCGCCACCGATCCGACCGAGCGCGCCCGGCTCCGCGTGGAACGAGGCTTGCGCCTGCTGTCGCGCGGCGAACGGATCGTGACCGATCGGTTGCACGGCCATATCCTCGCGCTGCTGCTCGGCATCCCCCATGTCATCCTCGACAATGACTATGGCAAGGTCGCGGCCTATCACGCCGCCTGGACCGCCGCCTCGCCGCTGGTCCATCAGGCCGCCACGGCGGAGGACGCCATGGCCGGGCTGATGGCATGATCGACATCAGCCTGATGATCTGCACGCGCAACCGCCGTGACAGCCTGTCCGCCACGCTGGACTCGGTCGCAGCGGCGGCAGGCGGCCAGCGGCTGGAGTTGATCATCGTCGACAATGGCTCGACCGACGACAGCGCGGCGACGATCCGGCACTGGGCGGCCGATCGTCCCTTTACCGTGCGACTGCTGTCCGAGCCACGTCCCGGCCTTGCCCGTGCGCGCAACGTCGCATTGGCAGCGGCGCGGGGGCGCATCATCGCGATGACCGATGACGACTGCATCCTTCACCCCGATTATTTCGAACAACTGATCCGCGCCTTCGCGGCCCAGCCCGCCCCGGTCGTCATCGGCGGGCGTATCTTGCTGGGCGATCCAGCCGATCTGCCGGTGACCGTCAAGCTGGAGGATCATCCGATGATCGCGCCCTCCGACGGCTTTCCCGGCGGTTTCGTAATGGGCGCCAATCTGGCCTTCACCGCCGATGTCCGGGACAAGGTCGGCCTGTTCGACGAACGCTTCGGGGCTGGCGCGCCTTTCCGCGCGGCCGAGGATACCGATTATCTGTTCCGGGCGTTGGGGCATGGCATTCCCGTCCGATACGATCCGAACTTCGTCGTCGACCATCATCATGGCCGAAGGCGCCCCCAAGAGATCGTCACGCTACTCGCCGGCTATGGCTATGGCGACGGCGCGGTCTACGCCAAACATCTGCTGAGCGACCGGCGGATCGGGCGGGCGATGGCGCAGGACCTGGCCAATCTTCGCGACCGGTTCGCGGGGCCCGTGCCGGCCATCCGACATTTCCACGCCTTTCGCCTGCGCCACATCCTGGCGGGCCTGGCCGGCTATGGTCGTCAGGCGATCCGCTGGCGGCGACACCCCGCCACGGAGGCCCATTCGTTTCGGCCGCAGAATTAAAAGCACGCCCGCGGTTGTTTTAGGCTGATCCCCGTCCCATTTGCCGCGACGAACCCCGATGGAGCTTCCGCCCATGAGTGACGACGCCTACACCCCGCCCGCCATCTGGACCTGGGACAAGGAGAGCGGCGGCCGCTTCGCCGCGATCAATCGTCCGATCGCCGGCCCGACGCATGACAAGGATCTGCCAGTCGGCCAGCATCCCTTCCAGCTTTATTCGATGGGCACGCCCAATGGCGTGAAGGTCACCATCTTGCTCGAGGAATTGCTGGCGGCCGGCCATAAGGATGCCGAGTATGACGCCTGGCTGATCCGCATCAGCGAAGGCGACCAGTTTGGCAGCGGCTTCGTCGCGATCAATCCCAATTCCAAGATCCCCGCGCTCGTCGACCGGCGTGGCGCCGCGCCGCTTGCCATCTTCGAATCTGGCGCGATCCTGATGCATCTGGCCGAGAGCTTCGGCGCCTTCCTGCCGACCGAGCCGGCCGCTCGCGCGCATGTCCTGTCCTGGCTGTTCTGGCAAATGGGCAGCGCGCCCTTCCTGGGCGGCGGCTTCGGCCATTTCTATGCCTATGCGCCGATGAAGATCGAATATGCCATCAACCGCTATGCGATGGAGGCCAAGCGCCAGCTCGACGTGCTCGACCGTCAGCTCGCGCAGAACCGCTATGTCGCGGGTGAGGACTATAGCATCGCCGACATGGCGATCTGGCCCTGGTACGGGCAGTTGGTGCTCGGCCAGCTTTATGGGGCGGCCGAGTTCCTGCAGGTGAACGACTATGCCCATGTCCGCCGCTGGGCCGAGGAACTGGCCGCGCGGTCAGCGGTCCAGCGCGGGCGGATGGTCAATCGCACCGTCGGCGATCCCTCCGAGCAATTGCTCGAACGCCATGACGCCAGCGATTTCGAGCAGCGGACGCAGGACAAGATCGCGCCGGCGACGCAGGCCTGATGATGCGCGCTTCGCGGTCGATGCGGCGGGATCGCCCGCCATCCGCCGCGAAGCGCTTGATCACCGGCCCGGATCGCGCTTTTACACTCGGCCCCATGTCGCGCGTCCTTTCCCGCTTGTCCCTCCCTCTCCTCGCGCTCGGGCTGACCGGCATGGGGTTGGGCATTGCCGTGCCGCTATCGGCCGACCCTGCGCCGTTCGACTTGCCGGGGCCGAGCCTGCGCATCGCGGTGACGCGCGGCGACAAGACGCTGCCCATTAGCGAGGTCCCCAATCTGGCGGTCGGCGACAGGCTGACCATCGATGCCGATCTGCCCAAGGACCAGCGGGCCCATTATCTGCTCTTCTCCGCCTTTCTGAGCGGCGCGACCAATCCGCCGCCCAAGAACTGGGTTCAATCGGCCGAGACGTGGAAGGACAAGGACAAGGATCGCCGCCTGACCCTGACCGTGCCCAAGGGCGCGCGGCAGATGGCGCTGTTCCTGGTGCCGGAAACCGGTGGCGCGTCGGGCACCATCGTCGATGCCGTGCGCGACCGGCCGGGCGAGTTCGTCCGCGCAGTGCAGGATCTGAACCAGGCCTCGCTCGATCGGTCACGGCTCAACGCCTTCGTCGCGGCGATCCGCGCGCAGGAGAACAGCCATCCCGAATTCCTTCGCACCATCGCCCCCGCTTTGGCCGGCAGCCTGGCGATCAAGATGAACCCCGATTGCCTCGCGCGGGTGATCGAGTTGCAGGCGGCGTGCCTGCTCGAAAACCGCGACGCGCTGGTGCTCGCCGATATTCACAGTAGTTCGATGACCGACACGCTGATCGGCGCGCCCACCGATCTGGCGTTGCAGCTCAGCTACACGCGCGAGGCGGGGCTGGGCTATTACAGCCCCTATATCGGGGTCATCCGCGATATCGCCCGCGTCTTCGGCGCGTTCGGCAATCCGCAATTCGGCTATCTGCCGACGCTCGCCACGCGCGACGGGGATCGGCTGTCGTTGCTGCTCAACGCCGCGCCGTCCTTCGCCAAGCCCAAATCGGTGCTGGTCGCCGCCATGCCCGCGATCGATGCGGGCAGCCCGCCCAGGCTGCGCGCCGGCACCGACCAGCCGCTCTGCGGCGCGAAACCGGGGCTGGTCTTGCCGGTCGAGGGCGCGCCGCTGATCTATTCGACCGCCTTTGCGCGCAACATGGCGGTGACGCTGACCCCGGCCAATGGCCAGCCGATCGAGGTGCCGGTCCGCGCCCGCGCCGATCGCGGCGGCTATATGCTCGCCGAGCCGCTGCCCGCCGGCCTGTCGGGCAAGGCCAGTGCACGGCTGCATGGCCAATGGGGCTTCGAGTCCTTCGAAGGGCCCAGCTTTACCTTCCAATTCCCGGCGGGCGGCGACTGGCACCCGAGTGATGCGGACCAGAGCCTGGTGGTCGGCCGCGACAATGCCGTCGAACTGACCGGCCCCGCCGCCGCCTGCGTCACCGGGGTGACGATGCGGATGGGCAGTGGCGCGGCGCAGAGTGTCGCCTTCACGCCGCGCGGTACCGATGCGATCGCCGTCACCCTACCGATGAAAGGCAGCCGCGCCGGCCCGGTGACGCTGGAGGTGCAGCAGATGGGCAGCGATACGCCGCGCACCCTGACCCTGCGCGCCTATTCGCCGGCCAGCCGGGTCGACACGGTGACGCTGGCGACAGGTGATCGGTTCGTGACGTTGACCGGACAAAGGCTGGACGAGATTGCGGGCATCGACATCGGGGAGTTCCACCTGTCCCCCGGCCAGGTGACCCGCGACGGCGACACCGACCGGCTGGTCGCCACCACGACTGGCGACCGCGCGCCCGAAGGCGCGACCGCACGCATCAAGCTGAATGACGGGCGTACGCTGTCCGTCCCGGTCACGAGCGCTCCACCCCGCCCCGCCGCGACACTCGTCAGCCGTACCCTGACCATGCCCACCACGCCCGAAGGCTTGGCGCTGGCGACACGGGACGAGAGCATTTTGCCGGACAAGGCCAAGCTGACCTTCGCCATCCGCGCCGTCGACGGCCAGCGGCTGACGCCAGGCGACGCGGTCGAGGTGACGACAGCGGACGGCAGCGCCTCGGTCACGCTGGAGGGCGGGCGCGACGTACGGCTGTCTTCGCCCGAAATCGCGGTGGCGACGCTCGATCCGGCGCGCCTGGGGCCAGCGGCGGCGGGACCACTTCGCTATCGCTTGGTTCGTGGGACGATCAAGGGCGACTGGGTACCGCTCGCCACGCTGGTCCGCCTGCCCCGGATCGAGGCGGTGCGCTGCGACGCCGGCAATTGTCAGATGGAGGGACGCGACCTGTTCCTGATCGATCGGGTCGCCGCCACGGCCGATATGGCGGGCGCGATGACGGTGCCGGCCGGCTATACCGCGTCGCGACTGGCGGTGCCGGCTCCTACAAGCGGCTCCTTCTCCCTCACGCTCCGCGATGCGCCGACGATGCCCTTCACCCTCGCCATCGGCCAGTAAGGACAACAGTCTCGCCCCTTCAGGAGGGGATCACGCCGGCGCGCCCTCGCGCTGCTCCAGCGCCTGACGCAGCGCGCGCACCTCCACTTGCAGGGCGCGGAGATCGTCGACCGCCATGCCGGAGCGCGCGATGATCTCCTCGCCCAGGCACCCGCATTGCTCGCGCAGATCGCGCCCCGTCACGGTCAGCGTCACGCGCACCTGCCGCTCGTCATGCGGATCGCGCTCGCGGGTGACCAGCCCCCCCGCCTCCAGCCGCTTGACCAACGGAGTCACGGTGCTCGATTCCAAGGCCAGACGCTGCGCGATCGCGCCGATCGTCCGGCCATCCTCTTCCCACAACACATGAAGCGCCAGATATTGTGGATAGGTTAGGCCAAGCTGGTCGAGCATGGGCTTATAGGTCCGTTGAACCGCCATATTGGCCGCGTACAGCGCAAAACAAAGCTGATCGTCGAGCGGCCATGGTGCCGACATGCGCTATCTCCCGGGAAAAGGTCGAAAAAGCATATCGCGATAAAAGAAGGACTGGACAAGGCCCTGCAAACTATCTATATATGTATCGCGATAAACATTATCGGAGAATATACGTGGCGATCGACGTGAAATATCAGACCCAGGCCCGCGCGACGGGTGGCCGTGACGGTCATGCCCGGAGCCAGGACGGCACGCTCGATCTAGCGCTCTCCACCCCCAAGGAGTTGGGCGGCGCGGGCGGCGACGGCACGAACCCCGAGCAACTGTTCGCCGCCGGCTATTCGGCCTGCTTCATCGGCGCGCTGAAGGTCGCCGGCCAGCAGTTGAAGCTGAAGGTTCCGGCCGATGTCGCGGTGTCGGCGAAGGTCGGTATCGGTCCGCGCGCGGCGGGCGGCTTCGGCATCACCACCGACCTGACGGTCGAGCTGCCGGGTCTCGACCGTGCGGACGCGGAAAAGCTGGTCGAGGCGGCGCATCAGATCTGCCCCTATTCCAACGCCACGCGCGGCAATGTCGATGTCGGTTTGACGATCGCCTGACCTTTTCACGAGCTCCCGTCCCTGCCGGCGCGGTCGATTCTTCCCTAAGACCGCGCCGGTCTTTTTGTATCAGGCGGAGTCGCGTCCGATCAGTTGCGGCGGCATTTCATAGCCTGGAACCTCCTCCCCCGCGATCCGCGCGAACAGCGCCATGACCATAGCCCGGGCGCCTTCGCGCAAATCCTGTCGGATCGTCGTCAGGCGCGGGATCGCCCGCTCGGCCAGGGGAAGATCGTCAAACCCCGTCACCGCGACATCGCCCGGCACCGATAGCCCCCGGACCGCCAACTCCGCCATCGTCGCCAGCGCGATCATGTCGGAGGCGGCAACGATCCCATCGATCCCCTGCCCGCCCGCGTCGAGACTGGCCGCAATCTGATCGGACATCAGGTCGGGCGCCAGCGCGGTGTCGAACTGGACCGGCGGCGGCAAGCCCGCCTCGGCCAGCGCATCGCACAGCCCGGAATGACGCTGCGCCAGTTCCAGCGTCCGTATCTCCCCCATGAAAGCGATGCGCCGTCGCCCACCGGCGATCAGCCGCTCGCCCGCCATCCGCCCGCCCAGCCGGTTGTCCACGCCCACCGCACAGTGGCGCTGTCCGGGCAGGCTGCTGCCCCAGACGACGAGCGGGCGATAGATTTCGGCCATGGCCTCGATCACCGCCAACTGGTCCGACTGGCCGATCAACAGGACGCCGTCGACCATCCCCGAGCGGGTAATGCGCGACAGCCATTCATCGTCATCGGGGATGATCCGCGACAGCATCACGTCGTGATCGCGCGCCGCCAGTTCGTCGGCGAGATGGCCGAGCAAGGTCATGAAGAAGGGATCGGAGACGCGCTGCCGTCGCTCATGTCCCAGCGGAATGGCGATGCCGATCACCCCGGTCCGCTGCGCCCGCAAGCGGCGGGCCATCTGGTTGGGCTGGAAATTATGCTCCGTCGCCAGTGCCGCGATCCGCTGGCGGGTTTCGGCATTGACCATCGTCTTGCCCGCGAGCGCGCGCGAGACGGTGCCGGGCGATACGCCGGCCAGTCGGGCGATATCCTTTAGGGTACGGGCGGGCGGCGGCGAATGGCTCATGCTCCGGTCCCCTGAACCAAAAGTGGGACGGATGCCACGGGGCACCCGTCCCAGTCGGGAGAAAGGATCAGAAACGGTAGCGGATAGAGGCCGACACCGTGCGCCCGTAAAGCGCCGTGTTGTTGAACACGGCCTGGGTGGAGGACAGGACCGGGAACAGCCCGCCGCCGCCACGGAAACCCAGCTTGTCGAACAGGTTGTTGACGTTCAGGCCCAGCTCCAGATTTTCCATCGGCCGCACCGTCACGAAACCGTTGACGAAGGTCGAACCCTTGATCGTGTAGAGGTTGAAATCGTCCGACTTGGTGCTGGTCTGGCCGTTCACGCTGACACCGATCGCGAAGGGCCCCGCATCATAGGAGGGCGACACCACGAACAGGAAGTCGGGCAGCCCGCCGGGCTTGTTGCCGACCAGGGCGGGTGTCGCGCTGCTGGTGATCTTCGAATTGGCATAGGTCGCATCGACCGCCAGATGGAAGTCGCCATAGGTCACGCGGCTGGTGAACTCGACACCCCAAGAGCGATAGCCGTTGGAGATGTTCGGATTGTTGTTCGGTGCCGGCTGGTTGATGCGGGTGAAGTCGTAATTATTCTCGGTCAGCGTCGAGTGGAAGCCGGTGACCTCGACCGAATAGGACCCGCCGAACACCCCGCCACGCTGCTTCAGGCCGATTTCCTGCTGGTTGAGATAGTTGACCGAGGTCGCCTGGCCCTGCGCATTCAGCGAGCCGTCCGCGTTGAAATTCCCCGACAGAACACGACGGTCCGCGTTGAAGCGACCGCCCCGGCTGGCCCGGGCAAAGACGCTGGTGCTGTTGTCGAAGGCGTAGAGCGCACCCACCGACCAACTGATATAGCCATCGGTATAATTGATCTTCTCCGCCGTCGGGCTGAGCACCAGCGAGGGGATCAGCGCCGAGCCCAACGCGTCCGAGACGCGGGTCGTCGGCCCCGCGATGCCGCCCTGCGCGGTGCCCTCGCCATGCACGCTGTCATAGCGCACCGAGGCGTCGAGGTTCAGGCCGCCGACCTCGTAACCCGCCTGCAGGAAGGGGGCGACATCGGTATAGGTCAGGTCGACACGGCGCGCGCAGCAGCTACCCCAATTGTCGTTGAACCCGGCCTGGCCCGCGGCGGTCAACTGTGTGCCCGTGGTGGAAAACAGGTCGAGCGGCGCGGCATTCTCACCGTTCAGCTCGCTATACTGGCGGTTGACGTGCCAGTCCTGGACGATGTTCTGCCGCATCACGAACAGGCCGGCGGTCAGCCGCGCCTTGCCCGACCCGACGTCGAACTTGCCGTTCACCGTCAGGTTGTTGGCGAAATTGTCCATGTTCTTCATCAACGTGTTGATGTTCGGATTATTGTTGACGTAGGCGCCCGTATAAAGCTGCCCCAGGTTCGGCCCTGCGGCATAGCGCACCGACCCTACCGTCTGGCCGTTCACCGTCGACCCGATCAGGCCACCCGCGCCGGTGCGGGTCTGGACATTGATGAACTGGGTGGTGAAATTCCCGCTGATCCACTGATAGCGCATCGTGTCGTCGAGCGAGATGTTATCGGTGAAGTCGTAATGGAACTGCCCGCTGATGCCGGTGACGCGCGGGTGGATGCCTTGCATCTCGGCCGACTTCAGCCCACCACCGTCATAGTCCAGATACTGGAAGGCGCGGTTGTAGATCGTGTAAGCCGAGCCCGAACGCCCGTCGAAATTGGGCAACGGCGCGAAACCCGTCACCTTGTTGCCCTCCAGCGTGGCGAGCGTGGGCGTGATGGTGTTGGTCGGTGCCTGCTCGTCCAGCCGCTTGAAATACAGGCGGATGAAACCGCGATTGTCGGGCAGATCCTTGGTGATGTTCGCCTTGATCTGATAGCCGCGCAGGATGTTGAAATTCTCGTTGGTGTAGCCGCCGCCATTGCGCGCATAGCCGCCGATATGGAAGCGCGTCGTCTCGTCGATCGGGCCCCCATAGTCGAAATCGATGCGATGCTCACGGAAGCCGACGCCGTTGGAATAGGCGATCTGGCCGCCCTTGGTCTCACCGGTCTTGCTGATGAAGTTGATGACCGCACCGGGCGCCTGGCTGGCGAAGGTCGAGGCCGAACCGCCGCGCACCGCCTCGACCGTCTTGATATTCTGGTCGAAGCGCAGCCAATAGTCGTTGTTGCCGAAGTTGATGTCGCCGAACAGCACGTCGGGCAGGCCGTCTTCCTGCAACGAGACATATTCGGAGCCGCCGGTCGACACCGGAATGCCGCGCACGCCGATATTGGCATTGCCGCCCGGGCCCGCCGTATCGCTGGGCTGAAGACCGGGGATGTTGCGCAGGATCTCGGCGGTCGAGCGCGGGGTGAAATTCTGGATCGCTTCCTGGCTGACCTGCGAGACCGAGATCGAGCTGCGGAAACGCGAACGCTCGCCGCTGGTCGCGGTGACGACGATGTCGTCGCTCTGCGCACCCGCATCGGGGATGGCCCCGGGTTGCGCCGTGGTCGCGGCCTGGGGATCATCGATCTGCGCCAGCACCGGCGTCGCCGCCATTGCCATCGCCAGTGCCGCCATCGATCCGCACGACCGCAGAACGCCCGTCTTCATACACCCTCTCCTGTCTGGCCCCCGCTGTGTCGGGTTGCTTGAGTCCGTGCTATCACCAAAGCAATCGTTTGCAACACCCCTTTTTGCAAACCATTGCATAGATTTTCCGGCGAGTGTGATCGAGAAAACACGGCGCGCCCGGATCAATCCGGCCATGGGAACGCAAACCTTTGCATGGTACGAGGGACGCAAAGTATCCGGCAGCGGTGCGGATTGGCCCAAGCGCCACGGAGAGGATGAGGACGATGCCTGATATGCCCGACGCGATTCGATCCGTTCTGATCGTTGGGGGTGGCACGGCCGGGTGGATGACGGCGGCGGCGCTGGCCCATGCCTGCCCCCGCGGCCTGACCATCACGCTGGTCGAGTCGGACGAGATCGGCACCGTCGGAGTCGGCGAAGCGACCATTCCCCCGATCCGCCTGTTCAACCAGACGCTCGGCATCGACGAGGCCGAATTCCTGCGCGAGACCAAGGGCAGCTTCAAGCTGGGGATCGAGTTCGTCGGCTGGGGTCGCGAAGGGCATCGCTATTTCCACCCCTTCGGCACGCACGGCAAATCCTTCGATCTGGTGGCGGTGCATCAGCATTGGCTGGCCGCCGGGGGCGCCGAGGGTGTGGTGCCGCCACTCGACGACCTCTCCATGGCCTGGGGTGCCGCCAAGCGCGGGCGGTTCGCCGCGCCGATGGCGGACCCGCACAGCGTCGCCTCTACCTTCGACTATGCCTATCATTTCGACGCGGGCCTCTATGCGCGCTTCCTGCGCCGCTATGCCGAAGCGCGCGGGGTCGTTCGGGTCGAGGGTCGCATCGCCGGCCATGCGCTGGAGGGCGAGCGCGGTCATGTCGCCTCGGTCATGCTCGACGATGGACGAACGCTCGCCGCCGATCTCTTCGTGGACTGTTCGGGCTTTCGCGGTCTGCTGATCGAAGGTGCGTTACATACGGGCTATGAGGATTGGACGCATTGGTTGCCCTGCGACCGCGCGGTGGCGGTGCCCTGTGCCACCGGGGGTGACGGCCTGACGCCCTATACCCGTTCGAGCGCGCGGGCCGCCGGGTGGCAATGGCGCATTCCGCTCCAGCACCGCACGGGCAATGGCTATGTCTATTGCAGCCGCCATATCTCGGACGACGAAGCGGCAGCCACGCTGCTGGCCCATCTCGACGGCCCCGCGCTGGGCGATCCACGTTTCCTGCGCTTCACCACCGGGCGGCGGCGGTTGTTCTGGAACCGCAATGTCGTCGCCATCGGCCTGTCGAGCGGCTTCATGGAACCACTGGAATCGACCAGCATCCATCTGATCCAGGCCGGCGTCGCCAAGCTGCTCGCCTATTTCCCGACCAAAGCCTTCGAACCGCCGGCGATCGAGGAATATAACCGTGTCGCGATCACCGAATATGAGCGCATCCGCGACTTCCTGATCCTGCACTATAAACTGACCGAGCGGACCGACGCGCCGCTATGGCGGGAATGCGCGGCCATGCCGATCCCCGACACGCTGGCGATGAAGATCGCGCATTTCCGCGATCATGGCCGCCTGATCGCACGCGACATGGACCTGTTCGGCCCGGCCAGCTGGGCGGCGGTGCATGTCGGGCAGTTCAACCTGCCCCGCGCCACCGACCCGCTGCTCGCCTATGCCGATCCAGCGCAGAGCCGCGCCTTTGTCGGCAAACTCGCCGGCGCGATCGGCCAGATGGCGGAGTCGATGCCGACCCATGCCGATTGGCTCCGGCGGATCGGGGCGATGGCCTAGCGCCCCGCTTTTAAAGCCCCTCGCCCCCCACCCATTGGGCATGGGCCAATCGTCGGGCCAGTTCCCAATTCTGCTGGCGCAGATCGGGCACCGCGACGACCTCCCACAGGCCGCCGCGCGTCATCGGACCGATGCAATAGAGGCGATCGTCCACGCCGCCATCCGCCGCGACGACATGGCTCTGCGCATCGACCTCCAGCCCGATACGCAGTGCGTCGGGACGGATCATGCCCGCCGCCAGCAATTGCCGGATCAGCGGCTCGCGCGACCGGAGCAGATCACCCTGCGGCCCGGTGCAGTTGACGATGCGCGCCACCCGCATGGTCTTCACCCCATCCTCGCCGCGCGGACGCCAATGGACGACCGCGCCGTCGCCATCCGGTTCGACACGAACCAGCTTGCCGCCCTCGATCGCCAATTGCCCCCGCGCCAGCAGGGCATCGACCGCCTCCGCGATGGACGGGGCCAACCGGTGCCGGTGGACATCCCAATAGGGGCGCAGGTGGCGCAGGAACCGGGCACGGGTGACGGGATCGGCCGCGCCCCACATCATCTGGGTCACCGGGCGCAGGCTGTCGACCGCCCCGCGCCAACCTTGTTCCTGCGCGACGCAGCGGACATGCCGGACCAGCGCCGACAAGGTTGCCGCCGGCCGCTCGCGCAGCGGCGTGACGGGCGGCGTATCAGCATGCCGCCGAGGCGCCAGTCCCCGCCGCGATAGCGCGAGGATCCGTCCGCCAAATCCATTGGCGTCGAGCAGCAAGGCGGCGTCGATCGCGGTGAGCCCGCTACCGACCAGCAACACCTGGTCATCATCGGTCAGCCCGGCGGCGATGTCGCCCGCCCAGGGGTCTTCACGATAGCATCCCTCGGCCAGCGCCGAAGGATCGATCCCGGGCGGCGTATGCGGCGGCAGATTGCCCAGCGCGAGCACCGCCGCATCGGCCGCAAGTTCCCGCCCCTCGGCCAGATTCAGCCGATAGCCCGCACCGTCAGGGGCCAGCGCCACCACCTCGCCCTGCGCCAGCGTTAACCGTGTCGGATCGGCGGCGATCGTCTCCATCAGCAGATCGCGCAGATAATCGCCATAAACCCGGCGCGGGACGAAGGTCTTGGCGCCCCCCGCCCCGCGCGCCTGCAGCCAGCGGACGAAATGATCGGGATCGTCGCGCAGCGCGCTCATATTGCCGGCGCGGACGTTCAGCAGATGGTCGGCATGCGCCGCGCTATAGGCTACACCCCGTGCCAACTGGCCCGCATGCCGCTCGATCAGGGTGGCGCGCGGACCACCATGGCGGACCAGATTGATCGCGAGCAGCGTGCCGGCAAAGCCGCCTCCGATGATCGCCACATGGTCGATCCCCGATGTCATGATCTCGCCATTTCCCTTACGCCGCCGATCCGCCTTCCTCTACCGGCCCCGCTCCCATTCGCCACCCGAGAAATCGGTATACGATCCAGACAGCCTGCATTAGGCTATGCTTTTCGCGAGGGGTTTGGACGAATATGCGGTCATATTGGCGGGTTTCCGGTTTGGTCTTGTCGCTGGCTTGCCTTACCCCGACCATCCCCGCCGCAGCCCGGACTCAGGCGCCGGCTCCGCTGTCCGTCGAAGGTATTTTCGGACCCCAGGCGGTACGCACCGAATCCGTTCGCGCCAGTCGCTGGAGCCCCGATGGCGAAAGCTATCTGGCGATCGAGGACAATGCCAAGGGCGGCCAGGATATCGTCCGCTATCGCATTGCCGATGGCCGACGCGAAGTGGTGGTCGCGGCCAGCGATCTGGTGCCCAAGGGCGCGAAGACGCCATTGGGAATCGACGGCTATGAATGGTCGCCCGACCATCGCTGGCTGCTGATCCGCACCAATGGCCAACGCTTCCGGCGGACCAATGCACTCGCCGATTACTGGCTCTTCGACGGCACGGCCAAGGCGCTGCGCCAGATCGGCGGCGGCGCTGCACCCTCCGCGCTGCTCTATGCCAGCTTCTCGCCCGATAGCAGCCGGGTCGCCTATGTCCGCGCCAATAACCTCTATGTCGAACCCGTCGCCGGCGGTGCGCCGATCGCATTGACACGCGACGGGGACGATTATGTCGTCAACGGACTGGCCGACTGGGTCTATGAGGAGGAATTCTCGCTCCACCGCGCCTTCGAATGGAGCCCGGATTCGAAGCGGATCGCCTTTTTCCGGTTCGACACGCGCGGCGTCGGCACCTTCGACATGATCAAGAACACCGGTGGCCAATATTCGCAGGTCATCCCGCTGCAATATCCCAAGGCCGGCACGACCAATTCGGCCGTCACGGTCGGAACCGTCGATGTCGTGGACAGCCGGACGCGCTGGTTCAAGCTGACGGGCGATCCGCGCCAGAATTACGTGCCGCAGATGAGCTGGGCCGGCGGATCGGACGCGGTGTTCATCCAACAGTCCAACCGCTTGCAGAATACGTACAACGTCCTGCTTGGCGATCCGGCGACCGGTGCGGTGCGTCCGGTGATGGTCGAGAAGGACGCCGCCTGGGTCGAGGCCAATGACGCCCCCCAATGGTTGGACGGCGGGCGACGCTTCACCTGGCTGTCGGAGCGGGACGGCTGGCGGCATCTCTATACCATCGATCGGGCGAGCGGCCGCGCCACGCTGCGCACGCCGGGCAAGTTCGACGTGGTCGAACTGCTCAATGTCGATGAGAAAGCCGGCTATGCCTGGTTCATCGCCTCGCCGGATAATCCGACCCAGCGCTATCTCTATCGCACCACCCTGTCGGGCCGGCCTCAGGTAGAGCGGCTGACCCCGGCCGGTCAGCCGGGCACGCACAGCTATGACATCGCGCCGGGCGAGCATTGGGCGCTGCATACCGTCTCGCGCTTCGATGCGCCGCCGGTCACCGACATGCTCGACATGACGCGCCAGCAGCCACTGCGCACGCTGGCGGCCAATGCGCCGCTCGCGCAGGTCGTCAAGGATAGCGGCCTTGCCCCCACCGAGTTCTTCCGCGTCGATATCGGCGGCGGCACGCAGCTCGACGGCTGGCTGATCAAGCCGCCGGGCTTCGATCCGGCCAAGCGCTATCCCATCCTCTATTTCGTCTACGGCGAACCCTGGGGCCAGACGGTCGCCGATCGCTGGGCGGGGTCGCAGGGGCTGTGGCACCGGATGCTGGCGCAAAAAGGCTATCTGGTCGCCAGCATCGACCCGCACGGCACCGCCACCCCGCGCGGGCGAGACTGGCGCAAGAGCATCTATCGCCAGGTCGGCATCCTCGCCTCCGCCGATTATGCCGCGGCGGTCCGCAAGATGCTGGCGACGCGGCCCTATATCGATCCCGACCGTATCGGCATCTGGGGCTGGAGCGGCGGCGGCGCGATGACCCAGAACGCGCTGTTCCGCTATCCCGACCTCTACAAGACCGGCATTGCGGTGGCGGGGCCGACCGACATGAAGCTCTACGACACCGTCTATCAGGAACGCTATATGGGCCTGCCGCAGGACAATGCGGAGGGGTATAAGAACGGCTCGCCCATCACCTTCGCCGACCGGCTGAAGGGCAATCTGCTGCTGATCCACGGCACGCTGGACGACAATGTCCATTATCAGAACCAGGATCAGCTGGTGGACCGCCTGATCCACTTCAACAAGCCGTTCACGATGATGGCCTATCCCGATCGCAGCCACGGCATCTACGAAGGTGAGAATACGAGCATCCACCTCTATTCGCTGATGACGCGCTATTTGGAGACGAACCTGCCGCCGGGCGGGCGGTGATCGGGCGTCAGGAGACCCAACGTATCCGGGACTTACCCTCGCGCCGCCAACCCTTGTGCGTCCGGGTGTAGCGGTATTCGGCTCCGCTGCCGCAAAGGCCGCTGCATTCCGTCGTGACCAGCACCGTTGCGGAGCGACCATCCAACGCGATGTTTGGCACGGCGATCGTGATGATCAAGGCTGGCGGACGCTGCACGCCCTCCGTCGGAACATGCTCGGCCGCCCGCGATCGGGCGTCGCCATCGGCCGCCAAATAGCCGGCCGGCAACTTGTGCGCCAATGCGGGACATAGCTTCATCAGGTCATCGCGGGCCGGATCGGTCTCTATGAAGGAGCCACCGGCTATCCCAGGCGAAGGAAGGTCGACCATGACAGTTTGGCCCAGCGCACAAATGTCCCGCCGCGACACGTCGCTTTGCTCAGCCCCAACACTTAACAGCGACAAGAGTACAAAGAGCATCGACCTCCCCTCCCCCAGCTGGCCCCATAGTCACGCACGGCGCGGCATCTGACAACCCTTTCAGATGTCTCTTTGCAATCGTTTGTTGCAATGCATCCCGGATCACGTCATGATGCTCCTCGACGCGGAAAACCGGCGCTAGATACGGTCTACACCCCGCGTGCGAGAGGACCCTGATGACCCCGTCCACCCCCGCCGCCGGAACCATGGCCCCGATCAAGCCGCGCCTGTCCCTCGTCCGCATCCTCGAGATGAACCTGGGCTTTCTGGGCCTGCAATTCAGCTTCGGGTTGCAGCAGGGCAATATGGCGCCGATCTACAGTTATCTCGGTGCATCGGAAGCGCAGATTCCGCTGCTCCAGCTGGCCGGGCCGATGACGGGGCTGCTCATCCAGCCGCTGATCGGCGCCATGAGCGATCGGACCGACAGCCGCTGGGGCCGGCGCACGCCCTATTTCCTGATCGGCGCGGTGTTGTGCGCGCTGGGCCTGTTCTTCATGCCGCTCAGTTCGTCGATCCTGATGGCGGTGTCGCTGCTCTGGATCCTGGACGCGGGCAACAACATCACCATGGAGCCGTACCGCGCCTATGTCTCCGACCGGTTGGACAAGAGCCAGCATAATGTCGGCTTCCTGACCCAAAGCGCCTTTACCGGGCTGGCGCAGATGCTCGCCTTCCTCACGCCGTCGCTGCTGGTCTGGGCGGGCATGAACCCGGATTGGGTCGACAGCCACCATATCCCCTATACCGCGCGCGTCGTGTTCATGATCGGCGCGGTCCTGTCCTTCGGGACGATCATCTGGTCGATCCGGCGCGTGCCCGAACTGCCGCTGACCCCGGAGGAGCGCGCGCGGATCGCGGCGAGCCCCAAGGGGCTGGGCGCGACGCTGATCGAGATCGGCGACGCGATCCGCACCATGCCAGTGGCGATGCGCAAGCTGGCACTGATGAGCCTGTTCCAATGGTATGCGATGATGGCCTATTGGAATTACGTCATCTACGCGATCGGCCGTTCGGTCTATGGCACCGCCGACGCCACCTCGTCGGGCTTCCACGCCGCCGTGCTGACCAATGGCGAGGTCGCCGCCTTTTATAACGGTGTGGCGTTCCTGGCGGCCTTTGCGATGGTGCCGCTGGCCAAGCGCTGGGGCGCGGCGCCGCTGCACGCGCTGTGCCTGGTCATCACCGGTCTGGGCATGATCGCGATGCCGCATATGACCAGCAAGGCGATGCTGTTCCTGCCCGCCATCGGCATCGGCCTGGGCTGGGCGAGCATGATGGGCAATCCTTACGTCATCCTGGCCGGGTCGATCCCGCCGGAGCGGACCGGCGTCTATATGGGCATCTTCAACATGATGATCGTCATCCCGATGCTGATCTTCGGCGTGACGCTGCCGCTTTTCTATCAATCCTGGTTGGGCGGCGATCCGCGCAATGTGCTGATCCTGTGCGGCGTGCTGATGCTGCTCGCCGCTGTCTCCGTCTTCTCCGTTCGGTCGAAGCAACCGCGCGAGCGGCTCCAACACGCCTGACCAGCTCTCCTTCTCCATACCGAGGTATCATGACCACAGCCCCCGCCCCTGCCCATTGGTCGGCCGATGCGCTTGCCGGCATCGCCGCCCAGGCCGATGCCCGACTGCCGGTCTTTACCGCGCAGGACGTCGTACCGATCCTGCCCGACCATGACCTGTGGGATATGTGGCAGATCGCCTATGCCGATGGCCGTACAGCATTGTTCGGTGGCCGCAGCTGGTGGTTCTTCCTGGCCACGCCGCGTTTCGACGATCCCGATCTCCGCCATGACGAGGCGCGCATCCGCCTGACCAGCCACGGCGCGGATGGCTGGCGCGATCATGGCGTGACCTTCGCCGATGGCTTTACGCCGGGCAGCCGCGAATGGTCGGGCTCTGCGGTGCTGGGCGAAGATGACACCACGCTGACCATGTATTTCACCGCCTCGGGCCGGCGGGGGGGGGCGCGCACCTTCGAGCAGCGACTGTTCGAGACGCAAGGGCGCTTCATCCTAGACGGCGACGCGGCGCGCTGCGAAGGCTGGACCACGCCGGTCGAAAGCGTGGCGGCGGACGGGCATCACTATATCGTCGCCAACCAAGCCGAGCCCGAAAATGGCGGCATCAAGGGGTTTCGCGATCCCGGCTATTTCCGCGATCCGGCGGACGGTTCGGAATATCTGCTGTTCGTCGGCTCGGCGGGCTGGGTCGAAGAGGCGTTTGACGGCGTCATCGGCGTGGCCAGGCGGGTGGACGGTCAATGGGTCCTGCAACCGCCGCTGATCGAGGCGCTGGACGTCAATAGCGAGTTGGAGCGGCCGCACATCATCCTGCGTAATGGCCTCTATTATTGCTTCTGGTCGACCCAAGCCAAGCGCTTCGCCCCCGGCCTGAGCGCGCCGACCGGGCTTTATGCCATGGTCGCGGATCGTCTGTCGGGCCCGTGGCGGCTGGTCAACGGCACCGGACTGGTCGCGGGCAATCCGGACGAAGAGCCGATGCAGGCCTATTGCTGGTGGGTCACCGGCGAAGGCGATGTAATCAGCTTCGTCGACTTTTGGGACCTGAAGGGCGCGGATGTCAGCAACGACCCGGCCCTGCGGCGGCGGCATTTCGGCGGCACCGCCGCACCCTGGTTCCGGCTGGCAATGGCGGGCGACCGGGTGACGATCGCCCAGGGCTGACGATCAGGCCGAGTCGCGCGTGATCAGTTCGGGGGCGAGCACCACGGAGCCCGCCTCTTCGCCGCCGAGGCGGGCGAACAGCGCATCGACCATCGCCTTGGCCCCGGCCGCGATATCCTGACGAATGGTGGTCAGGCGCGGCACGGCCTGGGCGGCGAGTGGCAGATCGTCATAGCCGACAACCGCCAGCGCGTCGGGCACCGCGATCGACCGGTCGGCCAGCACACGCACCGCCGTCATCGCGATCATGTCCGATGCCGCCGCGATGCCGCAGATCGGCATCTGCCCCCCGCCCTGGTGCAGCAAGGCGTCGATATGCGCGGCGATCTCCTGCTCCATCACGTCGGAGGCGAGATGGGCCGAGAGCTGGATGGGCGCATCGGGCAATCCCGCCTCGGCCATCGCCGCCACGACGCCGTCATAGCGCGCGCGGATTTCCGGGGCACTGATATCGCCCAGAAAGGCGATGCGCTGGCATCCCCGCGCCACCAGTCGCTCGCCGACCAGCCGACCGCCAGCCAGATTGTCGGTGCCGACCGCGGCATGGACCTGCCCAGGCAAGGTCACGCCCCAGGCGACCAGCGGACGATAGCGGCGCGCGACGCGTTCGATCGCATCATATTGGTTGGATTGGCCGATCAACAGGACGCCATCGACCATGCCGGAATCGACCACCCGGTCGAGCCAGTCCTCGGCATCCGGGATGACGCGCGACAGCATCACGTCATAGCCATTTTCGGTCAGCGCATCGACCAGATGGCCGAGCATCGTCATGAAGAAGGGGTCGGACAGATGCTGGCGCCGCTCATGGCCCAGCGGAACGACGACGCCGATCACCCCGGTGCGGCGCGTGCGCAGGCGGCTGGCCATCTGGTTGGGGCGAAAACCATGTTCGTCGGCCAGTGCCTTGATCCGCTGCCGCGTCTGTTCGTTGACCAGGGACTTTCCAGCCAAGGCGCGCGACACGGTGCCCGGCGACACGCCGGCCAACTGCGCCAGATCGGCAATGGTGCGCACCCGGCGCGCATCCTGCTCCATGAAATTCTCGTTCATTTAAGAACGCTAACCGCAGCGGCCCCTGACGAACAAGCAGGCAACGGAATTTGTCCGACACTTTTTACATGGGTTAGCGATATTCGTTCGTCACGTCCTTTTTCCATCCGTGCAGGGCGACCACTCGCGCGCCCCGGCATTGGGGTGCCCCGATCACGCGGACCCAGCGGTTCCCCGCTGAACCGCGCAAGGCGATGTCGATGGTGAAACCCCTCCGATGGCGTATCGCATGGCTACGCAACCGCTCCAGCGCAACGCGCGATTCCTCTCGGTACAGCCGGAGCACGCCCTCGCGTTCGAGCGGCCAGTTCCGCCGCCAGTCGAAAAGGTCGTAAACGCCGGTCGACCATGTCAGGCTCTGACCGGATAAGTTGCAGGACCAACGGCCGATCCCATGGAGGCGGAGCCATTCGTCGGCGCCGTCCAGTGGCGCGCCCGGCATTTGGCCTTCGATCAACCGGCCCAGGTCGAGCCGAAGACCATGCTCATAAAGCGGCCAGCTATGGTTCAGGGCGAGCGGTTCGACCGGCTTCATGCGCACTCCTTTCGAAGTTGCGATACGCCAGCAAGCTTAAAATTGGCTCAAAACCGTCCGACATCTGCGGGGTCGGTTATCGATAGGATCTAAAGCGCGCTCGCTTGGCTCGCCTTACATCCCAAACACAGCAGAGCGTGGAATCGCGGCTTCGCGCGACCGAAAAAGCCCCCATCCCAGCGTACGGCAGGATGGGGGACTATTTTCAAACTTTCTCGGTCAGCTCCGGCACGACGGTGAAGAGGTCGCCGACCAGGCCGATGTCCGCAACCTGGAAGATGGGGGCGTCCTCATCCTTGTTGATCGCGACGATGACCTTGGAATCCTTCATCCCCGCCAGATGCTGAATCGCGCCCGAGATGCCAACCGCGACATAGACTTCCGGAGCGACGATCTTGCCGGTCTGGCCGACCTGATAGTCGTTGGGGGCATAGCCCGCATCAACCGCCGCGCGGGAGGCGCCGACGGCGGCGCCCAGCTTGTCGGCGAGCGGATCGATCAGCGCATGGAACTGCTCCTCCGAGCCCAGCGCGCGACCGCCCGAGACGATGATCTTGGCGCTGGTCAGCTCGGGGCGGGCATTCTCGGCCTTTTCGGCGCCGACGAAGCGGGACTTGGCGGCGTCGCCCGTCGAGGCGACCGCCTCGATCACGCCCGAGCCGCCCTCGGCCGCCGCCTTTTCAAAGGCGGTGGTGCGCACGGTCAGGACCAGCTTGGTGTCGCTGGTCTTCACGGTGGCGATCGCGTTGCCCGCATAGATCGGCCGGGTGAAGCTGTCCGGTCCCTCGACCGACAATATGTCGCTGATCTGCATCACGTCGATGA
>Ga0302136_1000011_pt1 | contig 194414 bp, 162 predicted proteins | sample CBN3_20m_MG_FD_203116 | JGI IMG/M metagenome (GOLD analysis project Ga0302136, IMG submission 203116) | Marine microbial communities from Western Arctic Ocean, Canada - CBN3_20m | ecosystem: Environmental > Aquatic > Marine > Oceanic | place: Canada: Western Arctic Ocean | collected 2017-09-15
AACGTCCGGCCTTGTGAGACCCGATACAGCACCACCGATCCTCGGATCGGCGAGTGCGGACAGATCCTTGAGACCCTCAAGGGACAACCGCCGGGCGACTACAAATTACAGATCCTGACCCTAATTGCCGCTCATACACTTAAACTTGATGTCCGATTGCAAGGACGGTGATCGGAATAATTCGAGATATTCTTGCAACTATGACAATATGCTGGGTGGGGATCCGTTAATAACAAAAGGAAAGTCTGTCCATCATTTAGTTGGCCTAATGTATCTTCCATAATTTATGTGAAACGGGAATGGAGATGCTGATGTAAAAGCATGATATTTCGGAATGTACACCTCATCGACGCAACAACGGCATTTTAACGTCTCGGTAACTTCCCGAACGGTAAGCGTTCCCGCAGCGCGGCGCCGGGGGGGATGGCGTGTTTCGAACCGGCGACGACAATCGCTGCTGCGTTGAATGGGGGAATAGTTTCGTGAGCTTGATGAATTCCGCATTTTATACCCTGCGGTTTGGGATTTCGACGGCGGCTTTGCTGACCGCGATGGCTGTCCCGGCATATGCGCAGGACGCTGTGCCGACGCAGGCCACGGATGCTGTCGACCAGAGCGAAGCGCCGGTGATCCTGACCACGCAGAAGCCGCAGGACAAGCGGGCGGCGCCCGTTGCGAAGTCCGGCAATGGTCAGGGTGAGACGGTCATCGTCACGGGCACGCTGTTTCGTGATTCGAACGCCAGCTCGATCTCGCCGGTGACCTTGCTGACCTCTAAAACGCTCCAGTTGGCGAATATCACGACCGCTCAGGACGCGATCCGCTCAGTCTCGGCGGACAGTGCCGGCTCGATCTCGACCGGCTTCCGCAACGGCTTCTCGGCCGGCGGCGCGGCGGTGTCGCTGCGCGGCCTGGGCGTCTCGTCGACCGTGGTGCTGATCGACGGGCTTCGCTCGGCCAATTTCCCGCTGAACGACGACGGCCATAACGCCTATGTCGATCTGAACTCGATTCCCTTCAGCACCATCGATCGCATCGAAGTGTTGAAGGACGGCGCGTCCTCCACTTACGGCGCGGACGCGATCGGCGGCGTGGTCAACCTGATCAGCAAGAAGAATGTCCAGGGCATCCAGGGATCGGTCCAGGGCGGCACGACGGAGAAGGCCGATGGCTCGCATTATCGCGCGACCCTGACCGCCGGCGTTGGCGACTATAACGAGCAGGGTTTCAACTTCTATGTGAACGGCGAATATACCTATGACGGGTATATCACCAATCACTCGCGCGGTTACCCGTTCAACACGTTGGATCTGACCCCCAGCGGCCTGACGGACCGTAACCGCAACGACGACTCGCTGCTCGCGGCGAACCCACAGGCGGTCGTGACCCGCGTGCGTCAGACCGATCTCAACAACCCGCTCGCTGGCCAGGTCGGCGCGCCGCTGACCAACCAGTACCAACTGCTCATCAATCCCAGCGCTTGCCCCTTCGGCACCTTCACGGTCTCGTCCGGTTCGGCGCAGGGCACCGGCTGCAAGCACAACCTGCCTGACGAATATTCGATCATCCAGCCGCGCCAGCAGCGCTATTCGACCACGGCGCGTCTGAACGTCCGTCTGGCCGAAGGTTGGGAGGCATTCGCCAGCGGCAGCTACTCGCATTCCGAGGTCGACATTCGCGGCGCCCCGGCAGGCATCCGCCAGACCCAGCCCTTCGGCGGCTCGGCGGCGCTGGCCTCGAGCAGCCCCGGGATCGTCCTGCCCATGTATGTCTGCTCGACAGGCGTGAACTGCGCCACGGCGGCCGATCGCCGGCTCAACCCGAACAACCCCTATGCCGTGGCGGGCGCCGATCCCACCCAGAGTGCGGCGCGCATCTATTATCTGTTCGGTGACATCCCTGCGAACAGCCATCGCTATGTCGACGTGTTCCGCGCGACCGGCGGCATCTCGGGCGATCTGGGCGGTGGGTTCAAGTTCCGTCTGAACGGCGTCTATGCCCGCGACAATTTCAGCGTCACGCAGCGCGGCTTCATCAACATCCAAGGCCTGCTGAACGCGATCAACACGGGCGCCTATAATTTCGTCAATCCCGAGCAAAACACGGCGGCGGTGCGCAACCAGATCTCGCCCGAGCGTACGACACCGTCCTATTCGACGGTGGCGACGATCGGCGGCTCGCTGCTCAAGTCGCTGATGGAACTGCCCGGCGGCGACCTCAATGTCGGCGCGGGCTTCCAGATCCGCCGCGAGACGCTGATGAACCGCAACCAGAATGCGGACCTCAGCTATTACGGCCTGAACACCTCATCGGCCCAGGGACGCCAGACCGTGACCGCCGGCTTCTTCGAAATCGACGCGCCTTTCCTGCGGACCTTCGACCTGAACGTCTCGGGCCGTTACGACCACTATTCGCAGGGCTATAGCCACTTCTCGCCCAAGGTCGGTGCGAAGTTCACGCCCGTCGAGCAATTCTCGCTCCGCGCCACCTATTCGCAGGGCTTCCGCGCGCCGACCTTCGCGGAAAACAACCCGGCCAGCAGCTATGCGGGCTTCTCGTCCTTGACGCCGCCCGCCAGCTTCGTCGCTGCCCACCCGGGCAATCCGGCCTATACCAGCACCTATAATATCGGCAGCGGCTCGATCGGTAATCCCGACATCCTGCCGGAAGTGTCGCGCAGCTTCACGGCCGGCACGATCTTCCGGCCGACGCGCTGGTTCAACCTGACGGTCGACTATTACAACATCAAGAAGTCGAACCTGATCGTCAGCGGGCCGCTGCGTGCCCAGGCGATCGCGGCCTATTATGGTCAGACCAACGCGACCGCCGGTTGTGCCGCGCTGGCGGCGGTGGGCCCGGGCTATCAGTGCAACGTCATCGACGCTCCCGATCCCGCCAATCCGAACGCGCTGCCGCGTCTGCTGGTGTTCAACGTACCGTACGTCAACGCCAACTATCAGGTCAGCTCCGGCATCGACATGCAGGCCAATGCCGCCTTCGAGCTGGCGAACGGCGCGCGCCTGATCAGCCGCCTGGACGTCACCCGCGTGCTTCGCCTCGATCTGGTGACCCCGGCGGGCGTGGTGCAGAAATATGCCGGCACGCTTGGGCCTTACCAGCTTTCTTCGGGTGGCGGTACGCCGCGCATCCGTGGCAACTGGCAGAACTCGCTGGAGATCAACAACTTCTCGATCACCGCGACGACCTATTATGTGGGTCGGATCAAGCAGGTGGCGGCGGACCAGATCACCCCGGTCAACGGCGTGATCGACCTGTCGTGCAAGAACACGATGGTGCCGATCGTACCGGGCAGCGACGTGAACAACCAGTGCTACATCCGCCCGTTCATCTACACCGACCTGAACCTGGGCGTGCGGGTGAACGATCAGTTTCGCTTCTTCTTCAACATCCAGAACCTGACCAACGCCCGCGCACCGCTGGCGGCGGCGGCCTATACCAGCAATCCGAACTATCTGAGCAGCTGGCATTATGCCGGTCTCGTCGGTCGCAACTTCAGCGCCGGCGCGAACTTTAACTTCTGAAGTCGCCGATGAGGCCATGAGGCATCGGAGCGATCATTACGTCGTCCCGAAGCTGATGGGACGGATAGGGGTGCGGGGAGATGCCGCACCCCTATCCGGCCCTGTCCAATCCGCCCCAATGCGGGTGATGGCGCCGATACGGCAATCGAACGGATCGGCACCGGACGGATAAGGTAAGGCAATTTTACCTATCCTTAAGACGGCAATCTTATTTCGTACAGGAAACGAGGGGGCAAGGTCATGAACGTTCGGCGTGGGATGGCGAGGGTTGCGCCATTATGTGTGTCCAGTTCGTCATGACTGCGCTCGGGCTCGCACAGATGTCCCCACCTCTCGGTGTATCGCGAGACCTCCCAATCGCTCGCCGCGAGGACCTGGATGCGACGGGCTATGTCCGGAAGCCTGATCAGCGCGACAGGGTGACCCTGACCCGCATCCTCCGCCGGATCGATCCGCGCCTGCCGTTTGGCCTGAACATGGGAAAGAACCGCTAGATGCTTTCGAACATGAACATCCCCAAGAAACTGGGCGTATCGTTCCTGGTGATCGGCATGTCGGCGGCGGTGATGACGATCGTCTTCTTCGCCAATATCTGGGAGATTCGCAGCGCGACGGTGCGCAGCAACCATGCGCAGGAGGTATATGCCAAGGCGCTGACGCTGGAGACCTCGATCCTGCGCGAGAACAGCCAGTTGCGCGGGTTTCTGGTGACGGCGGACAAGAGCTATCTCAAATCCTATGACGAGGCGCGCAAGGAGTATGACACGACCAGCCGCGAGCTGATCGCGATGCTGAGCGACCCGGCGGAGCGGGCACTGGTCACCAAGTCGCGCGAAGAGGCGACGCGCTGGCGCCGCCAGTGGAGCGACCGGCTGACCGCCTGGGTGAGGGCGGGGCGGCGCGACGAGGCGCAGCAGGCGGTGCGCGATGCGGGCAAGGCGGTGCTGACCAGCGCCATCGTGTTGCCGCTGCGCGATGTGCGCGACCAGGAAACCGCCGCGATCAAGGAGAATGCCGCGTCGCAGGAGCGCGCGATCACCACCGCGACCATCGCGCTGATACTGGGCGGCGTGATGCTGATCGGCATCGCCATCACGCTCCAGATGTTGCTCAGCCGCAGTATCGCCCGGCCGATCACCACGCTGACCCAGTTGATGGCGGACCTGGCGCGCGGGCGTAACGACATCGCCGTGCCGGGCAGCGAGCGCGGCGACGAACTGGGCGACATGGCGCGGGCCGTGGTCGTCTTCCGCGACGCGGCCAAGGCCAAGGTCGCCGATGACCGGGAGCGCGAACAAGCCCTGCAGGCGATCGGCGCAGGCCTGCACAGCCTGTCCGAGGCGGACTTGACGGCGCGGCTCACCGACCTGCCGCCGGCCTTTCATCAACTGGCCCGGGACTTCAACGGCGCGGTGCAGAATCTCTCCAGCCTGACCAGCGACGTGCGCGGCAGCGCGGGCGCGATCCGCTCGAACATCGAGGAAATCCGCCAGGCGACCGACCATCTGTCGGCGCGCAGCGAGCAGCAGGCGGCCAGCCTGCGCGAGACGGCGGCGGCGGTGGGCGAGATCACGCAAGGGGTGCGCGACGGCGCGGTCAATGCCGGCGAGGCCAATCGCGCGGTGACCGAGGCGCGCGACGAGGCCGAGAAGGGGGGCCAGATCGTCGCCAAGTCGATCACCGCGATGAACGGCATCGACCAGGCGAGCCGCGAGATCGTCGACATCATCTCGGTGATCGACGGCATCGCCTTCCAGACCAACCTGCTGGCGCTCAACGCGGGCGTGGAAGCGGCGCGCGCGGGCGATGCGGGCAAGGGCTTTGCGGTCGTCGCCTCCGAAGTGCGCGCGCTGGCGCAGCGCTCGGCGGATGCGGCTTCGGACGTGAAATCGCGCATCGTATCGGCGATCGACCATGTCCGCTCGGGCGTGACGCTGGTCGACGAGACGGGCAATGCCCTGCAACGGATCATCGGCAAGGTGTCCGACGTCAGCGCGGTGGTCGATGTGATCGCCAAATCGTCGGAACAGCAGGCGCACAGCCTGAGCCAGGTCAACATCGCCATCGGCGAGATCGACGCGGTCACCCAGCAGAACGCCGCGATGGTCGAGGAATCCACCGCCGCCGCCACCATGCTCGCCAAGGAATGCGGCACCCTCGTCGCCTCCGTCATGCGATTCCATGTCGATACGGCCGGGGGGCGGAAACAGAATCTGTCCGCCGACAATTACCGGTCCGAGGGTTTCGCAGGTTCGCCGGCGATCCGGGCGGCTTGATATCGATCGAAATGCATTCCGGGCCGGGATAGCGATCCATGCCGGTCAGGCGGGCGCTTCCCTATCCGAGCACCGCCGTCACGATCTTCAGCAACTCGGCCTTGAACAAGGGATCTGCCACAAACCCTTCCGCGACGGCGTCGTGAACGGCACCTGTTACCGAAGACGCCAGGACCCTGTCGAGCGGATCGAAAGAAGCGCGGCCTAGCGTATTGACGGCGGTGAAGGCGCAATACGCGCTGCGATACAAGGTTTCGAAGGCGGCATTGTCCGTGTGTTTTTCGGGAAGCACATGCTGCAAATCGCCAAACGCCGCGGGCAGTGACAGATGGGCGCCGATCATGCCTTCAGCGAAGACGGCCAGCCTGTCGGCTCGCGCGAGCGTCGGACGGGAGGCGGCATGGAGCGTCCCCAATATGTCATTAAGGTGGCGTTCCCGTAGGGCTTCCAACAATACGCGCTTGTTCGGGAAATATTGATAGAGCGTTCCGATGCTGACGCCCGCCTTCTCGGCAACCAAATTGGTGTTGAAACGGTCGAGCCCGCGACTCCGCAAAATGTGAGCTGAGGCATCGATGATCGCGTCGATCGTCGCGCGAGAACGCGCCTGTTGGGGACGTTTCCGCATGTCCGCCACTGTGCACGAAATGCGAGTAGGCATGAGGTACCTTCGGAATTAGATATCGACGCGCCGCGAACGGCGGCTTCCCGGCCTGACTAGACAAAGGGTTCGTCGATGCATGATCCGCATATCGTTAGCCGAGAAGTGCATCTGAAAGAAAGGCCGCTTGGCCTGCCCAAAGCTTCCGATTTGGAGATCGTCTCAGTTTCCTTGCCACGGGATGTGCATGAGCGGATTCTGATCAGGAATAGATATTTCGTAATATCCCCGTCACTTCGGCTGATGATCAGCGACGGTGCCGAGGCCATGCCCGGTATCCCGTTTCCGGTCCTCGCCCCAGGCGATACCTTGCCGGGCGAGGCGCTCGGGACGGTGCTCGCCGCTCCCGAGGCAAGTGGCTTCTCGGTCGGCGACACTGTCGTGCACATGAACGGCTGGCGCGAGTTCGCAATGGTCTCGGCGGCGCAGTGTCGCAGGATCGAAACGTCCGATGCTCTGGGCGATATCGCCAATCTCGGCCATGGTTGGACCGCCTATGCCGCACTGACCCGGGCAGTGCGGATACGGCCGACCGATACCGTGTTCGTTTCCAGTGCGGCGGGCGCGATCGGGTCGATGGCCGGGCAGATCGCCCGCTTGCTCGGCGCGCGCCGCGTGATCGGCAGCACGAGTTCACAGCGCAAGGCCGACTGGCTGGTCGGAACGCTGGGCTATGACGCGGCGATCCGTCGCGGGGAGGGCGGGGCGATCGTCGATCAGTTGCGCGAGGCGGCACCCGATGGCGTGGACGTGGTTCTCGACATGGTCGGGGGCGAGCAACTTGCCGCGGCGGTGACCGTGGCGAATGAGGGCGCCCGGTTCGTGTTGATCGGCGGTCTTTCGGGACAGCTTGCCGCTAGTGGAACGGGGCGGGCCTCGCCGGTCACGCTCGACTCCACCCAGATCGTGCTCAAGCGGATCAGCCTGAAGGGCTATAGTGCCGATGACGATCCGGATGCGCGCGAGGAATGGCCGGCAAGGCTGGCGGCGTGGCTGAAAACGGGGGACATCCATATCGCCCATACGCTGATCGAAGGACTGGATCAGGCGCCCGCAGCCCTCGAGGCGGCCGCCGCGGGTGAGCATATGGGCTCCGTCATCGTCCGGCTTTGATCTCGACGATGCGGGCTTTGAAATCGGCCGCGATCGCTATGCGGCGATGGCGGTATTTCACGGAAGGTTGGACGTCGCGGGCTCAGTTACACCAGCCGACATGCGATGAAGGTCAAGACGCGACGTCCAGACCACACGGCGCGAACCGGCTGACGCCCGGCCGCCGATCGGCTTCGAGAACGCAGGGGTAGGGGAAATTTCGGTGCTGTAGGTCATTGATCTACACCCCCCGCGCCGTGCTGCCACCAAGCCTTGCCCAATCTCCTGTCCGACGTGGCGGAGACCATCGAACCACAATAGCTTGACCAGATGTCCTGCCGGCCACGCTTCCATGCTATCGACGGCGTTAGCACCATCGAGCAGGCGTTGCGGCGTGCCGGCAAGGGGTATGTGCGCGGCGTGAAAGGCGACCATCGCGTCGGCTCGTGGGGCGATAAGCCGGTTGTGGCCGTCAGGCCGCCGCAATGCGCGCGCAGTCGATCAAAAACACAACTGTAATGCTAGGCCGTATCTGCTTGGTAGCTTGAAGCGCTGCGGCTCGATCGCCGACCGCCTCGGGCCGTCCGACCTCAGCCTTTCGTTGCTCCCGCCCAGGGTCGTCGTTCCAGCGTAGAGCTGGAAACGACGGTTTCGTCCCGATCCCAGCTGTTCCATGCGCCTGCACGGGCTGGCCGAGGGGCGCTATTCGCCTGAACGAACGGCGGGTTTTGGGGATCGTCTCAACGGCGTTGAGGGGCCACAAATGGGTCAAAGACACATCACAATTGTATCAAGAGATATTTGTCTATCGCAAAGGCAGGCATCATCTTAACCCCCGCTTGGACTGCAACCATCTACATTATTCCCGCGTCCGGCAGGAGCTATCGCAATGAAGTCTCGAATATATTCAAATCAAATAATGGTGTAAATGGCGTAGATTGATCCAAAGCAATCTAACAAAATCTCTCAGATCGATCCGCTTATCATGACGTTCGAGCGAGGTTAAAAAGCCTTGGCGTTCATAGTAACGCTTATTTACCGACTCCCGGCGTAGAACGCTTTCTCGAGGGAGGGAGCGGTGCAGACAAAGACATTGAAATCGCTGGCGACGATGCTGAGCATGCGTGGCATGCTGACGGTGGCGTGTTTCGTCGCGCTGGGTTCGGCGGTGACGGGCGTGATGCTGGAGCAATCGGCCAAGACGCGGGCGCAGGAGACGGGGGGCATCGTCGCCGATCAGGTGACGGCCGAAATCCGCACCCAGTTCGAACGCCCCATCGGCATCGCCGGTGGGCTGAAGGCAGCGATCGCGGCGGCCAGGGCGCAGGGCATTGCCAGCCGGGAGGCGCATAACGGCATCCTGAAATCCACGCTGATGACCAACCCCGAACTGATCGGCACCTGGATCGGGTGGGAGCCCAATGCCTTTGACGGTCGAGACGCCAGTTTTGCCGGTACGCCCGGCTATGATCGTACCGGTCGCTTCCTGCCCTATTGGCATCATGCGGGCGATGACGCGGCGGTCGAGCCGCTGACCGGCTATGAGAAGCCGGGCAAGGGCGACTGGTATCTGGTCCCGCGCCAGACCGGACGGCCCCTGATGTGGGGGCCGAGCCTGTATGAGGTGGCGGGCAAGAAGACGCTGATGGCCTCGGTCGTGCTGCCCTATCAGGAACAGGGACGCACGGTCGCGGTGCTGGGCGTCGATCTGGGGCTGGGCGACCTCTCCAATCGGATCGGCGCGATTCATTTGCCCTATGACGGCAATGTCGAGGTTTTGTCGGAAAAGGATCTCTACGCTTACACCAGCGACAAGGCGGCGCTGGGCAAGCCGGGGCCGCATTTCACGCCGGGCTATTCGGTGGTCGACGACCCGGCGATGGGGAAGGTCATCCAGATCATACGCCCGATCCGTTTCGACGGGTTCGACCGCGGCTGGATCGTGCGCGTGCGTTTGCCGATGAGCGCGGTGCTGGCCGATGCGCGCCAGGCGGAACTGGTCCTCCTGATCTCGGCACTGGTGATGGTCGCGGGACTGGCCTTCGTGCTGCGCCGCATGTCCAAGCGGCTGGTCGGCGATCCGCTGGCCGATCTGTCGGCGGAGATGGAGCATGTCGCCTCGGGCGATCTGAGCGATCCGGTGCGCGCGGACGCCAAGGCGCAGGAGATCGCCAAGATGCGGATGGCGGTCGACGTGTTTCGCCAGACGGCGCGCGAGAAGCGGGTCGCGGACCAGAATCAGGAACAGGTCGTCACCAGCCTGGCCGACGCGCTGCAGGGGCTGGCGGCGGGCGATCTGTCGACCCGGCTGACCGCGCAGTTCAGCGGCGAATATCAGCGCATCCAGAGCAATTTCAACGATGCGGTCGGTCGCCTTGCCGATGCCATGAAAAAGGTGGCGAGCAGCGCCGGCGACGTCAGCGCCGGATCGCGCGAGATCAGCGTGGCGGCAGACGATCTGTCGCGCCGCACCGAGCAACAGGCGGCCAGCCTGGAGGAGACCGCCGCAGCGATCGATGAGATCACCGTCACCATCCGCCAGACGGCCGAGGACGCCGCGCGTACCAACACCGTGGTGGGACAGGCCCGTGCCGAGGCCAAACGCTCGGGCGATGTGGTACGCCAGGCGATCCAGGCGATGGACGGCATCGAACGGTCCTCCGCCGAGATCGCCGACATCATTTCGGTGATCGACGGCATCGCCTTCCAGACCAACCTTCTCGCGCTCAACGCCGGGGTCGAAGCGGCGCGCGCGGGCGACGCGGGCAAGGGCTTTGCCGTCGTCGCCTCCGAAGTCCGCGCGCTGGCACAACGCTCGGCGGATGCCGCCAAGGACGTCAAGCAGCGGGTGACCGCCTCCACCGCGCATGTCGAGGCCGGCGTTGGCCTGGTGTCGGAGACGGGGCGCTCGCTCGACCTGATCATCGAACGGGTGGGTGAGATCGAGGGGCTGGTCGCCGGAATCACCTCGGCCACCCAGCAACAGGCGGGCGGACTGCAACAGGTCAATATCGCGGTGTCCGAGATGGACGGCGTGACCCAGCAGAACGCCGCCATGGTCGAGGAAACCACCGCCGAGGCGCGCAACCTGGCCGCCGAGGCCGAGGTGCTGGCCAGCGAAGTCGCCCGCTTCCGCCTGAGCGAGGACGGACCGGTCGCGGCGCTGGCCTCACGCCATGATGGCTTGCGTCGGGACGTGCCCCGCCCGGCAAGCGCCGCGCGCCCCGTCCGGCCCCCAAGCCGGCCGATCCTGGTGGCCGGCAACACGGCGCTGGCGGTGTCCAGCAACGACTGGTCGGAATTCTAACCGTTCATTGGCCGGCGGCCCCGGGGGGGCGGGAAGCTGGCCGGTCATTTCAAGCATAGCGGCATCGGTGTGCCCGATGGCGCGAATGGCGGCGCGTTGAGCCCGCACATCGCTGGCACACTCGCACCGAACAGGGGTATCATGACGTTCCTATCTTTCGCTGCCCTGGCGACGACCTTGTTCGCGGCCGATACATCCATCCCGCCAGCCGACGGGATCACTGCGTCGGTGGAGGTTCATTCCGGCGGTCCGCCGATGACGGGAGGCTGGACGCTGTCACCGGCCGATGTCATGCCCGACGACATGGCGTTACCGGCTTGGGTCGAGACGCCCGAGGTGGTGAGCCTGGCCGACCCGGCAAAGCCATCGCCAGCGCCCCGCCTGAAGCTGGGGATCGGGGTGCGCGGGCGGATCGACATCCGCTTCAACGACGTCAATGGCGCAGGGGACCGGGCGACCTCGACCCACGCCTCGTTCGATACGCTGATCCTCAGCGCCAATTATGACGGGCTGCGCTTCTTCGGGTCGGCCGATTACCGCTTCTACGGCGGTAATTTCATCTATGGCCGGCGCAACGGCTATCAGGGCTATCCCGGCGAGATCCAGTTCCTGTCCTATGCCTATGCCGGTGCCAAGCTGTCCCCGAACGACCGGGTGACGGTCGGCATCCAGCCGGTGCCGTTCGACGACCGCTATTGGGGGTCGTCCTGGTATAACAGCCTGGGCTTCGTCTACGGCCTGGAAGAGGTCTATAATACCGGCATCAGCTATACGCATAGCGACGACCGGGTCAGCGTGTCGGCGGGCTTCTTCCCCGTCGCCGGTCCGCCCGGCATCGGCAACAGCCGCGACAGCGCGCGCTATTCGGTCAATATCGTCCGGGGCGATCCCTATCTGCCCTTCGCCTCGCGCAATGCCGAGCGCAACATGGCGATCGGCAAGGTCCGCTATACGCTGGCGAGCACCGCGCGCGGGCAGCTCAGCGTCACCGGATCGGGCTGGGCCTCGCAGGTTCACAGTTTCGACACCGGCGAGAATGGGTCGCGCCATGCCTTCGCGCTCAGCCTGAAGGACGACCGTCGTCCGCTGCGCTTCAAGCTGCTCGCCGCGCATCAGGACATCGATCCGCGCAATGCCGAGCGCAACGACCTGATCGCGGTTGGCGACTATGACTTTTCCTATAATATCGCCGCGAAGGGAACGCTGACCTTCGCCGAGATGGGTTACGCGGTCGATACCGGGTCATTTCCCTTCAGCTTGGACGTCTATGCCAGCTATGCCCGCGTCCTGAAAAAGGCCGCCTTCGCCGATACGCAGCGCATCAATGTCGGCGCCTTCTGGAACGACAAGGCGAGCAAGCGTATCCGCATCTGGACGGAGATGCTGGTCGGCCGGAACGACCCCTATGTCGGTGCCGGTCAATTTACCTCGGGCGCAGCGCAAGGGGGCGATAACCGATGGAAGGCGTCTGTCCTGATGATGTTCGGCTATTATATGTAACACTGGCTTTTATGTGCAGCGGCGTCCTGATGTTCCATTAGCCGAAAGCACGGCTGTCAAAGTCAAATATGAATTTTGCTTTGAATGACCTTTGATGGCGCCTGCCGCTTGAACGATTCCACAAAGGCATTATCGGTCGGCTTGCCGGCCCTGCTGAAGCCCAACGTCACCCGGTTGATGTACGCCCAATGGTCGAGCGCCCAGGAGATAAAATCCGGCCCGTTGTCCACGCGGATTTTGGTGGGCGAAGATCCGCGATCGAACAATAGGCGGTCGAGCACGTCGACGACCTGCTCGCCCGTGAACTTCGATTTTTTCAGGCAAAATCTCCGGTTCGCTTCAGCTTCGACTTTGCCAGATTTCTCTCATTCTCAATGGAGGCATTTTCCGGGACGGGGGCACGGTCCTCGGTCCGTGCCCTGCCGTTTAAGTCGCTTGCAAAGTTTGAAATATCTGTTCGAGAGCGGTGGCGTTTCGCGGACCATCCGGCGGCGCGGATCGTTGACCGGCGATGGCGAGTGCCGCAAACCCACAATATTCCACACGGTCGGCATGGCGGCCGCGTCGGTTGCTGATCACTCGTTCGGCGATGGCGTTCGCCCATGGCCGCGAGATGGTCGAGCGCGCCGTCGCTTATGGCGTGGAGATCGTCGAACTGCCCGGCGACCGTCTCAACCTGGGCCTGCCCGATGACCCGCGCCAAGCCTATGCCGCCGCCAAGTCAACCTTGGCCGTGGTCGTCGCACCGCCCTCCAAGCGAAAGCTGCAGCCGATCGCCCCGAGCGCCGACTGGCGGGTCGATCTGGCGGAGGGGTGCCCGGCACATTGCAGCTATTGCTATCTCGCCGGGTCGTTGAAGGGGCCGCCGATCACCCGCGCCTATGCCAATCTCGACGAGATACTGGAGAGCCTGCCGGCCTATCTGGGGCAGGGGACCATCACCTCGCGCAATCGCGACCGGGTGCATGAAGGTACGACGTTCGAGGCGTCCTGCTATACCGATCCGCTTGCACTGGAGCCGATCACCGGATCACTGTCGCGCGCCATTGCCGGGTTCGGGCGATGGGAGGCGCCGGTCCAGTTGCGCTTCACGACCAAATTCGCCGATGTCGCGCCATTGCTCGCGCTCGATCATCAGGGGCGGACGCGGATGCGGGCATCGATCAACCCCCGTCTGTTTGCGCGTTTCGAGGGCGGAACCTCGCCGGTTGCAGAGCGGCTGGTGGCGCTTCGGCGGATGGCGCTGGCGGGCTATCCGGTCGGGCTCACCATCGCGCCGATCATCGCGGCGGAGGGCTGGCGGGAGGCCTATGGCGCGTTGCTGGCGGATGCGGGTGCCGCGCTGGCGGATGTGCCGGGGCTCGACCTGACCGTCGAACTGATCACCCACCGCTTCACCAGCGGATCGAAGACGGTGCTTGATAGCTGGTATCCCGGCTCGGCACTCGACATGGGATCGGCCAACCGTACGACGAAGCGGACGAAGTTCGGCACCGAGAAGCAGGTCTATGATGCCGAGACGATGCGCAGATTGCGTCGGTTTTTCGAGGAGCGGATCGCCTTGGCGCTGCCATTTGCGCGTATCCTCTATTGGACATGACGATCTTCTTCACCGCCGACACCCATTTCGGCGACCACCGCACCATCAATATCCAGAAGCGGCCCTTTGCCAGCGTCGGCGAGATGGATGCGGTGTTGATCGAGCGCTGGAACGCGATGGTCGGGCCGGACGATATCGTCTGGCATCTGGGCGATGTGGCGAGGCGGGCGGCGGATGTGCCCGCACTGCTCGACCGGCTGCACGGCACCAAGCATCTTCTGCGCGGCAATAACGATCCCGATGCGACCCTCACCGCGATAGGCTGGGCGAGTGTCGGCGATTATGCAGAGATCGTGGTCGATGGCGAGGCGTTAGTCCTGTGCCACTATCCGTTTCGTAGCTGGAACGGGCAGCATAGGGGCACGCTGAACCTGCACGGGCACAGCCATGGCCGCCTGAAACCCATGCCCCGTCAGTTCGATGTCGGCGTCGACGTTCAGGAATTTGCTCCGGTAACGCTGGAGCGGCTTCTCAGGGCGACCAGAAAGGTGCGATAGGCGGTGTCATGTTGAAGACACGTATGAAGCGGATCGCGGACCACCAGGCGGCGGCGGCACGAACGATCGCCCTGATCGAGGCATCGGTCGTCGCGCTGAGCGATGACGATCTGCTCGATCTGGCGGATATATTTTCCGGTGCATCGCCGTCGCCGCTGGGGGAGATGGCGTCGGCGGAAATGGCGAAGCGCGGCATCGCCCTGTAAGGCCCGCCCGATGGTCTGGCGGGACATGATCAGAACCATAGGATGATCCAATGGCGGCTTTTGACGACAGCTTCGATCCCGAACTCGGTGTGGCCTGCAACCGGTTGGCGGCCTGGGTGGAGTCGCTGCCGCAGGATGCGCTGATCGATCCCGCGTCGCAATTGGGGGAGCAGGATTTGGCGCTGATCCTGCGGCATCTTTACGCGACGCGGCTTGACGCCGTGGGCGAAAGAGCCCCCGTCCAGACGGCGCCGCATCCCGCGCCGCGCGCGTCGGTGCCGGTGACCGCGAAAAACTGACCCCGGGGCACGGCGGTCGCGTCGGAATGGGCAAGCTTGGCGGGTATCCCTTGGCTTTCTCAAAGGGCTCACACCGCTCGTTCTTCATCCTGATGAAGCCAGAAACCGATCGGCGGTGCGCAGCGACAGCGCCATGATGGTCAGCGCCGGATTGGCCGCCAGCGCGCTGGGGAAGACCGAGTTGTCGCAAATCCACAGATTGGGGATGTCGAAGCTGCGCCCCTCCGCATCGACCACCGCCTCGTCGCCATGGTGACCCATACGGCAGGTGCCGATCGTGTGTGCCGAGCGATCGACCGCGAAGATATCCTGGGCACCGGCCGCTTCCCAGATGGCGGTCATGGTCTGGCGGGCGTGGCGATCGATCGCCTGCTCATTCTCATGATAGCTGAAATCGATCCTGGCCTTGCGATGGCCAAAGGCGTCGGTCTCGTCGGATAGGGTCAGCCGGTTGTCGGAATGCGGCAGGCATTCGCCATTGATGCCGATCCCGGCCATCCGATTATAATGGTGCAGGATCATTTGAAGGCGCGTGCCCCACATGCCGGCACCACGTGCCAGCCCGGTCGCCAGATTGACCGGCAACACGCCCAGGCTCTGGATCAGATAACCGCCGGCACAGCCCGCCTCGGCAGGGCGCATCATGTCCTCGGTGATGAGCGAGGAGGGATAGCCGCGGTTCATCCGCATCTCGGCGTCGAAGCGGCCCCAGATCTGAGTGGCGACATGCGCCATGAAATTGCGGCCGACCTGTCCGCTGGAATTGGCGAGGCCCAGATTGAGCAGCAGGCGCGGGCTCTCCACGCCGCCGGCGCACAGGAAGACGGCGCGGCAGCGTTGGCGGAGGTCCTCGCCATCCTGGCGATAGACGACGCCGGTGATCCGGCCGGCATGATCTACCTCGAGCGACACGACGCGCGCACCCGGCCGAACCTCTGCCCCATGCGCGACCGCAAAGGGCAGGTAGCTGGTGTCCATGCTCGTCTTCGAGGCGTTGCGGCACCCCTGATGGCAGGTGCCGCAATTCACACAGGCTTGCCGCTGTCCCCAATAAGGCTGGTCGTGGTCGCGCGATACCAGGGCGGCGGGCGCATCGGTGGCGGTGATTCCGATCGCTTCGCATCCCCGCGCCATCGCATCGGCGGACGCATTGCGCGGAACCGGCGGATAGGCATAGCGCCGTCCCGGGTCCCAGGGATAGGTGGCCGGGCCGGATACGCCGGTAAAGCCCTCTACCTCCTGGATATAAGCCAGCAGTTCGGCATGCGGGATCGGCCAATCGGCGCCCTGCCCGGTCAGCGTCTTGAGTTGCAGGTCACGCGGATCGGGGCGAGGGCAAAAGGCACCCCAATGGAGCGTCGATCCGCCGACGCCCATGCCCGAATTGTTCGAGCCGAAGGCTGTCGGATCGGCGCCACCGCTCAGCCGCTCGTCCATCCAGTAAATGTCGGCCGCCAGTTCGTCGGCGACATGGTCGTTGGGGGCAAAGGAGCGGCCTGCCTCCAGCGCGACGACCGACAGACCCGCCTTGGCCAGACGTGCGGTAAGGGGGGCGCCACCCGCGCCCGTACCGATGACCACCGCATCGACCATTTCGCCCAGGCCATAGGGCGCGCGGCTCACGCCTTTGTCTCCCGGATCTTCTGCCAGGCTTCGACGTCGTTGGCGGCCGTGCGGGAGTAACCCTGTTTGCGCGGACCGTCGCCGCCCACCGCAAATCCGTCATAGCCGATCGCCGCCATGGTGGAGGGCAGCGAAACCCATTGACGTACAACCTCCGCGCGGACGTCTTGAAACCACAGTGCCATCTGTTCGGGCGACAGATGATTGCCATCATCGGCGAGGCCGCCCTGACCCGCGGCGATCCGCTCCAGCCAATCACCCTGCTCGCCTTCGCCAAGCGCGACGAACCCACCCGCCAGGGCGTCCAGTGTCGCCAGGCCGCGAACCCAGGCCTCGGCATCGCAGGAGAGGGCGGCGAAGCGCCATCCATCGCCCTTTCCTTCGGTCACGACCATTTCAACTCGCGACGCGAGATCGTTATCGGCCCCGACATCGGGGAGGATATGGGCGATCAAGCTGGCGGCGATCGCTCGGTGTTCCGGCGACCAATCGGACTCGCGATGGGGGACCGGGCGGGTCCGTTCCAACATGGCGGTGCGGGTCCGCTGGCTGACCCGGTCGGAGCCGAGAAGCTCGACGAACTCCGCCGGAAGGATCGACGGCGCGATGGTCGCGACATGATCCGCAATCAGCCGGGCCAGGGCTTCGGGCTGTTCATAGGGGATGAGATGCGCGGCCCCCTCCACCGAGCGAATCTCGGCATGACCATAGTGCGGCAGGTTCAACCGGCGCTGCGCGTCTTCCCCCAGGTCGCCATCTTCCGCGCCCGCGACAATCAGGGCGGGGATGGAGATGCGTCCGACCCGTGCACTCCAATCTTCCAGACTGCCGCGCTCCAGCCAGCCCAGCCACGCCTCGCGGCTCGATCGGCAGACATCGGCGACGGCCCGGTCGCGCCAGGGCTTGGGGAGCGGTTCGGCGGTGTTGGCATCGACGAAGGTCTCAGCATCCTCCTGCTCGATCGATCCGTTGTCGACCCAGCCGATCATCTGCTGGCGACGATCCTCCTCCATCGGCTCGGGGGAAGGGGGCGAGGCGGCCACCAGCACGACTCCGACGACACCCGCCAGCCCCGCCTCACCAGCGGCGGCGCGGCTGGCGACGATGGTGGCGATCTTGCCGCCCATACTGTGTCCGACCAGGATGCAGCCGGTCAGGCGATGGCGCCGAATTTGGTCGGCGAGGTCATCGGCCATCGTCGCGACATCGGCATAGCCTTCCTCCGCCCGCTCGCCGAAGCCGGGCAGGTCGAGCGCGATGCAGGTCGCGTCGGGCAGAGAGGCGCGTACCGCATCCCATTCGCGGTGGCTGGAGCCCAGGGCGTGAAGAAAAACCAAGGTGGGTCGGGTCATGCGGCCTCGCGAACAAAATCCCCTGCTGGACGTCGCAACGGCGGTAGCGTTCCGGGTTAAACACCGAGATCAGAAATTAATTTGGATCATCGGGGAGAATTGTCGCGTCATCCGGCATGTGGATGATTTCATGGAACCGTGCGCCGAGGCATGCGCTTCGCCACAATCCCTTTCCCAATTTGGAGTCTAGTCGTGGCAAAGACCGACGAAGCGCAGCCGCAATATCAGATCGAATATCGTGAAATCCAGGCTTTCGGTACGCTGAAAGACTTGCCGCTGGGCCTGTCGGACAATGCCCGCAAGCAGAGCGTTTCGATCCTCAATCAGGTTCTGGCCGATACGATGATGTTGCGTGACCTTTACAAGAAACATCATTGGCAGATGTCCGGCGCGACCTTCTACCAGCTCCATCTGCTGCTCGATACGCATTACGAGAAGCAGGCGGAACTGGTCGACATGGTCGCCGAGCGTATTCAGGCGCTGGGCGGTATCAGCATCGCGACGCCGCATGACGTGGCGGAAATGACCCGCATCCCGCGTCCGCCGCGTGGACGCGAGGATGTGCCGACCATGCTGGCGCGCCTGCTGGAAGCGCACAGGATCGTACTGGAACAGGCGCATGAGGGCGCCAAGACCGCCGATGAGTCCGGCGATGACGGTACCAACGACCTGCTGGTCAGCGACATCATCCGCTCCAACGAGCCGCAGGTCTGGTTCATCGGCGAGCATCTGGCTGCCACAGCGCTGCAGCGCGCGGATTGATCTCAGGCGAACCGGAAAAGGAAAAGGACGAGGCGATGGCGGAGCGTGATCTGGCGAAGGGCATCGCCTCGACCGAATTGGAGGAGGGGCAGATCGTCGCCGGGATGGTGGACGGACGCGATGTCGTCCTGGTCCGGCATCGGGGACGGGTCTGTGCCCTGTCCGGCCAATGTACCCATCTGAAAGCGCCGCTGATGGATGGGATCGTGGCCGACGGAACGTTGCGCTGTCCCTGGCACCATGCCCGGTTCGATCTGGAAACCGGTGAAGCTGTCGGCGCTCCGGCCTTCGCATCGCTCGACCGGTTCGCAGTGGTCGAAGAGGATGGGCAGGTGCGGATCGATGGGCCTGCCGCTCCAATCGAAAGGCCTGTTCCGAAGGCCGATGCCGGGATCGGGCGCATCGTCATCATCGGTGCGGGGGCGGCGGGCCATGCCTGTGCCGAAATGCTGGTGCGTCATGGTGCCGGGGCGGCGGTGACGATCATCGATGAAGAGGGCGATGCGCCCTATGATCGGACCTTCTGCTCCAAACAGTATCTGGCCGGCAAAGCGGATCGCGAGGATGCCGCGCTGCCGGCGCTGGGCGGGGTCGATTACCGTTCGGGCGTCGGGGTGGCCCGTATCGACCGGGATCGCAAGACGGCCGTCCTGCGCGACGGCACGGACATCTCCTATGACACGCTGGTACTTGCGACCGGCGCGTCTCCTGTGCAGGCGGAGTTTTACGGCGCGGACCGTAACGACGTTCATGTCATCCGCACCATGGCTGACGCCGATCGCCTGATCGCCGCCACCGCCGGTGTGGAGAAAGCGATCGTCATGGGTTCGAGCTATATCGGGCTGGAGGTGGCCGCCTCGCTGATCGCGCGCGGCCTGAGCGTGGTGGTCGTTTCCAGTGACGAACTGCCGCTGGAAAAGACCGCCGGGCCCGAGGTCGGGGCGATGATCCGTGACCTGCACCAGTCGAAGGGCGTCGAATTCCATCTCGGCCGTCGCATTGCGCGTTGGGATGGCAACGTGGCGATGCTGGACGATGGCACCCAAGTGGAGGGCGACATCGTCGTCGCCGGGATCGGAGTGACGCCGCGCATCGCTCTGGCCGAGGCGGCAGGCCTGACGCTCGCCGACAAGGCGGCCGGTGGTGGGGTTCAGGTAGACGCGATGCTGCGCACGTCGGACCCGGCCATCTGCGCGATTGGCGATATCGCCAGCGTGCCCGACCCCCGCCTTGGACACCCGATCCGCGTCGAACATTGGGTTGTGGCGCAGCGCATGGGGCAATGGCTTGCCCGCCATCTGCTCGGCCAGGTCGAAGGTGATTATCAGGATGTGCCCTTCTTCTGGTCGGGCCATTACGATCTCAGCCTGCGCTATGTCGGTCATGTGGCCGCCCCGGACGACCGGACGATCGACGGCAATGCCAGGGAGCAGGAGTTTGCCGTGTCCTTCGCCGAAGATGGCCGCGAACAGGCCATTCTCACGGCCGGGCGTGACGAACTGGGGTTGCAGAAAGAATATCGGTGGGAGCGGCCCCAAAACGGGCGCGGATAGCGGAATTGGATCCGGGTTCGGATCGATTCCAAGCCTCTGCATCGCCCTTCGTGGTCGATCGATATCGTCATCGATGCTGCATAAAATCCAGCATTTGGAGGGGATTGTCTCGTTACCGCTCCCACCATCAACTTCATCATGGCGTTCGATGGCCAGCATAGCCACCACCATGGGCATCGGTCAGGCAAGCGGATAGGACAACCATAGGTCAAAAGGCCCCTTGGCACTCCGGGCGGATCGGATAAGCATCGCTCAGGAGATTGATATGAAACGCTTAATCCGCCGGATGAAGCTTCTGCGCCATTCTGACGATCAAATCTCCGCACGGGTTCGCGCGGTTTTGGTGGAATCGCTCTACGCCTCACCGCGCTCGCTCATCATCGGCGCTTTGACCAGCAGTGCGATCGCGATGGTGGTAGCGGCGGTCAGTGGCGACGAATGGCTGATCGGATGCGCCGTGCTGATCGGGCTGGTGGGGGCGGTCCGAATCGTCGACGCGCTGCGGATGCGCGGCTCGGCGACGGTGCGGCAGCAGGAGCGGGGCTACCGCGTCGGGGCGCTGACCTATGCCGGGCTGCTGGGCGTATTCGGCCTGCTCACCCTGACGCGGACCGAGGACGGGGTACTCGATCTGCTGTCGGTCACCACCGCCATCGGCTATGCGGCGGGCATTGCGGGCCGCAATGCCGGGCGGCCGCTGATCGCGCTGTCGCAACTCTGCTTCGCGTCGCTGCCGCTGGCCTTCGGGCTTCTCCTGCCGCTCGATCCGCTCAAGGCATTGCTGGCGGCGGTCATCCTGTTCTTCGTGCTGGCGATGAGCGACATCACGCAGCAGACCTATGCCGCGATCCTGCGCGCGACCATCGCATCGGACGAGAAGGCGGCGCTGGCCGAGCATCATGCCCGGATGGCACGCCGTGACGACCTGACCGGCGTGGCCAATCGTACTGCCTTTCGCGAGCATTTCGAGGAACGGCTCCGCCTCCGGGCGGCATCGGAAAAGAAGCTGGCCTTGCTCTGGCTCGATCTCGATCGCTTCAAGGAGGTGAATGACTCCTTCGGCCATCTGGCCGGCAATGCCCTGCTCGTATCGGTCGCCCGGCGTCTGGAAGCGGTTCTGGGCGACCATGGCATCGTCGCCCGGCTCGGCGGGGATGAGTTCGCCGTCATCTGCTGCATTGCCGATGCGCAGGCGGCGGGCCGGATTGGAACGGCGATATTGGACTCGGTCCGCCAGTCGGTCCGCTTCAACGGTCATGAACTGCGCACCACCGCCTCGATCGGAATTGCCATTGCGCCGGACAATGGCAGCGATGCCGATACCCTGCTGAAAAATGCCGATCTCGCCTTGTATCGGGCCAAGGAGAAGGGGCGGGGGCGCTTCTTCTTCTACGAACCGTTGATGGACGAAAAGATCGAGCGGCGTCGCCAACTCGCCATTGCGCTCGATGGTGCGCTGGAGCGGGGCGAATTCGATCTGGCCTATCAGCCGATCTTCGACTTGGCGAAGGGGCGCATCACCTCGTGCGAGACGTTGCTGCGTTGGAACAGCCCGCAATTCGGCGCCGTCTCCCCCGCCGAGTTCATTCCGATCGTCGAGGACAATGCCCTGATCGTCAGCGTCGGCGACTGGGTATTGCGCCAGGCGTGCCGGACCGCCTCGACCTGGCCGGCCGAAGTCACCATCGCGGTCAATCTCTCGCCCGTGCAGTTGCGCGCGCCCGATCTGCCCCGCGCCGTCATGGCCGCGCTGGCGGCGAGCGGCCTGCCGCCCGAACGATTGACGCTGGAAGTGACCGAATCCGTCTTGCTCGACGATGTCGAACGCTCGCTGGCGGCGCTCAACGCGCTCAACCGGATTCATGTCTGCACCACGCTGGACGATTTCGGGACGGGCTATAGCTCGCTCAGCTATCTGACCCAGTTTCCGTTTCAGACGCTGAAGATCGACCGCTCCTTCGTCATCGATCTGGAACATAATCCCGCCTCCGTCGCGATCGTCCAGACCATCGTAGACCTTGCCGCGAAGCTGGGCATGCGGACCGTGGCGGAAGGGGTAGAAACGCCGGCACAGCTCGAACAGCTTCGGCGGACGCGGTGCGACGCGGTGCAGGGCTTCCTGCTCGCGCGGCCCATGCCGGCGGAGCAGGTGGTCGCGCTGTTTGCTGATCAGGACGCCGGTCATCAAGGCCCCGGGCGGCTGTTGCTGCCCGGGGCCGGTTGATCAGTCGGCGGCCTTGTCCAGCAATCGGGTCTGTGCGGCGACCAGTCGCTCCATCCGCTTCAGATCCGCCTCGGTCAGCCGCAACGCCGCCTCGGCCCACAGGTCCACCACCGCCTCCAGTTCCTCCAGCGGCAGGGGATTGACCGCGCGCGACGCCTCATAGATCGCACAATGCGCGCTGTGGCGGCGGTCGTTCTGGCGGATATAGTCGGCGACCATACGTCGCCCTTCGCCCGGCTCGGCAAGACCATGGATCAGCCCCATCTCATAAAGCTCTTCGGCGCTGTAGGTCCGGCCGCTCAGGATCATCCGCTCCGCCCGCGCTGCCCCCAGTCGGCGGGACAGGAAGCAATGCGCCCCCATGCCGGGGAACAGGCCGAACAGCGTCTCGGGCAGGCCGAAGCTGGTGCCGCGTTCGGCGATCACGACGTGGAAGGACAATAGCGCCTCGAACCCGCCACCCAGCGCATCACCCTCGACCAAGCCGATGGTGATGATCGGCCGCTCCAGCCCGCGCATGTTGCGGTGGAGAATCTGCACACAGGATCGGCCGTAACGGGATAGCGCGGCATGATCGCGGGTGCGGATGGCATGGGCGAACAGGTCCAGGTCGCCGCCCAGCGAAAACACGCCGGGAAAGCGCGAGCCGAGCACCAGATAGCGGATCGGCATCGCGCCCGTGTCGACGGCATCGACGATGTCCTCCTGCCAGCGCACGAAATCGCGGAGGAGGTCGGGATTGAAGCTGGGCCGGTTGCGGGGCCGCATGTCGGTCCAGAGCGTTTGCGTGTCCTGGTCGTGGCGGATCGCCAGTTGGTCGAACTGGAACAGGGGTGTTGCCCGCTCCGTTCCGATGCCGGGATGCGGGGCATGTAGGTTCGTCGTCCAATTGGGGTTGTGGATCGTCATCGCGTCTACTTTCGAAATGCAGCACCATGCTGCACGTCGAAAATAGGGACGTGAAACTTGCCGCGAGTTTTCCAGAAACGCCGCGACACCAAGGATTTATCGAACGCTGGTCGCTTTCGCTGAGGACCGTTGCGGCGGCAGGGCCTGATCCGCATTCCGGCTGTGCGACGGTGCCGACGGAAGGCGGAGGGGAGCGGGCAAGGCGGGTGGCTCGATGGCTTCCCGGGGTGCCGGGCGTCCGTACAAGAAACCCTGGCCCAGATGGCATCCCAATTCGCGGAGCTGGAGCGCCTGCATCTCCGTCTCGATGCCTTCCGCGACGACGACCTTGCCCAGCCCCACGCCCAGCCCGACGATCGCATGGACGATGGCCAGCATGCCGCCATCGGGCTGGTCGATGCCCGCGACGAAGGACAGGTCGATCTTGATGCGATCGACCGGCAGGCGGCGAAGATGGACCAGCGAGGCGTAACCGGTGCCGAAATCATCCAGCGCAATGGCCACCCCGGCCTCATGCAGCGTGCGCAGATTGCCCAGGATGCTGTCGGCCGCGCGGTCGAGCATCACGCCCTCGGTCACCTCGACGCACAGGCGGGTAGGGGGGATGCCGTGATGCGCCAGCCGGTCGATCACCCCCTGCGCCGATCGCGGCCCGGCCAGTTGGGCGGAGGTGAAGTTGACGCTCAACACGCCCAGCCGCTCGCCATGGTCGCGCAACAGGGTCAGGGCCAGTTCCAGCACATGGTCCTGGATGAGCGGGCCGATCCGCTCCGCCACCAGCACATCGGCAAAGCGATCGGGGGTCATATGGCCATGGCGCGGATGGTTCCAGCGCAGCAGTGCCTCATGCCCGCACACTATCTCGTCGGTCAGCGAGACGATGGGTTGCAGATAAAGCGCGAACTCGCCGCGCCGGATCGCATCCTCGGCATCGTCGGCAAAGGTGATCTGAAGATCGCGCAGACTGCGTTGCAGCGGGTCGTACCGGACATACCGACCCCGGCCGAGCCGCTTGCCGGTATAAAGCGCCAGATCGGCATTGTGATAAAGCAGGTCCAGCGCCTGGGCATCGTCCGGATAACGTGCCGAGCCGAAGCTGAACGACAGGGTGCGGTTGCGGTCGCCCGGATGCCAGATCTCGCCCTGTAGATCACTCAACATATCTGCCAGCTCGGCTTCCATGGACAGGTCACCGGGGCAGAGAATGGCGAATTCGTCGCCACCGATGCGGGCGATGCGAATGCCCGGGATCGCTCCGATCGTCCGGACCAGCGCCGATCCGACATGGCGCAGCAGTGTATCGCCCAGGGCATGGCCCAGCCGGTCGTTGACGTCCTTCAGATAATCGACGTCGATCAGGAACAGGCTGAAAGGCGTGCCCTTGCCGATCAGCGCTTGCGCCTGCTCCTGAAAGGCGGCGCGGTTGCCCAACCCGGTCAGAAAGTCGGTATGCGCGGCCAGGCGCAGCGCCTTGGTCTCGGCCAGGTCGATCTCGCGACGCTGGCGCGCCACTTCGAGTTGCCGCCGGATCAGGCGGAACCGGTCCGCGATCGCCAGCGACAGGATCAGCGCCTCGAAGGCGAGCGCGGCGAAGGTCCCCATGTCGACCGCGTCATTTTGCGGCGCAAATCCGAAATTGCGGGCCAGTCGCGCCAGGAACAGCGCGATCACCGGCCCCCAGCCCAGCATGTAGAACCAGATCACACGGCTGCCGCGTCGGACCGCGATGCCGCAGGATATCGCGACCACCAGCACCATGGCGGCGATCACATAGTTGAGCAGCCGATCGGTCAGTACTGGCGGCAGCCACATATCGGCAGCGGCGGTGATCCCCGTCACGACACCGGCCGCCGCCAGCAAACGGCCGACCCGCGCCAGGCCATGGGGCAGCACCCCTTCCTCGACCACGGCGAAGAAGAACATGTTGCACGCCGCGACCATCAGGCCGACCAGCATGAAGTCCAGCCGCACCGCCAAGGGCCCGACCAGGTCGGGGATCAGCAGCGCCGCCGTATTGGTCCATGTGAGCCCATAGATCAGGGCGACCACGACCCAGAGCAGATACCAGCGCTGAAAGGCGTATCGCTGTCCGGTATGGATGACCAGATTGTAGAGCACGGCGGAGAGCAGCGTCCCCGCGAACAAACCCATCAGCATCAGCCATGCGATATCGCGGTGCGCGATGGCCGATCCCGGCTCGGCCACGACCTTGCGCATCAGCGACAGGTCGTCGATCCACCGATAACCCAGATACAGGCCGCGAATATCGCGCCCCGGCTGGGCGATGCCGAACTTCAGCAGGCCGCCCGGCGCCCAATAGCCGCGCAGATTATAGGCCGATCGGACCAGTTGCGTGGTGCCCTCACGGCCGACGACGAGCACCGCAATCCGATCGAACCGGGTCTGATCGACGAGCAGATTCCAATGGGCGGGCAGCGAACCCAGGCGCGACGCATCGAGCTTCAGCCAGGTCCATTCGGGGCCACGGCTCGGCGCATCGGGGCCGCACTCATAATGCGCGGCGATGACATCCGCTTGGGCAGCGGAATCGGGCAGGATCGCGACGCACGCCGATTGTCGTAAATCGATGCTCGCCGCCGATGCCGCCGCCGGGATCAGCCCGGTGAACAGCATGAGCATAGCGAGCACCAATGCTCTGATGTTCGATGCCACTCTCGCGGCCCCCATTTGCCGGCTTGCCCCCGAAGTCGCGCTAATGCCGACATACTTATCAAAGAACAACTAGGGGAAGCCGCGTATCGGGGTGCGGCGCCCACGGCAATGGCATCGTGGCGTTAGAGAGTCCCTTATTGCGACGGGGGCGACGCCTTGAGCATCTGGGCATCGATCTCCGCGCCCCAGGGATCGGCGCCGGCGATTGCCTTGCCGTCCGGGGTGAAGTCCATGATGTGGTCACCGGCGCGGGTATAGCCGGGCCAGGACGGCAGACCGGGGGCGTTGGGATCGCCGGTCTTGGCGAACCGGACGACATAGCGGCTCATCGCCTGTCCCATCGCCCGATCGCGCGGGGTGGCCTTGTCGCCATATTTGATCGCGACGGTATTGAAGAAGAACGGAATGTCGGTCGCGTGCTGCGCCCCTGGCTGGCCGACCGAGTCCGCGACATAGGAGAAGCGATATTCCCACGCCGGCGCCCGCTTGTCCGACAGCAGCCCGGCGACTTCGCGGGCACCGGCGATCATGAAGCCGGTCCTGCCCCCCATGTCGGCGCTGGTCGCCCCGACGACGACGGGCACGCGCGCGAACCGACCGTTGGCATAAGCGGGGCCCATGTCGACCACCACCTTGCCATCGGCAAAGGGCCCGCTGTTGGTCGGCGGACCGGCCGGCGGCCGGAACAGCGCCATCATGTTGAGGCCGTCGGTCACCTCCTCGGCGCTCAGGCGGCGCAGCCGGTCGAGCGCATCGGGGCGGTCAGGATCGATATTCTTCGACCGCGCGAAATTGGCGCCGATCCGCTCGACATCGGCCAGCGTCCTGCCATCCGACCGGCCATTGCCGCCTGACATGATGAAGGCCTTGTGGAACAGCCCCTTGGCCAAGGGCGAGGTGTTGAGCATGTGCACCGACATGCCGCCTGCGCTTTCGCCGATGATCGTGACATTGGCCGGATCGCCGCCAAAGGCCGCCGCGTTGCGCTGGACCCATTGCAGCGCGGCGATCTGGTCCATGATCCCATAATTGCCCAGCCGCCCGCCATCGGCATTTGCCCTGGTCAGCTGCGGCAGCGCGAAGGTGCCGAACCGGCCGACGCGGTAGTTGAAGCTGACGAAGACCACGCCCTGTTTGGCGAGGTCGGCACCCGAATAGGTCGGTGGCGACGCCCCGCCATTCACGAAGCCGCCGCCATAGATCCATACCACCACCGGCAGCTTGCCCTTGGCCGTCACCGGTTTCCAGACATTGGCGTAGAGGCAGTCCTCGGCGGGCTTGGTGCCCAGCGGCGCGGCATCGCTGGGGAAGGGGACCTGCATGCAGTCGGGGGCATAGCCGGTCGCGTCACGCACACCGGTCCAGGCTGCGGCTGGCTGCGGCGCGCGCCAGCGAAGCGCGCCGACCGGCGGCGCGGCGAAGGGAATGCCCTTCCAGCTGGCCACGCCGTCCTCGATGCCGCCGCGCACCGCGCCGCGGTCGGTCTTGGCGATCGGCGCGGGCCCTTGCGCAATGGCGGGCGCGTTTAAGGGCAGGATCGCGGCCATCGCCACGGTCAGCATCATTCGCATCGCATCGTCTCCCCCCTCGTGCCGTTCCATCCCAGAAACGGCATGTTTTCATGGCTTTGGGTCATGGATAGGCCGGAAAGCCTCGCCAGGGGAAGGGGGCGGCGTTCCCGGCCGCTACGCCCCCGCGATATAGCGCGAGACATTGCCCGCCAGCACGTCGAGCGGCACATTGCCGCCATCGACTACCGCCTGGTCGAAATCGCGCAGGTCGTAGCGCGCGCCCAGCGCTGCCTTGGCGCGGGCCCGCTGCGCGACGATCTCGGCGCGGCCGACCTCGTATCCGCAGGCCTGGCCCGGCCATGCGCAATAGCGATCGACCTCGCTCTCGGCATTGCTGCGCGGCAGGCCGGTGGCGGCGATGAATTCGGCCAGTGCCTTGTCGCGCGACCAGCCGAGCGCATGGATGCCGGTATCGACGATCAACCGCACCGCCCGCCAGGCCAGGCCCATCAGATAACCCAACCGCCCGGCGGGATCGCCCTCATACATGCCCAGCTCGTCGGCGAGCTGCTCGGCATAGAGCGCCCAGCCTTCCGAATAGGCGTTGAACGCCAGGATCGAGCGGATCAGCGGCAGGGCCTGCGCATATTCGCCCTGCCAGACATGGCCCGGTATCCCCTCATGATAAACGAGGTCGGGAATGGTCACACGGTTGTGGATCGAGGGATCGCCGAGATTGACCCAGACCTTGCCCGGCACGCTGCCGTCGATCGTCCCCGGCCCGCCATAAGCGGCCGGCGCGCCCGGCTCCTGCGCCAGCGGCATACGCCGGATTTCGAGATGGCCGCGTGCCAGCCGCCGGAAGGCTTGCGGCAACTTGGGTCGGATCGCGTCGATCCGACCCTGCATATAGGCGACGATCTGGCGGCGGCCTTCGTCGCCATCGGGAAAGCCGATGCCGGGACGCCGCTGATAGGCCATGGTGCGCTCGGCGACGCTGCCCTGGGTCAGTCCGGCCTGGCGCAGGATCGCATCCATCTGCGCCTGAAGGTCGGTCAGGCGGGCACGACCCATGGCGTGCAGTTCGGTCGCGCTGCGCCGGGTCGTCGTGCCGGCGCGCAGGCCCCAGGCATACCATTCGGGGCCATGCGGGCGCGTGCCCAGCCCGGCCGCATCGGTCGCCACCGCGCGTTCGGCGCGCAGCTCGCCCAGTTGCCGCTCCAGCGCGGGCACGATGGCGGTGCGGACGATACGCGCCGCCTGCGCAGCCCAGTCGCCGGGTATGGCTGTCCCCTTGCGCGCCAATGGGCCGACGAGCGGACCATCGGTATTCGCCGCCTCGGCAATGGTGCGGGTCATGCCCGCGATCGTCTTGTCGAGCAGGAAGGAAGGCGGGACGACGCCCATCCCGCGCGCCTGACGGATGCGGGTGGTTTCGCCGTCCAATTGCGCGGGCATCGCGGCGAGGCGGGCGAGATAGGCCTCGGCATCGGCCTTGTCGCGCACCGGCTGATCACCGTCGAGCATCTGCGGCACGTCGAGCCACGACCCGACATTCTGGACGACGGCATAGGGCGTGTTGCGCCAGTCGCCGATCGTTGCCACGCCATAAGGCAGGGCCATGCCATCGAGCGCGGTGCGGAAGGCGCTTTCCACCACGGCGACGCTCGTCGCGGTCGAGGGATCGAGCCCGGCACGCGGCACTCGGGCCAGCTCCGCCAGCGCCTGGGTCAGGACGCGCTGCCGCACCGTGATTCCCGCCGGCGAACGATCCTCCAGGCGGCGGCGCAGATCGGCATGCGCCCCGCTGTCGACGCCCAGCGTCGTCGCCCGCTCCGGGAGCAGGTCGAGCAACTGCCAGGCGAGGCGGTCGAGCAAAGCCGGTACGCCATCCGCCGGCGCGGCTGCGGGGAGGGCGGTCGAAGCGGTGACGGCGGCAAACCCGGCCAGGGTTTCGCGACGAGACAAGAAGCGATCCATCCCCGAGTGATGACCGCGGCGTCGCCGAAGGTCAAACGGGATGCTCGGATGTTGGCGGATTGCACTAAACCGACCCGCTGACAGGAGGACATACGAAGCGTTGTGAAGGGGTGTCGCCCTTTGGAAGGTACTCATCCTTGCGGGTGGCGGCCTGCTCATGTCGGGCCCACGGGAACAGCCATCAGCACAAAGTCAAATCGTACATCGGATACAAAATACCCTCTAGCGATGCGGGACAATCGATGACATGCCTTGCACCTATGAAAGAATGGCAGTTCTGGATCGATCGCGGGGGGACTTTCACGGACGTGGTGGCACGGCGGCCTGATGGCACGCTGGTCACCGCCAAGCTGCTGTCGGAGGATCCGGAGCGGCGCTATGACGCGGCGGAGGCGGCGATCCGGCAGTTGACGGGGGCCGGCGACGGCCCGCTTCAGCCTTGCACCATCCGTATCGGTACGACGATCGCGACCAACGCGCTGCTGGAGCGCGAAGGCGAGCCGGTGCTGCTGGCGATCACCCGCGGTTTCGGCGATGCGCTGACGATCGGCTATCAGGATCGTCCGGATATTTTCGCGCGCGATATCCGCCGCGCCCCGCCGCTGTTCGCCGAGGTCGTCGAGATCGACGAGCGGGTCGCCGAGGACGGCACGGTGCTGACCCCGCTCGACGAGGCGGCCGCGGCGGCGGCGTTCGCCAAGGCCTATGCGGAGGGTCTTCGATCGGTGGCGATCGTCCTGGTCCATGGCTGGCGGCACCAGGCGCATGAGGCGAAGCTGGCCGATCTCGCCCAGGCGGCCGGCTTTACGCAGATTTCGGTCAGCCACCGCACCGCGCCACTGATCCGGCTGGTCGCGCGCGGCGACACGACGCTGGTCGATGCCTATTTGTCGCCCGTCCTGCGCCGTTATGTGCAGGGGCTGGAGGCATCGCTGGACGAGGCGGCAGCCGGGGGACTGCTCTTCATGCAGTCGAGCGGCGGGCTGGTCGCGGCCGATCGCTTCGGCGGCAAGGATGCGCTGCTGTCCGGTCCCGCTGGCGGGATCGTCGGCATGGCGCGGACCGCGCAAGGCGCGGGCTTCGACCGCATCATCGGCTTCGACATGGGCGGCACCTCGACTGACGTGTCGCTTTATGCCGGGAGTTATGACCGGCGCTCCGACGCGGTGCTGGCGGGGGTGCGCGTCGCGGTGCCGATGATGCGGATCGACACGGTCGCGGCGGGCGGCGGATCGATCTGTCATTTCGATGGCGGGCGGTTGCTGGTCGGTCCCGCCTCGGCCGGGGCCGATCCGGGGCCGGCCTGTTACCGGCGCGGCGGGCCGCTGACCGTCACAGACTGCAACATGGTGCTGGGCAAGCTGCAGCCCGATTACTTCCCCGCGCTGTTCGGGCCGAACCGCGACCTGCCGCCCGATCGGCAGGCGGCCGAGGCGGCGCTGGACGCGCTGCTCGACCAGGTGGCGGCGGCGACTGGCGAGCGGCTGGACCGGTTCGCGGCGGCCGAGGGCATGGTCGCGATCGCGGTCGCCAATATGGCGCGGGCGATCCGCGCGGTCTCGGTGGCGCGCGGCGAGGACCCGGCCTCCTATGCACTAGCCTGTTTCGGGGGAGCGGGCGGGCAACATGCCTGTCTGGTCGCCGATGCGCTGGGCATGGAGCAGGTGCTGATCCATCCGCTGGCCGGCGTGTTGTCGGCGGTCGGCATCGGGCTGGCGGCGCGCAGCGTGGTGCGCGAGGCGACCGTCGCGCTGCCGCTGGCGGACGCGGGATTGCACACTGCGCTGGCCGAATTGCGTGACGCCGCCGCATCGGCACTGGCCGAGCAGGGCGTTGCGGCGGATGCGATCCGCATCACGACGCTGGCTCAGCTTCGCTATGCCCGCAACGACCAGACGATCGCGGTCCAGTGGGATACGCCTGAGGCCATGGCCGAGGCGTTTGCGGCGGCACACCGCCAGCGTTTCGGCTTTGTCGGCGACGATGCGCTGGTCGTCGAGCAATTGCGGGTCGAGGCGAGCGCCGAGGAGGATGGCCAGGATCTGCCCGCGCCCGATCTGCCGGCCCGGTCGGCCGATCCGGTGGCCAGCGTGCCCATGTATCTGGCCGGTGCGATGCACGAGGCGCCGGTCCATGCCCGCGAAGGGCTGGCGGTGGATGGGGTCGTGACCGGTCCGGCGCTGATCCTTGATCCGGTGTCGACCGTGGTGGTCGAGCCCGGCTGGCGCGCGCGGGTGCTGAGCGACGGCACGTTGCTTCTCGAACGTGCCGAGGCGCGCGCCGCGCAGGCGGCGGACGATGCGGTCGATCCGGTGCGGCTGGAGATTTTCGCCGGGCTGTTCATGGGGATCGCCGAGGAAATGGGCGCCGCGCTGCAACGCAGTGCCGCCTCGGTCAATATCCGCGAGCGGCTGGACTTTTCCTGCGCGCTGTTCGACGCCGAGGGCGGGCTGGTCGCCAACGCGCCGCATATCCCCGTGCATCTGGGATCGATGGGTGAGAGCATCCGCACCGTCATCGCCAATCGCGCCGGCACGATGCGCGAGGGGCAGGTCTATGCGCTGAACGATCCTTATCGTGGCGGCACCCATCTGCCCGACATCACGGTCATCATGCCGGTCTTCGCCGGGGGCGAGACGCCGGTCTATTATGTCGCGGCACGCGGGCATCATGCCGATGTCGGCGGTACCACGCCCGGCTCCATGCCACCCGACAGCCGGACGCTGGCCGAGGAAGGCGTGGTGTTCGACGATATGCTGATTGTCGAGGACGGCGTGCTGCGCGAACAGCCCATCCGGGAGCTGCTCGCCAGCGGCCCCTATCCGGCGCGTAACATCGACCAGAACATCGCCGATCTCGCCGCGCAGGTCGCGGCCTGCGCGCGCGGAGCCGATGGGTTGCGCCAACTCGCCGCGCAGCAGGGCGAAGGCGTCGTCACCCGCTATATGGCCTATGTCCAGGCGCATGCCGAGGCGATGGTGCGGCGAATGATCGCGACCCTGTCCGACGGCCATTTCCGCTATGCGCTGGACGACGGCGCGGCGGTCGAGGTGGCGGTTCGCGTCGACCCGGCACAGGGAAGCGCGGTGATCGACTTTACCGGCACCAGCGAACAGCGGCCGACCAATTTCAACGCGCCGCTCGCCGTCACCCGTGCCGCCGTCCTCTATGTCCTGCGCCTGCTGGTCGATGAGGCGGTGCCGCTCAACGAAGGCTTCCTGCGCCCCGTCGAGATCATCGTGCCCGAAGGATCGATGCTCAACCCACGCGCCCCCGCTGCCGTGGTCGCCGGCAATGTCGAGGTCAGCCAGGTGGTCACCGACGCACTGCTCGGCGCTCTGGGCGCGATGGCGGGCAGTCAGGGGACGATGAACAACCTGACCTTCGGCGACGACAGCTATCAATATTATGAGACGATCGCGGGCGGGGCGGGCGCGGGGCCGGGCCATGACGGCGCCGATGCCATCCAGACGCATATGACGAACAGCCGCCTGACCGATCCCGAGATATTGGAGACGCGCTACCCCGTGCTGCTCGAGCAGTTCGCGATCCGGCGCGGATCGGGCGGGGCGGGCGAGCGGCACGGCGGCGACGGCACCGTCCGTCGTCTCCGCTTCCTGCGGCCGCTGCGTGCCGGCATTCTCAGCAACCGCCGCGTCGTGCCGCCCTTCGGCTTGGCCGGGGGCGCGGACGGGCAGGTCGGCGTCAACCGGGTCGAGCGGGCGGATGGCGGCATCGAGCCGCTGGCGTCCACTGCGCGGATCGACATGGAGGTCGGCGACGTGCTGGTGATCGAGACGCCCGGCGGCGGCGGCTATGGAAGCCTGCGCTGATGTGGGTGCTGGCGGGGATCGTCGTCATTGCCGGCGGCTTCCTGCTCCGCGCGCATCCGCTGCTGGTCATCATCGTGTCGGCGGCGGTCACCGGGCTCGCGGCGGGGCTTGATCCCGTGCGGGTGCTGGCGACCTTTGGCCATGCCTTCAACGAGACGCGCTATGTCACCGCTGTCTATATGATCCTGCCGGTCATCGCGCTGCTGGAGCGGCGGGGGTTGCAGGAACGCGCGCGGGCGCTGGTCGCGGGCCTGCGCGGTGCGACGACCGGGCGGTTGCTGATCGGCTATCTGCTCTTCCGCCAGGTGATGGCGGCGCTGGGCCTGACCTCGGTCGCGGGGCCGGCGCAGACGGTGCGTCCGCTGGTCGCGCCGATGGCCGAGGCCGCCGCCGAGCGCCAGGGCGACGGCAGCGCCGAGACGGCGGAAAAGGTCAAGGCGATGGCGGCGGCGACCGACACGGTCGGGCTGTTCTTCGGCGAGGACATTTTCATCGCGATCGGATCGATCCTGCTGATGAAGGGTGTGCTCGATGGCTATGGCATCCATCTGGAGCCGTTCCAGCTGTCCATCTGGGCGATCCCGACCGCGATCGCGGCATTCATGATCCATGGTGCGCGGTTGCTGCTGCTAGATCGACGGCTGTCGCGGCGGGGCGCCAAGTCGTGATCGGGCTTAACCTGGTCTATACGGTCGTCGGCGTGGTCTTCGCGATTTTCGCCCTCTCGGGCCTGCGAGATCGGCGTTGGGCCAATGGCGCATTCCACGGACTGATCGCGCTGTCCTTCCTGGCGGGGGATCGATTGGGCGATATCGGCAATGGCGTGCTCGTCCTGGTGCTGGTCGCTATCGCCGCCTCGGGCCGGATGCGTCGTTCCGAGCCCGTCGCCCCGCCACAGGACCGCCATGGCGCAAAGGTCTTCCTGCCCGCGCTGATCGTGCCGGCGGTCGCGCTGCTCGGCACGCTCGCGTTCAAGCAGGTGCCGGCGCTGGTCGATCCCAAGCAGGCGACCTTGGTCGCGCTGACGCTGGGCACGATCATCGCCCTGATCCTGTGTCGCGCGCTGCTTCAGGCGCGGGTGGCCGAGCCCTTTGTTGCCGGGCGCGGTTTGATCGACGATATTGGCTGGGTGGCGGTGATGCCGCAGCTTCTCGCCAGCCTGGGCGCGGTCTTCGCGCTGGCGGGAGTGGGGCAGGTGGTCGGCACGCTGATCGGTACGATCATCCCGGCGGGCAGCGTGATCGGCGCGGTGCTGGCCTATGCGCTGGGCATGGCGTTGTTCACCATCGTCATGGGCAATGCCTTTGCCGCCTTTCCCGTGATGGCGGCGGCGGTCGGCGTGCCCCTGCTGATCCAGCGTGCCGGCGGCGATCCGGCGATCGTGGCGGCGGTGGGTATGCTGGCGGGCTTTTGCGGGACGCTGCTGACCCCCATGGCGGCCAATTTCAACCTGCTGCCGGCTGCCTTGCTCGGGCTGAAGGACAAGTACGGCGTTATCCGGGCCCAGGCACCGACCGCGCTGTTGCTGCTCGTCTTCAACATCCTCCTGCTTTACGGAATGATCGCGTGACCCGATTGGACCCAGCCACAGCGCAACACTTCGCCAGCATGACGCTGGGCCATGTCGGGCGCGAATATCCCAATCATCTCAGCCACGCGCTCGAAGGACCGGAGGATGCGCGGACGCCGTCCGAACTGCATCCCATCTTCTATGGTAGCTTCGACTGGCATAGCTGCGTCCATGGCTGGTGGCAGTTGCTCCGGCTGATCCGCCTTTATCCCGATCTGCCCATTGCCGCCGAGGTCCGCGCGCGTGCCGATGCGATGCTGGTGCCCGACAAGGTCGCGGCCGAGATCGCCTATTTCGAACGACCAAGCGCTGGCGGGTTCGAGAGGCCCTATGGCTGGGCCTGGCTGCTGGCGCTGCATGACGAGGCGAGCCGTCACGATGCCGGTTGGGCTCAGGCGCTGGAGCCCTTCGCCCTGTTCCTGGCGGAGCGCTTCCGCACCTTCCTGCCGCGCCTGACCTATCCGCTTCGCGTCGGAACGCATTTCAACACCAGCTTTGCCCTGACCCTGGCCTGGGATTGGGCGGAGGGGCGCGACAACGGCCTGCGCTCGCTGATCGCGCAGAGCGTCATCACCTGGTTCGACCGTGACATTGATTGCCAGGCCTGGGAGCCGGGCGGTGACGAATTCCTGTCGCCTGCGCTGACCGAGGCGCTCGTGATGAGCCGGGTCTTCGACGCACCGAGCTTCCGCAACTGGTTTGACGCCTTCCTGCCGCGCGTGGGGGAGGGGGAGCCTGCCACCCTGTTCACCCCTGCCATCGTCTCCGACCGCAACGACGGCAAGATCGCGCATCTCGACGGCCTCAACCTCAGCCGCGCCTGGTGCTGGCGGACGATCGCGGGCAAGCTGGGCGCGGATCATCCGGTGGCGGCGCGGGCGGAAGCGGCCGCCGCCGACCATCTGGCCGCCAGCCTGCCGCATATCGGCGACAATTATATGGGCGAGCATTGGCTCGCCACCTTCGCGCTACTGGCGCTGGCGGCATGATAGGGCTTTGGCCCCTCCCCTGAAGGGGAGGGGTGGCCAGGCAATCAGTCCGGCTTGCCGCTCCGTTGGCCGTAATGCGGTTCGTCACTCATCGTCAGGAAGAGATGGCGCAGCATCGCGGTCATGGCGTCGGTGCCGCGCTGGGTCAGGCGGACGATCAGGCGGCGATGATCCGTCGGGTCGGTGCGGCGGCGAAGGAGGTTCGATTCCTCCAGCCGGTCGATCCGACGCAGCGCGCTGGTCGAGCTTTCCCCCGACACGAGGATCAACTCCTTGACGCAGAGCGGCCGGGCCTGCTGCTCGGCGATGAACAGCTCCAGCATCATGTCCCAGGCGGAATCGCGGAACACATCGCGGGGAAAGAATTGCGCGACATTGGCGCGCATCGCCTGGGTCTGGCGTGCCAGGTCGAGCAGGCTGGGCGTATTGCTCCGCGCGGCCGGTTGCGCGGAATAACTCCGTGTGGGGGTGGGGGCGAAATAACGAGCGGCGCTACTCTTGGGCATGGGCATGATCCTGTGCTGATGCCGGGTTCGGAAATTCCGGCGCGTGGCTTGGGATGGGAGCGGCATGGGAGAGGGAGGCGCTCATCGCTCGCGCATCGCTTCGCGCGCGCGGTTGAGCGGTTTCAGAAGATATTGGAGCACGGTCTTGCTGCCGGTGTGGATGTCGGCAGTGGCGATCATTCCCGGCACGATCGGAAAGCGCTTGCCCGCCTTGTTGACCAGCGAGTCCGACCGGGTGCGGATGAAGACCCGGTAGTAATAGACGTCCGGATTGACCTCGTCGCGGATGGTATCGGGCGAGATGCTGCTGACCTGCCCCTCCAGCCCGCCATAGATCGCATAGTCGTACGCCGTGATCTTGACACTGGCACGCTGGCCTGGGCGGATGAAGGCGATGTCGCGCGGCGACATTCGCGCCTCGACCAGCAGGCGTTCGTCGAGCGGCACGATCTCCATGATCTTGCCATTGGGCGGGATGACGCCGCCGATCGTCGACACCTCGATATTCTTGACCACGCCGCGTACTGGCGAGCGCAGGGTCAGGCGCTGGAGCGTGTCCGACCGGCCGCGCACGACGGGGGCCAGCGCTTCGACCTCCTCGCTGACCTTGGCCAGATCCTGCCGCGCCTCGACGATATATTGCGAGCGCAGATCGGATTTCTTCAGGTCCAGCTCGGCGCGCTGACGCTTCAGGCGCAGCACCTCGACATTGCTGGCCGCACCGACCTCGATCAGGGACTCGCCGATCCCGACCTCGCGCCCGATGAGTGCGAGCGACTCGTCGATCAGGCCGATCGAGCTGGACAGGCTGCTGCGGCGGGCATTGTAGAGCCGCTGCTGCTCGGCCTTCAGCTCGGGGAAGGCGGCGAGTTCGGGGGAGAAGGTGAGGGGCGTCCCGTTCACCTCGGCCTGCAACCGCGCCTGCGCGGCGAGCGCGGCACGGTATTTGGCGGCGCTTTCCTCGACCGTCGATCCGGCCTGGGTGGGGTCGAGCTGGGCGAGGATCTGGCCCGGCTTCACGATGTCGTCCTGGCGCACCAGCATCTTGGCGAGGATGCCGCCTTCCAGCGATTGCAGCACCTGTTCGCGGCTGGTGGGCACCACCTTGCCACTGCCGGTCGCCACCTCGTCGAGCGTGGCGAACCAGGCCCAGCCCAATGCGGCCACGAACAACGCGGTCAGCACCCAGGTCATCCGCTTGGCCGCGAGCAGCGGCGCGCCGCCCTCATCGGCAAAGGGCAGGTCGGCGGGGGCGGTCAGCGCGTTCATGCCGCCTGGCTCCGGCCGGCACTGCGCATCGTCTCCAGCGCGGCGTCCTTGGACTGATCGAGCAGGATCTGGCCATTGTCGATGATGATGATCCGGTCGACCAGATCGAGCACGCGCATCCGGTGGGTGGCGACCACGACGGTGCGGTCGCGGCTCCAGTCGCGGAAGCGGTCGATGAACTGGCGCTCGGAGGTTTCGTCCATAGCGGCGGTCGGCTCGTCGAGCAGCATCACCTGGGGCTGGCGGATCAGGAGCCTGGCGAGGAGCAGCGCCTGTTGCTGTCCCCCCGACAGGCCGAGCCCGCCCTCCAGCACGACATGCTCCAACCCGTCGCGCAAGCGCCGGACGAAGTCGATCGCCCCGACCATGTCGAGCGCACGCACGATCTCGTCATGCCCCGCCATCGGTGCGCCCATGGTCAGGTTTTCGCGCAACGTGCCGTGGAACAACCGGCTGTTCTGGGTCAGCAGCGCGACGTCGCGGCGGACATCGGCGGGATCGATCTGATGCAGGGTCAGGTCGTCGAGCAGTATCTCGCCTCCCAGCGGCTGAAGCATCCCCGACAGCCCCTGGAGCAGGGTCGACTTGCCCGCGCCGTTACGGCCCAGCAGCGCGACCTTCTCGCCGGCGGCGATCTCCAGCCGGGGGACGGTCAGCGCCGGGGGCGCATTGGGATCGGCATAGCCGAACACCGCCGAGCGCAGGGTGAAGCGGCCGCTGACCGAGGGCAGGGGGATGCGGTGCTCGGCATCGGGATTGTCGACCGGCAGCGCCATGATCTGGTCCAGGCTCTGCGCAGCGACCTTGGCGTGCTGATAGCGGCCGAGCAGGTGCGAGACCTGACCCATTGGCGCCATCATCCGGCTGGCCAGCATCGAGGTGGCGACCAGCGCGCCCGTCGTGATGTCGCCGCCGATCACCATCGGCGCACCGACGAAGATCACGGTGGCATAGACCGCGTTCTGCACGCTCTGTGCCCAAGTCGAGAGGCTGGCGGTCAGCCCGCGCAGGCGCAACTGCGCCTCGCCCGCCACCGCGTTGCAATGGTTCCACTGGCGCTGGAAGCGCTCCTCGGCCTGTAGCGTCTTGATGTCCTCGATCCCCTGCACCGCCTCGACCAGCAGGGCGTTGCGCAGCGAGGTTTCGCGCATCGACTCGGTGGCATGGGCGCGCAGGCGGCGCTGCGCGAGCAGGCTGGGCAGCAGCAGCGCGACGAGCGCGACGACCGGCACCAGTGCCAGCGACCCACCGATGAAGGCCAGGATGATAAGGAAGAGGATGAAAAAGGGCAGGTCGGCGATGGCCGCGACCGTGGTCGAGGTCAGCATGTCGCGCACCTGATCCAGGTCGCGGAGCTGCGCGATGAAGGTGCCGGTCGAGGTCGGCCGTGCCCGGTTGCGGACGCGCAGCGCATGGCCGAACACCCGGTCCGACAGCCGCAAATCGGCGCGCTTGCCAAGAATGTCGGTGATGCTGACCCGCAGCCGCCGCAACACGAAATCGAACCCGGTCGCCAGGATCACGCCCAGGAACAGGATGTAGAGCGTCGGCATCGACTGGGCGGGGACGACGCGGTCATAGACCTGCATCGAGAACAGCACGCCCGCCAGCCCCAGGCAGTTGGTCACGACCGAGGCGATCGCGACATGGCCGTAACCCTTGGCGTCCTGCAGCAGCAGGGTGCGCAGCCAATGCTGCTCGAAGGGGCGGATATAGCTGTCGACACGGATATCGGTGGCGGAGCGCGCGGGGCGGGGGACGACGAACAGTCGCGTCTGCTCGACCAATGCGGCGAGGGGGCGCCGCACTGGCGAGCCGCCTTCGCCCGCGACCGTGAATTGCGCCTCGCCATCGGCATCGATCGCGGTGATCAGCGCCAACTCGCCATCGGCCAGGCAGGCGATGACGGGAAGGCGCCAGCTGGTCAGCCGGATCGCGCTGGGCGCGACGAAGCGAACCGACAGGCCGGACGCACGAGCAAGCGCGCGGACCCGCGTCTCCTCATCGCCGCCGCCCTGCCACAATGTGGTCAGCCGCGCGCGCTGCTCGGCGAAGGGCATGCGGAAATGGCGTGCGACTTGGCCAAGCATGTCGATCCAGGCGAAGGGGTCGGTCGGCGGTGCGGCGGCCGCACCGGTCGGCAAGGCGGCGGCGGTCATAGCGTCACCCCGCGCACCGTCGTGCCGGTCAGCTTGAAATCGTCGCGCGCGCGCCCCGAATAATACAGGCAATCGATCGCCAGCCGGCGTAGGTCATGGGTGGTGTTGACGCCGTCGAACCGGGCCTGCTGCAATTCCTGCTCGGCGTTGAGCAGGTCGACCAGCGTCCGCGTGCCCATGTCGAGATATTGCAGGCGATAGAGCTTGCCGGTCTCGACCATATTGTCCTGCCGTTCGGACAGGGTGCCCAGCAACTCAGTCAGCCCGGTGATCTGTTGCTGCGCCTCAGCCAGCCGCTGGCCGATCTCGACCCGGGCTTGGCGCTCGGCGGCCTCGGCGGCGCGCAGGGCGTAATCGGCGCCACGCACGCGGGCGCGCACCGCGCTGCCGCCGAACACGTCGCTGCTGACGTTCAGCCCGAAATTATAGACGCTGCGGTCGGAAAAAGGTGAGGATATATCCGCCGCCGCATCGCCGGCCAGCGCGATCGTCGGCAGGCGGTTGGCGCGGGCGCGGCGCTGTTCGGCGGTGGCCTGCTCATATTGCGCCTTGGCGCGCATGATGACCGGGATGTCGGCCCAATCGACCTGCGTGGCCTGGGTGCAACTGCGCATCAGCCAGTCCGGCACATCGGGATCGACCACCGGCGCGATGTCGCGGCCCAACAGAAAGGCCAGGCTGGTGGTCCAGCGGCGCTGTTCCGCCTCGATCCGGGTCAGCGTCGCCTGTGCGGCCGCCACGCGCGACTGGGCCTGGAGCGCGTCGGAGCGGGTGGTGGCGCCCTTGCCGAACCGCTTTTCGACGAGCGCGCTGATCTCCTCGATCCGCGACAATTGTTCGAGCGCGATGGTGCGCAGCGCGGCGTTGCGCTGCACCTCGACCATCGCATAGCCGGTGTCACGGATCAGCCCGTCGATCGCCAGCAGCATGTCCGCGCGACCCAGCCGGGTGCCGGCGCGGGCATAGTCGACCGCGCTCGCCACCTTGCCGAAGTCGTAGAGCATCTGCGATGCGGAAAGCTGGGGCCGGGGGCGCCAGATGCTGCCCAGCCGGCTGTCGTAACCGCTGCCGACACCCGCGCTGATGCGGGGGAGGTAGCCTGCACGGGCGATGGTCACATCCTCGCCGCGCGCGTCCAGCGTGGCGGCGGCCTGCACGACCGAAGGGTGCCAGGACAGCACCTCATGCATCGCGCTTTCCATGGTGACAGGAGCAGGGCTACCGCTAACAGGGGTGGCGACCGACGCCATGGCGGCCAGGGCGAGGACCATCGTCCGCCCCTTCGCTCTCCGACCCTGATAGCGTCCCTGCCGCCTCATCGTCATCGATGGCCCCATTTGCCGGTCGAGCCAAAAATCTCGACTAAACTACTTTAGAACAAGGAAATAGGTGTCGAAGTGGAGCGACTTCGGCACCTATTATCAAGTCCGATTCCGGACTGTTGCGCAGGATGGTCACATTATATGCATGGTGCTCATTTTTTCCTGCTCGGGATCGACCGAAACGGTCAGATAGGCCAGGGGATCGTCCATAATCGGAACGGTCGAATTGATATCGGTAACGGTAGCCGTTACGCCTACATTATCGTTCGCCGTGGTAACGTCGGCGGTCGTTTGATGCGCATCAAGATAATGGCCCAAAACATCCTCGATGCTCCCCTGTCCTTCCATCAACGACAGGGCGAGTCGCGCATCCGCCTGGTCGGTTGCCGGTGTATCCGCCGGGGCCATGTGATCCGCGCTGAGGGTCATCGGGACGACATCGGCATCGAGATGCAGCGCACTATCGGCCGACAGCGCGGTGATCGTCGCGGTCGGGAAGACCGGCGCGACCCCGTTGTTGATGTTCACCGCCACGTCCAGCCGCGCGGTCGAGAACTGGCCGTCGGGCTGGATCAGCTGATAGGTGAAGCTGTCGATCGGATCGGTGGCGGCATAAGTGACGCCGACCGGCGTGTAGGTATAGCCGCCGGTCTCGTTGATGGTGAGCTGGCCATGCGCGCCGTTCAGCGTGATCGGCGTGTCCCCGATCTCCTGGAAGCCGGTGCCGGTCAGCACCTTGATCCCGATAAAGGGACTGCCCAGCGTGTCGTTGGCGGTCAACTGGCCGCTGACCGGGGTGGTGCCGGTCAGGTTGAACTCGTTGAGCCGGGTGACCGTCTCCGCGACATAGACATTGGTATCGAGCCGGAGTGGCGCGCCGTTCGTTCCGACCACCGTATAGTTGTAGGTGCCCGATGGCAGGTTACTCATCGTGACGCTGATCCCGCTGCCGACCAGGCCACCGACGCCGGCGACCGCGGTACCCGAAGCCGTGCCGACCACCGCGCCGGCCGAATTGGTGACGGTGACGGTATAGCTGGGCAACACCGACAAAGTGGATGCGGTGACCGCCGACAAGGTGACGGTGGAGGTGCTGTTGGCATCCACGGTGAAGCTGTCATTGACCCGCGTCGTTTGCGGTGCCCCTAGAAGCGGCACGGCCGGGGTGGAGAAGAACGTGTCCACGGCGGCCGCCCGATTGACCACGACAGGGGTGAAGCTGGCCGCCGCGATGGCGGTGTCGTTCACCGCGATCGGTGCGCCAGTGATGTCCGGGCTGCCGATCGAGATGGTCAGGCGGGCGCTTTCCCGCTCATTGTCGCTGGCGTCGAGCAGCGTGTAGGTGAAGCTGTCCACCTTGCCGATGGACGCCGCATTGGCATTGGGGGTGTAGGTATAGCTGCCATCGCGATCGATGATCAGCGTTCCCCATTGCCCGGTGACGACGGTATCGTCGACGGCCACCTGCGTCGTCACGCCGTTCAGCGTCACGCTTTCGACGCGGGTCTGCGGGCTGACCACATCGATCTGCCCCGTGGGGCCGGCATCGGTGATGACATTGCCGCTGACCGGCGCGGGCACGGCCGAGGCGACATCGGTGAAGTCGGAGTCGACCCCCCGGACGTTCAGGCTGCCGAGCAGGCCGACACCCGCCGTATTGTCGAAGGTGACGAAGGCCCGGTATTGGCCCGGTGCCAGATTTGCCGTGGCGACGAGATCGCCGTTGAGCAGGCCGACCTGCAACAGCGAGCTGTTGCCGCCACCATTCACCGCCACCCAGTTGGTGCCGTTGAACCGCTGGATCACCACCGAATAGCCGCTGGCCACGCCGACATTCACCGTCGCGTCATAGGTGAAGGTTGTCGCCAGCGTATGGCCGGGCTGCACCGTGAACTGGACGTTGGGAACGGCGAGCACTTGGGCATCGAGGTTGACGGCGCCGAGCGAGACCAGCGCGGTATAGTTGGCCGTGCCGACATTCTGGTTGGTCTGGACCGGGTTCAGGTCGACCAGTGCGATCGCCGTATTGTCGAAGGCACTGATGTCGAAGGGGGCGGTGACCGCCGTCGAGGCCGATAGATTGCCGGCCGCATCGCGCGCACCGACGCCCAGCGCCTGGCCCGCCACCTGCGGGCTGGTCAGCGTGACGGCATAGAGGCCGCCCGCCGTCACCGTGCCGGTGCCGATCAGCGTACCGGCGGCGTTGCGCACCTCGATCCGGGCGCCGGGCTCACCGCTGCCGGTGATGACCGATCCGGTCGGATCGATGACCGCGGTCGGGGCGGCCGGCGGGGTGATATCCGGCGCATTGACCGCGACCGTGCCCGAGGCATTGCCCGCCGCATCGGTCTGGCTGAGCGTCAGGACTTGGCCATTGGCCTGCGGTATGGTCAGCGTCGCGCTGAAGCTGCCATTGCCGGCGACGACGGCCGTGCCGACCAGCTGGCCCAGCGGATCGAAGATGCGGACGGTCGCGCCCGCCTCGCCCGTACCGGTCACCACGGTGCCGGTGCCGTTGACCACACCGATCGGCGCGGCCGGCGGGGTGATATCGGGCGCGCGCACCGCGTTGGGCAGCGACGCGTTGCCGGCGGCATCCGCCTGGGTCACCTGCAACAACTGGCCATTGGCCTGGGGCGTCGTCAGCGCCGCGCTATAGCTGCCATTGGCGCCGACGATCGCGGTGCCGATGACATTGCCCAGCGGGTCGCGGACGGTGACGGTCGCCCCCGCCTCGCCGGTGCCGGTTACGATCGTGCCGATGCCGTTGATCGTCGAGGTCAGACCGATGGGCGCGGTGATGTCGGGCGCCGTCGCCTGCCCGATGGGCGAGACATTGCCCGCCGCATCCGCCTGGGTCAGCGAGACGATCTGGCCATTGGCCTGGGCCGGGCTGAGCGGTGCGGTGAAGGTGCCGTTGGCCGCCACCAGGGCGGTGCCCAGGACGGTGCCGTCGACCGCGCGAATGGTGACGGTCGCGCCGGCCTCACCCGTGCCGCTGATCGCGGTGCCATTGGCCGCGACGATACCGACCGGCGCCAGCGGTGCGGTCAGATCGGGGGCGACGACCGTGGCGGGGGCGGAGACATTGCCCGCCGCGTCGGCCTGGGTGACCGTCAGGGTCTGGCTGTTGAGTTGCGGCGTGGTCAGGACCGCAGAATAGGTGCCATTGGCGGCGACCACCGTCGTGCCGAGGATCGCACCGCCCGCATCGCGGATGATGACGGTCGCCCCGGCCTCACCGGTACCGGCGATCAGCGTGCCCGCGCCGTTGATGGCGGCGGTCAGCCCGACCGGTGCGGTGATGTCGGGCGCGGTGGCTTGCGCCTCGCCCGAGACATTGCCCGATGCATCCGCCTGGGTCAGCGAGACGATCTGGCCATTGGCCTGGGCGGGGCTGAGCGGAGCGGCGAAGCTGCCGTCCGCCGCGACCACCGCCGTGCCGAGGACCGTGCCACCCGCACTGCGGATGGTGACGGTCGCGCCGGGCTCGCCGGTGCCGATCAGGGTCGTGCCATCGGCGGAGATGGTGCCGATCGGTGCCAGCGGGGCGACCAGATCGGGGGCCGTGATCGGCGCAGAGGCGCCGACATTGCCCGCGGCATCCGCCTGGGTCGCGATCAGCGCCTGGCCATTGATCTGCGGGGTGGTCAGGACGGCGGCATAGGTCCCATTGGCCGCGACCACCGCCGTACCGAGGATCGCACCGCCCGCATCGCGGATCGTAACGGTCGCCCCGGCTTCGCCCGAGCCGGTGACGAGCGTACCCGCGCCGTTGATGGCGGCGGTCAGCCCGATCGGTGCAGTGATGTCCGGTGCGGTGGCTTGCGCCACGCCTGAGACATTGCCCGAAGCATCGGCCTGGGTCAGCGAGACGATCTGGCCGTTCGCCTGGACGGGGCTGAGGGCGGCGGTGAAGCTGCCGTCCGCCGCGACCACCGCCGTGCCGAGCACCGCACCCCCCGCACTGCGAATGGTGACGGTTGCGCCCGGCTCGCCAGTGCCGATCAGGGTTGTGCCATCGGCGGAGATGGTGCCGATCGGTGCCAGCGGGGCGAGCAGGTCGGGTGCGGTGATCGGCGCGGGAGCGCCGACATTGCCGGCGGCATCCGCCTGGGTCGCGGTCAGCGCCTGACCGTTGATCTGCGGCGTGGTGAGCGCGGCGGCATAGGTGCCGTTGGCGGCCACCACCGCCGTGCCGAGGACGATGCCCGCGGCGTCGCGGATAGTGACGGTCGCCCCGGCTTCGCCGGTACCGGTGATCAGCGTGCCCGCGCCGTTGATGGCGGCGGTCAGGCCGACCGGAACGGTGATGTCGGGCGCGGTCGCCTGGCCGATGGGCGAGACATTGCCGGCCGCATCTGCCTGGGTCAGCGAGAGGAGCTCACCATTGGCCTGGGCGGGGTTGAGCGCGGCCGTGAAGCTGCCGTCGCCGGCCACCACGGCGGTGCCCAGGATCGTGCCGTCCACCGCGCGGATGGTGACGGTCGCACCCGCTTCGCCCGTGCCGGTGATCGTCGTGCCGTCCGCCGACACGGTGCCGGCGGGGGCCAGCGGTGCGGTCAGGTCGGGTGCGGTGATCGGAGCGGGGGCGCCGACATTGCCGGCCGGGTCCGCCTGGGTCGCGGTCAGCGCCTGGCCGGCGATCTGCGGCGTGGTCAGGACGGCGGCATATGTGCCGTTCGCCGCGACCACGGCGGTGCCGAGGACGGTGCCGCCGGCGTCGCGGATGGTCACGGTCGCCCCCGCCTCACCGGTGCCGGTCACGAGCGTGCCGGCACCGTTGATGGCGGCGGTCAAGCCGACAGGCAGGGTGAAGTCCGGTGCGATCGCCTGAGCGATGGGCGAGACATTGCCAGCTGCATCCGCCTGGGTCAGCGTCAACACTTCGCCATTGGCCTGGGCGGGCGTCAGGGCAGCGGTGAAGCTGCCATCGGCCGCCACGAGCGCGGTCCCCAACACGGTGCCATCGACCGCCCGAATGGTGACGGTCGCGCCCGCCTCACCCGTGCCGGTCAGCGTGGTGCCGTCGACCGACACCGTACCGGCCGGCGCCAGCGGCGCGGTCAGATCGGGGGCGGTAACCGGTGCCGGGGTGCCGGCATTGCCCGCGCTATCGACCTGGATCGCGCTCAGCAATTCGCCGTTGATCTGCGCCGGGGTCAGCAGCGCGGCATAGGTGCCGTTGGCGGCCACGATGGCGGTGCCCAGTACCGTCCCGACATCGTCACGGATGGTGACGATCGCGCCGGCTTCGCCCGTACCGGTGACCAGCGTGCCCGCCCCGTTGATCGCCGCGGTCAGGCCGACCGGCGCGGTGATATCGGGTGCGAGCGCCTGCGCGATGGGCGAGACATTGCCCGCCGCATCGGCCTGGGTCAGCGTCAGCAGCTCGCCATTGGCCTGGGCCGGGGTCAGGGTCGCCGTGAAGCTGCCATCGGCTGCCACCAGCGCGGTGCCGATGGCATTGCCGGCGGCATCGCTGATCGTGACCGTCGCACCGGCCTCGCCGGTGCCGGTCAGGGTCGTGCCATCCGCCGAGACGATGCCCGCCGGTGCCAGCGGCGCGGTCAGGTCCGGTGCGGTGACGGCCGCCGAGGGCGAGGCGTTGCCCGCCCCATCCGCCTGGATGACGGTCAGCGGCTCGCCATTGGTCTGCGCGGTATTCAGCACCACCGCATAGCTGCCATTGGCCAGGACCGTGGTCGTGCCGAGCACGGTACCACCGACGCCGGTGACGGTCAGTGTCGCGCCGGCTTCACCCAGGCCGGACACCACGGTGCCGGTCGCATCGATCGTGGCGGTCGGCGCGGCGGGCGGCGTCAGGTCGGGTGCGATGGCGATGGCCGGGGGCGAAACGTCGCCCTCGGCATCCGTCTGGGTCACGCGGACCGTCTCGCCATTGAGCTGCGGGGTGGTCAGGAGCGCGGTGTAGCTGCCGTCGCCCGCGACAATGGTGGTGCCGATGACGGTGCCGGTCGCATCGCGGACGGTGATCGTCGTCCCCGCCAGGCCGGTGCCGCTCACGCTGCCGCCATCGACGGCCACGGCCGCGGTCGGCGCGCCGGGCGTGTCGTTGGGGATCAGGTCCGGCGCCGCCGCATTGCCGGGGACCGAGATATTGCCGGCGGCATCCGCCTGGGTCAGCGTCAGCAACTGGCCGTTGGTCAGCGGCGGGGTCAGCGTCACCGTGAAGCTGCCATCCGCCCCCACCGGCACGGTCGCGAGCACGATGCCGACCGGATCGGTGACAGTCACCGTCGCGCCGATCTCGCCGGTACCGGTCAGGGTCGTGCCGTCCACCGAGACGGCGGCGACCGGTGCGCCCGGCGGTGTCTGGTCGAGGGCGGTGACGGTCGTCGAGGGCGAGATATTGCCGATGGCATCCGCCTGCGACACCGAGAGGACCTGGCTGTCGAGCTGCGGCGTCGACAGGACCACCGCATAGGTGCCGTTGGCCGCGACCAGCGCGGTGCCCAGTATAGTGCCATCAGCTGCCCGCACGGTGACGGTCGCGCCGGCCTCACCGGTGCCCGACACGATCGTGCCCGTCGCATCCAGCGATGCGGCCGGTATCGTTGGCGCGGTGATGTCGGGGGCGGGCGCGGTCGAGGTCGGCGAGTCGTTGCCGCCGGCATCGGTCAGGATCGCGCTTAGCGTGCCGCCATTGGCCTGTGCCGGTGCGAGCGGGACGGTGAACGTCCCATCCGCAGCGACCACAGTCGTGCCGATCACGGTGCCGGCGGGGTCGCGGATGGTGACGGTTGCGCCCGCCTCGCCGTTGCCGCTGGCTTCGGTGCCGGTTGCGTTGATGGTGAACAGCGGCGCATTGGGTGCGGTGATGTCGGGCGCCAGGACCGGCGTCGGGGCCGAGAGATTGCCGGCCACGTCGCTCTGCGTGACGGTCAGCGTCTCGCCATTGGCCTGGGGTGGGTTGATCGCCACCGCATAGTCGCCATTGATACCCGCTGTGACGGTGCCGATGACGGTGCCGGCGGGATCGCGCACGGTGACGATGGCGCCGGCCTCCGCCTGCCCGCTGACAACCGTGCCGGTGCCATCGATGATCGCGGTCGGTGCGGTGGGCGCGCTGGTGTCGAGCGCCGTCAGGCCGAGGGCGGGCGAGACATTGCCCGCCGCATCGCTCTGCTCGACCGACAGCGTCTCGCCATTAATCTGTGCCGTGGCGAGCGGGACGGTGAAGCTGCCATCGGCGGCGACGGTGGCGGTTCCGAGCACGCTGCCATCGGCCGCCCGCACGGTGACGGTCGCGCCGGCCTCGCCGATACCGGTGACGCTGGTCCCGCCCGCCGCCAGCGCCGCGAGGGGCGCGAGGGGTGCCGTCAGGTCGGGGGCGACGGGGTTCACGGGCGCGGAGGCGTTGCCGGTCGCATCGGCCTGGACGACCTGCAGGATTTCGCCGTTGAGCTGGGCCGGGGTAAGGATCGCGGCATAGCTGCCATCGACGGCGACGGTCGCGGTGCCGATCGCGGTGCCGGCGGGATCGCGGATGGTGACGATCGCCCCGGGCTCGCCGGTCCCGGTCATCACGCTGCCATCGGCGCTGATCGTGGCGGTCAGGCCGATCGGTGCTGTGATGTCGGGTGCGGCGATAATGGTGCCGGGCGAGACATTGCCCGCGACATCGGCCTGCACGAGGGTCAGTGTCTCGCCATTGGCCTGCGGCGTGGCGAGCGGGACGGTGAAGCTGCCATCGGCGCCCACGATCGCGGTGCCGAGCACGGTGCCATCCGCAGCACGCACGGTAACGGTCGCACCTGCCTCTCCAGTGCCGGTCAGCGTCGCGCCGGCATCGATGACCAAGCCGGTGGGGGCGGGCGGCGCGGTCAGATCGGGGGCGGTGAGCGGCACGGGCGCCGACACATTGCCGGCCGCGTCCGCCTGGACCACGGTCAGCGGCTCGGAGTCGATCTGCGCCGGGGTCAACTGCACCATGTAGATGCCATTGGCATCGACGACAGCGGTGCCGAGCGTCGCGCCGTTCGTGTCGCGCACGGTGACGATCGCCCCTTCCTCACCGGTGCCGGTGACCATCGCGCCATCGCCGCTGATCCCGGCGGTCAGCCCGGTCGGTGCGGTGACGTCGGGTGCGATGACCGTGACATTGGCGGAGACATTGCCGGCCGGGTCGGTCTGGGTGAATTGCAGGATCTCGCCATTGGCCTGGGCGGGTGACAAGGGGACCGCGAAGCTGCCATCGGCGGCGACCACAGCGGAGCCCAAAACGGTGCCGTCAGCGGCGCGGACGGTGACCGTCGCTCCCGCTTCACCGGTACCGCTCAGCGTCGCGCCGGCATCGATGACCGCACCGGTGGGAGCCAGCGGCGCGGTCAGATCGGGGGCGGTGAGCGGCACGGGCGCCGACACATTGCCCGCCGCATCCGCCTGCACCACGGTCAGGGATTGGGAGCCGACCTGCGGCGTCGTCAACTGGACGCTGTAGATGCCGTTGGTCGCAACTACGGCGGTGCCCAGCGATGCGCCATTGGCATCACGGACGGTCACGGTCGCACCAGCCTCGCCCGTGCCGGTGACGATGCTGCCGTCGCCGCTGATCGCCGCGACCAGCCCGGTCGGTGCGGTGATATCGGGAGCGATGATCGAGACGATGGGCGAGACATTGCCCGCCGCGTCGGTCTGGGTGAATTGCAGGGTCTCGCCATTGGCCTGGAGTGGCGTCAGCGGGACGGCAAAGCTTCCATCCGCCCCGACCGTCGCGGCGCCGAGCACCGTGCCGTCAGCGGCGCGGACGGTGACCGTCGCACCCGCTTCGCCGGTACCATTCAGCGTCGCGCCGGCATCGATGACCGCACCGGTGGGGGCCAGCGGCGCGGTGAGATCGGGGGCGGTGAGCGGCACGGGTGCGGACACATTGCCGGCCGCGTCCGCCTGCACCACGGTCAGGGCTTCGGAGTCGATCTGCGCCGTGGTCAATGGGACGCTATAGGTGCCATCGGCCGCGACCACCGCGGTGCCCAGCGATGCGCCATTGGCATCCCGAACGGTCACGGTGGCGCCAGCCTCGCCCGTGCCGGTGACGATGCTGCCATCGCCGCTGATCGCCGCGACCAGCCCGGTCGGGGCGGTGATGTCGGGGGCGGTGAGCGTCGCCGCAGGCGAGCTGTTACCGCCGCGATCGGTCTGATCGATCGACAGCGTCTCGCCATTGGCCTGGGCCGGGGTGAGCGCCGCCGAGAAGCTGCCGTCCGCAGCGACCACCGCGGTGCCGATCGGCGTGCCATCGGCCGCGCGGATAGTGACCGTGGCGAAGGGTTCGCCGGTGCCGGTGACGGTCGCGCCGTCGACCGAGATCGCTGCGATCGGTGCGTCGGGGGCTGTCACATCCGGAGCGCTGACGGTGGCGGGTTGCGAGACATTGCCCGCCGCATCCGCCTGCGTCGCGCTCAGCGTCTGGCCGTTCACTTGGGGCGGGGTGAGCGTCAGGGTGAAGCTGGTGTCCGCATCGACCACGGCGGTGCCGAGCAGCGTGCCATTGGCATCGACGATCCGCACCGTCGCACCGGGCTCGCCATTGCCGAACACGGAGGCGCCATCCGCCGCCAGCGTCGCCGTCGGCGCGGCGGGAGCCGTGATATCCGGCGCTGTGACCGAGATCGCAGGCGAGATATTGCCCGCCGCGTCCGTCTGGGTGGCGGTCAGCGCCTCGCCATTGGCCTGGGGGGTGGCGAGCGTCACGCTATAGCTGCCGTCCGCCGCGACGACCGTGGAGGCCAGCAGGCTGCCATCGGCAGCACGGATTTCAACCGTGGCGCCGGCTTCGCCGGTACCCGAAACGCTGGTGCCATCCGCACTGACGGCAAGAGACGGCGCCGTCGGGGCGACGAGATCGGGCGTCGTCGCGCTGGTCGCGGGGGAGACATTGCCGGTGGCGTCGGTCTGGGTAACCGTCAGCGGCCGTCCATCGGCGATGCCCGCAGGCAGGGCGATGCTGTAGCTGCCCTCCGCCGCGACCGTGGCGGTGCCGATCGGCTGGCCATCGGCGTCGGTGACCTGCACGGTCGCGCCGGCCTCACCCGTGCCGGTCAGGGTGGCACCGTCGGCGCTGACCGTTGCAACCGGTGCGGCGGGGGCCGTGGTATCCGGTGCGGTGATCGAGGTGGTGGGGGAGGCATTGCCGGCCGCGTCGGTCTGCGTGACGGTCAAGGTCTCGCCATTGGCCTGCGGGCCGGTCAGCTTGGCGCTGTAGCTGCCGTCGCCGGCCACCGTCGCAGAACCGAGGAGCGAGCCGTCCGCTGCGCGAATTTCGACCGTCGCGCCGGCCTCGCCGGTGCCGGACAGTGTCAGGCCATCGGCGCCGAGTATGGCCGTGGGCGCGGTGGGCGCGACGAGATCGGGCGTCGCGGCGCTGGTCGCGGGCGACACATTGCCGGCGGCATCGGCCTGGGTGACGGTCAGCGGCCGCCCATCGGCCGTACCGGTGGGCAGCGCGATCGTGTAGCTGCCATCGGCGCCGACCGTGGCGGTGCCGATCGGCTGGCCGCCGGCGTTGGTGACCTGGACGGTCGCGCCCGCTTCGCCGGTACCGGTCAGCGTCGTGCCGTCCGCGCTGACCGTCGCAACCGGTGCGCCGGGGGCGGTCGTGTCTGTGGTCGTGGCGGTCGTCGGGGGGGAGACGTTGCCGGCCGCGTCGGCCTGGGTGACGGTCAGGACTTGGCCATCGGCCGTACCGGCGGGGAGCGTGACGCTATACGTGCCGTCCGTCGCCACCGTGGCCGTGCCCAGCGGCTGGCCGTTGGCATCGGAAACCTGAACCGTGGCGCCGGGTTCCCCGGTCCCGGTCAGGACCGTGCCGTCGGCATTGAGTGCGGCGGTGGGGGCTGCGGGTGCGACAAGGTCCGGGGTCGCGGCGCTGGTCGCGGGCGAGACATTGCCGGCGGTATCGGTCTGGGTGACGGTCAGCGGCCGCCCGTCGGCCGTGCCGGTGGGCAGAGCGATCGTGTAGCTGCCATCCGCGCCGACCGTGGCGGTGCCGATCGGCTGGCCGCCGGCGTTGGTGACCTGGACGGTCGCGCCCGCTTCGCCGGTACCGGTCAGCGTCGTGCCGTCCGTACTGACCGTCGCGACGGGCGCGGTGGGGGCGGTGGTGTCGGGCGCGGTGACCGTCGTGGCGGGGGAGGCGTTGCCGGCGGCATCGCTCTGGGTCACGGTCAGGCTGCCGCCCGCCGTCTGTGGTGTCGTCAGCGGCAGGGTGTAGTTGCCCTGGGCATCGACCACGGCGGTGCCGACGATCTGGCCGGCCGGATCGCGCACCGTGACGGTCGCACCGGGCTCGCCGGTGCCCGTGACGGTGCTGCCTTGTGCGTCGATGGCGGCACTGGGGGCGGCTGGCGCGGTCGTGTCGCCCGCGGTCAGCGTTGTGTCAGGCGAGGCATTGCCGGCCGCGTCGACCTGATCGACGGTCAGCGTCTGGCCATTGGTCAGCGCGGGCGTCAGCGGCACGGAGAAGCCGCCATCGGCGCCGACCGTGGCGGTGCCGAGAGTCTGTCCATTCGCGCCGACGACCCGCACGGTGGCACCGGGTTCGCCGGTGCCGGTCACGACCGTGCCGTCACCGGCGAGCGTCGCGACCGGCGTCGCCGGCGCGGTGATGTCGGGGGCCAGCAGCGAAATGGTCGGTGACGACAGCCCCTGCGCATTGGTCTGAAGCACGCTCAGCGTCTCGCCATTGGCCTGGGCGGGCGAGAGGGTGAGGGTGTAACTGCCATCCGCACCGACCAGCGCATTGCCGATTACCTGGCCGGCGGGATCACGCACGCTGACGGTCGCTCCCGGGTCGCCGGAGCCGACGACACTGGTGCCGTCCGCGCTGATCGTCGCAGTGGGCGCCGTCGGTGCCTCCAGGTCCGAGACGATGATGGTCGCTTCCGGCGAGACATTGCCCGCCGCATCGGTCAGCGTCGCCATCAGCATCGTGCCCTCGGCCTGCGGCGTCGCGAGCGTCAGCGTATAGCCGCCCTGCGCATCGACCACGGCGGTGCCCAGCACGGTTCCCGCGCTGTCACGGATGGTCAGGGTCGTGCCTGGTTCGCCGATACCGGTAATGGTGACGCCATCGGCCCCGATCGTGGCGGTGGGCGCGGCCGGTGGGGTGATGTCCGGCGCGGTAAGCGGCGTCGCCGGCGAGGGATTGCCCGCCGCGTCGCTCTGCGTGACGGTCAGCGCTTCGCCATTGGCCTGCGGCGTGTCCAGCGCCAGCGTGTAATTGCCTTGCGCATCGACGGTGGTGCTGCCCAGCACCACGCCAGCGCCGTCGCGCACGCTGACCGTCGCGCCGGGTTCGCCGGTGCCGGAGATGCTGGTGCCTTCATCGTCGATCGTGGCGGTGGGAGCGGTCGGCGGGGTCAGATCGGGGGCGGCCACGCTGGCGGCGGGGGAGGCGTTGCCGGCGGCATCGCTCTGCGTCACGGTCAGCGTGCCGCCATTGGCCTGCGCCGTGGTCAGGGTCAGTGTGTAATTGCCCTGTGCGTCGACCGTCGCGGTACCGAGCACCTGGCCGGCCGCGTTGCGCACGGTCACCGTCGCGCCGGGTTCGCCGGTACCGGTGATGGTCGTGCCCTGGCCGTTGATCGCGGCGGTGGGTACCGCGGGCGGAGTGATGTCGGGCGCGTTGATCGTGGTGGCGGGCGAGACATTGCCGGCCGCGTCGGTCTGGGTCACCGTGATCTGCTGGCCATTGGCCTGGGGCGGATTCAGCGGCACGCTATAGCTGCCATCCGTGCCGACCGTGCCGGTGCCGAGCACCGAGCCGTTGCCGCCGATCACCCGGACCGTCGACCCCGCTTCGCCGGTCCCCGTGACGACGCCGCCATTCGAGCCGAAAACCGCCGTCGGCCGTGCCGGGGCCTGGGTGTCGGGCGGGGTGGTGGGGATCTGTGCCTCGCCATCATTGCCGCCGCTCGCCACGGCCGCGATCAGGCCGCCCGCGCCCGCCACGCCCAGGATGGCGGGCAGGATGAAGGACGATCCGCCGGCCTGCGCGGCCTGTGCCGCCAGCAGGTCGTCGAGATTGGTCAGCGTGGTGAAGCGGCCCGCTCCGCTCGTCCCCGGATGCGCCAGCCACTGGCCGCCATTATTCTCGCGCAGGACGAGGTCGCTGCCCAAACCCCGCTGGTCGACATAGAAATTGTCGATGCGGATGGTCTGGCCGTCGTTCAGGCGGATGACCAGGTCGTTGCCCTCCCGCTCCATGCTCGCCACCTGATCACGGTTAAGATCGAGGCGGACGACGCTGGGGGTCTCGAGATCGATGACATTGGCGGTCGTGTTGGTGATGGTGCCGGTTGCCTTGGCGATGATCTCGGTCTGCATGGCGTGATCCTCCCTTTTCGCATGTCGCGTTGACCGACAGCGTCCTGTCGGTTCGGGGGGGGGGGTGCGGCCCCATGTCATGGCGCGCGGGTACGCAACCTCCCCGGTTCGTGGCATGCTAACCGGGTGGCTGCGCAGGGGGATGCCACCTGTCCGCTTTCGGAACTGATTCAGATGGTTAACGCCGATCAGGTGCCGTGACGGAAAGAGTGATCCGCGCAGGCCGGGCCATCCGTCATCGCCTTGCCCCGCGTAAAAAAATTTATCGCGGACCGAACCAATCGGTTCAGCTTGGCGTAGGATAGGATGGTGCACTAGGCGCGCATTTGCCGAGGGGCACCATGTCGAGAAGGGGCAATCCTGATTTTATGACCGCATCGCCTTTCGCTGTTTCTGGCCGTTCGGTCGCTCGCCTGATCGGCGCGCTGGCGGGGGGATCGCTCGTCGCGACGCCCCTGTTCGCGCAGGTGGCGCCGCCGCCCGTGCCCGCCCCCGTGGCGACGCCGCAGGCCACCACGCCGCCGGTGACGGCGCCCAGGGTGGCGCCCCCGCTGGCGATTGCACCACCGGTCAGCATGCCGACGCTGAGCGATGCGCAGGCGCACCAGCTTGCCACGCTGATCGCCAAGGGCGAGGTCACCCAGGGCCTGCGTCAGGGGGCACCGCGCGATCTGTCGGGACTGGCGCCCGCTGCCATCGCCCGTATCGCGCTCGATTACGCCCATGCCGTGCATGTCGGGCGGCTTGATACCGCCGACTTCTCGAAGGACTGGGGCATTCGCCCGCAATCCTATGATCCGCTGCCGGGCTTTGCCGATGCGGTGCGGCAGGACCGGATCGCCGACTGGATCGCCGCGCTGCCGCCGCCCTATGCCGGCTATGACACGCTGGTCACGGGGCTGGCCCGCTACCGCGCCATGGCAGAAGCGGGGGGCTGGACGGCGCTGCCCGCCAACGCCTCCATTCCTTATGGTTCGAGCGGGCCGCTGGTCGCGCAGTTGCGCAAGCGTCTGGCGATGGAGGACCCGGCGGTCAGCCAGACCGGTGCGACCTTCGACGAACCGCTGCTGGCGGCGGTGCGCCGGGCGCAGCGTCGCTATGGCCTCAATCCCGTCGGCACGGTGGGGTCGCAGACGATCGCGGCGCTGAACGTGCCCGTCTCGCAGCGCATCCGCCAGATCATGGCGAATATGGAGCGTTGGCGCTGGTTGCCACAGCAGCTGGAGGCCAAGCGGGTGCAGGTGAACATCGCTGCGGCGGTGCTGACCGTGTTCGAGGGCGACAATCCTGTGCTGTCGATGAAGGCGGTGACGGGGCGCCCGGGCAATGAGACGCCGATGCTCGTCTCCTCGATCCACAGCGTCGTGCTCAATCCGCCGTGGAACGTTCCCAGCTCGATCGCCAACAAGGAGCTGTGGCCCAAGGAGCGTGCCAATCCCGGCTATCTGAAGCGCAACGGTTTCCGCGTGATCGACAATGGCGACGGATCCAAGCGCCTGCAGCAATCCTCGGAGAAGAGCGCGCTGGGGCGGTTCAAGTTCGACTTCCCCAACGACTTCGCGGTCTATCTCCACGATACCCCGGCACAGTCGGGCTTTTCGAAGTTCGACCGGCTGGCCAGCCATGGCTGCGTCCGCCTGGAAAAGCCCGCTGAACTCGCCGGTCTCGTGCTGAAGACCACGCCCGAATGGCAGCCGGCGGCGGTCGACGCGACCTTGGCCTCGGGCAAGACCGTGCGCGCCAGCATGGACGAGCCGGTGGCGGTCTATCTGTTGTACTGGACGGCCTTCGCCAATAGCGATGGGCAGGTCAGCTTCCGGGAAGACCCTTATGGCTGGGACGCCCAGTTGGCGACCAAGATCGAGGCCCGCTCGGCCGAGCGGGCGCTTTCCACGAAGTAACGCGAAACAGGGATAAACGCATGACGATCAAGACCTATCGCCGCCATGGCCTGGCACTCGTCGCGGCCGGGCTGCTGCTGCCGGCGTTGGCCGGTTGCTCGCGTTCCGAGCCGGAGGAACAGCCGGCCGCGATGACCGAGAATGACGCAGGCGTGATCGAGACGCAGCCGGAGGATGTGATGCCGGCCATGGAGAACCAGGCCGCGCCGGTCGCGGACATGAACGCGGTCGAGGAAACGCTGCCGCCCCCGCCCCCGCCGCCGGAGCGGACGGTCGATCAGCAGATGCTCGACGATGCCTCGGCGACCGGCATGACCTCGCGCGTGACGCGCGGACGGACCTCGACGGATGAGGCCGCGCCTGCTGAGGCTCCGACGAACGAACAGTGACGCCCTGAAATCCTCCCCTTATAGGGGAGGGGACCATGCGAAGCATGGTGGAGGGGGCGTGCCGCAAAGGGTGTCCTGTGTGGAAGCCCCCCTCCGTCAGGCCTGCGGCCTGCCACCACCCCTTGCAGGGGAGGATATGCTCGTCGACTTTTTAGGTCTGACAAATTGACGCGCGCGCTTCCGCCTGTCACCTTGCCGCCGAACCCATGAAATCATCGCGCGACCCAGGACTAGGGGGCGGCGGGGGCAATAGGCAGGAGAGGCGCGTGAAGCGGGCAATGCGATCGGCTTTGGGAATGATGGTGGCGGCATCGGCATTGGTGCCGACGATTGCCTCGGCGCAAGGAACGACGCCCGCGCACAGCTTCACCGTTCAGGGCAACGGCTTTCTGAAGGACGGCAAGCCCTATCAGGTCATCTCCGCCGAGATGCACTATACTCGCATCCCGCGCGCCTATTGGCGCGACCGGCTGCGCAAGGCCAAGGCGATGGGGCTGAATACCATCACCACCTATTCCTTCTGGAATGCGCATGAGCCGCGCCCCGGCACCTATGATTTCACCGGGCAGAACGACATCGCCGCCTTCATCCGCGATGCGCAGGCCGAGGGGCTGGACGTCATCCTTCGCCCCGGCCCTTATGTCTGCGCGGAATGGGAACTGGGAGGCTATCCGTCCTGGCTGCTGAAGGACCGCAACCTGCTGCTGCGCTCGACCGATCCCAAATATACCGCCGCCGTTGATCGCTGGCTGGCGCGGCTGGGGCAGGAGGTGAAGCCGCTGCTGCTGCGCAATGGCGGGCCGATCGTCGCGATCCAGCTGGAGAATGAATATGGCGCCTTCGGCAGCGACAAGGCGTATCTGGAGGGGCTGAAGGCCAGCTACCAGCGCGCCGGCCTCGCCGATGGCGTGCTGTTCACCTCCAACCAGGCGGGCGATCTGGCCAAGGGCTCGCTGCCCGAGGTGCCGTCGGTCGTCAATTTCGGCTCGGGCGGCGCGCAGAACGCGGTCGCCAAGCTGGAGGCGTTCCGCCCCGACGGTCTGCGCATGGTCGGCGAATATTGGGCGGGCTGGTTCGACAAATGGGGCGAGGATCATCACGAGACCGATGGCAAGAAGGAGGCCGAGGAACTGGGCTTCATGCTCAAGCGCGGCTATTCGGTGTCGCTCTACATGTTCCATGGCGGCACCACCTTTGGCTGGATGAACGGCGCGGATTCGCACACCGGCACCGACTATCACCCCGACACGACCAGCTATGACTATAACGCGCCGCTCGATGAGGCGGGCAATCCGCGCTACAAATACGGCCTGCTCGCCTCAGTGATCGCCGAGGTGACGGGCAAGCCCGCCGCGCCGACGCCCGCCGCGACCAAGGCGGTGAGCTTCCCCGTCTCGCCCGTGCGGCGCAGCGCCTCGCTCTGGCGCAACCTGCCCGAGCCGGTGCGGGCGGACCTGCCCAAGACCTTTGAGGAACTCGACCAGAATTACGGCTATGTCCTCTACCGGGTGACGCTGCCGGCGGGGAAGGGCGGGGCGCTCGTCCTGAAGAACATGCACAGCTATGCGCAGGTCTATCTCGACCAGAAGCTGATCGGCACGGTCGACCGGCGGCTTGGCCAGGAGCGCGTCGACATCACGCCGCAGGACAAGCCCGCGACGATCGACATCCTGGTCGAGAATACCGGGCGCGTGAACTATTCGCACGCCATCCGCACCGAGCAGACCGGGCTGACCGGCGCGGTGACGCTGGACGGCCGCGTGCTGCGCGACTGGCGGATGTACCGTCTGCCGATAGACGACGTCGCCAAGCTGCCGATGACTGCCGAGCCGTGCTCGGGGCCGTGCTTCTACGAGGTCGAGATGACGGTGGACCGGCCGGGCGACACCTATCTCGACATGCGCGGGGCGCATAAGGGGCAGCTGTGGCTGGGCGAGCATAATCTGGGCCGCTTCTGGTCGATTGGACCGGTGCATACGCTCTATACGCCCGCGCCGTGGATGCAGGCGGGGGTGAACAAGATCCGCTTCTTCGACCTGACAGGTGACGATAAGGTTCGCGTCTCGACTGTCACTGCGCCGATCTGGGGCAACATCACCAACAAGCGCGAGGCGCAGTAAATATTGTTGCTTCCTCCCCTGTAAGGGGAGGTGGCAGCCCGCAGGGCTGACGGAGGGGTGTCACGGCCAGCGAGAGCGGCCGGTGTTGCTTAAGTAAGCCCCTCCCCTTTAGGGGAGGGGTTGGGGTGGGGGCTCTCCCCCTGGCGCAGGGCTTGCGGAAGCGCCCCGCTCCCGTCTCCTCCCCTGGGGGGGGGGTCGTTTTAAGTCATGGTGTTGTCGGTCGGCCCGCTTGCGGCGCGGACCGGGTGCCTTTGCGAACGGGGACACCCCTCCGTCAGCCCTACGGGCTGCCACCTCCCCTTGCAGGGGAGGAATAGTCATGCCCGCAGACGGTAGAGTGCCGCGCCGTGCGGCGGCAGGGTGGCGGCGATACGGCCGGTCGCGGGGCCCAGGTCACGGCTTTCCCACAGGTTGCTCACCCCGACCGTACCCGTCAGGCCCAGATAGCGGAGCGACAGCCCCACCTCCTTCGCCTTGTCGCTGGTGTTGAACAGCGCCAGATAGCGATCATTCGGCGCGCCCTCGGGCTTGGCGGACCAGATGCGCGCGCCGTCCTCGACAAAATGCGGCTGGTTGTCGGTCGAGGCCTGGTTCACTGCAATCACCGCGCGGTTGGTCAACAGCGCCAGTGTCGGCGCGTCGAGATGGCGCAAATCGCCGCCCATGATCAGCGGCGAGCGTGCGATTGACCACAGGGTCATCAGCGTACGCTGCTCGTCGGGCGTGAATTTGGTGTCGCGCTTGCCCAGCGCCAGCCGGCCGAGCGGCAGCATGTCGGCATCGGGCCATGCCCCCGCCCGACGCCACGGGTTCCAATTCTCCAGCCGCGTGAACTGCGCCGCCAGCATCGACCATTCATCCCAGAAATCGTCGGAGATACGCCACATCTGCGCATGCCGGCGGACATGGTCGCCCCGAATGACCGGTGTCTCGCCCGGTGACAGGCTGAGCATCATCGGCCGGCCGCTATTCTGGATGGCGCGGTGCGCCGCCTCGATCTCCGGCGCATGCGCATCATAGGGGCGGCTCATGTCGTCCATCTTGATGAAGTCGACGCCCCACGAGGCATAGAGCCGGAAGACGCTGTCATAATAGGCCTGCGCGCCGGGCTTGGTCATATCGACGCCGTACATGTCCGGGTTCCACGAACAGATGCTCGACATATCGGCGATGTCGGAGGCATGATAGCGGGTCCCCAGGATCGGCAGGTTGCGCTGCACCGCCAGGCGCGGGATGCCACGCATCAGGTGGATGCCGAATTTCATCCCCATCGCATGGACATCGGCCGCCAGCTTGGTGAAGCCCGAGCCATCGGCGCTCGACGGGAAGCGGTTGGGCGCGGGGATCAGCCGGCCATAGCCGTCCATCGCCGGCATCGGCTTGGCGCTGTACTCATAGCTGCTGGCATTGGGTTCATACCACTGGATGTCGACGGTGAAGATGTCATAGCCGAAGGGCAGCAGCTTCTCGCGCATGATCGCGGCGGTCTCGCGCGCCTGGGCTTCGGTGATAGTGGTGGCAAAGCTGTTCCAGCTATTCCAGCCCATGGGCGGGCGCGGCGCGAGCAGGCCGGGGGTGGCGGGCGTGACCTGCGCCGCCGCTCCCCCCGCCGCCAGCATCGCCGTGCCCGTCCAAGCTGCGCCGGCCAGCGCCTGGCGCCGGTTGATCCCCTTGTCCTGCATTCATCCGCTCCCGCATGTCTTTGCGTCTATTAGTCAGGCAAATGGAGCGGGTTGCAAGCGAAGACTTGGGGCTCAGGATCGCGGCGGGGCGGCCCCGTCGCCCGCCAGATAGCGGGCGATGGGGTCGATCATGTCCTTCGGGATGCGGCGCGCGATGACCGGCATCGTCGCATGGCTCTTGCGGGCATCGACGACATTCTTGTCGCCCTGCCAATGGCGCAGGCGCTCGGCGATATAGGTCGCGCGCTGGCCGGCGAGGACCGGATAGGGCTTGCCGGGGGCGTGGCAACTGACACAAGCGGGCAACTGCTTTTCGGGCAGGCCGCGCTCGACGATGCGGGCGGCTTCCGCGCTGCCGTTGGGCCGCGCACCCAGCCCCGGCATGGCGGCGAAGCGACGCACGGCGGCGGCCATTTCGGCGGGCTCCATCCGCATCGCCACCTGCTGCATCACCGCGCTCGACCGGGTGCCGTTCGCATAGCCCTGTAGCGCGGCGAGCAGATAGGCGGGGTTCTGACCGCCCAGCACGGGAATGTCGGGGGACCCGCGCCCCCGCCCGTCGGTGCCATGGCATCCGGTGCAATTGTCGGGATCGGTGGCGGGCGAGCCCTCGGCGACCAGCGCGCGATACTGGGCCGGGGTCATGTCGGGCAGGCGGCGGACAAAGGCGACCATGCGGCGCACCTCGTCCTGGCGGTCCTGCACCGCCCAGGCGGGCATGCCGGTATATTTGACGCCGTGCTGGAGAATCCAGAACAGCTGCTTGTCGGTCCATTCGCGCGCATTGACCGCCAGATCGGGTGCGGGCGGGGTGGCGGCCTGCATCACCGGGGCCGGCTTCTGACCTGGTGCGCCGTGGCACACCGCGCAGCTATTGGCGAAATGGCCCGCCGCGCTGACCAGCCCGGTCGCGTCGCTGGGATCGTCGGGCGCGGTGAAGGCGGCATGGGTCTTCACCGAATTCCGCATCGCCCAGTGCAGGAACCAGTCGGTGATCGCCCAGTGTCCGCTCGACGCGGCCAGGTTCATGACCCCCGACCAGGCAAAGGCCATGCCCAGCGCGAACAGGCCGATCAGCGTGACGATCACGCGTTTCCAGGTGATGCGGATCGTCATGCGTGCGCCTCCTGACGGGTCTGGAGCAGCCGGCCGAGCATCGCCAGCCCGCCGACGAGATAGGCGATGCCGCCGACCAGCAGCATCACCACGCCCGCCATCTGCTGATCCTCCAGCGCGCCCGCGCCGTGATGGCTGTAGAGTGGGCGGGGGGCCAGGCCGATCAGCGCGCCGAGCAGGGTCATGTGCATCGAGGTGACGAGCAGCGCCATCACCCCCGCCGCACGGTGACGCGGCGCCAGCACGGCGGACCAGAGCAGCAGGCCGGCGGCCAGGAAGCTCGCCTGTTCGGCAACCAGCCACAGCGGCTGATGATCGGCCAGCCGCCGGAGAGCGGGCACATGCCATCCCCACACGATCACCGCCTCGACCATGGCGGCAACCAGGGGCGAGGCGAAACGCGGCCAGCGTTCGGCCGGGTCGAACCGATGCCCCTGTATCCCCACCGCCAGCAAGGGGGCGGCGACCGCGACGGCGATCATATGCGCCGCCATATGCCCCGTCATGCCCCAGCGGCTGAGCGACCAGCCGAGAGGGAGCAGGGCCAGACCCGCGAACAGGTTGGCGCGCCTCATCGGCAATCGCCCAGCATGATCACCGGCAACGCGGTGAAGATCACCGCGACGAAGCTCAGGCCCGCCAGCAGCATCGTCGAATAGGCCAGGAAGCGCAGCCGATCGATGTCGGTGCCCTCCTGATGCGGCGGCGGATCACCGGGCGTACGCGACTGCTGCCAGGCGATCACGCCCGAGGCGACGATCAGGACCAGCGCGACGACCGTGCCGATGGCGAAGGCGGTGGGGAACAGCGCCCACTCCCCGATCTTCTCGCAACTGATGGCCGCCCAGAGATAGGAGAACAGGAAATGCACCGCCCAGACGGTCGGCGGCACGATCAGCGTCCACAGCGTGACACGCAGCCGGCTGGCGCGTTGCAGCCAGCGCTTCACAGCCCCGTCTCCGGGAACCAGCCGATGGTCATATAGGTGACGATCGCGGTCAGCGCGAAGAAGTGCATATAGACGGTGATGTTGCGCAGATCGGCGTCATGGGTGGGGTCCATCTTTCCGGCCAGGCTGCGGGCCAGTGTGTAGAGCTGCATGACGACCGCGACGGCGGCATGCGCGACCGTCCAGATCACCAGCACCCAGATGATGGCGGGATAGACATTGGCCTGCGGATCGAGGCCGTCGAGGCAGCGCAGGCCGGCGAACAGCCCCGCGACCGCCATCGCCGCGCCGCCGATCAGCAGCAGGCGGGCGAGCATCACGCCGCCTCGCGCATGAACCTCGCGCGCGATCAGCGTCAGCGCCCAACTGGCCAGCGAGGGCGCCAGCGCGATCATCGGCGCGGCGATCTCCGGCCCGGCAAAGCCATCGCCGAAATCGGGATGGACGGTCCAGTAGAAATAATAACCGAAGACGAGCCCCGAATAGGCGGTGGCATCGGCCATCATGGTGATGAACATCGCCCACCAGCCGGGCGCCGCTGGCCCCGAGCGATAGAGCGACAGATGCATGCCGTGCCCGATCGGCTTTTCGGGCTTTTCAGGGATTTCGGCGGTGTCCCACAGCCACCACAGCACGCAGGCGAGCGTCGCCACCCCGCCCAGCGCCGCGAGCAGATAGAGGTGATAGGTGGTCAGGATGAACACCGATCCGAGCGCGACGGCGGTGATCATCGGCTTGACGCTGGGCCCGCCCAGACGGATCACCGAGACGGGCTTGGCATCCAGGACCGAGGTCACGATCGTCTCGCGCCGGCCCTCCTCGGCATCGGGCAGGAAGAAGCGGCCTTCGTCGACCTTGGCGACGAAATCCTTCTGGTCCCAGATCGGATAGCGGCTTTCGATCAGCGGGACCGAGCGGATGCCCCAATCCTCGTCATCGGGCAGCGCCAGCCATTCCAGCGTGCCGGCGTTCCACGGATTGCGCGGCGATTTGGCGCGAGTGGGTGATAGCGCCAGATCGATGACCAGCACCAGCACGCCGGCGGCGAACAGATAGGAGCCGGCGGTCGAGGCGAGGTTGAGCCAGCCGATATTGAGCTCGGCCGGATAGGTGAAGACGCGGCGCGGCATGCCCTCCAGCCCCGAAAGGTGCATCGGGAAGAAGGTCAGGTTGATGCCGACGAACATGATCCAGAAGGCGATGCGCCCCAGCCGATCGGACAGCTTCTTGCCGGTAATCAGCGGCCAGTAATAATAGAGCCCGCCGAACAGCGGCAGCAGCGTGCCACCAATCAGCACGTAATGAAGATGCGCGACGACGAAATAGGTGTCGTGCGCCTGCCAGTCGAACGGCGCGATTGCCACCATCACGCCGGTCAGCCCGCCGATGACAAACACCGCGAGACTGCCGCTCGCATAGAGCAATGGCGTCGACCATTTCACCTTGCCCGCCCAGAGCGTGGCGATGAAGGCGAAAATCTGTACGCCGGTCGGGATGGCGACCGCCTCGGACGCGGCGGAGAAGAAGGCCAGGCTGATCTTGGGCAGACCGGTCGCGAACATGTGGTGGACCCACAGCCCGAACGACAGGAAGGCGGTGCCGACGGCGGCCAGCACGATCCACGGATAGCCCAGCAGGTGCCTCTGAGCGAAGGTGGGGATCATCATCGCGAACAGCGCGATGGAGGGGAGGAAGACGATATAGACTTCCGGGTGGCCGAAGATCCAGAACAGGTGCTGCCACAAAAGCGGATCGCCCCCGCGCGCGGCATCAAAGAACGGCCAGTTCAGCAGCCGTTCCATCTCGAACAACAGGTCGCCCGCGATCAGCGGTGGGAAGGCGAACAGGATCATCACCGCCACGACCAGGATATACCAGGCGTAGAGCGGCATCAGGTTCAGCCGCATACCCGGCGGCCGGCACTTCAGCACGCCGACGATCAGCTCGACGGCGGCGGCGACCGACGACACCTCGATGAAGGAAAGCCCCAGCATCCAGATGTCGGCACCCAGACCCGACAGGTCGGTGCGGGTGGTCAGCGGCGGATACATGAACCAGCCGCCATCGGGCGCGGCGTTGAAGAAGATCGAGCCCGCGACGAACACGCCACCGATCAGGAAGCTCCAATACCCGAAGGCCGACAGGCGCGGGAAGGGCAGGTCGCGCGCGCCCAGCAGCTGGGGCAGGAGAATGATCGATACCGCCTCGAACATCGGCACCGCGAACAGGAACATCATCACCGAGCCGTGCAGCGTGAACAGCTGGTTGAAGGTGTTCGCCGAGACGAGGTCGTTGTCGGGCACCGCCAGCTGGGTGCGCATGATCAGCGCCAGCACGCCCGCGAACAGCATGAAGCCGAACGCGGTCAGCGTGTACCACACGCCGACGCGGTTGTTGTTGGTATCGGTCCAGCGCAGGAACAGGCCGCTAGGCGGCTTCCACACTTCGCGGAGCCTCTCCTCCTGCGCGGCGCGGAGGGCGGGATCGTCCTGGGCGTGGAGGCTCATTTCAGGCCTTGCAGATAGCGGGCGAGGGCCAAGGCCTGGTCATTCGACAATTGGGAGAAGGACGGCATGCGCACACCCGGCTTGGTCTTTTCGGGGTGCCGGATGAAGGCGGCGACATGGCCTTCCGTCATCGGCAGGATGCCGGCGGCCAGCGTGCGGCGCGATCCGAAATGGGTGAGGTCGGGGCCGATCCGCGTCGGGGCGGTCACCCCGGCAATGGCATGGCAGCCATTGCAGCCATTGGCGGCGAACAGGCGCGCGCCTTCGCCATCGCCGGCCTGGGCCGGCCGTCGCTGTCCCGCCAGCCAGGTGTCGAAGGCGGCGGGCGGCATGGCGATGACGTCGAACGCCATCAGCGCATGGCTCAGCCCGCAGAATTCGGCGCATTGCCCGCGATAGCGGCCGGGCTTGTCCGCGCGGACGATCAGGTCGTTGGTGCGGCCGGGGATCATGTCCATCTTGCCCGCCAGCCCGGGTATCCAGAAGCTGTGCACCACATCGCCCGCGCCCAGGCGGAAGGCGACCGTGCGTCCGGTCGGGATGCGGATTTCGTTGGCGCTATCGACCGGCGCGGCACCGGCGGGACGATAGGTGACGCGCCACCAGAATTGCTCGCCATCGACAGCGATCTGCAGGTCGGCGGGCGCAACCGGGCGTGGACGCATATAGGGCAGCGAATAGGCGAGCAGCCCCATCAGCACGATGGTGGGGATGATCCCGCCCAGCCAGAGGACGATGCGCATGCCCTTTTGATGGCTGATCGCACCTTCGGGCGCACGGACGGCGTGCCGCATCAGCAGCGCGACCGCACCGGCGATGATCACCGCACCGACCAGCATGATAATGAACAGATGGCGGATATCGGCGGCATCGGCCCCGAACGGCGCCAGGGTCGATTGATGCCGATTGCATGCCGATAACAGGCATGCCGGCAGGACGGCGATGGCGACGTGGTTCCCCCTCATTCCGCCCGAACGCTCCGGTGGCGAAACGGTTCACGTTGCCGTCATCTAAATTATAACTTCGGATAATTATACTGCGACGGGCGGGGCCGATCCGTTACGCCGCCAGACCTCACCCGCCAGCACGGTGGCGAAGCCCAGCCAGCCGGCGAGTGGGATCACACTGATCGCCGCCGGCCGGTCGAGCGGCCATGCGGTCGCCGCCAGCGCGACCGTGCCGCCGGTCATCGCCGCCGCCGCCACGGTGCCGGCATCGGGGCGATGCTCGCGAAAGAACAACTCGGTCCAGCCGCCGATCATCGCGCTATTGCCCAGCCATAGCGCGATGGCGGCGTGGCGACGGGGCGAGGCGGGCTGGCGAAGCAGACGATAGCCGCCAAAGGCCGCCAGGCTTTCCAGCACCGGCCAGACGGCGCCGAAAACCCGGTCGGGGGGCGTGAAGCCGGGCTTGTCGAGCCGGCGATACCAGTGGCGGATATGGGGGTGTGACGGGTCGGGGGCGTTGCGCCGCCCGACCAGCGCGCTCAGCCCCAGCACGCCAATGGCGATACCGCCCGCGATCCAGGGCGACATGCCCTTTGCCTTTCCGTCCATCGCCTGTTCTGTCCTTCCGCATGGCTTGCCGCCTTGCCGTCCCAACGGGCTGGCCATGCGCAAGTTTCCGTCAGGATGCGGTCGCTCGCCGCCCGAGGAGTCGTCCCACCGCCCGATCGAGCGCCGCGACGACCAGCAGCGAGGCGCCGAACAGCGGCAGCAGCAACGCCATGATCCCCAGCGAGACGAGCAGCCCACCGACCCGCGCGCCCGACAGCGGCGGCGGCGCACCCACGCGGCCGGCCGGACGGCGCTTCCACCACATCGCGATCCCACTGATCGCCAGCAGCCAGACGCCGACACAGGCGGTGAGCATCAGCAACTGGTTCGCGCGGCCGAAATAATTGCCCATATGCACCTGCACGCCCCATTCGACCGCGCGGCCGACCGCACCATAATCGGCGAAGCGAACCTCCGGCCCGATCGGGCGCAGCGAGTAGCGATCGACATAAATGGTCTGCTGCCCCTGTGGCCGGTCGGGATAGGTGAAGGCGGTATAGACCCCGGTCGGCCCGCCGGGCAGGAACAGGCGATAGCTGCTCTTCCACCCCAGCCCGGAGACGATCCGGGCGACCTGGTCGGTGCCGCGAATGACCGCCGGGTCGCGCGTTGCGCCGGGGGCGCCGGGGCCATGCTCGCGGTGCTCGGCATGTTCGTCCGGAGCCATCATCGCATGGCCATGTCCCGCCATGGTCGGCCCCGGTGCCATCGATCGGGGCATCGGGGCGTCCTCCAGCGTCCATGGCGCATCGCCCAGCGCGGTCTTGGCGGGTACGCTATAGGGGATGTTATATTGGCGATAGGAGGATGGGTAACCGACTCCCGCCGCCCCGCTGACCCGGTGCAGCAGCGGCCCGGTCACACCCGCCCAGGGCAGGCCGGTCAGCACCAGAAAGCCGATCAGCGCGCCGGTCCATAGACCCACCGGGCCGTGCAGATCGCGCCAAAAGCGCCGTCCTCGCCCCGACAGGCGCGGCCAGAATGTACCGCCGGCGCGCCAGCCCCCACGCGGCCACCACAGGATCATGCCCGTCGCCAACAGGACTAGCGCCCAGCAGGCGGCCAGCTCGACCAGCCGCTCGCCAAATATCCCCAGCAGCATCGAGCGGTGCATGGCATCGGCCCAGCCGACCAGCGTCCGGTCATAGACCACGCTGCCCAGCACGCGGCCCGTGCCCGGATCGACCGCGACGCGGCGCGGCTCGCCTTGATCGGGGTTGACGAAGATCACTGCCGATCGGTCGGCACGGCCGGGCATGTCGACGCGCGAGGCGGTGCCCGGATAGGCGACGAGCGCGGCTTCGATCATCCGCGATATGGGCACCTGCCTGGCATGTGGTGCGACCAGCCGCATCTCCGGATAGATCGCATCGTTCAATTCGTCGTTGAACAGATAGATGGCGCCGGTCAGGCTGAGCATCAGCAGCACGGGCAGCACCAGCAGCCCGGCCCAGAAATGCCAGCGCCAGATGGTCCGGTGAAAGGCGGCTTTGTGTGGCGCGGCTGTCATCGTCGCCGCCCTCACAGCCAAGCCGCCAGCGCGCGCTCCAAGGATCGCGACGAGCCGAGATAGACGGTCGATGCCGGATCGATCGCGCCGCCGCCGTCAAATGCTTTGCGTGCGGGGTACAGGTCGCGACGTGCCTGCTGGAGTGGGACTAGGATCGTGGTGAGGCCTCGCGGCGTTTGTGCGTCCTTGAGGGGGAGGATGGCAGAAGCAGATGCCGCCCGGGACATTATGGTGTCCGGCATGCAGGAAAGAGACATGGGAACAGGCTTTCGACCGGCCCCGCCGATGCCGCGGGGACGAGGATCAGGGCGGCGTCGCCAAGCGGGACGCCGGATGAAGCACGGTCAGGAAAGCGCGGGCGGTCCTCGGAGGGGCGGACGCAGATAGGGCGGGGCGGGCCGGACGGTCGCGGTGATCGCCACGAACCCGGTGGCCAGCACGAAGGCGAGCAGTGCCACCCATTGGATCGGATCGACCGCCGCCAACATGGCGGCAGACAGGCCGGCAAAGGCGCAGGGCATCTCCGCCCGGCCATGCTGCCCTTCGGGATGATCGGTCCGGCCATGATCGGGCATGGCGACGTGGCCCATAGCGTGCGCCATGGTCATGGCGGGGGCGGTATCATGCGACAGGACCTCCGCCACGGGGGCGGTGGCTGGACAGAGGATGATCGCCCAGCGCCCTTGCGCCTCGCCGATCATATAGCCGGTCGGGACCACGAACTTCATCAGCAGCGCGGCCAGGCAGAGCAGCATGGCCAGATGGCGTTGCGCGATAAGGCTGCGGATGGCCGTCACGGCGCAAGGCCTAAACCCTGCGATCGGGCTTGTCACCCGGACATGTCAGGTCTTACGGAAAGCCCGAAGTCCGAATCCCGAAAAGGGCAGTTTTATCCCGGTAATCCAACGGCCTATCACCTTCTGGCCATCGGATGTTCCTTGTTGCAGAATAGCATGATGGCATCTCCCACGTCTTTTGATTTCCTCCACGGCCTATCGGGACAGGTGGTCGACGAGATCGTCGCGCTGGACTGGCAAGCGACTCCGCTTGGCGCGCCCGAAAGCTGGCCGATCGCGCTGCGCAGCCAGTTGGCGACCATGCTGGCGTGCCCGGTGCCCATGTATATGGTCTGGGGGCCGGAGCTGATCTCCTTCTACAATGATGCCTATCGCCCGATCCTCGGCTACCGCGCCGACGCGGCGATGGGCACGCCGTTCCGCATTCTGTGGGGCAGCATCTGGGACGAGATCGCACCCCTGGTCGACAAGGCATTGTCGGGACAGGTCGCCAAGGTCACCGACATGCGGCTCGACCTGGCGCGCAGCGGACAGCCCGAGGAGAGCTACTGGACCTTTTCCTATTCGCCCGTCTTCGACGATGCGGGCGGGATTGCGGGCATGATCTGCGTCACGGGCGAGACGACGGACCGTGTGCTGGCGGAACGGCGCCAGCGGGCTTCGGACGAGCGGCTGGACCTGGCGCTGAGTTCGGGTGCGCATGTCGGTCTTTGGGACTGGGACGTGCTGAACGACTCGGTCCGCTCGGACGCGCGGTTCGCCGCCATGTACGGGGTCGATCCCGCCGTCGCCGAGGGCGGCATGCCGATCGCCGATTTCTTTCGGGGCATCCACCCCGATGATCGCGACCGCGTCAATAACGAGATCCAGGCGGCGATGGCCGAGGTGGTGGCGGGCGGATCGCCGCATCGCTTCGTCTCCGAATATCGGTTGGTACAGGCCGATGGCACGGTCCATTGGGTCTCGGCGCAGGGGCGCTGCATCCCCGACGAGACCGGGCGCTGCGTGCGCTTTCCGGGCGTCAGCTTCGATATCACCGAGCGCGTCCGCATCGAGCAGCAGTTGCGGGAGAGCGAGGCACGGGCACGGCTGAACGCCCAGCGGGTACAAGTGGCACTGGAGGCCGGTGCGATCATCGGCACCTGGTTCTGGGACCTGCCCTCCGATCGCTTCACCGTCGATGAGCCGTTCGCGCGCAATTTCGGGTTGGACCCCGCGCTGGGCCATGAAGGATTGAGCCTGGCGCAGGTGGTGGAGACGGTCCATCCCGATGACCGCGCCGCTCTGGCCGAGGCGATCGATGCGGCCATCGCTTCGGGCGGCGCCTATGCCCATCAATATCGCGTCCGCCGCCATGATGGCTGCTATCACTGGCTGGAGGCCAATGGCCGGGTCGAGCACGCGCCCGATGGCACGCCCCTTTATTTTCCCGGCGTCCTGATCGATGTCGGCGTCCGCCGCGCGCTGGAGGCCGAGCGGGACAGCGCCATCGCGGAGTTGCGCGCGCTGACCGACCAGTTGGAACAGCGCGTCGCCGATCGCACCGCCGAGTTGATGCGGGCCGAGGAAGCATTGCGGCAGTCGCAGAAGATGGAGGCGGTCGGCCAATTGACCGGCGGATTGGCGCATGACTTCAACAATCTGCTGGCGGGGATTTCGGGATCGCTGGAATTGATGGCGCTGCGCCTGGCACAGGGGCGCGCCGGCGAGATCGATCGCTATATGGACGCCGCGCAAGGCGCCACCCGGCGCGCGGCGGCGCTGACCCACCGGCTGCTCGCCTTTTCCCGGCGGCAGACGCTGGCGCCGCGACCGACCGACATTGCCGCGCTGGTCGCCGGCATGGCCGATCTGATCCGCCGCACGGTGGGCCCCGGCATCACCGTCGAAACGCCGTCGCCCGATGACTGGTGGACGGTACTGGTCGATGCGCCGCAGCTCGAAAACGCACTGCTCAATCTGTGCATCAATGCCCGCGACGCCATGCCCGATGGCGGCCGGATCGCGATCGCCATCCGCAACCGTTCCTCAAGAGACCCGGACGACACGCATCGCGACATTCCCGATGGCGACTATCTGATGCTCAGCGTCACCGATACGGGCACCGGCATGACGCCCGAAGTGATCGAGAAGGCGTTCGATCCCTTCTTCACCACCAAGCCGCTGGGGCAGGGTACGGGGCTGGGGCTCAGCATGATCTATGGCTTTGCCCGGCAATCGGGTGGCCAGGTCCGCATCGCCTCCACCGTGGGGGAGGGGACGACGGTCTCGCTCTATCTCCCGCGCCATGACGGCCCCGCCGAACAGGACATGCCTTCGCGTTCCTCCGCCCCCGATGGAGCGCGCGCGACGGGGGAGACGGTGCTGGTGGTGGATGACGAGTCCACCGTCCGGCTGATGGTCGTCGATGTGCTGCGCGACATGGGGCTTCAGGTGATCGAGGCGGTCGACAGCGCGTCGGGGCTGGCGCTGCTGCGTTCGGACCGGCGAATCGATCTGCTGATCACCGATGTCGGCTTGCCGGGCGGCATGAACGGCCGCCAACTCGCGGAAGCGGCACGGGAAATCAGACATGAATTGAATGTCATGTTCGTAACCGGCTATGCGGAAAGCGCGGTGCTGAACAGCGGCCATCTGGCGCCGGGGATGCAGTTGCTGACCAAGCCCTTCACGGTGGATGCGCTGGTCACCGGGGTGCAGGCGGCGATGGGGCATCAGCGCGGGCGGTACGATCCCCCTGCGCGCTGAGGGCCTGCGCCGGGCGTCCGGCATCGCAGGAGGTGCAACGACCGGAGTGCGACTGTTTTGAAACTGCGACATCGATCCGCTGGCCTGAGTGTCTTCCTCTTGGGCATGGCGGCGATAGCCGGTCCAGCCGCTGCGGCCCCGACGCAGGACGGACCCGATATTCCCGAACCGATGGTGTTCGACATGATCCGCCCATTGACCGCCAAGCGCGGCGAGGTGGAGGTCAATACGCTGGTCCAGCGTGACCTGTCCGGCCCGCGCGGTGAGGTGGAATGGGCGCCCGAGATCGAGATGGCGGTGGCCGACGGCTTTGCCGTCGAACTCGAATTGCCGCTGATCGACACGCGCGTCGTGCAGTACAAGATGGGGCTTCAGGGCAAGCTGGGGACGTTTCGTGGCGGGCGCGGCATCCACGGCGTCCAGTATCTGGGGCTGTACGATCGTGAGAGTGGGGAGTGGCAGTCGACCCTTCTCTGGCTGCTGGGCAATCGCTTCGGCGAGCGGTGGAGCACGATGACGATGCTCGGCGTGGGCGACGTCACCTTGCGCGAAGGCAATCGGACGGGGTTCGTGGTCAATCACTCGACCTTTTACGACCTCAATCGCGACACGGTGCTGGGCGTGGAACTCAACCGTCAGAACGGCGACGGCGCCTATTGGCTGGTGATGCCGCAAGCCCATCGCAGTTTCGGCAAGCTGAGCCTGCAAGGCGGCGTCGGTGGCGAGCGGGCGCGCGGCGAGCCGTTCCGGCCACGTTTGGGCTTGCGTCTGATCCGCGAATTGTGATGGCAGTGGCGCGCCGACTGGGAGAATGACCATGGCGATCGAACTGATCTGCCTCGATGCCGACGACACGCTCTGGCACAATATGCGGCACTTCGTCGCGACCGAAGAAGCGTTGGTGAGCCTGCTCGCCCCCTTTGCCGAGGCGCGGGTCGCACGTGCGACGCTGGAGACGTGCGAGGCGCGCAATCTTCGCCTCTATGGCTATGGCGCGAAGGGCTTCACCCTGTCGATGATCGAAACGGCGGTGGAACTGGCCGGGCCGACCCTGCCGACCGACCTGATCGCGCGGGTGCTGGAGGCGGGGCGGCAATTGCTGGCGCATCCGGTCGAATTGCTCGATGGCATTGCCGACACCATGGCGGAACTGGCGGAGCGGGGGCGGCTGGTGCTGGTGACCAAGGGCGATCTGCTCCACCAGGAAGCCAAGCTCGCGGCCTCCGGGCTGGGCGCGCATTTCGCCGATGTCGCGATCGTCAGCGACAAGACCCCCGACACCTTCCGCCAGATTTTCGCGCGCCACGGTGTCGAGCCCGAGGCGGCGGTGATGGCCGGGGACTCGATGCGCTCGGACGTGCTGCCGGCGCTGAAGGCGGGGGCATGGGCCGCCTATATTCCGCAGCCGCTTGCCTGGAGCCATGAGGCGGGGGAGGAACCGATGGATCATCCGCGTTTCTCCCGGCTGGCGCGGCTGGGTGACCTGCCGGCGTGGATCGACGCGATCGGTGGTTGATTATCCTCCCTATCAGGGGGAGAATTGACGAGCGGTTCAGCTCGGATCGCTTTCCTCGCCGACGACCACCTCCTGCGCCGCATCGGCAGTATCATGGGCGATGCCGTTACGATGGATACGCACCCCCGCCATCGTCACCGGTGCGGATGCGGAAGGACCGCGATCCAGTTCGCCCCGATGGATCACCACGCCGTGCGCGGCCTCTGGCATCGAGGGGGTCATGTCCGTGCTCGCCGCCGCGACATGCACCGGAATGGCGGGCTCCACCCCGGCATAATCCTGGCGGAAGGACAGGTCGCGCTCCAGGGCACCGCGCCAGCGGTAGAAGATGTGGCTGCCGACCGATCCGATCCGGCTGAGGCTGGACGCCCACCAGGGCAGGACATAGCTGGCGTGATAGAAGGTCGCCGCGCCGATCGGGGCATAGACCAGTCCCGCCAGCGCGCCCTGCGCCACGGCGGAAGCGCGGGCCCAGGCGGCGGGGTCGCGGGGGCGCAGCATCGATCCGTCGCAGGTGAAGCTAAACTGGCACCCGGTCGAGCGTTCCGACCCCTGATAGACGACGCCGCAGATGCTCTTGGGAAAGGCGCGGTCGCGGACGCGGTTGAGCACGACCTGCGCCACGGCGCGCTGGCCGTCGATCGGCTCGGACCGGGCCTCGTAATAAATGGCGGCGGTCAGGCATTCGGCGGCGCGCGCGGCGTCGCGGGCGGTGCGCGCGATCCCGCTAAAGGCCGGCGCGGCGGCCATTTCGATCGGCGTGTCGGCGATGGGCCGATCGGGCACGGCATCGTCGGGCACGTCGAGCGCAAGTTGGCGCAGGAGCGTGCGCGGCGTGGGTGGGGGGATGTCGAGCGTCACATGCGGCGGCGCCCGGTGCGTGGGCGTGCACGACGTCGCGATCGCCAGCGTCGCCACCAACATCCACCACCGCCACACGATATCCGAGTCCTGCCCCCGTGAACAATGCGGCTGTCCTACGGGGGCAGGGTTAGGAAGCGGTTAAGTAACGGCAACGGCTGCGATGGCCGAGCCCCTCTCAGATCAGAACCGTGCGCCGAGTTCGACGCCGTAAAAGCGCGGCTCGCCCGCGATGTAGGTCGGCGCGCCGAAGCTGCCGCCGGTATTGCCGGCGTCGATCAGATAGCGGGCATTGGTCAGGTTGCGGGCAAAGCCGCCAATATGGAAACGCCCCTGCTCGCCGAATTCCAGCCCGGCGCGCAGATTGACCAGCGTATAGCCACCCTGTGAGATCGCATCGCGATTGGGCAGTTCGAAGAACACTTTCGAGCGATAGGTGGCGCTGGGCGTCGCATAGAAGGTGGCCGACGTGCCCACAGGCACACGCAGCGTCGCGCCGCCGGACGCGGTGGTATCGGGCTGCAGGCGGAAACGATTGCCCGCGAACACGCCATTGGCGGGATCGTTGGCGACGCCGCCATCGATATAGGCGAAGGTCGCGAACAGGCTGAGCCAGCGATGGACCGCCAGATTGCCCTCCAGCTCGACGCCGACATTGTTGGCCGACCCGGCGCTGCGCGTGATGGTCGCACCATTCTCGATCACCGAGACCTGAAAGCCCTTGTACCGCTGATAGAAGACCGAGGCCGCGCCGGTGAACGGGCCTACCCGCCCCTTGATGCCGCCTTCGTAATTCCAGACATTTTCCTCCGGCACGATCTGCAAGCGGGGGATGGCGCCCGAATTGGCGACGCTGAGCGGGACGATCCGCTGACCTTCCAGCTGGACGACGGGCGAGCGGCGGCCCTTGCTGACCGTCGCATAGAGGTTCACATCGTTGGTCAGCCGATAGAGCGCGTTGAAGCGCGGCAGGAATGCGGCGTAGCTGCGCTCGGCGACGAATTTCTGCCCCTTGGTATTGGCGGCGCCCAGCAGGCTGGTGAAGATGCCGGCCCCGGCCAGCAACCGGCTGTCGGGCATGACCGAGCTGAAGCCCGATTGCCGATCCTCGATCAGAACGCGCGCGCCGGCGGTCAGTTCAAGGGCGGGGGTCGGAATCCAGGTCGCATCGGCAAAGACCGAATAGGTGTCGTTGTTGCCGTAATTGGCGAAGCTGGCGCTGTAGGGCAGGCTGGTCAGCGCGCCTCGCGACAGGATGGCGGTGGCGCGGGTCGCCGGGATCGTGCCGTTGGCCGCGACGCAGGCTGTGCCGGTCGGGATGCCCGCCATATTCAGCAATTGGCGTATCGGCGCAAAGTCCGGGGTAACCGAACAGGCGAGATAGGTACCTTCCTCGGTCGAGAAGGGCACGCGCTGCTGCCCATTTTCGAAAAAGGCGTTCCAGCCGAACGAGGCGCGATAGCGTGGGCCGTCAAAGGCGAAGCGGCTTTCATGGCTCCATTGATCGCCTTTGGCGTCTTCGCCGAACTCCAGATACCAGGCTGGGCCGCCATCGGCGTCGAACACTTCGCGCGAGTCGAACCGGCGATAGCCGTTGACCGTGGTGAAGGTGATGCCCGGCGCCACATCGACCGCGACCGTCAGATTGGCGTCATAGACGTCGCGGTGCAGCCCCAGCTTACGCGCGCCCAGTATCTCGGCGGAAAAGGGAGAGCCCGACAGTTCGGCATAGCCATAATCGCCGGTCTGCCCGCTGGTGGGGGCGAAGGCGCGGCTCTTGAACGCGGTGCCGGGATTGCGCTGTCCGTCATAGGTCAGGATTAGATCGGCGGTGACCGACCCGTTGGGCTGCCAGCGCAGCGAACCGCGCACGCCCCGCTGGTCCTGCCCATTCAGATCGTCCTGGTCGACCCGCCCCTGATTCTGGTTGGGGATATCGGGGTCGCCCGCGATGTTGCGGACATAGCCGTCGCGATATTTATAGGCGAAGGCGAGGCGGCCGGCGAGCGTTTCGGTCCCGGCGTTGAGATAGCCCGACACCTGGGTCCGGTTGAAATTGCCGTAAGAGGCGACGATCCCGCCCTCGGTCCCGGCCCGGGGGCGGGCCGAGATGATGCTGATCGCCCCGACCGCGGCGGCGGTGCCGAACAGTGTCGCCTGCGGGCCCTTCGCCACCTCGATCCGTTCGATGTCGAACAGGTCCTGATAGGCGCCGCGCGTCCGGCTGATGTCGATGCCGTTATAATAGAGCGTGACGCGCGCGCCCTGTTGCGCCGAGCCCGAGTCCGAGGTGATGCCGCGGATCACGAAACCGGGATTGTTGGCGCTCTGCTCCTGGATTTGAAGGCCGGGAATATATTGCGCGACCTCCGCCAGCGAGTTGACCCCCAGATTGGCCATGCGCGCGCCGGTCACGGCGGAGACGGTCAGCGGCACGTCCTCGATCCGCTGCTCCCGCTTCTGCGCGGTGACGATGACCTCGGCCGCGTCATCGGCGTCACGAGCGTCGTCCTGCGGCTGGATCATCGCCTGCGCCTGGGCGGATTGGACGATGGCGGCTTGCGACAGGCCGGCGAGCAGCGCGGCCACCGTCAGGCGGCGCAGGTTGGTGATCATGGATTGTCCCCCGATAGATCCGTTTGAAAGCCGCTTAGGCAGCATGCATTACCGGTTGGTGTCCTGAATGTTTCGCTTTCGTGACGATAGGCGGAAACTGTCGCGAAACCGTCATGGCCGCGCCATCGCTCTGTCGCGGGTCGGGGATAGCGCTGCGCGTCGATGAAAGGACCCGATACGATGACCATGATGAACCGACGCCGCGCCATGACCCTGATGGGAAGCGGGGCGGCGCTGGCGATGCCCGCAGGACTGGCCGAGGCGACGACGCCGCTGCCCGTCCGTTTCGACCATGGCGTCGCGAGCGGCGATCCGGCGGCCGACGGGGCGATCCTGTGGACCCGCGCGACGCCGGGCGAGGCGGCTATGGTGGGCGATATCGCGCTGACCTGGCATGTTGCGCCCATCGACGGCGGCGATGCGGTGGGGCTGCATACCGGGCGGGTGACGGCGCGCGCCGCGCGGGACTTCACCGCAAAGGTCGAAGTGACCGGACTGCAACCGGGGCGCGACTATCGCTATTGGTTCGAGGCGGCGACCGGCGAGCGTTCACCCGAGGGTCGGTTCCGTACCCTGCCGCGCGGCGCCGTCGAGGATCTCGTGTTGGCGGTCGTATCGTGCCAGCTCTATCCCGGCGGGCTCTACAATGCCTATGACGCGATCGCGAAGAGCGAGCGGCTCGACGCGGTGCTGCATCTGGGCGATTATATTTATGAATATGGCGCCGATGGTTATGGCACGAAGATCGGCCATCAGCTCGGCCGTCTCCCCGAGCCGGTGCATGAGATCGTGACGCTCGCCGATTATCGCCAGCGCCATGCGCAGGTGAAGCGCGATCCCGACATGCAGGCCGCGCATGCCCGCGCCGCTTTCATTTGCGTCTGGGACGATCACGAAGTCGCCAATGACGACTGGATCGGTGGTGCAGAAAATCACCAGCCCGCCACCGAAGGCGATTGGGGCAAGCGCAAGGCGGCCGCGATGCAGGCCTATTTCGAATGGATGCCGATCCGCGACCCGCGCCCCGGCCAGCCCTGGGAAGCGATCAACCGCAGCTTCGACTTTGGCGATCTGGCGACGATCGTCATGCTGGAATCGCGGCTGCTCGCCCGCTCGAAACAGGTTCGCGCCAAGGGCGACGCACCCGAGCCGTCCGAATATGCGGCAATGATGGCCGAGCGCGCGCGGCCCGACCGGGCGCTGCTGGGCCCCGGCCAACTCGACTGGGTCGAGCGGACGCTGGGCGCTTCGGTCAAGGCGGGGCGGCCATGGCAAGTGATCGGCAATCAGGTGGTGATGGCGCGGATCGACGGCCCGGACCTGGAAAAGCAGATGGGGCCGGCCGGCTATGCCAAGCTGACCGAGCGCCTGTCAGAGGCGGAGCGCGGGCAATTGCACGAAGCGCAGGCGTCCTATCGCGCCGGCCTGCCGCTCAATTTCGATAGCTGGGACGGCTATCCGGCCGAGCGCGAGCGGCTCTACGCGGCGTTCGCCCGCGCGGGCAGCCATCCGGTGGTGGTGTCGGGTGACAGCCATGCCGCCTGGGCCAACGACCTTTATAATGCCAAGGGCGAACTGGTCGCGGCGGAATTTGGCGGCACCGCGATCACCAGCCCGTCCTGGGGCGACCTGATGCCCGGCATCGGCCGCGAGATCGCGGCCGCCAATCCTAAGGTCGTCCGCTTCTGCGATCAGGATGCCAAGGGCTATCTCCACCTGACGCTGACGCGCGACACCGCGACCGCACGGTTCATGACCGTGTCGACCGTGCTGGCCAAGCCCTATAGCCAGGGTATCGCGGCGATCTGGCGGACCGAGGTTGGCGGCCGCGCGCCGATCGCGCCGGTCAGCGCCTGACCGGTCGCGGCTCCCCCGTCACCGCGTATGCGCAACGGGGGAGGGGGCGGCGCTCACCGCCGCCTCCACCCGCGACACCAAGGCGGCATCGTCATGGTCCAGATAGTGACCGCCCGGCAGCCCGATGATATGCGCGGGGCCGCCCTTCAGCAGCGGACACAGGCTGTCCTTCTCCTTCATCCCGTAAATGCAGGTGAAGGGCGCCCAGTCGATCGTCCGCGCGGTGGTGATGCCCAGGCTGTCGGGCTTGCCCATATAGGCCAGGCCACTGGGGTCGGAGCGGAAGAAGACCGTCTCGCCCGGTACGACCAGCACGATGCCCGACACCCGCGCCCGCAGGCTTTCGGGCAGATGCGCCAGCCCGGTCTGGAGAACGTCGGCGCCATAGGATTGGCCGAGCAGCACCAGCCGGCGATCACCCGCCTCCATCGCCGCGCGGCGTACGAAGTCGGCGACGATCGCGTCGATTTCCGCCTGAGAGCGCTTGGTGCGGAACAGCACGGGCGAGTTGATGCCGGTTACGGCGATTCCCGAGGCACTCAGCGCCCGCGCGATCACCCCGCCCATGCCATAGCGCAGTCCCATGTCGCCAGAGAAGGACAGGACCAGGATCGGCGCCGGTCGGCCTTGGGCAGGAAAGCGGACGATCGGGTCACGTGCGAAATAATTGCCGGAATACAGGATGATGACTGGCGCTAGAATGAGCATGCCGATCAGTCCGGCAAGGATACGGCGGCGCTGTCGATGAAGATGGGAAAGAAGAGCTGCCATGGCCAATCCTGAAGAGGGAAACCTTTTCTGCCATGCCACAGGCATTCGGTTTACGAACTGCTCATGAAAAATCTGTAATGCGGCGCACACGCGTTTTACGCGCATCATCTGCCATCGGGGGATGGTGGAGCAAGGGGCGGGCCATTCGGCCGGCCCCCGCATCGATATCATTGCCGGGGACTGATACTGTGACCAACCCGATCTTCTTCGATCCGACCGGCCGTCGGGGCGCCTGGGCGCGGCGGGCCGTCGCGGTCCTGATCCTGGCGGTGGTGGTTGCGGCGATCGCCTTTGCCACGACGCTGGTCGCGGTGCCGCGCTCGGGCCTGCTGCCCCTGCCGTTCGCCCGGCGTCAGGCGATGACGCTGGAGCCCACCGCCCAGTTGAAGGGACGGCGCGGCGACTGGTTGCCGCGCAAGGCGGCGGCACCGGCGCACACCCCGTTGACGGTCGCCTTCTATCAGCCGGGCGACGAGGCGGGTCTGGGCTCGCTGCACGCGCATATGGGCCAGATCGACTGGCTGGTCCCGGCGCTGATGAATGTGACCGGGCCTAAGGCGGACCTTCAGGTCAGCAACGATCCCAAGCTGGCCAGCCTGCTGGCTGGGGCTGCCAAGCCGCCACGCCTGCTGCCGATGGTCCAGAATCTCGCCACCGATCACTGGGACGGTGCCACGATAGCGCGTATCATCGCCAGCCCGGCCGCCTCGGAGCGGTTGGCAACCCAGCTCGGCCAGTCGGTGACGGCCAACCGCCAGTCGGGCCTGGTCATCGACTTCGAGAACCTGCCGGCGAGCGCCATGGCGGGCTATCCCCGGCTGCTCCAGCGGATCAAGGCGCACCTGCCCAAGGGGGCGGTGCTGGCCGTGACCGTACCGGCCGATGACGAAAGTTGGCAGCTCGACCGGCTGGCCAAGGTGGTCGATCGCGTCATGCTGATGGCCTATGACGAGCATTGGGAGACCGGCCCCGCCGGACCGATCGCGTCGCAGCCCTGGTTCCTCCATGCGGTCGAGGATGCGATCCGCCGCGTGGGGCGCGACCGCCTGATCGTCGCGCTGGGCAGCTATGCCTATGACTGGCACGGGCAGGGCGCCGATGCGCTGTCGATCGAAGAGGCGTGGCTGATCGCGCATGACAGCCAGGCGAAGATCAGCTTCGACCAGGCCAGCGGCAATGCCGGTTTCGCCTATGACGAGGATGGCGAGCATCATGCCGTCTGGATGCTGGATGCGGCGACGAGCTGGAACCAGTTGCAGGCGCTCAAGCATCTGGGGATCGACGATGTCGCCTTCTGGCGTCTCGGCACCGAGGACCCTGGCCTGTGGAACGACTTCGCCGCCTTTCACAGCATGGCGCGCGGCGTCATCCCCAGGCTGAACACCATCGCCCAGCCGCTGAACGTCGATGTCGAGGGCACCGGTGAGATCCTGCGCATCACCGCGCAGCCGACCGATGGTCGCCGTGCCCTGCAATATGACAAGGACGCGATCATCCGGAACGAGGTCTATGAGGCCTATCCGACCCCCTATGTCGTGCAGCGCGCGGGCGCCGTTCCGAAGACGCTGGCGCTGACCTTCGACGATGGGCCCGACCCGGTATGGACCCCCAAGATCCTCGACGTGCTGGAGCGTGAGCATGTGCCCGCGACCTTCTTCGTCATCGGCGAGAATGCGCTGGAGCATCCCCAGTTGCTGCGCCGGATCGTGGCCGATGGCAGCGAACTGGGCAATCACAGCTATACCCACCCCAATCTGGCGACGACGGGGGAGCGGACGACCAAGCTGGAACTGAACGCGACCCAGCGGTTGATCCAGGCCTATACCGGCCGCTCGACGACGCTGTTCCGTGCGCCCTATTTCGGGGACGCGGAGCCGACCACGGCGGACGAAATCGGGCCGGCGCTGCTCGCGCAGAATCTGGGCTATACGGTCGTCGGCCTGCACGTCGATCCCAATGACTGGCAGCGGCCCGGCACCGACGAAATCGTTCAGCAGGTGATCGATCAGGTGCACGGCGCCACGTCCGAGAATTCGGCCAATGTCATCCTGCTCCACGATGGCGGCGGTGATCGCCAGCAGACGGTCGACGCCTTGCCACGCATCATCCAGACGCTGCGCGCTGAAGGCTATCGCTTCGTTCCCTCCTCGCAACTGGTCGGCATCAGCCGGGATCAGGCGATGCCCCGGGTCGAGGGCCGCGACCTGCTGGCGGTGCGCACCGACGTTGCGATCTTCGTCATCCTCGCTTTCCTGTCCAAGACGCTGGCCTGGATCTTCTATCTGGCGATCGCGCTCGGCATCGCGCGGGCGGTGGTGATGGCGGGTCTCGCCTGGTTCCAGAGCCGTCGGTCGAAGCCGGTGCCGCCGGAATATACGCCCAGCGTGTCGGTGATCATCCCCGCCTTCAACGAGGAACGCGTGATCGCCCAGTCGGTCAGCCGCGTGCTGGCCAGCGATTATCCGGGACTGCAGGTCATCGTGGTCGATGACGGATCGAAGGATGCGACGAGCACGGTGGTCCGCGAGACCTTTGCCGGCGAGGATCGCGTTCGGTTGCTGACCCTGCCCAATGGCGGCAAGGCGGCGGCGCTCAACCGCGCGCTTCGCGAGGCGACTGGCGAGGTGGTGATCGCGCTCGACGCCGATACCCAGTTCGAGCCGGAGACGATCGCCAAGCTCGCCCGCTGGTTCGCCGATCCCAAACTGGGTGCGGTGGCGGGCGATGCGCGCGTGGGTAACCGGGTGAACTTGGTCACCCGCTGGCAGGCGGTCGAATATATCACCGCGCAGAATCTCGAACGCCGTGCGCTTGCCGGCTTCGATGCGATGACGGTGGTGCCGGGCGCGGTCGGCGCATGGCGGCGGGCGGCGCTCGACGCGGTCGGCGGTTATCCGGAGGATACGCTGGCCGAGGATCAGGACCTGACCATCGCCATCCAGCGGGCCGGCTGGCGCGTCACCTATGATCCGCGCGCGGTCGCCTGGACCGAAGCGCCCGAGAGCTTCAAGGCGCTGGCCAAGCAACGGTACCGCTGGGCGTTCGGGACGCTGCAATGTCTGTGGAAGCATCGCCGTGTGCTGCGCACCGGCAAGCCCGCCGGCCTAGCGCGGATCGGTCTGCCACAGGCCTGGCTGTTCCAAATCCTGTTCGCCGCCATCTCACCGCTGATCGACCTGTCGTTGATCCTGTCGATCATCGGCACGGCGGTCCGCGTCGGTCAGCATGGCTGGGCCCAGACCAGCACCGATGTGTGGCAGATGGCGGCCTATTGGCTGATCTTCACCTCGGTCGACATATTGTGCGGCTGGCTGGCCTATCGCCTCGATGGCAACCGCGCGCGTTATCCGGCGCATCTGCTGGTCGCGCAGCGGCTGGTCTATCGCCAGATCATGTACTGGGTCGTGATCCGCGCCATCGCCTCGGCGATCGGCGGGTGGATCGTCGGCTGGGGCAAGCTGGAGCGGACGGGTAACGTCGCGGCGTGATGAGGGACGCGCATGGGTCGAAGGTCGGGCGTGGCCTTCAACTTCGCTCAGGCTGAACGGGGGAGGGATATATTTCCTCCCCTGTAAGGGGAGGTGGCAGCCCATAGGGCTGACGGAGGGGTGTCACCGGTTGCGGTGATGCCCCTTCAGCCTTGGCCACCCAACGTCATCCGCACCATCAATCCCGGCGCATGATCCTCCAGTATCAGCGTGCCGCCATGGAGATGCGCCACCGCGCTGGCCAGCGACAGGCCCAGGCCCGCGCCGCTCTCCGTGCGGGCGGCGTCCAGTCGGCCGAACCGCTTGAGCGCCTCCTCGCGTCGTTCGGGCGGGATGCCGGGGCCGTCATCGGCGACGATCAGCACCGGGCCCGGCTCGACCCGGATGGTCACCAGTCCCGACCCGTATTTCAGCGCATTGTCGACCAGATTGGCGATCGCCTGGCCCAGCAATTCGCGGTGGACCAGCGCGACCAGCGTATCGGGGGCATCCGCCCGGATCGTCATGCCGCGATCTTCGGCCAATGGCTCGAACATGTCCGCCACATCGCGTACCATAGCCGCCAGATCGGCCTCGACAAAGGCGTCGCGGCCCAGTCCCGCCTCGGCGCGACTGATGCGCAGCGCGGTGTCGAGCATCGCCAGCAACCGGTCGCCTTCGTCTAACGCGCGGGCGACGCCGATCCGCGTGGCTTCATCCTGGCACTCGGCCAGCGCACGCTCCAGCGTGGCGCGTAAGCGCGTAAGGGGCGAGCGAAGGTCATGCGCCAGCCCATCGGTCGCGATCTTGAGCTCGGTCATCAACAGCGCGATGCGGTCGAGCATGGCATTGACCGCCTGCGCCAGCGCGTCGAAGGCATCGTCGCCGCCATTCGGGATCACCCGGCGCGACAGGTCGCCCGCCGCCACCGCATGCGCGGTCGCGACCGTATCCTCCAGCCGCCGCTCGATCATCCGCGCCGCGATCCAGGCGGCGAGCGCGGCGAGGATGATCGCCGCCGCCATGCCGACCGCCATCGCCTCTTCCATCGCCAGCGCGACGCGCAGCTCGCTCTCGACGACATGGCCGGCCAGCATCCGCGACCCATCGGGCAGGCGCAGCGACATGACGCGCATCCGCTCGGGCTGCGAATGGCCGATGCGGAAGATCTCGATCGTCGCGGCACCCGGCAGCGGCACATTGGGCGGCCATTCGGCGATATTCCCGGTGACGAATCGCCCATTCGGATCGGTCAGCAGGATGACCGACAACGGCACCCGGTCGGTGGTCAGCCGCCGGACGACCGCCTGGCGCACCGCCTCTCGCCCGCCGGCGAGCCAGACACCGGCCAGCTCATCGCGCAGGTCGCTGGCCGCGTCCTCGGCCTGGTCGGCGATCTCGCTGCGGGTCAGATGGCGGACGGTCGCGACCATGGCGCCTGCCCCGACCAGTTGCAGGGCGAAGACCAGCAGCGCGAAGCGCAGCGTGGTCGAACGGAGGAAGCCCGGCGTTATTTCTCGACGCCCAGCTTATAGCCCGAGCCGCGCACCGTATGGAGCAGCGGGCGGGCAAAGCCCTCATCGATCTTCTTGCGCAGCCGGCTGATATGCACGTCGGTGACGTTGGTGTTGGGATCGAAATGGAAATCCCAGACCCCCTCCAGCAACATGGTACGCGTCACGACCTGATCGACATGCTGGAGCAGATATTCGAGCAGCCGGTATTCGCGCGGTTGCAGGTCGATCGGCTTGCCTGCGCGGCGGACGCGGTGGGCGAGCAGGTCCATTTCCAGGTCGTCGCACACCAGCTTGGTTTGCGGCGCGTTGGTCGTCACGCTGCCGCGCCGGATCAACAGGCGGACCCGTGCGAGTAGCTCGGCGAAGACGAAGGGCTTGGTCAGATAATCGTCCGATCCCGAGGTCAGCCCCGCCACCCGGTCCTCGGGCGAGGAGAGGGCGGACAGGATCAGGACCGGCGAGGCGATTCCTGCCGCGCGAATCGCGGCCAGCGCCGCCATGCCATCCATACCCGGCAGCATCCGGTCGAGGATGATACAGTCGTAACTGCCATCGGTCGCATGGAACAGGCCGTCGCGCCCGTTGGCGGCATGATCGATGAGGAAACCTTCCTCCCGCAGCCCGTTGGCGATGTAATCCGCCGTCGAGCGATCATCCTCAATCAATAAGATCCTGTTGGCCACGAAGTCCTCCCGATCCGGTCCTTAGCAGCGTGATCGTGACGAGACCATGGTCCCGCGCGATGCGAAGGCGGACGGGGGAATCGGAATGGCGGACGGCTTCGTCGCGCAACAGGGAAAAGGAGGTGGCGGGGCGATCATCGATGGCGAGCACGGTATCGCCGACGCGCAGCGGCGGCTGAGCGACATGCGATTTGCCATCGGCCATATCGCTGCGCAGGCTGGTGACGACCAGCCCCGGCCGATCCCCGCCGGCGGGAGCGAAGGTCGCGCCATAGAGGGTCGGCTTCTGCTGGCCGCCGGCGTGCAGCGGCATATGCCCGACCAGCATCGCCATCGCCGCGCAGCCCAGCAACGCCGCGCTCGCTGCGCTCCAGCCGACGATCCGCAACCCCTTCACGGGCGAAGCGGAGCGGCGGCTCGGTGCGACGATCGCTTGTCGGTCACGGCGGGCATCATCCATCCTTTCACCCTGCCTCTCTACCGGACACGACCTGAGCGAAGCGTGGGCGGTGCATGACGCTTCTGTCATCATTGGCGCCTATAGCGGATGACGAACTTGTCATGCTGCTGAAATCCCTCAGCGGCGATGCCGGTCCTATGGCCGGACCGTCGGCTTTGCGGGGGCGGTGAAGCGGGAGAGGGGCGTGGTGATGAAGGGTAGGAAGACGGCTTCGACAGGATGGTGGACAAGGGCGGCCCTTGCGCCGGCCGAACCGTCACGTCGCGAGGCCGAGGTTGTCCTTCATGGCTGAGCGGACCGGCATCGCCGGATGGGTGGCACGGATCACCGCCTATGCCCAGGCCCGGCGTGGCTATCTGGCGGTGGGGACCGTCATCCTGCTGGTCGCGCTGGGCCTGTCGGCGCTGCATCATCTGACGCGGCAGGTGCGGTTGGCCGATGTCCGCGCCGCCTTCTATGCGATCGATCCGCACCAGATCGGGCTGTCGGTCCTGCTGACCATCGCCAGCTATATCGCCCTGACCTTTTACGACGTCATCGCGCTGCGCGTCATCGGGCGACCACTGCGCTGGCGGACGGCGGCGATGGCCTCCTTCACCAGCTACACGCTCAGCCATAATCTGGGTCTCGCACTGCTGACCGGCGGATCGGCGCGCTACCGCGTCTATGCCGCGGCGGGGCTGGACGGGCCGGACATTGCGCGCGTGGTGGCGATCGCCAGCGCGACCTTCTGGTTCGGGGTCTTCACCGTCACCGGCATTGGGCTGGCGCTGCATGACGGGCCGGTCACGATCGAGGCGCTGGTCCTGAGCCAGGATGTGGTGCGCTGGCTGGGCGTGGCGGTGGTGGCGGGCGCGTTGCTGCTGATCCTGCTATGCGCGCTCCGGCCCGGGCAGCGAGTCGGCTGGCGCGCCTGGAGCGTGCCGTTGCCGACACCGGGACAGGCCTTGGCCCAGATCGGTATCGCCACGCTCGATCTCGCCTGCGCCAGCGCGGCGCTGTTCGTCCTGCTGCCCGGCGCCTCGCCGGCGCTGCTGCCCGCCTTCGTGCTGGCCTACGCCCTGGCGATCATCGTCGCGCTGATCAGCCATGTGCCTGGCGGCATCGGCGTGTTCGAGGCAGTGGTGCTGGCCACCGTGCCCGCCAACCGCACCGAGCTGTTCGCCGCGCTGATCGCGTACCGTGTCCTTTATTACCTGCTGCCACTGGCGTTGGGCATCGCGCTCCTGGCCTGGGACGAGGCACGGCGGCGGCCGATCAAGGCGCTGCGCGATATCCGCCGCGTTCTGCTCGGCATCGCGCCGACGATCCTGGCGGCGGCCTGTTTCGGTGGCGGCGCGATCCTGCTGCTGTCGGGATCGCTGCCCGCCATTCCGCAGCGCGTGCACCAACTGGTTCATATCGTTCCTTTACCCTTTATCGAGGCATCGCATTTCGCCGCCAGCCTGGTCGGCACGGGGCTGCTGCTGCTGGCGCCGGGGCTGTATCGGCGGCTCGACGGGGCGAGCCTGGCCGCGCGTGCACTGCTGGTCGCCGGCGCGATCTTTTCGCTGGCCAAAGGGATCGATTATGAGGAGGCGGCGGTCTGCCTGACGATCGCGCTGCTCCTCCAGATGAGCCGCAAGGCCTTTTACCGCCGCACCTCGCTTGTCGCGCGGCCGCTGTCGCCGGCCTGGCTGTTCAGCGTCGCGGTGGTCGTCGTCGGCACGGGGTGGATCGGCTTTTTCGCGTACAAGCATGTCGATTATCAGGAATCGCTCTGGTGGCGGTTCGCGCTGTCCGACGACCCTTCGCGCTTCCTGCGCGCCGGGCTGGGCGTGGCGGTGATGCTGGCCGGCGCCGGCCTGTGGCGGCTGTTCCTGGCGGCGCCGCCGGGGGAGGCGGATCATCCCCCGATCGAACAGGTGCTGAGCGTCGTCGAACAGGCCGAGCGCACCGATGCCTCGCTCGCTCTGCTGGGTGACAAACGCTTCCTCTTCTCGCCCGAAGGCGATGCCTTCGTCATGTATCAGGTGCGGGGCACGAGCTGGATCGCGATGGGGGATCCCGTCGGTCCGCGCCCGGCCTGGGCGGACCTGTTGTGGCAGCTTCGTTCGCTCGCCGACGCCGGACAAGGCCGGTTGATGCTCTATCAGATCACCCCCGACACACTCGAAATCGCGATCGAGATGGGGCTGCAGATCATAAAATATGGCGAGGAAGCGTTGATCGATCTGCCCGGCTTCGCGCTGGAGGGCGGACGGATGCGCACCCTTCGCCAGACGCTCAACCGTTTCCGCACGCGCGAGAATGCCAGCTTCGCGATCATCCCCGCCGCGCAGGTGCCGGCCATCCTGCCCGAGCTGAAATCGGTGTCCGACGATTGGCTGATGGCCAAGGGGCATGGCGAGAAGGGGTTCAGCCTGGGCCGGTTCGATCCCGCCTATCTGGCGCTGACCGATTGTGCGGTGGTGCGGGTGGAGGGGCGGATCGTCGCCTTCGCCAATCTGTGGAAGGCGGGCGAGAAGCGCGAATTGTCGGTCGACCTGATGCGCCATGCCGAGGACGCGCCGGGCGGTGTCATGGACTATCTGTTCGTCGAACTGATGCTATGGGGGCAGGCGGAGGGCTATGGCCGGTTCGCGCTGGGACTGGCCCCGCTGTCCGGGATTGGCGGGCAGCGCATGGCCCCGACCTGGGCCAAGGTCGCGGCTTTGGTCTTCCGCCATGGCGAGCGCTTCTACGGCTTTCGGGGGCTGCGGGCCTATAAGGAGAAATTCCAGCCCGAATGGGCACCGCGCTACATTGCGGGGCCGGGTGGGCTTGGGCTGGTTAAGGCGCTGCGCGATCTGAACGCGCTGATCGCTGATGGGGGTGAGGGAGCGTAAATCCTCCCCGGTACGGGGAGGGGGCCGCGGCGCAGCGGTGGTGGAGGGGGCTTTCCGCAATGGCCCTCCTGTGGGGAAGCCCCCCTCCGTCAGGGCTGACGCCCTGCCACCTCCCGTGCCGGGGAGGAGCTTTTACGCCTTGAACAGCGACGGCGCCTTTTCCACCCGCGTCCGGCCGACGCTATCCGTCACCGCATAGGTAAAGCCCGGCAACAGGCAGAAGGCTCCGATCCGTCCGGCCGTGTCCATCGCCAGAAAGCCGACCTGCACGCCCTTGATCGCGTCGCCGCGTAAAGCCGCGATATGTTTGGCAGCTTCCTCGCACGCCGCTTGCGGGCTCATCCCGTGCCGCATCGAGGCGACGACGCGCGCGGTGCCGACGGTCCGGGTTACTTCTTCTCCCAGCCCGGTCGAGGTCGCGCCGCCGACCCCACGCTCGACATAGAGCCCCGAGCCGACCTGCGGCGAGTCGCCGACCCGCCCGCGCATCTTGAACGCCATGCCGGAGGTCGTGCAGGCGCCCGCCATCCGCCCCTTGGCATCGCGTGCCAGCATGCCGATCGTGTCATGGTCGAGCGCGCCGCCGGGCGTGCCGGGGCGACCCGCGCCATAGGTGCCCGTCTCGCTATTGGCGACCGGCTTGTAATTCTGCGTCTTCAGCCAATCGCGCCAGGCCTTTTCCGCCTCGGGCGTCAGCAGGTCGACGTGGGGAAAGCCGCGATCGCGGGCGAAGCGCGTTGCGCCTTCACCGACCAGGAAGGTGTGCGGCGTATGCTCCATCACCGCGCGTGCGACCGAGATGGCGTGAACCGTATCCTCCAGCGCGGCGACCGCGCCGACACCGCCGGCATCGTCCATGATCACGGCGTCGAGCGTCACATGCCCGTCGCGATCAGGATAGCCGCTATAGCCGACCGAGTGGTTGTTCGGATCGGCCTCGGGCACCTTCACGCCCGCTTCCACCATGTCGATCAGCGAGCCGCCCGCGCGACCGGCGGCGAAGGCGGCGTCATTGGCCGGCGCGCCGAAGTCCCAGGTCGACAGGATCGTCGCGCGTGGAGCGGCGGCCTGCGCGAAGACGCGGCCCGGCGCCGCCGCCAGTCCCGCCACGATACCCGCCCCGTGCAGGAATGCCCGCCGCCCATCCTTTGTCCCGTTCATCATCCCGTCATGTCCCGACTGCGATATTGCTGTTCGACGCCGATAGTGCGGCCACGCTGGGCCGAGCGCAAGCGGGGCATAGACCGATTGCGAACCAATCCGATTATCCGCTCGTTGCCCACCGGCGTTCCAGCGGTGCTCCGAGCGTCGGGCGGCCTCTATTGGCTATCGGCACTATGATCCAAGATATTGAAATCGTTTTCTTATGTGGCTTTTTGGTCACGTCGGTCAGCAATGTATGCCTTGGCCGCAAATAGGTATGGTTTAGGTATTGACCTATTAACGTAACTGATTTGTCTTTTTCCCCAAGCCCGACACGAGATCATTCGGGGCAAAGGGGAGATTTATGAAGATCCATCAATCCTCATCCTGGTTGGCGCTTTCGGCCGCGACCATGATGTTCGCGGCACCCGCTTTCGCGCAGCAGGTCGGCCGGACGGATACCCAGGACGCCGCCGCACAGGGTGGCACCGATCAGGATCGCGACGCGTCGATCAGCGCGAACGCCGCCGCCACCCGCTCCGCCGCGATCACCGGCACGCCGCAGGCGTCCAGCGGGGGTGAGGTCATCGTCACCGGCACCCGCATCACCCGCCCCAATCTGGCCTCCGCCGCGCCGATCACCTCGGTCACGCGTCAGGACATTCAGGCGCAGGCACCGCTGAACGTCGAAGAGGTGCTCAATCGCCTGCCGCAGGTCGCCCCCGACGCCCAGTCCAACTATGCCGATTCCGACGGCCGCCAGCGGATCAAGCTGCGCAGCCTGGGCTTCGAGCGCACGCTGGTGCTAGTCGACGGCAAGCGTCTGGGCACGCAGAACGGCCAGGACACGGGCATCATCCCCGCCAGCCTGCTGGAGCGTGTCGACGTGCTGTCGGGCGGCGCTTCGTCGGTCTATGGTTCGGACGCGATCTCGGGCGTGGTCAACTTCGTCCTGCGCAAGGATTTCGAAGGGCTGCGCGTCGACGGCAACTACAATTTCTACAACCACAACAATACGAGCAACATCGTCACGCCGATCGCGGCGGCGGCCGGCTTCAGCAGCCCGCGCGGCCTGACCAATGACGGTGGTCGTTCGGACATCACGGTGACGGCCGGCAAGAAGCTGCTCGACGACCGGCTGAACATCTCGGGCTTCTTCAACTATCGTCAGGCCGATCTCGTCCGCAACGGCGCGCGCTCCTATGCGGCCTGCCCGATCGCGCAGTTGTCGAAGGACTCGGCGCTGTCCTGCTCGCCGCTGTCGACCTATTCGCGCAGCGGCTTCGTCTCGCCCATCTCGGGGCCGAACGCCAATGCGCAATATGTCAACAATCCCGATGGCACGCGCAGCTTCGTGCCCTTCGGTCCGGGGCCGGGTCTGGCCGCCAACCCCTATGACGACGTCTCCTTCCAGCGCGCCAACGAGCGCTACACGGCCGGCGGCTTCGTCAATTTCAAGATCGCGCCCGAGGCCGAGATCTATGGCGACGGCATCTGGTTCCGCGATACCTCCGAGAACCCGACGCCGCGTCGCGTCTATTCCTACACCGTTGCGGGCACGACGCCCTATCAGGTGAATTGCGACAACCCCTTCCTGTCGGCCGGACAGGCGGGTGCGCTGGGCTGCACCGGCACCACCGGCTATGTGCCGCTCGACGTGCGCTATCGCTTCGACGGACAGCCGTCGCAGGCCGACCGCTTCGTCAATATGGGCTTCCGCGCGACCGGTGGCGTGCGGGGCAAGATCGGCGAGGCCTGGTCGTACGATGTGGGCGGCGTCTATGCCCGCAACCAGCAGGAATGGTATCTGGGGCCGACGTCGCAGAATGACCGAGTCAACCGCGCGCTGGATGTCGTGTCCGTCAACGGCACGCCGACCTGCCGCTCGGTGGTCAACGGCACCGATCCGTCCTGCATTCCCTTCGATGCCTTCCGGGCGGGGTCGGGCAGCAATGCGCTGACCAACTATCTGTTCACGGACGGGGCGACGGGCCTGCGCCGTCAGGTAACCCAGTTGTTCGACGCCATTGCCGTGGTGAATGGCGATTTGACGACCTATGGCATCAAGACGCCCTGGGCCGATGACGGTCTGGCGGTGTCGCTGGGCACCGAATATCGCAAGGACCGCCTGATCTCGACCGCCGATGCCGGGTTCGTGCAGCAGTTCGGCAACCAGGACGCGCGGCTGAGCCAGGATGTCTGGGAATCGAATATCGAGCTTCAGGCGCCGCTGATCCAGAACAAGCCGTTCGCGCATCTGCTGCAGACCAATGGTGGCTTCCGCGTGTCCAAATACAGCTCCAACCCCAAGACCTTCTCGACCTGGAAGATCGAAGGCCTGTACGCGCCGGTCAGCGACCTGACCTTCCGCGCCTCGTATAACAAGGCGCAGCGCGCGCCGACGGTGATCGAGATCCGGCAGGCGACGCAGATCAACTTTGGCCGCAACACCACGCTGACCGACTTCTGCGCCCCCGTTCCGCGGACGCAGGCGGACGGCACCGTCACCACCGCACCGATCGGTTCGCGCGAGCTGTGCAGCAAGACGGGGCTGGCGGACAATCTGTATGGCAGCGCCTCGCTGCTCTGCCCGACTGAGGGATGCACGACGCGGAGCGGCGGCTTCACCGCCGACCCGGAAACCGCCTATACGCTGACCTATGGTCTGGTCGTGAAGCCCAGCTTCATTCCGGGCCTGGTCTTCTCGGCCGACCGCTATCAGGTGCGGATCGTCAACTCGCTGGGCTATAACGGCGCGGATTATTATCTGCAGGGCTGTCTGGCGTCGAATGGCGACCCGTTCTTCTGCAACGGCATCGTCCGCGATCCGACCATCGGGTCGATCGGCAATGCGCCAGCGGGCAATCCCTCGTCGGGCTTCGTGCGGCAGGGGACGACCAACTATTACCGGACGCTGGCCTATGGCTGGGACTTTCAGGGGCAGTATTCACTCGACCTGAACAAGGCCGGGCGCTTCGACTGGAGCTTCAACGGCTCGCTGTCGACGCTGGCCGGTGGCCAGGACTCGCCGCTGCGCAGCCAGTATAACTGCGCGGGCTATTTCTCGAACGGCATCTCGTGCGGCCAGTTGGTTCCGAAATGGCAGCATACCCTGCGCACCACCTGGACCACGCCGGATCGCGACTTCAACGTGTCGTTCAACTGGCGCTACATCGGGTCGCTGACGACCGCGAACAATTCGGGCAACGCCGATATCGGCGGCACGCCCGAGCGGTTCCAGAATACGTTCGCCCGCATCGCGCCGCAGAGCTTCTTCGACCTGGCGCTGACCTGGAATGTCGCACGCAAGTTCGCCTTCCGGATCATCGCGAACAACCTGTTCGACAAGACGCCGCCGATCATCCCGAACTCGTACCAGGTCGCCCTGTCGCGCACCAACACCGCGCCGCAGCGCTACGACGCGCTGGGCCGGCAGATCGCGATCGGGACGACGATCAACTTCTAACCCTTCCCCCGGCGGGGTGCTTCGGCATCCCGCCAATCCTCGAACTGAAAAGGCCGGTCGTGCCTGCGGACAACCGGCCTTATTTTTTGGCTTGGACGTGGCGTGCACTTCGACTTCGCTCAGTGCGAACGGAGGCTGCTACTATTCCCCCATCCGTTCAGCCTGAGCGAAGTCGAAGGCCAAGGGAATGACCTTAGAACGGCGAATTACTCCACGAAATCCTCGACCTCACGCCGCTTGCCGCGCATGAAGGCGTCGGCGACATGGCGCAAGGGAGCGATGTCCACGTCCGAGCGGCCGCCCTGCACCAGTTCGGCGAAGTGCGCGTAGAGCCCCGGATATTCGCCGTGCAGCCCTTCCTCATGATGCGGGGTCGAGCCATCGGGCAGGGTCAGCACCGCGCCACCTTCGGCCAGCTTCAGCGTACCGTCGCTCGTCTCGACGACGATGTCCCAGCTCTGATGGCCTTCCTGCCGCCAGTCGAGGTCGAGCGTGACGGGCGTGCCGTCGGTCGTGCGGAACGCCACATCGGCGGCGATCGGCGCATCGCGATTGGCGGGGAAGTCGAGCGTCGCGCGCTCGATGAAGAACGGCTCGGGCAGGATGTGCGTCGCGATCGACAGCGCGTTGATGCCCGGATCGAACACGCCGAAGCCGCCCGCTTCCCAGATCCAGGCCTGGCCCGGATGCCATTGGCGCACATCCTCGCGCCAAGTGATCGCAGCCGAGGTGACCCTGCGGGCGGACAGCCATTCGCGTGCCGGCTCGACGCCCGGCGCGTAGCGTGAGTGCCAGCTCGCGAACAGGGTCACGCCCGCCTCGGCCGCCAGTTCCTCCAGCACCGCCACCTCGGCCAGCGTCGCGCCCGGCGGCTTTTCGAGGAAGACGTGCCAGTTATTCTCCAGCGCGGCGGCGGCGATGGCGTGGCGGACCTGCGGCGGGGTGCACAGCGCGACCGCATCGACGGTGATGTCGCTCTTGGCCAGTTCGTCGATGTCGTGGAAATGCGGCACGCCCTCGACTCCATTGGGCGAGCGGCTGACGGTCGCGACCAGTTCGAAGGCCGGGTTCCCCGCGATGGCGGGGACATGCTGGTCATGGGCGATCTTGCCCATGCCGACCAGCGCGAGACGGATCGTGTCGGTCATCGGTATCAGCGTGCCTTTTCGACATAAGCGCGCGCCGACACGGCGACATCCGCCGCCGGCTTGCCCGCGCGATAGAGATTGGAGCCCAGGCCAAAGCCGTCCGCACCGTGGGCGCGCCACTCGGCCATGTTGTCGGGGGTGATGCCGCCGACCGCCAGCACCGCGACATCGCGCGGCAGCACGGCGCGCTGCGCCTTGAGGAAGGTGGGGGAGGCGCCTTCGGCCGGGAACAGCTTCAGGCCATGTGCGCCGGCCTTCAGAGCGGCAAAGGCTTCGGACGGGGTGAAATAGCCGGGCAGCGAGATCAGCCCCTCGGCCACGCTATGCGCGATCACATCCGTATCGGTGTTGGGTGAGACGATCAGGCTGCCGCCGGCCGCCTTCACTTGGTCGACTTGGTTTGTGGTCAGCACGGTGCCCGCACCGACGATCGCCTTGTCTCCGACATGGGCGGTGATGGCGGCGATGCTGTCATACGGATCGGGCGAGTTGAGCGGCACCTCGATCAGGGTGAAGCCAGCCTCGACCAGCGCATCGGCGACGGGGATCGCCTCGGCGGGGGTCAGTCCACGCAGGATCGCGACGAGCGGGCAGGCGGCGAAGGCGGCGGCGAACCGTGCGGCTGGGTCGGTCATGACAAATGCTCCCGAATGGCGTGAAGGCCGGCGAGGAAACCGGCATGGCTGTCGAGCGCGACGACGCGGCCTCCGCGTTGTTCGATCCCGATGGTGTAAAGGTCGGCGAGCAAGCCGCCTGACAGGAGATAGACGGTCTGCCCCTCCATGTCGGGCACCGCACCGATGTCATTGCCGATCAGCAGCCCGCTGGCATAGGCGGCGGCGTCCTCCGCGGCGATCCGGCCGAGCAGGACGGAGGCGCGTACCCCGAACAGCGCCGCCGTCAGATCGCACGCGCCGCTGCCCCGCGACAGGCCGTCGCGGAAAGCGGGGCCGTCGGCGACGGGGCCGTCGAGCATGCCCGCAAGGATGCCGTGCCCCTTGACCAGCGCGAACAGTTCGCCCGTCATGGTGGTGGCGAAGTCGGCGATCCTGCCGCCTTGGGTATGGACCCATTTATTGTGCGTGCCCGGCTGCGCGAACAACGCGTCGGCCGGGGCCAAGCCGGCGACGATTGCGCCCAGCACCTGCACCTCTTCCCCGCGCATCACATCGGCACGGGTGTCGGTCAGCAGCGAGACGCCGGGGACGATGGTGACCCGCTGTTCCTCGATCCGGGTGGCGGCACCGGCCAGCGTCGCCAGATCGGCGGGGGCGGGGACATAGGCCGCTTCGCGCCAGCCGCGGGTCGACCCGACCATGCCCGCCGCGATGATCGGCAGATCGCCCAGCCGATCGCGGATGGCCGCGATCTCCGAGGGGTACTCTCCCGCCGCCATGGCGAGCACGCCGCGGTCGTCGCGGATCGTGTCGAGCATCGTGCCATCGTTGGCGATCACATAGATTCGGCGGTTGGTCGTACCCCAGTCGATCGCAAGATAGGCGGGCGTTACGTCTGCTGGCACGGCGGGCACGGCCTCTCCTGAAATTTTTATAAGCCGATTTGTAGGACAATAAAATCGGCCGCGCAAGCCGGGCACAAGCGGCTTTTTGAGCGGTTTGCCGAACAACGGTGCGGCAATCGTCCAAAGCGGTGAGCGGAAAATTGCACACCATTGACAGCATTGCATATATTGCAATGCATTATCGATAAGCTCATGCAGACTTGGGAAAGGTCGCTCTGTTGACTGCCCCGACAAAGCCGTCGAACAGCGGCTTTGGCCGGCATGGACAGCCGATAAGAGTCGGCTATGCGAATGGCTGGTACATGAAATCAAACATTTGGGTGAGGAACGGAAGGCCGGTTGCGGCCGCTTTTCCGCTCGCGTGATCGCGGCTGGCGGAAGGGCTGCGCCCGATTTTGGACATCGCGGTCATGCCGTTCGTGGCAACCATAGGTTGCTGACAGCGCGGATGACCCCAATCGAAAAGGCGTCGAACATGCGAAGTGACGATCGAAACCAGCGGGGCCGGGCGCGTGCTCCCGAACCTGTTGGCCAGGACGGGATCACCCGGCGGGCCATGATGGGTTCCGCGCTGGCGGCGGGCACGGCTTCGGTCGCGCCGTTCGTGGCGGAGGCGGCGGCGTCCGAGCAGAAGGTCGACGTGCTGCTGATCGGCGGCGGCATCATGAGCGCGACGCTGGGTGTGCTGCTGCGCGAACTGGAGCCCGGCTGGACGATCGAGATGGTCGAGCGGCTGGACAAGGTGGCGGAGGAAAGCTCCAACGGCTGGAACAATGCCGGCACCGGCCATTCGGCGCTGTGCGAACTTAACTATACGCCGGTCAACGAGGCCGACGGGCGGGTTGAGATCAAGAAGGCGATCGAGATCAACGAGCAGTTCCAGGTCACGCGCCAGTTCCTAAGTCACCAGCTCCGCACCGGGGTGCTGCAGAACCCCCGCAGCTTCATCAACTCGACCCCGCACATGAACTTGGTGTGGGGCGACGAGAATGTCGCCTTCCTGCAGAAGCGCCACGCCGCGCTGCTCGCCAGCCCGCTCTTCTCCGGCATGGAGTTCACCACCGACCCGCGCCAGATCGCGCAATGGGTGCCGCTGATGATCGAAGGGCGCAAGGGCGGGCAGAAGCTCGCCGCGACCCGGTCCCAGCTCGGCACTGATTGCGAATGGGGCGAGGTGACGCGCCAATATATCCGCTCGATGCAGGGCAAGCCCGGCGTGACGCTGACCACCGGTCACGAGGTCCGCTCGCTGGAGCGCAACAATGACGGCACGTGGCGCGTGACCGCGCGCGACATGAAGACGGGCGACAAGCGGATCATCACCGCACGCTTCGTCTTCGCCGGGGCGGGCGGTGGTGCGCTGCCCATCCTGCAGAAATCGGGTATCCCCGAAGGCGACGATTATGCCGGCTTCCCCGTCGGCGGATCGTTCTTGGTGACCGAGAATCCCGCCATCGCGCGCCGTCATCTGGCCAAGGTCTATGGCAAGGCCGCGACCGGATCGCCGCCCATGTCGGTACCGCATCTCGACACCCGTTATCTGAACGGCAAGCAGGTGCTGTTGTTCGGGCCCTTTGCGACCTTCTCGACCAAGTTCCTGAAGGAAGGTTCCTACTTCGATCTGCCCAAGTCGGTGACGCTCGACAATTTCCGGCCGATGCTGTCGGTCGGCTGGAACGAGTTCGAGCTGGTCGAATATCTGGCGGGCCAGTTGATGATGAGCCAGGAAGACCGGATGAACGCGCTCCGGGAATATTTCCCGAATGCCAAGGACGGCGATTGGCGGCTATGGCAGGCGGGCCAGCGCGTGCAGATCATCAAGCGCGATCCCGATAAGGGCGGCGTCCTGAAGCTCGGTACCGAGATCGTCGCGTCGAAGGACGGGTCGATCGCCGCGTTGCTGGGCGCCTCGCCCGGCGCCTCGACCGCGCCGTCGATCATGCTGAACCTGATCAAGAAGGTCTTCCCCGACCGGCTGGCGACCCCCGCCTGGCAGGCGAAGATCCGCGAGATCGTGCCGAGCTATGGCACCGCGCTCAATGAGGATCGCGATCTGCTGGCGCATGAATGGGCGGCGACGGCGGAGACCTTGCAACTCGCCATGGCCCCGCCGGCCGTGTCGAGCCCTGCGACCACCGAGGCCCCGCGCCCCGAGGCAACGCGGGTCAGCCCCAACCGCCATCCCGATCTGGCGCTGTAAGTCGATCGGTTTCGATCACAAAAAAGGGCCGGTCGTGGCATTCCACGACCGGCCCTTTTTCATGCAGTGGCGCGATTAGCGGCGGACGTCTTCGCCGGCGCGGACCAGCGCGTTGCCGGTCGCCTGACGCGCATTGTCCGCGCCCCGCTCGATCTTGTCGCCGGCCCGGTCGAGGCCACGATCGATATTGTCGCCAGCGCGATCGGCCTGGACAGCGGCACGATCACCGGCCCGGTCAAGCTTGTCGCCCGCGCGGTCGATGGTGTTCTCTGCCGAGTTCAGCGCGCGAGCCGTCGCGGCCTCGACATCGTCCGAGGCGTTCTGGGTCGTTGCCTTGGCATCGGCGGCGATGGCGTCGGCGGCCTGCTCCGTCTGGGTGCGGCTGTTTTCGCTGCACGCGGCCAGCGAGATCGCGGCGGCACCGGTCAGGGCGAGGATCAGGGCCTTCTTCATGGCAAACACTCCCGTTTCAAACATATGATCGGCGTGCCAACGCAGATTATCCGTTTCGGGTCCGTGTCGGCCGAAATCTCTTCCTTCCGTTGACCGCATATAAAGATATCTTTATATCGTGATCCATGGCGAATGCGCTCGAAATCTTTCGCGCTCTGGGCGATCCGACGCGGCTGCGCATATTGGCGCTGCTCCGCTCGATGGAGCTGTCCGTGGGCGAGCTGGCGCAGGTGCTCGGCCAGAGCCAGCCACGGGTCAGCCGCCATGTAAAGATCCTGGTCGACGCCGAACTGGCCGAGCGGCGCAAGGAAGGTAGCTGGGTCTTCGTCGCGCTGGGTGATCGCGACGCGGTGGAGCCGGTGATGGCGGCGCTCGACCGCTGGACGGCGGAGACGCCCGACCCCTGGGTCGTCGCCGACGTGGCGCGCCTCGCGGCGGTGCGCGCGGACCGGGCGGCCAGCGCGGCGGCGTGGTTCGAGGACCATGCCGGCGAGTGGGATGCGATCCGCTCGCTCCATGTCGCCGACAGCGAGATCGAAGAGGCGATGACGGGCGTGATCGGCGAAGGCCATCTCGGCACGCTGATCGACATCGGTACCGGTACGGGTCGCATGTTGGAGTTGTTTGGCGATCGTGCCGACGCGGCCTTGGGCATCGACCGCTCGTCGGAGATGCTGCGACTGGCGCGGGCCAAGCTGCACGGGCGCGCCAATACCGAGTTGCGCCAGGCGGACCTCTATGCGCTTCCCATGGGCGACGGCGCGGCCGATATCGCGATCCTGCACCATGTCCTCCACTTCGCACAGCAGCCGGGCGCGGCGATCGCCGAGGCGGCGCGGGTACTGGGGCCGGGCGGGCGGTTGTTGATCGCCGACTTCGCGCCGCACGATCGCGAGGAATTGCGGCAAAAGGCGGCGCATAGCCGTCTGGGCTTTGCCGATGAGCAGATTGCGGGCTGGTTCGGTCCCGCCGGGCTGACGCTGGCGCAGACCGAGACGCTGGAGGGTGGCGAACTGACCGTCAAGCTCTGGCTGGGTGTGAAGAAGGGGCTTCGGCCCGTCGAGACGAATAGGGTAAAGGCGGCATGACGAACACGATCCTGACGCAGGCCGAGGCCGCGCTGGCGCATGAGGAACCGCTGTTCGCCGATGTCGGCGGCGATATCGCGGTGAGCTTCGAATTCTTCCCGCCCAAGACGGAGAAGATGGATGCGCAGCTTTGGGACGCGATCCGCACGCTGGAGCCGCTCGATCCGCGCTTCGTCTCGGTGACCTACGGCGCCGGCGGCTCGACCCGTGAGCGGACCCATGCGACGGTGGCGCGTATCCAGCGTGAGACCACGCTGGCGGCTGCGGCGCACCTGACTTGCGTCGAGGCAACCCGCGAGGAGATCGATCAGGTCGCGCAGGAATATTGGGCGGCGGGCGTGCGGCATATCGTGGCGCTGCGCGGCGATCCTCCCGCCGAGGGCGCACGCTTCGTCAGCCATCCGGGCGGCTATGAGAATGCCGCCGATCTGGTCGCGGGGCTGAAGAAGCTGCATCCATTCGAGATTTCGGTCGCGGCCTATCCCGAATGCCATCCGGACTCGGCCGATCAGCAGGCGGATATCGACAATCTGAAGCGCAAGATCGACGCGGGCGCGACCCGGGCGATCACGCAGTTCTTCTTCTCGCCCGAAGCCTATTTCCGCTTCCGCGATGCCGCCGCCGCGGCGGGGATCGCGGCGGAGATCGTGCCGGGCATCCTGCCGGTGTCGAACGTCGCGCAGACGCGCAAATTCGCCGGCATGTGCGGCGCCAGCATCCCCGACTGGATGGACCGTTTGTTCGAAGGGCTGGACGATCATCCCGCCGCGCGCCAGCTCGTCGCCGCGACGATCGCCGCCGAGATGTGCCGTCGCCTCTACGCGGGCGGGGTGAAGGGGTTCCACTTCTACACGCTCAACCGCGCCGAGCTGGCCTACGCCATCAGCCATATGCTGGGCGTGCGCGGCAAGAAGGCCGAGACGGTAGCGGCTGCGTAACCTCTCCGCCCTAGACGAATGCCAATACGCCCTTCGCCGGAGGGGCAGGAGTAGACCATGACCACCCGCGACATATTCCTCGCCGAAGCCGCCACGCGCATCCTCATCACCGACGGCGCGTTCGGCACCGAGATCCAGAACTGGAAGCTGGACGAGGCGGCCTATGCGGGTACGCTGGGCCTGACCCATGACCAGAAGGGCAATAACGACATCCTCGCGCTGACCAAGCCCGAGGTGCCCGAGGCGATTCATCGCGCCTATTTCGAGGCGGGGGCGGACATTGCCGAGACCAACACCTTCTCCGCCAACCGGATCAGCCAGGCCGATTACGGCGCGGAGCATCTGGTGCGGGAGATCAATGTCGAGAGCGCCAAGCTCGCCCGCCGCATCGCCGATGAGTTCCAGGCCAAGGACGGGCGCCCCCGCTTTGTCGCGGGCGCGATCGGGCCGACCAACAAGACGCTGTCGCTGTCGCCCGACGTCAACGATCCCGGCTATCGCGAGATCGACTTCGATTACCTCAAGGACGTGTACCGCGAACAGATCGATGCGCTGGTCGAGGGCGGGGCGGACTTCATCCTGATCGAGACGGTGTTCGACACGCTGAACGCCAAGGCGGGGATCATGGCCACGATCGAGGCGGGCGAGGCGCTCGGCCGCGAAATCCCAATCATGCTGTCGATGACGCTGACCGACCTGTCGGGCCGCAACCTGTCGGGCCATACCGTCGAGGCCTTCTGGCACGCGGTGCGCCACGCCAAGCCGCTGACCATCGGACTGAACTGCTCGTTCGGGGCGGAGCAGCTTCGCCCGCACGTCAAGACGCTGTCGGAGATTTGCGACACGCTCATCATGATCTACCCCAATGCCGGGCTGCCCAACGAGCTGGGCGCCTATGACGAGGCGCCGGTGACCACCGCGGGCCTGGTCGGCGAATGGGCGGTCGAGGGGCAGGTCAATGTGCTCGGCGGCTGCTGCGGTTCGACGCCCGCGCATATCAAGGCGATCGCGGACAAGGTGAAGGGCATGAAGCCCCGCACCATCCCGACCCCGCCGGTCGTCACCCGCCTCGCCGGGCTGGAGCCGTTCACCATGGCGGCCTGACCCTTATTCCTCCCCTGTAAGGGGAGGGGGACCAGCGAAGCTGGTGGAGGGGACTAGCAGGTCGAACCCGCCTCGCGGGTTCGAGGATTGCCGGGGGCAATCCGGCCTGCCACTCACCTCTCGATAGCGTGACACCCCTCCGTCAGGGCTGCGCCCTGCCACCTCCCCTTGCAGGGGAGGAATAGAGATCGAAATATGACTCAGACTGCCTCCTCCACCAATTTCGTCAATGTCGGCGAGCGGACCAACGTCACCGGTTCGGCCGCGTTCAAGAAGATGATCCTGGCGGGTGATTACACCCGCGCGGTGGAGGTGGCGCGCAGCCAAGTCGAGAATGGCGCGCAGGTGGTCGACGTCAACATGGACGAAGGGCTACTCGACGCCGAATTCGCCATGACGACCTTCCTAAAGCTGATCGCCGCCGAGCCCGATATCGCGCGCGTGCCGATCATGATCGACAGCTCGAAATGGAGCGTGATCGAGGCGGGGCTGAAGTGCGTCTCGGGCAAGCCGATCGTCAACTCGATCAGCATGAAGGAAGGCGAGGAGGCGTTCCTCCATTACGCCCGCCGCTGCATGGCCTATGGCGCGGCGGTGGTGGTGATGGCGTTCGACGAGGTCGGGCAGGCGGACACCAAGGACCGCAAGGTCGAGATTTGCGCGCGCGCCTATGACCTGCTGATGGGCATCGGCTTTCCGCCGGAAGACATCATCTTCGACCCCAATGTCTTCGCGGTCGCGACCGGCATCGAAGAGCATAACAATTATGGCGTCGATTTCATCGAGGCGTGCCGCGAGATCAAGGCGCGCTGCCCGCACGTCCATATCTCGGGCGGTCTGTCGAATCTGTCCTTCTCGTTCCGCGGTAACGAACCGGTGCGCCGCGCGATGCACTCGGTGTTTCTCTATCACGCCATCCCGGCGGGCATGGACATGGCGATCGTCAATGCGGGCCAGCTCGATGTGTATGACACGATCGATCCCGAACTGCGCCAGGCGTGCGAGGATGTCGTCCTCAACCGTGATCCCGAGGCAGGCGAGCGGCTGGTCGCGCTGGCCGAGCGCTATCGCGGCACCGATGCGGTGGCGGAGAAGCAGGCGGCCGAATGGCGCAGCCTGCCGGTGACCAAGCGGCTGGAGTATGCGCTGGTCAAGGGCATCGACGCGCATGTCGTCGACGATACCGAGGAATGCCGCCAGCAATTCGCGCGGCCGATCGAGGTGATCGAAGGACCGCTGATGGACGGGATGAACGTCGTCGGCGACCTGTTCGGATCGGGCAAGATGTTCCTGCCGCAGGTCGTCAAGTCCGCGCGGGTGATGAAGAAGGCCGTCGCCCACCTGCTCCCCTTCATCGAGGCCGCCAAGGAGCCGGGCGCCAAGGGCAAGGGCAAGATCGTGCTGGCGACCGTGAAGGGCGACGTCCACGATATCGGTAAGAACATCGTCGGCGTCGTGCTCCAGTGCAACGGCTTCGAGGTGGTCGATCTGGGCGTCATGGTCCCTTGGTCGAAGATCATCGAGGCGGCGAACGAGAATGACGCCGACATGATCGGCCTGTCGGGCCTCATCACCCCATCGCTCGACGAGATGGTGACGGTGGGCGAGGAGATGCAGCGCGCGGGCATGACCATGCCGCTGCTGATCGGCGGCGCGACCACGTCCAAGGTCCACACCGCGCTGCGCATCGCGCCCGCTTATTCGGGGCCGGTGGTGCATGTCCTCGACGCATCCCGCGCGGTCGGCGTGGCCACCACGCTCGTGTCCGATACCCAGCGCGATCCTTATGTCGCGCAGGTCGCCGCCGATTACGAAGCCGTCCGCAAGGCGCGCGAAGGCAAGGGGGCCAATGCCCTCCTGCCGCTGGAGGAAGCGCGCGCGCGTGGGTTCGTGGCGGACATGGCGTTGAAGGCGGGCGATCCGAAGCAGCCGGGCGTCCATGTCTATCAGGATTGGGACCTGTCCGACCTGCGCGACTATATCGACTGGACGCCCTTCTTCCGCGCCTGGGAACTGGCGGGCAATTTCCCCGCCATCCTGACCGACGAAGTGGTCGGCGAGAGCGCCAGTGGCCTTTATGCTGATGCGCAGGCCATGCTCGACAGGATCGTCGCCGAGAAATGGCTGACCGCGCGCGGTGTCGCCGCGCTCTGGCCCTGCCGCCGCGACGGCGACGATGTAATCCTGACGGCGGATGGCAGGGAGACCCGCATCCCCTTCCTCCGCCAGCAGATCGCCAAGCGCGAAGGCCGTGCCAATATGTGCCTGGCTGACTTCATCGATCCGGCGGGAGATTGGATCGGCGGCTTCGCGGTCGGCATCCATGGTATCGATGCGCATATCGAACGCTTCCGCAGCCAGCATGACGATTACAACGACATCTTGCTGAAGGCGCTCGCCGATCGCTTGGCCGAAGCGTTTGCCGAGCGGCTGCACGCACATGTCCGCACCACGCTCTGGGGCTATGCGCCGGACGAGCAACTGACCAACGAAGCGCTGATCCGCGAACAGTATCGCGGCATCCGCCCCGCGCCGGGATATCCCGCGTGCCCGGAACACAGCATCAAGCGCACCTTGTTCGATCTGCTCGGTGCCGAACAGGCCGTCGGACTGGAATTGACCGACAGCTTCGCGATGCTGCCAACGGCGGCGGTCAGCGGCTTCTACTTCGGTCATGCCCAGGCGGAGTATTTCGGCGTGGCGCGGATCGGCGAGGATCAGGTGGCCGATTATGCGACGCGGCGTGGCGTCGATATGGCACTGGCAACGCGATGGTTGCGGCCCAATCTCGACTAAACTGGGATTTCAGTTTGATTACATAAGTTAAAGCGTCGCCGAGCAGGATCGAAGTCATCGGTACGGTGCCGTAATATTTATGGTTAATGAAAATGTTGTCTCTTTGCAACAGTAGGCGCGCTTGCTAACTACCCGCAATATTATCGGCACGTTCACCGGGGGTGGGACTGTGACGCGCCGCCTGTGCGGGGGTGCCTTGCTATGTCGGATGGCTATTATGACATTGAGATCAGCAATCTTGCGCTGATCGAAGCTTGTTGGGGTCTTTCCGTCGTCGATCAGGTCGTCGCCTGTGTTCGCGATCGTCTGGCCGAGGCCGGGCTCGCCTTTGAGCCTGCGCGTCGTCGCGGCGCGTTTCGGCTGGCATCGGGTGATGGGGACTCCGATCCGCGTCTGGCCGATCTATGCTATCGGCTGAGTGCCGATCCCATTTCCATTCTGATGCCCGACGATGGTCAGGAGGTCATGGTCCATGCCATCATCTCCTGGCGAGGGGATAATGTGCCCTGTTACCGCCGGGCGCGGGAAATCCGCCGTGACCATGGCGAGCGCTGGCCGGTCTTGTATGAAAGCGACATGCACATCGCGGTCGAGGCCTTTCGTTGCATGCGCGAGGGGCGTGTCGCCGTGCATTGGCAGAGGGTGTGCGATTACCGCCATCCCGATCACGTCCTCTATCATGAAGGGCTGGCGCGCTTTGCCGGGCCGGCGCATCTGCTGTCGCCGGCTTTGGTCTTTCCCGCCTTGGCGCGAACGGGGCTTGCATCCAGCTTCGACCGGCTGATGGTCGATCTGGTGCTCGAGCATCTTCGCGCCGATCCGTCCGCCACGCTGGGCGTCAACATCTCGGCGACATCGGCGCATCTGAACGGCTGGTGGGGCGGCGTGCTGGCTGATCTGGCCGAAGACCCCGACCTGTCGCGCCGTTTGGTGGTGGAGATCACCGAGACCGAGCAGATCACCCATATCGGTCAGACCATAGCCTTCGCGCAGCGCCTGCGTGCAATCGGCGTGACCTTGGCGCTCGACGATTTCGGAGCGGGCTATACCTCGATCCGACAGTTGATGGACCTCATGCCCGCGCTGGTGAAGATCGACGGGCTGTTCCTTCAGCGGGCGGCACGGACCGAAAGTCCCTGCCACAGCCTGCCCTATCTGATCGGCCTGATCCGCGAACTGGGCGGCACGGTCATTGTCGAGGGGGTGGAGACGCAGGCCATGGCCGATATCGCTTTCTTCAGCGGGGCGACTTGGCACCAGGGCTATCACTATGGGCGCCCGGCGGTGGAGCGCGTCGGAGTGACCCACCCGCTGCACGGTATAGCGATTCCCCAGAATGGGCATGGCTAAGATCGGGTAGCCCCAAGTTCCCACCTTGATCTTTATCAACTTTGTCAAGAGAGTTAGCCAATCCTCTGTCTTTGATCGGTTTTTCGGGAACGCGGCTTATGCTCGCCGCGTTTGCCCAACCCATGTCAGAAACCCGAAGCAGCCTTTTTCCCGTGACCGACCCCAGCGGGGGAGAGTCCGCCGATCTTCTCCGCGCGCATATTGCCGCCGCCGATTTTCCCTGTGTCGGCGCCAAGTCGGCCATGGCGCGCGGGACGCTGGAGATTTTGGGCGCGCGGGATATCGCCAGCGCCTGGGATGATCTTCGCATCCACGACGTGCTGCGCCGTTTCGCCGAACAGTATCGCGCCGAGCCGCAATTGTTTCGCAGCCTGGCCGTGGTCTTCGCCGGCCCGACCGAATTGGACGAAGCGGCGTTCGAGCGGGCGGTGTGGGCGCGTATCCAGTCGCTGTCGGACAAGGACGTCTGGTTGGGTCAGGACTGGGATTCGCGGGTCAGCTCTGACCCCGACGACCCGCACTTTTCGCTTTCATTCGGTGGGGAGGCCTTCTTTGTTGTCGGGCTCCATCCCCATGCTAGCCGCCCGGCCCGCCGCTTTCCCCGGCCGGCGATGATCTTCAATTTGCACGACCAGTTCGAGATACTGCGCGCGCAGGGAAAATATGAGACGATGCGCGAGAAGATCATGGTTCGCGACGAGGCGCTGGCGGGATCTCGCAATCCCATGCTCGCCCGTCACGGCGAGATGAGCGAAGCACGGCAATATAGCGGACGCGTGGTTGAGGCGGGGTGGCGTTGCCCGTTCCACTATGCCGGGCAGTCGGACGGCGTGGAGCCATGACCGCGTCCGCCCCGGTCGAAATCCCCCCGCGCAGCGGCGATGCCTTTCGCATGGCCAAGGGCGATAGTCTGACGGTGATCGATCCGCGCGGCCGTCAGGTCGCCGATCTGCTCGCCTTCAACGCCGACGATCTGGATGAGGTCATCTCATCGGGGCGCACGCTCGATTATGCCGAGACGATCCGGCTGACCACCGGCCACAAGCTCTATTCCAACCGATCGCGGGTGATGCTGGAGATCGTCGCGGATACGGTGGGGATGCACGACTTCCTGCTGACGCCCTGTTCGGTCGATACCTTCGACCATTTCTATCCCGATCTGCCGCGCCACCGGGGCTGTTTCGGCAATCTTGCCGCCGCGCTGGAGCCTCATGGCGTCCTGCCTGACCGGATACCGGTGGCGTTCAACTGCTTCATGAACGTGCCGGTGAATGGCGAGACGGGCAAGCTGGAGGTCCTGCCGCCGCTGAGTGGGCCGGGGGACCATATCCGCTTCGTCGCGCATATGGATTTGGTGATCGGGCTGACGGCGTGTTCGGCGCCGGCCTCGAACGGCGGGTCGTTCAAGCCGATCCAGTACCGCGTGGATCGTCCCGAGGGTATTCCTCCCCTGTAAGGGGGGGCGGCAGTCCGAAGGACTGACGGAGGGGTGTCCACGCTGACGGTGACACCCCTCCACCACCGCTATGCGGTGGTCCCCCTCCCCTTGCAGGGGAGGAATATCCGTTCAGCGCTTGCACGTATCCGCAGGGCCCGGATCGAGGTCCAGGCAACGGCCATCGACGCCGGTCATCGGCAGGCCGATCGTCGCGGCCAGGGTCGGCGCGATATCGACCGTTTCGACCGACAAGGGCTGTTCGAAGCCCGTCATCCCCTTGCGCCAGAACAGGATCGGCACGCGGCGGTCATAGTCCCAGGGCGAGCCATGGGTCTCGACATAGCCGGGACGCGGCTCCTCGATGGTTGTGACGCGCGGCTTCAGCAGCACGAGCAGGTCGCCCGATCGCTGGGGATCAAAGGAGGAACGGGCCCGCTCGCGCAGCGTCCAGGTTTCGGGCGGGGTGGTCGGCCAAGGCGTGGCGGCGATTTCGTCGCGGGTCAGCGCGGCGGCGACCTGGGGCAGCGCCTCGTAGCGGCGCTTGGCGTCGGTCAGCACCTTCGCACGCACGGCGGGGGATAGCGCGCGGTTGATATAGACATCGCTCTCCGCGCTCATCAGCACGGGCGACGTGTTGGACAGGCCCAGGTCGCGCGCGATCGCGGCGGACATGTCCTTGGTGCTCGCTTCTTGCGTGACATGGCTTTCCATCGGCATGGCGCGGATCTGCTGCCGCTCGGTCATGTCATGCGCGCCGTGATCGGCGGTCAGCACCACCTCATAATCGACGCCGGTTTGGTCGAGCACCTCGAAGAAGCCGGCCAGGGAGCGGTCGAGCTCGGCCATCTGGATGCACATCTCGGCACCCTGGGTGCCCAGCGCATGGCCGATATAATCGGTCGCCGACAGACCCACCGACAGGATGTCGGTCGCCGGCCCCTTGCCAAGCTGCATATCCTGGACGAAGCCCGCCGCCATCGCCAGCACCGCCGCGTCGGAAGCGGGCGAGACGCGGAACGCCTTCAAGTCGCCCGCCGCACGCTGGAAACGGCCGGTGCCGATCGTCTGGCCACCGACGGTGATCGGGCGATCGACCGCCTTGCAGAAGCCGGGCAGCGGCAGCGGCTCCTGCGGACGGGCGATCAGGTCGGCCACCGCCTTGCGCGTCCGCTCGACCACCGGCGGCACCGCACGGCCGGCATAGGAGACATAGGTCTTGCCGTCCCACCACCAGATCTCGTCCATCTTGTGGCCGCCCATCATCACGGCGGCTCGGTCCTTGCCCGCGACCGAGACGGTGCGCACGCGGGGATCGGCGGTCTTCATCCGCTCGCCCAGCGTCGGCACCTTCAGATGCATGTCCGAGACGGTGTAGTTATTATGGTCGTTGCCCGCGACGCTTTCGTCCTCCGAGCAATAGACGATCTTGTCGGCGCGGTTCACCGTCTGGTCGACCCAGTTGTTGGCGATGATCCCGGTATGCGCTGGGCGATAGCCGGTCAGGATGGTCGAGTGGCCCGGGCAGGTCTCGGTCGCGGCATGGCTCTGATAGCCCGAGGGGAAGACCGCGCCGGTCAACAACCGCGCCATGCCGCCGGTGAAGCGGTTGCGATATTGCGCGAACAGATCGGCCGAGAACTGGTCGACCGAGATCGCGACGATCAGCTTGGGCGGCGTGGCGGGGAAGGGGGCGAGCGGCGTCGTCGCCGGACGGTTGGTCAGGCTGGTCGGCGCGGGGCCGGGCTCCGGGCTTGCTTGCTGGGCGGCGAGGGGCGCCGCGAAGAGGGTAGCGGAGGCGAGGAGCGCGGTGCGAAGCGCGACGGGGAGCGACGTCATGGGCATCCTTGATGCAAAGCGTGAACGGCGGCGCTATGGAACGCCAAACGGGTATAGGGCAAGGTCGATGCGCGGTTGGTTTTACATCCTGATGACGGCGATATTCATGTGGATCGCCGCCGCCGTCCCGGCCCAGGCCGATACCGCGCCCTCGGCGGAGCCCGGTGCGATCCATCTGCCGATGCGTCTGGTGGCCGAAAGCGCCGTGCCCCGGGCCGGCAGCACGGTGACGCTGGCGATCGTCGCCACGCCGGAAAGGGGCTGGCACGGCTATTGGAAGAATGGCGGCGATGCCGGCCTGCCGACCGAGGCGCATTGGACCTTGCCCTCCGGCGTGACGGCGGGCGAACTGCGCTATCCGGTGCCCGGTCGGCTGAAGATCGCGGGGCTGATGAACTATGTCTATGAGCGGCCCTTCGCGCTGCTCGTCGACCTGTCGGTGCCGGCGGGGATGGCGCCGGGCACGCCGCTGCCCGTCTCGGTGAAGCTCGACTATCTGGTCTGTACCGACACGATCTGCGTTCCCGAGACCCAGACGCTGTCGACCCAACTGAAGGTGGGTGACGGCGCGGTCGATCCGGCGACGCGTAGCCAGTTCGACCGCTGGCGTGCCGCGCTGCCCAAGCCCTTGGGGGGCGAGGGCGTGATCGAGACGCAGGGCAAGACGGTACGGATCGCCGTGCCATTGCCCGCCGGGGTCGCGGTCAAGGACGTCTATTTCTTCCCGGATCGCAGCGGGGTGATCGACCATGCCGCCGATCAGCTGCTGACGCGCCAGGGCGATCAGGCGATCCTGTCGATTCCCGCTGCTGCGGTCCCGACAGCGGGGCCGGTATCGGGCGTGCTGTCGATCGGCGACGGCAACGGCCTGGCCTTCGCCGCCAAGCCGGGCGCGATCGCTAGTACGAGTAGTGCCGAGCATGGGTTCGGCGCGATCGCGCTGGCCTTTCTGGGCGCAGTGTTGGGGGGCTTGGTGCTGAACATCATGCCCTGCGTCTTCCCGATCCTCAGCCTGAAGGCGCTGAGCCTGGCGCGGGGCGGCGGTGACGAACGTCATGCCCGCGCCGAGGCGCTGGCTTATACGGCGGGGGTGGTGCTGGTCTGTGTCGGCCTGGGCGTCATCCTGCTGGCGCTCCGCGCCGGTGGGCAGAGCGCGGGCTGGGCGTTCCAGTTGCAGGACCCGCGCGTGATCGGCGTGCTGCTGCTGCTGGTCGTCGGTATCGCCTTCAATCTGGCAGGGCTGTTCGAGCTGCCGACGCCGGCCTTTGCCGGGCGGTCGGGGGCGATGGGCGCTTTTGCCACCGGCGCGCTGGCGGCGTTCGTCGCCACGCCGTGTTCGGGGCCGTTCATGGCCGGGGCGCTGGGCGCGGCGTTGGTGTTGCCGGCGGCGGCGGCGCTGGCGGTGTTCGCCGGGCTGGGGCTGGGGATCGCGCTGCCCTTCCTGGCGATCGGCTTCATCCCCGCGCTACGGCGTCGCCTGCCCAAGCCGGGGATGTGGATGGTCCGGCTGCGCCACATCCTGTCGGTGCCGATGTTCCTGACCGCGCTCGCGCTTGCCTGGGTGCTGGGGCAGGAGGCCGGGGTCGGCGGCATGACGCTGGGCCTTGCCGCGACCTTGCTGATCGCGCTCGGGCTGTGGTGGACGGGACTGCGTCAGCATGGCGGCAAGGGGCGCGCGGGCTGGCCCGCTATCGTCGCGCTGGTGCTGGCGGTGGGGATCGTCGTGACCGTCCGTCCCGCCGCCGCCATTGCCAAGGCCTCCGCCGACACCGCCTTCACCGAAGCCAAGCTGGAATCCTTGCGCAAGGAGGGGCGGCCGGTCTTCGCCTATTTCACCGCCGACTGGTGCCTGAGCTGCAAGGTCAACGAGGCCGCCGCGATCGAGCGCTCCTCGGTGCGCGAGGCGTTCGGCCGCAACAAGGTGGCGGTACTGGTCGGCGATTGGACCGATGGCGATCCCGTGCTGGGACGTTTTATCGAACAGCATAATCGCGCGGGGGTGCCGCTCTACCTCTATTACGCGCCGGGAGCGAAGGAGCCGCAAGTGCTGCCCCAGGTGCTGACGCCGTCGATGCTGGAGAAGCTCGGGGCGTAAGTCTCTGTAATTCCTCCTCTGCAAGGGGAGGTGGCGCGCGGAGCGCGACGGAGGGGTGTCGCCCTCTCGATAGTGGGACACCCCTCCGTCAGGCCTGGCGGCCTGCCACCTCCCCTTTAAGGGGAGGAATAGATGGAAGACCCCCTTGTGCCCCGCCACCATGCGGTGCAGCATGGAACCCAGGCAGCAGGGGGAGCGTAGCTACCGGATGGGGACTATCGCCGCGTTCGACGAAATCATGGGGGGACTGGACGCATCGGCGCCGCGCCCCGAACTGGCCGCTTTGCAACGCTGGCTCGATCACACATCCGACACCGAACTACGCCGTCGCCAGCAATCGGCCGAGGCGACCTTCCGCCAGCTGGGCATCACCTTCGCGGTTTACGGCGAGAGCGACGCGGCCGAGCGGATCATCCCGTTCGACATCGTGCCGCGCGTCTTTCTGCATGACGAATGGGCGCGCCTGTCCGAAGGACTGGTCCAGCGGGTCGAGGCGATCAACGCGTTTCTCGACGACATTTATGGCGAGCGGAAGATCCTGCGCGACGGCATCCTGCCGCCCGACCTGATCTTCGGTAATCCGCAATTCCGCCCCGAGATTGCGGGCATGCGTCCGCCGCACGGCGTCTGGGCGCATATCTGCGGCATCGATCTCGTTCGTACCGGACCCGATGATTTCTTCGTGCTGGAGGACAATGCCCGCACGCCATCGGGCGTCAGCTATATGCTGGAAAATCGTGAGGCGATGCTGCGCCTCTGCCCCGAGCTGTTCCGACAGTTCCGCGTGGCGGCGGTCGACAGCTATCCCGATCGCCTCCTCGCGACGATGAAGTCGGTGGCACCGCACGGCGTCGCCGAGCCGACCTGCGTCGTGCTGACGCCGGGCCATTACAACTCGGCCTATTATGAACACAGCTTCCTGGCCGACTCCATGGGGGTCGAGCTGGTCGAAGCGGCCGATCTGGTGGTCGATGACGACATCGTCTGGATGCGTACGATCGCGGGGCGGGTGAAGGTCGACGTCATCTATCGCCGCGTGGATGACGACTTCCTCGATCCGCTGGTCTTCCGCCCGGACTCGATGCTGGGCGTGCCCGGCCTGATCGCGGCCTATGCGGCGGGCAATGTCGCCATCCTCAACGCGCCGGGCAACGGCATAGCGGACGACAAGGCGATCTACAGCTATATGCCCGATATCGTCCGCTATTATTCGGGCGCCGAGCCCAAGCTGAAGAATGTCGACACCTGGCGCTGCCGCGAGCCGGAATCGCTGGCCTATGTGCTTGATCATCTGGACGAACTGGTGGTCAAGCTGGTCGATGGATCGGGGGGCTATGGCATGCTGGTCGGCCCGACCGCGACGAAGGTGCAGATCGAGCATTTCCGCGCCGCGCTGATCGCCGAGCCACATCGCTACATCGCGCAGCCGACCCTGGCCCTGTCGACGGTGCCGACCCTGGTCGAAAGCGGCGTCGCGCCGCGGCATGTCGATTTCCGGCCCTTCGTCCTGACCGGGCGCGAGGGTGTTGAGGTTACTCCCGGGGGGCTGACCCGCGTCGCGCTGCGCGAGGGCTCGCTGGTCGTCAATTCCAGCCAGGGCGGCGGCACCAAGGACAGTTTCGTGCTGATGCCGCCCGAACAGGATCACTGGGTGCAGACCCAGACCCAGGTGTCGCAAATCCAGATGCAGGGGGACCGCTGATGCTCTCGCGGACCGCCTCCTCGCTCTATTGGCTCGGGCGTTATTTCGAGCGAGCCGACTTCATCGCCCGGCTGGTCGAGGCGACGGTGCGGCTGGACGTCCTGTCGCCGCGCTCGGCGGGGCTTGCGGCCTGGGGATCGGCACTCGCCGTCACCGACACCGCCAGCGCCTTTGCCGAGGGCGGGCGCGAGTTGCGGCGGCGTGAGGTGGCGCGCTTCCTGACGGTCGAGTCCTGCCATCCCGGGTCAATCGTCCGCTGCGTCGATATGGCGCGGACCAACGCCCGCGCGGTCCGCACCGCGCTCACCCGCGAGGCGTGGAGTGCGATCAACCGCGCCTGGCTGCATTTCGAGGCCAAGCCGGTGGCGGACGAACCCGGCGCGGTGCTGAGCTTGGTCGAGGCGGTGAAGAACGAGACGCGCGGTTTCGAGGGCGCGGTCCACCGGATGCTGCGCAACCAGACGACCTGGTTCATCCGGCTGGGCCAAGCGGTCGAGCGGGCGGACAACACCGCACGGCTGCTCGACGTCAAATATCACATCCTGCTGCCGGCGGGCGAGCGGATCGGCGGCGTCGTCGACCGCGACCAGTGGACGACGATCCTTCAGACCGTTTCCGCCGTCACCGCCTATCGTTGGCTCTATTCGGACGGGCTCAAGCCTTCGAACGTGATCGACCTGCTGATTGCGCGCACCGAATTGCCGCGCAGCTTGGCGGCGTCGGTCGAGGAAACGGTGGACGTGCTGGGGCAGCTTGCCCGGCGCACGGGGCAGCATGGGGAGGCGGATCGAATGGCGAGACTACGCGCGAGCCGGATGAGCAAGACACGTTCAGGCGATGTGATCGCGGGCGGGCTCCACCAATATCTCGAAGCCTTCATATTGGAGAATGCCCAACTGCACGGCGCTATCGGCCGCCAGTTCAAGTTCGCCTGATGCGGATCGCCATCGAGCACCAGATCGTCCATCGGCCGCGAGCGCGGGGTAGCGGCGTGGCCCAGATGCTGCGGCTGACCCCGGACAATAGCGATGAACAGACCGTCGCGCATTGGCGGATCGACGTCGATTGCGATGCCCGGATGCGTGCGGGCCGTGACGGGTTCGGCAATGCGGTGACGATGCTGTACATTGAGGAGCCGGTTGAGACGGTGACGATCACCGCGACGGGCGATATCCTGACCAGCGACGCACATGGCATCGTACGCGGCACCCACGAGACGCTGCCGCCCGCGCTCTATCTGCGCGGCACCTCCGCCACACCGGCTACCGGGGCGATCAGCGCTTTTTCCGCCGAGGCGGTCCGGGACTGCGATGGCCCCCTGGCGGTGCTGCATAGCCTGAACGCCGCGATTCACCGCCGCTTCGCGATCGACCATGACTCCGGGGTCGACGCGGCGGCCCTGCTGGGTGAGGCTAAATCGGGGCCGTGTGATCTTGCGCATCTCTTCTGCACCGGCGCGCGGTCGCTCGGGCTGCCGGCGCGGTTCGTGTCGGGCTTCGTCGCGCAGGAGGACGCGGCGCGGCCGCATTGCTGGGCGGAGGCCTATGTCGAGGGGATCGGCTGGCTCGGCTTCGACCCGGCGATCGGGTTATCGCCGACCGACACGCATGTCCGGGTCGCCGTCGCGCTGGATGCGGCAGGCGCGGTGCCGATCGCCGGTGAGGCATGGAGCGACATGGTTTCGTTGACGGACGCGACCCAATAGAGCGGGCAGTCTCCGCCCCTTAGGGGCTGAGGCTTGGCGGCAGGCGCCCTATCTGCGGGGTGACTATTCCTCGCCTGCCTCGATCGCGGTTTCGACGGCGGGCGGACCACCGACATCCGGGGCGTCGGGGCAGAGCAATGACCAGCCGCGCGGGCCCAGTGCCTCCAGCGGTTGATAGCGGGTCTTGTACGCCATGCGCGGCGACCCCTTCACCCAATAGCCGAGATAGACATAAGGCAGTCCCGCGGCGCGGGCGCGCAGGATGTGGTCCATGATGATGAAATTGCCCAGTCCCGGCCGGCTTTCATCCTGGGTCTCGAAAAAGCTGTAGATCATCGACAGGCCGTCACCCTGCCGATCGGTCAGGCAGGCACCCAGCAAACGGCCGCGCTCGCCATCGGGGCCGGTTGGTTCGCGATATTCGACGACGACCGATTGGACGGGGGATAGTTCGACCATGTCGGCATAGTCGCTCTCGTCCATCGCCGCCATCCCGCCACCGGGGTGGCGCTGGCCGAGATAGCGGCGCAGCAGCTCGAACTGTTCGGCGGTCGCCCAGGGCTGGCAGGCGGTGACCTCCAGATCGGCATGGCGGCGCAGCAGCCGGCGCTGGGTGTTGTTGGCGCGGAACCCGTCGGCGACGACGCGCACCGAGACGCAGGCGGTGCAGCCCGCGCAGGACGGGCGATAGGCGACCCCCTGGCTGCGGCGGAAACCGATGCGGCTCAGCGCCTCGTTGAGTTCGCCGGCATGTTCGCCATTGAGTTCGGTGAACACCTTCCGCTCCTCACGACCCGCCAGATAGGGGCAGGGGGCGGGGCTGGTGACGAAAAAGCGCGGAAAACGGAAAGGCGCAGTCACCGCCTGGAACTTCCTTCAGGGATTCGAGAACAAGGCTTTCTTAACGAATTTGCTGGCCGAGGGGATGGCCTGAAGTTGTTCGGAAACGGGACGGTCATCAGGCCCTGTCCGGCGGGGATCAGCATCGGGCCCGATCCCCGCCCGAGCTCAGGCCAATTCGACCTGGGTCGTCTCATATCCGGCGGCGCGCAGCGCCTCGATCAAGCGGTGGAGATGAAGCGCGTCACGCGTCTCGCACTCGATATCGGTGATCAGCCCCTTGGCGGGCAGGGTGGTGAAGACGCGCTGGTGATAGACCTCGATGATGTTCACCCGCTCGCGATCGAAGATGCGCGCGACGTTGAACAGCGCGCCGGGCTGATCCTGCAACCGGATGCGCAGGCGCGCCAGCCGTCCCGAACGGGCAAGGTCGCGCAGCAGGACATTGGCGAGCAGCCGCGTGTCGATATTGCCGCCGCAGAGCACGACACCCACCGTCTTGCCGCGGAACCGCTCGGGGTGCGACATCAGCGCGGCCAGCCCCGCCGCGCCCGCGCCCTCGACCACCGTCTTCTCGATCTGGAGCAGCGCGCTGACCGCTTCCTCCAGATGGCGTTCGTCGACCAGCAGGATCTCGCGGATGAGCGCGGCGACCATCTGCGACGTCAGGCCGCCCGGCTCCTTGACCGCAATGCCCTCGGCCAGCGTATCGCCGGCGCAAGGGAGCGTGGTGCCGTTCAGCCGGTTATACATGGACGGGAAGAGCTCGGCCTGTACGCCGACCACCTCGACCGGGCGCGGCGCCGCCGCCGCGACGGTGGCGATCCCTGAGATCAGGCCGCCGCCGCCGATCGGCACGATCAGCGTGTCGATGTCGGGCGCGTCCTCCAGCATTTCCAGCGCGACCGTGCCCTGGCCCGCGATCACGCGCGGATCGTCAAAGGGGTGGACGAAGGTATAGCCGCGCTCGGCCTCCAGCACGCGGGCATGAGCATAGGCCGCGTCGAACGTATCGCCCTCCAGGACCACGGTCGCGCCATGGCCCTCGGTCTGGACGACCTTCACGATCGGTGTGGTGCGCGGCATCACGATGGTGGCAGGCACGCCCAGCCGGTTGGCGTGATAGGCCAGACCCTGCGCATGATTGCCCGCCGAGGCGGCGATCACGCCCTTGGCGCGCGCAGCGTCGGAGAGCTGGAGCAGCGTATTGAGCGCACCGCGTTCCTTATAAGCGGCGGTGAATTGGAGATTTTCGAACTTGAGATAGACGGTGGCGCGGGTCAGTTGCGACAGCGTCCGGCTGATCATGGTCGGCGTGCGGACGATCCGGTCCGAAATTCGCGCATGCGCGGCGCGGACATCGTCGATCGTGACGATGGGCGCAGCCTGTGCGCTGGCGAATGGAACTTCCGGAGCTGCCTCTTGGGCGGAACGACTAACCATCATCCAGCCCTAGCCGATCGCGGGCGGGAGGTGAACCGTTTCGGGGGGGGGCTTTGGCACGAAGCCCGGCGGCTCTTCATTTCTGCCCTGCGAGGGGAATGACGTTCGCCCGGACGGACTGTTGCAACATGGCATCGCTCGTTCGGCCAAATCTCCTCGCCGCGAAACAAGCGCAATGCGTCCGCGTTGCTGGCCCATGGGGGCCATGCTAGGGGGCGGCGATGATCGAAGGGTTGCCACGGATAGTGCCGATGTTCCCGCCAGTCGCCGGACCGCCCATCATCGGCTCGACCGCATCACGATGAGCATAGCTCCCACCGGAATCGCGACGACCGCGACCGAGGACCAGCCGCATCACCACCAGAATGGCGTCGCCCGGCTTGCGCTGGGCGCGATCGGGGTCGTGTTCGGCGATATCGGCACCAGCCCGATCTACGCCTTTCGCGAAACCTTCGCCAATCCGCATCACCCCTTGCCGCTCGACACCGCGCATATCCTGGGCGTCGTCAGCCTGATCTTCTGGTCGATGATGATCGTGGTGTCGGTGAAATATGTCGCGATCATCATGCGCGCGGACAATAAGGGTGAGGGGGGCAGCCTGGCGTTGCTCGCGCTGGTGTCGGGACAGACCAAGACGCGGCGCTGGTCGCGCGGCATCGTTCTGCTCGGCGTATTCGCCACCGCGCTTTTCTATGGCGACAGCATGATCACGCCCGCCGTCACCGTGCTCAGCGCGGTGGAGGGGCTCGCCGTCGCCGCGCCGGCCTTTGGCAGTTTCGTACTGCCAATCGCGGTCACCATCCTGATCATATTGTTCAAGATCCAGCGTTCGGGGACCGAGCGGGTGGGCCTGTTCTTCGGCCCCATCATGCTCCTCTATTTCGCGACCATCGCGGTACTGGGCGTGATCAGCTTCGTCGAGACGCCCGGCATCCTGCGCGCGCTGTCGCCGCATTATGCGGTGCAGTTCTTCTTTATCGATCCGGTGCGCGGGTTCCTGGCGCTCGGCTCGGTAGTGTTGGCGGTGACGGGGGCCGAGGCGCTTTATGCGGACATGGGCCATTTCGGGCGGCGGCCGATCGGCCTGTCCTGGCTATGCTTCGTACTGCCCGCGCTGATGCTCAACTATATGGGGCAGGGGGCGTTGCTGTTCCGCGAGGGTGCGGCGGCGCTGGAAAGCCCCTTCTACATGCTGGCGCCCGAAGGACTGCAGTTACCGCTGGTCATACTGGCGACCGCCGCGGCCGTCATCGCCAGCCAGGCGGTCATCACCGGCGCCTTCTCGGTCACGCAACAGGCGATCCAGCTCGGTTTCATGCCCCGCCTGCGCATCGAGCATACGTCCGCCGCGACCGCCGGCCAGATCTACATCCCGCTCATCAACTGGATGTTGATGGTGATGGTGATCCTGCTGGTGCTGTTCTTCCGTTCCTCGTCCAACCTGACCTCGGCCTATGGCATCGCAGTGACGGGGGCGATGCTGATCGATACCTGTCTGCTGGGCGTGGCGCTGACGCGGCTGTGGAAATGGCCGCTCTTCGCCGCCGTGCCGCTCCTCGCGCTCTTCTTCCTGGTCGATGGCGCCTATTTCCTGGCCAATCTGACCAAGGTGCCGGCGGGTGGCTGGTTTCCGCTGCTGGTCGGTTTCATCATCTTCACCTTCCTCACCACCTGGTCGACCGGGCGCAAGCTGATGATCCAGCGGCTGCGCGAGGGGACGATGCCGATCCATATCTTCATCGATTCGGCGGCGGGCGCGGCCAGTCGCGTGTCGGGCACGGCGATCTTCATGACCTCGTCCCCCGACGGTGTCCCACACGCGCTGCTCCACAATCTGAAGCACAACAAGGTGCTGCACGAGCGGATCATCCTGTTGACCGTCAAGATCGTCAGCCAGCCTTACTGGCCCGATGGGGAGCGTGCGAAGCTGGACGATCTCGGCCATGGCTTCCATCGTCTGATCCTGCGCTTCGGCTTCATGGAGGAGGCCGACGTGCCGGCGGCGCTCAAGCGCGTCGAGATGGAGGGCGGGGCGTTCAAGATGATGGACACCAGCTTCTTCCTGTCACGCCAGACCCTGCTCGCGGCGGAGCGGCCGGGCATGTCACTGTGGCGCGAAAAGCTGTTCTCCTGGATGCTTCGCAACGCGGAGAGCGCGATGGAATTCTTCCGCCTTCCGACCAATCGCGTGGTGGAGCTCGGCAGTCAGGTGGAAATCTGAGCCCGCAACCTGCTCCCATCATCGTCACCGCCCTGTTCGGCCGCGCCGACCAAGGCTGGTTCGACGGGCTGCGCCGCGAACATTTTCCGCCCGAGCGCAATGTCCTCGACGCGCACTGCACATTGTTCCATCACCTGCCGCCCAGTGTCGAGGCGGAGCTGAAGCACCGGCTCAACGGTATCACGCGCGGTGTCCGGGCGCCGGACGTGAAGGCGGCGGGGTTGATGTCGCTGGGCCGGGGCGTCGCGATTCGCATCGAATCGCCGGGTCTCGTCGCGATCCGTCGCGAACTGGTCGACGCCTTTGCCGGCATGCTGACCCCGCAGGATGCGGGCGGCTGGCGACCGCATGTGACGATCCAGAACAAGGTGACGCCGGCCACCGCCAAGCTGCTTCTTCAGCAGATGGAACGCGATTTCCGCCCGAAAACCGTCGAGCTGATCGGCCTGGGTGCCTGGTGGTATCGGGGCGGCCCCTGGGAAATGCTGTCGCGTCATTTGTTCGCTTGACGGCCGAAAAAGGCCTGTCTATAGGCGCGCCTCCACCGGGTGGAACGCCACGGCATGGCGAAGTAGCTCAGCTGGTTAGAGCAGCGGAATCATAATCCGCGTGTCGGGGGTTCAAGTCCCTCCTTCGCTACCACCCGGTGCAGACTTTCCAGAACCCCTTCGTGGGTTCTGGGGGACTGTTGTAAGTGCGACAGCCGATTCCGCAGACGACAATACTTAGATGTCCCAATCAGTATTGGTTGGGCGGATCTTTACCCCTTCGATCAGATCGCGCAGCCGTTGCTTTACTTCGGCCTGTTCGACGCCGGCCGCTTCCTCCAGCGTGCGCGACAGTGACTTCACCCCGCGTCGGTAATCATCGACGACGCCGGGGTTCATGATGCGCGGCTCTATACGGCGGGCGACATCGACGCCGACCAACTGGAGGCGGCGCATCGCATCGTGGTCGGCGACGTCGCCGTCGCGATCCCCAGCATCGAGACGCGCGTGGACCGGTCGCCTCGCAGCGTTGGGCGCTTTTACGAGGCGTCGGGGGCGGTGTGGGCCGAGGTAGCCTATACCCGGTGGCGGACCTCGCTTTCGTCCCCGGCGGCGATCCTGGACATGATCGTCGGTGGGATCGGCTTCACGGTCGCGGCACGAATGCATGGGATGGCGCATCGGCGGGCCAAGCGGCTGCTGGTCGAGGCGCTGGATGCTTGGCCGCGCTTTCATACAGAGACGGTGCGGGAGGTCGACCGGGCGACCCTGGTGGCGGCACATGCGCGGCTTTTGTAATGGAAGGGGCGTCGTTCGAGTTCGAAATGTTATCTCGACGACGCCTTATCCACCCCAGCTATTTCAGGTCGATTGGAAAGGAGACGCGATAAAGAGTGTCGGTGCCCACTTTGGGGCGACCGGAAACTACGAAAGAGATACGGCCAGCCGGGCAATAGACGGCCGATACCGAAGGGTATTCTAGGGTCGGAACAAACTGCTTAACCTCCGCGAACAAAGGGTTGTTTGTAACATCGCGCCCGTCGATGCTGATTTGCGTGAGCGTGGCATCTTTCTTCGGATCGGTCTGCAGCTGAACAAAGACAGCGTGATTGTTGCAGACGGCGGAGAATTGGGAAACCAATTGCGTTGGCCGCGGGTCTGGGCCAATCGTGATGTCCTGGGCCGGAACCTGCGCGACAAACATGGCCACGCCAAAATATAGCACATCAAACATTTGTGAATCTCTTATCAGCAACGATTGACAATGCCACTTGTCGGGCGCGTAGGCCGACCGCCATCCTGGCGATACTGTCGCATTACGCCGTCCGGCCCAATGACATAATGGCTGAAAGCATAAGTCGGGGCCATTTTCGACGAGCCATATTTGCTCAATAATGCGTCATGCACTCCCCAATCCGTGTCCGATGGGAGCTTGTTCAGTTCAGCATCCGGAACACCGACACGAGGGTGGGAATGCTCCACTGCGACTATGCGGTCGTACATGCCGAGCGCAGGGACTCTGACCACCGTCTGCGGTACGTCTCGCCCGGCCGCAGCCGCCTCTGCCCAAGATTCGCCCCTCATAACTTCACCTGTCTGGAACGAAGGGTTGTTGGGATCGGCGAAGTTGGCGATAATGACGGAAGAGTATTCACGAACTGCCATTTCCCGTTCCGGGCTTTTAATCATTGCCTCGATCTCGGTAGCAGCTTTATCGGTTCCAGCTTCACGAACCGCATTTTTCCTTGTGCATTGATGCTGATTTCTAACCGGCCCTTGGGGCTCGTCGGCGAAAATATACTGCCCCGCTACAACGGGTATGTTTGGCAGAAAGGTGTCGAAAAGTACTGGTGCTGGCTGGCGTATTCCATTGACGACGATGTCAGGCACTTGAGCCTCTGGAGGCTGGCCCTCTGGCGGCTTTTCGCCGTCCTGCGCCTCGGCAATGCCTGCTCACATCAACGAAAATAATCCGAATACCCACCGTCGCAAGCGCACGCGTGGACGCGAGCGATCTCGATAAGATCGTAAGCCCATTCCGTTCCTCCCGATCCATTGCCAGCCTTGCGGCCGATGATGGTTGCGGCTCCCGAATGGGCCATCAAACACGAGTCGCGGTACGGAGCGTACCGGCAATCGTTATATTTTAACAACAGAAGCTCGCAAAAATGGAGGGGGCTGCGATCGTGCGCCGACCCAAATCAGACCCTGCCAAACGGACAGATTTGTGGCCTAAAATGACCCCGCGCGAAATGCGACCTGAGCGGATTGCCTGCCTCGACATGATCGGGGCGGGCTTTTCGTGCGTTCGGAGTTTCTCCGATGGCCGACCCCTCCCGTTGCAGCTTTGCGGGTCGGGAAGGCCGCGCCGATGACTTGGAAAGCGCCTGGGACCGCCTGGAGTCGCTGATCCGCCGCGTTCGCAAGGGCCCGCGATCGGCGGCCGAGTTCAACACTCTTGAGATCTAGGCGCACCGGATCGCGCGCGACTTGGTCAAACCCTTTCGCGGGCCGGACGCCTGCCCCACCGCCGCGCCGCTGTGGGTCAGCGCCGACGGCCGTTCCGCAGGATGGTGACGATGACCAAGCCCCTCGACCTGACCGCGATCGATCGCGTTGCCGGCGCTGGCGACCCGAAGGATGGCGTCCATGTCTCCCGCCGGTTCCCGCCCCAGGTGTACGCCGAATTGCACTCGTCGCGCACCCAGACGGCCGTGCTGGACTACGATCCCTGCACGAAAGCGCCGGCTGAATCGCAGTTTTCAGCCACACGCTGCGCATGATGAGGGCGGTCCCGCGTGTCGCGGAATCGCTGATCACGGGCCGCCTAGGCGGTCCTCAGATTCGGTGGGTGGGAAGGGGGCCGCGTATCGCGGCCCGACGCTTCAAACCTTGATGGTTCTGGAAAGTATGCTAAAGGGGTGGCGCACCTTGGCTACCATCCGGTGTATTATCCCCAGACCATTGAGAAAACATGGTCTTCCGGCTTTGTGCTGGTCGGGGCTGCGCAGCGATCTGCGACGATGTTCGGACGTGGGGTGCCTATTGGGAAGTGTCTTCGTCGCTTCTTCCCAATGCTTTTCCAAGCAACGAATATGACGCCCATTTCAACTATCGGTGTGTAGCCAACAAATAGCGCATTGATCTGTCGGGCATTCTCTTTGTGTCAGTAGGGAACCTTGGTCGAGAACTGGCCAGGCCAATGCTGTTTATCTGCATATCATCATGTGCCCCCGATGCGACTTTAACACATCGTTTGCGACTAGGGGCTAGGTCGCCCGGTGTCGCACCATTGGAGGGTCGGTCGGGTTCGTGAGCGTCGCTGTTTATGCCCTTGCTGTTGATGCTTGCATGGCGATGCTGTTCGTCATCGCCTATGGCATGATCGCTCTGTCCCAGACCCGGCAGCGGGCCTCGGGATGGTTCATGCTGAGCTATGCGCTTTGCTGCGTGGCGGCGATCTGCCAGTTGCTGATGCAGTTGGGGGGATGGCCGCACTGGATCATATTGATCGGCTATGGAGCATTTCTCGGCACGGTCACCACCATGTGGACCGGGGTGGAGGTGCTGGCCGGGCGCAAGGCCCCTAAGCGTCAGGCGGCGATCGCCTGGGGATTGGGAATGGCACTGCGCTTCGCCTTGCTGGCCGGGACGCCGCACAGCCTGCCCTATGAGTTGGTCTTTCAGTTGCCCTTTGCGATCATGTCGGCCCGCACGATGGTCGCGGTCCGGTCCATTCGCCGGCAAGGCGCGATCCCGTCGCTGCTGGCGGGGATTTTCGGGCTTAGCTGTTTTCACTTCATCGCCAAGCCGTTCCTGGTGGTGTTGCTGACCGCCGGGGTGCGCAATGCCGTTCAGGTCTATGTCGCGGTGTCTTCGGTTTCGACGGGCGTGCTTCTGGTCGCGGCGGGGTTGTTCCTGCTGCTGCTGGTCATTCAAAAGGCGCTGGACGACACGATCGTCGACGCGGAAACCGATGCGCTGACCCTGTTGGCCAACCGTCGCGCGCTGTCGCGGATCGCGCCGCGCCTGCTGACCGAGGCGAATGACGCCGGACGGGTGCTCTATGCGATGGTCATTGACCTGGACCATTTCAAGCGGATCAACGACGTGCTGGGGCATGCGGTGGGCGATCAGGTGCTGGTCGCCTTTGCCGATATCCTGCGCGGGCAGGCCGCACCGGAGATACTGGCCGTGCGCATGGGGGGCGAGGAATTTGCGCTGTTCATACCAGATGTGGAGAAGGGCCCAGCGGCGGGCGACAATCCTGCGGCCCGTCTGGGCTGGGCGATTCGCCAGGCGTTGAAGTCCTTCCCCGAACGCGGGCTGCCCGGCCTGACCTTCAGCGGCGGTATCGTCCGCTATCGGCCGGGCGAAACGCTCGAGGCGCTGCTCGGCCGTGCGGATGAGCTGGCCTATGGCGCGAAGAATGGCGGGCGCGACCAGCTTCGGCTCGATCGCGACGACATGCCGACGCAGCGCTGCTTCACGCTCGCCGCCTGAGACCCTGTGGCGTCAGGCGAAGCACCCATGCGGGTCATGCGCGACCAGCATCGCATCGGGGCGGGCCAGCGCGATGAGGGTCAGGCCGTGGGTGCGGGCATGATCGATCGCCAGGCTGGTGGGCGCTGAAATCCCGACCAGCAGGCCGACCCCGGCGATCAACGCCTTGTCGACCATCTCATAGCTGATCCGCGAGGTGACAAGGATGAAATCTACGTCGTCATCGGCCGCGCGCGCGAGCGTACCGACCAGCTTGTCGAGCGCATTGTGACGGCCGACATCCTCGGCACTCGTAAGGATGTTACCCGACGCGGTGCAGGCGATGGCGGCATGTACTGCACCGGTCCGGGCGTTCAGCGGCTGGTGGGCCCGCACATTGCCCAGCGCGGCGAACAACGCTTCCACCGAGGCGCGGGGGGCAGGGGGCCGGTTTGTCACCGGTCGGTCGAGCTGCTCCAACCCGGACAGGCCGCACAGGCCGCAACTGGTATCGCTGGTCCGGTGCCGTACGCGATCGCGGATACGCCCGCGCACCGACTCCGCCAGCGCGATACGCACGATCCAGCCGGCCTCGGCGGCAAAGGGTTCGATTGCGAGAATGTCCTCGACCCGGTCGATCAGCCTTTCGGTCAGCAGAAAGCCGGTGGCGAAATCCTCCAACCGATCGGGCGTCATCATCATGACGGCATAGCCGAAGCCATCGACCTCGATCGCGACCGGGCATTCGACTGCCACCGCGCGTTCTATTGTGTCGCGCTCGCCTTCGGCCGAGAGGCGACCCAGCGTCAGCAGTCGGACGACTTCGTGCGGTGCGGTCACAGGGCGGCGAGATCGGCGGGGGTGTTCACATTGGCGATCGGCTCGGGCGAGGCGATAGGAATGGCCCCAATGGCCCGCGCCCAGCCACGCATCGAGCGGTCATGGCCGAGCGACAGATGCGCCATCAGATGCGCCCCCAGGGCCGAGGGCCAGAGCCCCAGCACCGGAGCATCCTCGCAATAGCTCGGTTCGCGCCGCAGCAGCGCTTCGATCAAGCCTTCGGGCAGGCGCGGCATGTCACAGCCGATCGTCAGCACACAACGAAATCCGTGCGCGGCGGCATGGTCGAGCGCGCCCGCAATCCCGCCCAAAGGCCCCAGACCCGGTTCGGGCTGATCGGGGATGCCGTCCGCACCTCCGACCTGGATCACGTCCGCACAATAGGGTTGGATCGATGCGCGGGCATGTGATGCCAGGCTGTTCCCGCCCAGCATGGCAAAGGCCTTGTTCGATCCGAACCGGGAGGACCGTCCCCCGGTCAATACGGCGCCCAATATGCTCATGCCGGGACGCGGACCTTCACGGGCACCGACTTGCCGGCGGGTACATGGCTTTCCAGCGCGTGATGCTCGAGCGGGATCAGATAGTTGAGTTCGGGGTAATAGCCGCCGATGCACCCTTCGGGGATGTTGTACTCTACCACTCGAAGTCCCTCGACCACGCGATCCTCGCCATCGTCCGCATCGCTTTCCAGCGCGATCGTCTGGCCATCCGACAGGCCGAGTTTTGCGATATCGGCCTTGTTCATCATCGCCACCATCCGCGTGCCGCTGATCCCCCGGAAGCGATCGTCATAGCCATAGATGGTCGTGTTGAACTGGTCGTTCGACCGCAGCGTGATCAGCCGCATCCGCCCCTCGGCCGGGGCGATGCCTGAAGCGTCCATGGCGCGGGGCACGTTGAACTCGGCCTTGCCGCTCTCCGTCTCCCATTTGCGATGGGAAGCGGGGTTGCCCTTCCAGAAACCGCCCGGCTCGAACAGGCGCTCGTTGAAATTGGCGAACTTGTCCGGATACACATTTTCGATCGCATCGCGGACCAGGCCGTAATCACCGACCCATTCATCCCAAGGCACATTGGGATTGGGCTCCAGCACCGCCTTGGCGATGCCGGCGACGATCGCCGGTTCGGACAGCAACGTCTCCGAAGCGGGCGTCGCCTTGCCGACCGAGCCATAGATATGGCTGAACGAATCCTCCATCGACACCGCCTGACGGCCGCCCTTTTGCATATCGGTCTCAAGCCGACCGACGCAGGGCAGGATATAGCTTTCCTCACCTGGTACCAGATGGCTCTTGTTGAGCTTGGTGGCGATATGGACGGTGATGGGCAGTTTCGCCCAGGCCTGTTTCATCTTGGCGTGCTCGGGCGTGGCGCGCAGGAAATTGCCGCCGAGCTGGACGAACCCTTGCGCGGTTCCGGCGATGATCTGGCGGCAGGCCTCGACCGTGTCCCAGCCGTCCTCGGTCGGCGGCTCGAACTCGAACAGCTCTTTCAGCCGTTCGATAGGGGCGAGTTCGGTCTTCTCGGTGATGCCGACCGTGCGCTGGCCCTGCACATTGCTGTGCCCGCGCACCGGCCCCGGCCCCGCACCCTCGCGGCCGATATTGCCGCGCAGCAGCAGCAGGTTGACGATCATGTGCAGCGCGTCGATACCATAGCGGTGCTGGGTGATGCCCATGCCGTAGACCGCGATCACCCGCTCCGACTTCATATAGACGCGCGCCGCCTGCTCGATCGCATCGCGGGTCAGGCCGCTATCGCGGATGATCTCGCCCCACGCGGCGTTGCGGCAGTAATTGGCGAAATCCTCGAACCGGGTGGTGTGCTGTTCGATGAAGTGATGGTCGAGGATGCGCTTGCTGCCCTTGGCGATGGCGCGGTCGTCTTCCTCGATCACCAGCTTGCAGATGCCGGTCAGCGCGGCGATGTCGCCGCCCGCCTTCACCTGATGATATTGGCTGGAGATGTCGGTGGAACTGCCGGTCAGCATCTGCACCGGGTTCTGCGGCGAGGCGAAACGCTCCCAGCCGCGTTCACGAAGCGGATTGAAGGTCACGATCTCCACCCCGCGCTTGGCGCAGGCCTGGAGATTGTGGAGCATGCGCGGCGCGTTGGTTGCGACATTCTGCCCGAAGGAGAAGATCGCGTCGCATTTGTCGTAATCCTCCATCTGAATCGTCGCGACGGGCGAGCCGATGGCGGATTTGAGGCCGACCGAGGTCGTCTCGTGGCACATGTTCGAGCTGTCGGGCAGATTCTGCTGCCCCCACATCCGCGCGAACAGCGAATACATGAACGAGGTTTCCAGGCTCGCCCGGCCCGAGGCGTAGAGGACGACCTTGGTCGGATCACACGTCTTCAACTTCCGCCCGATCGCCGCGAAAGCATCGTCCCAGCTGACCGCGACATATTTGTCGGTCGCATGGTCATAGCGCATGGGGTGGGTGAGGCGGCCCGCCTGTTCCAGGTCATGGTCGGGCCAGGCCTCCAGTTCCGTTACCGTATGCTTGGCGAAGAAGTCCGGCGTGACCCGTAACGAACTCAGTTCCCAAGCAGTGGCCTTGGCCCCGTTTTCACAGAATTCGGCGATATGCGGCTTGGCGGGCTTGCCCCAGGCACAACTGACGCACATGACGCCACCGGGCTTGTTCTGACGACGCAACGTGTCGAGCGTTTCGGGGCCCAGCCCTTCCTTCGGCAGGACCTTGGCCATGCCCTTCATCGAGCCCCAGCCGCCGGCGGGGGCGTTGTAATCGGTGATCCTCACATCGTCGTCGTCACGCATCGGGCAAACCTCCACTTGCAACGGCCAACGAAGCAGACGCGGATTGGCCGCATGAGAAACGGTTCATTTTTGGCGCCGCTACGACTATCTACAGCGCCGATAGCGTTTCACAGGACGATGCCATGACCACCCATTCCACCCGTATGCTCATCCTCGGTTCCGGCCCGGCCGGGCTGTCCGCCGCCATCTATGGCGCGCGCGCGGGGATGCAGCCGATCGTGGTGCAGGGGATTCAGCCCGGCGGCCAGCTCACCACCACGACCGATGTCGAGAATTATCCCGGTTTCGCCGACGTCATCCAGGGTCCTTGGCTGATGGAGCAGATGCAGAAACAGGCCGAGCATGTCGGTGCGCGGATGATGTGGGACACGATCACCGAAGTCGATCTGACCCAGCGCCCGTTCCGCCTGATCGGCGACGGCGGCGATGTCTATGAGGGCGAGGTTCTGGTCATCGCGACGGGCGCGCAGGCCAAGTGGCTGGGCCTTGACAGCGAAGACGCGATGAAGGGCAAAGGCGTGTCGGCTTGCGCGACCTGCGACGGCTTCTTTTATCGGGGCAAGAAGGTCGCGGTGATCGGCGGCGGCAACACCGCCGTCGAGGAGGCGCTGTACCTGACCAACCATAGCGACGACGTGACGCTGATCCACCGCCGCGATTCCTTGCGCGCCGAGCGTATCCTGCAGGAGCGGCTGTTCGCGCACCCGAACGTCAAGGTGTTGTGGAACAAGGAAGTTCGCGAGTTCGTCGACGGCGGCGGCAATGCCGGGCTCGTCGCGCTCGACCTTCTCGACACGGTGACGGGCGAACATAGCCGTCTGGATGTCGAAGGCGGCTTCGTCGCGATCGGCCACCACCCGGCGACCGAGTTGTTCCGTGGACACCTCGAACTCGATTCGGACGGCTATATCGCGGTTGAGACGGGCTCGACCCGCACCAGCGTGCCGGGCGTCTTCGCGTGCGGTGACGTGGCCGACAAGGTCTATCGCCAGGCGGTGACGGCGGCGGGCACCGGCTGCATGGCCGCACTGGACGCCGAGCGGTTCCTGGCGGCGGCCGAGTTCGAGGACATGGCCAAGGCGGCGGAGTAATCCCTTCGTATGCTGGCCGGACCAGACCGACGCGTTCGGGCCGGCCGGGGACGGGGGTGTCTTATCTTTATTGGTCTAACGTGCTGATATAGATCGATTTGTGGACCGCTGCCCGATCGGCGGCGTTGACGGATGATCCATCATATCGGAGGGATCATGAAGAACGCCAAATCCGCCAGTTGGGGCCTCGGCCTGTTTTCGCTCGCGCTCGGCGCGGCCGAATTGTTCGCTGCGCGCCGCATTGCCGAGCGTCTGTCGGTTCCCGGCGGTTCGACCACCGTCAAGGCTTACGGGATGCGCGAGGTGGTGGCCGGGGTCGGGCTGGTCCAGGCGCCGGCGCATTCGGCGCGGGTGTGGAACCGGGTGATGGGTGATATGCTAGACCTGGGTACGCTGGCGGTCGCGGCGCGCCGGTCGTCGCAGCGCAAGGCGGTGTGGGGCGCGATCGGCTTCGTCGCGGTGGCAACGGCGCTGGACCTGATCGTCGCGCGGTCGTTGGACCAATCAACCGGCAAGACCCTTCCGCTGGGGGCCTGATAGGGCGATGCCCCGAGCCTGTCGGTTCGGGGCACTAAAATCCTCCCCTGTAAGGGGAGGGGGACCAGCGAAGCTGGTGGAGGGGTGTCACCCGTGGCGAGGGAGTACCTCATAACCACCCGTGACACCCCTCCGTCGGGCCTTCGGCCTGCCACCTCCCCTTACAGGGGAGGAATATTCCTCGTTACACCGCCGGCTTTTCGCCGATCTGTTCGGCTTGCGCGCCGCTGTCCGGACGGGCGGGGCCGAGGACGGGCTCTTCGCCCATCGGCTCGTTGCGGAACACGGTGAATTCGTCGCGGCCGTCGATGCTGGGCCCCTGAGTCCAGCGGCCCTCGGGATAGGTACCGTCGACCGAGGTGACGAAGAAGTCGTAATTATGCTCCGGATGCTCCTTCGACTGGGGGAAGGAGTTGGGGATGGGTAGCTGCGTCTCGGCACCCAGTTCCTCGATCACGGCCAACCACTGCTCCTGATGCATGGTGTCACGCGCGATCATGAAATGGAGCATGTCCTTCATGCCCTGATCGTGGGCGGCATTGTAGAGGCGGGTCGCCAGCACGCGCCCCGTGCTCTCGGCGGCAACGTTGCAATACATGTCGGCGGCGATGTTCCCGCTGGCATAGATATGACTCATGTTGAAGGGCACGCCGTCCGAATCCGACGGATGGGCCGCAAGGCCGGTCGACAGGATATGCTTGTGCAGCGTCCCCTCGATCGCATGACGGGGATTGCCGCCGCCCATCACCGCACCGACAATGCCGTCCGCCGCACCCTCTTCCTGAAGCGAGGCCGGCGCCTTGTCGAGGTTGAGCGCGACGGCGGTCGCCAGCATCTCGATATGGCCGATTTCCTCGGTGGCGGTGTGGAGCAGCATGTCACGGTATTTGGGCGTGGGCGCGCGGTTGCCCCAGGCCTGGAAGAAATACTGCATGCAGACGCGGATCTCCCCCTCCACGCCGCCGATCGCCTGTTGCAGCATGCGCGCGAACAGGGGGTCGGGACTTTCGCACCGGACGGGATATTGCAGGCGTTTGTCGTGATAATACATGATCGGCCTCGCTTCTGGTTGGTGCTTCGGGGGTGGGGGATTAGTGGCTGGCGGTTTCGCCCGCCGCGCGACGTTCGAGATAGCGGCGGGTCAGCGTCGCGTTATTCTCATCCACCCAGGCCGCCATCGCGAGTTCTTCGTTCAGCGACTGGGTCAACAGCGGCGTCGCGTTGGCGAAGCTGCCGACATCGGCGATGGTGATTAGCGATTTGTAGCTGGCGGCCTCGAAATTCTCGAAGGCGAAGTTGGCGAAGCTGTTCTTCAGGATCTCGTCGGGCGCGAAGATGTGGCCCAGCGCCGCCATATTGCCCGAGAAGCTCAGTGCCGCGTCCTTGAGCATCGAACGGCTCTCGTTGAAGCTGTCGAGAATTTCCTCTAGCCGGTCGATCTGCTGTTCGGTCTCGCCTCGGTGCAGGCGCAGCCGATCGGCCACGTCCGGGTAGTTGGCGAGGTGATCGAGCTGCCGGTCGATCAGCGCCAGCGCCTGATGCTCGACCGCATGCGCATTCTTCAGGCCGGTGACGAACACCGACAGGACCACATCATGGGGCAGGGAAGTCATGGGCGTCACTCCTATAGGGATCAAAGGAAGGGGGTGCCGCCGGTGACGGGGATGGTCGCACCGGTGATGTAGCTAGCCTCGCCGCTCGCCAGCAGCACATAGGGCGGGGCGAGTTCGGCGGGCTGCGCGGCGCGGCCCATCGGGGTCTGCTGGCCGAAGGTCTTGACCGCTTCGGGCGGCATGGTCGACGGGATCAGCGGGGTCCAGACCGGGCCCGGCGCCACCGCATTCACGCGGATGTTTCGCTCGGCCAGCATCTGCGCCAGGCCGGCGGTGAAATTGTGAATCGCGCCCTTGGTCGTGGCATAGGCCAGCAGCTGTTCGTTGGGTTTGTCGGCGTTGATCGAGGTCGTGTTGATGATCGACGAGCCTTCGCCCATGTGCGGCAGCGCGGCCTTCACCAGATAGAACATCGCGTGGATGTTGGTGGCGAAGGTGACTTCCCATTCTTCGTCGCTGATGTCCTCGACCGATTGGAAGGTCGCCTGATGCGCGGCATTGTTGACCAGGATATCGACCCGGCCAAAGGTCTGCACCGCGCGTTCGACGATGGTGCGGCAATGGGCGGGATCGCTGATATCGCCAGGGATCAGCAGCGCCTTGCGGCCCGCCTGTTCGACCAGCCGCTGGGTTTCGGCGGCGTCCTTGTCCTCGGACAGATAGGAAATCACCACATCGGCGCCTTCGCGGGCGAAGGCGATGGCGACGGCACGGCCGATGCCGCTGTCCGCGCCAGTGATGATCGCCTTTTTGTCGGTCAGCTTGCCATGGCCGGCATAGCTGTGTTCGCCGTGATCGGGGCGCGGATCCATCGCCTCGGTCTCGCCGGGCATGTCCTGCTGCTGTTCGGGTTGTGGTGGGGTGGGGCGTTCATTCATGGACCGTCTCTCCTCGACCCGTCCAATGGGCGGGCAGGGGAGGCGTTCCGACGAAAAAGCGTTATCTTAAAACGTATTAAGCGCTATTTTTGAGTTCCGATCAGTCGTCGTGCAAAGCACTCGCTCCACCCGATGCGGCCCGCGTCAGATGGGTGAGGACCGTCCGCTCAAGCGCGTCCATCGCATCGGCATAGCTGTGCGAGTCCGTGGCGATCGTCTCCATCGCCAAGTCGTGCCCGCGTGCGGCGGCGCGAAACGTCACCCCCGTCGCATCGCCGCGGGCCACGATGATCGCGGCATCCGGACCCCAGGCCTCGATGGCATGAAGGAGGGGCGCCGCCGTTTCATCCAATGGGGCGGGGGGCGCAGCGATCTTGGTCAGGCCCTGTCGCAACTTGCCCAGATCGACTGCGCCTTTCGCCAGCCGCAGCCATTCGCCCGGATCGACGAGCTTGCGCGCATAATGACGCCGGATCGCGGCGGCGGGGGGCAAGGCATCGGGCTCGTCGGCAAGCCAGGGGTTGGAGAGGAGCAGCCCGCCACATCCCGCCTCTTGCCCAAACATCGCCAGTGCGGCGGCGGCATCGCAATTGCCGAAGCCGATCACCCGTGCCAGGCTGGCTGCTTCCGCAAAGGCGTCGAGGGCGGCGGCAATATCGGGGCCGCTCGATTCCCAGCCGCCATTCATGCCCTCGCTGTCGCCGACGCCGCGCCGGTCGAAGCGAAAGACCGAATAGCCCCGCGCCGCGATACGCGCCGCCAGCATCGCCTGTCCCCGATGCGCCCCCATGCGCGGCTCGTTGCCGCCCGAGACGATCAGCAGCCCCGTATCGGACGAGCCTTCGTCGAGCGTCCCGACCAGCGTCGCGTCCTCGCAGGGAAAGGAGATCAGCCTTCGCATGACGCGATCCACTGCGCGATATCCTCGGCCAGCGTGACGGCGAGTTCGGGGTCTTCCTGCGGCTCGGCCCGGCGCCACGGGGGTACGGCATCGATCGTCCGGTCGGCGGGCGCGCGGTCATGACCCAGCCGAACGACGCGGTACGGTGCACCCGAGGAGGCGAGCTGCTCGGCACCGGCGAGCTCAGCCAGAAAATGCGGCGACACCCGGTTGCCCGCCACCCGCACCGGGGATTCGGCGCCGAACACGCCATGCTCGTCGCCGCGCAGTCCCGCCGCCGCGCGCAGGCGGATCACGTCGCGCAGCACCGCCTCGCCCGTCATTGGCGCCAGATGCCAGCGTCCGGCCAGGTTCGCCAGGCTGTCGACCAGCGTGCCGCCCCGGATCGACACCCCATAGCAACGCCGATCGGCCAGCGCTTCGGCCGCCGCGCGGTGCGCCAGTCGCCACTGGGCGAAACTGGCCTTCTCGGTCTCGACCATGCTCTCGCCCGTACCAGGCCAATCGGGCATCGCGCCGCCAAGGCCATGCATCGCCAGCGCGCGCAGCAACGCCACGGCGAGCGCGCGCGTCCGGTTCGCCTCTTCCCAGAAGGGCAGGGCGACCAGCACGACCGGCCCCTGCGCAGGCCCGAAGCGCAACAGCGCCTCGCGCCCACCGGGGCCGTCATAATAATCGATCAAGCCCGCGCCTTGGTGTTGGCGAAGGCGACCAGCTGGCCGAAGGTTTCCAGCATCTCGCCATCGACCTCGTCATCCTCGATCAGGATGTCCAGGCGGTCCTCCAGCTCGGTCAGCACGCCCGCGACCGCCATCGAATCCAGCTCCGGCAGCGCGCCGAACAGCGGCGTATCGGCCTCGAACCCCGCCACACGCTCGTGCGACAGCCCCAGCACATCGGCGAGTACGCCGCGCACCGTTGCTTCCACCTCACTGCTCGCCTGGAGTTCCAAACCCTGTCGCCTTGCTGTTTCCTATGGTGGACAGCGTTAGAGCGCGCGCAGGCATTGGGCAACGGGGGAGACCTGGCGATCCTATCCCGGCGCTCGACTTCACCCTGCGCGCGCTTGTAGAGGCAGGGGATGACCCCCGATCCAACCGTCTATCCGATCGACCATGTCCTGCGCGGGGCGGGTGATGCGCTGGCCTTGCTCGACCGTGAAGGTGGCCTGAGCTTTGCCGAGGCCGAGACGATGGTCGCCCGGCTGGCGGGATGGCTGGCGGCGCAAGGCTTCGCGCCCGGCGCGCGGGTAGCGACCTGGTTGCCCAAGGCGCGGCTGTCGGCGCTGATGCCGTTGGCTGCGCCACGCGCCGGGTTGGTCCATGTGCCGATCAACCCGCTGCTCAAGCGGGCGCAGGTCGCGCATATCCTGGCCGATAGCGGCGCGACGATGCTGCTGACCCATGCCCCGCGCGCCGCCACGCTGGAGCCGGGCGATGTGCCGGCGACGACGCGGCTGACGGTCGAGGCTGGGGAGGGTGATGCGCTGCCTCGATCGGACGGCGATCCCGATGCGCTGGCGGCGATCCTCTATACTTCGGGGTCGACGGGGCGGCCCAAGGGGGTGATGCTCAGCCATGCCAATCTTTGGCTGGGGGCGGTGTCGGTGGCGCACTATTTGCGGCTGACCCCGGCGGACCGGGTGCTGGGCGTGCTACCCTTCAGTTTCGACTATGGCCAGAACCAGCTCTTCTCGACCTGGCTGGCGGGCGGCGCGGTCGCGCCGCTCGACTATCTGACGCCGCGGGACGTGGTGAAGGCGGTGGCGCGCTATGGCGCAACCACGCTGGCAGGAGTGCCGCCGCTGTGGACGCAGTTGCTGAGCATCGACTGGCCCGAGGAGGCGATCGCGCCGCTTCGGCGGCTGACCAATTCCGGGGGGGCGCTGACCCCGTCGTTGGTCAAGGGTTTGCGGACGCGGTTCCCGGCGGCCGACCTTTACGCCATGTACGGGCTGACCGAGGCGTTTCGGTCCACCTATCTCGACCCGGCCCTGATCGATGCCCATCACGATGCGATCGGGCGCGCCATTCCCTTTGCGGAGGTGATGATATTGCGCCCCGATGGAACCCGCGCCGCGCCGGGGGAGCCGGGCGAGCTGGTCCATGCCGGGCCGCTGGTCGCGCAGGGTTATTGGCAGGATGCCGAGCGGACGGCGCAACGTTTTCGGCCCGCGCTCGGCCATGATCGCGCGGTCTGGTCGGGGGACAATGTCGTCGAGGGGACGGATGGCTTGCTCCGCTTCGTCGGGCGCGATGACGAGATGATCAAGGTCGCCGGCAACCGGATCAGCCCGCAGGAGATCGAGGAAGCGGCGCTGAGCGGTGGCGAAGCGCGCGAGGCGGTGGCGATTGGCGTACCTGATCCGGCGCAGGGCCAGGCGATCGTCTTGGTCCTGGCGGGGGATGCCGCGACCGAGCCGGCGCTTCGCACACGCTTGAAGACCGAACTTCCCAATTTCATGCAGCCGGCGCGGATTGTCTGGCACGACGAACTGCCGCGCAACGCCAATGGCAAGCTGGACCGCGCCGGATTGCGCCGCGCGGTTCTGGACGAGGATAGAACGGCATGAAGCCGATGGGCCCCCTTCCACCCGAATTCGCGACGCAGCACGGCGCGCTGATGATCGGCGGGCGTAGCGCGGAGGACTGGATGCAGGGGCGCGACGGCCCGCTATTCGTCTATGACCCCGCGATCGTGGCGGCGCGGGTGGCGCGGTTCCGCGCGGCCTTCCCCACGATCGACCTTCATTATGCGATCAAGGCCAACCCCTTTCCGCCGCTGCTCGCCGCGATGGCAGGTCTCGTCGATGGCTTCGACGTCGCCTCATCCGGGGAACTGGCCAAGGTTGTGGAACTCGGCAAGCCGGTCAGTTTCGCCGGCCCGGGCAAGCGCGATGCCGAACTCGCGGCCGCGATCGATGCCGGGATCACGCTCAACCTCGAGTCGGAAGGCGAGGCGACCCGCGGGCTCGCCATCGCCGAGCGGCTAGGGCGCACGCCGCGCCTGGCCGTGCGGGTCAATCCGGATGTCGAGTTGCGCGGATCGGGCATGAAGATGGGCGGCCGGCCGTCCCCCTTCGGTATCGATGCCGCGCGTGTGCCCGCGCTCGTCCGCACGATCGTCGCGAGCGGCGCGGAATGGCGCGGCTTCCATATTTATGCCGGCAGCCAGGCGCTCGATCCGCAGGCGATCATCGACACGCAGGCGGCCACGATCGCCCTCGCCGCGCGTCTGGCCGAGGAAGCGGGGCACACGCCGCCGCTGGTCAATCTGGGCGGTGGATTCGGTGTGCCCTATTTTGCGGGCGACCAATCGCTGGATATCGAGCAGGTCGGCACCGCGCTGACCCAGGCGTTGGAGGCGCGGCCGGACATCTTGCGCGACACGCGCTTCGCGATCGAACTCGGCCGTTGGCTGGTGGCGGAGGCAGGCGTTTATATGGCGCATGTCGTCGACATCAAGGACAGCGGCGGCGAGCGGTTCGCGATCCTCGATGGCGGGCTGAACCACCAACTGGCGGCCAGCGGCAATTTCGGCACCGTCGTCCGGCGCAACTATCCGCTGGCACTCGCCCATGCGATGGGGGCGGAGGCAATCCAGACCGTGTCGGTCGTGGGTCCGCTCTGCACCCCGCTCGACCGGCTGGGCGACCGGGTGGCGCTGCCCGCTGTCCATGTCGGGGACATCGTCGCGATCTTTCTGGCCGGGGCCTATGGAGCCAGTGCCAGCCCTTCGGCGTTTCTGGGTCACGGCCCGGCCGATGAGATATTGGCCCGATGAGATATTGGCCCGATGAAATATTGGCCCAATGAAATATTGGCAGCGTCTACCGGGGCATAACGCTATGTTCACCTCTTGGACGGCATAGCGACGCTGCGCAATTTGCCTTTTGCCCCGGCCGGGGTGCAAGGTTCAGGAGTAACGTTCGCATGGCATCCTTCGCCCGCCCCCTCTTGCTAGCAGGGCTCGCCGCCTCGACGCTGACCGCCTGTTCGACCGCGACCAGCCGCCCCGAGCTGCCGCCGGCGGGCTATGTCGCGAAAAAGGACGTGCCGGGCGAGGAATATGTCATTGGCCCGCTCGACCAGTTGAACATCTTCGTCTGGCGCAATCCGGACCTGTCGGCCAAGGTTCAGGTGCGTCCCGATGGCCGCATCACCACGCCGCTGGTCAACGACATGCCGGCGGTCGGCAAGACGCCCTCCATGCTGGCCGACGACATGAAGAAGGCGCTGTCGGAATATGTCTCCAACCCGATCGTGTCCGTGATCGTCGAGAATTTCGCCGGTACCTATAGCCAGCAGGTGCGCATCGTCGGTGCGACCGAGCGGCCCGCCTCCATTCCCTACCGCGCCAACATGACCCTGCTCGACGCGATGATCGCGGTCGGGGGGCTCAATCAATATGCCGCCGGCAACAAGGCCAAGCTGGTCCGCACCGATCGCGACACCGGCAAGCAGCGTGAATATGCGTTGCAGATCAACGATTTGTTGAGGAAGGGTGATTCAAAGGCGAATGTCCGGCTGGAACCGGGTGACGTCATCATCATCCCCGAATCGATGTTCTGAGGAGGCGAAGCGCGCGTGTCGGCGATCCAGGACGAAATCCGCATTGCGATCCATGCGATCTGGACCCGGCGCTGGCTGGCGCTGGCGGTCGCCTGGGCCGTGTGCATCCTGGGCTGGCTGTTCGTCTCGCAAATCCCCAGCCGTTATGAATCGACCGCGCGCATCGCGGTCCAGAATTCGCAGCTTTTGCCCGATGGCATGGGCAATGGCCCCAATGCGCAGATGGAGTCGGTCGATCAGGTCCGCCAGACGCTGATCTCGGCGATCAACCTGCAAAAGGTGGTGCGCGGCACCGATCTGGCGAGCACGGTGTCGACAGACGCCGATGTCGCCGCGCGCGTCGCGGCGCTGGCCCAGTCGATCAAGATCGAGAACCAGCAGGATACCATCTTCAAGCTGACCGTCACGCAGGGCAGCCCCAAGCTGGCGCAGCAGGTGGCGCAGAAGCTGATCGATATCTTCGTCGAATCCAATCTGGTCGGCGATCGCAACAATACCAGCCAGAGCCTGAGCTTCCTCGACCGCCAGCTCGACGAGCGGCAGAAACAGTTGCAGGCGGCCGAGGCGAAGCGCGCGCAATATCAGAACCAGTTCATGGGCGGCCTGCCCGGTACCGGCTCGGTCGCCGATCGCATCGGGCTGGCGCGCTCGCAAATGGCGCAGGTGGACAGCGATCTGGCCGCCGCCCAGTCGAGCGTCGCGGCGGTGCAGGGCCAGATGGCCGCGACCCCGCGTACCGTGGCGGAGGGCGGCGGTGGCGTCGGACCGGCGCGGGCGCGGCTGGCGACGTTGCAGGGCCAGTTGGCCGATGCGCGGGCGCGGGGCTTTACCGACAATCACCCCGATGTCATCGCGTTGAAGAACCAGATGGCCGCAGCGCAGGCAGCGGCCAAGGCGGAAGGTTCGGGCGGCGGCGCGGGCGGGCAGCCCAATCCCCTCTATCTCTCGCTCCAGTCGATGGCGGCCGAGAAGCAGGCGCAGCTCGCCAGCCTGAAGGTCCGCAAGGCGCAGTTGCAGGGCGATCTCGACCGGCTGAACGCCAGCCTGTCGAGCAATCCGGAAGCGGCCGCGCAACAGGGCGCGATCGACCGCGATTATCAGGTCCTGAAGGACAGTTACGACCAGCTGCTTCGCCAGCGCGAGCAGGTGGCGCTTCGCGGTCAGGCGCAGAACCAGACGGACTCGATGCGCTTCTCGGTGATCGATCCGCCCACCTATCCGCGCGCGCCGACCGCGCCCAACCGCATCCTGTTGCTGACCGGCGTTTTCCTGGCTGGCCTGGGGCTGGGGGTGGGCAGTGCCTTTGCGCTGTCCAAACTGCGCCAGACCTTCACTACGGCGCAATCGCTGCAACGCACGATGGGCATGCCGGTGATCGGGTCGATCGGCGAGGTCGTCACCCGCGCGCAGGCGGAAGTGCGGGCCAATCGCTTGAAATTGTTCCTGGGCGGGACGGCGGCGCTCGCCGCGGCCTATGGGATGGTCCTTGGTATCGAGCTATTGCAGCGGGGTATGGCGGCGTGAGCAACAGCGTGAAACCACCCAGACCCCGCCGGGAACCGTCGCTGCTCGAACGGGCGGCGACGGTGTATGACTTCCAGGCCTATGTCCGTGCGCCGATGCCTGCGCCGGTCGAGGCCCCGCGTCCGGCTCCGGTGGAGGACATGGGGCCGCCAGCCCCCGCCGCCCCGCCCGAGCCGCCAGCGTCTGCCGAAGTCGAGGCAGCATCCTCTGTCTCGGCTGAACCCGTCGCGCCCCCGCTGCCGGAATCGCCCGATCCTTTCGTGGCCCCCGTTATGCCCGATACGGAGTGGACCCCACCGGGGCTGGTCGGTCCGGACGATAGGGACGACGCATCGATAGCGGCCGATCCCGCGCTGTCCGGCATCCCGGCCGAGTTCCTGGCGCAGCCCGGCGACGACGAATTTCTGGCCAGCGAATATAATCCGGGGTTCAGCGACGTCGCCACCGTCGACCGCGCGCTCTTGGCCGAGAATGGCATGATCGTGCCCGGCGCGCCGATCGGCCCGCTGGCCGAGGAGTTCCGCCTGGTCAAACGCCAGCTGATCATCACCAGCAAGCGGCTGATCGAGACGGGCGATGCCGACAAGGCGCGCACCGTCCTGATCTGTTCGGCGCGGCCGCAGGACGGCAAGACCTTCTGCTCGGTCAACTTGGCACTCTCGATGGCGGCGGAGCGGGATACCGAGGTGCTGCTGGTCGATGCCGATGTCGCCAAGCCCGATGTGCTGGCCCGGCTGGGGCTGGCCGAAGGGCCGGGGCTGCTCGACGCGCTCGATGATAGCAGTGTCGATGTCGAGGATCTGGTGATCCGCACCGATGTCCCGCATCTGTCGGTGCTGGCCTGCGGCACGCGCAAGGCCAGCGATACCGAACTGCTCGCCTCGGCACGCACGCGTACGGTCCTGCAGCGGCTGTTGTCGGCCAATCCGCGCCGGCTGGTCATCTTCGACTCGCCGCCCGCGCTAGCGGCGTCGCCCGCCTCGGTGCTGGCGATGCTGGCCGGGCAGGTGATGATGGTCGTCCGCGCCGACAAGACGCCCGAGAGCGAGGTCACGGCGGCGATCAACCTCCTCGACGCGTGCGAGCATATCCAGCTGGTACTCAACAGCGTCGCCTTCGTCCCGGGCAGCCGGCGGTTCGGCTATTATGGCAAGGATCTCGGCTGAGCATGACGGCGCGGCCGATCCTGATGGGCTGTCTGGGGATGGCGATCCTGCCGACCCCGGCGCTTGCCCAGATGCAGGACGTGCCGCCCCCCTCCGGCGTCGCGGCCGATGCGGGCACGCAGCCGCTCGGCAACGCGGCCCCGGCCCCGATAGCGAACGGCCCCGATCGCGCGCGCGCGCGCGTGGCGCCTTATGTCGAAGTCGGACAGTTGTTCAGCGCCGACCTGAACGGCGGCGACTCGGTGACGTTCACCACGCTGGCCGCCGGGGTCAATGCGCAGGTCGATAGCGCACGGGCGCAGGGGCAGGTCAGCTATCGCTACGAACATCGTATCGGCTGGAACGATCGCTATGGCGGCGGCGACATTCATAGCGGTCTGGCACGCGGGCTGTACCGCATCACGCCCGATCTGAGCATCGACGGCGGGGCTTTGGCAACGCGGACCCGGACGGATATTCGCGGTGCGGCACCGGGCGTGCTGGTCGGCGATACGGGCAATATCTCACAGCTTTATTCGGCCTATATCGGCCCCGTGCTGCGCACCCGCGCCGGGCCGGTCCAGGTCCTCGCCAATTACCGGCTGGGCTATACGCGGGCCGACACGCCCGGCTTTGGAGGGCTGGCGCCGGATCAGCCCAGGCTCGACTATTTCAGCGACAGCTGGAATCACCTCGCGACGGTCAGGGCAGATGTCCGCCCCGGTACCGTCCTGCCGGTGGGCCTCAGCGCCAGCGGGCTCTACGAACGCGACGATGCGCGGCAATTGGCGCAGCGTTATGAGGGCTGGTTCGCGCGCGGCGACGTCCTCTACCCGGTCTCGCCCTATGTCGCGCTGACCGCCGGTGTCGGCTATGAACGGATCGAGAGCAGCCAGCGCGATCCGGCGGTCGATGCCGCCGGCCGGCCCTTGGTCGACAGCAGCGGACGGTTCGTGATCGCCCCCGACAGCCCCCGCCGCATCGCCTATCGCACGGACGGCGTCTATTACGATGCCGGTGTCATCTGGCGGCCCAATCGCCGGACGTCGGTGGAAGGGCATATCGGCGAACGCTATGGCTCGCTGAGCGTCACCGGCACCGCGCAATATCAGGCCGCGCGCGGCGTGGTCTTTCGTGCGGCGCTCTATGACGGCATCCAGACCTTTGGCCGCCAGTTGCGCAACGGCCTGTCGGGCCTGCCGACCGAGTTTGTCGAGACGCGCGACGCCTTTGCCCAGCAGTTCAATGGCTGCGTCTTTTCGACCAGCGGCACCACGCCGGGCGGGTGCCTGAACGACGTGTTGCAATCGGTGCAGACCGCCGTCTACCGGGCACGCGGCGCGGATGCGACGCTGACCGTCGCACGTGGGCGTTCCACGCTCGGTTTCGGGCTGGGCTATAGCAACCGCCGGCTGTTCGCGCCCGACGCCGCGCCCGGGCTAATCGTCGCCGGGGCCGATGACGAAAGCTGGTATGCGCAGATTTTCTTCGGTCATGCGCTCAGCCGTAACTCGGGGCTTAACGTGAATGGCTTCGTTAACTATTATGCCAGTAGGTTGGCCGGCGCCGAGGACGTGGTATCGGTTGGCACGACGGCCAGCTATTACCACAACTTCGGTCGGCTCGGAACAACCGCGTCGGTTGGATTGTACCACTTCTCGGTCGGGGACCTGAGCAACGCCCTCTCGGCGCAGGCCCTGATCGCCGCACGGTATCAATTCTGACCGGCCGAAAGGCACGATGATGTACGAGACCCATTTCGGTCTGGGCGAACGCCCGTTTCAGCTGACCCCGGACCCGCGTTTCTGGTTCGAGACGGCGACGCATGGCAAGGCGATGGCCTATCTCGGCTATGGCTTGGCGCAGGGTGAGGGCTTCATCGTCATCACCGGCGATGTCGGCGCGGGCAAGACGACGCTGGTCGGCCATCTGGTCGAGACGCTCGATACGCGCCGCGTCCGCGTGCTCCACATCGTGTCGACCGCGATCGACCCCGACGATCTGCTGCGCACCGTGGCGGGGCAGCTCGGCGTCGATGCGCAAGGCCTGTCCAAGGCTGCGCTGCTGTCGGCCACCGAGCGGGCGCTGAACGGCGTCGCGCGCGATGGTCGCCGCGTCCTGCTAATCGTCGACGAGGCACAGGCTTTGCCGCTCGCCTCGCTCGAAGAGCTGCGCATGCTCTCCAATTTCCAGGCGGGCGGCCATGCGCTGCTCCAGATCCTTCTGGTCGGCCAACCCGAATTTCGCGACCGCCTGCTGGGCTCGGGAGCGGTCGAGCAGCTGCGCCAGCGGGTCATTGCCATTCACCATCTCGACCCGATGGACCCGGAGGAGGTGCCCGATTACATCGCGCACCGTCTGGCGGTGGCGGGCTGGACCGGCCGTCCCGATTTCGCGGGCGACGCGTTCGACGCGCTCTACGAGGCCTCGGGCGGCGTGCCGCGCCGGCTGAACGTGCTGGCAGGCCGGGTGCTGTTGCAGGCGGCGATCGAGGGTGTCGAGCTGATCGGGCAGGACACGGTGCGCAGCGTTGCTGCCGACATGGCCGCCGATATGGGCGGCGAGCCCATCGGCCAGCCGCAACCCGAACCCGCCGCGCCACAGGCCACGCCGATCGTCGCGCCGGCGTCATTCGATCGTTCGACCTTTGGTGCGGGCACGCTGGGTGCCGCGACGCTCGACGGTGCTGCCGCCGGGATTGCCGCGACTGCCGGGACGCTGCGGGCGGGCCTGTACGCCAATGGCCATGCCGCCGATCCGATTATCCGCACCCGCCCCATGGACCAAGGCGAGGCGACCGAGCGCAGCGCGCACCGCGTCGTCGCGCCACCGCCCGCGCCCGAACCGGTATCGCTCCGTCCGATGGCGCCCCCCGAACCCGAGCCAGCCCCGGTCGAGGATGCCAAGCCGGACGCGACCGCCGCGCTGGAGGACCGCGTGGCACAGCTGGAGGCGCGGCTGGAGCAGCAGGAGGCGGCGTTGCGCCGGGTCCTGACCTTGCTGGTCGACTGGACCGAGATGGACAATCGCGGTGAGACCAAGCGGGAAGGCGCGACGATCCGTTCGGCGGGCACCTGGGGCCATGCCGCCTGATCCCGGAGCGGCCGCGCCGCTCAACGGCATGTCGGTCGACGTCGAGGAATGGTTCCAGGTCGGCGCGTTCGAAAAGACGATCGACAAGGGCGACTGGGACCGGCTCGACAGCCGGGTCGAGGCCAATACCGATGCCGTGCTCTCGCTCTTTGCCGAGACGGGGACGCGGGCGACCTTCTTCACGCTGGGCTGGGTGGCGCATCGCCATCCCGGGCTGATCCGGCGCATCGTGGCGGCCGGGCATGAGATGGCGAGCCATGGCTGGGACCATCAGCGCGTCTTCACCATGACGGCGGACCAGTTCCGCGCCGATCTGGCCCGCGCCAAGGCGGCGATCGAGAATGCCGGCGGGCAGGCCGTCACCGGATACCGCGCACCCAGCTTCTCCATCGACACGCGGACGCCTTGGGCGCATCCGGTGCTGGCCGAGGCGGGCTATCGCTATTCGTCGAGCGTCGCGCCGCTGCGCCACGATCATTATGGCTGGGCGGAATCGCCGCGCTATGCGTGGCGGCCGCTGGCGGATGCCGATCTGATCGAATTGCCGGTGACGGTGGCGCAATGGGGCCAACGGCGGCTGGCGACTGGCGGCGGCTTTTTCCGCATGCTGCCCGCCAAGCTGACCGACATCGCGGTCGGGCAGGTCAATCGCGACCGGCACGGCGCGATCTTCTATTTCCACCCCTGGGAGGTCGATCCCGACCAGCCGCGCGTCGCCGATGCGCCGCTGCGGTCCAAGGTGCGGCATTACAGCCGGTTGGGCGCTATGGCGGGCAAGTTGCGTGGGCTGCTCGGCCGGCATGACTGGGGGCGGGTCGATGAGGTTGCGGCCGAGGAAGCGGCGCGGCTCGCATGACCGCACCAGCCCTGGCCGTCCGCGTCGCCGATCTGGCGCGCGAGGATGAGCGCCAACGGATCGACGCGTTCGTGGCGGAAGCGGGGGCGGGGACGCCCTTCCACCTGACCGGCTGGTTGCTCGCCGGGGCGCGAGGATGCGGGCAAAAGGCGCATTATCTCGTCGCCGATCGCCCCGATATGACCATTGCCGGACTGTTGCCGCTCAGCGAAATCCGCTCGCCCTTGTTTGGCGCGGCGATGGTGTCGACCGGGTTCGGCGTCGATGGCGGTGTGCTGGGCGAGGGGGCCGATCTGCTTGCCGAGGCCGCCTGGGAGCTGGCGCAGGCGCGCGGGATCGAATCGGTCGAACTGCGCGGCGGCCCGGCTCCGACCGGCTGGGCCGTGGATAGCGACAGCTATCTGGGTTTCGTCCGTCCCATCGCGACCGATGACGAGGCCGAGCTAAAGGCGATCCCCCGCAAGCAGCGCGCCGAGGTGCGCAAGGCGCTGGCCAACGACCTGATCGTCGAGACCGGCGACAGCCCCCGAATGCTGGCCGAGCATTACCGCATCTATGCCGAATCGGTCCGCAATCTCGGCACCCCGGTCTTCCCCGCCAAGCTTTTCCGCGAGGCGGTCGCGCGGCTCGACGCCGATATCCTGACTGTCCGGCATGAAGGACGCGCGGTGGCGAGCGTGCTCAGCCTGTATCACGCCGGCACCGTCTATCCCTATTGGGGCGGGGGGACGCAGGCGGCGCGGGGGTTGCGCGCCAATGATCTGATGTATTTCGCGCTGATGCGCCATGCCCGGGCGCGAGGTTGCCACAGCTTCGACTTCGGTCGGTCGAAGGTCGGGACCGGCGCGGCGGCGTTCAAGAAAAATTGGGGGTTCGAGGGGCGTCCGCTCTCCTATGCCAGCCGCAGCGTTCATGGCCCGCGTGCGATCAATCCGCTCAATCCCAAATATGCGCTGATGATCGCGGTGTGGAAGCGGATGCCGGTCTGGGCGGCGCGGCTGGCGGGGCCGCCGATCGCGCGGGGCCTGGGGTGAGGGACCTGCTGTTCCTGGCACACCGCGTGCCGTTCCCGCCCGATCGCGGCGACAAGATCCGCAGCTATCATATCCTTCGCCACCTCAGCCGCGATTGGCGCATCCATCTCTGTACCTTTGGCGAGAGCGAGGCGGACCTGAATCCGCCGCCTGCCTTCACCGACCTGTTGGCCAGTTGCCGCATCGTCCGCCGCTCGAAGTCCATGCCGCTGGCCGCGTTCCAGGCGCTGGCGACCGGCGCACCGGTATCGTTGACCGCCTTCGCGCACCCGGAAATGGCGAAAGCCGTGCGGCAGGTCCGGCGGAACGGCGTGGCGGCTGCCTACATCTTTTCCGGCCAGATGGCGCAATATGCCGGGGAAGAGCCGACGATCATGGATATGGTCGATGTCGACTCCGCGAAGTTCGACGCGCTTGCGGAGCGTGCGGGCGTTGCGAAGCGGCTGATCCTCCGACGCGAGGCGCGGAGGCTCGGTGCGTTCGAGCGCCGGGTGGCGGCGGGCATGGATGCCACGCTGTTCGTCAGCGAAGCCGAGGCCGCGCTGTTCCGCGCCGGTGGCGGGGAAGGGCGAGTGATGGCGGTCGAGAACGGGATCGATGCCAGCGTCTACGACCCTGCCATCGTCACGCCGGTCGCGGAGCCGGGGCCGCTGATCGTCTTCACCGGGCAGATGGACTATCAGCCCAATATCGACGCGGTGACCCATTTCGCCGAAGCGATCCTGCCGCAAGTCCGTAAGGCCCACCCCACTGCGCGCTTCGCCATCGTCGGTCGCGCGCCGACGCCGGGGGTGCGTAGGCTGGCGGGCGAGGATGTGATCGTGACCGGCGAAGTGCCCGACACGCGTATCTGGCTGGCGGCCGCCGCCGTCTGCGTCGCGCCTCTCACGCTGGCGCGGGGCATCCAGAACAAGGTGTTGGAGGCGATGGCGATGGCCCGCCCGATCGTCGCTTCGCGGGCGGCGGCCGAGGGGATCGACCATGGGGGCACGATCGCCGTGGCGGCGGGAGATCTCGACCTTGCCGACAAGCTCATCGCCGCGCTGAAGGACCCCACGACCAATAGCGCTGCGCGCGCGCGGGTGCTTGACCGATATGACTGGAGCGCGAGACTGGCACCGCTCGATCTGTTGTTGAAGGATATCGCCGCGTGACATGGGGGGATCGGATGCGGCCGGGGCGCTGGCCCTATCACCTGGCGCTGCTGGGTGCGGCGACGGCGCTGATCCTGGCGATCTTCTGGCGCGACGTCACCCATCTGGTCGAGATCTGGTGGACCAGCACGACCTATGGCCATTGCCTGTTTATCGGGCCGGTCGTCGGCTGGCTGGTGTGGCAGCGGCGCAATGAGCTGTCGCAACTGACGCCGACCGCCTGGTGGCCGGGGTTGCTATGGGTCGCGGGTGGGGGCTTCCTCTGGCTGCTGGGCGAGTCCGCGACGGTGGCGCTCATCCGGCAGATGGGGCTGGTTGCGACGCTGGAGGGCTTGGTCATCACGCTGCTCGGGCCGATGGTCGCGCGCGGTCTGCTCTTCCCGCTGGCCTATGCCTGGTTCCTCGTTCCCTTCGGCGCGGAACTGGAAAAGCCGCTTCAGCAGATCACGGTTTCGATCGTCATGCCGCTGCTGAACTGGAGCGGGATTCCGGCCTCGGCGGACGGCGTATTGATCCATGCCGGACGCTATTGGTTCGAAGTGGCGGAGGCCTGTTCGGGCTCGAAATTCGTGCTGGCGATGATCGCCTTTGCCGCGCTGGTCGCCAATCTCTGCTTCCGCTCGCTCTGGCGGCGGGCGATCTTCATGATCGTGTCGGTGATCGTGCCGATCCTGGCCAATGGCGTGCGCGCCTGGGGGACGATCTTCGCCGCCGACCTGACCTCGATCGAGGTGGCGGGGGGCGTCGATCATATCATCTTTGGCTGGGTGTTCTTCGCGCTGGTGATGGCGGCGGTGCTGGCCATCGGCTGGCAGTTTTTCGATCGTTCCCCCGATGATCCCGCCTTCGATCCCGGCAGACTGTCGGCCACGCCCAAACGCCGGATCGACCCGCTGCTGACGGCGGTACTGGCGCTAGCGATCACCGCCGTCTTCCCGAGCTGGAGCGGCTATGCCGGCAGCCGCGCGGCGTTGCTGCCCGCGCAGATGGCGCTGCCCGACGTGCCCGGCTGGACCCCGGCGCAGCAGCGCAGCAATTGGGCGCCGCATTATCCCGGCGCCGATGCGGTGATGCAGCGCACCTACACGGACGGGCAGGGGCATCAGGTCGATCTGGCGGTCGCCGTCTTCTCGCGCCAGCGCGAGGGAGGCAAGCTGGGCGCGTTCGGGACGGGCGTGTTGCAGGAAGATGATCGCTGGATCCGCGTCGCCGATCTGGCGCCCATCGCGGGGGGAAGCGCCATGCGGATGATCACGACCGGGCCGCTCGGCCAGTCGATGCAGCGCGATGTTGCGACCTGGTACCGGATCGGCGATAGCCTGACGCCAAGTATGCGGCAGGTGAAGATCGAGACGATGAAGGCCCGGCTGCTAGGCCAGCGCCAGATGGCCGTTGCGGTGCATGTGTCGAGCGAAGGAGACGATCCGCAGGCGATCGAGGCGTTCGTCCAGGCGCTGGGGCCGATCGATCGCTTCGCCGACCGACTGACCGGGCAGCGCTGACCCAGCATGTGCGGTATCGCCGGCCTTTTCCATCCCGCCACGCCCAAGCCGGTCGATCCCGCCCGGCTGCGCGCGATGATCGGCGTGCAGGCGCATCGCGGGCCGGACGGGCAGGGAGTATGGACCGCGCCGGGTGTCGGCTTCGCGCATGCCCGGCTGTCGATCATCGATGTCGCCGGATCACCCCAGCCGATGGTCGATGGCGAGGTCGCGGTCTGCTTCAACGGCGAAATCTATAATTACCGCGGCTTGCGCGACGAATTGCGCGAGCTGGGCGCGGTGTTCCGTACCGATGGCGATACCGAGGTGCTGCTCCATGGCTGGCGCCACTGGGGCCCGGCGATGCTCGACCGGCTGGTCGGCATGTTCGCCTTTGCCGTGCATGACGCCAGGGCGGGCGTGCTGTTCCTCGCGCGCGACCGGCTGGGGGTGAAGCCGCTCCACTGGGCCGAACTGCCCGATGGCGCGATCGCCTTTGCCTCGGAAATGAAGGGGGTGCTGGCGCATCCGCTGTTCCGGCGGCGGCCCGATATCCGCGCGGTCGAGGATTATCTGGCACTGGGCTATGTCCCCGACGACGCCAGTATCGTGGCAGGCGTGCACAAGCTGCCCGCCGGCCATTTCCTGCTGATCGAGCGTGGGCGCACGATCCCCCGGCCACGCCAATGGTGGGATGTCGATTTCTCCAACCGGGAGAGCGGATCGGCGGCAACGCTGGGCGAGGGGCTGCTCGCCCATATGCGGGCTGGCGTCACCAGTCGGATGGTCGCCGACGTGCCGCTCGGCGCGTTCCTGTCGGGCGGGGTCGACAGCTCGGGCGTGGTCGCGCTGATGGCGGAGGCTTCCCCGCGTGCGGTGCGGACCTGCACCATCGGCTTCGAGGAGGCGGGGCATGACGAGCGCGGCTATGCCCGCACCATCGCCCAGCGTTTCGCGACCGATCATGTCGAGCGGGTCGTGCGCGCCGACGACTTCGCGCTGATCGATACGCTGGTCGATCATTTCGACGAGCCCTTTGCCGATGCCTCGGCGCTGGCGACCTATCGCCTGTGTCAGTTGGCGCGCGAGCATGTCACGGTCGCTTTGTCTGGTGACGGCGCGGACGAGGCGCTGGCGGGCTATCGCCGCCATGTCTTTCACGCCGGCGAGGAGCGTGTCCGGGGTCTGTTTCCCGCCGAGCTGCGCGCCGGTCTGTTCGGCACGCTGGGGCGCTATTACCCCAAGGCGGATTGGGCGCCGCGCCCCTTGCGCGCCAAGACGACCCTGCTCGCGCTGGGGATGGACGGGGCGGAGGCCTATGCGCGCGCCGTCGGCGTTACCAGCCCCGAATGGCGCGCGCGACTATTCTCGGCGGAGGCCAAGGCAGCCTTGGGCGGGCACCGCGCAGAGGATCGCTATGTCGCGGCGATGCGCGATGCCCCCGCGCGCGATGCGATCGACCGCGCACAATATGCCGATCTGAAAATCTGGCTGCCCGGCGATATCCTGACCAAGACCGACCGCACCTCGATGGCGGTGGGGCTGGAGGCGCGTGAGCCGCTGCTCGACCACCGGCTGGTCGAATATGCCGCGCGCCTGCCCGCCGCGATGCGGGTGAGGGGCGGGCAGGGCAAATGGCTGATGAAGAAGGCGCTCGAGCCCTATCTGCCGCGCGACATCCTGTACCGGCCCAAAATGGGGTTCGTCACGCCGATCAGTGCCTGGTTCCGGGGGGCTTTGGCGGACGATGCGGCGCGGCTCGCGCATTCGGGCCTGCTGCGTGAGACGGGGTGGTTCGACCTAGCCGAGCTGGAGCGGCTGGCGGCCGACCATCGATCGGGCCGCGCCGAACACGGCCGAACGCTGTGGCAGATGCTGATGCTGGAGCGGAGCCTGAAGCGGCTGTTCTGAAAAAGGGTATCCCACCCGCCGTTCACGCTGAACGAAGTCCAAGCGCACGCCCCAGCGGGGGCCGTCTGTCATGGCCTTCGACTTCGCTCAGGCCGAATGGGGCGGGGGATTGCGAAGCCAATTCCCCCGCCATCCGTCCATCACCCCTTGAGCGTCTGCGCGACCCAGCGGTCGAACAGGTCGGGCCACAGCCGCGCGGGCGAGCCCTCCGGCGCATTAAGCGCCCCGAAGCCATGGCCGCCCTTCTCGAAGAAATGCGCCTCGACCGGCACCTTGGCGGCGCGCGCCTGCGTCAGGACGTCGATCGATTGGTCGAGCGGGACCAGCCCGTCATCGACGGCATGGACCAGGAAGAGCGGCGGCGTGCTCGCCTTGATCCGCCGGGGCGTATCGTAGCGGGCCTTGATGGCGGGATCGGGATTGGGGCCCAGCAGATTGTCGCGTGATCCCGGATGCGTGGTGGAGGTCGACAGGCTGGCGACCGGATAGACCAGCCCCGAAAAACGCGGTTTGGCCGATTGCCGGTCGGCGGCGTCGATGGGTGCATAGACCTTGTCGTCATAACCCACGGTCAGCGAGGCGGCGAGATGACCACCCGCCGAGAAGCCGACAATGCCGAGATTGGCGGGATCGATACCATAGCGGCCCGCATGCGCGCGGATTAGCCGCATTGCGCGCTGCGCATCTTGAAGGGGGACGTTTGCCTGATCGTTCCAACCCTCGGACGGCAGACGATAGGAGAGGGCAAAGACGGTGATGCCATGCGGGTTGAGCGTCCGCGCGACATCGATCCCCTCATTCTGGATCGACACGAAGCCATAGCCGCCACCGGGAATGGTCAGCACGGCGCGTCCGTCGGGGCGTTCGGGTCGGAAGACCGCGACGATCGGATTGGCGGTGCCGCGCAGCCAAAGCTCCTGCCGTCCGGCGGGGCCGTTCATCGAAGGATTGGGCGTGGGCAATTTCGCGCGCGCGCCGGGCGGGCGTCCGGGCCAGAGCGGGAAATGCTCGGTAGGGGGCCAGGGCGTCATCGCGGGGCTCGCAGCAGGTGCGCCCTGCGCCGCAACACGGCCGGCCAGCGGCACGGTGGCCATCGCCCCGATCAGAGAGCGTCGATCGATCACTTGCATCCCCTCATTCCCAGCATCTGATAGCGCTATGAGGAGAGAGGGTGCCGACACGCGTTGCCCCGGGCAAGCGAAAAGCGCCGGGCAGCGATGAAAGCATGGCCCATTGGAAAAGGGGCGGAACCTTTGCGGTTCCGCCCCTCATCTCAATGCCCGTACTTCTTGATCCCGCGGCGGCGCAGCTTTTCGCGCTTGCGTCGCCGGGAATAGGGGACCGCGAAGGCCAACCCGGCGATCAGAACGACGCCGATGATGATGTAAGCTAGCTGATCGCGTTCAAGAAATTCCAGCATTAGTCGAAAATCGCTCCCCAACGACGCTTTACGCGCTCCCGCCAGTGGCCGCGATGATAGGCGTCCGAAGCCAGCAACGGCATGACCGAGCCCGCTTCCGCAAACACCATCTGCTCAAGCGCGGTATCGACCTTGCCCCAGCTCGCCGCTTCCTTCAGCGTCGAGGACGAGCAGGCGCCGTCCCGAACATCGGCCACCGTGATCTGCACCGCGTATTTGTGCATTTCGACGTCGTCATGGCCCAGGATCTCGGCACAGACAACCGTGTCCTGGATGAAATTCTTCGGAACGCCGCCGCCGATCATCAAAAGGCCAGTCGTGCCCGCCTTGATCTTGATGTCCGTCAATTCGCGGAAGTCGGCAATGGCGTCGAGCACCATGTACGGCTTGCCTTCCTTGGCGCGCTCGACCTGATGCTTCACCAGACCGAAACCGGCCGACGAGTCGACGAATGCCGGGCAGAAGATCGGCACGTCATGCTCATAAGCGAGCTTGACGAGGCTGTTTTCCTTCTTGCCATGCTCGGCCAGATACTTGCCCATCTCGCGGATGAAGGCGCGGCTCGAATAGGGCTTGGGCTCCAGCGAATCGGCGATCTTGCCGATCGTATGGTCGCAATCCTGGAGCTGCTCTTCGTCGATATAGGTGTCGTAGATGCGGTCGATGTAAAGCGAACGCAGCGTGTTGTCGTCCGGCACTTCCAGCGCCTGGTAATGCTTGTGACCCAGGCCCTCGAAGAAATCCATGTCGACGATCGACGCGCCGGTCGCGACCACGCCGTCGATCATGTTCGAGCGCAGCAGCTCGGCATACAGGTCCATGCAGCCGCCGGCCGAGGTCGAACCCGCGATAACGAGGAAGATCGAGCAGTCCTTGTCGGCCAGCATCTGGTTGTAGATGCCGGTCGCGCGCGCCAGGTCGCGGCTGGTGAAGCTCATCTTGCCCATCGAATCGATGATCGGGCGGGCGTCGAACTTGGTGATGTCGATATGCTCGACCACGCTGGAGAGCAGCTCGGCCTTGCGGTTGTCGTTGATCGTGTCGGTCATGATGGTTCCATCATCATCGAGAAGCCGCCGTCGTTATTGGGGACGCGGTAACCCGGCTGGCCCGGCTCTGCGCGAATGGCAGGACCGGTATGGGAAGGGGCCTTATCGTGGGCGAACCCGCAATGCTACCCCATTCCCCTCCCGCTGGCGCGGGAGGGTTATAGAGTTTGCTAGTCGGGCTGGGTTACAGCTTGACGACGTTCGCCGGACGGGCCTGCTCGGCCTCGTCGCGATAGACCGACAACATCGGCTCGTCGTCGGTCACGACGAACTCGTGACAGGTGAAGCCGTTGAACTGCGTCCGCATCGCCTGGCCGTAGGCACCCAGCATGCCGATCTCGAAATAATCGCCGGTGTTCGTGTCCGCAGGCAGCGGGAACGGACCCTGCATGAAGTCGAGATCGTCGCAGGTCGGGCCCCAGAAGCTGAAGTCCATGTCCCGCGCGTCGGAATCCGGCTCACGCAGCAGCTGGACCGGGTACTTCCACCCGATATGCGCCGCATCAAACAGCGCGCCGTACGCGCCGTCGTTGATGTACAGCTCATTGCCGCGACGACGCTCCACACGCACCACGACCGACGAATATTCGGCGCACAGCGCACGACCCGGCTCGGCCCAGAGTTCGGCCGAATAAGACACCGGCAGGCTCTCGAACGCGCGGTGGATCGTCTCGAAGAAACGCTCCAGCGGCGGCGGGGTCATGCCCGGATAGGCCGAGGGGAAGCCGCCGCCGACATCGATCACGTCAACCGTGACCGCCGCCGCGACGATCGCCGCGCGCACCCGCTCCATCGCAGCCGAATAGGCATCGGGGGTCATGGTCTGGCTGCCGACATGGAAGCAGATGCCCAGCGCATCGGCGACCTGGCGGGTCGCGATCAGCAGATCCTTCGACTCTTCCAGGCTGACGCCGAACTTCGATCCCAGGCTGAGCTTGGCGTACTCCGACGACACGCGCATCCGGACGCACAGGGTCAGGTCGGTCGCGCCCTGCGTGGCGCGGACGATCTTCTCCAGCTCTTCCATGCTGTCGAGCGAATAGGTGCGGACGCCGTGGGTGAAATAGGCCTCGGCAATCGCCTCTTCCGACTTCACCGGATGCATGAAGCAGCAGACGGCCTGCGGAGCGACGGACTTCACCAGACGCACCTCGGCGATCGAGGCGGTATCGAAATGGGTGATGCCATTGTCCCACAGGATCTGGATCAGATCCGGCGACGGATTCGCCTTCACGGCATACATCGGCCGGCCCGGAAACTTCTCAACGAAGAATCGGGCGGCGCGCGCAGCGGCGTGCGGGCGAAGAAGCGTGACCGGGTCAGCCGGACGACGCTTGGCGATGTCGATGCCGCGCTCCAGATTGGAGGGGACGGCGGTCGAGTGGGCAGCTAGCCCCAGCGCGCGATGATTCTGGTGCAACTCAAGGGACCTCCAATTGCCTGACGGCATACGGTGACAAAAAGCTGCCTTGCGGTTGGAAGTCCCATGGGGCAGCGGAGGCGCGAAATAGGGTCCGCGTTTTCGAATGTAAAGCGGTAGAAGAGGCGTCGGAGATAAAAAGTGACAATCTTAAGACAGCCTACAAAAGCAGGGGTCCGCGATGCCGCCGAGAAGATCGCCCGCATCCTCCCGCCGAGCCCGATTTTCCCCTTGCAGATCAACGGGAAGACGGTGGTGTTCAAGGCCGAAAGCTTGCAGCCGATCGGCGCGTTCAAGCTGCGCGGTGCGTGGCACCGATTAACCGCGTTGGACGATGTTTCGCGGTCGCGCGGGGTCGTCGCTTTCTCCTCGGGCAATCATGCACAGGGAATCGCCTGGGCCGCGCGCCGGCTGGGGATCGCGGCGACGATCGTGATGCCCGCGGACGCGCCGCCCTCCAAGCGCGAAGGCACGCTGGCACTGGGGGCGGAGATCGTCGACTATGATCGCGCGACCGAGAGTCGCGAACTGATCGCCCGGCGACTCGCGGAGGCGCGGGGGGCGACGCTGGTGCCCAGCTTCGACGATCCCTGGGTGATCGAGGGGCAGGGCTCGGCGGGTATCGAAGCGGCGGCGCAGATGGCGGCGATCGGGCTCGGCACGCCGACTCATGTCGTGTCGCCCTGCGGCGGTGGCGGGCTGGCGGCGGGGCTGACACTGGCTTTGTCCGAAGCGCGGGTGACGGTGGTCGAGCCGGAAGGCTGGGACGATATGCGCCGCTCGCTGGAGGCGGGATGGATCGAGCCGGTGGGCGACAATCCGCCGCCGACCGCCTGCGACTCGCTTCAGACGACGCGGGTGTCGCCACTGACCTTCGAAGTGCTGGCGCGGCGAGGGGCCGAGGGCGTCGCGGTCAGCGAGGCCGAAGTCGCGGCGGCGCAGCGTTTCGCCGCCGACCGCCTGCGGCTGGTGGTCGAGCCGGGCGGGGCGGTGGCGCTCGCCGCGCTGCTGGCCGGCAAGGTCAAGGCGGAAGACGGGATGTTGGTGCTGCTGTCGGGCGGCAATGTCGACCGGGCGGCCTATGCCCGTGTGCTGGCAGGGTGATGGAGGGGATTGCCCAGGCCGCACCGGCGATCGCGATGTTGGCGGCCTTTGCCAGCATCGCGGGCGGCATCGTGACGATCCGGCGTGGGGATCGGCGCAAGGGTGCGCTGATGCTGGTGATGGCGGTCGTGCTGGTCGGCAATGTGCTGATCTGGACGCTGTAAAGCCGCCCGGTGCGGGGAGGTGGCAGGGTATGGTCCTGACGGAGGGGGGCTTCCAAACCCGTCCGCTACCGCTTCTCGGCCGTCTCCCTTCCCGTACCGGGGGGGGATCGTGACCTTGCCTGTAAACCCAGCTAAGGCCCGGCTCCATGTTCCGTATCGCTCGCTGGGCCCTGAAGGCCGTACTCGCCTTTGTGATCCTGAGTGTCGTCTGGGTCGGCATCTATCGGTTCGTGCCGCCGCCCATCACCTTCACCATGTTGGGTGACGTGATCGGTGGGCATGGGGTGACCAAGGACTGGATGCCGTTATCCGAGATGGATCCCGACATGGCACGCGCTGCGATCGCGGGCGAGGATGCGCGCTTCTGCTCGCATCACGGCTTCGACTTCAAGGCGATGGCGAGTGCCGCCTATCGCAACGCGCAGGGCGGACGGATCCGCGGCGGTTCGACGATCAGCCAGCAGACCGCGAAGAACGCCTTCCTGTTTCAGGGCGGCGGCTATATCCGCAAGGCGTTCGAGGCCTGGTTCACCTTCCTGATCGAGACGTTGTGGGGCAAACGGCGGATCATGGAGGTCTATCTCAATATCGCCGAGACGGGCATCGGCACCTATGGCGCCAATGCCGGGGCGATGCGCTATTTCGGGCACGACGCCTCGCATCTGTCGCCGACCGAGGCGGCGCGGATCGCGGCTGTGCTGCCGTTGCCCAAGAAGCGCGAGGCGGTGGCGCCGACGGGATTCGTCCGGCGGCATGGCAACGTCATCACGCGCTATGTCGGCGTCGTGCGGCGGCAGGGGCTGGATAGCTGTATTCGCTAATCTGGCGGCTGTGTCCGCCGGTATCGTTCAGGCCTCCGTCTGGTTTTCTTCGGCCCTGCAAAAGCGATGATCCTCCACTCTCCGACGGTCATGTGGAGAGGTGGATACGGAAATACTGGTGTGTGGGCGTCGCCATGCGGGCGAGTGATACAGGCTCCTGCCGTCGATCCGCAGCCATCACGACCGACCAAGTGACGGATCACTTGGCCGGTCGTAACGTCGATTACTTGCCGTCGCCGGAAATGGCGTCGCCGGCCTTTTCGGCGGTATCGCCAACGCTCTTAGCCGCCGAGGTCACCGCCGCGTCGCGCTGGTTTTCCGCGCCGCCCCGGCTGAACAGATAGAACCCGCCGATCAATACCGCGACCAGCAGAACGATAGCGATCGCGATGCCGCCACCGCCGCCGCGCCGTTCGATGACGGTGGTATGGGGTTGGGCATTATGGGTTTCGGTGATGCGTTCATCGGCCATGGCATGTTCCCTCCTCTATTGGTGAGGGCTGCAACGCGATGTGGGGCGATGACGTTCCGATCGCTCCGACAGGCGACGAAAATCAGAGGCTTATCGGGTGGGGTTGGCATCCGACCTGGTGGAGGGATCGGCCTTGGCCGCGGTCGCGCGCCGGGCCTCGCGCCTTTCCTCCAGACCCGTCTGGTGCAACGCGTAATAGATGCCGAGCACCAGAAGCGCGAGCATGGCGAACAGCAGGATCATGCCGCGTCCGCTGCGGCGTTCGTTGATTACGACTGGTGCGGTTGATCCTTCAGATGCTGGGGGGCGGACATCGCATTTCTCCCGTTTTCGACAGGTCAACGCGACGTCCTAGTCCCCCGTTCCGATGGATCAGAAGGGCAGCTTGAACCCCGGCGGCAGCGGCAGGCCGTTGGTCATCTTCGACATCTCCGCGCCCGAGGCGGTGTCCGCCTTGGTCCGCGCATCGTTGATCGCGGCGGCGAGCAGGTCCTCCAGCATGCCCTTTTCCAACGGCTGCATCAGCGAGTCGTCGATGGCGATGCCGATGATCCGGCCCTTGGCCGAGGCCTTCACCTTGACCAGACCACCGCCCGAGACGCCCTCGACCTCGATCGTGTCGAGATTGGCCTGCGCCTTTTGCAGTTCGTTCTGGACGTTCTGGGCCATGGCCAGGATTTCGTCGAGATTCTTCACATCATGCTCCGTTCACACTGCGTTTGCCGGGCCATTCCATCAATTCGGCCTCGGGGAAAGCCTCGCGCGCGGCACGGACCATGTCCGATTCCCACGCGGCGGTCTTGATCGCCTCCTCGGCGGCGACCTGCTGCTCGTGCAATGTGGGTTCGCCGGGCACATCTTCCAGGGTGATGCGCCAAATCTGGCCCGTCGCCGTCTTCAGCGCGGAGACCAGTTCGCTGAGCGTGTCGGCGGCGATCGGGCGCGATCCGCTGAACACCATCTCGGGCGGGGTGTAGCGCACGAGCCGCGCGCCATGGCGCAACCGCGCGGCCAGCGCCAACTGGCCCATATCGTCCAGCCGATCGATCATCGCGACGAAGCTGTCGGGCAGTTTGGGCGGCTCGGGCTCGGCCGGGGGAGGGGGTGGGGCAAGGGCGACCGGCGCCGCGGCCGGAGCCGCCGCTTGCGTCACCGCCGGCGCGCTGGGGGCTGACACGCCACCGTCGCGAATCTGGCGGGCCAGCTCGCCCGGATCGGGCAGCGTCGAGGCATGGATCGCGCGGAGCAGCGCCATTTCCGCCGCCTCGATGGGCAGTGCCGCGCGCGCCACTTCGTCATGGCCCTTCAGGAACAACTGCCATAGCCGGTGCAGCGCGGGGAAGCTCAGCGAGCCCGCCCATTCCTCGCGCGCGGCGCGTTCCTCCAGCGGCTGCGCGGCGTCGGGCGGGGTGCCGACCTTGGTCAGGGTGATGCCGTGCACCGTCTCGAGCAGCGAGCGCAGCACCGATTGCGGATCGACGCCATAATCATATTGCCGCCGCAGCGACGCGAGCGCACCCGCCCCGTCACCGTTCAGCACCAGCCCAAGCAGGTCGCGCACCGCGCCGCGATCGGACAGGCCCAGCATTTCGCGCACGGCGCTCGCGGTGACGCCGCCGCCTTCCAGATCGGCATGGGCGATCGCCTGGTCGAGGATCGACAGGCCGTCGCGCGCCGAGCCTTCCGCCGCGCGCGCGACCAGCATCAGCGCCTCGTCCTCGGCGGTGACGCCTTCCTTGACGCAGATGTCGGCGAAATGCGCCGCCAGCTTGTCGGCCGTAATCCGCCGCAGGTCGAAACGCTGGCAGCGCGACAGGACGGTGATCGGAACCTTGTTCACCTCGGTGGTGGCGAACAGGAATTTCACATGCGCGGGCGGCTCCTCCAGCGTCTTCAACAGCGCGTTGAAGGCGTTCTTGGAGAGCATATGCACTTCGTCGACGATGTAGATCTTGAAGCGCGCGGAGACGGCGGCATAGCGCGACGCCTCGATGATCTCGCGCACGTCGTCGACGCCGGTATGGCTGGCGGCGTCCATCTCGATCACATCGATATGGCGACCCTCGGCGATGGCGCGGCAGGGCTCGCATTGCCCGCAAGGCTGGATCGTCGGGCCGCCCGTGCCGTCCGGGCCGACGCAGTTCAGCGCCTTGGCGATCAACCGCGCGGTCGAGGTCTTGCCGACCCCGCGCACGCCGGTCATCAGAAAGGCATGGGCCAGCCGGTCGCGCTTGATCGCGTTGCCCAGCGTCTGGACCATCGCGTCCTGCCCGATCAGCGCGGCAAAGGTCTGCGGCCGATATTTGCGCGCCAAGACGCGATAGGCCTCGGCCTTGGTGGGCTGGGGCGGTTCGCCCAGGTCGAACGAGTCAGCCATGCTGGGCCGTGATGGTCGGGTGGAGGGAAATCATCGCGGAGCAACATAGGCGCTCCAGTGCGCGCCGTCATCAGCGGATACACCGATGGTGTATCGAGTGCGACGTGGATCGGCATGTGCGGAGGGTGGGAGCCGGAACGACCCGCAGCGAAATCGTTACGGCTGCTTCCGTCAGGACCTGACCGGGTTGGCGACGACTACGTCCGCCCGACTCCCGGTCGCGCATATGGCGAAACGGGGCCGGGGGATCAAGTCCTTATCCCACGGCCCCGCGCGCGACGAACCGTTAAGGCTTAGCGATAGGTGTTGAAGCAGCGGCGCACCGGTCCGTTCCAGGTCCGCTCCCACCGGCACACGACGCGCGGTCGGTTATAGCCGCCACGATGCCAGCGCGGACCACGGTCCCAACGCGGGCCTCGATCCCAGCGGTGTCCACGGTTCCAGCCGGGGCCGCGATCCCAACCCGGCCCACGATCATGCCAGCCCGGCCCGCGGTCCCAACCCGGCCCACGGCCCCAGCGGTCATGCGGGGCGGCATCGGCCGGTGCAGCCGCAGAGATTCCCGTCACGGCGATCAGGCCGGCACCCAATACAGCAAGAAGTTTCATAACGCTTTACTCCCGGTAAGCCCGCCTTCCAGCGAGCATGTAGGGAGAATGCCGAATCGGCGATGATTGCGTGCTGAACCAACTCGTTATCCCAGGTTCAGGGAATGCGAGCGATGCACCCGTCCAGATCGGGGGACAGCATGATCTGGCAGGCCAGCCGGCTGGCGCGGGTGGCCTCGGGAACCAGGTCGAGCATATCCTCCTCCTCGGCCGAGGGCGGGGGCAGGCGATCGAGAAAGGCCGGCTCGATCAGGACATGGCAGGTGGCACAGGCCATCTGCCCACCGCAGGTGCCCTCCAGCGGCTGGCCGGCCCGCTGGCCGGCGCGCAGCAGCGTCTCACCGGGCATCCCCTCCGCCGCAACCGATGCGCCGTCGCGGGTGATGAAGGTCAGCGCGATCATGGCCGCTGCGCCTTGGCGGCGGCGACCAACTGGTCGATGGCCCGGATCAATTCCTCTTCGCTGGTATAGCGGCCGAAGCCGAGACGGATGGACGATTTGGCCTGCGCCTCGGACAGGCCAAGCGCGGTCAGCACATGGCTTGGCCGTCCCGATCCGCTGGCGCAGGCGCTGCCCGCCGAAAAGGCGATGTCGCGGCAATCCGACATCAGCCGCGCGACATCGAGCCCCTCACGCCGGACGTTGAGATTGCCGTGATAGCGCTCTTCGGTTGATCCGTTGATCGTCCAGTCCGGGCCGAACCGCTCGATAGCGATCGACCAGAGCCTTTCGAGATGCGCGGCATCCGCCTCCGCTCGCGTCGCCATCAACCGCGCCGCCACGCCGAACCCCGCGCACAGCGCCGGGCTGAGCGTGCCCGAGCGTCCGCCTTCCTGATCGCCGCCATGAAGTAGCGGGGGAAGGGGGATGCCGTCGCGGATCCACTGCGCACCGATGCCCTTGGGCCCATGGATCTTGTGCGCCGACAGCGCGACCAGATCGACCGTGTCGGGGATCGCGATCCGGCCATAGCCCTGCACCGCATCGCACAGCATCCGGGCGCCGGCCCGGTGGGCTTCGTCGGCCAGCGCGGCGATCGGCTGGATGGTGCCGATCTCGTTGTTCACCAGCATCGCGGCGACCAGTTCGGTGCCCGGCGCGATCGCGGTCGGTGCAACTAGGCCTTGGTCATCGACGGGCAGGATGGTCAGCGGCCGTGCCGTCGCCTTTGCCGTATCCAGCACGGCGGCATGTTCGATCGCGGTGGTGACGATCGCGCCGTCCAGGCCCTTGATCGTCCAGTTGAGCGCCTCGGTCGCGCCGCTGGTGAACACTACGCGCCCGCCGGAGGGCAGCAGCGCCGCCACCTGATCGCGCGCGACCTCCACCGCCGCGCGTGCCTGCCGCCCGGCACGGTGCGGCGAGTGGGGATTGGCATGGCCCTGTTCCAACCAGGGGAGCATCGCCCTCAACGCCTCTGGCGCGAGCGGTGTGGTGGCTTGATAATCGAGATAGATCACGCCGCCTCCACCCGTTTGCCCCGCGCGATGGCGCGCCAGGCGGCGATGAAGCGATCGACATCCTCGCGCGTCGTCGCGCGGCCAAAGCTGACCCGCACCACCTCACGCCCCGCCTCCACGTCCCAGCCGAGGGCAGCGAGGACATGACTCGGCTTCAGGCTGCCACTGGCGCAAGCGCTGCCCGCCGAGACCGAAATCTGCGCGAGGTCGAACTGGATCAACTGCGCGGCGGAGGGCTTGCCGGGCATGTGATAGCTGGCGATGGCGGGATGGCGGCGGCTGGCGTCCGCCACCACGATCCCGCCCGAGCGCCGGATCGCATCGTCGAGGTGCGCGCGCAGGTCGGCGTGATCCGGTTCCGGCTCGGCGAGCGCGGCGGCATAGCCGAGCACCCCCGGCATATTCTCGGTGCCGGGGCGATAGCCGCGCTCCTGCCCCCCGGTCGGTGCCAGCACCGCGAGATCGCGGACCAGCAGCGCGCCGATCCCCGGCGGCCCGCCGCGCTTGTGCGCCGACAGTGCGACGAGGTCGGCATGTTCAATGACGTCGGGGTCCGCACCGGCGGGCATTTGCGCGGCGTCGACCAGCAGGATGTGCCCGGCGGCATGGATCGCCTCAGCCAGCTCGGCGATCGGCTGGCGCACGCCGGTTTCGCTATTGGCCCATTGCACCGTCACCACGGCGCGGGGGCCGCCAAGATCGGGCGGGCGGAGTACGCCGTCAGGTCCGACCGGCATCACGATCGCATCCGGCGCCGCGCGCAGCACCGCGTCATGGTCGATCGCCCCGACAAAACGCCGCTCTGCCATCGAACGGGTCAGCGCGATGGACAGGGATTCGCTGGCCCCACTGGTGAACAATATCTCGTGCCGCCACCCCAGCGAACGACCGATGCTGGCGCGGGCGTCCTCCAGCGCGCGCCTGGCGGCGCGCCCCTCGGCATGGGGGGAGGAGGGGTTGGCCCAGATCGCACACCCGTCCGCCAAGGCTGCGCGGGCGGCCTCGGTCATCGGGGTGGTCGCGGCATGATCGAGGTAAAGGCGGGGCAGGGGATGTTCCGTAGCTGGAATGATCGAACAATTGCGAAAATGACGTCCCGGCCTATATAGCGCAACGTTCCCGGCGCTCCACCAGCGCGCATCCAGATCGGCGAGTTTTGATGCCCGAAGTCATTTTTCCCGGCCCCGAAGGCCGTCTCGAAGGCCGTTTCGCTCCCGCTCCGCGTCCCCGTGCGCCCGTCGCCATGATCCTGCATCCGCATCCCAATGCGGGCGGCACGATGAACAACCGCATCGTCCAGGAACTCTACAAGACCTTCCAGCGGCGCGGCTTCGCGACGCTGCGCTTCAACTTCCGCGGCGTGGGCAAGAGCCAGGGCACGTTCGACAACGGCATCGGCGAACTGTCCGACGCCGCCTCGGCACTCGACTGGGTGCAGAGCTTCCACCCGGAGGCCTCGACCACCTGGATCGCTGGCGTCAGCTTCGGCGCGTGGATCGGCATGCAGCTTCTGATGCGCCGCCCTGAAATCCGCGGCTTCATCTCGGTCGCGCCTCCGGCCAATATGTATGACTTCACCTTCCTGGCGCCGTGCCCCTCCTCGGGCATCATCATTCAGGGCGAGGCGGACGAAGTCGCGACCCCGGCGGCGACCCAGAAGCTGGTCGACAAGCTGCGCACCCAGAAGCACATCACCATCCACCACGACACCATCCCCAAGGCCAACCATTTTTTCGAGCATGAAATGCCCGAGCTGATGGGGTCGGTGGACCGGTATCTGGATATGCGATTGGACCCGAACTCGCCGATCCGGTGAGTTGATCGGATTGCGGAATGGAAAAGGGCCTCGGTGAAAACCGGGGCCTTTTTTGTGTGTATCTGCTGAGGCATGGTCCGGCCATGCCCGATACGCCCTTTGGCCTGACCGACAAGGAAGTCGCCGTCCTTCACCTGCTGGCGCGGGGGCATGACGTGAAGAGCGCAGCGGCCGAATTGGGCCTTTCCATCCATACCGTACATGAGCGCCTCCGCGAAGCGCGGCGCAAGACGGGTGCGAGCAGCAGCCGGGGCGCTGCCCGTCTTTTGATAGACGGGGCGGCTCCCAATTTTTCAGGGTCCGAAAAATCCGGGGTGTTGCCGAGGCCCGTCGAGGACCAACCACCGGTTCAGTCCCGCATCGGGGCGACGGGCGGCTCGCGTTTTCTGGGCCGGTGGGGAATGCCGATGATGATATCCGCGATAACGACCATCGCGATCCTGGCGGCGACACATTTGACTTCAGGTGATGCCGCGAAGCCCGCCGGGCCGCCGCGCGTAATATCGACCAGTCCGGCCGCAAATAGGGTGATATCAGCCGGACCGATCAGTCTGAAGGTCACGTTCGACCGCCCTATGCGGCGCGACAGCTATTCCTTTGTATATGCTTCGCCCGAGACCTATCCCGACTGCGGTCGTAACCAGCCGGTTCAGTCGGCGGACGGACGGACCTTCACCCTAACTTGTTCGGTGCAGTCTGGAAGAAGCTATGAGGTCTGGTTCAACAGCCCGGCATATAGGAATTTTGTAGACGAGAACGGAGCTCCGGCAACGCCGTATCGACTGCAATTCCGCGTAAAATAGTGGAGTCAGACATGACGGGGATGCGTATCTGCCCGCATGACCGCGTGCGCAGCCTCCATTCCCGTCTCATAAGCTCCATGCGCGGTTGAGAAATCCTCATGTGAGCAGGCCTCACCTGCAAAGAAGATCCGGCCGTCGACCGGCTCGGCCAGTATCTGTCGCGCTCCGGCTTGACCGACCCTGGCGTGGCTGTAACTGCCACCGATCAACGGCACGTGCCGCCAGCGGGTAGCGCCCAGCGCGGTAAAGCGCTGCCGCCAGTCGCTGCCCAGCAGAGTGACCAGTTCGTCGATGGCGAATTGCGCCGCCGTGCCTTCGTCTTCCAACGCCTCGGCGCAGGGGCCGCCGAAGAAGCTCTCGACGATCGGCCAGCCGAAGGGGGAGAGGCGGTGGCTGGCGGTGCAGGCGCTGTGCGGATTGCCGGTCAGATGTGCATGCGCGGGCCAGGGCAGGGGGCCTTCGACCGAGAGAAAGACCTTGTCGGCGATTCCCAGCGGAAGTGCTGCGGCGGCCTCCTGCTTGGCGGGGAGTGGTGGGTCGAAGGTCAGCTTGCCGTCCGCCAGAACGGTGGTGGGAACGGCGATGATGACGTGATCCGCCTCGATCATACCGGCAGAGGTTTTAATGCGGATGGTCTGGCCGCGATGGTCGATCCGGGTCGCCGTTACGCTGGTCCTTACGGGCACGCCAGCCGCGTGGTTCACGATAACGGTGCCATAGCCCTCGACCACCGCCCAATTATCGTCGGTCGCCGCCTTCTCATACGCCGCCCAGTCGTGCAGCGACACTTCAGCCAGCGAGGCGCCATTGGCATAGCCGGAGATCGCATCGATTATCGGCCGCCACGGATCGTCCTTATCGACAAAGCCCGACAACGGCCGGTCGGGGCCGTCGAGCGCGGCCATCGCCGCCTCTTCGAACCGCGCATAGGCCTCGCCCGAGGCGCGCTTCTGGTCAGGAGGAAAGCCCAGGTCGTTCCACTGGACCTGCCAATTGGGCGAGCGGCGGTCGATGGTGAAGCCCGCCTGTTCGGCGATGGCGGTCCAAGGATTGCGCTTGGCCGAATGAAGCCAGCCACAGCCATGATCGACGATATGGCCGGTCGGCAGACAAACGCTCCGCGCCCGCCCGCCCAGCCGATCCGCCGCCTCGATCAGCAGAACATCGCGCCCCGCATCGTGCAACGTCCGCGCCGCCGCGATCCCGGCCGCACCGCCGCCAATGACGACGGTGCGGCCCGTCATGCTCAGGCCGCCGCCAGCAGCCGCTTCTCGCCGGCGATACGCATCATCGCCTTTTGCAGCTTCTCGAACGCGCGCACCTCGATCTGGCGGACGCGCTCGCGGCTGACGCCGTAGACCTGGCTCAGCTCTTCCAGCGTCTTGGGATCGTCGGTCAGGCGACGCTCGGTCAGGATGTGCTTTTCGCGGTCGTTCAGGTCGTCCATCGCGCTGACCAGCATGTCGTGGCGGACATCCGCCTCCTGCTGCTCGGCGACGACCGAGTCCTGAAGCGGCGCGTCATCGGCCAGCCAGTCCTGCCACTGGCCCTCGCCATCCTCGCGCATCGAGACGTTGAGCGAGGTATCGCCCCCCATCGCCATGCGGCGGTTCATGCTGATGACCTCGTCCTCGTTGACGCCCAGATCGGTGGCGATCTTGGTCACGTCCTCGGGGCGCAGATCACCGTCCTCGAACGCGTCGAGCTTCGACTTCATCCGGCGCAGGTTGAAGAACAGCTTCTTCTGCGCCGCGGTGGTGCCCATCTTCACCAGGCTCCACGACCGCAGGATATATTCCTGGATCGAGGCCCTGATCCACCACATCGCATAGGTGGCGAGGCGGAAGCCGCGATCGGGCTCGAATTTCTTCACGCCCTGCATCAGGCCGATATTACCCTCTGAGATCAGTTCGGAGGTGGGCAGGCCATAGCCGCGATAACCCATCGCGATCTTCGCCACGAGACGCAGGTGCGAAGTGACGAGCTGCGCCGCCGCTTCCGGGTCGCCATGCTCCTGGAAGCGCTTGGCGAGCATATATTCCTGCTCCGGGGCAAGGATCGGGAATTTCTTGATCTCGGCCAGATAGCGGTTGAGCGATTGCTCCCCGCCGAGCGCAGGAATCGTCGCCGGGACGTTGCTGCCTTTTGCCATGATCCTTATCTCCCTTTCTGGAGCGTCATTCCGTCCGTCCCGTCATCGGGTGCGAGGCGGTCTTCTGCTATACGTGAAGCCGACTGAACAGTTCCTGCATATCGGCAGGCATTGGGCTCTCAAACGCTAAAGCGTTACCGCTTATGGGATGAATAAAGCCCAGATGCGCCGCGTGCAGGGCTTGGCGCCGGAAATCGAGTTCATCGAGCAGGGCTTTTTGAGCACCCTTTGTTCTACCATAAACGGGGTCGCCCAGCAAGGCGTGACCGAGCGATTGCATATGCACCCGCACCTGATGGGTGCGTCCCGTCTCCAGGCGGCATTCGACCAGCGCCGCGTTGTTCAGCTTCTCGATGGTGCGGTAATGGGTTACGGCGCGCTTGCCGCCCTGCACGATCGCGACCTTTTTGCGGTTCTGCGGGCTACGCGCGAGCGGGGCGTCGACCGTGCCGTCGGCGGGGCGGGGGATGCCGCCGGTAATCGCGCGGTAGCGGCGGTCGATCGAGTGGGCGGCGAACTGCTTGGCGAGGCCCTCATGGGTGCGGTCGGTCTTGGCGGCGACCATCAGGCCGGAGGTGTCCTTGTCGATCCGGTGGACGATGCCCGGTCGCGCGACGCCACCGATGCCCGACAGCGACCCGCCGCAATAATGCAGCAGCGCATTGACCAGAGTCCCGTCCAGATTGCCCGCGGCGGGATGCACGACCAGCCCGGCGGGCTTGTCGATGACGATCAGATGCTCATCTTCGTATGCGATGACGAGCGGAATATCCTGCGCCTCGTTATGCGCCGGGGTGGGGGCGGGGACGGCGACCTGGAACAGATCGCCCGCCGCCGCCCGCTTGGCGGGGTCGCGCGCCATCACGCCCTCGCGCGTCACCGCGCCGCTGGCGATCAGCACCTTCAGCCGTTCGCGTGACAAAGTCGGCACCGCATCGGCCAGCGCACGGTCCAACCGCCAGCCATCCGCTGTGGGCGCGATCCGCGCATCGATGATGGAAACCCCCCGGTCCATGGCTTAGTAAATTGGGCATGACCGTAACGATTTCAAGCGATGCGCTGGACTTCATTCGCAAATCCGCCGCCGCCTTGCCCGATCGCGAAGTGTGCGGGCTGCTGCTGGGCGAGGGGAACAGCATCGTGTCCGCTGTCCCTTGCACCAATGTCGCCGCCGAGCCCTGGCACCGGTTCGAGATCGACCCCGCCGCGTTGATCGCCGCGCATCGGGGGGCGCGGGGCGGCGGGCCGGCGGTGATCGGCCATTATCATTCGCATCCGACGGGGCTGCCCGAGCCTTCGCCGCGGGACGCCGCCGATGCCGCGCCCGACGGAACGATCTGGCTGATCGCTGGCGGCGGAGAGGTCACCGCCTGGCGTGCGGTCGCGGCGGGCCGACGCCATGGCCGGTTCGAACCGCTCGCCCTTGCTTGCGCCGATGCGTCGGTCGCGTCAAAAAGGGAAACTTCGTCAAGGGATTTTGCATGACCGTCAGCCCGGTGGATTTCGCGAGCTTGCTGTGTTCGCGACTGTGCCACGATCTTCTGTCCCCCGTGGGCGCACTCAACAACGGGCTGGAATTGCTCGCCGACGAAACCGATCCGGCAATGCGTGCGCGGTGCATGGAATTGCTGGCCGACAGTGCGCGGGCTTCGGCCAACAAGCTGAAATTCTTTCGCCTGGCGTTCGGTGCGGGTGGCGGCTTCAGCGACCGGGTCGACATGGCCGAGGCGAAGGCGGCGGTCGAGGGGCTGTTGGTCGACAATCGTCGCACCACGCTGGGCTGGCTGGTCGAGGCGCCGTCGCTGCCCAAGCCGGCGGTGCGTATCCTGGTCAATCTGGCGCTGATCGCGGTCGAGGCGCTGGCGCGGGGCGGGACGATCGACATTGGTGCCGAGGCGGGGCGTGAGGCGATCGAGATCGCGATCCGGCTGGAGGGGCCGCGCATCCTGCTCGACCCCGAAATCCGCCGTACCCTGATGGAGGGGCAGGGGACCGAACCGCTCGGCTCGCGCACCGCGCCGGCTTTCCTGATCCACACGCTGACGGTGGAACATGGCGGCATGACGCTGGTGACCGAGCCGGCGCCCAACACCATGATCCTGGGGGCCGCGATCCGGGCGGGGTAAACGCCCTTTTAATCTTGTGGCGGCAAGACGATGTCCGAAATCTCGGTGTCCCGGGGAAATATGGACGACCCTGCTGCAGGAATTCATTGCCGAAACCCGCGAGACGCTGGACGCGCTGTCCGGCGAGATCGTCGCGTGGGAGGCGAACCCTGCCGATCGCGGGCGGCTCGATGCGATCTTCCGCTTCGTCCACACGGTGAAGGGAAGCTGTGGCTTTCTGGACCTGCCGCGCCTGTCACGATTGAGCCATGCCGCCGAGGATACGCTGGCGGCGGTCCGTGATGGCGGTCGGATGCCCGACACCGCGCTGGTCAACGGCGTGCTGGCGATCGTCGACCGGATCGGTGCGGTGGTCGAGGCGATCGCGGCGGGCGTGCCGCTGGACGACTCGGATGACGAGGCGCTGATCCTCGCCCTCTCGCAGGTCGAGGAGCCCACACCCGTCGCCCCGCGCCGTACCGCGACGGCGGCGCGCGTCGCGCCGCGCAGCATCCGCCTGAACGTCGACCTGCTCGACCGGATGATGAGCGGCATGTCCGACATGGTGCTGGCGCGCAACGAACTCGCCCGCCGGCTGCGCGACGACGTGCTCGATCCTCGGGTTGAGGCGGCGCTGGACCGGCTGTCGCTGACCGTCGCCGATATGCGCGATACGGTGACGCGGACCCGGATGCAGAAGGTCGATGCGCTGTTCGCGGCTCTTCCCCGCATGGTCCGCGACACGGCTGCCGAACTGGGCAAGGCGGTGATCCTGCGGATCGAAGGGTCGGATGTCGACCTGGATCGCGAGATGATCGAGATGATGCGCGACCCCCTGGTCCACATCATCCGCAACGCGATCGACCATGGCATTGAGTCGCCCGCCGAGCGCCGCCGTCGGGGCAAGCCCCCCACGGGCCAGATCTGCGTGACGGCTCGCCAGTCGGGCAATCAAATCCTGATCGAGGTCGAGGATGACGGCGCCGGCATCGACGTCGCCCGCATCGCCGCCAAGGCGGTGGCGAGCGATGTGCACAGCGCTGCCGAGGTCGCCGCAATGAGCCCGGCCGACAAGCTGAAGCTGGTCTTCGCCCCCGGCCTGTCCAGTCGTGACACCGTCTCGACCATGTCGGGACGCGGTGTCGGCATGGACGTGGTGCGCGCCAATATCGAGCATGTCGGCGGCCGCGTCGCGCTCGACAACCGGCCCGGTCGCGGGCTGACCATCACCATCCAGGTCCCGCTGACCCTGTCTATCATGTCGACCATCGTCGTCGCGGTCGGCCAGCAACGTTTCGCGCTGGCACGCCAATCGATCGAGGAAATCGTCAAGGTCCGTGGGCCGCAGGTGCGGATCGACCCCGTCGGCCCTGCCCAGATCGCCACGGTGCGCGGCCGGCGCCTGCCGATGCTGCCGCTCGGGAGCTTCCTGCACATGGGCGGCGAAGCGCCATCGACGCTGGTCATTGTCGCGACTCGCGATGGCGATTATGCGCTGGGCGTCGACGATGTGCTCGATACCGAAGAGGTGGTGGTCAAGCCTGCCGCACCGGCGGTGATGGCGACCGGGCTTTATGCCGGACAGACCTTGCCCGACAGCGGGCTGCCCATGCTCCTGCTCGATGGCGGCGGCCTCGCGGCGGCGGCGGGGCTGCGTTTCGATCGGGTCGCGGATGTCGAGCAGGAGGCGGGCGAGGCTCAGCATGGTACGCCGGCCCTGTTGTTCGACGACCTTGATGGATTGCGCCGGGCCATTCCGCTGGGCGCGATCGACCGGGTGGAAAAGATCGCGCACGATGCCATTCATTGGTCGGGTGGGCAGGTCCGCCTGATCGTCGGTGACACGACGATACCGCTGCACGCGGTCAGTCATGACGCCCTGTCGAGCGTCGCCCCGGACGATGCGATCGAAGTACTCCGCCTGACCGATGGCGATGCCGAATGCGCCTATGCGATGGCGGGCGCGATCGAGATCATTCCGCTGCCCGTCGATATCGCGCCAGCTTCCGGCGGCGGCGCGATCCTGGGGGTGACGGTATGGGACGGGCAGGCGATCGAGATTCTCGACCCGCTGGCGCTGTTCATGACGACCAGCCTGCCGCAACCGGAGGGCGCGCCGCCGCTCTGCCTGCTCGATGGGACGGGGGCGGAATGGATGGACCGTTTCCTGCGGCCCGTACTGGAGGCCAATGGCTATCGCTGTACGCTGCAACTGCCGGCAGGCGAGGCGCCGGCCGTGCGACTGGTCATGGACGACGATGCATCGGTGGCCGCCGTCAGCGCGCCGGTCGTGCGGCTGCGGCGCGACCGCGACGGGCCGGCCGATCCCGACAGCATCTATCGCTATGACCGCTCCGCGCTGATCGCGGCGCTGGCCGGTCATGCCCGCCGGGGAGGCCGCTGATGCCGCTGTTCCTGATCGCCCGTATCGACGGGCAGGGTGTGGTGTTCGACGCCGATCAGGTCGATGCCGTGGTCGATATCGGCGACGTGGTGGACGTGCCGCGCGTCGAACCCTCGATCCGGGGGCTGGCCGCGTTGCGCAGTCGGGTCGTGACGGTGGTCGACACGCGCCTCGCGCTGGGGCTGGAGCCGGTGGCGGATCATGTCCGGCGGGCGGTCATCACCCGCCAGGACGGCCATTATTACGCGATGCTGGTCGATGAGCTGGACGATATCGAGACGTTCGAGACCAACCCGATGCCGCATACGCCGCCGGCGCATGGTCGCTGGGGCCGGGCGGTCGACGGCATCGTCGTGCGCGATGGCGAGCCGCTGTTGATACTCGATCTGGCCCGGCTGGTACCGCATGGCACCGCGCTGGCATGTTGACGGATTAACCTGGCCCTTACTTTCGCACGGCTATGATGGCGCGCGGTCCCCACGGGATCGGTTGCATTAGAAGGCGTGCCGCATGAAAACCTGTCTGGTCGTCGACGATTCCAAGGTCATCCGGAAAGTCGCACGCCACATCCTCGAGACGCTCGACCTGGAAGTGCGCGAGGCCGGCGATGGGCGCGAGGCGCTGGAGGCCTGTCTCGAATCGGTTCCTGACGTCGTCCTGCTCGATTGGAACATGCCGGTGATGAGCGGGATGGATTTCCTGCGGGCCCTGCGCGAGGCCAATCTGGAACGCCGGCCCCGGATCGTCTTCTGCACCACCGAAAACGGCATGGCCCATATCCGCGCGGCCATCGATGCGGGCGCCGACGAATATATCATGAAGCCGTTCGACCGCGACACGCTGGAGAGCAAGCTTCAACTCGTCGGGATGATCTGATCCCGCCGCCCGGACGTTCGCGCGGAGCCGCCTTGTCATGGCCTCTTCTCTTCATCCAACATGCGCCTCGCCGGATGCCTGCACCCGCATCCTGATCGTCGATGACTCGGCGGTGGCGCGGGCGTTGATCGCGCGGCAGATCGAGCCCTGGTCGCGCTTCGCGGTTGTCGGCGCGGTCACCCATGTCGAAGCCGCACTCGCCTTTCTGGCGCAGCATGAGGTCGACATCATCCTGCTCGACGTCGCGATGCCGGGCATGGACGGGATCACCGCCCTGCCGAAGCTGCTCACCGCCGGGCAGGGGGCGCGGATCATCATCGTATCGTCCTCCACGCCCGCCGGCGGCGCGGCGGCGGTCCAGGCACTGGCGCATGGCGCGGCCGATACGCTGGTCAAGCCCAAGCCGCAGGGACTGTCCGAATTCAGCGATGCGCTGCTCCACAAGTTGGAAGCGCTGGCGGTGCCGCAGGACCGGACGGGTGGGCCATCCAGGCCGTTCGCTCCCCCCGTGACGCGCACGGCGATGCCCGACATTATCGGGATCGGCGCCTCGACCGGTGGCATCCATGCGCTGGCAAAGCTGCTCGCGCCCTTGCCCGAGACGATGACGGTGCCGATCGTGGTGACCCAGCATCTGCCCGCGTCCTTCATGTCCTATTTCGCGGCGCAGCTTGCCGCGGTGGCGCGCCGGCCTTGTGACATCGCGGAGGACCGCATGCGACTGCGCCCCGGCCGCGTCGTCGTGGCGCCGGGGGATGCGCATATGACCTTCACGCCGCTGCCGGACGGCGGTGCGGCGATCCGCCTCCAGCATGAACGGGCATCGAGCGGGTGTCTGCCGTCGGTCGATCCGATGTTCGCCGCCATGGCGCGGGTCTGGGGACCCCGGGCACTCGGCATCGTGCTGACCGGCATGGGGCGCGACGGGCTGGACGGCGCGCAGGTGTTGAAAGCGGCCGGCGGCACGATCGTCGCGCAGGACGAGGCGAGCTCGGTCGTCTGGGGTATGCCCGGCGCGATCGTCGCCCATGATCTGGCCGATATGGTGCTGCCGCCAGATGCCATCGGCGCGATGCTGGCGCTGGGGACGCGACCCTGATGGCCCCCGGCATGCGAACCGTCCTGTCCGAGACGCCTTTTCCGGGGGCGCAGCCGCCTATGGCGTCGACCCAGGCCTTCAACGTCCTGGCCGCCTTGCTGGAGGCGCGCACGGGGCAGCAGATCGTCCGCCATCGCTCGACCCGCGTCGATACCGTCCTGATGCCCTTGATGCGCGAGCGGCGGCTGGACACGCTCGATCAGCTCGTCACCGCGATCCTAGACGGCAGCGATCCGTCGTTGGCGGGGCGGGTGGTCGATGCGCTGGTCAATTGCGAAACCTCCTTCTTCCGCGACCCGCATGTCTTCGACTTGATCGTCGAGGCGATCGCTATGGTCGAAAAGACCGGCCGCCGTGCCCGCATCTGGAGCATGGGCTGCTCGACGGGGCAGGAGCCGCTGTCGATCGCCATGGTCTTTGCGGAGCGGAACGAGACGCTCGGCACGCCTATCCCCGAGATCGTCGCGACCGATGTGTCGGAGGCCGCGCTCGCCCGCGCGCGTGCCGGCTGCTTCACCCAGTTCGAGGTGCAACGCGGCCTGCCCATCCGTCATCTGGTCCGCTGGTTCGAGGGGCGGGCGAACAATGAATGGGTCGCGCGGCCCGAACTGCTGCGCCATGTCGCCTTTCGCCAGATGAACCTCGTCTCCGACCCGCCCCCTGGCGGCGGCTTCGATCTGGTCCTGTGCCGCAACGTCATGCTGTATTTCGCACCAGAGCCCAAACGGCGGGCGTTCCAGACCCTGGCCTCCGCCATGCGCCCCTCGGCCGGGCTGATCCTGGGCGCGGGCGAGACGGTGATCGGGCAGACCGGGCTGTTTCGCCTGAACCCCGGCGGGCGCGGCCTGTATGAAAAAACCGAGATGGAAGAGATGCCTCGCGCGTCATGAGGGGCATATCCATCGGCGATCGATGCCGCTAGACGGGGATCCCAGCGGACCGGGGCCGTTCAGGAGGTTGCATGACGATCGTCGACACGCCGTCGCCCAATTTCGACGTGCGGAGTTTGCCCATATCGATGATCGTCCTGCACTATACGGGCATGCAGGATGCGGAATCGGCGATCGCGCGGCTGCGCGATCCGGAGGCCAAAGTGTCGTGCCACTATCTGGTTGCCGAGGACGGCACGGTGCTGCGCATGGTCGCCGAGGAGGATCGTGCCTGGCACGCCGGCCAGTCGCACTGGCGGTCGATCGAGGACGTCAATTCGGCGAGCATCGGCATCGAGATCGTCAATCCCGGCCATGACTGGGGCTATCGCCCGTTCCCCGACGAACAGATCGCGGCGGTGATGGAACTGGTCGCCGATATCCAGAAGCGGCACGGCATCACGCGCGGCAATATCGTCGGCCATTCGGATATCGCGCCCGCGCGCAAGCGTGATCCGGGCGAACTGTTCCCCTGGGGCGCGCTGGCCCGGCGCCGTCTGGCGCTGCCGCGTCCAACCAAGAATCTGATGGACCCGATGTGGACCGAGGCGGGGTTCTGCCTGGCCCTCGAGCGGTTCGGCTATGACGTGACCGACCGGATGGCGGCGATCATGGCGTTCCAGCGGCGTTTCCGCCCCGAACTGATCGACGGTGAGATCGATGCCGAATGCCGGATGATCCTGCTCGCGCTGTTGCTGCCGCGTCCGCAGGGGGATGATTGAGACGAGGGGGCGTGGGCTTCGACTTTGCTCAGCCTGAACGGCGCGCAGGAAGAGCGGCTTCATTCCCCAACCTCCGTTCAGGCTGAGCAAAGTCGAAGCCCACGCCCCGCCGCTAAATCACAAACCCCTTGCCCTAATCCCCAATCCGTCTACATCGCCACCAGCCAGAGGGCCGGGCGGCCGCGGCCTCGGGAAACCGGGGGCGAGGAAAGTCCGGGCTCCGCGGAACGACGGTGCCGGGTAACGCCCGGCGGGGGTGACCCCAGGGACAGTGCCACAGAGAGCAGACGGCCACGGCTTCGGCCAGGTCAGGGTGAAAGGGTGCGGTAAAAGCGCACCGCGGTCCCGGTAACGGGAACGGCATGGCAAACCCCACCGGGAGCAAGACCGAATAGGGATGGCATGGCGCGAAAGCGTCGGGGCGTGTTCCCGCCCGCTATCCGGGTTGGTTGCTTGAGGCGATGTGCGAGCATCGTCCTAGAAGAATGGTCGCCCATCCGGTTTCGCCGGTGGACAGAACCCGGCTTACAGGCCCTCTGGCTTTCCACCCCGAAATGGGGCAGCCTCCCGCCGCAAGAGCTTGGGAGGGCTTTGGGGTATCATGACATCGACGATATTTGCGCGCGCCGGTCTGATCGGACTGGCCGCCGCCACCGGTGCGGCCGCCTTTGCGCAGCAGGCCTCGCCGCCCGCTGCGGCACCGGCCAAGAGCATGCAGCAGCAATATGACGCGGCGACCGCGCTGGACAGTGGGCAGGACTCGGCGGCGGCGTTGGCCGCGTGGGACCGGATTATCGCTCAGGTCAAGCCGGGCAGCCGGACCTGGGCGATCGCGATGGTCCGCAAGGGCGGCGCGAAATTTCGTATGGGGCAGATCGACGAGGCGGCTGCGACGATCCGCGCGGGTCTCGCCGTGCTACCCGCCAGCGACCCGTCGCTCGCCGAGGACCGGTTCGCCGCGCACATGAAGCTGGGCGGCATCGCCTCCACATCGCTCGACTATGCCGATGCCACTGCGGAGTATCGCAAGGCGGCGGAGGAATCGCCCGACGATATCGGGCGGATGGCCGCGCTGCTGGCGATGGTCCGCACCCAGACCTTCACCGATCCGGGCGAAGCGCAGGCGACGCTCGCGCGGGCCGATGCGCTGGCGCAGAAGATCAAACTCGCCAAAATGGACCAAGCGGCACTCGAGCAGGCGCGGCTGCGCCTGGCGATGAATAGCGGGCGGCTGGACGAAGCCAACCGGATGGCGCCAAAGGTCGTGTCGCTCTTGGGCGGGATGACGCTGAACAAGGTCGATCTTCGCGATGTCGCCGCGCGATCGGATGCCGCCATCGCCGCGCTGCTGACCCATCATGAGGACAGCGCGCGCGAATATATGGCCTATACGGGCGCGGGTCGCTCGACCAAGGGCAGTTTCGGCTCGGCCAGCCTGATGGCCCCGCCCGAATGCGGGGGCGAGGCTGATCTGAAGCCGGAGGATGTCTCCGTCATCCAGTTCAGCGTTGGAGACGATGGCACGGTCTTCGGCGTCGAGCCCATCTATTCCTCGGGCGGTGGGGCCAAGGGGCTGGCCTTTGCCCGCGCGGTGCGCGACTGGGTATGGTCGCCTGAGGAACTGAAGGAGTTGCCACCCTTCTTCCGGTACAATGTCCGATTGGAGATGCGCTGTTCGACGGCCTATAGCCGCCCCTCGATCGGCGAGGCGATCAATGCCAGCTTTACCGAATGGGTGGAGAAGAAGGGCTTGGCCACGCCAGCAAAATCGGGTTCCGTCGGCGCGGACGCGCTGACCCGCCAACGCGCCGCGCTCGCCGCCGCCGAGGCCAAGGGCCAGACGCCCGCCATCCTCGCCGCCGCCGCGCAGATGCTCGACAATCCGACACTGGGTAGCGACGATCGCGCCGCCCTGATCGCGAAAGTCCAGCCTTTGGCGGCGGCATCAGACATGCCCGCCATGGCGCAGCTGGTCTTTGCGATTCCAGCGCAAGAGGGGCGTAACCGAGACTGGCGCGGGGCCGGGCGCTACGCCGCGGTCATGAGCCCGATGCTCGGCCAAAGGCCTTTTGCCGATGATCCGCAGGCACGTGCCGCGCTTCGCCTGTGGATCGCGGATCGCATCGGCGAGAAATATGCGACCCCTTATCTGCAGCAGGTGGCGGACGATAAGGGGCTGGACCCGCATGACCCGCTGCGCGTTGGCGCGCTGATCCGCCTGGCCTCGGCCGCCAAGCGGCAGGGCGATCTGGCCCTGGCCCGCCAGACCTTCGAAAAGAGCGGCTTGGCCGCGTCGCAATGCGCAACCCTGGACGCGATGCCCAAGCCGGTGACGCTGCCCGGTAGCAGTGCCTTTCCGCAGGAGGCGCAGCGTTGGGGTTTCGAGGGCTGGGTTCGCAACCAGTTCGATATCGGTGCCGATGGTCGGGTCGCTAATGCCCGGACGCTGGTCAGCTATCCGCCCTTCATCTTTTCAAATTCGGCGGAAAAGGCCTTCCAATCCATGCGCTATGAAAAGACCTATCGCCCCGATGGCGGGCTTGGCTGCGGCGCCAGCGTGAATGGCATCCGGTTCAAGTTGCCGCAATGATCGAACCGGCCGGGCTGCGCCCAGCGGGCACCCCGGCCGGCCCTTTACACCAGAACCTTGTCCGGCCGCTCCAGGCCGTCGAGATCGGTTGTCGCGTCGATTTCCAGCAGGGTTTTTATATGCCCGTCGCGAATGTCGTAGACCCAGCCGTGCAGCCATAGCTCGCGGCCTTCGGCAAAGGCCTTTTGGATCGTGTCCAGCCGGGCGAGGTGGCGGAGCTGCTCCATCACGTTCACCTCGACCAGCCGGTTGACCTTTGCGCCCTTGTCCGGCTGGGCGTCGATCTCGTCGCGGTGGCGGTGCAGCACGTCGCGGGCATTGCCCAGCCACTGGTCGACCGGCCCCTGCGTTCCGCCCTCCAGCGTCGCCAGCACCCCGCCACAGCCATGATGGCCGCACAGGATGACATGGCGGACCTTCAGCACATCGACCGCATATTGGACGACCGACAACAGGTTGAGATCGTCGTCATGGACCAGATTGGCAATGTTGCGGTGGAGGAACATGCCGCCCGGCGGCGTCATGGTCATCTGCTCGGGCGTCACCCGGCTGTCGGAACAGCCGATCCAGAGGAAGTCGGGCTTCTGCCCCACCGTCTGGCGCTGAAAGAAGTCGGTCTTCTCCTCCAGCAGTTCGGCGGCCCATGCCTTATTGGCGAGCAGGAGTTGCTTATATTCCCTCATGCGTAGCGCACTCCCGTCGATGGGGCCTGGATCATCGGCGCGGTCCGCTCGGCGACGTCGCTGCGCACGACGACGCTGATCCCGCGATAGTCCGCGCCCTTGATGAAGGCGTTGATGATGTCGACATTGTCTAGATCGACATAGGAAGTCGAGGACAGGTCGATCAGCAGATTGGCGCCGTCCGGCACCTTGGCCAGCGACTTCTGCAGCTCATATTTGTGGATGAAATAGAGGTTGCGCCGCGCGCGGATCAGGCAATCCTCGTCATCGCAGGCGAAGGTCAGCGCGGGGCGGAAGTTGCGCGCTACGACGAAGACGAAGCCCACGACCAACCCGACCAGGATGCCGATCAGCAGGTCGGTGCGCAGGATCGCCAGAATGGTGACGATGAAGGGGATGAACTGGCTCCAACCCTGTTTGAACCGCTCGGTGAACAGCTTGGGCTTGCACAGCTTGTAACCGGTCGCGATCAGCACGGCGGCCAGCGCGGACAGCGGGATGAGGTTGAGCAGCGCGGGGATCAGCGCGACCGACAGGAGCAGCCAGGTCGCATGCAGCATCGCCGACAATTTGCTCTCCGCACCCGCATCGACATTGGCGGAGGAGCGGACGATCACCGAGGTGACCGGAAGACCGCCGAGCAGGCCCGACACGATATTGCCGCCGCCCTGCGCCATAAGCTCCCAATTCTTGTCGGTGGTGCGGCGCCGGGGATCAAGTTCGTCGACCGCCTTGACGCTCAGCAGCGATTCCAGGCTGGCGACGATCGCCAGGGTGATCGCCGTGGTCCAGACCGCGCTGGTCCCGATCGCGGCGAAGTCGGGCAATTGGAACTGGCCGAGAAACTCGCGCGCGCCGCCCGCGACGGGGACGCGGACGAGATGGGCGCCGCCCAGCTGCCATTCGGGGCGCAGCGCACCGAGCAGCATGTTGCCGACCACGCCGATGACGACGACGACCAGCGGCCCCGGCAGCAGACGCAACGGGCCTTGCTTGGGCTTGGCATGATCCCACCAGAACAGGAAGGCGAGCGACACGCCACCGATCAGGACCGCGCCGGGCGCGATATCCTGGCTGACACTGGCCCATAGGTCGGTGAAGGTGTTGCCGCCGGCGCGGCTGGCATATTCAAAGCTACCCTCGAAATCGCCGTCATAGCCGATCGCGTGGGGCACCTGCTTCAGGATCAGGATCAGCCCGATCGCGGCGAGCATGCCGGTGATGACCGAGGAGGGGACGAACTCCGCCAAGACGCCCGCGCGGGTGAAGGAGAAGGCGAGCTGAAGCACGCCGGCCAGCACGACCGCCAGCAGGAACACCTGGAAACTGGGCAATCGCTCGATCGCTTCGAACACGATCACGGTCAGCCCGGCCGCGGGGCCCGATACCGAAAGCGGCGACTTGGACAGGAAGCCGACGACGAGCCCGCCGACGATGCCCGCGATCATCCCCGCAAAGGGCGGCGCGCCGGAGGCGACCGCGATACCCAGACATAGCGGCAGGGCGACAAGCGCCACCACGATCGACGCCGGCACATCCGCTCTCGCGGTGGCCAGGAAGGAACGGCTGTTGGCCACGCAGGCTCCATGACATGAGTAGGGTCGCCATATGCCCGATTCGGACGTGAACATATGATGACGCTCATGTCATGAATGAGCCGCTGGCGGTCGGTCAAGCCTTTCAGATCACGCTATTCCGATGCCGGTGTCGCGAAAGCGTGCGGGCGGTGCTTGCGCCCGTGGCCAAGTCGCTTAAATCGGCGGCGTGGCGCGATCTTCTACACGATCCAATGATTGGGGCTTTCCGCGATGGCGCAGCTATGGTGCGGCGCGCGAGGCGAAGCCCGTGCGTATCTGCGACCGGCATGGCTGCGACCAGCCCGGCAACTGTCCCGCACCCAAATCCCCCAACAGCCCTGACCGCTGGTATTTCTGCGAGGCGCATGCCGCCGAGTATAATCGCGGCTGGGACTATTTCCAGGGCCTGAGCGCCGAGGAGGCCGCCGCGCGGGAAGCCTCGGAACGACGCACCAGCGCCGGCTATGCCCAGTCCAAGCATCAGGCCTGGGCCGGGCCGGGCGATGGCAGCCGTTCGCGCGACGAGATGCGCGCGCTCGATGCCCTAGGGCTGGAGCCGGATGCCGAGTTCGACCTGATCCGTGCGACGTGGCGCGGGCTCGCCAAGGCGAACCATCCCGATATCCGCCCCAATGATCCGGAGGCGGCGCAGAAATTCCAAGAGGTGCAGGCGGCCTATGAAGTCCTGCGTGCCGCCGAGGAGCGGCGTAGCTGGAAGCCCGAGTGATCCGCCGTGCCAAGGCGGATTGGGAAGCGACGGTCCTGGTCTGCGGCAAATGCTCCAAAAAGGTCGGCGGCGGTTTCGGTCCCAAGGGCAAGACGCCCTTGGCGAAGGCGCTCAGGCGGATTTTCGGCAAGGGGCGCAAGGCGTCGGTCGGGGTGGTGGAGACCAAGTGCCTGGGGCTGTGTCCCAAGAATGCGGTGACTTTGGTCGATGGACGGCAGCCCGGGGAGTGGCTGGTCGTCACGCCGGATGAGGATGTCGAGGCGATCGCCGCGCGACTATCCCGGGGTGCCAATCCCTGACGTCTTGGCGTGGCCTTCGACTTCGGCGCATAGCGCCGAAGTCGAAGGCCACGGGAATCCCCCTTAATACCGCCCAGCCGTCTCCCGGATCAGCGCGATCATATTGGGAATCCCCTGAGTCCGGTTGGAACTCAACTGGTTCTTCAAATCGAACGGCGCCAGTTCGCCCTCGATATCGGTCGCCAGGATTTCGGCGGGTGTCTTGTCCTGCACCGTTTTCAGGACCAGCGCGATGATCCCCTTGGTGATCGCGGCGTTGGAATCCGCCAGGAAGTGCAGCGCTTCGCCATTCCCCTGGGTCGGATAGACCCAGACCGAGGCGGAACAGCCGCGCACCAGCGTCGCATCGGTCTTCAGCGCCTCGGGCATCGGCTCCAGCGCACGGCCCAGATCGATCAGCAGGCGATAGCGATCGTCGGCGTCGAGAAATTCATATTCGTCGCGGATTTCGGCAAGATCGGACATGGCCTGGTCCGCTACTCCGTGCATCGGCCCGCGACAAGCCGGTGGTCATCGGCGGGGTGGAAAGGGGAGGGCCATTCCCCGATCGCACCAGGCATGGCGTCAGAGATCGACGCCCGCCGCGATCGCTTCCAGCTTACGGATACGTTCCTTCAGGTCGGCCATCTCGATCCGCGACGAAGCGGAGGGCGCGGCTCCATAAGGCATGTCGTGCACCCGATCGAACTCACGGCTCTTGAGCTGCAGCCAGCCGCGCCATCCGGCCAGCCCGGCGGTCACGATCATGGCGAGGCCCGCAAGCCCGGCGGTGGCGAGGACGATATAGAGATTGGTATCGGTCATGATCCCGGTCCCTTCGGCTTAACGGTCGCGCAGGCGCTCGATCTCGCGGTCGAGATCGATGCTCTTGTGCTGGTCGGTGATGACGCGCTCGAGCACCTGGATGCGGTCCTTGAGCTGCTGGACCTCGGCACGCAGCGCCTGGGTATCGCGGGCGCCTTCGCCACGCAGATGCTCGACGATGTCGAGGCCGGGCGAGCGGCGATGCTTGGCCTTGAAGATGCTGGCGATCATGACGATCGCGACGATCATAACGACCATGAACTGTCCGCCGGACATAGCGGTAACTCCCCTCTAAAATCTTTTGTCAGTGTTCGATGCGGGTGGGCGCCGCGTCGAAGGCGCGAAGCCCGTCGATCTCGTCGCTGAGCGCCAGGCCGCGATCGGTGATGATCCGCTCCAGCACACGGACCCGCCGTTCCAGTCGTTCGGTCTGCGCCGCATATTGCGCCGCCTTTTCCGCGACCATCGAGGCTTCGGTGGCCAGCCGTTTTTCGCGGTAGGCGAACCAGGGCTTGATGACGACGCCGCCGATGATCGCAACCATGCCGCAGCTGATGCCGAAGAGCGGGATCAGGATAGCGAAATCATGCATCGCTTCTCTCCCTCAGCGATCACGCAAGCTGTCGATTTCGCGGGCGGTCCGCTCGGCGGGGTCGGTGGCGATCCGTTCCAGGACGGCGATCCGCTCTTCCAACCGGCTGACTTGGCCGACCAGCTTCTGGTTCTCGGTGGTAAGCAGCTCGACCTTGCGGCTCTCGCCCAGGTCGCCCTTGTGGCTCATGCCGCCCCATTCATTTTCCAGGCTATAGCCGTGCTTCGCACGGATCCAGGTGGTGACCACCCACGCGATCATCGAGATCGAGATGATCGCCAGGACGAAACCGGGTCCTCCCGAAGACATAATCCATACTCCCATAGGATAGTTGATACGTGGCCCCGGCGATCAGCGCAGGCTGTCGATCTCGTCGGCCAACTGGCGGTTGCGGCTGGTGTAATGCAGCTCGATATCGGCGAGGCGACGGTCGAGATCGCGGAACTTCGAGCGCACCTCGGCGGTCGAGCGGCGCGGATTGCTGCGCACGCCCTGCCAGAATTTGGCGTCGTCGTCCGACTGGTAGAGACCGATCGGCTTGGGTGTCGCCATCCAGGCGATCAGCATATAGGCGATCGGGACCCAAGGCATGCCAACCCCGGTCAGGGTCAGCAGGACCGCAGCGATGCGGACCCACATCACGTCCACGCCGGCATAGTCGGCGATGCCCGAGCACACGCCCTTGAACTTGGCATTCTGCTTGTCGAGGTAGAAGTTGGTGCGGCTGGCGGTCATGTCAGTTCCTCCGGTCGAGGCTGTAGTCGGTTTGGCCGAGGCGCGGTTCGGGGCGCCATTCGGACTGCGACAGGCCGGGCTTGAAGTTGGGATTGTCGGCGGCGATGATCCGCTCGACGGTATTCACCCGATCCTCCAGGCGGCGCGCGAGCATGTGGAGTTCGTCCAGCAGTTGCTCGTCTTCATGGGTGATCTTGGGTGCCTGCTTCCACTTTGTGACATAGTGCAGGATCAGCCAGGGCAGCGCGATGAACAGCGTGGTGATCGCGATGCCTGGGGTGATGATGTCCTCCATCTCACTCTCCCTTGTTCAGGCGCGCCTTGAGCGCGGCGAGTTCGGCATCGACCCGATCGGAAGCACGCAGCTCGGCGATCTCGTCCTCCAGCGTCTTGGGGTTCGCGCCCAGGCCCAGCGCTTCCGCGCGGCCCTCGGCCTCGTCCACCTTGCGCTCCAGCACGTCGAAGCGGCTGAACGCGTCGTGCGTCTTGGGGCCGTTCCACATCTCGCGCAGGCGATAGCGGTTGTTGGCGCTTTCCAGACGGGTCTGGACCGCATTCTGCTTGGTCCGCGCCTCGCGCAGCTTGTTCTGCAGCTTGGCGATGTCCTCTTCCGACGCGCGCAGCGCATCGTCGAGCACCTGAACCTCCGCCTTCAGCTGGTCGGCCATGTCGGCGGCCTTCTGACGCTCGATCAGCGCGGCCTTGGCGAGATCCTCGCGGTCCTTCGACAGCGCCAGCTCGGCCTTTTCGGTCCAGCTGTCCTGAAGCTGATCCAGCTTCATGATGTGGCGGCGGATTTCCTTCTGGTCAGCGATCGTGCGGGCGGCAGAGGCGCGCACCTCGACAAGCGTCTCCTCCATTTCGAGGATGATCATGCGGATCATCTTCGCGGGATCTTCCGCCTTATCCAGCAAATCGGCGAAATTGGCGGCGACGATGTCGCGGGTGCGGGAGAAAATGCCCATCGGATACTCCTTGATGGCGAAATGCGTGATTATGCGATCGGCGCCTCGATCGTGGCAACCGGTGCCGTGGTGGTGGCGACATGCGCGGGGGCGAGGGCGCCCAGCAGGCAGGTGGCGCTCATCACGATGGTGCAGGCGATGGCGGCGATCTGGCGGGTGACGGTGGTGGCGAACATGGTGAAAACTCCCTGATTGCGTCTGTCTCGGTCCGCTCGGTGGCGGGATGCCAGATGCATTGCAGGGGGCGTGCCAATTTCGAAAATGACGGAAATCCGCGCTTTTGCAAAATAGTTGCGCTGGCCGAACGATTGCACTCTTGCCAAGGCTTGGCAAAATCCGCCACCTGTTGGGAATGGATCGGACGAGTCAGGTCATCGGCCAGTCGGGGGCCTTTCTGGACGCGCTGGAACGCGCCAGTCGTGCCGCCGCGCTCGACCGTCCCGTGCTGGTCATCGGCGAGCGGGGGACCGGCAAGGAACTGGTGGCCGAGCGTCTCCACCGCCTGAGCGGACGCTGGGACCAGCCGCTGGTCGTGATGAACTGCGCGGCGCTCCCTGAGACGCTGATCGAGGCCGAGTTGTTCGGGCATGAGGCGGGCGCCTTTACCGGCGCGACCAAGGCGCGGGCCGGGCGATTCGAGGAAGCGAGTGGCGGCACGCTGTTCCTCGACGAACTGGGTACGTTGTCGATGGCGGCGCAGGACCGGCTGCTCCGCGCGGTCGAATATGGCGAGGTGACCCGGATCGGCTCGTCGCGGCCCTTGCGGGTCGATGTCCGTATCGTCGCGGCGACCAACGAGCATCTGCCCGACAAGGTCGCCGCGCATCAGTTCCGCGCCGACCTGCTCGACCGGCTCTGTTTCGAGGTCGTCACCTTGCCGCCGCTTCGCGCGCGCAAGAGCGATATCATGCTGCTCGCCAATCATTTCGGGCGGCGCATGGCGGCGGAGATCGGTTGGGAAAGCTGGCCGGGTTTCGGTCCGGCGGCAACCGACGCGCTGATGGAGCATCGCTGGCCCGGCAATGTCCGCGAACTGCGCAACGTCGTCGAGCGCGCCGTCTATCGTTGGGATCGCGAGGGGCCGGTCGATGCGATCGAGATCGATCCCTTCCGCTCGCCCTATCGCCCGCAAGGCCAGTCGCCGGCAGCGGCCAAGAGCGAGAGCCCGGGGCAGGGGAGTGCGCCGGCGCCCGCGACCAATGATGGCGACGAGGTGGCGGCCTGCGATGTGGGCCCTTCCGACTTCAAGTCGCGCGTCGCCCGGTTCGAACGCGAGCTGCTGACCCGTGCCCTGGCCGAGAACCGCTTCAACCAGCGGACCACCGCCGAGGCCCTGGGACTGAGTTACGACCAGCTTCGTCACGCGCTTCGTCGCCATGATCTGATCGGAACGGTTGCGTAACTCCGTTCGGGGAGCCATTTGAGGCGCCCGGCGTTGCCACAGGCAAACCCAAAAGGAGCACTTACGATGGCTTTCGAACTGCCGCCCCTTCCGTACGACTATGACGCGCTGGAGCCGGTCATCTCCAAGGAGACGATGACCTTCCACCACGACAAGCATCATGCGGCCTATACCAACAAGCTGAACGAGGCGGTCGCGGCGGATGCGTCGCTTCAGGGCAAGTCGATCGAGGACATCCTCGCCACCATCTCGTCGGCACCGGCGGTCGTCCGCAACAATGGCGGCGGCTTCTGGAATCATGACTTCTTCTGGAAGATCATGACCAAGCCCGGCACGACCCAGCCCTCGGGCAAGCTCGCCGAGGCGATCGAGGCGTTCGGCGGTCTCGACAAGCTGAAGGATGAGTTCAACACCAAGGGCGCGGGCCAGTTCGGTTCGGGCTGGGCCTGGGTCATCGCGGATGCCGAGGGCAAGCTGAAGGTCACCTCGACCCCGAACCAGGACAACCCCCTGATGGACGTCGTCGCCGACAAGGGCACGCCGATCCTGGGTAACGACGTGTGGGAGCACGCCTATTACCTGACCTATATGAACGACCGTCCGGGCTATCTGAAGGCCTGGTGGGACGTGGTGAACTGGGACGAGGCCGGTCGCCGGTACGAGGCCGCGGTGGCGTAATCCCGTCACATCCGTTTCGGACAAGGGAAAGGGCGGCCCCGATGGGTCGCCCTTTTTCGTTTCTTTGAGGCAAGATGATTGCCGGAATTTCCAAGCGGTTACGACTGATCGACATGATCGCCAGCACTTTGGCGCTCATGAAAAGAACAAATGCATTATTTAATCGGAATAGTGAGCCGACTTTCCAGCAGGTGAAAATAATTTATCCTGGCCGATAATGATGAAATGAGTCGAACATAGAAAAGTCGTTGCTGGCGGGAGGGTCAAGGTGGCGATCGAAATCGGAATTTCTGTTCGCGGCGGGATCGTAAGCTGCGTTGTGGCCCTTTGCGCTTCCTTGATCATGGCGCACCCCGCCTGGGCCGAGTTCGATGCGCCGATTGCCAAGGCAAATGCCGCGAGCACCAGGGTGGCGGAAAAATCTTCGGTCGCTGACGGAGAGGCCAATGAGGCATCGGACGACATAGGCAAGGACAAGACGATCATCGTCAACGGCCGGCGTCTGCCCCAGGCGGAGGCGCCGAAATGGGCGATCTGCTCGGTCATCAGCCGTCTTCCGGCCTATTCCCTGATCCTGCGCACCGCACCGGGAGCGATGCCGCCCGTGATCCAGCCCACGCGCATGCCCCGCAACCCCGACTATAAGGCACCCCCGAAGGTTCCGGTCGGTTCGCCGCTGCCTGTCTTGGGCAAGACCCGTTTCGGCATGACGATGGGCGGTGATATCGCGCTACCGGGCGGCGACCCGTCCGTGGCGATCGAGGCGGGGGCGCTGCCGGGCGGGTTCGAAGCGACACAGCAGGGGGCCTACGCGACGGGGCTGCAAAGAGCGCGATCCTATGGCCTGGGCGCGTTGTCGGCCGATCATGCGGCGGCGCTGAACTGTCTGCAGATGTTTCGCGGCGCGAGCGAATTGACGCAGGCGCCCCGCATGTCGGCGACGGCGCGCGATCCGTACACGGCCGCCGCCGAATATGCGATGCGCGATACCTCGCTGCCCATGGGGTTCGCCCTGTTCGATCAGGGGCGCTATGCGGAGGCATTGCCCTATTTCCGGGATGCGGCACGTCGGCTCACCGATCATAATGGCGGCGATGAGGCGGCGCTGTTTGTCGCCAAATTGCTGCTGGCGGGCTTTGGCGACGGTGATGAGAATGATCGCGCGATAAAGTCGCTGAAACGCGCGGCGCTGACCAATTATGTCGAGCGGCTGCACCGACCGGTTTTCGATCCGGACAATCCCGAAATGAACACCGCCTCGGGCGAAGCGGCCATGATGCTGGGGGCGATCTATCGTCAAGGTCTGTACGGGACCAAGGCCGATATGGACGAGGCATGCCGCTGGTACCGGCGCGCGGCCTTTGTCGGCCACGTCGCCGCCTACAAGGCCCTGGGGGATATCCAATATTTCGGGCTGGGTATTCCACGCGATCCCAAGGCGGCATTCGCCAATTATCAGCGTGGGGCCAAGCGTCACCTTGCTGCGGCGCAGGCGGCGCTCGGCGATATGCTGGAACATGGCGATGACGGGGTGGCGGCCGATCTACCCACAGCGATTGCCTGGTATCGCGAGGCGGTGAAACATGGCGATCCGGATGCCGCCTATGCGCTCGCCCATGCCTATGACAGCGGGCGCGGCGTGCCGCTCGATCGCGAGGTGGCGTTCGGTCTGTACCGCCAGGCGGCGCTCAAGGGATCGGCCGAAGCGCGCGTCGCGGTCGGGACCTATTATCGGACGGGAACCTTCGTCGCGCGGGACGAAGCGATGGCGCGGCGTTGGTTCGAACTGGCGTCGCGCGATGGCGATCCCGACGGGATGTTCAACTATGCCGCGCTGCTGGCCAATGGCCGGGGCGGTGACCGTGATCTGCCGCGCGCCTGGGCCTGGCTGACGCGCGCCGCCGCCCGTGGCAATGCCGAGGCCCCTGCGGCGATCACGGCGGTCGAGGCCCGGATGACATCGACCGAGAAGGCCGCCGCTACGGAGATCAGCCGGCAGCTTTAATTCGAGCGGGCTGGGCCCCTTCGCCATTGTCTCGCAACGCTCACAATGACGTGCCTACCCCATGTGAGCGGCGGCGAGGCCGACGCCGAGTGCCAGCCTTACTCCACCGGCGGTTCGTCGATCTTCACGGCTTCCGCGTTCAGCCCATGCTTCAGCAACATCGGGATGTTGGCGATGGCAAAGCCGATGGTCAGCGGCATCGCGCCCCACAGCTTGAACCCGACCCAGAAATCCCAGGTCGAATGGCGCCAGACCACCTCGTTCAGCACCGCCATGAAGGCGAAGAAGATCGCCCAGTTGCGTGTCAGCTTGCGCCAGCCGACCGGGGTCAGGCCCGAATAGACGCTGCCCAGCACCATCTGGATCAGCGGTCGTCCCGTGACCAAGCCGAAGAACAGCAACGCCGAGAACATGGCATAGACGATGGTCGGCTTCATCTTGATGAAGCGCTCGTCGTGGAAATAGAGGGTCAGGCCGCCGAACACGACGACCAGCGCACCCGACAGCCACAGCATCGGCGATATGCGCCCCAGCTTCACCCGACTGACGATCATCGCGATCACCGTGGCGACCATGAACGCCGCCGTCGCCACCAGCACGCGCGTCAGTGCCCCCATCGGGGCGAGGAAATTGACGGCGAAGAAGAGGACCAGCGGGCCATATTCGATCCCGGCCTTCAGCGCGGCGCCCGCTTCCTTCTGGGGGACTTCCTTCTGCGGGGCGTTCACTTCCGGCCTCCTTCGATGCCGGCGATGATCCGGCTGACCTCATTGGCGTCGAACGGACGCAGGTCGGTCATGCCCTCACCGACACCGATGGCATGGATGGGCAGGCCATATTTCTCCGCCGCCGCGACCAGCACGCCGCCGCGCGCGGTGCCGTCCAGCTTGGTCATGACCAGGCCGGTGACGCCCGCGACGTCCTTGAACACCTCGATCTGGTTGAGCGCATTCTGGCCCGTCGTCGCGTCGAGCACCAGCAGGATGTCGTGCGGCGCCTCGGGGTTCAGGCGGCCGAGCACGCGGCGGATCTTGGACAGCTCGTCCATCAGCTCGCGCTTGTTCTGAAGGCGCCCGGCGGTGTCGACGATCAGCACGTCGACGCCGGTCGCGGTCGCCTGCTTCACCGCCTCATAGACGATGCCCGCCGCGTCGCCGCCTTCCTTGCCCGATACGATCGGCACGCCGACCCGCTCGGCCCAGGTGGCGAGCTGGCCGATCGCGGCGGCGCGGAAGGTGTCGCCCGCCGCCAGCATGACGCCGTAATCCTGCTCCATGAACAGATGGGCCAGCTTGGCGATGGTCGTCGTCTTGCCCGAGCCGTTGACGCCGATGACCAGGATCACCTGCGGCCGGGGAAAGGCGTCGATCTCCAGCGGGGTGGCGACCTTGGCCAGCGCCTTCTCCACCTCCTCGGCGACGACCAGGCGAATGCCCAGGTCTTCCATGTTCCGCTCGAAGCTGCCTTCCGACAGGCGCGTGCGGATATGACCGGCGGTTTCGGGGCCGAGGTCGGAAGCGATCAGCGCTTCCTCGATCTCGTCGAGCGTATCCTCGTCTAGCCGCGCGGTACCCAGGCCGGCGAGATTGCCGACCAGCCGGTCGGAGGTGCGACGGAAACCGCCGAGCAGCTTTTCGTGCCAGGAGGGAGAAGAACTCATACCAATTGTCCGATCAGATGGGTTTCGGTCGCCGCCGTGACCCGAACGCGGGCGATGCGGCCCGGTTCGGTTGCGGGGGAAAAATGGATGTCTGCAAAGTCGGGCGCGTGGCCGCGCGTGCCTGGCCGTTCGACCAGTACGTCACGCGTCCCGCCGATCTGGGCCGCCAGCCAGTCGCGGCGGCGGCGCGCGGCCGCCTCGCGAAGCTTCGCGGCGCGCTCGCGGCGAAGAGGATGGGGCACTTGCGGCATTCGGGCGGCGGGCGTGCCGTCGCGCGCCGAATAGGGGAAGATATGGGCGTGCACGATCCGGCAATCGTCGATCAGCGCCAGCGTGTCGGCCGCCATCGCGTCATCCTCGGTCGGGAACCCCGCGATCAGGTCGGCGCCAATCGCGATCTCGGGCCGCGCGCTCAACATGCGCTCGACGATCGCTACCGATTGGGCACGGCTGTGGCGGCGCTTCATTCGCTTGAGGATCAGGTCGTTGCCCGCCTGAAGCGACAGATGAAGGTGCGGCATCACCCGCGGCTCGCCCGTCACCAGCTCGAACAGCCGGTCGTCGATCTCGATCGAATCGAGCGAGGACAGGCGCAGCCGGGGCAGGGCGGGGACATGGGTCAGGATACGCTCGACCAGCAACCCGAGGCCCGGTTGGCCCGGCAGGTCATGGCCATAGCTGGTGAGATCGACGCCGGTCAGCACCACCTCCTGGTGCCCCAGCTCGACCGCGCGCGCGATGCGTTCGATCACCAACCCGGCGGGCACCGAGCGGCTGGGCCCGCGCCCGGTCGGGATGATGCAGAAGGTACAGGCATGGTCACAGCCATTCTGGACTTCGACGAACGCCCGCGCATGGCCGGCAAAGGCGGAGACCAGATGCGGTGCGGTTTCGACCACGCGCGACAGGTCGGCGACCAGCATCGGTTCGGTCGAGGCCCAGCTTTCGGGGCGCAGCTTGTCGGCATTGCCCAACACGCGGGCGACCTCGGGCATGGCGGCGAAGCTGGTGGGATCGATCTGCGCCGCGCAGCCTGTCACGACGATCTGGGCATCGGGACGCGCCTTGGCCGCGCGGCGGATCGCGGCGCGGGTCTGCTTCACCGCTTCGTTGGTGACGGCGCAGCTATTGACGACGACCATATCCTCCCGGCCCGCGGCCAGCGCGCGGATCGTTTCGCTTTCGGCGATGTTGAGGCGACAGCCCAGACTGATGATCTCGGGCCCGGAAGGGGACGACATGGTTGCTGATCTAGGGATGGATGAACGACGTGTCCACGCGGAGGCGCGGGACATATTGGACTTCTGGTTCTCCCTGGCACCCGAAAAGCATTTCGCCAAGGACGATGCGCTCGACCAGGTGATCGCCGAGCGGTTCGGTACGCTTCGTGATCAGGTGCTGGCGACCGAAGCGATGGGCTGGCGCGACGATCCCGATACGCTGCTGGCCGCGATCCTGCTGCTCGATCAGTTTTCGCGCAATTTGCACCGGGATTCGGCGCAGGCTTACGCCGCCGACCCGCTGGCGCTGGAGCTTTGCCTGGCGGCGATCGATGCGGGATGGGAGTATCGCTATCCGCCCGAGCGGTTGGTCTTTGTCTATATGCCGCTGATGCATGCCGAGTCGCGCGCGATGCAGGATTTGAGCGTCGCCAAATTCGCCGAACTAGGCCGCGAGGAAAATCTGTCCTTCGCCCGCGATCATCGCGATGTCATCCGGCGCCATGGCCGTTATCCCAGCCGCAATGCCGTGCTGGGCCGGACCTCCACGCCCGAAGAACAGGAGTATCTCAGCCGGCCAGACGCGGGATGGTAGGGAAGGGGGACGATGAGGCACTCCCCGCCAGCAACCGCTTTTCCGCCAGGAGCTGACGGACCTGCCCCAGATCCATGGGTGCCCCGTAAAACGGCCCCTGACCATGGGCGCAACCGATGATGCGCAGCCGCTCTTGGGTCTCGGCATCGCGCAGGCCCTTGGCGGCGATGGGCAGGTTCAGATTGTCGCCCAGTTGGACGATGGCGGTCACGATCTTCATCAATTCGGGATCGGCTGCCATATCGCCGATGAAGTCGGGGTCAATCCGCACCCGATCGAACGGCAAGGCACGTAAGTGCGCCAGGCTGGAATAGCCGCTGCCGAATTCGTCCAGCGCCAGGCCGATGCCCTGGTTCTTCAGGCTGACGACGATCGACTGGGCCAGCGCCATATTGGCAAACAGGGCGTTCTCGGTGATCTCGACCTCCAACCGATGGGCGGGGAAGCCGCATTCGGTCAGCGTCTTGATGATCTTCTGCGCCAGCCAGGCATCATGGAACTGCGCGGTGGTCAACGGAAAGGAGAGGGTCAGCGACGGATCCCAGTCGCGCGCGGCGGCCATCGCCTGTCGCATCAGCGCTAGCGAGACGTCGCCGGACAGGCCGGAGGCTTCGGCAACCGGCATGAACCGTTCGGCCGTCATCGCCCCCAGGATGGGATGGTCCCAATGCGCCAGAACCTCGAACCCGGTCAGCCGGGCATTGCCCAGATCGACCTGGGGTTCGAAGCGCGGTTGGATATCGCCATTGGTCAGGGCGGCACGCAGGTCGCTGACAATCATGTTGCGCTCGGCCATGGCGGCTTCCATCGCCGGATCGAACCACAAAGGCCGTCCATCGCCACGGCTCTTGGCCGCGATCAGCGCCAGGTCGGCGCGGCGGATCAACTGGTCGATCGTCGCGGTCGTGCCCTCTACCTGCGCCAGAGCGATCGCGGCGCGGGGAGCGAACTCCTGATCGGCCAGCCGGATCGGCTGCGCGATGCGAATCGCCAGTCGCTCCGCGAGCCGGTTGATGCGGTCGCGGCCGCGGGCGTCGACCGGAATCAGGCATCCGAAGCAATCCCCCTCGAACCGCGCGACAATGGCTTCGGAGGGGGCTTCGCCGCGCAGCGTTTTGGCGACATGCTGTAACAGGGCATCGCCCGCGGCATGGCCGAACGAACCGGCGATCGCCCGAAACCGGTCGATATCGAGCAGCAGCAGCGCGACCCCGCGCTTGCGGCCATGAGCGGCGTCGATCATCGCCTGCCCGGCGCGCTGCAACTGGGGGCGGTTGGTCAATCCGGTCAGCGCGTCGGTACGGTCGACGGGGTCGGCATCAGGGCGCTGCGCCAACGGCATCCGCCAGTAGATAACGGTCAGTGCGGCGGCGGTCAGAAACAGGATGATTTTGGCTGGCAGCACGAAGCCCAGTTGAATCAACAGGATCGCCACGGCCACCATGAACGCGCCGCCGGCAAGTCCCAACGCGAAAAGGCGTGCCCGAACAGGCGGGGGAGCGGGGGTGTCGGGCGGCCCGTGCATAGCAAAAAGAGGTCGCATGTCAGGCGTGTACAAGAGGTTAATGTCGGGGCCCGACGCCCTAGACTTGCGCCGGGTTGAGTTTTGCCATAAGAGCCCTCCCCAAGTTCCGTTTCGGAATGTGAAAGTGAAGCGCCCAAGGGTGCACGCTGGCCGGCGAGGTTTCGCCCGCCGGCGCTTTTGCGTTTGGCGGAATGGCGTGGGTCTTCGGGCCGGGTTTTGACGAGGTAGAGGCGATGTTCGACAGCTTGAGCGATCGGCTTGGCGGCGTATTCGACCGCCTTCGTGGCCGTGGCGCGCTGACCGAGGCGGATGTCCGCACCGCGATGCGTGAGGTGCGTGTCGCGCTGCTCGAAGCCGACGTCGCGCTGCCCGTCGCGCGCGATTTCGTCGACAAGGTCACCGAACAGGCGATCGGCCAGAACGTTCTGCGCTCGATCACGCCGGGCCAGCAGGTCGTCAAGATCGTCCATGACGCGCTGGTCGACATGCTGGGCGCGGATGCCAGCGAGCTGCTGCTCGACGTCACCCCGCCCGCCGTCGTGATGATGGTCGGCCTTCAGGGCTCGGGCAAGACGACGACGACCGCCAAGATCGCCAAGCGGCTGTCGAGCGGGGCGATGGGCCGCGAGCGCAAGAAGGTGCTGATGGCGTCGCTCGACGTCAATCGCCCGGCCGCGCAGGAACAGCTGGCGACGCTCGGTACCCAGGTCGAGGTGTCGACCCTGCCGATCATCGCGGGCCAGCAGCCGGTCGAGATCGCCCGCCGCGCGCTGCAGGCCGCCAAGCTCCAGGGCTATGACGTCCTGATGCTCGACACCGCCGGTCGCCTGCACGTCGACCAGGCGTTGATGGACGAGATGAAGGCGGTGGCGGAGATCGCCCAGCCGCAGGAAATCCTGTTGGTCGTCGACTCGCTGACCGGCCAGGACGCGGTGAACGTCGCGACCAGCTTCTCCGAGCAGGTGCCGCTGACCGGCGTGGTGCTGACCCGTATGGACGGTGACGCGCGCGGTGGTGCGGCGCTGTCGATGCGCGCTGTCACCGGCAAGCCGATCAAGTTCGCCGGTGTCGGCGAAAAGATGGACGCGCTGGAAGCCTTCCACCCGGAGCGCGTTGCGGGCCGCATCCTCGGCATGGGCGACGTCGTGTCGCTGGTCGAGCGCGCCGCCGAGACGATCCAGCAGGAAGATGCTGAGCGCATGGCCATGAAAATGGCCAAGGGTCAGTTCGATCTGAACGATCTGCGCGGCCAGCTGGCGCAGATGCGCCGCATGGGCGGGCTGGGCGCGCTGGCGGGCATGATGCCGGGCATGAAGAAGGCGCAGAACGCGCTCAATGATGCCGGTGGCGACAAGATCCTGCTCCGCATGGATGCGATCATCACCTCGATGACGCCCAAGGAGCGCACCAAGCCCGAACTGGTCAACGCCAAGCGCAAGATCCGTATCGCCAAGGGTTCCGGCACCACGGTGCAGGACGTGAACAAGCTCCTGAAGATGCATCAGGAAATGTCCACGGCGATGAAGAAGATCAAGAAGATGGGCGGCATCAAGGGCATGATGGCCATGCTCGGCAAGGGCGGCCTTGGTGGCCTGGGCAATGCGCTAGGCGGTCCGCAGATGGGCGACATGCTCAACAAGGCGGGCGCCAATGGTCTTCCCGGTGGCGGCATGGGTGGTCTGGGCGGCGGTAAGCTGCCCGACGGGATGCCCAAGCTGCCCCCCGGCTTCGAGAATCTTCTGAAGAAGAAATAACCCCCGCGCCGGACGGAATTGCCGGTAATTTTGAACTTTTACTCCAAGGACTGAAATATGGCTCTCAGCATTCGTCTGTCGCGTGGTGGCTCGAAGAAGCGCCCTTACTACCGCATCGTGGTGGCCGACGCCCGTGCGCCGCGCGACGGCAAGTTCATCGAGAAGATCGGCAACTACAACCCGCTCCTCGCCAAGGACAACGACCAGCGCGTGCAGCTCGACGCCGAGCGCGCGAAGCACTGGCTGGCCAATGGCGCGCAGCCGACCGACCGCGTCGCCCGCTTCCTGGACGCCGCCGGCGTTCGTGAGCGCGCCGCTCGCAACAACCCGAACAAGGCGAAGCCCGGCGAAAAGGCCACCGAGCGTGCCGAAGAGCGTGCCGAGAAGCTGAAGGCTGCTCAGGAAGCCGCCAACGCTCCGGCCGAAGAGACCGCCGAGGCGTAAGCCTTTGATCCTGGGCCGGTCCCGATCGATCGCGATCGGGCCTGCCTTAGGCATCGGAATGCGGGGCCATGCGTTTCCTAAAGCCATTGGCTTAGGAGGATAAGCGCATGACCCCGCCGACCGAACCCGATCCCCGGACCGCACCCGACGATCATGACGACGCGACCAACCAAGGCGTCTCCGCCCCCGACCCCGCCGAAGGCGACGACGATAGCCCCGATGGCGACTCCGGTTCGCCCAGCGGGTGAGCCGCGCGTTACGCTGGCGGTGATCATCGGCGCGCATGGCATCACGGGCGAGGTCCGGTTGAAGGTCTTCGCCGAGGACGTCTCGGCCTATCGCGCGTTCAACGATGGTGCGCTGACGCTGAAATCGGCACGCGAAGGCTCGAACGGGGTCATCGCGCGCTTTGCCGAAGTGACCGACCGCAACGCGGCCGAAGCCTTGCGAGGCACGGAACTGACCGTGCCGCGCTCGGCGCTGCCCCCTTTGGAAGAAGGGGAATATTATCATGCCGACATTATCGGGCTGCCCGCCATCGCCAGCGATGGTGAGGAACTGGGCCATGTCGCGCTGATCGAGAATTTCGGTGCGGGCGACGTGCTCGAAATCGAGCGTCCTGATGGCCGCCGCTTCATGGTGCCGATGAAGGTCGAAGCCGTGCCCGAATGGGATCAGGACCGCCTGATCGTGGAACGCGCTTTCATCGCCTGATCGGGCGTTGCTCGTTCAACAGGTTGCGGATCGTCGTGGCCGCGACCCCGGCCTCGCCCATGGCGTGGCTGATCTGATCCAGCCCCTTCACCACATCGCCCGCCGCAAATAGGCCGGGCACTGACGTGCGCTGGTGATCATCCACCTCCAGGCATCCGCTCGGATCCGCCTTCGCACCGGCCGATACTGTGGATCGGCGTGGAAAAGGGACCCCGGTAGCGGGGTGATCGGCGTCGAAAAGGGACCCCTCATCCCGGTGGTCTAGGCTGCTCGCTTGGCGGTGTGTCAGGCGGCGAGATCGGGATGCTGGTAT